>VOFC01004082.1_pt1:755000-1363969 | contig 1363969 bp, 1253 predicted proteins | sample 5384161 | NCBI WGS metagenome assembly VOFC01 (sample SAMN12384722, study PRJNA508395) | human gut metagenome | isolation source: healthy gut B | host: Homo sapiens | reverse complement strand
TTCTCGACTCAGAGTATCAATAGAGGATAAAACCTTTACCCTCATACCGACATGCCGCCCCGCTCGAAATGACAGTAGAGGTGGGGCAGCACCTGTGCCATTCTGTTTCTTCCTCAAACGCCTGTACACAGCCCGCCGCCCCTGTCATTTCGACCGGAACGAAGTGGAGTGGAGAAATCTCACTCCGAAACGGGACAAGCAACATTGTGGCGGGAGATTTCTGGGCTCAGAGTATCAATAGGAAATAAAACACTTACCGCCAATACCGCCGTGCAGCCCCGCTCAACATGACAGTAGGGGGTCGCAGGTGTCTGATTGTCTGACCGTCTGAAGTCTGACTGTCTACCTTCTATCTTCTAATTTCTATTATCTATCGTCTATCTTCTATCATCTCATCCTCACCATCCGCTCTTTTTCCAGAAGGAAGGGATGAAAATGGAGAGGAGGGTTACGGATTCCAGCCTTCCGAAGAGCATGGACAGGCAGACGATGACCTTGGAGAAATCCGGCAGGGCTGCGTAGGTGCAGGTGGCGCCGAATGCACCGAAGGCGGGGCCGTCGTTGCTCATGGTGGAGAAGGCCACGCCCAGGGCGTCCATGAAAGCAAGGCCGTCAAACATCATGGCCCCTGCCCACAGGGTGGAGAGGGCCATGTAGATGAAGAAGAAGGCCAGCACCTGGAGTACCGTATTCCGGGAGAATTTTTCCTTTCCCACGGTCATGTGGAAAACCGCCCTTGGGTGCATGTGGAGCTTCAGAATGGCGGAGAAGCATTTGAAGAGAAGAATGAGGCGCATTACCTTCAGCCCGCCGGCGGTGGAGCCGCCGCAGCCTCCGGATATGATGATGAGGAGAAGGATAAATTTAGCAAAGGAAGGCCATTGGTCGAAGTCGGCGGATACGTAGCCGGTGGTGGAGGACAGGGAGGCGGACTGGAAGAGGGCTTCCCGGAGGGATTCCGGAAGGGGCATATGGCCCTGAAGCACTAGGGAGGCGGTGATGAGAAGGACCGCCGCTGCCACCATGAGGAGGTAGACTTTGAATTCCGTATCCTGCAGGAGTACATGGAGACCCCGTTTCCAGGCGTCCACGTAGAGGCCGAAGTTGGCGCTGGAAATAACCATGAAAAAGATGAGTATCATTTCCAGGGAAAAGCTGTGATAGTAGGCAATGTTTTCATTTCTGGTGGAAAAACCGCCGGTGGCAATGGTGGAGAAGGCATGGTCCAATGCTTCCCAGAAACCCATGCCCCATAGCATTAAGGCCGCCGTGGCAGCGGCGGTGAAACAAAAGTACACGCAGAAAAGGGCCAGTGCCGTTTCTTTGATGCGGGGGAGGGGCTTGGAAGAGGTGGGTCCTGTGCTTTCGGCATTCACCATTTTCGTGGTGCCCCGTCCGGCCTGGGGGAAGAGGGCCACGAAGATGACGATGATGCCCAGACCTCCCAGCCAGTGGGTCATGGCGCGGAAGAAAAGAATGGACGGCGGCAGGGGCGAAAGGTCATTGATGACGGTGGCCCCGGTGCCGGTGAGGCCGGACACGCTTTCCACCAGTCCGTCCAGCGGGGAGAGAGTGCCGGAACAGATATAGGGAATGGCATAGAGCAGGGACACGGCAATCCAGGAAAGGGCGGTGATGGCGGTGCCCTCCCGGGGCGTGAGGCTCACATTGGGAGATAGATTTCTTCTGCGGAGAAGAAGGTAAAGAAGAAGGGACAGCAGGGGAGGGATGAGGAAGGAAAGCACCGGCCCTCCGTAATAAAGGGACAGAAGGAGGAAAAGAAGGAGCACGGCGCCGGCGCCCAGAAGGATGCGGGAGAGCATGGATTGGATGATGCGGATGTTCATACTAGTCCCTGCCTTTGAAATAGGAAATCACGTCCTGCGCCCTGTCCGCCTCTGCAATGAGAATGACGCTGTCACCGGCGGCAAGGACGGAATGGCCGTCAGGAATGTAAACCCTGCCATCCCGCACATAGGCGCCTACCAGGCAGGACTTGGGGAGATTCGCCTTCATGAGGGGCTTTCCGGCGGCCTTGGAACCTTCGGGAATGACGATTTCCAAAGCCTCTGCCCTGGCCCCTTCCAGCAGGGACACAGAAACCACGCTTCCGCTCCGCACAAAGGCAAGCACCTCACCGGCCGCGAGAAGGCGGGTGGACAGGACGATGTCGATGCCCACCTGCTGCATGAGGGCGATGTATTCCGTGCGGGTCACCCGCACCATGGTCTGTCCGGCGCCCAGATGTTTTGCCAGAAGGGCCATCATGAGGTTCAGCCTTTCGTCCTTGGTGGTGCAGATCACCGTGTCCACCTCCGATACCCCTTCCTGGGTAAGCATGTCCATGTCCGTGCCGTCGCCGCAGAGGACCATGCCCTTTTTCAGCCTTTTCACCATCTGCTGGCAGTGGTCTTCATTATTGTCGATGACCTTCACTGAAATCCCCTGCTTCTCCAGCATGGGAGCCAGGGCCTGCCCCGTGCGGCCGGCGCCGATGATGAGGGCCTTCTTCGTCCGGCGCTGGTACTTGGCATGGCCGTGGGATGAAATTTCTGTAAGGGATTCCGGATTTCCAAGGAAATACACGTTGTCCAGCGGCAGCAGCCTGTCACTGCCGTGGGGGATAATCATGTGGTGGTCCCGGAGGATGAGGGCGATGAGAACGGATGGCGGCAGGGTGATGTCCTTTAATTCCTTATGGGCAAAGGGAGAGCGGGGACTGAGTTTCATTTCCAGAAGACGCACCCGGCCTTTTGCAAAATCCTCCACGTTAATGGCGGAGGGCGTCATCACCAGCCGGCTGATTTCACGGGCCGTAATGAGCTCCGGACTCAGTACCAGGTCGATGTCGAAATTCTCCTTGATGTAGTCCACCGGCTCCGAGAGGAATTTCGGATCTCGGATGCGGGCGATGGTATGGGGAATGCCGTTCTTCTTCGCCAGCATGCAGGCGATAATATTGACCTCATCCATGGCCGTCACCGCCACCAGCAGGTCGCTCTTCGAAGCATCCCGGCTCCGCATAAAGGAAGGACTGGTGCCGTCGGCATGGATGGTAAGCACATCCAGGTCTGGGGCAACAGCGATCTCGAGGCAGAAAAGTCCAGAACCTTTGATATCGGCCTTGAATTTGAAAGAGGAAACGGCGCCGGCAAGGTGACCTATTTCCACAATAAGATCAAGAACATGATCAATTCCCAGCTGCTCGGCCGCTTCGGAAGAATCGTCCGCTACCAGTACGTCAATATCGACAATGCGGTCATGGACGGCGTCGAAGGGGAATACAGCTACCGCTTCAACAAGCACTGGGATGCCAAGGTGAACCTGACCTACCTGGATGCCAGAGACAAGGAAACGAATGCCCGCATTTCTGAAAACGCGCGCATGAACGGCCTCGTGCAGATTTCCTGGACCGATGCGAAGGAAAATCCGTGGACCGCATCTCTCTACAACCTCTGGTACAAGGATTACCTCGACGGCGAAGGAAAGAACTACACCTACAGCACGACCAATTTCGTCGTTACCAAGGACATCTCCAAGTCGACACAGATCTATGCCGGCGTCGACAACATTTTCGACAAGACATTCTCCGATGATGATGATTACTCCATTTACGGACGCACCTGGAGAACCGGCGTGACATTTAAATTCTAAGGGAGGACTTCATGAAAAGTATCGTTTTATATTCGACAAGGACCGGGAATACGAAGATGGTGGCAGAGGCGATCGCTTCTGCGCTGCCGGAGGGGACGCCCTGCCGCAATATCCGCGAGATGAATGAGTCTCTCTCTGATTATGACTGCGTCTTCATGGGCTTCTGGGTCGACAAGGGCACGGCCGATGATGCATCCAGAAAGGTTCTGGAAAATCTCCATAACCGCCATGTGGCTGTCTTCGCGACGGCCGGCGTCAATCCGGCCAGCAGCCATGCACAGGACTGCCTCAAGAACGGCGCCTCCCTTCTTCCGGAAGGAAAGAAACCGGCAGGCACATTTATCTGCCAGGGCAAAGTCGATCCCCAGCTGATCGAAGCGATGTACAAGCGTTTCCCGGCAGACAATCCGCATGGAAGAAATCCGGAAAGCGAGGCGCGCCACAAGGAAGCTTCCACGCATCCGGATGCAGCAGACCTTGAAAATGCAGCCGCTTTTGCCCGGAATGTGATGAATTTCATCCAGGCTGAAAAGTAAGGAGAGTGCGATGGATTTAAGAAATTATTTTGACCAGCTGACGCCCGAGAAGAGGGTGATGCAGTTCGGAAGGAAGACGGATGAGCCGCTCCGTCTGGCTTTCGACAGCAAGAGGGTCGTCCATGCCGCCATGGGAGGGAGCATGGTGCCGCCTCCCATGGCGCAGAAGGTCTGGCGGGATATCATGGCAAAGCCCGTGGAAGGGCATCCGACGCAGATGGCTTATATCCATATTCCCTTCTGCAAGACGAAATGCCTCTACTGCCCCTTCTTCCAGAACGGGACGAACCAGGACGAAGAAGACCGCTACATCGACCATCTGGTAAAGGACATCGAGATGGGTGCGGATTCCCCGCGACTTTCCAGCGCGCCGATTCAGGCCGTATTCATCGGAGGCGGCACACCGACCTCCCTCTCTCCTGAAAATGCAGGCCGCCTTCTTTCCACGATCCAGAGATGTCTGCCGCTTGCCAATGACTACGAACTCACCTTCGAAGGCCGTGTGCATGACCTCGTCCCGGAGAAGATGGACGTATGGTTCAGAAACGGCGTGAACCGCATGTCGCTCGGCGTGCAGTCCTTCGATACGAAGGTCCGTCAGGCCGTGGGCCGCATCGACGACGGGGAGACGGTATTCTCCCACCTGCAGGAGCTTCTGTCCTACAGCCAGTGCGCTGTCGTCATCGACCTCATGTACGGGCTGCCGTACCAAACGATGGACGTGTGGCACAAGGACGTGGAAACGCTCGTGGAATCGGGCATCGACGGTGCTGATCTCTACCAGCTGAATGTCTTTGAACACAGCGACCTCAATCTGGCCATCCAGAGAGGGAAACTCCCTCCGGCCGCACTGACGCAGGTGCAGTCTGCCATGTTCTCCTTCGGTACGCACCTCTTCCCCTTTGGCTGCGGGGCTGGCGGCCATGTCGACGGTCTTTCCACCATGCTCGACCGCAGGCTTCCGGCCTATGAAAAGGCCATCGATGAAGGAAGAAAACCGATGATGTTCCTGATGAACCAGTCGCCCAATGCCCATCTAAAAGAAGATATCCAGGGGCAGATGAATCAGAGCAGGCTCGACCTTGATAAACTGATCCAGAGGGAAGAAAAACTGGCCAGCATGGAATTCCTGGGACCATTGTGGGAAGACTACGGCCTTTGGAAGCATAACGGCTACCTGTACCAGCTGACCGAAGCCGGTCAGTTCTGGCAGGTCAATATGACGCAGACACTCCTTGAAAGCGTGAACCATCTCATGGGAGAAGAAACGGAAATCCAGCACAGGAGAATCGCCGCACAGGGATAGTGCTGTTTCCTGACAGGCGGTTCGCCTGGAAACATAAAATTAGGGCTGTGGCAAAATGTGCCATCATTTTGCCGCGGTCCTTTTTGATGGGATATATTCTAGCGTTCAGCCAATTAATCAACTTGGAAGGCAGATGATAAGCTGAAGGGGAACCACAAAACCGCAGCTCCGCTGCGAGGTAATCAACCCTATCCGCCCTTCGGGCACCTTCCCCGTCTGGGAAGGCAAGTATTAGCGGCACTAGGGAACGCGCATTTTCCGGGATTTTCCATGCCCAAGCCCCATGCCCATCGGTTTGCTATACAGGGGGCGAAAAGTTATAATAGATACACTGTATGGTAAAATACAGCATGGATGATAAAATGATTCTTGACGAAAGCAGGTGATCTCATGGAAGTACATGAAGCAACGGAAATGTATATGAAGACGATCCTTGTATTGAAGAAGCGCCTTGGAACAGTGAGATCCATCGACGTGGCCAATGAAATGGGGTATTCCAAGCCCACGATCAGCATTGCCATGAAGAAATTTCGCCAGGAAGGCTTGATTACGGTGGATGAATCCAACTGCATCCATCTGACGGAGGCAGGACAGACGATCGCCGAGCGGATCTATGAAAGGCATCAGGTCCTTTCCTACATTCTGGAATCCATGGGCGTTTCCGAAAAGCACGCCCTCGACGATGCATGCAAGATCGAGCATGATATCAGCGATGAAACCTTTGCGGCCTTGAAGAAGGAATATGACAGGCTGAAAAAGGAAGAAACGCAGAAATAAAGATTGGACAATAAAAAGAACTATTGCGAAGTGATTTTTCATTTCACAATAGTTCTTTTTGCTTTTACTATAGGGTTCCTTAGTCTCTGGTAAAGAGGTCTCTGGTGTAGACTTTATCCTTGACGTCTTCGAGGTCTTTTTCTTCGCGGTTGGTGAGGATGATGTCGCATTCATCCTTGAGCTGCTGAAGGTCTTTGGTGACGGGGATGCCCATGAAGGAGTCTCCCTTGTAAGACGGTTCGTAGATGAGAAGGGGAATGTCCTTGTCCCTCAGACGCTCGATGACGCCCTGAATGGCGGAGGAGCGGAAGTTGTCGCTGCCGCTCTTCATGATGAGGCGGTAGATGCCGGCTTTCTTCGGATTTCTGGCGGCAATGCGGTCAGCGATGAAGGATTTCCTTGTCTCGTTGGAATCGACGACGGCGCGGATCATGGTTTCCGGGATGCCTTCGAAGTTCGAGAGGAGCTGGCGGGTGTCTTTCGGCAGGCAGTATCCGCCGTAGCCGAAGGACGGATTGTTGTAGAAGTCTCCGATTCTGGGGTCGTAGCCCATGCCTTTGATAATGTCAGCGGTCTTCAGGCCCTTTTCTTCGGCATAGGTGTCGATTTCATTGAAGTAGGCAACGCGAATGGCGAGGAAGGTGTTGGAGAAAAGTTTGATGGACTCTGCTTCAGAAGATCCTGTGATGAGGACCGGGATGTTCTCGCGGACAGCGCCTTCCTGTTCCAGGGCTGCAAATTTTTCTGCTTCGGGGCGGAGGGCTTCTTTTCCTTTCGGGATCCCGACGATGATGCGGGACGGGTAGAGGTTGTCGTAGAGAGCTTTGCCTTCGCGGAGGAATTCCGGCGCGAAGAGAATGGAAAGGTCAGGATAGACGGCGGAAATTTCCTGGGTGTATCCGATCGGGATGGTGGATTTGATGACGACGATGGCCTTGGAGCCGACGCGCTGGATCTGGGAGAGGATGGCTTCGACGGCCGATGTGTCGAAGTGGTTCGACTCTGTGTCATAGTTCGTCGGAGCGGCGATGACGATCAGGTCTGCGTCCCTGTACGCGCTGTCGCCATCCATGGTGGCGGTGAGGTCGAGATCCTTGTGCGCCAGGTAGTCTTCGATGTAATCGTCGACAATCGGGGATTCCTTCCTGTTGACCATATCCACTTTTTCCTGGATGACGTCCACGGCAGTAACCTTGTGGTGCTGGGAGAGGAGGATGGCATTGGAGAGGCCGACGTAGCCTGTGCCTGCAATTGCGATTTTCATGGTGAGCCCTCTTTCTGAAGAAATTATCCCTTTTATTATACACTCTTTTCTGGCCTTTAGCAGGAGAAATAGGGTGAAAATCGTTAGGTTTTAACGCTTATTCAAGAAGAGAGGGGACCTTATGAAATACTGCGATTTTATCTAAATAAAAAATTGGTTTATACTATAGATGGCAGGAGATGCAAACAAAGTGCATCTATCAGCGAATCCTTCCCGGGTCAGGCGCCCTGCCGAAGGACCGCCCCGCGGCCGGACAGTTAAACTTACGTTTTCACTCCCCGGTCCGCTGCGGGACCATCCATATTGCCCGTCTGCTCCCTCCCTGGATGAACCTTCCGCCTTGACGGTTGCGTCTCCATACCGCGCAGCCCGTAATCCCGGCTGCAGACGGGTGTGCCATCGTCCCACTCTCCATCATGGACGACGGCGGTGAAAAAGACTTCTGGTTTCCGACTAGGAGTCTTTTTTGCTGGGATTTCTTGAAGATGGCACAAACGCTTATAGCAGGCTGGAAAAAACCTATTAGTGATTACGATTTCTCTTGGAGACTGATTTCATTTATACTGACAGCAAGATTTGGAAATTTCCGTACACTCAAAGACGGATGCTGCTTCAGATATTAAACTCGCCAGACAGGAAATCCTGATCCGGAAACTTATGGCAAAGACCGGAGTGACGGAATAAGGAAAAACGCCTGAGAGGAAGATTTTTCCAGATTTCCATTTTCTTGGGCTTTCCATAATATGGCCATCCAAAAAAAGCTGTGACAAAATTAGGTAAATACTGCCTTTAGCATTTCTCGAACGAAGTTAGGTTTAAGGTTTTTTTTTGAGCTTGCCCCGTAGGGGGAGCTGGCGACAGAGTCGCCTGAGGAGGTTCATTTCCTCGAGCGAAGCGAGGTTTTTTGGTATTCAGACAAAGCCGGCGCATATAAGTGCTGGATAATCCGATAATAGAATATTCCAATAGAAAAAGGACTGTGGCGAAATGATTGTACATTTTGTCATATCGCTGTCCCTCAGCTTACCTGAGGGCCTTTTTCGTTGAAGTTCTGATACTTCTGATATCCATGAAATTGCCGTTACTAATTAGAATCTGTTATAAGCGAGTAAGGGAAGATTATAAAATGCGCGTATGAAATGACGGGCTCATTCACAAATATTTCTATGATCTGCTGAAAGAAGATCGCAAAACAAGTATCTGCCTTTAGGGAAAATAGGGAATTAGTATCTAATTTTAGGGAAAACAAGTGTATTTTTGCAGCTGAAAAGAGGAAACCTATCGCAGAAATGCATAGGAGTAAAGGAAGTTAGAACAAACCGATCGACTTATAATAAAAGTATAAACTTCTTATCTCTTATTAGTATTTCTTATAATTTCCCTTTTATTATATATTGAAGTCAAAGAACGGGAGATTTAAATACGCTGATAATTAACGGAGATCTTTCATCAAGGCAGATCCGAGGAGACTGGGGAGTTTCCAGGGAACGGCCGGAAGATCCTGCATCAGCATCCCAATCAAGCAGTGGTCCGGGGGACGGACGTGAATTTTCTTTCGGGGGAAAGGGAATCACCGTAACCACTGCGGCGATATACTCGCAAGCCGCCAGGGGGGCTCTTACGATTTTGAAACGTTTTCAAAGCACCTTTTTTCGCAGCGAACGCCAGGCAAGGAAGTCCGTCTTCTTCCCCGCGTTTGACTGCGATTTTTGTTTTTTACGGCAGAGCGCCAGCCCAGGCTGATCGGCTGCCGGCATGTACCGGGAACTTTCTAAGGAAATTTTTCATTCATCCCATACGGGAATCAGCATCGCATGAGGGGGCACATCTATCTCCAAACTCCAACCTTCCCCTCTCATCGGGCATTCCATATAGTTCGTCATGACCTTCCCAATTAAAGACCGGTCCGACCCCCTTCCCATACTAGTCGGATGGCCGCATGACGGACAGTCGAAAGGCAGAACCTGCTATTCAGGCCTATTCGAGTGAAAAGGACTTCTCTCGTCAAGGAAGTCCTTTTTGCGTGGGATGGGGAGCATGGAAAAACATGAAAAACCATGAAAAACCATACAACCGCAGCTTTGCGCGTGGAACCTTTTCATATTTTAAAAACCAATGAATACTGCACCCCGATTTTAGAAATTGCACCTTTAAAAACCATACAACCGGACTCTGTCCGAGGAAATGCAACTCATCCGTCGGCTCCGCCGACACCTTCCCTTCCAGGGCAAGGTCAAGACCGGCCTACGGCCCTTTTTCCCCGTCTGGGAAGGCGAGGTTAGCGGCGCTTGGGAAATGCGCGGTGTACCATTCGTCAGATCATCTTCCCATCCATTTCCTTTATATCCTCTAGTATCCTATTCATTTCCTTTATCACTCTATCAAGGAATCACATAAGATACACGTACAGCAGGGCGGATGTGTCCATGAAGTTTTCTATATGTTCTTAAAAGAAGAGTGCGTCCGTTCTTGAGGGTTTCTCATAAGACGAGTTATTTTTTACAAAAAGTGCCGAATCCAATCGCGGAACGATGGGAAGCATATAACGGAATAGGATAGGACACTTAATTTACCTTGATTTCCTTGATACCTATAACAAAAGTGTCAACCTCTTATCTCTGACTCGTATTCCTCTTAATATCGTAATTACTATATATTTAAGACGAGAACGGGAGATTAAAAGCGCGCGTTTGAGGGGGATTCTCTATCAACGAATGGGCCGGCCTGGAACCAGGGAATTTCAGGCGGTTCATGGAGCTTGTCACTGGCAAACGCGGCGCCCCGATCCGGCAGTACGCCTTGAAAGGACTCTTTCGGGGGAAAGGGGCCATGGCGGCTGCTTAATTTGGAAAGGTATCGTTTGTGGACCGCCGGGGGGATGTACTATGATTTCGAAGAGTAGTTTTAATGCACATATTTCCAGACGCAGCAGATGTCAGGGGGAAAAGGTACGCCTTTTCCTTGCTTCTGTCTGCGCCCTTTTGCTTTGTACGAGTGCGGCGCTGCCTGCGCAGGCTGCACCCTCCAATGATATCGTAAAGGGCCAGAGGGCATTTATCTAATATGGCATGGATCCGGTCAATACCCGCCCGAAGGGCATGAGTATCGCCATTGGAAATAATGCGAAGATCGATCTGGGCACACGAACGGAGGAGGCACTCCTTTCCTTCGGATATGGCAAGGAGAGAGGCAAAGATGATGACAGATTTGGTTACACCATAGCTGGCAACACGGAAGCGAAGGAAAATCTGCCGGAAGGAATTGCCATCGGCACGAATTCTTTCGCAAGGGCAGGATCGATTGAAATCGGCGCGCATAATCTGGGAGCGGATGTGGAGAGCGGGGATACGAAGGGATCGGAATTCAGCACGTACGGCTTCAGTCCTGCAGCCGGCAGGCAGCTAGGCGCGGCCTCGACGACGGTCGGCACGAATTCGTATGCAAACGGCATGTTCACGACGACCTATGGCAGCTACAATGTGCAGTCGAGCCAGTATCAGGAACTCCATGTGGTCGATACCATTCTTGATGGATATAAGAATGCATTTGGCACTGTCGTCGGTTCCTTGAACTCCAATGAATCGATTGCCGCCTTTCCTCATTCCGGCGCGGAAAACTCCATCATCGGGACGGAAAACCGTGTCAATAACAGCAGCGGAACCATCGCCATCGGCACGGGCAATGAGGTGAAAAATACATGGGGAGTCACTTCGGCAACGATGATTCTGAGCCAGCCGCTTGATTCTCCAAAAGCCATGCAGGATGCAATCATTGACGGAGCCAAAAAAATCCAGGCGGCGCTGTCATGGCCATCGGCAATGGGAACAAGGTCGACAGCGTATCCTTTGCCCAGGTCCTTGGTACAGGGAATGAACTTAAGGGCCAAAACGGCCTCTTTGATAGCGACAAGTATGTCATGATCGACGGATACAACAATAGTTTAACGAGAGCAAACAATACGACGGTCATCGGAACGGGCAGCAAGAAAAGCTATGTAACAAGCTCCATTGTCATGGGTGACAACGCCAATGTGGAGAACACCAAAGGCAGCGTCATGATTGGTGATACAAACAGCGCTTCTTATGTCAATTCCTCTCTGATAGCAGGCGCTAAGAATTCCATCACCGGGACAGAGAAGACTCCAAGCGCATCCAATATCTTGTCCGGTGTGGGAAATACGGCATCCGCCGTGCAGCATGTTTCTGCCATTGGATCTGGAAATACCGTCAACAATACCGCGACAACCCAGATTCTTGGCGATACGAACACCGTCAGCTATGCAGCTCTTTCTTCGGTAACCGGATCGAATAATACACTGACTGGTACGGCAGACAATGTAAGCTCAGCTAATATTTTGGATGGTTCAGGAAATACGGCGTCCAATGTAAATCATGTTTCTGCCCTCGGCGCTGTCAATGGCGTGACGAATGCAGATAGGACGCAGGTTTTGGGCGATAGGAACCGTGCAACGAATACAAACCTGTCGCAGATGTTCGGCGTGAATAATGTTTTGTCCACTACGGATGGTGCAGCAGAAAATGCAAAAGATATCCAAATCGGTTATGGTAATTCAGCCATCAATGTGCAGAATGTCACTTCTATAGGTTCAGCCAATACTGTTCTTGTTTCGAAGATGTCGCAGGTCATCGGCGACAACCGTTACCTTTCCGGCACTGACCGTTCCGTCGTCATCGGGTCGGCAGACAGCAATGCGACGCAGATGACAAGCGATGATATCGTCGCTGTCGGTTACAATTCCTATGCGACAGCCTCTGGCGGCGCGGCCTTCGGTTCGGGCTCTGTGGCAGGTACGGCAGCTGGTTATGCAGGCTATGATCCGCTGACAAATCTTCTTTCCCTGAATACGTCCCCGGCCTGGAAATCGACAAGAGGCGCCGTTTCTGTCAACGATATTTCCAAAGGCATCACCCGTCAGATCACGGGCGTCGCAGCTGGCACGCAGGACACCGATGCCGTCAACGTGGCGCAGCTGAAGAAGGTTGTCTTCGCCCGGCAGAATGCGACGCAGCCAAATATCAAGGCAGGCAACGGCATCCAGGTCATCAAGACGTCTGACGGTATGTACACCATCCGCGCGAATATCACAGGCACCACATCCGAGACGGGCCATACATCCGCCAGCGTAGGAAATACGGCCGCAGGAACGAATACGAAAACAGCAGTCACGACGCATTCCAGCCTGGCCACTGCAGACACGGCAGGCACTGCGGGCGCAGGAAATACAGGAACATCGGGCGCTAATTCCGGCAAGACGACGATTCTTCCAATTACCCCGGACAGTAATACAAGTGTCGATAATGGTGAAGTCGTCGTGATCAGGAACGTCACGGACCCGACCAGCTTCAAGGCAGACGACGGGAACAGCGCATCGATTTCCCCGAAGGGCACCCTCTCGATCCTTGGGGACAGCACGAATACGGAAACCAGTATTTCCGGAGATTCGCTGAAAGTATCGCTCAAGAAAGACATCACCGTCGACAGCGTCAAAGCAGGAAATACTACCATCAATAACGATGGCGTCACCATAAAAGGCGGTCCGTCCATGACGTCGGGCGGCATCAATGCAGGCGGCAGGAAAGTGACAAACGTCGCGCCTGGAGAAATTTCCGCATCGTCCACGGACGCCGTCAACGGCTCGCAGATTCATGAACTCAAGGGCAGCATTACCAATAACACGACACACCTGACACAGCTCGACAACCGCGTAGGCGACCTCGATCACCGTGTCAATGAAGTCGGCGCAGGTGCAGCCGCTCTGGCGGGCCTTCATCCGGTCGACTATGATCCGGACAGCAAGTGGAACGTCGCCGTCTCCGGTGATTCCTACAAAGACCAGCAGGCCCTCGCCCTCGGCGCTTTCTACCATCCGAATGACGACACGCTTCTCTCTTTGGGAACGACCGTAGGTTACAACGATAACATGGTTACCGTCGGCGCCTCCTTCAAAGTCGGTGAAAGAGGAAATGTAAAGAAGGTCTACCCAGGTGAAGCAGCCAAAGAACTGACAAGCCTCAAGAAACACGTCGCTGAACAGGACAAGAAACTGGCCTCCCAGGATCAGAGAATCGGCCAGCTCGAAACCATGCTCAGAGAACAGAAGGAAATCAACGAAAAACAGCAGCAGATCATCGCAAAACTTGCCGCGAAAGTCGGCGTATAAAATAATAAAAAGCCTGACTCTGAACAAAGGAAAAGCAGAAAAGCCTCCCAAGTGCGTGGGAGGCTTTTTTGTGTGGAATTTCATTTCGGAAGGCTCGTGGAAATCAAAACTCAGTACATCGCAGTGACATGGCGGTACGTGCCGGTGCGGAAGGTTTTGCCCTGCCTCAGCGGGGAAGGGCGGTCAGCCAATCATTTAACTGTTGCTGACGAAAGGGGTGCAGTATTCATTGGTTTTTATAAAAGGTTCATCGAGCAGAGCGAGGTTGTGCGGTTTTAGCATTTTATATGAAAAAGATGAAAAACCATACAGCCGGCTTGCAGCCTGGGAGATGAACCACCTCATAAAAATCGCAAAACCAGCCTGGCGGCTGATGGAACTACATCTCATTCGTCAGCTACGCTGCCACCTTCTCCTTTCGAAGCAAGGTTAACACCCTTAAACCTCGCTTCGCTCGTGGAAATGCATTTTCCTCCATCTTCCTCTCCCATTCCCAATATCGTTTGCTTTTTTCATAGCTCTGTGATTTCTTCTATCAATCCCTCTCATTTCATAGGTTGCAGGATATACACGAGTTTTAGTCGATGGTATTCACCTAAATGAAAATGGGGACTTTGATCTGATTTTTTGATAAAGTCCGGTAAAGACGGGGCTAAGATGCATAGACTTTACGCGAAATGTCTGATTCTAATTGATATTTTGATAAAAATGATTCGGTACTCTTATTTTTAAAAAAGCCTATATAGAATATGCTGCATTTAGGAATATCAAGGAAATATTTCAAACTATAACGGGAATACTGGCTTTTATTCTAAAACATAATTTTCAAATAGATTTAAAAAGCAACGTCATTTTGATAAAGCCGTATACTTTCTGACTGTTTATCCAGAATAAATTCAAACAAAATAATTCGATTTTTGACTTTATTGAGAATGGGAATTTTATTTCTAACATGCGTATTCTTGCATGGAAATGATGAAAAAAGGGGAGATTTAAATCAAACGTAAATTGTAGAATGAAATTGAACACTAAAACTAAATAAAAAGATCCATAGGATTGCATCAATGGTAAAATTAAGTTACGACACAAAATTAACCGGAGGCAATCACTATGGACTACCTAAATAATACCATTAATACCCTACCTCGCGAAAGAGGACAACACTTAAGATTTGAAGATCGATGCGAAATCAAAGCGCTCCATAAGCAAGGTTACTCTTATCGCCAGATTGCGAAAGCACTTAATTGCTCACATAGTACTGTGGGCTACGAATTAAAACGTGGCACTGCAACTAAGACGACACATCGAGGCAGACCAACAGAGTATGTACCTAGTCGAGGTCAAGCCGTTTACTATGAAAACAGAAAACGTTCTGGTCGTAAACAGCGCATTACATCTGAAAGTCCATTTGCTATTTGGGTTGCAGCGCAAGTTAAAAAAGCTAACTGGTCATTAGACGTATGTGCTGGCTATGCTAAGAAGCATAATTTGTTTACTGAAGAGGAACTTGTATGTGCTAAAACGCTGTATAACGCCCTTAATCAATCACGCCTACCATTATCCCTATTCGATGTACCAGAACTGCTTAGTCGTAAAAAGTCAAAGCCTAAACAAGCAAAGAACGTACGCATCTTTGGCCGAAGTATTGATGAACGACCAGATATCGTTAAGCTACATCTTGAGATTGGTCATTGGGAAATAGATACTATCGTTGGTAAGCGTAAAGGTAAAGAGGCTGTGGTACTAACTTTAGTAGAGAAAGTAACGCATAAATTCATTGCTATTAAGATTCGACGTAAAGATGTAGCATCTGTAAAAGCTGCTTTACGTAGTCTCAAAATATATTATGGATCACAATTTGCTAATGTATTTAAAACAATTACAGCAGACAACGGAACTGAGTTTGCGGAATTATCTCAGTTAGAACGATATGGTACAATGGTATATTTTGCTCATCCATATAGCTCTTATGAGAGAGCTCAAAATGAGCGTCACAATCGCATTTTCAGAAAGTACGTACCTAAAGGAAAGTCTATCGAAAACTACTCTGCTGAGCAGATTCTCTGGTTTGCAGAGGATATGAATTCATTACCTAGAAAGTCCCTTGGGTATGATACGCCTGATGATTTATTTGAAGCTTATTTAGATACCGTCTATGCAGCTTAAATTATTTGGTTAAAGGTGTTCAATTTGAACTTGCAATTTTAGGATTTAAATCAAATATTAATGTATGGTATATCATATTGACTGTTTTTGTAAAGAAAATGTATACTTAGTATCAACGAAGCGTCAAGACATGGCCTTGCTGCTTATCCCGGGGGAAAGCGGCAGAGGCGGGCCGTGTCATGCAAGGACGCGCCGACTGTTTCCTGCCAGCGGGTTTCGTTAGTCAGCAGGAGAACATCCACAAATCGTCCGCGGCGTGCATCGGGGGATGCGCCGCGCGGGGGACGGTTCCTGCAGAATGAGAGCGGCTGTCATGGAAGCTCTTGTTCTATGCAGCGGATGGAAGATGACATGATGAAATGGCTAAAGCTCATTTCTTGAAATAGAAAAACTGGTACAGGGATGAGTCCAATGAATCCAGCGGCGATCCCCGCTGGATTTGAAGGGCATTCCATAAAGTCCATCCCTATCTACCGGGCGGGGTCTTCGCTTCACTTCCCTTCTCGAGGGCGGAGACGCGGCCGGGAGAACCTCCCCCCAGGGCTGGGCAGCAAAGGTGCCTGCAACACACTTTAAAAAGGACTTCCTACGCCTGCGGAAGTCCTTTTTACATGGAGGCTCTTTTGAATCCCTGCACATGCGTTTTAGTTATTTTGTTAACATCGCACATTCAAACACCTTGACAAAAGAGTCCTGTTACTATTAAATAATAGAAAAAAATAAAGTAGATATATGGAACCGGAGCGATGCTTCGGCATATTTTTTACCCATAAGGTTGACAATAATAACAATGCAAGTTGACAAAGGAGACCGTAAATGTTGTACAGTGTGAAGATGCGTTCGAGCCTGGGCGGGACCCATGGCAAGGGCGGGCGCCACATTTCTGGAGCGGAGCGGATTGTTTCTGAGGATCTGGTGGATGAGACGGTGATTTCCATGATGCGCCGTGCAAGGGAGCATGAGAGAGGATGCGCGGATTTCATTCAGGTGAAAGTGGAAGAGGTGCCGGATGCGGCGGTTTCGTACTGCCTGATGCTTCCGCTTTACCAGATCGACACGAGCGAGAAGTCCGAGGGACACAGGGCAGCGGAGGCTGAGCTCATCCGCGCGGGTGTTTCTCCTTTGGCGGCCAGGCGGGGCATCGCTTCTCTGGAAGCACTGGAAGACAGCATGAGGGGCGCAATCGTGATGGATGCGGAGACGGGCGAAAGGCTCGATGGCCGCGGAGAGCGCGGGGTCCGCTGCAGCAATATGGACAGCGCTGACACGGCTGAGTATGAAGCAAAGATGCGCGGCAAGGGTCTTGGCGGCGATCATCCGCGTGAAGCGCTTGTCCTAGCATCGAAGGTGGCTCACGGACCCGGCACGGTAGCCGAGCTTTGCTGGTCGGATGATCCGGACTATGTGACGGGCTACGTCGGCTCGCCGCTTCACGGCTATGGCCGCATTACGGTGATGAAGGACAAGGGCGACCCGGTCGGCGGGCGCGTTTTCTTCGTGAAGCACGGGACAGATGTTGCTCTTTATGAAGACTATATGCAGAATCAGACGGTATTGGTGAGGTTATCAAATGAAACTTGAAAATATGGGAAAGGCGCTGGATGAAATCCGCGAAGGCGGGCGCTTCCGCAAAGTGCAGGATCTCCGCATGGTGACGGCGTCGAAGGGCGTCCGCGGCGACGGTTCGGAGTGCATTGTCTTTAATTCGAATGATTACCTTGGCATGACGCATGAACAGGAGGTCCAGGAAGCGGCCAGGGATGCCGTACGCTGGGGCACGGGCACGGGCTCGGGCGGCGCGCGTCTGACATCGGGTGCTGTCTTTGAACTCTCGGATCTGGAAAAGGAGCTCGATTCCTTCAAGCATGCGGAAGATGCCGTCATTTTCAATACAGGCTACATGACAAACCTGGGCGTCCTCTATGCCCTCGGCGGCAAGGACGATATCATTTTCTCGGACGCACTGAACCATGCTTCCATTGTCGACGGATGCAGGATTTCCCGCGCCCGCACGGTCATTTATCCGCATTCGGATATGGCTGCTCTGGAAGAACTTCTGAAGAATACGCCTGTGAGCGGGCAGCGTTTCATCGTGACAGACGGGGTGTTCTCGATGGACGGGGACATCGCGCCGGTCCCGGACCTGATCCGCCTTAAGGAAAAATACAATGCCTGCCTCATCGTCGATGATGCGCACGGCGTCGGCGTGATCGGCGAGACGGGAAGAGGCTCTGCGGAGCATTTCCACGTCTCTGGCATAGATATCCAGGTGGGGACGCTGTCCAAGGCGCTCGGTGCTGAGGGCGGCTATGCAGCTGCTTCAAGGGAAATCTGCGATTACCTGAGGAACGTTTCAAGGCCGTTCATTTTCTCTACGTCCATCTCGGCCGTGACCGGGATGACGGCGCTGGCAGCTTTACGCCTTCTGGAGCGCGAGCCGGAGCGCTTCGTGGGACGCTTGATGGAGAATACCCGGTACATGAAGGAGAAGCTGGCAGAAGCGGGGATTCCCGTAGAACCAAGCGACACTCCGATCATTCCCATCATACTGAGCGAAGAGGAAAAGACGCACGCATACGCCTCCCGCTGCATTGAGGAAGGCATCCTTCTCTCTGCTATCCGTCCGCCGACGGTGCCCGCCGGGACGAGCCGCATCCGCCTGACCGTGACCGCGGCTCACACGAAAGAAGAACTGGACCGCGCCGTTGCGGTCATGAAAGCGCATTTCCCCCTGCCCTAGCCATCGAAAGGAGCACCTTATGACCGTGACAGGAGAGAGACAATGGATCGTGGATATCTGTGAGACAGCGATGCTCGCCGTTCTCATAGCCGTCAGCGGAGTCTTCCGCATCCCGGGCCTTGTCCCGGGGACGGAGTTCCAGCTCTCAGCCCCGATTGCCGTCGCCATCTGTGGCGTCTTTGGATTTAAGAAATACCTGATTGCAGGGATCCTCGCATCCCTCTTAAGCATGACGATGGGGACCGCGACCATCCTGAACGTCGCCGTCGCCATGACATTCCGCGTCGTCGTCGGCCTTGTATGGCTGGCGCTTGGAGACAGCCGCGTATTCTACGTGATTTCCGGTCCCGTGGGAAGCGCCGCTGCCCGCGTCCTCATGTACTTCCTCCTGGGGAAGGGGCTTGAAGTCATGCTCATCGCAGCCGCTCCTGGCATGATCTATACCGCCGCTACCGCATGGCTCTTCGGGAAAATCTTCATGCGCTGTCGCCTGGAAAGACGATAAATACAGTAATGCACAGTACTTCCATTTCTGTAAGGGAAAAAGCAAAAGGGATGGGTAATTTTCATGCCATCTTTACGCTTTGACAAAAAAGAATTTGCCGAAACGCCGGATAGACAGTAAAATGGGGAAAGAATTCCCCCCAAGGAGGCAAATTATGATTACACCAATGGACATCCATAATAAGCAGTTCACGAAAGCCACCGTCCGTGGTTACAGCGAAGAGGAAGTCAATGATTTCCTGAACCAGATCGTCGCTGACTACGAACGCATTTACCGTGAACACCGCGAAATGGAAGAAAAACTTGACCAGATGAAAGCAAAACTGGCCAATTATGAAAAGATCTCCGAAACAATGACTGCCACCCTGCAGCTCGCCAAAGACACCGCTGAAAACGTGAAGAAGAACGCGCGCAGAAACGCAGACATCCTCATCGCCAACGCCAAGGCCGACAGCGAAAAGCAGATCAAAGACGCGCAGGACTACCGCCGCACCCTCATTCACAACATGATGCAGACCGAAGGCAACATGAAATCCTACGTAGGCAAGATCAGAAAAGACCTCGAACTCGCCCTCGCAGCAATCGATGAACTCGACCGCATGAAAGCCCCCCTCGGCGACGGCGCAGCACAGGAATCCTTCGCAGAAGCTGAAACAGAAGCAGCGGAAGACGAAGAAAAATAAAATCAATCAAAAAAGACCGCAGAGATGTGGTCTTTTTTTGATGGTGAGGGCGGGGGAAGCTCTTGCCGTTGGATCCGCTCTTTTTTTTAGGTTCTTCACGCTTTTTTGTGGGATAAAAATAATAACATATAAAATTGGCATTGAAAAAGAGCATTATCTACTCCAAAATGTAAGTTGCCTAAAACTACGCACGGAGGTCGAATAATGCTCTTTTATTACCATAATGAAATCACTTTTAATTGTCAATATTATCGCACAGAAAATATCACTAACCATCCAAATCCTCATTGCCATACCCGAGTTACCAGTCTACGGACTGCCAGAGATTTTTCCTGTCTGCACTGTCACTCCCGTATGTATAGTTATGGGGCTTTTTCTGTACTCATCAAGGATTTTCCAGATCTTCCTAAGCAAAAGAAGTATATAGAGTTCTCGGGGCACAGATTCCGCTGCACATCCTGCGGGGAGACCATAACGGAAGATATCCCCTGCCAATGCCCTTTCACACGCGTTACTTGGGATATGGCCTTGTGGATTATCCATCTGCTTAAGTGTCATACATCCATTTCTGCCATTTCGGCCATGCTCTCTGTACATTGGAGTGCCATACAGAAAATACAAAAAGCATATCATGGATAAGGCGTTGGCTGCCTTTGAAACCTGCCTGAAGAAAAAGTAACTATCGCCCACGGTATTTGGCCGTAGATGAGTTCGCTATCCATAAGGGCCATCGCTATGCCACCTGCGTTATGGATTTGGAAACGGGATTCATCTTGTGGGCCGGCCTGGGCCGCTCCATGGCAGATTTTGAGCACTTCTTTAAGAGCATTGGCCTTTCGCTTCTTTCCAGGCTAAAAGCGGTGGCCATGGATATGAACGCATCCTTTAACAGGCTGTTCCAGAAATATTGTCCGAAGGTCCCCATCGTTTATGGCCGGTACCATATGCAGGCACAGTTTGGGCGTGATGTTATGGGAGCCGTGCGCCTGGAGGAAGCACAAAAAAGCATAGGCAGGAAGCAGAAGCATTAAAGGAATATACGAAAGAAACTAATAATCCAGAGCTCCAGAAGATGGCCAGGGAAAAGAGCCATGAAGAAAAGAAGCTTTATACCGAATTAAAGAAATCCCGATGGATACTGTTAAAGAAGGACGACCACCTGAATGAAAGGCAGAAAACTCATCTGTTGGATATCCTGAGCGAGCATAGGGATTTGGCGATTTGTTATGCCATGAAGCAGGAGATGACTCGTCTGTTCACATTGACTGACTATGAAGAAGCTCTCGCCGGATGGACAAAATGGATTCAGGCTGGACTGGAGAGCGGGATTCCTGCCCTGGTAAAGTTTGCCCGGCAAAAGCAGAAGCGAATCAAGGGACTGGCTGCTCATGCCCTGTATCCTATCAATACGGGGAAGCTTGAAGGATTCAATAATAAGATCAAGGTACTAAAAAAAGAATCGGATATGGGTACCGAAACATGGATTATTTCTTTACCCTTATCCGATTCCATTCTTTACCTAAAAATTATTCATCCCCCAAATTTCCGTGAAGAGCCTAAAAAATGCTGTGAAATCGAATCGTGATTTCACAGCATTTTTCTATTTCTCCCCTGCTTCCCGGATCTTTGCGAGGAAGGCTTCTGCCGGGGCGGAGAGGATCTGATGTTTTTTCCAGACGAGGGAAAGGGGCGAGGTGAGGAGCGGAGAGAGGGGACGGAAGGCGAAGGGACTGTCCTTTCCTGACGGCGCTATGTGGTCGAAGCAGAGGGCATAGCCCAGGCCCGAGCGGACCATGAGGGAGCCGTTGAAAAGGAGCGTGTACGTCGCGGCGATGTGGAGGCGGCTCATGGGAAATCCGAGCCAGCCGGAAAGCTCGTCGCGTGAGAGTGACTGAGAGGAAAGGATGAGCGGGATGTCCAAGAGATCTTCTGCCGTGATGGCCTTCTTTTGTGCCATCGGATCATCCTTATCCATGAGAAGGCCCCATGTGTCATGGTTTGGAAGAGGGAGGGAGGAGTACCTCTCGGTATTTTCCGCGCCCATGAGGACGGCGAAATCAAGAAGGCCCTTGTCGAGGCGGTCCATGACGATTTCTCCGTTTCCGCTGAAGAAATGGGGAATGATCAGCGGGTGCTCATCCTGCAGAACTTTCAGTGCATCTGTCACAAAAGACAGCGCTTTGCTTTCCCCGCAGCCGAGGGAAAGATCGCCGCTTACTGTCTTCTCGCCAAGGGAACGGAATTCCTTCTCCGTGATCTCAGCCAAGCCCACGATTTCCTCAGCCCGCTGCCGGAGGAGCAGTCCTTCGCGCGTTAAAGACAGCTCGCGCCCGCCTCTTGAAAAGAGCGTCTGCCCGAGTTCTTCTTCAAGCTCTCTGATCTGGCGGGAAAGCGTCGGCTGCGTCAGGTGCAGCGCCCGCGCCGCCCTCGTCACGCTTCCTTCCTGCGCGACGGCAAGAAAATAACGGAGTACACGGATTTCCAAAATATCAGATCCTTTTCGCCAAAAGACTAACACAAAAGGAGCTGTGAATGACGATCACTCGTTTTCACGGCTCCTTTCTTCGATTTCTTATTTCGTCTTCACGTACCTTGGAAGTTCTTCGACGGGTACGGTGTGGAGGAAGCCTTCTCCGATTCTCTTGAGGAGTGTCAGCTGGATTTTTCCTTCGGTGATGCGTTTGTCCTTGTACATCTGGGCGGTGAGGATTTCATCCGGGATGTTGACAGTCGTCGGAAGGGAGAGGGATTTCAGGACGTATTCGAGGCGTTCTGAGGCGCCCTGCTCGGTGAGGCCCAGGAGTTCGGAGCGGCGGGTCATGAGGTTCATGCCGATGGCTGTGGCTTCGCCGTGGGTGATCTTGGCATCGTCATAGCGGTAGCAGCGTTCGATAGCGCCTCCGAAGGTATGGCCGAAGTCAAGGATGCGGCGTTCACCTTTCGCGCCCGGGTCGATTTCTACATAGTGGGCTTTGATGGCTACGCATCTCTGGATGATTTCCGGAAGGACGCGGAGGATGTCCATGTCAGAGCCTGCTTTTTCGAAGAGTTCGAAGAGGTCCTTGTCAGCGACGCAGCCCAGTTTCACAGCTTCGCCAAGTCCGTTGTGGAGGTAGCGGCGCGGGAGGGATTTCGCCATGGAGGGGTCGATGTAGACGGCAGCAGGCTGGTAGAACATGCCTACGAGGTTCTTGCCGGCTGTGATGTCCAGGGTGACCTTTCCGCCGATGGCGCTTCCGATCTGCGAGAGGACGGATGTCGGGAACTGGATGTAGCGCACGCCCCTGTGCCAGGTGGCTGCGGCAAATCCGGTGACGTCGCCGACGATGCGGCCGCCCAATGCGATCAGGATGTCGTCATTTCCAAGGCCGAAGTCTGCCAGCGCTCCGTAGATGCTGTTGACGATCGGAAGGGAGCGGGATTTTTCCGCCCCCGGCACGACGATCATTTTCGCCTTGATGCCTGCTTTTTCCAGTGAGCTGACGAGACGCATGCCGTACAGCTTGTCGATGGTGTCTTCTGTGATGACGGCTGCTTTTTCAGCGCCGGTCAGGTCCGCGATGGCGGAGCCTGCTTTGTCGATCAGTCCGCTTTCAATGTGGACGTCGTAGGAATCGCTTCCCAGATTGATGTGGATTTTTTTCATAATCCGTTCCTCCTTCAAGTACGCTCTCTTTGCTTTCATTATAGCATGAAGAAAGAAAAAACGCCCATGAAATGGGCGTAAATGCTGTGCCATATTAGGCCATATCGGCGAGGATCCTGTCCCAGCCGCGGGCTTTGAGTTTCCTCATGAAATAGATTGCGCAGGTGGCGCGGATCATCTGGTCGAGGACGAGTGCCATCCATACGCCGGTGAGGCCGAGGCCGAAGCCGTAGAGGAAGAGGCCGGTCATAATCGGGCGCAGAAGTGCCACGGAGAAGAAGGAGTAAGCAGCGACTTCCGCTGTCCTTCCGCTGCCGCGCAGGATGGAGGATCCGATGACGCCGTAGGCTTCCGGGAAGGAAACGAAGGCTACGAAGATCATGATGATGGAAGCGGCTTCAGGCGCGATGCCGTCGCCGGAATAGATGGTGAAGATTTCATTCCTGAAAATGAGCGTCAGGACGAAGACGGCGCAGGACATGTAGAAGGAAAGGCGCATGCCGCTCTTCTTGTATGCTTTCCAGTCTTCTTCGCTGCCGCGGCCGCAGGACTGTCCGGCGGTGACCATGCTTGCCTTGCCGAAGCCTGTGATGAAGTCCCAGTAAATGTCGCAGATATTCATGCAGACGCTGTGGATGGCAAAGGGGATGGGGCCAAGGCCTGCCGCCATGCGGGAGAAGATGACCATGCCGGCTCTTTCGCTGCCCTGCTCGCTAAGGATGCTGCCGAAGATTGGAAGTATCTGGCGGAAATAATCCTTGTCAGGGACATAGGAGCTTTCGGCGAAGAATCCGTCGCCCCTAAGGATTGCCGCTGTCGCAATGAGGGTGAAGAGGGTGGCAAAGACGGTGCCGATTGCGGCTCCGGCGACGCCCATCGCAGGGACGGGGCCGATGCCGAAGATCAGGATGAAGTTCAGGATGACGTTGATGATATTTCCTGCCACATTCGTCTTCATGATGACAGCCGTCTTGCCATAGCCAAGCTGCACGGCCTGGAGGATCAGCGTCAGTGAAGTGAAGTATGTCGCAATGAGGGCCGGGACGCTGTAGTCCATGGCCAGGGAAATGTAATCAGGGGTCGCTCCCATAAGGTAAAGGATATCTTCCAGGAAAAGGAAGAAAAGGATGTGGAGCATGCCGAGGAGCAGGGCGCAGACGGTGAGGGATTTCTTCATGATGGAAGAAGCCGCCTCTTTTCCTGCTTCGTCTGCTTTTCTCGAAACAAGGAGCGTCACAGAGGAGGCCAGCGACCTTGAGAAGCAGAGGAGCACGAGCCTTGGCTGGGCGAAGATGCTGACCGCTGCGATCGGGAAAGCTCCGAGCGTGCCGACCATGATGAGGTCCGTCGAGGCGAGAAGGATCATGAAGAGCCCTTCGAAGGCGGCCGGCAGTGCGATTTTCAAATAGGATTTATCGTAAGAATTGGTCATAAGATTCTCGTTTCTTTTTGCATTTCTGACAAAAAGCCCGGTCTCTTTTGTGAAATCGGGCAATTCGTTCTAGTTGTATTCTATCTTAAATGAGAAACTTTTTCAATCTAAAACGGTCGATATACACCGACGAGAACTCACCGTCCCGTAGGAAACAGTTCGTTCAGGAAATGAATTTCCATGCCTTGCACGGCATATGACAAATATTTCATGCGATTTATGCATACTATTTGACAGAGTTTCTGAAATCAGCCTATACTAAACCAACATCTAAGAAGGGAGGGGTCATCATGAGACAGGCAGCTATGGCAGCAGCATACGTTTATTACCGCGGTTATTACTTTACCCGCGGCTATTTAGCGTACCCGTCTCATGAGCCATAACCCTACCCTTTACCGGACGATCAGGACAGACTCAGGAGAGCCTGTCCTTTTTTTATTACCCGGAAGCAGGATGGAAGCATAGAGCAAGACCAAAGAAACCGCAGTAGCGGATGGAGCGCCCAAGGGGCAAGGAGGATTATTATGATTATCGTTATGAAGGAAGACACACCGGCACTGAAAATTGAACGTATGGTGAAATCTCTCGAGGACAGAGGATTCCAGATCGACAAGAGCACCGGGTCAAGAAAAGTCGTACTGGGACTTGTGGGAGACACATCGGCCCTCGATGAAAGGGATTTCATGGGCCACGAATGGGTCGACCGCGTCATGCGCGTGCAGGAGCCGTACAAGAGAGCGAGCCGCGCTTTCCATCCGGAGGACACGATCGTCGATGTCTCCGGCGTCAAGGTCGGCGGAAAGAAGCTCGTCGTCATGGCAGGACCGTGCTCGATTGAAACGCCCGATCAGATCCACGGCATTGCCAAAGAAGTGAAGAAATCCGGCGCAGCTATCCTTCGCGGCGGCGCATTCAAGCCGAGAACGTCCCCGTACTCTTTCCAGGGACTTGGCGAAAAGGGGCTCGACCTTCTTCTCTCGGCCGCCCGCGACAATGACCTTCCGGTCGTCACCGAGCTCATGAGCGCAGACAAGATCGGCACTTTCCTTGAAAAGAAGATCGACCTCATCCAGATCGGTGCGAGAAACATGCAGAACTTCGACCTTCTGAAAGCCGTCGGCCGTCTGAATGTGCCGGTCCTCCTGAAGAGAGGCATGTCCGCCACGATTGAGGAATGGCTGATGAGCGCCGAATACATCATGAGCGAGGGCAACCACAATGTCATCCTCTGCGAAAGAGGCATCCGCACCTTCGAAAAGGCGACAAGAAATACGCTTGACCTTTCCGCCATCGCCGCCGTCAAGCGCATGAGCCACCTGCCGATCATCGTCGATCCAAGCCATGCGACGGGCAAGAGATGGATGGTCGAATCCATGGCCATGGCAGCCATTGCAGCCGGCGCGGACGGCATCATGTGCGAAGTCCACAACGATCCGGAAAATGCATGGTGCGACGGCGCTGAATCCATCACGCCGGAGACCTTCGACCACATGATGAAGAAGCTCCGCGAGATCGCACCGATCGTCGGACGCGAACTGTAAGAAGGAAATCCGCAGTATATATAGTATAAAAATAAATATAGAAGCAGAGCAGAACAGGAAAAAATACTATTTCCACGGATTTTCATTTTCGTATACAATAGAGTAAGAATCAGTGAATTTCATAGTCAGGCAGAAAGAAAAGGGAGAATATGAGTACAAGTGACTTCAGCAAGATTACCGTCGGCGTCATCGGGCTGGGCCTTATGGGAGGTTCTTTCGCCAAACGGTTCAAGGAAATCGGAAACAGGGTCATCGGAATCAACCGCACGAAGAGTGCGGAAGAGGAAGCCCTCCGGATGGGAATCATCGATTCCGCAGATCCTAAGGATCTCAAAGAGTGCAGGATCGTCGTCTCCTGCACGCCGGAGAAAGCGACGAAAGCATTTCTGGAAGAGAATCTTTCTCTTCTTGCCAGGGATGCCATCCTGACCGACATCGCAGGCGTCAAGGACGGCTTTGCAGACATCGCAGAGTCTTTGATCCTTCCGACGCAGGATTTCATTTCCGGCCACCCCATGTGCGGCAGGGAAGGCGCAGGCCTTTCGCAGGCATCGGCAGATATTTTCAAGGGCGCGAATTACATCGTGATCCCGAGGAAATCAAACAGGAAGGAAAATGTCGCACTCATCGAAGAGATGATCAAGGCGCTGGGCTGCGCGCATGCACCGGCCGTGACAGCCCATGAGCATGATGAAATCATCGCATACACGAGCGACCTGCCCCACGCGGCGGCAGCGGCTCTGATGAACAGCGCCTCCTACAGGAAGGACACGAACCGTTTCACCGGCGGATCCTTCAGGGACGAGACGCGCGTGGCAGATATCAATGAAGAACTCTGGACATCGCTTTTCCTGTCGAACAGGGAAAATGTCCTTACGGAAATAGAACGATTCGAGGCGGCGCTTGAAACGCTCAGGCGTGCCATCGAAGAAAAGAATGAAGACAGCATACGGACCTTCCTTTCGGAAGCGGGCCGGAGAAGAAGGGAATGGGACAGCCATGGCAGTAGTGAATATGGATCTCGGGAAAGAATCGTACAAGATTGAAATCGAAAGAGGGCTTCTCCCTCATATCGGGGAAAAGATCAGGAAACTGACAAAGGCGCAGAAGATCGCCGTCATCACGGACAACCATGTCCAGGCGATTTACGGGGACAAGATCCGCGAATCCCTGCAGCAGGGCGATTTCCACGTGCGCATCATTGAAATGCCGGCCGGCGAGGAGAATAAGAATATCCACGTCCTGGAAGGCGTCTACAATGAGCTCTGCGACTTCAACCTTTCAAGGGACGATGCAATCGTCACCTTCTCGGGCGGCGTCCCGGGCGACCTTGGCGGATTTGCGGCGGCTTCCTACATGAGAGGCGTGCCCTTCTTCCAGGTGCCGACGACGATTCTTGCGCAGATCGACAGCTCGGTCGGCGGAAAAGTCGCCATCGACCTTCCCGGCGGCAAGAATCTGGCGGGTGCTTTCTACCAGCCAAAGGGTGTCTTCATCGACCCCGACCTCCTCGATACGCTTCCCACGCGCTACGTCCATGACGGCCTCGCAGAAGCCCTGAAGTACGGATGCATCGGCGATCCTGAGCTCTTCGAGCTTCTGGAAAATATCGGAAGCGAGGAAGATCTCCGGAATCATATGGAAGAAATCATCCTGAGGAGCGTCCTTCAGAAGAAGAAATTCGTCGAGGAAGACCGCTACGACAATGGCAGCCGTCAGATGCTGAACTTCGGCCACACGATCGGCCATGCCATTGAAAGGTATTTCAACTACTCGACCTACACCCACGGCGAAGGCGTTGCCATCGGCATGTGCCTTCTGACTGAGCAGACGGAGCGGCTGGGCATCACGGAAAAGGGAACGGCAGAACGCGTCATCCGCGCCGTCCATCATCTCTCCCTTCCGACTTCGATCGCCGTTCCCGCTCTGGAACTCATCCCGCAGATCATGCATGACAAGAAGCGGCGCGGCGGAGAAATCACCCTCGTCGTACTGGATAAGATCGGAAAAGCTCACCTTCTCAAAGTGAAGACGAGCGAGCTTGATAAATACATCGTCACAGAATAGCAGGTGCATCATGATTATCAAAATCACACCGCAGACATTGGACGGCACGATCCACGTTCCCGCGTCAAAGAGCATGACGCACAGGGAACTCATCGCCTCCGCGCTTGCCAAAGGTTCGTCGACTCTTCGGAACGTCACCATGTCCAAGGACATCGAAGCGACCATCCGCATCCTACGCCAGTTCGGCGCTGTCATCGATGTGGAAAAGGGAGAGAAGGAAACCCTTATCCATGTCACGGGCGGCCTCAAAAAGCAGGAAGGGACGATCATCGCCGATGCCGGCGAATCAGGCTCGACGCTTCGTTTCCTCATCCCGATCGGCATTTATTCAGGAAACCGCGTCCAGTGGACCGGACACGGACGCCTGTCTGAAAGACCGCTCACGCCTTACTACGACCTTTTCGATGAAAAAGGCATTGCGTACCAGGCTGAATCCGGCGGACTGCCTCTCACCGTTGAAGGAAAATGGGAAGGCGGCCTTTTCGAGCTCCCGGGAAATGTGAGTTCGCAGTTCTTCACGGGCATCCTCTTTATCCTTCCGCTCCTTGCAGGAGGCTCCGCTTTGGAAAGCACGACCGAGGTCGAATCGGAAGGCTACATCAATATGACGATCGACACGATGCGGAAGAGAAATATCGCGCTGACGCTCCGCCGGGCAGGTTATTATGAAGTCTTCGGCCCGCAGGAGTACGAAGCGGCTGACACGGCGGTAGAAGGCGACTACTCGCAGGCCGCTTTCTGGCTCGCAGCCGGGCTTTCCGGAGGAACGGTCAAGCTGACAGGGCTCACAAGAAATTCCCGTCAGGGCGACCGTGCCATCCTGGATATTTTGATCCGCATGAATGCGTTCCTAGCTTTTGAGCATGACGACATCATTGCCGTCGAGAGCCAGACAGAGGGAACGGTGATCGATGCCAGGGACTGCCCGGACCTCGTGCCCGTTCTGGCCGCGCTGGCTTCTGTCAGCAAAGGAAAGACGGAAATCGTCAATGCAGCCCGCGTCCGCCTGAAGGAATCCGACCGGCTCCATGCGATGGCCGTCGAGCTGAATAAGATCGGCGCGAAGGTGGAAGAAACAAAGGACGGCCTTATCATCGAAGGAGTGCCGGCCCTTACCGGCGGCACCGTTTCCTCCTGGAACGACCACCGCATCGCCATGGCGCTTGCTGCCATCTCGCCTCGCTGCAAAGATTCGCTCATCATTGAAGGCGCCGAAGCCGTCGCCAAGTCGTACCCGGGCTTCTGGGACGATTTTGCCTCGATTTCCCGCATTCCGCCTGAAGTCATCAAAGAATAAGGAGGGCTCATGGGAAATACATTCGGAAACACGCTTCATCTCACTATCTTCGGCGAATCCCACGGGACCGCCATCGGCTGCGTCATCGACGGCCTTCCTGCCGGGATAGCCATCGACTGGGACAAGGTCTCCTTTGAAATGCGCCGCCGCGCGCCGGGTTCTTCCCCTCTGGCAACGCCAAGGAAGGAAAAGGATGAATTTGAAATCCTTTCCGGTTACTTTGACGGCCACACGGAAGGGGATTCCCTTGCCATGCAGATCAGAAACGGCGACCAGCACTCGAAAGACTACAGCCGTCTCAAAGATGCCATGCGCCCGGGTCATGCCGACTACACGGGCCATGTGAAATATGACGGATACAACGATTACAGGGGAGGCGGCCACTTCTCCGGACGCATCACCGCGCCCCTCACCTTTGCCGGAGCCATTGCGAAGCAGATCCTTGCCAAAGAAGGCATCGTGATCGGAGCCCATGCGCTTTCCGTCGCAGGCATCATGGATTTCCCCTTCGACCCGCTGGGAGAAGAACCGGATCTCTTTGAGAAACTTTCCTCCATGCGCCTTCCCGTCATTGACGGCGAGCAGGGGGCAGCGATGGAAGAAGCTATCCTTGCTGCGCAGAAGGAAGGGGACTCCGTCGGCGGGCAGATCGAATGCATGGCACTTGGACTTCCTGTCGGCATGGGCGAACCCTTCTTTGATTCCCTCGAAAGCGAAATGGCGCACATGGCATTTTCCATTCCGGCCGTGAAATCCATTTCCTTTGGCGACGGAGAAACGCTCGCCGGCATGAGAGGCTCGGAAGCAAACGATCCCATGCGCTATGAAAACGGTAAAGTGAAGACAATCACGAACCATAATGGTGGCGTCCTCGGCGGTATTTCCAACGGGAACCCGCTCCGCTTCACCGTCACGATCAAGCCGACGGCCTCCATCGGAAAAAGGCAGGAGACGGTCGATATTTCCAAGAAGGAAGACACGATGCTGTCGATCGGCGGACGCCATGACCCCTGCATCGTCACGCGTGCCATTCCCGTTGTCGAGAATGCCGCTGCCTTCGTCCTGCTGGACCTGCTTCTCACGGGAAGGAGGTGCCACTATGGCCGATGAAATGAAAAAACTCCGCGTCGGATGCTACGGCGCGAAGGGCTCTTACACGTATGAAGCCATGGAGCGCCAGTTCGGCGAAAGAGAGAGGGAAGAGCACTACTACCCGCTCTTTGAGGATGTCCTCAAAGCTGTCTCCGAAGGCGCCATCGACTACGGCGTCGTCCCTATCGAGAACTCCTCGACCGGCGGCATCACTGAAGTCTATGACCTCATCATGAAGTATGACTGCGCCGTCGTCGGCGAGCAGCTGATCAAGATCGAGCACAACCTTTTGGGCGTGCCGGGCGCGACGATCGAGGATATCGACACCGTCTACTCGCACCCGCAGGGCTTTGCCCAGTGCCGTCCCTTCTTCAATGAGCACAGGGACTGGACGCTGAAGCCGTATTTCTCGACCTCAAGGAGTGCCGAGAAGGTTGCAGAGGACGGGAAGAAGAACCAGGCGGCCGTTGCAGGAAGGGCTGCTGCCAAGCTGTACGGCCTTTCCATCCTGAAGGAAAATATTTTCTTCAACGACAGCAACTGCACCCGCTTCTTCGTCATCGGACCGCACATGGAAATCACGGAGAAGTCCGACAAGATCACCCTCGTCATTGCCGTACGCCACGAGCCGGGCGCCCTTTACCACGTCCTAGGCTACTTCTTCTACGGCGGCATGAACATGACACACCTCGAATCCCGTCCCATGGCAGGGCGGCCCTTCGAATATTTCTTCCACATCGACGTCACCGGCCGGCTCATGGACCCGTCCAACCAGCACACGCTGAAGGGCCTCGAATCGATGTGCACCTATTTCAAAATACTGGGAAACTATCCTTCCTGTATCAGTGAAGAGGAAAGAAAGGAGCAGCGATGAAACTTGGGCTTATCGGAGAAAAGCTGGGACACAGCCTTTCCCCTGAAATACATCAGAAAATTTTTGAAAAACTGGGCATTTGCGGCACCTACAACCTGCTTCCCATCGCCAGGATGAATCTGAAGGATACTGTCGAAACCCTCCTTGAAAGCATGGACGGCTTCAATGTCACCATCCCTTACAAGACAGACATCATGCCCTTCCTGGATGAAATATCCCCCGAAGCCAGGACCATCGGCGCCGTCAATACCGTCGCTGTCCATGACGGCAAACGGTACGGCTACAACACTGACTATGATGGATTTGCGAGGACGCTCGACAAGATCGCGGCCGATGTCAAAGGCGAGAAAGTCTTCGTCATGGGCCATGGCGGAGCCTCCCGCGCCGTCGTCCAGTGCCTCCACGACAGAGGCGCAGGCGCTATTCTCATCGTCAGCCGCTGCCCTGAAGCCGTTGATGAATCCTTCCAGGAATTTGCGGAAAAGAGAGACTGCCTCATCATCGACTACAGCATCCTCAACCAGGAAGACGGCTACCTCCTCGTCAATGCCACTCCCGTAGGCATGTACCCGAAAGCAGGCTTTTCCCCCGTGCCTGCCGAGGTCGCTGAACGCTTCGACAAGGTCATCGACCTCATCTACAACCCCTCCGAGACAAAACTCCTCTCCGATGCCATGAATGCCGATAAATCAAACGGCCTCTACATGCTCGTCATGCAGGCCGTCCGCGCCGAAGAAATATGGCTCGGCCACGACATCCCTGAATTCGTCGCCATGGAAATCGTCGAAGAAATGAAGCAGCTCCAGGAAGAACGCGTCGAAGCAGAAAGAGCGAAAGAAAAGAAGGCAGGCCTATGAGGAACATCATCCTGATCGGCATGCCCGGAAGCGGCAAGACCACCTTCGGCAAAGCCATCGCCGAAAGACTCGGCCGCCCCTTCATCGATGCCGACGATTACCTCGAAGAAAAAGAAGGAAGAACCATCGCCTCCCTCTTCGCCATTTCCGAAGACGCCTTCCGCGATGCCGAAGAAAGAACCATCCGTAACCTTTCCGAAAAGGAAAACCTCGTCATAGCCACCGGAGGCGGCGTCATCAAAAGACGTGCCAGCATAGAAAACCTCAAGAAAAATGGCCACATCTTCTTCCTTGACCGCGACGCCAAAGATATTGCCAGCGACGTAGAAGTAGAAAAACGCCCGCTCCTCAAAGACGGCCCCCAGAAAGTCTACGACCTCTATCAGGAACGAATCACCCTCTACCGGAACGCCGCCGACACCATCATAGGAAACCATGGAACCGAAGAAGAAGTCCTCGAAAAGATCCTTGCAATCATTGAAGGACTGTAAAAAAGAATATAAAAGTAAAAGAGCCATGAAAATGAACATTCATCTTCATGACTCTTTTTTGGCTCTTCACGGAAATTTGGGGGATGAATAATTTTTAGGTAAAGAATGGAATCGGATAAGGGTAAAGAAATAATCCATGTTTCGGTACCCATATCCGATTCTTTTTAGTACCTTTGATCTTATTATTGAATCCTTCAAGCTTCCCCGTATTGATAGGATACAGGGCATGAGCAGCCAGTCCCTTGATTCGCTTCTGCTTTTGCCGGGCAAACTTTACCAGGGCAGGAATCCCGCTCTCCAGTCCAGCCTGAATCCATTTTGTCCATCCGGCGAGAGCTTCTTCATAGTCAGTCAATGTGAACAGACGAGTCATCTCCTGCTTCATGGCATAACAAATCGCCAAATCCCTATGCTCGCTCAGGATATCCAACAGATGAGTTTTCTTCCTTTCATTCAGGTGGTCGTCCTTCTTTAACAGTATCCATCGGGATTTCTTTAATTCGGTATAAAGCTTCCTTTCTTCATGGCTCTTTTCCCTGTCCATCTTCTGGAGCTCTGGATTATTAGTTTCTTTCGTATATTCCTTTAATGCTTCTGCTTCCTGCCTATGCTTTTGTGCTTCCTCCAGGCGCACGGCTCCCATAACATCACGCACAAACTGTGCCTGCATATGGTACCGGTCATAAACGATGGGGACCTTCGGACAATATTTCTGGAACAGCCTGTTAAAGGATGCGTTCATATCCATGGCCACCGCTTTTAGCCTGGAAAGAAGCGAAAGGCCAATGCTCTTAAAGAAGTGCTCAAAATCTGCCATGGAGCGGCCCAGGCCGGCCCACAAGATGAATCCCGTTTCCAAATCCATAACGCAGGTGGCATAGCGATGGCCCTTATGGATAGCGAACTCATCTACGGCCAAATACCGTGGGCGATAGTTACTTTTCTTCAGGCGCAGGTTTCAAAGGCAGCCAACGCCTTATCCATGATATGCTTTTGTATTTTCTGTATGGTACTCCAATGTACAGAGAGCATGGCCGAAATGGCAGAAATGGATGTATGACACTTAAGCAGATGGATAATCCACAAGGCCATATCCCAAGTAACGCGTGTGAAAGGGCATTGGCAGGGGATATCTTCCGTTATGGTCTCCCCGCAGGATGTGCAGCGGAATCTGTGCCCCGAGAACTCTATATACTTCTTTTGCTTAGGAAGATCTGGAAAATCCTTGATGAGTACAGAAAAAGCCCCATAACTATACATACGGGAGTGACAATGCGGACAGGAAAAATCTCTGGCAGTCCGTAGACTGGTAACTCGGGTATGGCAATGAGGATTTGGATGGTTAGTGATATTTTCTGTGCGATAATATTGACAATTAAAAGTGATTTCATTATGGTAATAAAAGAGCATTATTCGACCTCCGTGCGTAGTTTTAGGCAACTTACATTTTGGAGTAGATAATGCTCTTTTTCAATGCCAATTTTATATGTTATTATTTTTATCCCACAAAAAAGCGTGAAGGACCTCTTTTTTGATGGAGAATTCAGGAGTCCCTATGACAAGAAGCTGTCCCCGTCAGGGGAAAGTGGCGCCGTTAGGCGACGAAAGGGGTTCATTACCACGCAGCAGAGCTGCGGTTGTATGGTTTTCCTTTCGTCTTAAGCTGCTTGTCTGTTTTTCAGATCCCGCAGATGCACCTTTAAAATGACTGGAAATCTTAAAATGTCAATAAAGCCTGATAAACACTGGCTTCATTGGAATTAAAAACACCACGAGATGTCCTATAAGCCTAAACAAAAGGCATATAATTGTTAGATAATCCTCTGACGGGATTTTCCAATACAAAAGAAGCTGTGGCAAAATGATTAACCATTTTGCCACAGCCCCCCTTCTTTTTTCTTTTTATTTGACTTCCTGAATGATCGGAAGGATCATCGGTCTGCGTTTGGTACGTTCGAAGAAGTACTTGCCGAGGGAGTCTCTGATCTGAGTCTTGATGGCGTTCCATTCGGTGACGTTGCCTGCTTCGCAGCGGTCGAGGATGGATTCGATGCGGTCTTTGGCTTCGGTCAGGAGGCCTTCGCTGTCTCTGACGTATACGAAGCCTCTGGAGACGATGTCCGGGCCTGCGAGGACCTGGTTGCTGCCTTTTTCGAGGGCGATGACGACGATGACGACGCCGTCCTGAGCAAGCTGCTGGCGGTCTCTGATGACGATGTTTCCTACGTCGCCTACGCCTAAGCCGTCAACGAATACGGCACCTGCCTGGACTTTGCCATTGATCTTCGCACTGCGGTTAGTGAGTTCGAAGACGGAGCCGTTTTCTCCGATGAGGATGTTCTGTTTCTTGACGCCAAGGCTTTCAGCGAGTTCTGCGTGGCTGCAGAGCATGCGGTATTCGCCATGGACGGGAATGAAGAATTTCGGATGGACGAGGGAGAGCATGGTTTTCAGGTCTTCCTGGGATCCGTGGCCGGAAACGTGGACGCGTGTGTTGTGGCTGGTGACGACGTGTGCGCCGAGACGCATGAGGTTGTCGATGGTGCGGCCTACGCTGTTTTCGTTGCCCGGGATCGGGGATGCAGAGATGATGACGGTGTCGCCGGCATGAATCTGTACCTGACGGTGGCTGCCGTCTGCCATGCGGGAGAGGCCTGCCATCGGTTCGCCCTGGCTTCCTGTGGTGAGGATGCAGATGCGGTCGTCTCTGTAGCGGTTAAGTTCTTCCGGTTCAATGAATGTGCCTTCCGGCGCTTTGAGGTAGCCCATTTCACGGGCGATGCCTACGACATTGACCATGGAACGGCCGAAGACGCAGACTTTTCTCTTGAATGCCAGAGCGGCATCGACTGCCATCTGGATACGGGATACGTTGGATGCGAATGTGGCAAGGATAATGCGGCCCTTGGCGTCGGCGTAGGAGCTCATGAGAGACTTGGCGACGACGGCTTCGGACGGGGTGTAGCCCGGGTTCTGTGCATTGGTGGAGTCAGCGCAGAGGGCAAGTACGCCTCTGTGGCCGAGCTCAGCCAGTTTGTACATGTCGGTCTGTTCTCCATCGACCGGTGAATGGTCGAATTTGAAGTCGCCCGTGTGGACGATGGTGCCGACCGGGGTCCTGAGGTAGATGCCGCAGGAATCCGGAATGGAATGGCAGACGTGGAAGAATCCGAATTTGAACGAACCGGCTTTGAATTCGTCCCCGGACTTCACGACGTGCAAATCAGCGTCATTGACTTTCGCTTCCTTGAGCTTGCCTTCGATGAGGCCGCAGGTGAGGCGTGTCGCATAGACTGGCGCTTTGACATCCCTTAAAAGATAAGACAGGGAGCCGATGTGATCTTCGTGACCATGGGTGATCAGAATCGCCTTGACCTTGTCTCTGTTCTCAATCAAATAGCTGAAATTGGGGATGACGATGTCAATCCCCGGCATGGTTTCATCAGGAAATGCCATGCCTGCATCAATTACGATAATTTCGTCGCCGTAACGGAAGACAGTCATGTTCTTTCCGATTTCCCCTAGTCCTCCTAAGGGAATAATTTGTAATCTGGTTTTGGACAAGAAAAATACCTCCTGTGTGATTTTGTTTCATGCATATGTGGTGTTCCGTATCATAAGCTGAATCAATCGATCAAAAAAACATTTTAAAAACTTATATAAATAAAAAAATAAGCCGTTCCATAGTCGTTACTCCTATTATAACACAAGGCATGCAGAGCGATAGTAGAAGAAAAATGAAATTGGAGATTCATTTTCATTCCCATCTGCGCAAATCTATACCCTTTTCGAAATTTCTGTCATGCGGATTTTTCCTGTTTTTATGTTAGAATAGAGGTATCACATTATAGGTTTACAGTAAAGGAGACAGTATGGGAGATTTCAAGGCAGGCAGCACCAACGCGGTCGTATTGGCAGGGATGTGTACGGCTCTGGCCGTAGTCCTTTCTATGATTGGGCTCTACATGCCGCTTTTTTCCACTATCGTATTTCTTTTGATCCCTCTTCCGATCGCATACCTGGGGATGCGCGAGGGGATCCAGTGGTCGGTCATCGTCACGAGCGGGATCCTGATCCTGGACTCGGTTTTCTTCGGCATCGTTTCTGCCGCTTTCCTCTGCGCGATTTTCGGGATTCTGGGCATCGTGATGGGGATCTGCTACAAGCATAAGATTGCGGCGTGGAAGGCGCTGATTGCAGGCGCCGTCGTCGTTCTCATCGCACTTGTCGCCGAAGGGCTGGCAGCGCTCTATGTCCTGGGGATTTCCTCTCCGATTTTAGGCGGGGAAGGTTTCACGCAGATGGAGCAGTCGATGAATGAGATGCTTCCGTCCTTCTATTCGGGCGAAGCGCTGACGCAGGCGCAGGAACGCGTCGATGTCATGATGGAATCCATCAGGAAATCCATTCCCTTTGCCATGGTGGCAGCGTCCTTCTTCTATTCCTGGGCGTCCATGACGCTTGGCAAGATGATTTTCCAGAAGATGGGCATCAAGGATATCCCGATGCTTCCGGCTCTGGAACGCTGGGAAATGCCAAGACCGGTTCTTTATGTGTACATCGCTGTCGTCGTGGCAGGATATTTCTTGAAGCCGCAGGGCATGATGGACTATGTCCTCTACAATGTGGAAGTCGGCTGCGTCCTGATCTTCTGGCTGCAGGGGCTTGCGACGCTCTGGTGGATGCCGCACAAGTATCCGAGGGTCCGTCCCTTCCGCGTGCTGATCGTTCTGCTGTCCTTCTTCGTGGGACTTTTCCAGATGATGATGGTCTTCCTTGGAATGGCGGATATGGCGGTCAACTACCGTAAAAAAAGAAATTATCAATAAGAAGTGGAGATGAAGGGGGCTGTCTTGTAGGAAACTATGGATCAGCGCCCTTTTATTTGCATTTGGGGTGCTTTTCGGGTACGATTATAGATATCAGAAGGGATAGGGAAACTATCCACGCTGGTATGAGCCGCGGCTCAAAAAGGTATAAAAGGGAGAAGCAAAATGCTCGGTGATATTTGGGTTTATAAGAAAACCAGCCGGATCTACGTGACGCTGCTGCTTTTGGCAGTCATCATGCTGGCGACCCAGAACTGGCAGCTCGGTGTCCTTCTTTTCATCATCGTCGCAGGATGCATCGTCTATACGAAACGGTGCGACCTCACGCAGGAAAAGAAGCTGATGAAGTACCTGGACGATCTGTCGGCTGGCGTGTCGGCCGGGACTGTCTATGCCGTCAAGAACCTGCCTGTCGGGATTGCGATGATGGACAGCGGCAAGGAGCTCGTCTGGACGAATGGCGTATTCCGGAGCTGGCTGGGAGATGATGCGCAGGAAGGCGCAAGTCTCCAGGACCTGATCACAGGTCAGAAAATTTCGAAAATATGGGGCAAGACCGGATGGTTCGACTGCCATGCCAATGGCACGTTCTTCCGCGTTTTCCATAAGTACGTGTCTGACACGGAAGGTATGGAAGACCCCTTCATGGTGCTCTACTTCATGGACCGCACCGATGTGGAAGTGGCTGTGCGCGAATGCGCTGACGCACGCCCTGTTTTCTGCATCATCCGCATCGACAACATGAGCGAAGTCACTTCCGAAATGACGGACGTGGAACGCTCCTCGCTTTCGAGCGATGTCACGGAAAAAGTCCTCTCTTACTTCAATGAGAGGGACGGGTTCATCAAGCAGTACAATAATACGGATTTCGTCGCATGCATTTCGCATAAGGCGCTTGTGGAAATGATGGAGCATAATTTCGATATCCTCGATACCGTACGTGCCATCCATACCGTCAACCGCATTCCTGTGACGCTTTCCATCGGCGTCGTGCAGATTGACGATACCTTTGCCAAACAGTATGACGAAGCGCAGGTTTCCTTAGACCTCGCTCTTGGCCGCGGCGGCGACCAGGCCATCGTCAGGATCGGCAAGGACACGAAAGCATTCGGCGGCAAGGCACCGACCTCTGTCAGCTCGACAAGAGTCAGGGTCAGAGTCGTTGCCCAGGCGCTCAAGGAAATCATCGAAGGCGCAGATCTCGTCCTCGTCATGGGACATAATCACGAAGACTTCGATGCGCTCGGATCCGCTGTGGGCGTCACCCACCTCGCGCGTTCCTCGCACATCGAGACGCATATCGTCCTTTCCAAGGAAAGAGACACCTGCCGCAAGATGGCAGAAGCCATCGAAAAGAGCGGCGAAGTCGAAGGCCTCATCATCGATGCCGGTGAAGCGAAGAGCCTTGTCACAGACAAGACCGTCCTCGTCGTCGTCGATACCCACATTCCGGAACTCGTGGCAGCGCCTGAGCTCCTGAAGAAGGTCAAGAAGAGAGTCGTTATCGACCATCACAGAAGAGCGAAGAGCATCATTGAAACGCCTCTTCTGACATACATGGAACCATCCGCATCGTCCGCATCCGAGCTCGTCACCGAACTCATCCAGTACTATGGCGGCGATGAGGAAATGAATGAAATCGAAGCATCCTGCCTCTATGCAGGCATCGTTGTCGACACGAAGAGCTTCACCGTGCAGACGAGCGTCCGCACCTTCGACGCGGCAAGTTACCTCCGCCGCTGCGGTGCGAACACGCAGCTCGTCCACAGGCTCTTTGCCGAAGACATCGGCTTCATCCAGAAGAAAGCGCAGATCCTTGCCCAGATGAAAATCGCCCACGGGTGCATCGCCGTTGCCGAATGCCCCAAGGACGCAGAAGAATCACAGATTCTGGCGGGACAAATTGCCGATTACCTTGTCACCGTGAAGGAAATCAGGGCCAGCTTCGTGTTCTACCACGCAGAAAAAGGTCTCTGCATCTCCGCCCGGTCTGACGGGTCCATCAATATGCAGGTCATCATGGAAGCCGTGGGAGGCGGCGGTCACCAGACCGTAGCCGGCGCCCAGGTCGGAGATGAAGCCGATCAGGAAGCCATCACCAAGACGCTCATCCAGGAGGCCGAAAAACAAATAGAGGAGGAAAAAGAATGAAAGTAGTATTACTGCAGGACGTCAAGAAAATGGGGAAAAAGGGAGACGTCATTGAAGTCTCCGACGGCTACGGCCGCAACGTACTCATCCGCAAAGGCCTCGGCGTAGAAGGCACACGCCAGAACCTCAATACAGCAGCACAGCGCCAGGAAGCCAAGGAATTTAAGAGCCAGGTCGCTGCCGATGAAGCAGTCATCATGGCTGCGCAGCTGAAGAAAGTCAAAGTCGTCATTAAAGTACAGTGCGGCGAAGACGGAAGAGTCTTCGGCTCCGTCACAGGAAAAGACATCAGCGAAGCCCTTCAGGCTCAGTACAAATTCAAACTCGACAAGAAAAACATCCGTCTCGAAAGCCCGATCAAAGCTACAGGCGAATACGATGTCGAAGTCTGGGTACACCAGAACGTCACCAGCACAGTACACGTTTCCGTTATTCCGGAATAATAAAGAGGGGCCTCGCAGGAGGTCCCTCTTTCTCTAGAAAGGAGAACTATTATGGCATTGGAAATTGGAAAGAAAGCGCCGGACTTCACCCTGCCCTCCGACAGCGGCAAAGATGTGTCCCTCTCCGACTACCTCGGAAAGAAAGTCATCCTTTACTTCTACCCGAAGGACAATACCTCCGGCTGCACACTCGAAGCACAGGCCTTCCGGACGCACCTTGCCGACTTCGAAAAACTCGGCTACGTCGTCCTTGGCGTCAGCCGCGACTCCGTCAAGAAGCACTGCAACTTCAGGGACAAGAACGAACTCAACTTCCCGCTTCTCTCGGATGCCGATGAAGTCGTCGTCAACCTTTACGGCGTCCTCAAGGAAAAGAGCATGTACGGCAAGAAATACATGGGCATCGAAAGATCCACCTTCATCATCGATGAAAAAGGAAATCTCGTAAAAGAATACCGTAAAGTCAAAGCAGCCTCCCACGTGGGGGACCTCTTGAAAGACCTCGTCGGGAAATAAGGAAAGCAAAAAAGGAGCTGGGAAACGGATTATCGTTTTCCTGCTCCTTTTATATTCCAAGGAAGGATATAATAAGTATAGAAAATACTTTAAGGGGGTGGCGGAAATTGATGAATGGTGATGTCAGAGATTTTGTAGATAGGATCCATTATGGTGACGAATTGGTTTTCATGTATAGAGGACAGAAATTCTTTTTGGAAGGTCTCTTTCAGGATGACAACAAATTCACGACTTATCTGGACCGCTGGGAACTTCCGGGAACCGATTATATCTGGGTTGGCAAAGGAGATAAAACCTACCCTGTGCAGGAATTTCTGATGGCCAGACTCTGGGATGGAAGAACCTTTTGGGAAGCGGAGTCTGAAATGGAATGGGTTGATTACTAACAGCAGGGAACCCGGGCAGATATTGATTGCTATGCAAAAAAGAGGCTGGAGCGAAATGATATCACATTCCGCTCCAGCCTTTTTCTATTTCCTTAAATCCTTCTGATTGCCATCAGCGCCAGATTGAGCGCTGCATTTCTTGCTTCCCTGCCCCATGTGCGGACATCGTGGCTGACAGTGGCCAGGGTGTCTGTCGTGAAGAGGATTTCAGCAAATTCCTTATGTCTGAAACGGGCGCAGGCAGCGAGTGCGCTGCAGGCCATGTCGACGACCTGGCAGCCCTGCGCTTTCCTCATTTCCACCTTATTCCTTGTTTCACGGAAGAAGGCATCCGTCGTCCATGTCGTGTATGGCTCGACGGAAATGCCCAGGTCCATGAAAAGAGCTTCGATCTTGGAAAGGGGTTTCGGATCGAGCTCTATGAAATGGGAAGCCGGCATGTAGTGGGCCGACGTGCCCTCATCTCTATACGCCCTTTCGACAGGGAGAAATGTATTCTCCGGCATGTCGACAAGCGTCCCGCAGCAGGAAATCATGAGCATTTTCTCGACGCCGTACGCAAAGAGCCTCTCCTGCGTGATGACGGAAGCAGGCGCGCCCAATGGCGCCTCCATGACAGCTACATCCTCGCCGTCATCATTGACGATCCAGATCGGGATATTCTTCATCGTCGTAGGCAGGTGGCCGATCAGTTTTCCTCCGCGGATCTCGATATAGCTTCCAATCCGCGCTTCGGAAAGGAAGGCATAGACAGCCCTTTCGGGCAGCTGCAGATCCAGTTTCTCATAATCCGGCGAAATCAGGCCCTCCGACGGATCAAATTCAGTATCCAGACTCATGATAGTGCCTCCTAAGCAGGCAAGGGGACTTCCCGGCCCTCTTCTTATTAGCATATACTTGTTTTATGTTATTATTATATCATTTTAGATAGAATCTCGTAATAAAATATTTCGAATCATATAAAAACTTCTTTTATTCAATCAATACTGAGGAGGGAGGGAGAGGCGGGGCCGCCGCTAACACTCGCCTTCCCAGACGGGGAAGTATGCCTTTGACCTTGCCCTGGAAGGGAAGGTGTCGCCGGAGGCGACGGATGAGTTGCATTTCCTCAGCCGCAGGCTGGTTTAGCGGTTTATTTGGGGGCAGTTTCTAAAAAAGCGAAGCATCCTTTTAGTTTTTAGGTAGTCCATTTGTATATCTATGTTAGATAAACCCTCTAATCGAATATATCAAAGCAAAAAGGACCCTGGCGGGTCCTTTTTCAATTCATTCTTACATTCCCAGTACGGCTTCCATGGCGAGTGCGAGGGAGGCGTTTCTGCTGTCTTTTCCCCAGTTTCTTTCATCGTGCCTCATGGAGGCTAAGGTGTCTGCGGTGAAGAAGATCTGGGCGAAGGTCTTTCCTCTGAATCTGGCGCAGGCGGCAAGGGCGCTGCATTCCATATCGACGGCCTGGCAGCCGGCTTCTTTCACCTGTTCGATCTTTTCCTTCGTTTCGCGGAAGAAGGCGTCGGTGGTCCAGACGGTGCAGGGCATGCAGGGGATATTTCTTTTGGCAAAGATTTCCTCTATATGCGCGAGCGGTTCTTCATCGAGGACGATGGAGTCGGATTCGGGGAGGTAGTGGAAGGAGGTGCCTTCGTCCCGGAAGGCTTCCTTAACGGGAAGGAAGGTGTTCTCGGGAAGGTCGGTGAGGGCACCGCAGCAGCCGACGGCGAGAAGTTTTTCAGTGCCGTAGGCAAAGAGTCTCTCTTCCATGAGGACGGCAGCCGGTGCTCCGGCCGGGGCCTGGATGAGAGTGACTTCTTCTTCTCCTATTTTTACGACCCAGACGGGAAAGTTTTTTGTCAGCGACATGAATTTCCCTGCCTGGTATCCTTCGTGCGCTTCGGCGAAGGACTGGATATGTCTTTCAGAAAGAAATGCCATGACGGCGTATTCGGGAAGGGCAAGGCCCAGTTTCTCAAAGCCGGGGCTGATAAGCCCTTCTTCCGGATCAAAATCAGTGAAAAGCGGCATGAAAACCTCCTTATATTACAGCATGGTGCCTTCGATGTGGTACGGGCTTTCAGGCGAAGGCGAAAGCGGACGGAGGGGGATGCCCCTTCGTTCCAGAAGCTCTCTCAAGATCCACGGGCGGTCGGAAATGATGCCGTCAGCGCCTTTTTCAATCGTTTCAAGCATGTCGTTCCTCGAGTTCACGGTCCAGGGCAGGATTTTCATGCCCAGTTCATGGGCTTCGTAAGCATCTTTTTCCGTGAATTCCCGGAAGTTCGGCGAGAGGATATCAGCTCCCGCTGCATAGGCGCAGGCGGCGATGTGGCCGTCGTAGTCGTGGATAGAAAGGCCTGCTAGCCATGGCGAAGGCTCTCTTCTTGTCATATGGATCGTATCCCCGTCGACGGGACTATCGGGGGACAGCTGGTAGAGGGCGGACGTCCGGATTTCCGGGGCCTCATCCTTCATGATGCGCAGCGTCCTCCAGTCGAAGGACTGCAGGATGACGCGTTTCTCCATCTTGTACTTGCGTACGATGCGGAGAAATTCGTCGACAAATTTGTGCGGGTCCGCATTGTTCTCATAGAAAGGGCTCTGCGGATCCGGGTACGATTTCGTTTCTATATTGAATTCCGTTGTGTTGTGGCCGGTATCGACCGCAAGCTGGAACATTTCTTCAAGCGTCGGGATTTTGGCGTGGAGCGCAGTCTGTGAGCCGTGAAGGCCGAAGTACTCGCTCTCCGGGTTGATGGCGCCAACGTCAAAGGACTTGATTTCCTCGATGGTCATCAAACGGATGTCGTAGATGCCCGTCCGGAGGTACGAACCGTGGATATCTCTTGTGATATCCGGATTCAGGACCGGATTGTGGCTCATTACGATGCCGTCTCGCGCGAGCTGCATGTCGCACTCGATGTTGGCTCCGATTTCCATGCCATAGAGGTAGGAATACAGTGCGTTTTCCGGGCGCGCGTCTCTCCCTCCGCGGTGAGCCTGAAAATCAAACATCTTTGCCTTCCTCCTCTGCATTGGCGATCAGGTTCAGGAGAATGGCAGGATTTTTCGTGTCATACTCGACCTGTTCCGACCAGCGTGCGGCTGAGCGGATCGGATCGTCCGTCAGCGCCGCTTCAAGGAAAATGTATTCGGCGGCGTCGCGGGCAAAGTCCGAAACGGCTGCCATGCCGTACGCATCTGATTCATCGAGCGCCCGGTACCAGATGTATTGGTAAAGGCGGTTGAAGAAGTACGGATCATATTTCGAAAGGTAGGCCCTGGCCAGGCGGATGAGCGAATCCGTCTTCCTCGTCATGAGGGACAGGCGGTCCGTCCATGCCTCGTCGATCGGCTCCGTTTTTTCGAGACGCGAAAGGACTGTCTTCACGCGCTTTTCCTCAAGGCTCGGGCGGAAGACGTAGGCAGATGTCTGCATGTCCCAGCCGAGCGCATTCACGAGGTCTTCGATCGAATAGAAGCCGTCGGCCTTGTCCGCGCGGAAGGTGAGCGAGCCTTTTTCTTCCATGATCTGCTCGACGGTCCTTTCACAGGAAAGCCCTGTCCCGCAGAGTTCCCAGTCGTCGATGTACTTGAAGAAACGCGGGTGCATCTTGCAGATGTCGCAGAGATAATCGTCGCCCTTTTCAAGGACGAGGCGGCAGAGCCCTTCCTTGGTGAGGAAATGGCAGTATCCTTCATCATTCAGTTTGAAACAGGTGGACCCGTCTTCACTCTTCTGCATCCACTGGGCCAGTTCTTCGCCAAGAGGCCCTTTTTCGCTTCGGTAGCGTGCCTCACTGTCGGGATCGATATCGATTTCCCAGATCTGGCAGCAGGTATGACTGCAGGCATCCGCCTTGCACTTGAAGTAAGGGAAAAACACCGGATAGATTGACAGCATAGAACCCTCCACGATTTCAACTATTTCAACGCATTACGATTTCGATTCATAGTTATATATATATTATAATGCAGCGCCCATCGGCACTCAACGATAAATATCAAATTGTCACCCTGAAAACGGGCGATTTTGGCCGTTAACATTGAGAACGGACGCGGAAAGGTCTATAATAATACAAATACGGCCTATTATACGAGGAAAGAAACCTTTCCGGGAAGGGAAGATGCGGCCGGTGCAAAGGCTGCAAAGACGGCCGATTCCGCCTTGCGGAAGGTAATTTCAGAGAGGTGACCTGGATGTTTGTACATGAAATGATCAACGGAGCGGATCCCGCCCATATAGCCCTTGACGGCGACGTAGAAATCACATATGGCCAGCTGGCTGAAACCATCAGAAGATTCAGAAATCTGCTTTACAGAGAAGGTGTCAGGAAAGGCGACAGAGTCGGCCTCTACTGCGCCAACCGCCCTGGTTTCATCTATACATACATGGCAGTCATTTCCCTGGGAGCCATCATCATCCCGATCAACAATTCCCTTGTCGACCGCGAAGTCGATTTCATCCTGAAGGACTCCGGTTCCAAGCTCGTCGTCTCCGATGTGCCGCTGACCGTTTCCTGCCGCGTCATCGACCTGCATGATTACGACTACGAAGCCAAGGACGGCCCGCTCGAAGAAGCACCGCCATTCCCGTCTGATCTGACAGAAGACGACGTTTGCGCCCTCGTCTACACCTCCGGCACGACCGGAAGCCCGAAGGGTGCCATGCTGACGCACAAGAACCTTATTTCCAACGTGGAACAGTTCACCAAACAGGTCATCTTCATGCCGGAAGACAAGGTCCTCTGCATCCTGCCGATGTTCCACTGCTACGGCCTCACCACTGTCGTGAACTCCAGCCTGTACCATCATTCCACGATCGTCATCCTGCGTTTTAAGAGCCCGTCTGAAATCATAAATACGATCGTCGAACACTCTGTCACCATCGCCATCATGGTTCCGCCGATGTACAACCTGCTTGCCAGAAAAGGCGAACCGTCCGTCATGGAAACCGTCCATGATTTCATCTCCGGCGGCGCATCCATCCCGCAGCCGGTTGCCAAGGCATTCTATGATCGCTTCGGCCATCCTGTCCGCGAAGGATACGGCCTGACAGAAGCATCCCCGGTCGTCAGCGTCCTTCCGGAAAACAAGCCGAAGTACCTGACCAGCGGCCCTGCCGTACCGGGCGTCGAAGCTATGATCCTCACTGAAAACGGCGGCCCGTACGTACCGGGCACCGTCGGCGAACTCTTAGTCCGCGGCGACAATGTCATGAAGGGCTACTGGAACAAGCCGGAAGAAACGAAGAAGGTCTTCACCGAAGACGGCTGGCTCAGAACCGGCGACCTGGCTTACATGGATGAAGACAGCTACATCTACATCGTAGACCGCCTGAAAGACCTCATCATCGTCAACGGCGAAAACGTCTATCCGGGCGAAGTCGAAGACTGCATCTATGAAGTCGAAGGCGTAGGCGAATGCGCTGTCGTCGGACATCCTGATCCTTTGAGAGGACAGGCAGTCTGGGCTTATGTCGTCATGAAAGACGGATACGAATACGACGAAAACAAGATCCGCAAGTACATAGCAGGCAACATCGCCACTTACAAGATCCCAAGACGCTTCATCCCGATGGACGCCCTCCCGAAAAACGCAACAGGCAAGATCCTGAAGAGAGCACTCAGAAACGGATAATCAATAAAAAAGAGGCTGCAGCTATTGCTGTCCCCGTTAGGGGAAAGTGGCGCGCATGCGCCGAAAGGGGTTCATTCTCTAGGGAGATGAAGCATCCGTCAGGCGCTCAGACAAATCCAATGCATGTAGATGCTGGATGATCCTCTAATGAAATATTCCAATAGAAAAAGTGGTTAGGACAAAATGGTTACACATTTTGTCCCAACCACTTCTTTTTCATTTCAGATCAAAATCCCATGCAGGTGGTCGATTTCGTGCTGGATGACTTCTGCCGTAAATCCCGTGAAGGTCTTCGTCTTCTTCCTGAAGAGGGAATCCATGAACTTGACCTCGATCTTGTCGTACCTTTTGCAAGGGCGGCGGCCGTCGAGGGACAGGCAGCCTTCCTCGGCATCATACGGGGCAGGGGAGGTCTTTAAGATTTCCGGATTGTACATGACGACGGACTTATTTCCCTGACGGAAAACGATGACTGCCTTCGTGCTCCCGATCATATTGGCGGCAAGGCCCGCGCAGGTATCGAGCTTGCTTTCCAGCGTATCGACAAGGTCCCTTCCGACCTGCCAGTCGTCCTTTGTCGCCGGTTCTGCCTTCCTCTGCAGGAAAAGAATGTCTCTTACAATATCTTTTATCATAGAAATCCCCCCTATATCCAAAAAACTGACACTGTGTTATAATACTATTATATTGAACATATTAAATGTAAAGATACCTTTACATTATAGTATCAAATAAATCATATTTCAGAAAGAAGGATTCAATTATGGCAAAAATTTTAGTTATTTCCGGACATCCGCATCTTGATCAGTCTCTGGCAAACCAGACTATCCTCACCGAACTCAAGAATTCCGGCCTCGATATCACCATCGAAGACCTCTCCGAAATTGGCTGGGACTTCGACATCGAAGCTGAAAGAAAAGCTGTCATAGACGCAGATGCTCTTGTATTTGAATTCCCGCTCTACTGGTACTCCTATCCGGCACTCCTGAAGAAATGGGTCGAAGAAGTCCTCGCTCACGGCTTCGCATACGGCACCGGCGGAACAGCTCTGCAGGGAAAGGATTTCTTCATTTCCAGCACCACTGGCGGCCCGGAAGAATCCTACAGCCATGAAGGCCCGCAGAACCATCCGATCAGCGAATTCTTCTTCAACTTCGACCAGCTCGCAACATTCACCGGCATGAAGAAGCATGAACCGATCATCACCTACGGCTGCATGTACGTACCAGGCCTTTCCACCGAGGAAGACAAGCAGAAGATCGTAGATAACTGCAAAGCAAGCGCTCAGAAACTCATCGAAGAACTGAAAAAGATCTAAAATGATTTGATCATAAGAAAAGGGGCTGTGACAAAATCCAACAAAATGCTGCTTTTGCTTTTCCTCGAACGAAGTTCGGTTTAAGGGTGTTAACCTTGCTCCGAAGGAGAAGGTCCCGGCGAAGCCGGGGAATACAGTAGTTCTCGAGCAAAGCGAGGTTTTGAGGTTTTCAGATAAAACAGATAGATAAATATGTTGGATAATCCCCCAAAATCGAATATAACAATGCACAAGGGGCTGTGGCAAAATGATTGCACATTTTGTCATAGCCCCTTTTTTATTTCCATTTTTTTACATGGTGAAGCCGTTCGTCTGATCGCTTGTCTTGTCCAGACGGCGTGCGATGTCATCATAGTATTCCTTCAGGTGGAAAACAAGAAGGTCGAGCGACGTGCGGACGACGGACGGATCGAAGCGTTCGTCGCGGGATGTCACGCAGACATCGAGGAATACATTGTCATCCCGTTCGACGAAATATTTCATGATCGCATGATGGCCGTTCAGCTGGTTGATATAGTCCAGGAACGTCTGGCGGGCCGGCCCCTTCGGGCAGGTGCCCAGATGCACGCGGACGAGAAGGTACATGCTGTTATTCGTAATGACAGCCGTCACGACCTTGTGGCTTGCGCCGGCCGGCAGCGCTGTCATGAAAATCACCGTATCAAAAGAGTCATGCACATCCTGACGGCGGAAGAAATTCAGCCCTTCTGCCTTCATATACTTTTCGAAAGCATCCGCTTTCAAATTCTTATGCCGAACCCCCTGCGGGAACGGAGTCACATTATCTGCCATAAAAAACCTCCACGCTCAGTAAATTCATTAAGTATTACATCTATTATACAGGATACGGAAGAAATAGCCAAAAGAGCGTAATCGGTCCCGTGATTTCCAGGAATGCTGCAGGTGCAGGTAATACCACTTTAGGCGTTCGAAGTCTTTTCTGCAAAAGCAGTGGGGAAGGAAATCGCGAAAGCCTTTGCCCGGCAAAGCTCTGGAAGCAGGCAGATGGCAGCGAGAAGGGGAAATAATCCTGCTTCCAATTCCTTACACTTTGTTCTGCATCTTCATGATGAAATAAGGTATAAGTGGCAAACGATATAGCCATAGAAATATTCTATAACTATCACTTTTTTATACATTATGCATAAAGGTTTTGAACGCCCGGTCAATTTTCAAAACACTTAAAATCATGGTCATTTTGAAAAAAGCTCGATTGTATCGGATATAACTCAAACTCATCCAAAGGCTTTCAGATGAGTTTGAGTAATAGGACAGCTGCTTAAAACTGTATAACCTAATGAGATTGATATGCTATCTTGCTATGACTTGAACATATCAATAAATAGAGAATGGTCAAGCCTACTATACAATTCGAAAAAAGAGAATATAATGGAAAACATACAAGTTATCGGGCTTCCGGGATACGAGAAATCCCAAGCCGAATATTAAAACAAAGAAATGTGGTGAACGAGATGGATCTTATGATGCTTCCAGAATTTGTAAAATTAGCTCTCTTTATGGCAGCCGTATTTATTTCAAATATAATACAGGCCCTGACCGGATTTGCCGGCGTGATGCTCTCCATCCCGCCGACCATCCTCCTCTACGGACCAGATATGGCCAAAGCGGTCATAAATGTCATCTGCTGGCTCGTATGCGTTCTGCTCATGGTGCAGAACCGCAAATATATCAACCCGAAGGAACTTTTCCGAATCGTTGCCTTCATGCTCGTCGGCATGGCTATCGGCATTCACCTCTACAACGTCGTGAACCAGGCCATCCTCGTTCCTCTCTACGGCGGAATCATCGTAGCCGTTGCACTGAAGAACCTCTTCATGAAGCAGTCTAATTCCTCCCTCCCGGCATGGATTGCCATCCCGGTACTCCTCGGAGCAGGAATCATCCACGGCATGTTCGCTTCCGGCGGCGCCCTCCTGGTCGTCTACCTGGTTGCCACCTTCCGTGACAAAGACTCCTTCCGCGCCAACGTCGCTTCCGTATGGTCGATTCTGAACCTCGTCCTGATGTTCAACGACTACTCCAAAGGCCTCTACAATGCGCAGTTCCTCCAGCTCCTGGCACTCGGCGTCATTCCGCTCGTATTTGCCATCTGGCTCGGGAACAAGATTCATGACATGATCAACCAGAAAATGTTCAACCGCCTGACTTACTGCTTACTTCTCGCAGCAGGCAGCATGATCCTGATCTGATCAATAAAAAATGGGAATAAAAAAGAGCAGCTCGCTATGGGCTGCTTTTTTCATGCTCTTTCTTCATATCGATACGTTGACAAGCGTGAATGTATGCTCTATACTTGCCATATATCACAAGAGGGGGGTTCGAGATGGATTATAAAAACGATGTACGGATCATAAAAGCGCTGACGGATGAGAACCGTCTGGCGATTCTCCATATGCTGCAGGACGGTTCAAAATGTGCCTGCGTTATTTTAGAGGAACTGCACGTCACGCAGCCGACTCTTTCGCATCACATGAAAATCCTCTGCGATACAGGCCTTGTCGATTCCTGCAAGTGCGGGAAGTGGATGTATTATTCGCTGTCGCTGGAAGGCGGCAGGACGCTGCGCGCACTGGTAGAGCGGTACACCATCAGCGAAGAAGCCTATGCGGATTACAAAACCTGCGAGTCCTGCAGGGATAACGGAGCAGGGAATCCCTGCCAGGATGACGGAAAGGAAGCCGTGAAATGAGCCAGGAAAAACAGGAAGGCATCAGCTTCTTCAACTGTTACCTGACGGTCTGGGTATTTCTCTGCATGGCCGCCGGCGTGCTTCTTGGTAAAGCCGCACCGTCCGTGACGGCCTTTCTTGGAAATATGACGATTGCAGGGATTTCCATACCGATCGCCATCCTCATCTGGGTCATGATTTATCCCATGATGATGAAAGTCGACTTTGAAAGCGTCAGGGAAATCGGGAAGAATCCGAAGGGCCTCATCGTCACATGGGTCGTGAACTGGCTCATCAAGCCGTTCACCATGTACGGCATCGCCAGCTTCTTCCTCTTTGTCGTATTCAAAGCGTGGATCGCGCCCGACATTGCGACGCAGTACCTTGCCGGCGCTGTGCTCTTAGGCGCGGCTCCCTGTACGGCCATGGTCTTCGTCTGGAGCTCTCTGACAAAAGGAAATCCGGCATATACCGTCGTCCAGGTCGCAACGAATGATCTCATCATCCTTGTCCTTTTCGTGCCGATCGTGAAATTCCTTCTGGGCGTTTCCCATGTCGAAGTCCCGTACAGCACGCTTTTCTTAAGCGTCCTCCTCTTCGTCGTCATTCCGCTTGCCGGCGGCATCCTGACACGTATCAGCGTCATCAAAAGCCATGGCAGGGAGTACTTCGAAAAGACCTTCATCCACAAATTCGACAATGCGACGACCATCGGACTTCTCCTTACGCTGATCCTCATCTTTGCCGGCCAGACAGAAGTCATCCTGTCGGATCCGCTGCACATCGTCCTCATCGCCGTGCCGCTCATTCTTCAGACGTTTCTTATCTTCTTTATCGCCTATGGCGCCTGCCGCATCCTGAAGCTGCCCTATGATATTTCCGCTCCGGCAGCCATGATCGGCGCATCCAATTTCTTTGAACTCTCCGTGGCCGTCGCCATTGCCCTTTTCGGCACGACGAGCCCTGCCGCGTTGGCAACCACCGTCGGCGTGCTGACAGAAGTTCCTGTCATGCTCACCCTTGTCCGCATCGCCAATTCGACGCAGGACTATTTCCCAAAGAGGAAAACAAGATGAATAAAAATAAGCCGAAAGTGGCTTTCCTCTGCACGCATAATGCATGCAGAAGCCAGATCGCAGAAGCCCTGGGAAGAAAACTGGCGGGAGATGCGTTCGAACCCTTTTCAGCGGGTACGGAAAAGCAGGATCACCTTGACCCGGGCGCCGTCAAATGGATGAAAGAGCTGCATGGCGTAGACATGGAAAAGACGCAGAGGAGCAAGACGCTCAGGGATATCCCGGCGGTGGACATCGTCATTCTCATGGGCTGCGGCATAGCCTGCCCGGCCATGAAGGCCGCTTACGAAGAGAACTGGGGGCTTGACGATCCTTCCGGGAAATCCAGGGAAGAATACGAGAAAACTATAAGAATCATAGAACAGCGCATTCTGGACCTGAAAGAGAAGATCCAGAAAGAATGGAAATAACAAAAGAGCTGAGATGAAATGCCCGCACATTTCGTCTCAGCTCTTTTGTTTAATAAAGGTAGGGGAAGACGTCATCCTGGTCCTGATCCTGATCATCGGGTTCATCGTAGTAGATCTGATTGCCAACGACCTGTGCGTGGCTGTCATCAGAGCCAAAGATGTTATTGCCTACCGCCTGATAGGATCCGCCATTGCTGTCGAAGGTCGTATTGCCGATGGTCGTGTATGAAACGCCATTGCTCCCATAGACATAATTTCCGACCTGTGTATAGGAAGTACCATCGGAAGAGTACGTCGTATTTCCGACGGTGGTATAAGAATTGCCATTGCTGTCATACGCTGTATTGCCTACGATCTGAACGTAACCGCTTGCCGCCGAAACACTGAAGGCACACGTGACAGATAAAATGCCGGCCAAAACAATCGCTTTTAATTTCCGCATGTAAGACACCCCGCTTTGAAACAAACAGATATGCATAAGATCCTGTAATTACTATTACTTTCATTATACGATTCTGCCAGACGGAAGGAAAGGCGGGGAGGCCCCGGCATCTTGCGCCGCTGATCAGAGTCCCTGCTTTTCCAGCCGTTTTTCGTACTGGTCCAGGATATCCTGCATGCTGATGGAGGCCATTTCCTCTTCGGCCTTTTTCTGCACCTGGTCGTAGCAGTCGCGGATGACGAGCTGGATATTGACACCCACGCCGCATTCCGGATTCGTGTGCGTGTCCTGATGCAGGAGGGGCTTGTCGCCTTCGACGGCGCGGTACACGTCCAGAAGGGAAATGTCCTTCGCATCCCGGGAGAGAGCCGGCTTGGCGTGGCCTTTGACGCTGGTCAAAAGTCCTGCGTTTCTAAGCGATGACATCATCTGCCTCACGAAAGCAGGGTTCGTTTTGACGCTTTCTGCGATGGCCTGGCTCGTCAGGCTTTCCTTCGCGTTCAGCGCAATGAAGGAAAGAATGTGGACGGCATCGCTCACTTTTGTCAAGTATTTCATGGGAATCGCTCCTTTGCTGTATATTAAATTATAACAACAGATTGACACGATAGCAAGAAATCTGTAGTATATGGGTGTAAGAATAATATTTACAGCAATAAGGAGAACAACCATGAGCTTTTATAAAGATCTTGTCATGCAGACACAGATGAATTTCCAAAAATATTACGGTATTTACAGAAGAGGCGGTACGCCCTACGAGCTGGCCGGCCCTTCCAAGCTTTCCATGGATGAGAAGATTGATCGTCTAGTTCAGGAAATCCGCGATGCGGACTGCGTCATCGTGGGCGGTGCTTCCGGCCTTTCTGCGGCTGGCGGCGGCAATTTCTACTATGAAAACAACGATTCCTTCAAGAAATACTTCGGCAAGTTCGAGGAAGTCTACCACTTCAACGGCGCCTTCGACGGCATGTTCCGTCACTGGAATGACCGTGCGGCTTTCTGGGCATTCCTTGCGACATTCCTTCATACGACGCTCACTGCGAGCATACGCGCGCCGTACCATGATCTGAACGCCCTGCTCAAGGGTAAGGATTTCTTCGTCATCACGACGAACCAGGATACGTAGTTCATCAAACTCTATCCGGAAAATAAAGTTGCAGAGCTGCAGGGCGACCACCGTTTCTTCCAGTGCGCCTCCTGCTGCCAGGATGACACGTGGGATGCCGTGCAGCCGGTAGAAGACATGATCCGTGCCATGGGAGACGGCATCAAGATCCCAAAGGGCATGATTCCGCGCTGTCCGCACTGCGGCGGCGAAGCCTTCCCCTGGGTCAGAGGATACGGCAATTTCCTGCAGGGAAAGAAGTATGAAGAACAGTATGAAAAGGCATCCAGCTACATTGCATCACACAAGGATGCAAAGATCCTCTTCATCGAGCTCGGTGTCGGCCGCATGACACCGATGTTCATCCAGGAACCCTTCTGGCAGCTCACCATGGGCCTGCCGCATGCGAGGTACATCGGCGTGAACAACCAGTTCGACTTCCTTCCGCGCCAGATCGAGGATAAGGGCATGACAATCCTGGGAGATATTGCAGAAGTCCTGACCGCGGCTGTCAAAAAGAAAGGGGGAGGAGTAAGAAATGGATTATCAGGCAATTGCAGAAAAAATCAAGCAGGCCGACGCTGTCCTGATCCCTGACAATCCGCATCGCAGCTCCTGCCCTGATCATCAAAAGCTGCATGCAGGCGGCCGATGTCATCATGGGGAAGAAGGATGCTGATGATGCGGCCAAGGATATGGCTAAGACCGTCGGGACGATCACGGCAGCCGGCGGTGCTTATCAGGCAGCACTGACGATGACAAGAGGGACGACGAGCCATCTGGTCAATACGCTCCTGCGCTCGAATGTAGGCGTCCTCGTCCTTCAGGCGGGCATTGAGCTCAGCCAGCCTTTGAAGCAGTACGTGAACGGGGAAATCACCGGGCAGAAATTTGCCCAGGATGCCGGTTACCGCGTCACTTCCCTTGCCGCATCATGGGAAGGTGCTGAATGCGGCGCTGCTGCAGGCGCCATTCTGGGACCGCTCGGCATGACCGGAGGCGCGCTCCTTGGCGGCATGATCGCATCGATCGCCATGGGCCTTACGGGGAACCAGCTTCTGGCGGGCGAGGAATCCATCGAAGTGTATAACGAAAAATCCGAGACGATTAATGAAATCTATAAGAAGGTCGAAGAAATCATCCGCAAACGCCAGGATGAATACCAGAAGATGACCGAAGAAGAGCTTGCTCATTTCGATTCCGTCATGGGGGATGGACTTCATGAAATCTTCACCGGCGCCCTTTCCTCAGATACAGACTATGACGCTGTCACGAAGGGCATAGACAAGGTCCTTGCTTACTGGGGAAAGACCGTCCTTTTCCATTCCAAGGACGAATACAAGGCGCAGTGGGATCAGCCATTGATCCTGAAATTCTAAGGGGGCGGCATCATGATTCCATCAATCGTAGGTGCAGGAATTATCGGGAAATTTCTTTACGATATCAACGAAAGCCACAGCATGGAGGAGGAAGCCGAGGAAAAACGGCTCGAGGCCATTGCCAGGGAAGCAGAAGGCTGGCTCCTCCAAAAACAGGAAGCTGACCGCATGCAGCGCCGGCTGAATAATATCGTGCGGAAACGTCAGGCCATCATGGAGTACACACTTCCCCGGTTCGTCAAGGTCTATGGGAAAATCCAGACTGTCCTCTACGAATCCCTCCCGCCGGCCGTTATCCATACGACGGATCTGGCGCGCATCGGGGACCTGCCGGTTTCGGCAATCGAGTCGTATGAGGGGCTCAGCAGCAATGAACTCGCTTCCACATGGCTTCTGGAAGGCCCGGTGAACTTTGCAGCTGGCGGAGGCCTTGAAATAGGAGCCGCTGCAATCGGCGCAACAGCCGGCGTGACGCTTGCCTCGATCGCCGCTTCTGGCGGCATTGCATTTCTGACCCTTGGCGTGGGTGCGTCCATGAAAAAGGATTCCGAAAGAGCCCTCATTGCAGTCGGCAGGCAGATGAGAGCGGCCAATGCCGTCTATGCCCAGGCAGAAAGCCATGCGCAGATCTGCCGCGCCATCTGCCAGTTCGCAGACAGGATCGCAGAAATCACCGCCGCCATGAACCTTCTCTTCACAAGAGCCTTTGCTGCCTGCGACCAGCTGATTCAGGAAAAAGGCACGGAGAAATACGCTTACACCGACGAAGACGTCAATATCCTCATGACCTGCGCCAATCTCGCCGGCGCCGTCTGCACTATTTTGACCGTTCCCATCATGGACAGCCAGGGCAAGATTGCAGAAAACGGACAGGAACTTATAGCCAGCGGGGTGGAACTCCTCACCGAAGCCCAGTCCATGTGCCTCGAAGCGGGCATTTAACGGGAGGGAATCATGAAACGAGTCATCATTGGAGAAAAGTGCATCGGCTGCGGCATCTGCCTGCATAATAAGAAATACATAGAAGAAACGACAGACGGCATCGCCCGGGCCATCCCGGGAATGATGGTCACGGATAAAGACCTTCCCGACCTGGAAGAAATAGAGAGAATCTGTCCGATCCATGAACTGCACCTCTCGCCACTCAAAAAGGAAACCGCCGATTCGCGCGTCCTTTCCGAATCAAAGGAACGCCTTCTGGAAGAAATGAGAGATTTCAGGGATCATTTCAAGCTGAAAAGACCGGAATTCCATCCCGATCCCGGGTATGACATCACCGACCTTCCGCTTGATTATGACTATCCGGAAGAAACATTTTCCTCCTGGGACGACGCAGACGAGGCTCTCAGGAAATGCTTCAAGAACCATGTCTATGATGAAGACATCCGCAGCATGATGACCAGGCAGATCCTGGCCCGCTACAAGGCAGAGCGCCTCAGCGCCTACTACCTCCCGGCAGACAACCCGTGGAGCTATTTCTACGAGTACAACAAAAAAAGCGCAGGACCTCCTCGGCGCCGTCTATGCCAGATGGGATGCCGTCTCACCCGATGAAAGCGACCCGCCCGAATCATGGAAGGAAATCCTCGTATCTCCCTCGGCGGACGAGACCTGCTTCAGCGATTTCGAGACCTCCGCATGGGGCATGGATGATTTAGAAGAAACCGTTGAGGACAGTGTAAGAAGCAGCAGCGATGAGCCGTACTCCCATGCCTATGAAATCAAGGAACTGAAAGAGGATACAGGATTCTTCCGCTCCAACGGCGCCTACGTCATCGACCAGTACAAAGCCCTCGTCGATGAATGCGGCAAAGACCTCATTCAGGGAATCAATGAAGGGATTTCCAAAGACATCAAGTTCGACGACATGTTCAAGAAAGTCTTCGATACCTATGAAAGAGACATGAAACACGCCATCGACGAGAAAATAAAAGAACTTGAAAAGAAATAGACCGAAAAAGGACAGTAACGAAATGACTATACATTTCTACTGTCCTTTTTGCATGCCTTATAAAAAATACAGTATCGAACTATTAAAATTTTATTTCGTTTATTATATATGCAAAAGATTCCTAAATCAATGACATTTTCATGTTTAGCGATACCTCTTCGGACATTCGTATGTCTCTGGAAATGGAAAATCTTCGCTTTTGCCGCACTATTTCGAGAGATTTCGCATTACTTTTCGCGATTTGACATAAAAATCCACTGTGCTACAATGATAGAGAATATATAAACGAATCGTTAAAACCGTATGTTGGGAGTTTTGCATGGGAGGCAGGGCTGCCAGAGCGGAAAAGGATGGGAGGGTAGAGCAGGATGAGCGTTTTGGATGCAGTGGGCAGCATCGCAAGATTTTGTGTAAAAAGCGTAGAAGAAGGTTTCTCTGAAAAGGCAGATATCATCAAAGACTGTCAGGCAGAAGCGAAATGGTATGGCAATGAAGAACTTTTCGTCGTCTATCAGGCAGCCATCCGGAGGTACAACAATACCCGCAAGGAAAGAGATAAGTGGTGCATCTGGGGATACGGCCGCGAACTCAAGCGCAGAGGCCTCATCTGCGATAACGGTGAATACTAATAAATAAAGCTCTGGCGGAACGGAACCGCCAGAGCTTTTTGCATGTGAATCAAGGAAGACCGCATCTTACGCCTGCCCGTATTTCCCGATAAAATCTGATAGGATATAATGGCGGGAGAATCACATTCGTATCGCAGTTTGTTCATAAAGGGAAGGCGCGCTATGAAGATGAAATACCGGGAAATCCGATCGACAGGACGCTGCCTCATCCAGCGAAGGCACTAACTGCCCAAGGCACCTTTTTCCCTTTTCACCGCGAACCCATCATCCCTTGGAGGCAAAGCCCCATTTCCACAAAGGAGCTCCCTATGAAACCACTCGATCACGTACGACTTGTCATTGATTACAAGCCTGAAGTCCCGTGAAATTATATCTATTTCGGAAATGGGACTCCCATTGCGTCATATAGAGCTATCTGCTTCTTCGTTATCTCTGAAAGGTGATGGGCCCTCCCCGGCTGCTGGTAAAGCTCAATTATATCCAAGTCATCCAGCAGTGTCTGCATCGTGTACTTCTTGTACAGGCCCTTCTCATCCATCTGCTTTTTGATGTAGGAAAGGTAGATTAGGGCCAGAAACTGGACAAAGAGTTTTCCTTCGAAATTCTCGGAGGAGGAGACGGACATGCGCCTCATATCCAGCCGTTCCTTCAGGTTTGCAAAAGCTTTTTCAATCAGGTCTCTCACACGGTAGAGCTTTATGGCTTCCACCGGATTCTTTATCCCATTGGTCAGCAGGACGAAATAGCCGAAATCGCGCTGGCGCTCACGAATTGCATCACCTTTGGGGACAATGTGCAGTCCCCTCTTAGGCGTTTCGGTCACTATGAAGTATTTGTCATAGTCCTTCATGTGCCCGTCTGTCTTCCTGCCGCTTTTAAGTTCATCCTGCAGACAGGTCAGATACCTGGCAAAGCTCAGCCGCTCATCGGTACAGCGCTGGTCGTTGAAGTATATATGGACATAGACTCTCCGCTTGTCACATATACATTTCCCCGTCCTTGGCTGCTCTTCCCTATAGTCCCATTCATCAGTGAAGCTCATGGCATACAGCCCCACATCATCGTGGTAATTTTCCCAGCTGATCATCTTCTCTCCACGAATCTCGTCCAGATGCTTTCTTGCAATTTTTAACCCGCAGCGAATGCCTATGAGAAACTTATGATGGCGCTTCATCAGGTCATTAATGCTCTTCTCACTGTAGAAGCCTCTGCCCATAACGAAGCTCAGCTTCTTCATATCCAGGAAATCGATGTCCAGCATTAGATTCCGTATCAAACTGACGTCTGCCGTATTTCCTGTAAGCTTGCGGAAATAAACCGGAAGCCGTGAAACTTCCCCATACAACAAAGCAAGATTAACCTGCGGAAGGTGGTCTCCTTCCTTGTTCTTTCCATACTTGGCTAATTTAATCAGCTCAGAATAGGAGGAAATTGATGTGGTGTCAAAAGCAAGGTACTCCTTCTCCGCCCTGCGCTTGGCCTGCCTGCGGAAGAAATTCATCTTTGAAGCCTCATCAATAGAGCCCATCAGATCACTAATCCGCTGGGAGGGGATATCCCGGCCATAGGGATGCTTATGAGTCAACGCCCACTTACGGAGACGGTAAGCAGACATGCCTTCCTCCAGAACAAAGAAATAGGCAAGAGACAAGAGCTGCTTATACCTATCGGGGAAGGAAGCCTTCAAATCATCCACAATTCCCAGTTTGTCACCGATTTGGTCAAGAAGATAAGTGGCCCCATAAAACTGCCGCTTGCATTCTGTGGCGGGAATCGGCCCAGGCTTTATTGTCCCGGACTTCTCCAGTGACAGCAGATACTTCCCATTCGGAACAAACTGTCCTTCAACTATTTTACCAATATAGCGGCGCTTGTGCTCCCCGCGATGCTTCTCTGCATTCCAATAGGGAGCATCAATAAAGACATACTTTTTTCCTGAGATAGTCTGCATCTTGGCATTAGCTGGCATATCCATAGAAATCTCCTCCTTGCTAGATATAATTATATACCTATCAGAAGGAATTTTCAAGCCGTTTGTTGGTGAAAATATAATAAGAATACCAGTATTTATCGGATTCTTAGCCGGCAACTTAAATACTTCCTAGATATAAAATCACGGGACTGCAGGTTGCTATGCTGTACGATTACTGTACGTTTTTTAGAATCTGTTAATAGTATAGCATGAAACAAGTGAAAAATGAAAGATGTTAGCAGGAGTTAAAGTGAGTTGAATATAGAATAAGGAGAGCCCACGATAACGGCGTAAAGAAAAATCCCCATGAGCAAAAGCTGCGTGGGGAGTTCTGATGGGTTATTTCAGATGATCGTAGAATTCATCAGAAAATACTGGATAATATTCATTTCCAAATTTCTGATATAGAGTTCCATAAAATTTAAGATTATAGCATAAATAAAATGCGGCTTCACCAGCCGGCATAACAACACTCTTTTGAGCTTCGCAGCCATTGGGATCGATATAGTAAGAAGTGGTTAAACCTCTCTTGTCTTTAGTTATGTTATACATTTCTGTTTTGTTATAGTCATAAAAAATGCGGAAAGTTCTAATAACATTAGGAGTTGTATTACCTTTGTCAGAGTGATCTACATAAAGTACATTAACTGCAAGTATATAGTAGGGAGGATCGTATCTTTCACAAACAAGAGAGCTTTTATCTAAGAAGGAACTTACTCCCTGTTTCCAATCAATCATAGGGAAATTCTTATTTCCGTTTAAATAATTACTATTAACTTCCGCAGCACGGCACGTCATGCCTGCAAAAACAACAAGAATAGCAAATAAGAGGGCGGATATAATCTTCTTGAGAGACATAGTGAGGACCTCGCTTTGTTGTAAATGAGGAATCTATAAATCAGAGATGAAAATTCTATAGATTATTTTTATAGAAACCTTTCTGCGGAATAGAGAGATAAAGGGAGGTACTTCCATTTCGGAAATTAACACTATAATTGAAAGTAGTGGTTATAGCATTTATAGAACATATAATTAGCAGCTCTTCCAATCCCTGAGAAGGACCCACACTTTTGTGGGGGAATATCCGGCAGGTTATCTAGGGCTATAGTGCCATCACTATTATACATTTTAGAGTAAGTTTCTGAATATGTAATCCCGGAATTAATATGTATTATATCTAGGTATTCTTTATGAGCTCATCTCTAGATATTTTAGGGTTATCTAAAATCAAACGTTTTGTTATTGTCTCCATAGACTGATTATAGTCGTAATTAATAATTCTTGTATCTTGAATAATTGCGCCGTGGTCAATAAAATATGTTTTCCCGCGGATTGTGTAAAGAGGTGGAGCGCAAAGTAAGACTTCTACAGAATCTTTATCTACATACATACTTCCCGTATAATAACATCCAGTTTCATCCATTACTTCATAAACTTTTACATAACGAATTGGATCATTCTCTATCTCTGATAAGGAAATGGCAGATATAGTAAAAGGAATCAATATAAAACAAAGTAAGATTGAAAAGAAGCTCTTTCGCATAAAAACACCCCATTAGAGTACAATAGGCAATTGAAAATCGACTTTGCACGGAATTAGAACAATCAGTTTCTTACTGGGAGATTGATAAATAGGATATAAATGTATTTGATTTGTAAATTATGCAGGGTAAATGATTTATTTGATTATTTTTGGGGAGATTCTTTGAAAAATTATTCAATATGTTAAGGTTCCCCAGGAAGAGTTAATTGAAAAAGGGGAATAAAAGCATGGTAAAAGTAGTAATCAGCCATTTTATAATTTGGCGAGCTTGGCAGCGGGAATGGATAATGTATGGAACTTGAAGGAATAAGGGATCCATCATAGTGATAATAACATCCCGCGGAGTTATTTACCTTTATACCGCCGCTTTTTTCTAAGTCATAGTAGGCTAAGTTTCTTGAATCAGAGTCAGACTGTTGGCTATGGTGTCGATGTAATTTTTCAATAATAGGAATCACATTTTTATCGCAGTTATAGGTGAATATTTGATTATATTGGACTATCATATTAGTTTCATGGTTTACTAGATAAGCAGTACCTTGGATTCGAAGAGTGTTTAAATAATCTTGTGTAAACGTACTCCTATGAAAAAAGGAGATCTATCTTTAGAATAAAGTTGCGACACTTTATAAAGGAGATCTCCCATGTCAAATATTAACACAGAATTGAATGAAGCAGTATCAAAAGGCACCAATCTATCCGATGCCTGGAATGAATTGATGAGGAAAGAACTGGAGCACGCGATCAATGAGCTTCTTCAAAGCGAACTGACATCTTTCCTGGATTACGAGAAATGGGATATTGCAGGGTATAATTCCGGCAATTCAAGAAACGGATCCTATGCTCGGGAGATAGTGACTCGTTTCGGGAAGATATCGATTGAAGTCCCAAGAGATCGTAACGGAGATTTCCAGCAGCACACGGTTCCCAAGTACAGAAGGAGTGACGGAAGTCTGGAAGAGATGGTCATTCAGATGTACACCAAGGGAATCACAACATCCGAGATCTCGGATCTGATTGAGAAGATGTATGGAAACTATTACACACCTGCAACAATCTCAAACATGACGAAAGCCACAGAAGAACTGGTGAAGGAATTCCACAGCAGATCACTGAGTTCCCGTTACTCTGTCATCTATGGAGATGCGACTTATATCAATGTCAGACGAGACTCTGTGGCCAAGGAGGCGATGCATATCTTGATGGGGATCAATGCGGCAGGGCATAAGGAGATCCTTGATTATCGCCTTTTTCCAAGTGAATCTTGTGAGAACTATAGAGAGATGCTTAAGGACATCAAAGGGAGAGGTGTAAAGGAAGTCCTGCTGTTTGTGTCGGATGGTCTGAAGGAACTCGGGAATGTGTTTCTGGAAGAGTTCCCTAAAGCACAGTACCAGGCATGCTGGGTTCATCTGGGAAGAGCGATGTGCAGACATGTTCGGAATAAGGATTGGAAAGAGGTGCTGGGTGAGGCAAAAAAGATCTATGGTTCTACCTCAAAGGAAGAGGCAGAGAAGCAGCTGAGCAGTTTTATTGAGAAGTATGAAGGGAAGTATCCTAAAGCAGTGAATGTCATTCGTGACAATCCATCTCTGTTCAGTTTCTACGACTATCCTGCAGAAATACAGAGAAGTCTGTATACATCAAATCCGATTGAGTCATTTAATAAGAAGTATAAGAAAAACATCCGAAAGAAAGAACAGTTCCCCAACGAGGATTCACTGGATCGGTTCACATGTGCAATAGCCAGTGATTACAACAAGCAGTTCGAATCCAGGCAGATGAAGGGATTCAGTAAATGTTCCTATGAACTGCAGCAGTTATTCGAAGAACGCTATGGTTCTAAAGGTTAGAGGTTACACAAGATTCTTGACACACTCGATTCGAATCATAAAGAAAATAGGTTGATCATCAATAGTGAGATTATGGAAGTTTTTAATATAAATTGTTTTGGGCTCAATATAGCTTGTTGTATGTAGGTCTTTATCAATCAGGAAATATTTATCCGGATTGCTTTGCAACTCAGATAGAGAAATCGCAAAGGCAGAGAATGGAATAAAGAAAAAAGTGAGTAAGAGTAAAAAGATCTTTTTCATAAATACCATCCTTATCAAAAAATTGAAAATATGTCTTAATACAGGTTTTTTGAGTCATATTTAGGATCGAAGTAAATATTATAGCATTTGTAGAACATATAGTTAGCAGCGTGATAAGCCGGAGAATTACCACCAACAGATTGATCAAAAAAATTCTTTTCAGTTTCTATGTAGTCACCGGAAAGAGAATAGGTATATACATCCGTTTCGGTAAATTTTATTCCAGTATTAGCTTTGATTTCATTCCATAAGGCATTCCCACGATCAGCATCTGTGATATATGGATTATTGGGCATAAGATCTTTTCTTAAATTTACTGAGCTTCTATCATAGTCATAATTAAATATAACTGTAGATTTCTCAATACAATTACCTGTATATGAGACATAGTATATCTTTCCTTGAATTGTATAGTAGGGAGGAGCATAGCGGAGTGATTGAATGGAGTAAGAATCTACATACATAGTGGTAGTTTGCCCTTCAGCTACTTCTACATAGCGTCCGGGATCACTTTGGATTTCGGAAAGTGAAATGGCAAAGGCAGAGAAAGGAATCAGGATAAGTCCAAGTAAGAGCAGTAGAATCTTTTTCATCGAGAGCATCCCCTTTTAGTAATTATCTAAACTTATTCTAGCGCCAAGACTAATTACCAGAATATATAAATAATTTATATATGTATCTAATATAAATGACTATAGTGTTCGGGAAGATTGGGGGAAAGGCGAAAAATTTTTGAGGGGAGAAAAGAGAAAACCATGGGATCGAACTTTGTCCAGGAAAATCAACCCTATTCGCTCTTCGGGCGCCTTCCCCGTCTGGGAAGGCGGGTACTCGCTGCGCTCGCGGAAATCAACCCTAACCGCCACTTCGTGGCCCTCCTTCCCCGTCTGGGAAGGTTGATACCAATTATTTGCCTCGCAAAGGGAAAACAGGCAAACCAGTTTTCGGCTGAAGAAATGCTGTTTCCGCCCGGAATTTTTATATTAACTGCACTCCTTTCCGCCGCATTCGCGGCACCCTTCCTCGCTGAGGCAGGTTTCAAGAGGAATAAAGAAAAGATTTCCAATCTGATTTGTTTGAAACCTTTCTTAATCCCATCCCTACCATACGCCCTTCCCTTCCAGGGCAAGGTCAAGACCGGCCTTCGGCCCTGAAAAGCAATATTCCTTACATCTTCCAAGAAAAAAGACCCTCGCGGGTCTTTTTCTGTGGTTGGATCCTTACGCTTCCTTTCATTCCACCATTTGTTCTGGCGGGTTGTCTATGGGGGAGCGGAAGGGTTTGTATTTTTTGTTTTGTGTCGGGAGCTGGAGGCAGCTGGAGAATGTGGGATCGGTTTTGAACTGGAGGTAGTGCTTGACGAAGTTGTTGTTTTCGAGGTCGGTGTCTTTGATCATGGAGAGGCCGGCTTCGGTGATGTAGACCTGGATGCTTCTGGTTTTCTTGCAGGTGTAGGCATGCAAGAGTCCGGTGGCGAAGAGTTTTCTTAGTTCTTTTTGGAAGGATTCGGAGACGGTTTCGAATTCCCAGTTGTCTTTGCCGATGCGTTTTCTGCGGTAGAAGAGGAGGCCCATTTTGTTGCCTACGAAGATGTTCATGGTGTTGTCGATACAGAATGGCTGTCTCAGGTTATTGAAATAGTAGATGGTGCGCAGGGTGAGGTAGTCGTATAGAGTGAAGGGACACCATGAGACTTTGTCTAGGGTTTCTCGTATATTTCTTAGGACTTCGCTCGTGATCGGCGCGTATATGTCGAAGGTCTTGCTTGAGTAATAGGGCGTGGTTTTGTGGTCGCTGAAGCGGAAGCTGTAGTACATGCCGTCTTTTCTTCGGATGAGGGCGTAGGCGGAGGCGTATTGGCGGCCGCAATAGAGGAGTTCGAGTTTTTCGTCTTCGTATAGGATAGTTTGTAATTTTTCTTCGATTTCCTGGCGTTTGGCGATAAGTTCTTTTTGTGCGGTTTTCATGATGGGCTCTCCTTTCGTTTGACAGTGGTTCATCGGTCTGGTTTGCTATCTTCATTATAAGGTAAAGGATGACAGAAACTGTTGAGAGGAGGGAGAGGGAAAAATTTTCTTTGAGAGGAAGTTTTGTAGTTTTGGCGTTCACCGCTTTTCTTGATTTCCCGCATCAAAAAAGGACTCTTGCAAGTCCCTTTTCTATTTCAATTTATCTTTTATTCTCCCCAGATTTTATCTGCGTAGTCGCGGATGAGTCTGACTTTGGCCCATTGTTCTTCTTCAGTGAGGGCGTTGCCTTCTTCGGTGGAGGCGAAGCCGCACTGGGGGCTCAGGCAGAGCTGGTCTTTGGGGACGTACTGGGAGGCTTCTTCTACGCGTGCCTTGACGTCTTCAAATTTCTCGAGCTGCGGGAATTTGGAGGTGATGAGGCCGAGGACGACCTGCTGTTTCTGGATGTGCTTCAGCGGTTCGAAGCCGCCTGCGCGGTCGGAGTCGTATTCAAGGAAGAATCCGTCGATGTTGCAGTGGCCGAAGAGGATTTCAGCGACCGGATCGTATCCGCCGGAGGAGAACCAGGTGGATCTGAAGTTGCCGCGGCAGATGTGCATGGTGATTTTCATGTCAGCTGGTTTGGCTTCGAGGGCGAGGTTGATCATTTTCACGTAGTTCTTTTCGATCTTGTCGAGGTCGAGCCCTCTTGCTTCGTAGGCTTTTCTCTTGTCAGGATCGCAGAATTCGCCCCAGGAGGTGTCGTCGAACTGGAGGTAGCGGCAGCCTGTTTTGTAGAAGGTGCGGATAGTTTCCTGGTAAGCGAGGGCGATGTCTCTGTAGAGGTCGTCTTCGTTCTTGTAAAGGTCGATCGGCTGGTAGTTTTCTTCACGGACGCAGCAGATGAGGTGGAGCATGCTCGGGGACGGGATGGTCATCTTGGCCATGGTGTCTCCTGCGACGCTCTTCAGATATTCAAAGTCTTTGACGAAGGGGTGATCGCCGAAGCCGATTTTGCCGGTGATTTTCACGGTAGCGGCTTTGGGTTGGTGGCCTTTGAAATGGACGGACCATTCTTCGGCCTTGACCTTTTCTACTCCTTCAAGGTTTTCAAGGAAGTCCAGATGCCAGTAAGTGCGGCGGAATTCTCCGTCGGTCACGGCATGGAGACCATTTTCGATTTCCTTGGCGACAAGTTTCTTGATTTCTTCGTCTTCGATTTGGCGAAGTTCGGAAGCTGTGATTTTGCCTGCTTCCAGATTGCGGCGCGCTTCATGAATGACTTGTGGACGCAGGAAGCTTCCTACGACGTCATTGCGGAACGGCGGTACGTTTCTTGTTCCCATATGGACACATCCTCTCAGTACTCGGAATCTATTGATTCGAAAAACGGCAGATCGCGGGATTTCCCGCTGCCGGGTAATTCAAGTATAGCATTGAATGAGGATGGCTCTCAAGGAAATAGGGGGTATTCAAGGTTGGCATTTTCGCAATCTATTATGATTTTTATCGAAATAGAAACGATGCGTTTTCCTGACAGGGAAGTGATCGGATATAGAAATTGACCATAAGTCATTGCAAGACAAGTGCTTTTTTAGTATACTGTAAGAAATACTATGCTTAGTGACAGTGAGGAGGCATCATGGCTTTAACGAAGAAGGCGGAAAAGACGCGTTCAAGGCTCTTGGAATCCGCAAGACGGCTGATTAGTGAGAGAGGATTTGACCACGTGTCTGTAGAGGATATCACAAAAGACAGCGGCGTGGCGAAGGGTACATTCTACCACTATTTCGAATGCAAGGAAGAGGTCGTGGCGGAGCTTTCCTTCCAGTCAATCCAGACCATCATCAAGAAGGCGATCGATTATGACGGAGACGTCAGGGAACGCTGCCTTTACTACTTCATCGAGCTTTACAAGGATGCTTCCTGGTTGGGCGTGCGCCTGGTGCGCCAGTGGATGAAGGAAACGATGGAGGCGGAAACGCCGGATTCCCGGACGAGGGAATGCCTCGACGGCATCCGCAATACGGTCATGGATATCTTCGTGACCGGCCTTGGCAAGGGAAAAGGAGAGCTCCGTGCAGATGCCCCGCTCGATATGCTCTCCAAACTGCTGATGAACCATTTCTTTGGCGTCCTCACGATCTGGTGCATGATGAATGGCGAATGGGACATCGTGGCTGATGCCGATGTCTATGCGAAGACGGATATAGACAACCTTCTCGGTGCTTATATTGAAGAATAAACAATTGAAAACGGACCCTGCTCTGGTGGAAACTCCAGAAACAGGGTCCGTTTTCGTTTTTGAAAGGTAGTTTGGAAAAAGAGTGATACGGAGAGACAGGAAATGTGGGAGCACCTGTCTCTCCAGGTCCGGCGTTCGGGAGTCCGGACCATAGGATGGATCCAGCCAGTTGATTCTTTCGGCCGTGTCCTGGGCGTGGGCGCGCCGGACAATTGGGAAGGCTCCTGCCTGCGGAAGGTGGTGCTGGCAGAAGTTAACGGCCTTCAAAACATTTGGCTGTGGAATGTATCAGCGAAAGAGAAGCGACCTGCGATATGGCGCCGCAGGCAGGTTCCAGGGAGGTGCTCCGGGGTATTCCGGATGATGCCTTATTTCCTTTTAGGCTCCTTTGCTTTCGCCTGGCTATAATATACATGGAATTTTTTTCATGAAATATAATAGATTTTAAAGTTTTTATGAAGTTTGAAATGGGTGTTAGACGCAGGAAGAATAGACATGAAAAAAGCCGTAAAAGACGGGATTTTTTGTCTCTTTACGGCTTCTTTTCATGAATTGGATGGTAGTGGAAATTCATGCGCTTTCTGCCCTTTTCTTATGAGCCAGATTCTGCGATTTCGCGCCCGTTTTTTTCTCCGTGTAGGTCATGAATTTTTCAGACGCCCAGGCGGTGAGGTAGCCGATTGCGGCGCCTCCGATGACGTCGCTGGGGTAGTGGACGCCAAGGTAAAGCCTCGAGAAGGCGATGAGCGTGGCGAGAATGAGCGCAGGAATGCTGAATTTCTTCGGCATGTAATGGTAGAGGACGAAAGCAGCGGCAAAGGAAGCAGAGGAATGGCCGGATGGGAACGACCAGTCCGTCGGCTCATGGATGAGCGGCTGCAGATCCGGATACGTGTCAAAGGGGCGGGCCCTTTTGAAAATATGCTTCAGGATGCCGTTCGTCAGGATGAGGTTCATTGCCAGGGATAGAAAAGTGGCATACCCGACCTTCCTGTATTTCTTCGTGCAGATGAGGACGGTGGCGAGAGCCAGCCAGATGAAGCCCGCATTTCCCAGATCCGTCATGGATTCCAGGAAATCCGTCAGCTTCGGAGTGCGCATGAAGTCCTGAATCAGGTAAAGCGCGCCTATTTCAAAGTTATCAAAAGCGAACATCTGCCATCACCTCGTTTCGTCATTTTAAGTATATCATGAGGTGCTTTCTGAAAATCTAATAAACGATAAAATTTTGTTTAAATATGGGAGGGGTTTCCTGCATTGAAAAAAGGAGGCTGTGAAGGTATCGCTTTCTTTCACAGTTCCTTTTTTCGGAGGGTTGGAATTAATCATCTATGCGATAAAATGGTCACGCATTCTCGGCAGATTTCCTGCCGGGGCGTTTGGCCATGATGGCGGTGACTTTGGTTCCTGTGTCTTTGCCGAAGAAGCCGGTGATCTTTTCAGAGAGCCATGCGGAGAAGTATCCGACGAATACGCCGGCGAAGACGTCGGTGGGATAGTGGACGCCGAGGTAAAGTCTCGAGAAGGAGATGAGCGCGGCGAGAACGAACATAACAATGCTGAATTTCTTCGGCAGGTAATGGTAGAGGACGAAAGCAGCAGCGAAGGACGCTGATGCATGGCCGGACGGGAAGGACCAGTCGGCCGGGCGGTGGATCAGGACCTGAAGGCCGCCGTAGGTGTCAAAGGGGCGGGGACGCTGGACCAGGTGCTTCAGGATGCCGTTGGCAAGAATGACATTGATGACAAGCGCGAGCATCGTCGTAAGTCCTGCTTTTCTGCATTTCCTGATGGTCATCAGAAGGACGGCAAGGGCGATCCAGACATAGCCGTTATTCCCCAGGTCAGTCATGAATTCCAGAAAGCTCGTCAGAATCGGCGAGCGGAGGGAGTCCTGGATCAGGTACAGGACTCCTATATCAAAATTGTTCAGTGCAAATATGGTAATCACCTCGATGAAATAAAGATACCATGAGGTGATTGACTCAATGCAAACAATTCCTAAAATTTTCTTTAATTCAGGCAAAGAAATGTTTAAGCGGGGCGGATGATGATATCCTGAGAGGATTCGTCCTGTTTTCGATACGTATGATTACGTATATAATAAAGAAAATGGTGCGATGGAGGGATTCTCATGAAATATGTTTATCCAGCTGTTTTTCATGCTGAACCGGAGGGCGGGTATACGATTTCCTTTCCGGATATAGAGGGCTGTCTTTCTCAGGGAGAAACGATTCAGGAATGCTGCGAGATGGCAGAAGATGCACTGACATTGATGCTCTGGGATATGGAAGAAAATCACATTTCAGCACCGTCTCCGACGCCAATCAATGAGGTGCATAAAGAAAACAAAGATGATATCGTCACTTTGGTCAAAGCGGATACACTGGCGTATCGGAGAAAGTACGATACAAAAGCCATCAAGAAGACGCTGAGCATCCCGCAGTGGCTTGATACGATGGCGCAGGAAAAAGGCGTCAATTTCTCAAATGTCCTCCAGCAGGCACTGATTAAAGAATTGAATATCCGGTAAGGCGAAGGATACTAAAAAAGCACCGCTGTATGGCTCATTCCAAGTCATGCAGCGGTGTTCTTTTACTCTATTTTGTTTCGTTCACTTAATTTTCATCATTAAGAGCTTTAGTCATATCACCTTGCAGATCTGTACAAATATTATTTGTGCCATCACCATCAAGGATATATTGTTTCATATCGATGCCTTCCGGCTGTTTGTGTGCGGGATTGGGAATCGGTATATAGATCTCGTGACCATGCCATTTTTTCCCCGTAGGCTTTGCTCCCAGGTATCCTCTTGATAAGGCAATTTTTTCCGGCGTTTTTTCAAAGTTTCTGGATAATGCGAAGCCCCATTTCATGGAATTAAATTTCTTATAGAGCGGTACCCAAAAAGCGCCCAGCATCTCCGTATAGCGGGACATGGAAATGTCTCCGATATCCAGGAGGTCTCGCCAGCCGAAGTCATAGAGGAGTATGGCTGTCTCCCTCTTGGCATCAGAGTCGTTGCCGCAGTAGAAAGCAGTAAAGGGAGCATAGTCAGAGTCATTATCATCATAATTGAAATCCATCATGGAGCTGCCGATGTAGTTCAGGGTTTTTACCACTCTGGTCTCTGGGAGAAATTTCTGGATTTCTTCGCCAAGGCTTGTGTTTCCGCTGTACTTAGGATCAAGGGAAATATGGCCGTCTTCATAGTGGAATGGATTCGAAGTGTCAATCAGAATTTTTCCATTGAGGTGATCTTTTCCTGCCAGTTCCAGTGCTTCGATAGCATGAATTCCCTGCGTGCAGTTGAAGACGCGTTCCCCGAATTTGGCAGCATCTTCAAATGTTCCGTAATAGGCATGGCTGCCATGTTCTTCAGCCCATTTTTGCGCTTTTTCGCTCGATGCACTTCTGGCACCCATCATGACTTCATGGCCGAGGTCGATTAATTTGCTTGCGATGACATGTCCCACATCGCCTGTCCCCGATACTCCGTACTTCATTTCCTTCATCCCTTCTTCATCAACGTATGATTATCTTTAAGAAGGATTCATCTGTGTCATGCATTTTTCCTTCTTATCCTAATTATAACTTTTAGTGTGACAATAATAGACTTTGTCAAAAGGAAATGTAAAGAAATCTGATAATTTCTTCCATCAAAAAGGACTGTGATAAATGATTATCCATTTACCACAGCCCTTTTCATTTTTCTTACCATCCGCTCTTTTTCCAGAAGGAAGGGATGAAGATGGCAAGGAGTGTGACGGATTCGAGTCTGCCGAAGAGCATGGAGAGGCAGACAACGAATTTGCTGAAATCGGGGAGTGCCGAGTAGGTACAGGTGGCTCCGAACTGGCCGAAGGCCGGGCCTGCGTTGGACATGGTGGAGAAGGAGACTCCGATGGCGTCCATGAAGGCGACTCCGTCCATCATCATGCATGCGGCCCAGAGTGTGGAGAGGGCCATGTAGATGAAGAAGAAGCAGAGGACGCGGAATATGGTGTCCTGGGAGTATCTTTCGTGGGATACGGTGACGTGGAGGACGGCTCTCGGGTGGATGTGGAGCTTCAGAATTGAGGTGAAGCTCTTCACGAGGAGGATGAGGCGGATGACTTTCAGGCCGCCTGCGGTAGAACCTCCGCAACCGCCCACGATGATAATGAGCAGGATGATGAATTTCGCAAAGGACGGCCACTGGTCGAAGTCCGCAGAGACGAAACCTGTCGTCGAGGAGAGGGAAGCGGACTGGAAGAAGGTCTCACGGAGTGCTTCCACGAATCCGTAATTTCCCTGAAGGACTAAGGAAATCGTCATAAGGACCGTCGCTGTCAGGACGATGCCGATGTAGGTGCGGAATTCCATATCGCCGGTAATGGCGGAAAGGCCGCGTTTCCTTGCTTCGACGTAAATCCCGAAGTTGGCGCTCGAGATGATCATGAAGAAAGCGATGACGAGCTCAAGGACGGGGTTGTTATAGTAGGCGATGCTGGCGTCCTTCGTGGAGAAGCCGCCGGTCGCAATCGTCGAGAACGACGTGTCTATCGCATCAAGGAAGGTGAGGCCGCAGAGCATGTAGGCCGCGGCGGCAGCAATCGTGAAAATGAGGTAGACGGTGAAGAGGGCAGAGGCTGTCTCCTTGATCCTTGGAAGGGCTTTCGAGGAGGTGGGGCCGGTGCTTTCCGCATTGACCATCTTCGCACTGCCGCGCCCGATCTGCGGGAAGATGGCAACGAAGATGACGATGATGCCGAGGCCTCCCAGCCAGTGCGTCATGGCGCGGAAGAAGAGGATGCTCTGCGGGACAGCGCCAAGGTCGTCGATGACGGTCGCGCCGGTGCCGGTGAGGCCGGAGATGCTTTCGACGAGGCTGTCCAGGGGCCCCAGTGTTCCGCTGAATATATAAGGCAGCGCGAAGAGGAGCGAGACGAAGAGCCAGGAGAGCGCGGTGATGGCCGTGCCTTCTCTGGGCGTCAGGCTGTTTTCCTGCGCGACGCCTCTTTTTTTGAGAACCACGCTTGCAAGACCCGCGACGGCCATGGAGAAGATGAAGGCGAGGATCGGGCCTCCCATGATGAGGGAAATGGCCAGAGGCAGCGCCATCATAGCCCCGCTGACGAGCATGATGCGGGAAAGCATGGTGTAAATGACTTTAAGATTCATTGCTTAATCCCCGCCTTTGAAGAAGGAAAGGACGTCGGAGGCCTGGTCGGCTTCGACGATGACGATGGCCCTGTCTCCGGCATGGAGGGCGGAGCGGCCGTCAGGGATGAAGGCTTTGCCGTCACGGACGTACGTGCCGATGAGGCAGCCCTTCGGAAGATCGACGTCCATCAGGCGGCGTCCGTCGAGCGGAGAGCCTTCCTGCACGATGACTTCGACAGCCTGGACGCACGCACCTTCGAGGAGGCTGACGCGTTCGATGGAACCGCTTCGTACGAAGGAGAGGACTTCGCCGGCAGCCAGAAGCCTGGTCGCAAGGACGATGTCGACGCCGACCTGCTGCATGAGGGCGACGTACTCGGTGCGGACGACGCGGACGATGGTCTGGCGGGCGCCGAGGTGCTTGGCCAGGAGCGCCATCATCATATTCAGGCGTTCGTCGCTTGTGATACAGATGACGATATCCGCATCCTCAACGCCTTCCTGCTTCAGAAGATCGATGTCGGTCCCGTCGCCGTAAAGGACGATGCCCTTCTTCAGGCGGGAAGCGACGAGGCGGCAGTGGTCCCTGTCGTTATCGATGACTTTGACGGAAATGCCCTGTTCTTCCAGCATGGGGGCGAGAATCTGCCCCGTGCGGCCGGCCCCGATGATGAGAGCGCGGCGGATGCGGTGCTGGTAATTGGCGGCCCCGACATTCTGCAAAAGCTCGGCGACAGTTTCCGGATTTCCCAGGAAATAGACGTTATCGAGCGGCAGCAGCACGTCATTGCCGTGAGGGATGATCATCCTGTGATCGCGGAAAATCATAGCGATCAGGACAGACTGCGGCAGGCGCAGATCCTTCAGCGGGATATGGAGAAGCGGGGAACGCGGTCCCAGTTTCGTTTCCATGAGGCGTACCTTGCCTTCTGCGAAGTCTTCGACATTCAGTGCCGAAGGCGTCATCAGGATGCGGTTGATTTCACGCGCGGTGATGAGCTCAGGACTTAAGAGAAGGTCGATGTCGAAATTTTCTCTGATGTAGGACGGCGGTTCGGCAAGGAACTTCGGGTCCCTGATACGCGCGATGGTATGGGGGATGCCGTTCTTCTTGGCGAGGATGCAGGCGATGATGTTCACTTCATCGATGGCGGTGACGGCGACGACGATATCCGTGCCTTTCATATCTTCGTCACGCATGAAAGACGGGCTCGTGCCGTCGGCATGGATCGTCAGTACGTCCAGCGCGTCGCGGATCGCATCCAGCTTCGATTCATCCGAATCGACGACGACGACGTCATACTGCTCGTTGGAAAGAAATTCCGCGATAATATAGCCCAGATGCCCCGCTCCGATAATAGCGATACGCATATAATTTGACTCCTTATGGCAGCCATTTGGCTTGCTTTCTTATGGGAAAATGGAGGAGAAATTCCCCTCGGACATTACTCCTCATTATACTACGCTCATACAATACCCTGCTACGAGGTATGATAAACGGGCAGGAAAAATCCCCGTCGTGCGGGCGGCGGGGATTTTTCGGACTCTCCTTGGGTAAGAGTCCTATTTTGAATTGCCGGCGGATGGAGGGGATTTTTCCTTACTGTGTCACTACGATTCATTCAAGAGGCATATTTTCATACTACGATCAAATGAAAAAAATCTTGAGAAGAACGAAAGCAGTGAAAACAATTAGAAGTACCGCAAATATTGGGGTATATGTGCAGACATTAGTAAGGGTCCGCCGGCTAAGTGCAGGAGACAGAGGGCTTTGCCTTTGCCTCTATCCACAGTATAGGCAGAATCAAAAACTGAGTCAAATGCAAAAAAGAATAATGTTCTACATATTGAAAACATTTAATCATAGGTGCAGGAGAGACTGCGGAAGAGAAAACAGGGGAAAGCGGCGAAAACACCCTGCTCCACAGGAGCGCGGCAGTCCCTAAATAAATGGGAAGGGGCATCGAATTTGACGATTCCGCAAATGCGCGGGGCCGTATTTCGTGACACTCTTTTGGAAAGGGAATTTTCCATCCCTTTGCGGGTTTTTTCAAAAATTGTTTCCGTGCTACAATGATAAGACAAAACGAAAGGAGGGAGATCATGGTAAATTTATCCAGTCACGGCGTGCTGCTCGTCGCTGCAGGTTCCATTCTCTGGGGTTCCAGCGGCATCGCAGGGCAGTACATTCTGCAGGGGCAGGGCATATCTCCGGAGTGGCTGACATTCTTCCGCCTCTTCGTTGCTGGATCGCTCCTCCTTCTTATTTCCCATCTGATGGGGAAGGACATTGTTTCCGTCTGGAAAAGTTCAGCCGAAAGGCTGCGGCTCATCATCTTCGGATGCCTCGGCATGCTGGGGACGCAGTATTGCTACTTCGCCTGCATCAAGGTCAGCAACGCGGCGGCCGCAACGGTTCTCGAATACATCATGCCGGTCCTCATCATCATGTGGTACTGCATGCGTGAAAAACGGCTTCCGCGGGGGAAGGAAGTCTTCTGTGCCGTTTTCGCCATCGTCGGTACGGTCCTCATCGCGACAGCCGGCGACCTGACGTCTCTGGCGCTTCCTCCCGAGGCGCTCTTCTGGGGCCTCCTTTCCGCCTTTGCCTGCGCGCTTTACACGATTTCCCCGGTCGGCCTCATCCTGAAATACAGCGCGCCCGTCGTCGTCGGCTGGGGCATGTTCCTCGGATCCCTTGTCCTCATGCCCGTGACGCTTATGACCACCTTCACCGGCGTCGTCGATACGAACACGCTTCTGGCATTTGCCTACGTCGTCGTTTTCGGTACCATCCTATCCTTCGTCTTCTACCTGGGCGGCGTTGCCTACGTCTCTCCGTCAAGAGGAAGCATCATCTCGGCGCTCGAACCAGTTTCCTCCGTCATCTTTTCTTTCCTCCTCTTCAGCATGACATTTGGCATGTACGAACTGACAGGCATGGCACTCATCATCATCGCGACCGTCGTTGCCGGCATCAAGTAGAGCTCTGAAACTATCTTCCTGGTTTCGGGCTCTTTTTTCATGCATGAATGAGTCAAACAGGAGGTTATCAATTTCTTAAAAAATAAGGGGAAAATATAGAAATAAACTAAGAACAGCCGGCGCTTTTCCGTGCTATGATTAAGATGACATAGAGTGCAATCGAGATGCGACAAGCGCATTTCAGAAGGAGGCAGTGCGATGTACGGAGCAGCTTTGGGCGATATGATCGGCGCGCCTTATGAGTTCGACAGGGGTGAAAAGACGAAGGATTTCCCGCTTTTTACTGCGGAGTCGACCTACACCGATGATACCGTCATGACAGTCGCTGTGGCGGAAGCCCTGATGGATTCAGAAGGAGAAAGCGACAAGGAGATCCAGAAATGCATCGCCGAGACGATGCTGCGCTGGGGCAGGAAATACCCCAAGTCAGGCTACAGCGCGCAGTACCTCCGCTGGCTCTTCAAGGATCACAAGCCCATCGACGTCGATACTGTCGATGCGGCTATAAGCATTTCCTGCATCGGCTGGCTCTACGACACGATCGACGAGACAAGAAAAATGGCACGCCTCTCCGCCATGACGACGCACGTCAATCCGGACAGCATCCGAGGCGCCGACGCCGTCGCCTCCGTCGTCTACATGGCAAGAACAGGCTCGACGAAAGAGGAAATCAAGGACTACGTCCAGAGGATCTTCGGCTATGACCTGAGCCGCAGCTGCGCAGAAATCCGCAAGACCTACGAACATCAGGAATCCTGCAAGGAAACGGTTCCTCAAGCCATCACTGCCTTCCTCGAATCCAAAAATTTTGAAGACGCCCTCCGCACCGTCATTTCCTTAGGCGGCAATACCGACTCTACCGGAGCGATGACAGGCGCCATGGCATCGGCCTACTACATCATTCCCGTCGACCTTATAGCCGAATGCCGCCACCGCCTACCTGAAGACATGCTCGAAGTCGTCGACCGCTTCGAGACGTTGCTGGCACAGAAACGAAGGAAATCCGCCGGGCATGGCAGGGCTTTCCAAAAAATTACAAGATACCTCGACGACCTCGACCGCCTGGGCGTAGGCACATGGGCTATCACGGCCAGAAAGAAAGACGAGGATGCGGAAATCGAAGCATCCTACTCCGCTGCCGGCCAGAGCTTCATGAGAACCATTGAAGATTTCAAAGCTGCTCATCCTGAACTGAAACTCGATGACTTCCGCGATATCCTCTGGGAATCCCACATTACATGGAGCGCGAAATCCGTGAGCGAAGCCGAAGTCGGAAACCTCGACTCCCGTACCATCATGGCCCTTCTCGTCGCGGCCGTGGAAGCAGAGAAATCCTACGGAGGAAGCCTCACCGAATTCATGCGGAACGGCTCCGTCCGCCGCTGGCTCATCCGTCTCAAGAAACTCGATGACGACGGCCTCGGCGAAATCCAGGCGCCGAGAATCATCCCCGAAAAGGAAATGGCAAGCCACGTCAACCATAAAGTACGCCTCTACCTCTGGACAGGCGAAGACATCGCCGGCTTCTTCGGCGCTTACGTCAGCACGGAAGAAAGAGTAGGAAAGGGCGCCATCCTCTTCCGTCAGGACGGCCACGCAGGATACAGAGAAATCCGAGAAGACACCATAAAAAGAATTGAAGATTTGGAAGTGTAGGGAATATTAAAAAGAGGCTGCAGGAATGTGCAATCATTTCTGCAGCCTCTTTTTGCGGTGGGATAAGATTAAAAGAATATCTAATGCAAGTGTACGGAGTCATAGGAAAGCAGAAAACCATACAACCAGCCTTCGGCTGTCAATAATCAACCCTATCCACCGCACGCGGTTCCCTTTCCCCGTCTGGGAAGGCGAGTATTTCGCCTCGCTCGCAGGATCATCCTCCCTGCATCAAAAAAGGGGCTGTGACAAAATCCGTTAAAACGCTGCTTTTTTCTTTTCTCGAGCGAAGCGAGGTTTAAGGGTGTTGACCTTGCTCCGAAGGAGAAGGTCCGGTCGGAGACCGTGAATACAGTAGTTTTCGAGCGCAGTTATATAAGTTTAAAACAAACAAGAACTGATTTCTTTTGTTTCTCATCGCCGAGCTGTCTCCGTAGGAGAAAGTGCCCAGCCTATCATTTTTCTGATGCTGGGCGAAAGTGGTGCAGTTTCTAAAGAGGCGAAGCATCCTTTGAGGTTTTCAGATAGAGTCGATAAATACATTTGTTAGATAATCCTCTAATCGAATATACCCACTATACCTACGCAAAAAGGAGCTGCGGCAAAATGATTGCACATTTTGTCACAGCCCCTTCATTTTTATTTCTGGTCGACTTTGGGTGGTGTTTGTTCGCCTTTGTAGGGATGGGCTTCTGCGTCCATTTCGAACTGCCACATGCGGGTGGGGACGACGTCGCCTTTTTCGTCGCAGGTGTAGCGGATGGACTGGGGGATATTGCGGCCGGCGGCGAGGGGGCTGGTGAAGCCTCTTCCGATGACGTCGGTGGTGTTCATGAGGAAGACGAAGGCGTGCGGGTCGATGTCTTCTACGAGGTGGCGGACGCGGGTGACCTGGGTGAGGTCGACGATGGCGAAGATAATTTTCTTGTCAGCGCCGGAGAAAGCGCCCTGGCCGTAGAGGAGGGTCGCGCCGTGGTGGATGGTGCGCAGGATGGCATCAGAGATTTCAAGCGGCTTGTCGGAGACGATGAAGGCTGCTTTTCTCTGGGCAAAACCAAGGACGAGACGGCTGGCGAGGTTCGCATTGATGTACATGCCGATCAGGGTGCAGATGGCTGGTTCCAGAGCGAAGATCCATGCACTGGCCATGACGATGATGAAGTTCAGTGCGAAGACGACGTAGCCGATTTCCAGGTTGTAGTACTTCTTGATGATGGCACCGATGACGTCGAGGCCGCCGGTATTGCTGTTGTAACGGTAAAGGATACCCATGGCGACGCCCAGGACGACACCGCCGGAGATGGCAGCGACGATCGGGTCCTTGACGACGTGGTAGTCAGCCAGGAAGGCCGTGAGGTCGATGAAAAGGGAAAGGAGAACAGTCCCGAGGATCGTGATGATGGTGTAAAATTTCCCCATGAATTTCAGGGAGAGACCGAGGATTGGGAGGTTCAGGACAAGGTTCGTGACGCCGATCGGAATGCCGGTCAGGTAGTATACAATCATGGCGATACCTGTCAGCCCGCCAGCCAGGAACTGGTGCGGGACGAAGAAGGCATTGACGCCGACGGAATAAATGAAAGTGCCTAGGATCGTAATCGCTATAATGAAAGCCAGACGTTTCCAGAAGAGCGGTGTGCGGTATTCGGACATCGAAAGAAATGCCATTTTGGTTCCTTTCTGCAGGGCGCAAGAAACGCGGGCCATAGGCAACAAAGCAGCCCGCGGAATTACATTCATCTCATTATATCAGAAGATGTCAAGCATGGTAATTTTATTTGGCGCAGGATGCATGGAAATAAGGAAATCGGGCAAAAGTGCGGGATTTCCGGTTGCCTCATTGGTGGTTCCATAGGAAAAAGCCCCCGATGGAGGCTTTTCCGTGAGCATTTATTCTTTTGCTGTGACTTCTTTGACCCAGGCGATGAAGTTGCCGGTCGAATTGCCGGTGCGTTCTGCCATGGTGTGCTTCTGGTTCCAGACGGTCGTGAAGAAAACGTTCTTCACGTCTTTTCTCTGCTTCAGGCCGAGGTAAAGGTTGAGCTCGGTATTGAGAGCGGTGTCACCCTGGAAGAGGCCGGTATTGATACGCCAGTGGTTGGCAAGGACGGACGGCTTTTCTTCATCGTTCGGAACGAGGATAAATGTCATCGGATCGTACATGATCTGGCGGATGATGGAGGGGACGCCGAGGCTGTCGACATTGTCCATTTCGTCATAGTAAGATTTCCTGATGTTGTCATTGTAGTCCGCGTAAGCGCTGTAGCGGTCCTTGTTGTGTTCCATGAGCCAGGACATGCCGCCGTCGAAGTGCATGGCGCTGACCTTGCCATTGCCGAAGAGGAGGTTTTCTGCCTGGGAGAGCGTGGTGCTGTCGAAGGCGCCGATGCCTTTGGATGCTTTCTTGAGGCGGGACGTGAAGGCGCCGATGGATGTGATCTTTGCCGTATTCGTCTTGGCGTCATAGGTGATCCACGGGTCGTCGCCGTTCAGGCTGTCGATGTAGTCCTGCGGGGTCTGGTAGGTATAAGGCTCGGTCGGTGTGTCCTTCGGGAAAGGCTTGCCGCCAGGGACCATGGAGGTCGGGCGCTGCTGCGGGCCCTGTCCCGGGAAGCCGCCGTCCATATGGAAATCGCTGCCTCCCAAGGTGAGCGGGAATTTGTTGTCCGAGAGGAAATGGTTGAGCGATGTTTCAATGACACCTTTCATGTAGTCATAGTATGTGCCGCTCGCATTGATGCCGTTTCCGTCCCAGCCCTGCGAAAGGGTGAGCAGATTTCCATTTTCATCCTTGAGCTGCATGTTGTTCAGGTAAGCGGCATAATTTCTTGCCATGTCCTGAGAAATCGCGCGGGTCCATGTGCCGTAGGCTCTCTCGCCGTCGTTCGCATACTGGCCCATCATCCATTCATAGGAGAAATCGGCCTGCGTAAGGTTCGTGATCGGGCACCATGCCTGCGCGCCGTCGATGGCATCGCTCAAAGGCTTTCCCTTTGCATCGGTCATAAGTGCGCCGATGGAGGAAAGGTACGGTCCGAAGAAATCACTGTCGCCGGTCGCGCCCATGAGTGCACTCTGCGCGCCGCCGCCGCTGTGGCCGAAGGTGAAGATGCGGTTCTTGCTGCCCGGGATGAGACTGTCATTGTAGCGGAGGTAGTGGACAGCGGCCTTCAGGTCCGTGACGCCCCAGGGAGCGCCGCCGACGAATTCCGTACCGTCCGGGTTCGTGCCGTTTTCTCTTCCGCGGCATCCTGCAAAGACATAGACGAAGCCTTCGGAGAGGTACGTATTGAGACCGTTAGGATAGTAAGCGGACGGCGCTTTCTGCGCGGCGTATCCGCCCGTATTGACCGGCATGACGATCGGTGCAGTCTTAGCTGTGTAGTTTCCTACCTTTGCCTTGTCATTGATAACGGCCGTGTACGTGCCGTCCTGATTTTTCGTGCCCTTCATATAAGCGCCCGGGACGTAGACAGCGAGCTGCTCATATTCCGTCGCAGCCGGCTTTGTGCAGTAGACGAGGCCGATCTGGTAGTAAATATCATTCTTCTCATCGTAATTCCACTTGGCGGGGTTCACTTTGATCGATTCAGCCGTGAGCGGAGCCTTGGCCGTTTCTTTGGAGTCTGCCTTGTCTGTCTTTGAAGCCGTCTGTACAAAGGCAGCTGTGGTCTTGAAGACCTGTGCTGCTGAAGGCGTCTCATCAGCAGCAGATGCGAAGGATACGGGAGCGAGGCCCATCAGCACAGCGGCTGAAAGGGCGAGCCATTTCTTGGATACCATATTATTCCTCCTTAACAAAAGAGCCGCGGATCGTCTTCCAATCCGCGGCATTTCATTCTCTCTGAATCATTTCTGATTGTTTTTATTATAGGAGTTTGAAGGGGAAAAATCAAACGACGGACTTAGAATTTGCTCCAGTCGTGGTTGTAGATATCCCAGTGCTTCTGTTTCTTCAGGTAAGCGATGCTTTCATCGATATCCGCAAGGAGCTGGTCCTTGTCTCTCGGCAATGTTGCTGCGAGGCGGATGTAGTTGGAAACGTGGTTGCTTCTGAAAATCATGTGTTCCGTTTCCGGAAGGTCAAGGTGCTCGATGATGACCTTCAGCTCTTCCATGAGTCCTGCCGGGGTGAGCGGTGTGAACTCGCCGCGTTCGAACTGGTCCTTCAGTTCGCTTCCGCGGTAGAGCATGAGGGAGAGTGCGGAAAGATGGGTCGGTTTGATTTCATTGATGGCTTTTGCGGTGGCCAGGGCATGTCTTTCACTGCCCGGAACGCCTGCGATGCCAAGGATGATCATGATGGAAAGCTGCATGCCGGCTGCGCGTACGCGCTTGCCGACTTCGATGGACTGCGGGCCGTCGACGCCTTTGCGGATATCGCGCAGGGTCTGGGAATCGCCGGATTCCATGCCGTAGTAGAGGATCTGCAGGCCTGCTTCACGAAGCTGGGTCAGTTCTTCCACGGACTTTCTGAGGATATCTCCAGGAGCGGCGTAAGATGCGACTCTTTCCAGGTTCGGGAAATATTTCTTGAGCGTATTCAGGATTTTCAGAAGACGTTCGGTTTCGAGAACAAGCGCATCGCCGTCAGCGAGGAATACGCGGCGGACACCATCGCGGTCGACGGAGTAAGCCATGGCGATCTGGCGCATGATTTCTTCATCGGTAAGTTTTTCAAACTGGACGCCGCGGTACATGTTGCAGTAAGTGCAGTGGTTGTGCGCGCATCCACGAGTCACGCGGAGGATGAAGCTTTCTGCTTCACTCGGTGGACGGTAAACTGGGGTTTCGTAGTCGTCAAAAAATAATCCTGGCATACGACCATTTCCTTTCAAAGTGGGACATTTTTAATGATACTGTTTTGCAAAATAGTTACATACAGTTTTAACAATCACTATTATACATAGTTCTCTTGAAAAATACAACAACAAATTTAAATGTTTAAATATTAATAATTCAAGGGAATGGTATAATGAGTATGGAAGATAGATCACTATAAAATGAAGAAAGAAAATGCCGGAAATGGCAGGAAAAGAGGTAATCATGATCACGGAAACAGCGCGCGCGAAAATCAATCTGACGCTTTGGGTCGGGAGGAAGAGGCCGGACGGCTACCACTCGATCGATTCCGTCATGCACAGCATATCGCTCTCAGATGAAATTACACTGGAGAAATCGAATGAGATCCTCCTGACAGTCCTCGAAGGCGATGCGCCGGCAGGACAGGAAAACCTCATGGTCCGCGCCGCTGAAGCATTCTTCGCCGTGACAGAACTGGAAGGAGGCGTCTTCCTGACGCTGAAGAAACGAATCCCTTCAGGTGCCGGCATGGGAGGGGGCTCTGCCGATGCAGCCGCCGTCCTGCGCGGACTTTCCAAAGCTTACGAGCATCCGCTCAGCAAAGAAGATCTCCTTAAAGTCGCAGCCAGGATCGGCGCCGACGTTCCCTTCTGCGTAGAAGGAGGGGCATCGCGCTGCCAGGGCATCGGGGAAATCCTGACACCGGCCAGAGCCTGGGAAGGCCTGCCGCTCGTCATCGCCATGCCGCCGCTCTTCATGCCGACCGGTCCTGCGTACCAGAAGCTCGATGAAAGAAAAGAACTCAGCATCGACAAGACAGAAGACTGCCTCAAAGCGCTCGAAGAAAGAGACTGGGAAGGCCTCGCCGATTCCCTCTCCAACGACTTCGAACTCGGACTCTTCCCGAACTCCCCGGGACTCCTCTCAGCCGCCCGCTATGTCCAGAGCTTCGACTGCCCCGCCGTCATGACCGGCTCAGGCTCCGCTTTCTACCTCATCCCCGGAAGCCACGAAGAAGGACAGTGGATCGTCGAACAGATCCACGAAGAAAAACCAGACTGGTTCGCCCAGACAGCAGAAACCGTCGGAAGACATGAATTGTAAAAATAGAAATCTCCCTTTGGGTCCAGGAAATTTTGATTCCAAAGGGAGATTTTTTAATGCTCTCAATTTTCAGATGTCTGAGGATTTGGTAAAGAGGGCATGGCTGTGATGAATTCATCTGCGTGGGGCAGTTTGTCCTTGGCGAAGAGATGCTTTTCCGTTCCTGCTTCGACAGCTTTCTGGTAATACTCGCATTTGTAATTGATGACGTCGAGGATTTTCTTCCATTCCTCGATCTGCTTTTCCATTTCTTCCTTGCGGCGGAGGAAAAGGTCGAGGCGTTTCTGAAGCGTGCTGTCGCCTTCGTGGACCCATTCGGAGAACTGGCGGATTTCCTCGATGGAAAGCCCTGCACTCTTGAGGCACTGGACAATCTGGAGAGAGGCGAGGTCGACGTCAGAGAAGCGGCGGTATCCGGACTCGGTCCTTTCGAGGAAGGGGAGAAGGCCTTCCTTGTCATAATAACGGAGCGTCGTCGCCGGGATGCGCGTCATTTTGGAAACTTGCTGGATGGTATATGACATATTTCCTCCCATTTTTTTGAAAATGCTATTAACCTTAGAGTTAAGTCTAATGTTACACTCTATTCATAAAAGAAGCAAGGTATGGAATTCAACCACAGGAGGAACCAAGATGAATAAGAAGATGATGAAACGCGCTCTCACGCTCGCTGCATTCGGACTTCTCATGGCAGGCGGCATGATGAATGCTTCTGCTATGGACCGCGCGCCCGTCGCAGCTTCCAAAGTGCCGGCTGAAACGATCGACGCTTCGAAGCTTTCGAACGCATGGGACAAGACATTTCCTAAAGATGCAAGGGTAAGCCATAAGAAAGTGACCTTCCACAACAGATACGGCATCACTCTTGTCGGCGACCTTTATACGCCAAAAGACATGAAACCGGGTGAAAAACTGGATGCCATTGACGTGGCCGGCCCGTGTGGCGCCGTGAAGGAACAGGTCTCCGGACGCTATGCACAGGAACTGGCGGCCCGCGGTTTCCTGACACTCGCCTTCGATCCGTCTTACACAGGGGAATCTGGCGGACAGCCGAGAAACACCACATCCCCGGACATTGATACCGAAGATTTTCTGGCAGCTGTCGATTACCTGTCCAACAGGCCTGATGTTGATCCGCAGAAAATCGGCGTCCTCGGCATCTGCGGCTGGGGCGGCTTTGCCATCAATGCGGCATCCATGGACCCGAGAATCAAAGCGACCGTGACATCCACCATGTACGACATGAGCCGCGTCATCGCCAACGGCTACTTCGACTATGACAAGACACCGGAACAGATCAAGGCAGAAAGAAAAGCCCTTCGTGAAATGGTCAGCGCGCAGAGAACGCTCGACTACAAGAACGGCACCTACAAGATGGCAGGCGGCGTCCCGGAAACCGTCACCCCGGACATGCCTGAATTCGTCAGAAACTACCACGACTTCTACCAGACAAAGAGAGGCTACAGCCCGAGATCCTTCGGCTCCACCACAGGTGCGACACTGAGCTCCCTCCCGGACTTCGCCGGCATGCCGATCAATATCTACGCCGATGAAATCGAGACACCCGTCCTCCTCATCCATGGAGAAAAAGCCCATTCCCGCTACTTCAGCGAAGACGTCTACAAGAAGATGAAAGGAAATAACAAAGAACTCCTCATCATCCCGGGCGCCGTCCACACCGACCTCTACGATCATATGGACGTCATCCCATTCGCCAAGATTGCAGAATTCTTCAAGACAAACTTGAAATAAGGAAATAGTAAGGAAACCCGCCGCAGGAATTGGACTGCGGCGGGTTTTGCGTGGGAGAAATATGATAAAACCATACAGCTATGAAAAACCATACGACCTCGCTGATGCGAGGGAAAAAAGATAAAACCATACAACCTCGCGGGGCTCGATGGAACCTTTTTATAAAAACCAATGAATACTGCACCCCTTTTGTCAGCAACAGTAAAAAGATAGGCTGACCATTCTCCCCCGACGGGGAGATTAAAGTCCTCCGCTTCGTTGCTGACGGATAGTATCGAATGAGTATTTTACGATTGTCATTTACGGTTCGTATTTAAATGATAGTGATAATATCGTTAAGTGCCGGTACGGAAGGTTTTGACCTGCCCGTCGGGGAAGGACGCCGCGAATGCGGCAGAAAGGGGTGTAGTTCCACGAGCGCTAGCGAGGTTGTCCGGTGTTTATTCGAAACCACACGACCTCGCTTCGCTCGTGGGAAACGTAAAATATGATAAAACCGTACAACCGGCCCATGTCCTGGGAAATGCAACTCATCCGCCCCGTACACTAACTTATGAGACATTTGTGGTGCTACCGCTGATGTCCTTTCCTATTTACTGCACCCCTTTCGTCGCCTAACGGCGCCACTTCCCTCCGTCGGGGGCAGCTTCATGAGGAATAAAAGAAAGAGCTCGACTCTTATTTGTTTGAAACCTTTCGTAATCTTATCCCGACCTTCTCTTCCAGAGCAAGGTCAAAGGCAATCAGCTCCCCCTACGGGGTGAGCTCTGAAACCCTTAAACCGAACTACGTTCGATGGAAAACCATGAGGCCTCGTGCCGCTCTCTGAAAAATCACAATCAAAAACCCCGGGTCTTTCGGCTTTCCGGGGTTTCTTTTTATTTCTTATTTAATATAGGCGGTGGCTTTGAGGAGGAACATGTTGTCCATCTTCTTGCCGCCCATGTCCTGGGCGTTGAAGCCGTAGTTGGCTTCGATGATGAGGCCTTTCATTGGAACGTAGGCTGCTTTGGCGAGGAAGAATTTCGCGCCGCCGTAGTTTCTGTTCGGGTTGTCGGTGCCATCGAGGACTGCGTCCATCTTGTCGGCGAAGTAAGCCGGTACGTTGCTTCTGCCTCTCCAGTCTTTGTAGACATGGCCCATGTACTGGTCGGCGATGTCATTGGTAGATCCGCCGAAGTAGGTGCCTGCCTGGCTGTAGATGTAGTCAAGGCCGATGGAGTAGGACTTGGCTTTCAGTACATCAGCTGTGCCGTAAGCGACGCCGTAGTTGAAGGAGTACGGACGCTCGTTGTTCAGCGGAAGTTTCTTCATATTCTTGACGTATTCAGCGTGGACGTTCCACATCGGAGTGACGTAGTACTGTCCTGCAAGGCCGTATGCCTGAGCAATATTGGAAACAGGGCCAAGGGCTCTCATGCCATAAATATGGAATTCATAATGCTGCGGTTTCTTGTAGATGTAGGATGCGTAAGCGATCGGCACATCTTCATCTTCGCCCCATGCCATCTGGACCTTATCGCCCATTGGGTAAAGGGTGAATGCAGTATTGCCGTCAGCGGTAGCTACAAGGTCATTGGCCATGGATGCCAGGTCAGAGCCGCTGGCTGCAATCATGCCTTTTATTGTTGCAGCTGCGGATGCTCTTGTCTGGGCATCGTTGCTGTAAAGTTGAGAAGTTATGGTTGCAACCTTTTGTTGAGCTTGTGAAATGACTGCTGCGGTCTGCTGACTGTTAAGGCCAGCAGCAACGGCCTGATTGTAGGCAGTTAAAGTTGCCATCTTGTTAGCGAGATCGGTAACTTCGTCATTCGTTATTCCAAATCCATGCATCATTGGCGCCGTGTAGTCGACGTTGATGTTTGTTGCGCGGCCGTATGCAAGCGTGAAGTGGCCGCCTTCTCTGTAATCACCAAGGGTAAGGAATGCGCCCTTGAATTCGCCATCATAGGTGTAGCCAGTGACGCCCATCTTGACGGGGAACTGGCCGATACCGATGAGGTTCTTGGATGGTCCGAACGGAAGGCCTGTTGTATCCTGCTTCGGTCCGAACTGGTAGGTCGTCCATAAGCGGTTCAGATGGACTTCACCTTCGCCGTAGCCATTATTCTGATAGCGGGAGCCATCAGAGTTATAGCTGTACTTGTTGACACTGTACACATCATTTCCAGAGAAACCGAGGAAGGTTTCGAGCTGTCCGTAAACGGTGCTTCTGTCATTGACAGTGGTGATCGTATTCAGGCGGACGCGGGCGCTGAGCTCATTGTCCTTTTCCGTATGGCCTTTGAAAATGTTGCCATAGCGGTCGACATCCTGAATGCGGAGTTCAGTGATGAGTTCTGTGTGTCCGGTCTTCTTTTCAAGTTCCGTGACGCGGACGCCAAGGTTGGCGAGGTCGTCTCTATACGATTGAGCGAGCTTGTCGACGGTAGCCTGCTGATCAGCAGTCAGGCTGTCCTTTCTTGCGACAAGGCGCGCAATGATCTGTGCAACTTCATAACGGGAAATATTCTTTTCCCCGCGGAACGTGCCGTCCGGGTATCCTTCGACGACGTTTTCAGCGGACAATTTGGAAACTGCCTGGTAAGCCCAGGAGTTCGTATCGACGTCCGTGAACGGATTGGCTGCCTGTACATGGAACGCGGCGCACGTAAATACGACGGCTGCCGCGGCTTTCAGTAGACGGTGCTTCATAAAATTCCCCTCTTTTCCAGGGGCTTCCCTCCCAGTGGAAACTCCCTTATCAATCCTTCCCAGGATTAATTTTTATACAAAATACTCACTTTGAGTGATAAAATGCTTCTGAAACTAAAACATTATACATTTTATTTTAGAGGGGTGTCAATAGCAGTTAACAGCAGGTGCTAAAACTTTGACTCATAGTCGAAGCACGAAAAAACCGCAGAAAATCGAACTTTTCTGCGGGGAAAATATACGTGAAGCATGAGATTTTATTATTATAAATAATAGTTTATAGAGACTTATAGATGAAGATATTATCTGTTTTTGAGTAATTCTGTTTGAATTAAGCGGGCACTTTTTAAAACACAGAAAGCAATCACGCAGCCGGCACCGCAGGAAATGGAGAAGAGGGATACATAGAAGAGAGCACCCTTCGAAGAACCCATGAGAAGAGCGGCAACCGGATAGGAAACCAGCCCGCCGATAATCGAAGTCCCGACGAATTCACCAAGCACAGCGCACCAGAGCTTCTGCGTCTTGCTGTAAAGATAACCAGAAAGGAAAGCACCGATCATGGAACCCGGGAAAGCCAGAAGACTGCCCGTGCCAAGAATATTCCGGATCAAAGCCGTCCCGAACGCAGCCGACGTACTGAACCTTGTCCCGCAAAGAACCGCGAGGAAAATATTAATCATATGCTGCAAAGGAAAAGCCCTCGTCACACCCAGAGGGAAAGAAAAAAGCGGAGAAAGCAGCACCCCCGCCGCCACCAAAAGCGCCGAGAAAATCCACTTCCGAAGAGAATCCTGTCTATCCATAACTCCTCCTTGAAGAAAAAATCCTGAAATCTTGATTCATTAATAAAGTAATATATTTTACCTATTATAGAATCATGCAGGAACAATTTGCAAATGAAGAACAATCAAAACAAAAAATGGGGTATTGATTGAAAATGAGGAGTGACGATTAGGGACGATTACCAGGGCCGTAGGCCGGTCTTGACCTTGCCCTGGGAAGGGAAGGTGTAAACGGATAGAGCATTTCTCCAGCCATCAGGCTGGTTGTCCGGTTTACTCTCTCTTTGCTATCGTGTCTTACCATGTTCCCCCACAAAAAGGGAATGTGACAAAATCCGTTAAAACTCTGCTTTTTCCTTTTCTCGAACGAAGTTCGGTTTAAGGGTGTTAACCTTGCTCCGAAAGTAGAAGGTGTCGCCGGAGGCGACGGATACAGTAGTTCTCGAGCGCAGCGAGGTTTTGAGGTTTTCAGATAGACCCAATAAATACATTTGTTAGATAATCCTTTACTGGAATATTCCAATAAAAAAAGGGACTGTGACGAAATGATTACACATTTTGTCACAGCCCTCTCCTTTTTCTATTTCCTTATGCAGTCTTTTCTTTAGACGGCGACATGTGGGCGATGATGAGGCCTACGATGTAGCCGGCGGCGCAGAAGGTAACCCATGCGAGGCCGTAGTGTGCGAACGGAAGGTTCGACATGACGTTGTCGAGGGTGGTGATCTGGAGGCCTGCGGTGTGGATGCCGTCGTAGAGGGACGGGATCAGAGTGAAGAGGGTAGCGCAGGCATAGACAGCTCTGTGGCCGTGGAAGAGTTTATCCGTGAAGGTGAGGATCATGAGGGAGATTGTCAGCGGATAGAGGAACATCAGGACCGGAATAGCGGCATGGATGATGGTGGTCAGGCCGAAGAGTGCAACGCAGAAGGAAGTGAATGCGAAGACGGTCACCCAGATTTTGTAAGAGAGGACCGGAATCAGGCGGCCGAAGTATTCAGCGCATGCGGTGATGAGGCCGACGCTTGTGGTTAGGCAGGCGAGGAGGACGATGACGCCCATGATGAGACTGCCGTAAGAACCGAAGTAGTGAAGTGCAACGCCTACGAGGACTTCAGCGCCGTTTTCCAGATGTCCCAGTTCAGAGACAGAGGAGGCGCCGATGAAGCAGAGGAATACGTAAATAATGCCGAGGCAGAGGCCTGCGATGAGACCGGAACGCAGGGTCATGAATGCGATTTCTTCATTTGTCGTGGCGCCGTACTGGCGGACGGAATTGACGACGATGATGCCGAATACGAAAGCGGCGAGGGCATCCATGGTGCCGTAGCCGTCAAGGAAGCCCTGGGAAAGAGCTTTCATCGGATCGATGTAGTCCTTCGAAGCAGCCTGCCAGGGTCCGATCGGAGCGATCGTTGCAAAGATGAAGAGCAGGGCAAGGAATGCCAGAAGAACCGGAGTGATGACTTTGCCGATACGGTCGACCAGTTTCGACGGGGTGACGGAGAGCCACCAAGAAACGGCGAAGAAGACGAAAGCGAAGCCATAGAGAGCCATCTGACGGCTTTCTTCCGAGAAGAGCGGAGCGAAGGCGATTTCAAAAGATGTCGTAGCCGTACGGGGGATAGCGAAGGCCGGCCCGATGGTCAGGTACAGGGCGACGGTGAAGAAAATGGCGTACGGTGTGCAGATACGGGAAGCCAGCTTCTGCAGGTCGTCCCCGGAGTAACCGATGGCTGCAATGCCAAGGATTGGAAGCCCCACGCCTGTGAGCAGAAAGCCGATCGTAGCGGGAATCGTTTCCACACCTGAATTCTGCCCCATGAATACCGGGAAGATCAGGTTGCCGGCGCCGAAGAACAGCGCGAACAGCATCAGCCCGATGGCGATGAAGGAATTCTTAGATTTCTCCATAATAACATCTCCTTTTCCGAAGGACTCGCCTTCTACTTCCGGTGGGTACAAAAAAGCCCCGCCGGAAAAACTCCGACAGGGCACATATGCTGTGAGGTACCACCTTGTCCAATTACTCAATTCGCTGCTAACGGGGCTCCCGCCTTTCCCTGCCTCCAATCGGAGTACGAAAAAGGAACTCACGGGTGACGCGGCTGATTCAACTTCAGCGATTTGCACCATCCATCGCCTCTCTGAGAAGATCCCCAGCCTGATTCCGATCATCGTCTCTAATGATTTAGAGATATTCTAGCATGAGGAAATGAGAATGTCAAAGGGAATATTGTATATATTTTAGAAAAATTTTAGAAACTTGAAAGAGTATACACTTAATTGGATTCTGCTGTGGCAGGCGCCTTGTCAGCGGCCTTGTGCCAGATGAATCCGAGGACGAAGCCTGTGATGAAGAAGAGTGTCCATGCCATGTCGTATTCAGCAAGCGGCAGGGAATGCATGAACTGATCCATGGCAGGGGTCGTGAGCTTCAGCATCTTGAGTCCGTCATAGAGAGCCGGAACGAAGGTGAAAGCCGTTGCTAGTGCATAGACCTTCTGGCTTCCGTCGAAACGCTTGTCGAGGAATGTCAGGATGATCAGGGAAACAGCCAGCGGGTACAGGAAAAGCAGTACCGGGATAGCGCCCTTGATGATGGCAGAAAGACCGAAGAGAGCGATCAGGAAAGAGAAGCCTGCAAAGAGAGCAGCCCAGGTCTGACGATGCAGCATCGGGAAGAGCTGATGGAAATAAGCAGCGCAGGAAGCAATCAGGCCGATGGAAGTCGTGAGGCATGCCAGGATGACGATGAGTCCCAGGAGGACAGCACCGGAAGTGCCGAAGTAGTAAGCAGAAGCGCCGGAAAGAACCGGAGCGCCTGTTTCCATATGGCCCAGAACACTGACAGAATCAGCGCCCAGAACGACCAGGGATGCATAGATGATGAACATGAAGAATGTGGAAATGAGGCCGGACTTCATAGCAGAACGAGCCACTTCCTCATTCGTCTTTACGCCGAAGAAACGAATCGATTCCACGACAATGACGCCGAAGACAAGACCAGCCAGGCAGTCCATCGTGTTGTAGCCTTCAACCAGTGCATTCGTGAAAGCCTTCAACGGAGCCGAATAAGCAGCGGAAGGTTCCATCCATGGTCCCATCGGGAAGAGGATAGAAGAACCGATCAGAATGAAGAGGAAAAGAAGCAGCATCGGCGTGATGACCTTGCCGATACGCGGAACAAGCTTGGAAGGAGTGACAGCCAGCCACCAGGACAGAAGGAAGAATGAAAACGAAGACATACAGCCCGATTGTTTTCTGTGCATCCGTCAGGAATGGAGCCGCCGCAATTTCAAAAGAAACCGTAGCCGTACGGGGAATCGCGAAGAACGGTCCGATCGTCAGGTACAGAAGAGAGCTGAACAGCACACCGTACACCGGATGGACACGCGAAGCCAGCTCCTTAAGACCTGCGCCCGAATAACAAATCGCAAGCACAGCCGCAAAAGGAAGGCCGACACCCGTAATCAGGAAGCCGATCGTAGCCCAGGGCGTATTCCAGCCAGCATTTTGGCCCAAGAATACCGGGAAAATCAGATTCCCTGCGCCGAAAAACAGCGCGAAAAGCATGAGCCCGATCGAGATAAACTCTCGGGAAGATTCCTGTGATGATTTTTTCATAAGCGATACCCCATCTTTACTGCAGAGTGAAACGTATTTTATGCTATTTTATCATAGATTAAAGAAATGTAGATCGAAAAAGAGTATAAAACACTAAATTATATGATTAAAATAAATGAAGAAATGTTATGAAAGAGCAATGAACCTATAAAAAGAGAGGAATGGAAGTGCATGTTTTCCTCGAACGGAGTTCGGTTTAAGGGTGTTAACCTTGCTCCGAAAGGAGAAGGTGTCAGCGTAGCTGACGAATGAGATGTAGTTCCGCGAGCGCAGCGAGGTTTTGAGGTTTTCCCCGATGCGTTAGCCTTAGTTTAAGGGTGTCAGAGCTCGCCCCGTAGGGGGAGCTGGCGCCGGAGGCGACTGAGGAGGTTGATTACCAGGGCCGTAGGCCGGTCTTGACCTTGCCCTGGAAGGGAAGGTGGCGGCGGAGCCGACGGATGAGTTGCATTTCCTCAGCCGCAGGCTGGTTTTATGGTTTTTATGAGTAGATTCATTTTCCACAGATAAAGTTTGGCTGTACGGTTTCCTTCTTTCCATTGATTTGCAGCGGTCTAATCGCTCCATTTCCTTCCTCCATGCTGACGAGAAACACTCCACATGTTAAAATAAGGGGTAAATGCATGATTGAAAGATACAGGAGACAAAGGATGATGGAAGAAACTTTAATGGAACGTTTGAGACGGATGGCGGACAGGGTGATCTCGGAAAGACCCTCTGACCGCGTCCTGAATTTTACACTGGACGGGGAGGAGTACTGGATCAAAAGAAAGCTGGGGAACGGAAGAAACCAGCTCGTGAAGTACTCCGTCGAAAAGGAATTTTATTATGAAATCGCCCGCATGACGATTGCCGGGAGAAATAATCCTGACCTCGTTCCGGAGATCGAAGTCCTCACGCCGGATTACATGGTGACAAAGGACGGCGGTCCTACCGTGAAAAACTGGCTCGACTCGGACAAGTCCGAAGCAGAGAAGGAACTCATCCTCGAAGAGGCCGGCGCAGCACTGGCTGCTCTCCACAAGAACGGCATCGTCCATGGCCGTCCGGCTCTCCGCGATATCACATGGAACGACGGAGTGATTCATTTCCTTGACTGGGAAAACCGCATGTACTCCCAGGACCCGGCTACGCAGAAAGCGCTCGATTTCCTTCTCCTTCTTCAGGGAATCTACCGCGAAAACTATCCCGAAGCCCGCGAAAGAGCGGACGCCCTCGCACGGGGCTACGTCAAAAACGGCGGCGAAGAGACGAGAGAGGAAGCGCGCCGTTTCCTGATGAAGCATTCTATCGTCGGATCTCTGACACGCCAGCTTGCGCCCTTCAAGATGAAGGACATCGAATCCGTCAGAAAAATTTATGACCATCTTCTGACCTGACAGGCCTCCTGCTATTGCCCGCAGGGCTCGCGCCTTATATACTTAAAGATAGAAACAGATAACAATAACCGTCCCTTCCGGCACTTTTCCGGGAGGACAGGGGAGTGAACATAATGAACTTCTGGGAGCAGGAGCAGGAAAAACTCAAGCTTTGGTGGGAAGGTGTCTCGAAACGCGAAATCGGGACGTACTTTTTTGGTACCATTTTTCTCCTGTTCCTCGTTTTCATTTACTATTTTGCCCTCGGAATCACCGGCCTTTTCGAATGGTACCGCTTCCAGAGGAGCATGGGGGAATGCTTCATTCTCCTTTTCCTGACACAATTTATGACAAGGAAGAGCCTTCTCCATCCGTTCTGGCGGATCGGCTACATTCCTTTCTTCTCATGGATAGTCATATTTCCTTACGTACTCCTGCACGCGGTGAACGGACTGAAGGACGCCTCCTTCAACCACCTGAGCCCGTACTTCCTGACAGCGATCGCGATCCTGCTCCTGATCTTCTTCATCATGAACGTCATCTGCCGCGTCGTCATGGGACGGAAACTGGCGGTCCTCATCTGCCTCATAGCCGTGTGTTTCTTTTCCTTCAGCGCCTTCATCTTCCTCACGCATTACGCATACATGGGAATCATGATGACGCCAAGGGAAATGTTCTTCGCGCTGTACAGCCCGGGCAAGTGGTTCTCCCACGTCGTCCTGACGCACATCGGGGGAATGAGCCTCATCCTGATGAACCTCGGGATCCTGGCCTTCGTCATCCTCTATGCTCGCTGGATTTACCAGAGCGCGTACAATCTGGACAAAAAATGGATCAGGAAGGACACAGCGTCCTATTCCGCCATTCACAGGACACTCCAGTTCCTCGTATTCTTCGGCTGCGCATGGCTCCTCATCCGCTGGGTGAGCGAATGCTTCCCGCTCCACGACTACGAACAGGCAAGGCAGTACCAGGAGTATTTCGATATCATCAGGAATACGCCGCTCTAAGGCAGCGCATCCCGTTAGGGGTTATCAGAGGTGATGCCTTTTGTATAAGAAATCAGATAAAGCAGAGCTGACCGTCAGGGACAAGATGCAGCTCATCCTCGACATCGGACAGCTCATGATGGAAAACGGCGCCAGCAGCAAGCGTGTCGTCAGAGACATGCTCCGTGCCGCCGCTTACCTTGGCATTTACTGGGAAAACGTCCAGATCCACATCACATACAGCACCATCATGATCAATGTGGATGACGGCGTCACGTCGGAAACCATGTTCCGCAAATGCTACAAGCACGGTGTCAACATGATGACGACGCTTCTCGCCAACCAGCTCAGCTGGGACGCACTGACGAGCAATGAATCCTACCTCATCTACCGGAATCAGATGATGACCATCCAGCAGATGGCAAGGAAAAGACTCTATCCCCAGTGGCTGACACTCTTCTGCATCGGCATGGCATCCAGCGCCTTCTGCCTCCTCTTTGGCGGGCACTGGTACGAAGCCCTCTACACATTCATCGCCGCTGTCGTGGGTGCCTACGTCAAGACACTCTGCGAACGCTTCGGTGTCAATATTTACATCGGCATCGCCGCCAGCGCCTTCTTTGCGACCGCGACAGCCTACCTCACACTCTACATACCGGGGCCGCCCTGCTCGTGGCTGCCCGTCGTCGCCTGTGCGCTGACACTTATACCAGGCGTCCCGCTGATCAACTGCGTCGATGACTTCCTGTCGAACTATCTGAACTCAGGCATGACACGATTTACGCAGACCATCCTTGTCATGACCGCCATGACATTCGGCCTCTCCGCCGTCGCCGTCATGACAAGCGTCCCGAACTTCACCGGCGTCCGCATCGCCCCTGAAAGCCTCTACATCGCGCAGGCCCTCGCCGCCGCCATGGCAGCCGCCGGCTTCTGCGTCATGTTCAACATCCCGAAACGATATATACCGCTCGCATGCTTAGGCGCCATCATCACCGTCGACATGAGAAACATCCTCATGGTCGACTTCGGAACAGGCATGGCCACCGCTTCTTTCATAGGCGCTGCCACACTGTCACTCTTCCTCTTGATCGTCGCACGCAACCTGCATGCCCCGGTATTCGTCCTGACCACACCGGCCATCATCCCACTCATCCCCGGCGTCCTCCTCTACCGCTTCCTCTTCGCCGTCATCCGTATCCATACACTGACCACCGATGAATTCATGTTAGCCATGCAAAACGGCGTCGAAGCCGCCCTCGTCATCCTGGGCATAGCCTTAGGAGCCACACTCCCCGACGTCATAGCGCATCAGTTCATCGACCGCTCCAAGAGAGAACGCTTGAGAAAGATCCTCGAAGAAAGAGATGGCCAGGAAGCTGTCATCGAAGACGCCGCCAATCTCGACCATGCAAGCGAGAGAAGATAAAAGAATAAAGGTAATAAAAAACTGTGAAATCAGAAATCCTGGTTTCACAGTTTTTTTGTTATAAGGAATTAATGGGATAATTTCTTCATCATGAGCTGGCCAACGATGTCTTTTACAAGACGATTGTCGTGGATGATGGCTAAACGAAGCAGTTTGTAGATGTTTTTTAATGGAAGGTTCTTTGTATCGTGGATATACGTGTAAATTTCATTTTCCTGATCTTCAGATAATTGCTTTTCTACACTGTTTACGGCATACAATTTCAAGGCAGATTTCATGTTTACCACTTCATCGTGAGTGGTGGCTTTACCGGATATAGCTTTGATGAGAATTGCCCGGCGATAGAACAAATAGGACAGGAGAACTGGAGTGAGCTGCTCCTTCTTGTATCCCTGTTCATTGAGAAAAGAGAGCAATTCTTCCCTCTGTCCAGCACTAAGCTTATGATCGGAATCATCTTTGAAGAGAGCTCGTAATGCACCTATGCTCGTACGAACGTTGAGCATAGAGGTTTCATCTGGGGTTGATACAGGAAAATCTAAATGATGATGCCACGCAATGTACTCCTCATAGTATGAATAGGAATTTCTTGTCTGTGTCAAACTTCCATGAGGCTGGCGATCCAGATAGTAATAAAGTCCGTCTAAAGCTTTTGCATGTTTTACTTTTGACGCGATATCTGCAGCAATGTAAACATCTTCAACAGATCTCATAGAATCATTAAAACGTAGATTTTCCCAAATTGCCCTGTCATATGCTTTGCACCAAACTTCCCAGCCGGTTACATAAAGCATGCGCGTCAGGATTTGTTCCGTTGTAAGGCTCTTTTCCCAATAAATTTGCCCAACTTCTCTGTCTACTTTTACAATATGTACACCGTAGGCAACCATATCTAATTTTTCATCGGAATTTTTAAAAGTCTGGATGACATCAGAAACAAGGTTAGTCGCAACGTAATCATCAGGATCGATAAATATAATATAGTCTCCGGATGCATGATCAAGGCCGGCATTACGAGCTGCGCAAAGTCCACCGTTTTTTTGGCTGACATAGATAACTCCTTGGTCTAGAGATGCGTATTTTTTACAGATTTCATCTGATCTATCCTTCGAACCATCGTTGACTAAAATGATTTCTAGGTTGTCGTACGTTTGGGCGAGGATGCTGTCGACACAGCGCTCTAAAAATTTTTCCATATTGTAAATAGGAAGAATTAAAGAAACCTTTGGATGATTAATTATAGGCATTGTTTATCTCTCCATAAATGTAGGTGAATAGGTCAGGTTTAAGTGTATAGAATGTCTTGCGCATAGTTTATTGCATAACTGTTTGGAAATGCTCTCTATAATTTATATCATAAAGTTATAAGAAGGTATATGGTAAAGATAAAGAACAAAAATCAAGGCTCACAAAATAGTTAGATAAAATTTCATAGCCTTAGCAGCAATTAATCTAACAATTACATGAGTGACTATCATAGGATTTATGGAAATGTTATTATTAAAATGATATATTAGAAATTGGGAAAGTGCGAGTGAACGAACAGCGCTTTTCTTTTTATATCTGTAAGAATAACTGTACATAATATAGTATAGAAAAACATGCGTTAGGGGAAATGGTATGCAGGGGAAGTATAAGAAGATCGAAGAATGGTTATTGTTTTTTATGATATTGTTTATACCGCTGAAAAGTCTTCCGGCGAGATATAAGCTTCCGCTGCTAGGGAAAAACGTGGCCGTAGCGCTTTTGGTGACTATGTGTGTTGTCTGCCTGATTTGGTGGCTGCGCAACAAAAAGGAATTCCATATTCCGCACGCAAAATTTGTGGGGCTTTTTTGTTTCTGGGTTATCTTGTGTACCAGTATAGGAGCATTCACATATCCATTTTATCCAGGAGCTATTGATGCGGCTTTAGCGGATAAGTCAGCTGTGAAAACAATCGCTCATGTCTGGCCGGGAATCGTTAATACCCCATCGGCGATTCATCTGGTCCATCTATTTGGAAATATCGGTGGTCTTATTAAAGGACTCTTATTGCCGTTTGTTGGAATGTATGTAGTCTTGTTTTCCTTGTACGGCAGAAATTCCCGCAGAGGTGTGGAGTGGGTGAGCAAGGCTGTCGTTACCATGGCTTGCCTGATGGGGCTGTATTCCATCTTTGAAATTTATTGGCTTTGGACGGGAAATTTGTTCTGTCAGAATCTCTTGATGACGATTAACAGACATTTATATGACCCTGGGATTATGAGCGGGTGGTGGCCACCTATTTTATGGGAGGGTCAGCTTAGAAGTTACTTGACAGAACCGTCTTTCTTTGGGATTATTGGTTCTTTTATGGTTCCTTTCCTTTGGTATCGCATCTTTCAGGAAAACAGGAAAATAGAATATCTCCTCCTGCTTTACTTCGTACTTATGATTTTTATGACGAAATCAAGGACCGCGATAGTCATTTACTTGGGAGAAGTATTCTGCCTTCTTCTCTTTAGTATCATTCTTCGCTATAAGCAATGGTGGAAAGCCTGTCTAGCTGTAGTTTTGGGAACCATACTTTCCTTTGGTATTTACATCGAAGGCAGTGTTGCAGTACCGCAATATTTTGGGAATAAGGAAGCTGTAGCCGCAGGCCAGGCACAGAAACCAGGAGGTCCTGTTAGTGCAAAAGTGGAGACAGCGCAGGCAAAACCAGTACCTGCATCTCCGCAGGCAAACAACAAGACACCGCCTCAGCAGGCTCCTGCAGCTGCTCCAGTAAAGCCCCCGGTGCAGTCTGAAGCAGCTGCCTCTGCTCCGGCCAAGCTTCAAGCGCAGCCTGAACCCGTAGCTAAAAATTCAAAAGACAAGACGGATATCAATGTCTGGACAAGGATACAAAATTATTTGGATTCAAATGTGTTCTCTGTGGCAGACAAAGATAAAAGATCTAATGGAGCACGTTTTGGGACGACAATCGCCATGGCAACAGTCGGTATTCAGCATCCAGTCTTTGGCGTAGGACAAGGATATGTAGACCGTTATATGGTCAATACGTATCCTGATTTTGCGAAAGATAATGGTGAAGTAAAGCGATGGATATCCGATGTCACGCATTTGGAGTTTGGTGATGCAAGCTTCCCTGTAGTAAATGCATTTTCTAATGTTCTGGCAGAATATGGAATTCCAGGTCTTATTATTTTCTGCGCTCCCCTTTTCTATCTGTTCGGACAACTTATTTTAAAGAGGAAAGAATTCTCAGATAGTTTTGAAGCCGTCTGCCTGGCGGTTGCATTGGCAGGACAGGTTGCTTGTTTATTCAGTCAGTGGTTTTTCTATACCTATCCGTTAGTGTTATGTCTGACGTATTGCTTTGTGGCAGATCGGTGCAGTAAAGCTAGAGAAGATACACAGAATACAATAAAGTGAGGCATCGTGTTGAAACTAAGGATAGTAAAATAGAACATATATTTTTGCGATATAGGATAGATGCGATATAAAAATCCAGAGTTGTTTATCTCCTTGGGATGACGATAAACAACTCTGGATTTTTTATTGCTTAGATGGATCGAGAAATATAAAAAAGTCAGGAGAATGCCATAAGCAGCGTCAATGATTCTACATTGTAAAGGGTAATTTGCTGGAGCCTTCCAATACAACAAAGAATTTTAAAATATGAAACATCCGCAGCGGCATTTAACAATGAAGAAATGCAGTGACAGGTAAAACAGGAAAGTGATCAATTTTGATTTGTGATCTAAGACAAAATAATATTAAAAATATTTATGATCTAATAGATGCTAGGATGGATGAACCTCTCTAATTTTCAGATAATCTGATTCTCAAACCATCTCCGCTCAGAATTATCTTGTTGCTATATTTCAATGACAAAATATAATTTACAGAACAAATAAGTTGCAGAGGCTGAATATATCTGATATTACAAGGTGGCTTATAACGATAATTGATATGTTGGAGAGGAGCGTTTTCATTGTTATTCAATTCGGTTGAGTTTATTTTCCTATTTTTACCAGTAACATTTGCTGGCTTCTTTCTGTTGGGAAAATATACCAAGAAAGAATATGCTACCCTCTGGCTGGTCTTGGCATCCTTCTTCTTTTACGGGTATTGGGATTACCATTATGTACCACTGCTTTTCTTATCGATTACGTTTAACTACTTGATCGGCAAGAAAATTGAAAAAACAAAGTCTAAAAAATGGCTTATACCAGGTATCATAGTTAATGTAGTGTTATTAGGATACTTTAAATATGCAGATTTCTTCTTGGAAACGGCTAATACTATTGCTGGGGCGAATTATTTTGACTTGCTACATATTATTTTGCCCTTGGGAATATCCTTTTTTACCTTTACAAAAACAGCGTATTTAGTAGACGCATATAGGGGAGAAGCAGTTAATAAATCATTCCTCACTTATTGCGAATTTGTAACGATATTTCCGCATCTGATTGCAGGACCAATCATCAATCACAAAGAAATGATGCCTCAGTTTGTGGCGGATAAAACTTTTAAAATAAATTATGATAATCTCGCTATGGGGATATCGATATTTGCTATGGGATTGTTCAAAAAAATAGCTATAGCAGATAAACTTGCTGTATGGGCTAATGCAGCATTCTCTCATACAGAATCATTGACGTTTATAGAAACCTGAATCGGTGCATCAAGCTATACATTCCAACTGTATTTTGATTTTTCCGGATACAGTGAGATGGCAATAGGTTTAGGTTTGATGTTTAATCTAAAACTTCCTGTCAATTTTAATTCTCCATATCAAGCGAAAAGCATGATAGATTTCTGGCGAAGATGGCATATGACCTTGGGACTTTGGGTCAGGGACTATTTGTATATTCCTATGGGCGGAAATAGAAATGGCGAGCTGTCCAAAATGAGGAATCTTTTTGTGTCTATGGCAATTATAGGCTTATGGCATGGTGCGGGATGGACCTTTATCTTCTGGGGAGCCATGCATGGCATTGCACTGATGATTAATCATCAGTGGAGAAGACTTAAAATTACTCTCCCTAAGTTTGTGAATATAGGATTGACGTTTATAACAGTCTTATTATTATGGGTATTCTTCCGAGCAGAAAATTTTTCCAGTGCCTGGAATGTCATATTATCCATGACAGACATTTATAATACGGGAATCCCTGATGACGGCTTTATCCATAAACATCTGGGAATGTTAGCAAGTTACGGCATCAATTTCTCAACATGGCGTATGCCAAACGGAATAAATACGGTTCTTTCTGCATTATTGGGGCTATTTATCGTTCTAATTTGGGCTCCTAATCCTATAAAACTAATGGACAAATTCAAACCAAATAATATTTGGGTTGTGATCATATCTGGGATGTTAATCTATTCCATTTTGCATCTAAATAATTATTCTGAATTCTTGTATTTTCAGTTTTAGTGGAGACAATAATGAAGAAGTTTACCATTAAGGTAATATCAATAGTATTATCCGCGATTTTTATAGTTTGCGCATACAATTATCATTTTGATAGGTATGGAATATACAACAAGGATTTTTCAACTCTACGAGTTGAACCTAATCAGCATATAGTGAAAATGCAATATCTATTAGATAACCCGTCTAAATATAATGCACTTTGCTTTGGATCATCTCGTGTAGGAAACATTGATACAAGAAAAATAAATAATGGTTACAATTACTACAATATGACGTATTCAGTAGGCCTTCCTAAAGAATGGCTGGACGATGTAAAGATACTTATCAAGCACGATGTTCCTATTAAGCAGATCCTGATAGGCCTAGATGAATTTTCCTTTAGGGTTGACCCGCAGCTCCATGAATCTGAATACATGAGAAAACCATATAGGGAGAACAATTTTAACACATATATATCCTATCTTTTAAAACCGCCGTCAAGTCCAGTTACTGATAAGAAGGCTATGAATATATACGATATATATGACTCCGGAAGAACTATACATCCAGGAGTAGATGAGCGAATAGAGTGATGTTAATGCTCATATAACTGGGGAAAGTTTGAAAGTGGTGTTCGGTTTAGAGGAGAGAGAATAAATCAGACGCTTGAAGAACTTAAAGAATTCAAAGAAGTTACGGATGCGAATAATATAGAATTGATTGTGTTCGTAAATCCGATTCATTTACTTACATATCGTGCAACCAATTTGGATGAATTTGATGAGTTTAAACGTAAATTGGCAGATATTACCAGTTATTATGATTTTAGTGGTGTGAATGATATAACTACTAACAATTACTATTATTATGAAACAAGCCATTATAGACCTATGGTTGGTGATATGATAATTCATCGTATTTTCAACGAGCCGAAAGATAGCAGCAGCACATTTGGCCATTGGGTCACTAAAGATAATGTAGATGAACATATTAAAAAGATAAATCAAGATTTAGAAAATCAATAAAACATATGAGCTCAATCGAGTCAGCGCTGTAAGATGTCTGTCTCGATTGATTTTTTGTTTGCCGTGTATTTTGAGGCGATTCCTCCTTGAAATATACGCGTATCTATCAAAGCGTATTGCTTGGAAATGAATCTTCATAAGCAGGAAATCCGAAGTTTTGAAAACAAAATACATCCTGGGAATCAGATCGTCCCATGGAAAAAGGAAGATTTCGTATGTATAATATAAATTAGTATCTTTTACTTTAACTAGGTTTTGTCATTCATAAAGCAACAGTAATTTTGATGTAATGACAAACACTGCTGCGTTCATATACAATATAGATGCTTGAGAAGGCGCTTTATAACACACTTTCTTGTATGACTAAGGAGTCTAATATACTTATGGAAAATGTACTTCTTCATGCCGTAAAAGATACGGTTTTTATCGGAGGGGATCCTGAGCAGGATGCCTTTCATATTGCGCTGACAGGCACAGCGGACTATATTCCGCATATGGGTGTCGTTGCCTTGACGGTGCGTGAGCATAATAAGGATCTTCCACTTTGTTTTCATTTCTTTGTGAATCAGCTTGTGGATGAGGAAAGGGAACATCTGGAGGAAATGGCGCTGATTACGGGATGTCCTGTACAGGTTCATCTGATTGATGACAGCGCTTTCAAGACGCTGCTTCTCTCTGATGGCAATCCTGCTTTCTTCTATCGTTTCCTTGTGGCGCCGACACTGGCACCTTTGACGGACAGAGGGCTCTACCTGGATGGGGACATGATGTGCCGTGGATCGCTTCGTTATCTGAAGGAGCTCGACTTTGGGGATAAGCTTGTTGCTGTCGTATCGGACAGAAATGAAAAAGCACAGATGAAACGCATGCATACAAGCCGTTATTTCAATGCAGGCATGATGCTGATGAATCTGGGACCATGGATGGAGCAGGGCTGCTTTGATGACATTGTCCGCCGCGCGCAGGAAAACGTAAAACGTGTAGGCAACCGTCTTTCTCACCATGATCAGGACATTCACAATGAGATGCTCGATGGTAAGTGCCTCTATATTGAAAAGAAGTACAACTACCTCTACAACCTGGACCGGCAGTCTTTGTTCAAAAAACAGCCAGTGAATGAAGATTATAAGAAACAGATCATCATTCATTTTGCCGGGCATGCTAAGCCATGGCACAGCTGGGTGCAGGGATGGCCGGTTGTAAAAGAATACGCAGCTATCCAAAAATCTTCACCATGGAAAGACGTGCCTCTTGTTCCTCCGAAGGGAACAAAAAATCTTCATCAGGCAGCAAGATCTGCTCGCATGAATGGCCAGTATGGTGCGATGATCGGGTGGTATTTGAAGTACATTGGCGCGAAATTATAAATAGAAGAAGCGTAATGGATGGGGAAGATCCATTACGCTGTCTTTATGTTTTAGGTATGGAATCATTAAGGGTTGGATTAAAAACATAGGTATGGAAACAAGAAAATTGGGAAGGTATTTAGCGCTGGCAATTGCTGCCATGGCGCTGATTTATGGTTGGTTTGCTCTGGTGGGAATTACTGATCTTGGAAATTTCAATCATGGGATTCGTAATGTGCTTATCGGAGTTGTTTTGGTATTTTTATCAGAGTGTCTGACAGGGAGAAGCCTGCTTCATCCTTCTTGGAGACCGGGGCTTTTAATCTTTTATTTCTGGCTGGGAGCATTTTCATATATTGGCGCGCGTTCTGGCGGAACTTGGGGGATTAGAGTAGAGGTATTAAATGACGATGTTTTGACACTAATTCCGGTTTTGGTACTTACGTTCTTATTAGAATATATCGGCTCATTGAAAAGACTGTTGAGACCGGTACTTTCACTCTTTAATTTCCTTCTGATTGGATATTTTTCGCTTGGCGCATTTGTATATATTACGTATTACAAAATCTTTGATGCTGGATTCACACATGATGCGATGATCTCAGTGCTCCTGACCAACTTTAATGAGACCAAGGAATTCTTACTGTCTCATTTAGGCGCGGCCGCGTTAGTCGGAGTTTTGGGATTATTTATTCTTTATATGATTCTGACGGCGGTTTTAATCTATAAAGGAAATAGAGAAGATAAGGGAAATTCAATTCATAGTTTAAAAATGATAGGAATCGGTATTCTTGTCATTGCTGCTTTGGTGCCTCTTGCACGAGGCATTCCGCGTACATTTCCTTCATGGAGCTATCGTGTAGCTCATAAATATATTATGGGATCTAAAGCAGCGATGAAGAAACATGATGAAAACCTGAAGGATTTTCACTTTGTTGGGGAGACACCCAAGATGCTGAATGGCTCTGTTATCGTGGTTATTGGTGAAAGTGCTGCCGAAGAGCATATGAAGGCATTTAATCCGTCGTATCCTGCTGAAACGACGCCCTGGCTTTCTAAAGAAGAGGCGAACCCAGATTTCTTCCTTTTTTTGATAAAGCATATACTAGTTTCCCTCTGACGGAAAAAGCACTTGCTTATTACCTCACAAATATAAATCAATATAATGGAAGAAACCGAAACGAGAGTATTTCTCTAACGGATGTAGCAAATCAGATTGGATATCCGACATACTTTATCAGTAACCAGTCTCCAGCTCCTGGGAATATAGCACTTGAGCTTACAACGAGTGTTTCGAAGAAGGTTTATTTTACCCGCCGGCCTGGAAGCGATGATGGAAAGGTTCTGGATGAACTGAAAAAGATACCTGATGGTGAAAAAGCGTTCATTGTCATCCATCTGGAAGGAAGCCATGATCGTTATAAAGACAGAGTTCCTCCAGATTTTACAGGTATTCAGGTTGATGGTCATTCCGAAAAAGTAAATGACTATGATTCCAGTATTTTATATACCGATGATGTACTAAAACGTATTTATGACTACGGGAAAGATCATTTGAATATGCAGGCTATGGTCTATGCTTCGGATCACGGGGAAGACATGGAGTATTTCCATGGAGACGGAAAATTTACGTGGGAAATGGCTCGTATTCCTCTCTTTGTATACTTATCTGACTCCTATCAGAAGGAATATCCAGAAACCGCTAAGGAACTTGCTCTTCATAAAGATGATATATTCACCAATGATTTAATGTACGATCTTGTTTGCGGTATTCTTAGAGCACCTAACACAGGATATGATGCCAAGTATGATCCGACAAGTCCTGAGTTCAGCTTTACCAAAGATCAGGCAACGACAAGGTATGGAGAAATCCGTATAGTGGATGATCCTCAATTGAGATAATTGCAGTATGATGATAAAAAGCAGAGGCAGATCAACAGTTGATTTGTCCCTGCTTTTTATTTTCCTCTCTCCTCTTTTTCTCCTCATTCCCAAATCTTTATTCTGCTATGCATCGGCTTCATGGAGTTTATAATCTTTATGATTATTTTCTATTTGAATATTGATACAGCATTTTGGATAATATAGGAAAATTACGTGATTGATCCGTGTCTTTCCGATGGAGGGAAGGGCTGGTATCAATAAAGGACTGGCCGGCTGCGGAAGGTCTGGCTGTTCTGTTTATGTTTCTTGACGAGCTCTGTGGAAGGGAGCTGGCAGCGGGAAGGCTGCGTCGGGTTTCGTGCGGGGAGGAGTGATAGGTCTTTTGCAGGCGGGCGCCAGTCAAAGTGCCGCCTTTTTGTTGTGCTCAAAAACCGGCGGGGCCGGTGTGTTGTGGGAAAGGTTGGTCCATGATGGAAGGTACAATGGAAAATTACAAGGGCAGTGGATTGGGAAGGAAAAGGAAAGGGAAAGGTTTCATGCTCCTGGAGCTCATCATCGTCGTGGCGATTGTGGGGATTTTGTCGGCGGTGGCTATGCCGGATATCCTTGGCATGACAAATGATGCGAAGGCGGCTCGTATTCAGGCGGATCTGTCGGCGATCGGAACGGCGTCAGAGATGTATTACGTGAAGAATGGCGAGTACCCGACGGCGCTTTCGCAGCTGGTGGATACGACAGGGGCGAATGGGTATCTGAAGAAAATGCCGGAGCCGCCGGATAAGAGTGTGACGTACACGATGGGTTCCAAAGGTGAAGTGACGGCTGTTTTCAATTCTGTGACGTACTCGTCTTACGGAACGACGAGCACAAGTACGCAGCAGTCGTAAGAGGTTCCCATGAGAAGCGGAGGGGAAGACCGGTTATTGTGGGAGAATGTCTGGCAGGGCGGGAGAGGATTCCTTCTGCTCGTGATTTCGTGCGCCCTGTATGCGGGTCTTCTTTTCATGACGGAGGGGAAGGCCCGTTTTCTGCTGCCATTTTTGCTCTTCTTCCCCGCGATGGAGGACAGGCGGACGGGGTATATTTCGGACGGCTGGAGCGCGCTTCTTCTTCTCTGCGGTCTTCTGACTTCGTATGAAGCGGGGATGATTTACTTTGGTATCCTTTCGGCATCGCTGGCCGGCGGTGTTTTCTTCGTGCTGCGCCTGGCGTCCGGCGGAGGCGCAGGCGAGGGAGATATATTCCTCTCCGCTGCGATTGCATCCTGGCTTTCGCCGGTGGGAACGCTCGGTTTCCTCTGGGCCGCATCGGCATCATGCGCGCTCTTTTCCCTGCCTCTTTTGATTTCAGGAAGGAGGTCGCTTGATGACGGGATCCGTTTCGCGCCGTTCCTTGCTGCCGGAGGGATCGCGGCTTTCTTCTTCGAGGAAACGGGGCTTACGCTTCTGGCGGCATCGTGGCTTTGTTCTCGCTGAGGCGCTCATCGTGCTCCTGATCGTCTCCTGGGGATGGCGATGGCGGTCCCCTCGCTTTCCGACTGGCAGGAGGAGCGGCAGCTCGATCTGGCGGCCGAAGAGCTGGCCTCGGCCATCCGTGAGGCAGAGACGGAGGCAAGGAGCGAGACGTCGCGGTATGGAAATGTCGTGGCGCGGACGTACTTTTTCTGTGCGCAGGACGGCGATCACGTCTCGTATTTCACAAGAAAGGGCACGACGACGATCCGCCCGAAAGGCTCGTTTCCTGAAAACATCCGCGGAACGGGAAATCTGAACCTGACGCTCCGCAAAGACGGCTATGCCGGGGAGAGCAGCAAGTATTCGATGTATTTGAGGACGAAGGACGGAAAGTATGCGCGCCAGATCGTGGTGGCGGCGTACACGGGACGCGTTCGGATCGTGAGGGACGCATGAGGAGAGAAGGCTTTCTTCTGGTGTGGGCGGCCGCAGCATTGGCGATTGTCATGACACTTGGCGCGGGCGTTTTCCTCTCAGTGTCCGTGGCGGCAAGGCGGGAGGCGGAAAGGGAAATTTCCCTTGATGAAACGTTGATTGCCCAGGATGCCATGGAGCAGATGAAGGCCAGCGTGCGTCTGGGTGAGCCCGTTTCTATGCCGAAAGAAATCGTGAAAAATGGCCGGACGTATACGGTCGATATGACTGAGGAGCCCGTTTATGTCGAATCTGTCCCGATGAGGCGAATAAAGGCGGAGGTCTCAGATTCGTCCGGGAAGTCCGTTTCTTTTTCCGTCTTGATGGAGGATCCGCAATGAAGCGAAAAGGATTTCTTCTTCTGGAAGCTCTGATTTCCCTCTTCATCCTGACCTCGCTGGCGCTTTCAATCTTCCCGCTGGCCACGGAGACGGCACGGGTGATCGATAGCCTTGCAAGGCGCGGACGGCTTTCGAGCGAGGCGCTCTCGGTTTCCGACTACATGACGGAAAAGATCAGGAACGGCAGGCGGATGGCACAGGCACCGGTCTCCGGCGACCGGTACACGTACTACGATCTGAATGAAAGGGACGTCGAGGCACGGTATACGTTTTATATCGACAGGGAAAAGCTGAAGCTTCTCCTCTACAACGGCCTTTCGGAACCGGTAACGGGCGAGAAGACGGGAACGGGCGAGACGATCATTTTCTCGCCGTCTGAGGATCCGGTATTTTCCCAGGAAATGGGCGCGCTGCATCTTCATTTCCTGATGGAGCATAAGAACGGGATCGACCAGGTGGACTGCGAGACGTCGGTCATTCCTTATGCGGATTTGTATAAGAAGGGGCAGCCGTATGTGTAGGAGGAAGGGGACGCTTTCAATCATCCTGATTCTCCTCTTCTCGGCGCTCCTTTCAGCATCGACGGCGCTCGTCTTTTTCCTCACAAGGGGCAGCGCCGCGGCGGTGTCGCATGAAGAGGGGCTCCGCTCGGTCTATGCGGCAGAGAGTGGGGCGAACTGGGCTCTTTCTCGCCTTTCCTCAGGCGCAGGCGGAAGCACGGCGCTCACGCTGGAGGAGGGAGACCGGACGATCCTTGTGAGGATCACAGATGACGGGGAGAGCGGCAGGATCAAGGTCCGCTCGGAAAATGAAAAGGGGGATCACCGCCGGTTCCTGACGATTGATTTCTCTTCGGAAACGGTGGATGGAAAGCGCATTTTGACGGTGGAGGATATTTCAAGTGTTCCATTTTGATACCTCAGTTCTTGCGAAGGAAGCGCTGCTCATGCGGGCAAGGCGCTTCTTTTCGGGTACGAAGAAAACGATACTCCTTCCGATGGCAGGCCGTCTTTATGGAGTGGACATGCAGGAGGGGAAGTTCCTCCGTTTCACCTCCGTTCCCTTTCCCCACGACAAGGAGCCGGAAAAGATTGCCGAAGCTCTGGAAGCGCTCGCAGAGAAGGGCATCCGCGGAAAGTCCCTGATGCTCATTGCGACGAGCCGTGATCTTCGGACGAAGGTGCTGAATCTTCCGGAAATGGATGAGGATGAAATGCACGAGTCGCTATCCTGGGAAGAGGACAGGATATTCCCCGGTGATGAGCCGCTCCGGACCGGTCTTCGCGTCCTCTCGCACACGCCGCAGGCCTGGCACATCCTCTTTTCTTCTGTCTATGAAATCACGGTCACGCGCTGGATAGAAGGCGCGCGTCTGGTAAAGAAACGCCTCGTTTCGATTCTCCCCGTGACGGATATCCCGCTTGCAGATGGTCCTTACGGCGTCTGCTTCGCCGCGGAATCGACGGCGCAGCTCTTCTTCTACTGCGGCGAAAAGGTCAGAATCCTCAAGGCCAGGCAAAGCGAGAGGGACAAGATACGCCGCTTCTTTTTGAGGGAGGCAGACGGCATGGAAGGGGAAGTGCCATGCTTCCTCGTCCCGCTTTTCTCCTGCACGGAAGAAGAAATGGCGTACTGGAAGGCAGCCCTGCTTGCCGCCATTTCCGGCGGGGAAGTCCCTGAGGAAGATCCGGACAGCGAAGAGTACGAGGATGAGGATACTTTCTCGGCGGTGCTTGCCTATGAGGATGCGCCTGACATCAGGGATTTCTCGGAAGAAGAATCATCTGCGAATCTCAAAGTGATGATTCCAGCCGAGGAAGAAGGATTTCTTCATGAAACGGCATTCCGTCTCCTCATGGGCGCGGATAAGGCAGGGACGGTCATCCCCTCCGGCGCGGTGCGGAGGCTCTTCACGGAAGAGAACCGCGGCCTTCGCATGGCGCAGGGAGCGGCGGTACTATCGTTCCTTTTCTGCCTGACGGGCCTAGGAATGTTCGTCTCTGCCGAGAAGGATTTCCTCCATGAGAAGGAGCTTTACATTTCCCTCTCGCCGGTCAGGAAGGAAATGGAAGCGTATGAGAAGGAGCAGCATGAGGCGCGGGCGCTCGAAGGCATGCTGCGGAAGCTGGAGAAGGAAAACATGCGCTGGGAACAGAAGCTCGCGTACCTCGGAGAATCGATGCCGTCCGGTGTCGTCTTGAGGGAAATCGCTGAGGAGAGCGGGGAAGTGCGCCTTGAAGGAACGGCGCAGACACCTGAGGCCGTCGGGTTTCTCCGCGATGTCGTCGCCTCTTCCTGGGGCGGTGAGACGAGAATCGGGAAGCGGAAGGGAAATCCGCTGACGAAGCTCACCGATTTCACAATCATCTGGACGAGGGCTGATGAAACGCCGAAGACGGATGCGCCCAGAAAAGCAGTCAAAAGGACGGTGAAGAAATGAGGCTCGAACCAATCCTGCATGATACGAAGTACAAGAGAGAGTACCTCGCGCTCGCCTTTCTCCTCGCCCTGACGGGCTGCTTTTTCGTCGAGCGTTCATGGGACAAGGAAGAATTGGCCGGCCTCATGGCGGCAGAGAACCAGAAGGCGCTCCATTTCAGGGCGCCGGAAGAGGGGACGTACCTGCCGTTTCTGACGGAGCTTTTCGGGAAAGCAAGCGCGCCGGAGCTTGCGGAAGCGCTCGAGGAGAGCGGCGCCACCGTGACGAATATCTCGGAAAGTGAAGGAACTATCGACGAAAACGGAAAATTTCAAAAAATACGTGTACAAGGTACCGGAAGCTTTGCCCAAATTGTCCGCGGCTTTGATATAATAAAAGGCAAAGAGAGATGGAATGCGATGGATCTCAAATCATTGAAAAGAGAGGGAGGACAGTTGTCCTTCGACGCGGAGATCCGTACCTTCCAAAGCCGAGGTACCTATGAAAAAGAGAAATATAGTTCTGATCGGTCCCATGGGGACAGGAAAGAGCCGCGCGGCGAGGATTCTCGCTGACGGCCTGGACTGGCAGCTGGCCGATACGGACCGCATGATGGAAAAGGACACGGGGATGCGCATCGCCGAGTACTACCAGAGTGCGGGGCCGGATGCGTTCACTGCCAAGGAAAAGGAAATCATCAACAGAGTGCGCTTCTACCATGAGGCGGTGATTGCGATGGGCGGAAATTATCCCATGACGGAGGAGAAATTTCATCTCCTCTCCGAGCATGGTGTCGTCATCCTGCTCTATGCGAAACCATTCCGCCTGGCCGAGCGCGTGAGGCGCCGCATCGGGAAACGTCCGACGATGGACTACTCCGATGTGGACGGATACGTCCGTCAGATGCTGAGGAAATGGACGAAATGGAGAGACAGGGTCGATCTTGTCATCAATACGACGAACTGCCATCCGGAACAGACAGCGCTCATGATTGCGCGCTACATTGACAAGCACAATATAGGATTTGCAGCACGGCGGGGACCGGGGTATCCCGGCCGTGAGGAACATACCGAGAAGAGAGAGCGGAACGGCCGGCCCTCTTCCCATGGGAGAAGATCCCAGTAGTCGGCCGCAGGGAGGGATTTTCATGAAAAGACTAGCTGTGCTCACAAGCGGCGGAGATGCGCCGGGCATGAATGCGGCCGTACGGGCGGTCGTAAGGACAGCCCTGGCGCTTGGATGCCAGATTTATGGAATATACAGAGGCTATGCAGGACTTCTGGACGATGACTTCGTCCGCATGGAATCCTCCTCCGTGAGCGGCGTTGTCCTCCATGGCGGCACCATGCTGAAAACGGCCAGATGCAAGGAATTCTTGGAAGAAGAAAACCAGATCAAAGCGGCAGAAACGCTGAAGCGTAGAGGCATCGACGGCCTCGTCGTCGTAGGCGGGGACGGCTCCATCAAAGGCGCCGAAGTCCTTTCGAAACTGGGCATTTCGACCGTCACCATTCCGGGCACTATCGATAACGACATGCACGGCACCGATGAAACCATCGGTCACGATACCGCCGTGAATGCCGTCGTATCCGCTGTCAGCCGCATCCGCGACACCGCCAGCGCCCACAACCGCGCTGCCATCGTCGAAGTCATGGGACGCTTTGCAGGAAACATCGCCTTAGACTCAGGCCTTGCCTGCGGCGCCGAATACATCCTCGTCCCTGAAGTTCCCTTCAGCCGCAAGAAACTCGCCAGAAGCCTCAAACGACAGATGGAAGAGGGCAGGACGAACAGCATCATCATCTGCGCAGAAGGCGCCGATGACGGAAGAGCCCTCGGCGAATGGCTCAAGGAACGCACTGACATCGACATCTGCACCACTATCTTGGGCTTCATCCAGAGAGGCGGCCAGCCCAGCGCCAAAGACGCCATCCTTGGATCCACCCTGGGAGCCGCAGCCGTCAAAGCACTCCTTGATGGAGAAACAGCCGCCCTCGTCGGTATGTGGGAAGGCAAAGTCAGAAAAGTATCCTACGAAGATGCAAAACATATAAAGAAACCCTTCAACCAGAAACTCTACGACCTGGCAGAAATGCTTGGCGCAGCCCAGGTAGAAGGAAACATAAGAGAATCAGGACTGTAAGAAAAAGAAGAAGGAACTGTGGCAAAACGCCTTTGACCTTGCCCTGGAAGGGAAGGTGCCCGACCTCAAATTCTGATGTCGGGCGGATGAGTTGCATTTCCTCAGCTGCAGGTATATAAGTTCAAGACAAAACAGAACTGATTTCTTATATTTCACATCGCCGAACTGTCCCCGGAGGGGAAAGTGCCCAGCCTATCACTTTTCCGATGCTGGGCGAAAGAGTTGCATTTTCTAAGAAGGCGAAGCATCATCGCTCAAGGTTTTTATTTTGTTGGATAATCCTCTAATCGAATATACCCACACAAAAGGAGCTTTGACAAAAAGTGTAATCATTTTTGTCAAAGCTCCTTTTTGGTTAGTGGAGCGACTTATAATATTTGTGGATAAGATGGGGAAATGAACCCTTTTCGGCGTAAAAGGAAGAACTTTATTGCCAGGGAAGGCGAGTGCTTGCATTGCTGGCAAAAATGAACCCCTTTCGGCGCATGCGCGCCACTTTCCCCTGACGGGGACAGCTTCGCAAGGAATAAAAGAAAGAGCGCAGCTCTTATTTGTTTGAAACCTTATGTCCCCATCCCTGCCATACTCCTTCCCCTGACGGGGACGCCTAAACCATACAACCTCGCTGCGGTCAGGAAAATACGGAACTCGCGATGCTCCGCATTCCCCACGCAAAAAGAGCACACGAAAGCAGGCTGGCTTTATGTGCTCTTTTTATGTTTATGTTCTATTATTCTTCGATTTCAGCGGTTTCCGGGAATGCTGCCAGGAATTCTTCCATGGCTTTGCTCAGGCGGTGGCCTTTCTGGCAGAAGAAGGTCTTTCCAATCGGTACGTCTGGCATGGCGAGCGGACGGAAGGTGAGGGTTTCTGTCGGATAGATATCGCCTTCGTCCCTGACGACGATGCCGAATGCCATTTTGCTTTCAGCGGCGTCCATGGCGGAGGAGCGTGTGTCGACGGAGAAGAGGATTCTCGGGACGATGTTGTGGGAGCGGAAGAGTTTCTTGATGATTTCTTCGGTGCTTCTGCTGACGGCGAGAGGCTGTCCGGCGAGCATGTCGGGCGTGATGGTCTCGTTTTCTTCAAGAAGCGGGCTTCCCTTCGGGCCTGCGATCATGATCTGGCATTCTTCTTTTCTGAGGATCTTAAAGAAGGACGGATCAGGAAGCGGCGCATTGGCGATGCCTATTTCAGAGACGCCGGTGCGGATGTCGTCGACGAGCGTAGTGTGATAGGATTCGCGGATGCGGAAGCAGAGGTCCGGGTATTTCTCATGGAACTGCGGAATGATTTTCTGGAACAGGAAAGGCGCGTACGACGGGAAGACGCTGATGCGCAGGGTGCCTGTGAGGCCTGCTGTGAGCGCTTCGATTTCCGCGTGCGTTGTCTGGTCTGTCTCATAAATCTGTTTTGCCTGGCGATAGAAGATCCATCCGGCTTCCGTGAGTTTCAAACTGTGCCGGCCTCTTCTTGGGTCGACGAGCGCAGCCCCGTATTCTTTTTCCATCAGCTGGAGCTGACGGGTCAGTGCAGGCTGTGCGACATGGATCTGGCGCGATGCCTTATTGAGGCCCCCCGCCTCGACGATCGCAATGAAATTTTTGTAAAATTCCAGATTCAAGTGAATTCCCCCCTATTCTATTGATAAAAAAGAACTTATGCGAATACGCGATTCCGCTTATTCGAAAAAATAATGAACATAGAACAATCGAGATGTTAAATTATGCTGAATCGTTATAAGTGAAATTCATTATCTTAATTTGAATTATATGACAAGATAGGCTATGCTGTAAACAGAATTTCAGTGCAATTTTGTATAAATCTTGGGTTAGTTATTGAAAATTTAGAAAATTTGAGGTATTTGGGGTATGGATGCGATTCTGCAGGGGTTGTCAGGTATTTTTGAAGTAGCTGTGATTGCGGGTCTAGGTTTCTTTTTGAGCCGGATGGGTTTCTTCTGGGAGTCCGCCGGGAAAGATCTGACGAAGTTTACGATGTCAGTGGCGCTGCCGCCTCTGATGATTTACTCTTTATACTCGAATTTCACGCATGACCAGCTGATCGAAACAGCGCTGGACATGCTTCTTCCTTTTGCCTCGATTTTCGTGGCGTACCTCGCCGGCCGCGTCCTGGCCAAAGTGCTGAATATCACGAAGGGCCGCCGCGGCGTCTTCACCTGCACCTGCTGCATTGCGAATGCCATCTTCATCGGCCTTCCGGTCAATATGGCACTCTTCGGTGAAGCGAGCGTGCCTTCCTGCATGCTGTACTATATCGCAAATACCGCGATGTTCTGGTTCCTTGGCGCGTACCTCATCGTCAAGGATGCCGGCGGTGACCATAAATTCACTGTGAAGGAAATGCTCCTGAAGCTGCGCACACCGCCGCTCATGGGATTCATCACAGGCGTTCTCCTCATTCTCCTCAATATTCCGCTGCCGCACTTCCTTTTGACGGTATGCCATTACGTAGGAAATATCGCAACGCCGATGGCCCTTATCGTCATCGGGATCCAGATGGCGCATATTCCGTTCTCCGAGATCCGTCTCGACCGCGATCTTGTAGGCGCGATGTTCGGGCGCTTCGTCCTTTCACCGCTCTGCCTTTTCATCCTGCTGCCGTTCATTCCGGTCAGCGCGATGTCCGCGAAGGTCTTCCTCATGCAGGCAGGCATGCCGGCTATGACGAACATGACGATTCTCGCCAATTCCGTCGGCGCCGATGCTGATTACTCGACGATGATCAACTGCGTCTCCCTGATGCTGGGGATCTTCTTCATTCCCTTTTATATGTACCTCCTCTCCTGAGGATATACATAAATAATCCCTTCCTCCCGATGGAATCTCTTCCCGGATTCCATCGGGATTTTTACTGCGCGGGGCCAACGGGGAAGGGCGCTCACGCTCCCCGCCCGTGGTATAATAATCTTTAGAATGTATAAATAAAATAAAGGGAATTTTGGATACAGGAGGGATTTCTATGAAGAAAAGTTTCAAACCCGCATCATGGATTTATCCGCAGCCGGCGCTCGTCATCGTTTCACAGGACAAAGCAGGGGAGACTGATGCCATGGTCGCTGCCTGGGGCGGCATCTATGACACGAACAAGATTGGCTTCATGCTCGACCATAACCACAAGACGACGGACAATATCCTGGAAACCGGCGCCTTCACCGTCAGCATGGCGACCCTGAAGACGATGGCAGAAGCTGACTACTTCGGCACCGTCAGCGGCCACAAGGTAAAAGGGAAAATCGAGAAGGCAGGCTTCCATGCCGTCAAGAGCGAGCATGTAGACGCTCCTGTCATTGAAGAATTCCCGCTCACTTTCGAATGCAAGGTCGTGAAGACCACACAGGAAGGCGAAGACTGGTACATCGTAGGAGAAATCGTCAATATCCTGGCTGATGAATCCGTCCTGACCGGCGGCAAGCTCGACCCGTCTCTTATCGAACCCCTGACATTCGACCCCGTCCACGGCACCTACATCCGTTTAGGCGATGTTGCAGGCCGCGCATGGAGAGAAGGAACCAAATTCACCAAAGAATAATTGAATAAAGAGGGAGGGCTTGCGGTAGAATGCTCTTGACCTTGCTCTGGAAGAGAAGGTCGGGATAAGATTAAGAAAGGTTTCAAACAAATAAGAGTCGAGCTCTTTCTTTTATTCCTCGTGAATCTGCCCCCGACGGAGGGAAGTGGCGCCGTTAGGCGACGAAAGGGGTGCAGTAAATAGGAAAGGATATCAGCGGTAGCGACACAAATGTCTCATAAGCCAGTGTACGGGGCGGATGAGTTGCATTTCCCAGGCTGCAAGCCGGCTGTCCGGTTTAAACTCGCCTTCCCAGACGGGGAAGGGCGTATGGGATGGGGTACAAAAGGTCCAAAACAAATAAGAACTGAACTCTTTTCCTTATTCCTTGTGAAGCTGCCCCCCCACGGAGGGAAGAATTGCCTTTTACCTTGCTCCGGCAGGAGAAGACCTGCTACACAAGAACAAGCCTTAATTTTAATTTTTTGGTATTTTTTGAATTTCTTATAGAATTTCTTATCGGATTTCCTGACTGATCCTAACTGATTAGATTTTGGAGTTTGGCCGACTAATTCATTGCACTACGAAAAAGCCGATCTCACACTCGTCTTTTTCCGCTTTTCTTCACTTGTTTGCCTTATTTACGCAGCAAGGCCTAAGTCGCGATACAAATGCATCACCCGGCCGTAGTATATTCGTAAAAACTTAGCCATTCCTGCTACTTTTGCTACTTTTTTATACTTTCCTTCTGCCTCTTTCTTCTTTATGAACCTATATACTGCATCATCTTTGGGGATTTTATGCATAACTAACGACATCATTACTTGATACAATACTCCGCAGCCGCGCAGGACCTTTCTTTACTATGTGATTCTGCGAGGCTCGGAATTTCCCTGATTCATGTATTGATGGGGTCAGGCCTGCAAAGCAGATCAGAGAATGCTTGTTTTTAAAGCGTCTCACATCTCCGATCTGGGCAATAAGCGCTACTCTGGTAACTCTTCCGACTCCGCCCATCTCGCCGACGAGTTCATATTCCGGCAGATCCTTGGCTATATCTTCCATTCGTGTTAAACTAGCCATAAGAGCCTCGTCGGCTCTTCTCAGTAATTTGACATACCACATGATGGTTTCTCTAACAATTGGATTATTGGGGATGGAAGGGATACCATTCTTTGCTTGAGCGTAGATCGTCGCTGCTTTACTCTCATTGGAACGGTATCCTTTTTCTTTTGCCCATTCGCGATAAGATGCGACAAATTCTGCTTCCGATTTAGCAATAATATCCTCAATGTGGCAATACTTTTCCAGGAAATCCAGCAGTTTGTCTTTACCGCTGTTTATGTCGAATCCTCCGAAAAGATCGAAGATTCCTGGCATGGTCTGCTCCAATTGACTTTGCAGCTGGAGAAGGATGCGGCTTCTTTCCTCCGAAAAGTTAAGATAAGCATCGCAGAGTCTCTTCAAGAGGAAATACTTATCTCCATTAAGATCGAATTGCGGTAACTTTGCCCAATAAGCGATTCCATATCTGGCAATATTCGTGGAGTCGATGGAGTCTGTCTTTGTGTGTCTGAAGTTCTCTGCCTTATTAAAATTAGCAACCTTCAGAGCGTTGACGACAGATACAAAAATCCCATTCTGCTGCAAGAAATAGGCTATCGACAGGTGATAGACACCTGTTGATTCCATGACGACTTTTATCTCGTCATACTTTGCTTGTACCCGAATTTCATCGACCAGAGGCTGAAGTTCCTCTTTTTGTGCTTAACATCAAAGGGCCTGCGGATGATCTTGTCGCCAGGCGCCATGAAACACACCGTACTTTTTCTCTTGGATACATCAATACCTACACAGATCATAAGCGACCTCCTATAAAAGATATTTGTAGTTGGTAGACGCTAATCCTTCACACACTTATTACCACTCAAACTAGTTTTTTTACACGAACACGGAGATAAACCTGCCTAACGCGAGCACACATAATAAGGGGAAGGCTGACCCTCTTCTCCACGTCCAGTAAACGGACCGGTGGTTCGCCGTCAAACCATCTACTCCCCTAATTATATGCAATAAGTGCAGCGGATAGGAGCGACCTATCTACTACACTTCTATTGTACTAGGTGGCTCGTATACCAGTTGACAATAATGGCAATTGCACAAATGCCTAATAAGTTAGTGTACGAGACGGATGAGATGTAGTTCCTCAGCCGTAGGCTGGTTTTATGGTTTTCAAAGGTGCAGTTTCTAAAAAGACCGGGCGGATAGGGTTGATTACCACGGACGAAGTCCGGTTGTATGATTTTTCCATTCGCTCTTTATTTGAGCAGACCAGCCCTTCTTATTTTTATCAGATTTTTGTTAGGACTGAATTTGTCTATTTCCTCGATAGATAAATTTCAGAGAAAAAGCGGCTGTGGCAGGATGATTGCGCATTTTGCCGCAGCTTATCTTTTTACTAGAAATAGAAATAGAAATGGAGTATATATGACGGAACTGGCAAGAGAATCCTGGAAGAAAGCGCTGTCCTTCCTTCTCGTCCTTGTGGCGGTCTTCATGATGGCGGGCTGCGGGAATACGCAGTCGCTTTCCTTCAAGACACCGGCTGGCGAGAAGCTGGAGGTCAAGCTCGACACGAAGGATGATTATTCGATGGAGTATACGAGCGATTCGCTCATCGTCCATCAGGCGAAGAAAGTCATGCTGACCTGCGCATTCCTCACGAAAGCACAGAAGGCGCAGCTCCTCGACCGTGTGAATGAGATGGGCGTAGCAGACATTTACAAGCAGGACGGCGAGACGTTCAGCTACGGCATGGCAGGACCGCAGGGACTGGTCAATTACTACATCGAGCCGATCGGAAATGACACGTACCTCTATGCCGCGACGTACCTGCCGTATGATGCGCTGACGGAAGCCGTTTCCCGTCTGCATTTCTCGGTGGCAAAATCATGAAGGTCATCGTGAGTGCCTGTCTCCTTGGCGTTCCCTGCCGCTACAAGGGAGGCGCGAATACGGATAAAGGCGTCATTTCCTTCGTAGCAGGGATGGACGTCATCCCCGTCTGCCCCGAAGTTGCTGCCGGCATGCCCATTCCGCGTCCGCCCGTGGAAATCCTACGCGGCCGTATCGTCCGGAAAGACGGGACGGATATGGATGAAATCTACAGAGCCGGCGCAAGAAAGATCATGAAAGAAATCGAGGGTGAAGACATTGCCTTTGCCATTCTGAAAGCAAGAAGCCCGACCTGCGGCGTGCATGAAGTCTATGACGGTACATTTTCCGGGACAAGGGTGCCCGGAGAAGGCGTCTTTGCCGCGATGCTGAAGGAGGCCGGAATCCCTGTCTATGATGAGGAAGATCTGGCAGCAGGACGGATTCCGATGGATATAGAAAGTGAGGAAAGAAATGCTGATCGGAGGAATTGAGGCCGGCGGGACGAAGATCGTCTGCGGAGCGGCAGAGGTAACGGAGGAAGGCATCCATATCTTGGACCGGATGCGCTTTGCGACAGGGCGCCCGGAAGAGGCAGTCAGGAAAGCGGCGGACTATTTCAAAGATTTCCCGATCAAAGCATTGGGCGTTGCCTGCTTCGGACCGCTGGATCTCCGGAAGGACTCTGCGACTTACGGCCATATCATGGCGACACCGAAGAAGGGCTGGGAGCATTTCGATCTTCTGGGATTTTTCGAAAAGGAAATCGGCGTGCCGGCCGTGCTCGATACGGACGTGAACGGCGCGGCGCTTGGTGAAGGCGCTTACGGCGCAGGAAAGGGGAAGTCCGTCGTCGCTTACATCACCGTCGGGACCGGCATCGGTGTCGGCCTTTCGATCGGCGGCAAGCCTCTCCACGGCCTCGTCCATCCCGAAGGCGGCCACATGCCTGTCGTCCGCGCGCCTGGAGATACGTATGAAGGCTGCTGCACCTTCCACAGGGATTCCTTCCTGCCTGCCGGATGCCTCGAAGGGTATGCCGCAGGGCCTGCCATCGAAAAACGATGGGGCGAGAAGGGGGAAAACCTGGGAAGCCGCAGCGAAGTCTGGGAGATGGAAGCGTTCTATCTCTCGCAGGGCGTATCACAGATCGCGCTTCTCTGCTCGCCGGATATCATCATCCTGGGGGGCGGCGTCATGCACCAGGAATCCCTCTTCCCGATGGTCAGGGAAAGGGTAAAGGACCAGATGAACGGCTACGTCCATGCACCGATCCTTGACGGAGACCTCTCGGACTACATCGTCCTGCCCGCTTTGGGAGACGATGCAGGACTTGCCGGTGCCTGCCGCATGGGCTATGATTGGCTGAAATCTTGAGGAATCGGAAATAAAAGGGAGGAAAGTTGAGCAAAATTCATTCTGCTGCGCTTTCCCCCTTTGCAATTTCCCTGAAAAACATATATACTATAGATAAATATAAATAATTCATAAAAATATTATTGCGAAACCATGCAAATAAATTCTATTTAGAGATATTTATTAATAGAGATGTTATGGATATTTAGTATATCTAATTCCTTAAATATTCTATAAGGAAGGGAACGGTACGTTTACCGGAAATGCGGAGGGGCTTTTTGTCCCGCTTTTTCCGCGTCTCCGAGGTTTTCTCGCGGATGGCGGATTCCCGCGGAAAGGGTATGCAAGGTGTATTGGCAGCGATAATAACCTATACAAGAACGATATAATTCGATATACTTATAAAGGCAAAAAGCTGTCATGGAACGGAAGAGTCCGGACATTATAAAGACGCGGCAAGGGAAGGCCGGCGTCAATTTCAGAAGAATAGGAAAGTGAAGAGCGATGGGAGAATTAACATATCCGGGCAACGGTATCCCGGATGCGTTCAGAAGTGTTCTGGACGAACTCCCGGGTGGTGTGCTTGTGTATCGGGGTACCCGGGAAAAGGAAATCCTTTATGCGAGCAAGGGCGTCATTCAGATGCTGGAGTGCAAAGATGCGCATGAATTTATCAATTACACTTTCGGCTCATTCCGTCATTTTGTGTATATCGATGATGTAGGCCGCGTGGAACGCGAGATCGACGAACAGATGCGTTCCAGCAAGGACCTCCATGATTACGTGAATTACAGAGTGAGAACCATCACCGGGAAAATTGTGTACGTGGAAAACTTCGGACGCAGGGTGAAACTGCCCGGCGAAGGAGATGTTTTCTGCGCCTTTGTCATGGACTCGCGTGTCAAGGATCTGACGAGGGACATTGATTCGCTGACGGGATTCCCCGGGCAGAAGCGATTTCTGGAACATGCGGGCAATGAACTCAAGCACCGCAGCTTCAATACAGAAGCGCCCGAGACGGCAATCCTCTATTTCAATATCAAGAATTTCAAAATGTTCAACGTGCAGTACGGCGGCAAGGAAGGCGACCAGCTGCTGCGTGATGTGGCGGATATACTGAAGGAAGTATTCCCGCATGATTACATCGCGCGTTTTGCTGACGACCATTTCGTCGTCCTGACCGATTATGTGGATCTGAAGCTGAGGGCCCGCGAGGTCTATCAGAAGCTTGTGAGCCTCAGAAGCGGCGTACGCCTCGATGCGAAATTCGGCGTGTACCATGTCACCGATTTCAATGTCAATCCGGAACTTGCCTGCGATCTGGCCAAGCTTGCCTGCGACAGCATCCGCGACCGCCTCGATGTCCATATCCTCGAATATACCGATGAAGTCTGGAACCTGTCCGAGCTCAGAAATTACGCTGTCTACCATATCGACGAAGCACTGAAGAACGGATATATCAAGGTCTACTACCAGCCTGTCATGCGTTCCCTTTCCGGCACGCTCTGCGGCCTGGAGGCACTGGCCCGCTGGGAAGATCCTGAGAAGGGCTTCATTTCGACCGGCATCTTCATCCCGGCTCTCGAAGACAGCCGTCAAATCAGCAAGCTCGATATGTACATGATCGAGCATGTCTGCCAGAACTACAGGGAACGCGTCAACCGCGGAGAACCGGTTGTGCCCGTTTCCTTCAACCTTTCCCGCATCGACTTCTTCACCTGCGAAGTGCTCGAGGAACTGAACCGCATCACCGACAAGTACTGCGTCCCGCACTACATGCTGAATGTGGAAATCACTGAAAGCGTCTTCGTCCATGACTTCCGCAAGATCAGCGAAGAAATCGACAATTTCCATAAAGCAGGCTTCCAGGTCTGGATGGACGACTTCGGCAGCGGCTATTCCTCGCTGAATGTCCTCAAGGACTACAGCTTCGATGAACTGAAGATCGACATGGAATTCCTGGCGCACTTCACCGAAAAAGCGAAGAGCGTCATCGAAAGCACCGTCCGCATGGCCAAAAAAATCGGCGTGCAGACACTCGCTGAAGGCGTCGAGACGAAAGAACAGCTCGATTTCCTGAAGAGCATCGGATGCGAAAAAATCCAGGGCTACTACTTCGGAAAACCAATGCCCTACGATAACGTCGTAGAACGCATCAAAGAACAGCACTGGGTCACGGAAACAAGAGAAATGGCGCAGTACTATGATGCAGCAGGAAGAGAAGATTTCCTGACGAACTGCCCGTTTGCCCTTCTGGAAGACGACGGAACGAAATTCAGATACCTCTTCGTCAATAATGAATTCATGAAATCCCTCGCTACGGCCGGGACGACCTCTACGGACATGTCCGAGCATACGATCAACGACAATGCCTCGCAGCTGTCCCACCTTTTCAGGAATTTTGCCAATGAAATCGCGGAATCCGGGAAAGAGCAGGTCCTTACCTATACATCCAAGAACCAGTACATGCGCCTGCGCTGCAAGACCATCGCCTCCTGCGGAAATAAGCACATCCACAGGACTGAACTTATCAACGTCACATTCAACAGCGACCAGCGCCAGCAGGACATGCTCGACGGCCTTGTCAGAAATATCTACTACCTCTACAATACCGTTTTTATCATCAACTTCGACGAAAACTCCTGTAACCCGATTGTCGCCTCCGCCAGCTCCTGGGAATTCCTCCATCAGAAGACCTACGGCCTTGAAGAAGTTCGCCTGAGCTACGCAAGGCAGAACATCCACCCGGATGACCAGGAACGCTTCCTCGAATTCGTCCGTCTCGATAACATGGAACAGCGCATCGAAGACAGCCCCGAAGGCATGATTGCCGACTACTTCAGAACCAAAGGCGCCGACGGCAACTTCACCTGGGACGTCCACACCATCATCTCCATCCCGAAGACCAATGGCAAAGTATTCCTCTACACCTCGAAACTCTCGCCCCTGGACGACGGGACCCTCCGCAAACACGTCCTCAAGGAATACATCAAAGACGACAAACCAGAACTGAAAACAGCCGAAAACAAAGCAGAATAAAGAATAAAAAGAAGGACTGTGGTAAATGGGAAACCATTCATCACAGCCCTTTTTGCGTAGGGAAATGGGCGGTAGGGCCGGTGTATTTCCCTGAGCGCCGCTAATACTTGCCTTCCCAGACGGGGAAGAAGGGCCGTAGGCCGGTTTTGACCTTGCCCTGGAAGGGAAGGTGCCCGGCCTTAAATTCTTATGCCGGGCGGAAACAGCATTTCCTCAGCCGTAGGCTGGTTTTAGGGTTTCCCAAAGGTGCAGTTTTTAAAAAGGGCGGATAGGGTTGATTACCACGAGCGAAGCGAGGCTGTATGGTTTTCCATTTCCCCACCCATCCTTCTAATTCCCACATCGTTCCATGCCAATCATGCGTTTTTGTCAAATCAAATTTGTGATTGGCTCTTTTTTTTCATATAATAGACGTATGCGCTCTAAGGCGGGATGCCTTAGACAACCGAAAGAGGATGCGGGAACATCTTTTTTTCGGAATTTCTTATGGTCAAAGCTCAGCGGATCTTCTGGAAATCCGTCTGAGAAGGAAGAATGTCGAAAGTATGAAAATGGGGTATAAAGGTACAGACCGGATGATCGCCGGGATTGTTTTTGGCGTGATTACGTTCTGGCTTTTCGCGCAGGCCATCGTGAATGTCGGACCTGCCGTGCAGGCGGATCTTGGGATTCCGCTGGATACGCTGAATATTGCGGTCAGCCTGACGGCTCTTTTCTCGGGCCTCTTCATCGTGGCTGCCGGAGGTCTGGCGGATAAGACCGGTAGGAAGAAGATTGCTTACCTGGGATTTGTCCTGAGCATCATCGGCTCTTCCTGCCTCGTCCTTTCGCAGGGCGCGGTGCTCCTCATCGCGGGCCGCATCATTCAGGGTTTGTCGGCCGCATGCATCATGCCTTCGACCATTGCCCTCATGAATGCCTATTTCGAAGGGAAAGCCCGCCAGAGAGCCCTGAGCTTCTGGTCTATCGGCTCCCGGGGAGGCGGCGGCATCGCATCCTTCGCGGGCGGCGCCATTGCATCCAGCTTCGGCTGGCGAGGCATCTTCGTCTTTTCCATCATTTTCGCTGCCCTTGGCATGATACTCCTCTGGGCGACGCCGGAAAGCAAAAGAGATTCCGACGAACCCTTCCATTTCGACTTTGCAGGCCTTTCCATTTTCATCGTGACCATGGTCGCACTGAATATATTCATCAACTTCGGCGCTGCTTTTGGCTGGACGAGCGGAAGGACACTCGGCCTTCTTGCCACCATCCTGATCGGATTTGCCGCATTTGTGAAAGTGGAAAGAAATAAACACAACGCACTTCTTGATTTCAAACTCTTCAGGAGCAAGCCCTATGCCGGTGCTGCCGCGTCGAACTTCCTCCTGAATGCCGTCGCAGGCACACTGATCGTCGCCAATACCTATGCGCAGGTAGGCCGCGGTTTCACCGCCTTCCAGTCCGGCATGCTCTCCCTCGGCTACCTCGTCGCCGTCCTTGCCATGATCCGCGTCGGAGAAAAGATCCTCCAGAGAGTCGGTGCCAGAAAACCGATGCAGTGGGGCGCCTCCATCACCACAGCAGGCATCGCCATGATGGGCCTGACCTTCCTCCCGGACCTCACCTATACCGTCGTCGTCTTCGTAGGCTTCTGCCTCTTCGGATTTGGCCTCGGCATCTACGCGACCCCGTCCACCGACACCTCCGTCTCCAATGCACCGTTTGACAAAGTCGGCCAGGCAGCCGGTGTCTATAAAATAGCCAGCTCCTTGGGAGGCGCCTTCGGCGTAGCCATCTCCGCCGCTGTCTACGGGGCCTTCGCAGAAAGCACCAACCTCGCCGCCGCTGCTACCGCCGGCATCCTCGTCAACGTAGCCTTCGGCCTCCTCGCCATCCTCGCTATCGTCACCCTGATTCCAAAAGGCATTGGAAGAGCAGAAGACGAAATGGAAGAAACAGAAATGGCAGTATCAGAATCGTATAACCAGTAAAAATGAGGGGCTGTAGAAATGTACAATCATTTCTGCAGCTCCTTTTTGTGTTGGGATATTTCATTAAAAGGTTATTTAACAACTGTATTTATTGGTTCTGCTTGAAAACCATAAAACCTCGCTTCGCTCGAGAACTACTGTATCCGTCAGCTACGCTGACACCTTCTCCTTTCGGAGCAAGGTTAACACCCTTAAACCTCGCTTTGCTCGAGAAAAGGAAAAAGCAGCGTTTTAGCGGATTTTGGCACAGCCTCTTCTTATTACAATCTTTTATCTGTCTCTTGTACGGCAGAGGCCTCTGTCGCAGTTTCTCAGAAAGTAGAGCAGGTGCTCGATTTCCGGGGTGGAGGGGAGTTCCTGTTCCATTTCTTCTATGGCTTCGTTGAGTTTCAAGCCCGAGCGGAAGAGGAGGCGGTAGGCTTTCTTGAGGGCGCTCTTGACGTCGGCAGAGATGTTGTTTCTTGCGATGCCTACGCTGTTCAAGCCTACGACTCTGGCGGGGTTGCCGTCGGCGATGACGAAGGGGCATACGTCCTGAACGATCTTGGACATGCCGCCTACCATGGCGAGGGCTCCTACTTTGACGAACTGGTGGACGCCGCTCATGGCGCCGATGACGGCATGGTCTTCGACGGTGACGTGGCCTGCTACGCCTGAGAAGCTGGATACGACGATGTAATCGCCGAAGCAGCTGTTGTGGGCTACGTGGGTGTATGCCTGAAGCATATTGTGGGATCCGATGCGGGTCTCGCAGTTTTCGCCGGTCGCGCGGTGGATGGTGGCGAATTCTCTGATTTCATTTTCGTCCCCGATGACGACGGTGCTGTATTCACCTTTGAATTTCAGGTCCTGCGGCGCTTCTCCGATGACGGCGTGCGGGAAGATGTGATTGTTTTTGCCCATGCGCACGTTTTCCGCAATGACGGCATGGGATTCGATGATGCTGCCTTCTCCGATTTCACACCCTGGGCCGATGACGGCGTACGGTCCGATTTTCACGTTGTGATGCAGGATTGCCGTCGGGTCGATGATGGCCGTCGGATGAATGTCCGGCTCTAGTGGTCTGATAGCTTTAAGTTCCATGATCCATTCCCCATTTCATTAGTAACGTTAAAAATTGACTGTCGGACACTTTCTTATATTATAGAACTGTTTGTCAAATAATTCTGCAATTGTGATAAATTCTCATCATATCATAATAGATGCGATATGAAATCGTGAAAATTTTTACAGATTCGAGACGGTCAGTTTTTTGACGTTCAATGGCGGGTCGGAAATAGCGGGTATTTCGGGCACGAAAAAACCTCCCGGTCGAAAGGGGACGACGGGAGGTTTCTGTATTATCTGTCTCGTGTACGGCAGAGGCCGCGGTCACAGTTCCTGAGGAACCGGAGAAGATGTTCGATTTCCGGAGTGGACGGGAGTTCCTGTTCCATTTCCTGGATAGCATCGTTGAGTTTCAAGCCCGAGCGGAAAATGAGGCGGTATGCTTTTTTGAGCGCGCTCTTGGATTCGGCCGGGATCTTGTTTCTGGCAATGCCGACTGCGTTGAGTCCTACGACTCTGGCAGGGTTGCCGTCAGCGATGACAAAGGGGCATACGTCCTGAACGATCTTGGACATACCGCCGATCATGGCAAAAGCACCAATCTTGACGAACTGGTGGACGCCGCTCATGGCGCCGATGACAGCATGGTCTTCGACAGTGACGTGGCCGGCAACGCCGGAGAAGCTGGATACGACGATGTAATCGCCGAAGTTGCTGTTGTGGGCTACGTGGGTGTATGCCTGAAGCATGTTGTGAGAACCGATGCGGGTTTCGCAGTTTTCACCGGTTGCACGGTGGATGGTAGCGAATTCGTGGATGTCGTTTCCATCTCCGATGACGACGGTGCTGTACTCGCCTGCATACTTGAGGTCCTGCGGTGCTTCTCCGATGACGGCGTGCGGGAAGATGTGGTTCTTCTTGCCCATGCGGACGTTTTCTGCGATGACGGCGTGAGATTCAATGATGGTGCCTTCTCCGATTTCGCATCTCGGACCGATGACTACGTATGGTCCGATGGTGACGTTTTTATGAATGATAGCGGTAGGATTGATGATGGCAGTCGGATGAATCGCCGGATCTATCGGTTTGATCACTTTTAATTCCATGTTCTTATATTTCCCCTTTGTTTTACGGGCGGCCGGGCAGCGGAGCCGGGCGGGTCCCTGAATGATTGTCCATGATTTTGAAATCGGCTGTTTCCTGCTGCGGGGAAGCGGCCTGGACGGTCTTGCTTATTGGTGAGTCTTATTTCTTGGATTTGTTCGGATCCATCAGGTAGAAGATGAAGTCAGCATCTGCTTTGCGGACGCCGTCTACGGTGCCTTCGCAGTGGACTTTGCCCATGCGGCCCTTGATCTTTTCAATGACAGCTTTGGTGACGAGAACGTCTCCCGGTACGACCGGGGAACGGAAGTGGACGCGTTCCATGCCTGTGAACATGGGGATGAGTCCTCTGTTTTCTTCCGGATACTGAAGGGCAACGCCGCCTACCTGAGCCATAGCTTCGCAGATGAGGGCGCCCGGCATGATCGGACGGCCCGGGAAGTGGCCCTGGAAGAACGGTTCATTCATGGTGACGGATTTCTGCCCGATCGCATAGTCCATCGGTACCATTTCCGTGATCTTGTCGACGAGAAGCATCGGATAGCGGTGTGGCAGGATTTCCATGATTTCTTCAACGTTCAGATGTAACTTTTCCTGTGTTTCTTCCATAATAATTTCCTCCTTGAAATGTGGGTAGTGCGTACGGATTTATTCCTTTATTCCTTGAGGTCTTTTTTCAAAGCCTGAAGTTTCTCAGAAAGTTCGGCGTTCAGCTTATGGCTGCCGAGGACGGCGATGATGTGCGCATGAAGCGGGCCGACAAGGGAAATGTCTCCCAGAATGTCGAGTATCTTATGACGGACAAGTTCGTCGGGGAAGCGCAGCTGAGAGAGGCATTCGGTCTCGGAGTAAACGACGGCGTTTTCCAGTGTGCCGCCTTTGCCAAGGCCCATCTTTCTCATGGCTTCGAGTTCCCATGTGAATCCGATCGTTCTTGCCGGCGCGATTTCTTTCATATAGGAGTCGTGGTCAATCACGACGTCTCTCATCTGTGTGCCCAGAAGGGGATGCGGATTGATCGAGGTGAATGTGATGCGGAGCCCGTCATAGGGAAGGGCTGTGATGAATTTGTTGTCTTCGTAGACAGCAGCGCTTGTATCGAGTGTCAGGATCGGGATCATCTCATCCTGTGTTTCAATGCCTGCTTCTTCAACCATGTCGCAGAAGGTTTTCGCAGAGCCGTCGCCTACGGGCGGTTCAGGTGAATCCATTTCGATCACGCAGTTGTCGATCTGGAGTGCGTAGAGCGCGGAGAGGACATGTTCGACGGTGAAGACCTTTGCTTCGCCTTTTTCCAGTGTCGTTGCGCGCAGCGTATTGGTGATGTACCGGGACTGTGCCGGCACTTCCGGTCCTCCGGGCAGGTCGCTTCGCTTGAAAATGATTCCTGTCCCCGGAGCGGCGGGATGCATGGTCATGGTGACAGGCATGCCGGAGTGGAGACCCAGGCCCTTGTACGTGACATCTTTCCCGATGGTGTGCTGATTTCTTTTCACAATTTGCTCCCTTTACATTAAATTCCGTTTTACAATTATTTCATTATACCTTGTTTTGTATTTCAGTACAAGTTAAAAGGGCGTAGAAATTAGACAGAGACGGGAGTTTGCCCACTTTGATATAGATGAATTTCGAAGTAAGGCGCGCATGAAATTTTGAGGAAACTGCAATCGTTTCGCATTTGACCAAGTTGCCTTTCGTGCTATAATCATATTGAGAAAGGTTTTCACTCGATTTGTTCTTAATTTTCGTTCCAAAAGATACCAGGGGAGGCATCTATGAACAATATATTTGTAGGACTCATCATCGCTGTCATTGCAGGCTGGTTCGGATACTGCCTGTACCGCATGTGGCGCGGTGCAAGAGGCGCTGACTGCGCAAGCTGCGCACTTGGCGGCGATTTCGATTACGGCACTTATGGCAGGGAAGCCGTTCCCGAAAAGCCTATGGAAGTCGTGACATCGGCAGGACATCATATCATCGTCGATGAAGAAGCAGCAAGAAGACGCAGGGAACGAATCCGCAAGATGATGGAAGGAAAATAGTTTTATGGCAGTTTGACCTTGCCCTGGAAGGGAAGGTGCCCGACCTCAAATTCTGATGTCGGGCGGATGAGTTGCATTTCCTCAGCCGAAGGCTGGTTGTATGGTTTTCTGTCTTCAGCTAATCCCAAGATACTTGCGGGTATCCTCTAGTCAAATATACCGTCACGAAAGGCGGCTGTGACGAAATGATTTTACATTTCCACAGCCGCTTTCTTTATACATTCATATCTGTCATGTTTTCTCTGTTCTATGAAATGTTATAATAAAAAGTACGGGAAATCCCCGCGTTACAGAGCCGCTCTCTTTCCTTCTGGCCATGCGCCTGAAGTCTGCGGTCTTTTTCAAAAAAAGAATGGAGAAATCTTATGCTTACTAAGGAATTACAGAAGAAACAAGACGATCTGGAAGCATACCTGAAGGAGCTCGGCAGCGTCATGCTGGCGTTCTCCGGCGGCGTGGATTCCACATACCTTATGCATGAAGCTCATAAAGTCCTCGGCGACAAAGCCATGGCTGTCACGATGAATCTCGCATCCGTTCCTGAAAGGGAAGTGGCTGACGCGATGGAATACTGCACGAAGGAAGGCATCCGCCAGAAGGTCATCAAGATGGACCAGTTCGCCATCGAAGGCTTCGCTGAAAATCCGACGAACCGCTGCTATCTCTGCAAGCACTTCCTTTTCAGCACGCTGCAGCAGATTGCCAAAGAAGAAGGCTTCGCTTACGTCATCGACGGGACAAATATGAACGATGCATCGCAGTACAGGCCTGGTCTCACAGCGCTTTCAGAGCTCGGCATCAAGAGCCCGCTCCGTCATGCCGGACTTTACAAGGCAGACATCCGTGCCCTTTCCAAAGAAGCCGGCCTTGCCACATGGAGCAAGCCGTCCTTTGCCTGCATGGCGACACGTTTCGTTTACAACGAAGGCATCACGGCCAAGAAGCTTGCGATGGTCGAAGCAGCAGAGAATTTCCTTTTTTCCAAAGGCTTCACACAGCTCCGCGTCCGCGTGCATGAAGGAAATCTGGCGCGTATCGAAGTGCTCCCGGGAGAACTCTTCAAGCTCTTCAAGCTGCACGATGAAGTCTCCCGCGTATTCAAAGCGATCGGCTTCACGTATGTGACGATGGATCTTCTGGGCTACCGTATGGGAAGCATGGATGAAGTATTGAGCAAGGATCAGTTGGAAATGTAAGAAAGCGGTGAGACGATGGATGTCAGGGAAATACTCGAAGAAGTGAAGAAGGGGACGATGGATACGGCAGCGGCCGAAGAGCTGCTCCGCGCCAACCCTGCTTCGCGTTCGTATGAGGAAATGGGATATGCAAAGCTCGACACGGACAGAAGAGAAAGGTCCGGCTTTGCCGAGGTCGTATACTGCCAGGGAAAGTCCGACAAGTTCATAGCAGACATTTTCCAGAAGCTCTATGAGCTGGACGGGGAAGTCTTCGGGACGCGTGCTTCTTCCCACCAGTATGAACTCGTGAAAGAGAGGATCCCCGACATTTCCTATGACCCCGTCTCCCATATCCTGAAGAAGGAAAAAGAAGGAAAGAAACGCATCGGCTGCGTCGCGGTCTGCACAGGCGGCACGGCGGACATTTCCGTCGCCGAAGAAGCGGCCCAGACGGCTGAATACTTCGGCACGCATGTCGAGCGCATTTACGACGTGGGCGTGAGCGGCATCCACAGGATCCTTTCCAAGGAAACCCTGGTCAGGAGCGCGAACTGCGTCGTCGCCGTCGCCGGGATGGAAGGGGCTCTTGCTTCTGTCATCGGAGGCCTCGTGAAGAATCCCGTCATCGCCGTTCCGACATCGGTCGGCTATGGCGCCAGCTTCCACGGCCTTTCGGCGCTTCTGACGATGATCAATTCCTGCGCGAACGGCATCGTCACAGTCAATATTGATAATGGATTTGGCGCCGGCTACGTGGCGACCCAAATTAACAGGCTTGCAGAAAGGGGAAAAAGCAGTGAGTAAAAAATTATATCTGGAAACCGGTTCCGGCATCAGCGGAGATATGTTCGTTGCTGCCATGCTTGATTTGGGCGCTGACCAGAAAGCACTGGAAGCAGCACTCGCTTCCCTTCCGGTGAAGGGCTTCAAGACAGAAATCTCCCGCGTACAGAAATCCGGCATCAACTGTTGCGACTTCAATGTCATCCTCGATGCAGAACATGAAAACCACGACCATGACATGGCATACCTCTACGGCCCTGATCCGGTCGTTTCTTCCGATGTCCCGGAAGAACATCATCACCATCATGACGAGGAAGGGGAGCACCATTGCCACTGCCATGAAGACGGTGAACACCATCACCATCATGATGAAGAAGGCGAGCACCACTGCCACTGCCATGAAGACGGTGAAGAACATCATCATCACGACGAAGAAGGCGAACATCATCACCATCATGACGAAGAAGGCGAACATCATCATCATCATGACGAAGAAGGCGAACATCATTGCCACTGCCATGAAGACGGCGAACATCATCATCACCATGACGAAGAAGGCGAGCACCACTGCCACTGCCATGAAGACGGTGAAGAACATCATCATCACCACCATCATGATGAGGAAGAACACCATTGCCCGCACTTCCATGGCGAGGAAGGACACCATCATCATCACCATGATGAAGAACATCACTGCCCGCATTTCCATGGCGAAGAGGGCCATCATCATGATCATGACCACGTTCATGGCCATCACCACCATCACGAACACCGCAATCTGGCGGATGTCATGGCGGTCATTGACGGCGCTTCCATGACGGATCATGCCCGTGAAATCGCAAAGAAGATTTTCATGCTCATTGCGGAAGCAGAAGCGAAAGCACACAACCTTCCGATCGATGAGGTCCACTTCCACGAAGTCGGCGCTGTCGATTCCATCGTGGATATCATTTCCGCTGCCGTCTGCTTCGACAGCCTTGGCATTTCCGAAGTCATCGTGCCAAAGCTTTCCGAAGGCACAGGCACTGTCCGCTGCCAGCATGGCCGCCTGCCCGTACCGGTGCCAGCTACGCTGAACATCGTGACTGCCTGCGGCATGCCGCTTGAAATCATGGATGCCACAGGGGAATTCGTCACCCCGACTGGTGCTGCGATTGCATGCGCACTGGCTACATCCCACACGCTTCCGTCCCTTTTCCGCATCGAACGCATCGGCCTTGGCGCAGGCAAACGCGCTTACACCGAAAGAGCCGGCATTCTCCGCGCACTCCTCATTTCCGACGATCAGGGAGAAGGAGAAAGAGACGAAGTCCTGAAGATTGAAACCGACATCGACGACTGCTCGGGCGAAGTCCTGGGCTACACCCTTGAAAAGCTGATGCAGGCAGGGGCGCTCGACGTCCACTATGCGCCGGTATTCATGAAGAAGAACCGTCCTGCTTGGGAACTGACCGTTATCTGCAAGAAGGAAATCCGTGAAACACTGGAAGACATCATTTTCCGCGAAACGACGACCATCGGCGTCCGCGAATTTCCAAGCGTCATGCGCGTCATCCTGAAGCGCGAAGAAAGGGAAGTCGAAACACCTTTCGGGCAGGCACTTGTGAAGCAGGTCACATTTTCCGATACCGTCCGCAACTATCCGGAATACGAATCCGTGAAAGCACTGGCGGAAGAAAATGAAGCGTCCTTCCATGAAGTATTTGAAGCTGTCCGCAAAGCGGCAGAAGAATTAGATTGATTACGAAAGAGCGGCGGGATTGGCAGCCGCCCTTTTCATTGCAGGTCCGGAGGGATCCATCATGCTGACCATTGAGAATTTATATTTTTCCTACACGGGGAGCGCTCCCTGGCTCCTGGAAAACGTCGATTTCCATCTGGCGGGCGGAGAGTATATTTCCATCGTAGGAAATAATGGAAGCGGCAAGAGCACCCTTCTGAAAATCATACTGGGCTTCTTGAAACCGGTCTCCGGGACGGTCACGCGCCGCGCCCGCCGCATCGGCTACGTACCGCAGCGGTTCGCCGCGGATGCCTCCTTTCCCATCACCGTGGAAGAAGTCATCCATTCCTACGGGAAACTGCTGCATTTGAAGAAAATCGACGTGGATCAGGTCCTTTCCGTGACAGGCATGGAAGGGTACAAGAAACAGCTCATGGGAAGCCTCTCGGGCGGCCAGCATCAGAAAGTGCTGATCGCAAGGGCGCTCATGGGAAGCCCTGATCTCCTCATCCTCGATGAACCATCGACCGGCGTCGACCTGACCAGCCAGCGCGACATCTACAAGGAACTCGATACCCTCCATAAGGACAAGGGCGTCACCATCCTTGCCGTCGAGCACAACCTCGCTGAGGCAGGCAAAGTATCCGACCGCCTCTACCACGTCGAACACGGACACGGCCACCTCTGCAGTGTCCGCCATTATATAGAAGAATACATAGAAAAGGAGGGCGGCCATGTTTAGTTATACTTTCATGCAGAATGCGCTCATCATTTCCATCTGCATCGCCGTTCTCTGCCCATGCATCGGGCTTTTCCTGGTGCTGAAACGGTACTCGATGATCGGGGATACCCTGGCGCACTCGTCTCTGGCGGGTGTCACGCTCGGGCTTCTCTTCCGGGAGAGTCCTGTCCTCGTTTCCTTCGTCTTCACCGCCTTTGCGGGGATGATGATTGAATTTCTCCGGCAGTATTTCAAGAAATATACCGACCTCATCCTGTCCGTCGTCCTTTCCGTCTCCGTGGGCATCGCCATCACGCTGATCAGCTCCGGGCGTCTCCATGCCAATGCCGACGCCTACCTCTTCGGCTCGATGCTGACGGTCAGCAATGAGGACATGGCGATCACAGGGCTCCTGAGCCTTGCCGCCGTCCTGACGGTTATCCTGAACTATCACCAGCTTCTCTACATCACCTACGATGAAGAAGCAGCGCGCGTTGCCGGCGCGCACGTCAAAGTACTGAATTATGTCTTCGCCTTCTTGTGGCGGCTGTCATCTCCGTTTCCATCCGATCTGTCGGGATATTAGTCATTACCTCGATGATCACGCTTCCGGTGGCCTCGGCGCTGCAGCTGGGGAAAGGTTTCCGCGCAACCTTCCTCGCCGCGATGGTGTACAGTTTCCTGTCCATACTGGGGGGCTTCTTCGCATCCTATTACATAGGCGCAGCACCGGGCGGCGTCACAGCGCTCTTTGCCGCCGGACTGCTCCTTGTGACGATCCTGGCGAAAAAAGTCCTGCGCTGATGAGTCCGCATTTCCTGGGAGGAAGGGAATGCGTCTCCGGTACTCGGATCCGGCGGCCCGGCCGCCATTAGAAGAAAAGGAGTATTTCTATCATGAAATTGTGGAAAAAATTGGCTTTAGCTGGCGCGGCAGCTTGCCTCATCATTACAGCAGGCTGTGGCAAGGAAGAGAAACCGGCGGCATCTGCCCCGGCAGGGAAAGTTCCCGTCACCGTATCCTTTGGAGCCATGAAAGAGCTCACGCAGGCCATCGGGGGAGACCGCGTAGCTATCACTGTCATCATACCGGACGGCACAGAACCCCACGAATTTGAACCTAAAGCATCCGACATGATGCGCGTCAAAGATTCCAAAGTCTTCATCTACAACGGGATGGGCATGGAACGCTGGGCGCCAGAGATGCTCAAGAGCATGAAAGACGGCCCCGTCGCTGTCGTTGCATCCAAGGGAATCGACCCCATCCGCCTGACGGATGAGGATGAAATCAAGGAACACGGCGACTTTGACCCGCACGTCTGGCTCGGACCGGAAGAAGCAAGAAAAGAAGCAAAGAACATCGCTGATGCCCTTGCTGCCGCTTCTCCTGAAAACAAGGAATACTTCGAAAAGAACTATGAGAAGCTCGACAAAGACCTCACGGCTATGACCGAAGAGTACAAAAAGAAACTCTCCACCGGCCACAGCAAAGAACTCGTTGCAGGCCATGCAGCCTTCGGCTACCTCTGCCGTGACTTCGGCCTGACACAGGCCAGCGTCGAAGACGCATTCGCATCCGGCGAACCGTCCCCGGCCAAACTTGCAGACATCATCGACTTCTGCAAGAAGCACAACGTCAAGACCATCTTCACCGAAGACATGATCAGCCCGGCCCTGACCGAGACTATCTCCAAAGAAGCCGGCGCCAAAGTCGAAACCCTTGACACCATAGAAAGCGGCGAACAAGACGCAAACTATGTCAAGACCATGAAAGAAAACCTGGAAAAAATCGACAAAGGACTTGCGCTGAACTGATTTGATTGATTTGAGAATTGAAAAAGGAAGGGGCTGTGGCAAAATCCGCCAAGACGCTCTTTCTCCTTTTCTCGAACGAAGTTCGGTTTAAGGGTGTTAACCTTGCTCCGAAGGAGAAGGTCCCGGCGAAGCCGGGGAATACAGTAGTTCCACGAGCGTAGCGAGGTTTTGAGGTTTTCAGATTGTAGAGATTGTATATCTATGTTAGATTAATTCTCTGGGCAGCTATAGCAACACAAAGAAGAGGTTGGGGCTGTGACAAAATGTGTAATCATTTTGCCACAGCCTTTTTTCTATTGGAATATTCCATTAGAGGATTATCCAACATGTGTATTTATTGGTTCTGTCTGAAAACTACAAAACCTCGCTTCACTCGAGAACTACTGTATTCCCCGGCTTCGCCGGGACCTTCTCCTTCGGAGCAAGGTTAACACCCTTAAACCACGCTTTGCTCGAGAAAAGGGAGAAGCAGCGTTTTAACGAATTTTGTCACAGCCCCAGCTTCTTCTTTTATTTTTTTGATGCAATTTCTCCTTTTCAAAAGAAAAATGAATGGTGCTTTATAGCTAACTTTGGCAAGATAAAAGTCAAAAAATCAATAAGTTTAGAACGTGAATGTTCCGTAAATATGAGGGCTTTCAAAAATCGAAAAATAAAAGTCAAATTTTTTTTAGCACTCTCTTGACTTAAGTGCTAAAAGTGCTATACTATAGTTGTCAGGAGGAAAGGGGCCCCGGGAATCCTAAAAGTTTGACAACGCAAATGCAAGCGCAAAAGGAAAGAGGTCATTATTATGAGAAGCTTGATTCCATTTGATGGTTTGTTTGGTGATACGGTCCTGGATCATTTCTTTGATGATGTTCCGACCATTTACAAAGATTATGTTTCCGTTCCAAAAGCGGATATTGAAGATCTGAAAGATCACTATGAAGTAACCTGTGACATGCCGGGCTACACGAAAGATGAGATTCAGGTCACTTACGAAAACGGTATCCTGTCCCTGTCCGCAAAGAGAGAAGACACGAAGGAAACGAAAGACGCAGATCGTAAGTTTATCCGCCGTGAACGCAGCTCCGCCGGTTTCCAGCGTCAGTTCGCCGTGAGTGGCGTCAAGGAAGAGGGCATCAAAGCCAGCCTGAAGGATGGCGTTTTGAAAGTAGAGCTCCCGAAATCCGGGAAACCTGAAATCGAACCGTCCCATAAAATTCAGATCGACTGACCGGTGAGCCGCATGGGAGATGATTCTCCCGCCGGATGCATATACTCCTGAGGAGGTCCCGGCAAGGACGAAAATCCTTGCCGGGACTTTTTCGCGTCCAAAAACAGCAGCGCTCAAGGCAGCGCCTGAAGTTATATAAATCTTATATGACAACTTATACATATTTCCTTAGTAGACGATCAAGGGCCCTTTTGACAATGCATCACGTGTCAGAAGAGCCCTTATTTTTATGGCGCTATGTCCCATTTCCTTCGATAAAACCGAAGATTTCACAGTGTATTCCAGACGCTTGATTAAATGTCTACTTTGTCAACCTATTGTGAACTAAAGCAAATACTGAAATTGACAAATAAACCGTTTATAGAATATACTATTTCATAAAGTGACAGTGCAGATTCCTGCGGTCATTTTACAGGTTAATCTCCAATACCTGGGAAACCATTTTTTTATTCGGGAGGAATTACATATGGAAAGCTCTTGTGAGGAAATCATCCGCCTGGCCAACAAAGTGTTGGACGGGGGAGAGATCACTAGAGAAGAAGCAGGCCGTCTGATCCGTACAAAGGATGAAGATACCATGCTGCTTCTGGCTATGGCAGATAAGATCCGTCAGAAGTACAACGGCAATGCTGTTGACTTCTGCGCCATCATCAATGCGCGCAGCGGACACTGCCAGGAGGACTGCAAATTCTGCGCGCAGTCCGGTCATTACAGGACGGGAGCTACGACTTACCGTCTTTTGCCGGAGGACCAGATTCTGGCCGCTGCCAAGAAAGCCAAGGATGCGGGCGCTGTCCGTTTCTCTCTGGTAACGAGCGGAAGAAATCAGGATAATCCGAATGAATTCGAGGAAATCATCGATGTCGTGAAGAAGATTCACGATCAGGTGGGCATTGAAGTCTGCTGCTCCCTGGGCCTCATCACTGAGGAACAGGCCATCCGTCTTCGCGAAGCAGGCATCACAAGAATCCACTGCAACATCGAAACATCACCGTCGTATTTCCCGGAAATCTGCACCACGCACACGATGGAAGATAAGGAAGACATCATCCAGACAGCGCAGAAGGCAGGCATCCGCGTATGCTCGGGCGGCATCATCGGACTGGGCGAAGACCTCGACCAGCGTGTGGAAATGGCATTCCATCTGAAAAAGCTCCACATCGACTCTGTTCCGTTGAATATCCTCAACCCCGTCGAAGGGACACCGTTCTACACGAACGAACGTCTGGCTCCGCTGGAAGTGCTCCGTACATTTGCAGTATTCCGCTTCGTACTTCCAAAAGCGCTCATCCGCACAGCAGGCGGACGTGAAGTCAATCTTCGCAGCCTCCAGGCACATGCTCTCTCGGGCGGCCTGAACGGCATCATGGTCGGCGGTTATCTGACCACCGGCGGTAGAAATCCGAGAGAAGACCTGACCATGGTCAACGATCTGGGAAGAAGCAGAACCCAGCCACAGCTTTAAGCCTCACGGAAATTTCCCGATTTCCGAGGGGTCAGAATTACGCATTTGACGCGTAAGGTTTCACCAAGGAGAGACCCTGTTACTATACAACAGGATGTATTCATTTAAGGAGTGGTCATTCATGGAAAGCGGTTGTGAACAGATTTTAAAAATTACAGACAGAATTCTGGACGGCGGAGAAATCACCGAAGAAGAAGCAAAAGCACTGATTCGTACGACAGACGAAGACACCATGCTTCTTCTGGCATGCGCTGATAAGATCCGTCAGAAATTCTCCGGCAGAGGCGTCGACCTCTGCGCCATCGTCAATGCAAGAAGCGGACGCTGCCAGGAAGACTGCAAGTTCTGCGCCCAGTCTGCCCGTTACGACACAGGCATAGACAATTACACCTTCCTGCCGGAAGAAGAAGTCATGAAAGCAGCCCAGAAAGCGAAAGAAGCAGGCGCTGCCCGCTTCGATATCGTTACCGCAGGCCGTGATCAGAGAAATCCGAAAGACTTCGCAGAAATTCTGCATCTCATCCGCCGTATCCGCACGGAAATCGGCATCGAAGTCTGCTGCTCGCTTGGTTTCCTCACACAGGAACAGGCATACCAGCTCAAAGAAGCCGGCGTAAACCGTCTTCACTGCAACATTGAATCCGCACCTTCCTTCTTCCAGGAAGTCTGCACCACACATACCGCCGAGGAAAAAGCTGAGAACATCCAGCGTGCTCAGAAAGCCGGCATCCGCGTCTGCTGCGGCGGCATCCTCGGTCTGGGCGAAACCCTCGACCAGAGAGTCGAGATGGCTTTCCATCTGAAGAAACTGCACATTGATGCGATTCCGCTCAACGTGCTGAACCCGATTTCGGGAACCCCTTATGAACACAACGAGCCTCTGGCTCCATTGGAAATCCTCCGTTCATTCGCTATGTTCCGCTTCGTGCTTCCAAAGGCACAGATCCGTACAGCAGGCGGCCGCCAGCTGAACTTAAGAAGCCTGCAGTCCATGGCTCTGGCAGGCGGAATGAATGGCGTCATGATCGGCAACTACCTCACCAGCAAGGGATCTGACCCGCATGATGATCTCACCATGCTGCGCGACCTCGGTCGTACAAGAACCATGCCGAACGTACAGTAAGTGGAAGAGGCATGCCGCAGGGCGTGCCTTTTTCCTTGATCATACCGGGAAGAACCAATGGGAGGAACAATGAATCAGGATATAGCGCTCATTACCGAGTATATGGACAAAGTCCTGGAAGGCGGAGAAATAACAAGGGAAATGGCGGAGAAACTTCTCGACTGCGGGAAGCGCGAACCCTATTTCCTCATAGCCTCCGCCGACCGCATCCGCCGCACCTTCTGCGGAGATGAGATGCACTTCTGCAGCGACGTCAACGCAAAAAGCGGACGCTGCAGCGAAAACTGCCGCTTCTGCGCGCAGTCAGGCTGGTACAACACAGGCGTCAAGGAGTATCCGCTCCGCCGTCCTGAAGAACTTCTCAAAGAAGCCCGTCAGGCAGAAGCCTATGGCGCCGAACGATTCGGCATCGTCACCAGCGGGAGAGGCCAGACCGATCCCAAACAATTCGAATCCATCGTCGAAACAGTACGCCTCGTGACACAGCACACCGGACTTTCCGTCTGCTGCTCACTGGGGCTCCTTACCGACGAACAGCTGAAGAGACTCAAGGAAGCAGGCTGCGAAAGAATCCACTGCAACCTGGAAACGTCGAGAGATTATTTCTCCGAAATATGCACCACGCATACCTATGACGAGAAAATGAACCACATCCGCCGCATCCAGGACGCAGGACTCGACGTCTGCTCCGGAGGCATCTTCGGCCTGGGAGAAACGGAAAAAGACCGCCTCGACATGGCCTTCGCCCTGAAGGGAAGAGACATCCGCTCCGTCCCCTTAAACATCTTCAACCCGATCCCGGGCACCCCGATGGGAGAAACCAAGCCGCCGCAGCCGCTTGAAATCCTCCGCTACTTCGCCGTCTACCGCTTCATCCTGCCCCACGCCATCATCCGCGTATGCGCAGGAAGAGAAGGAGGCCTCCGCGACATGCAGTCCTTCGCACTCGCCGCCGGCCTCAATGGCGCCATGATAGGAGGCTACCTCACCATCGCCGGCCGTCCCCCGGAAAAGGACAAACAAATGGCACGCGACCTAGGCCGCGTCCTCTAAATGGGAAAAAAAGAACGCACAGCATTTCGTGCGTTCTTTTTTAGTGGGATGAAGAAATTAAAACAGGACGACCAGCCTGCGGCTGAACACCATACAATCGAGCTGACGCTCGAAGGAACTGCAACTCATCCGCCCGACATCAGAAATTGGGGTCGGGCACCTTCCCTTCCAGGGCAAGGTCAAGTGCAAAACCACACAACCTCGCTGCGCTCGTGAAACCTTTTTATAAAAACCAATGAATACTACACCCCTTTCCCTGGCAACTTTAGAAAATGCATTCTTTAAAAACCTTCACAACCAGCCTGCGGCTGAGGAACTACATCTCATCCACCACAAAAGTGGTCCCCCTTCTCCTGACGGAGCAAGGTCAAAGGCATTCTTCCCCGCTGAGGCAGGTCAAGTTCCTCCACTACGATGCTAACGGATAGTATCGAATGAGTATCTTACGGTTTTCATTTACGGTGAACGTATTTAAATGATAGTGATAATATCGGTAAGGGTCGGTACGGAAGGTTTTAACCTGCCCGTCGGGGAAGGATCCAGCCTACATTTATACTGATGCTGGAGAAAGGGGTGCAGTTCCTTCGAGTGAAGCTCGGTCGTCCGGTTTTCTCTTTTTCCACGAACGAAGTTATATAAGTTTAAGACAAATCAGATTGGATATTTTTCATTTCTCATCGCAGGGCTGCCCCCAACGGAGGGAAGTGCCCGAAGGGCGAAAGGGGTGCAGTTTCTAAAAAGGCGAAGCATCATCGCTCAGGGTGTCAGAGCTCGCCCCGTAGGGGGAGCTGGCGGCGGAGCTGACTGAGGAGGTTCATTTCCCAGGCTGCAAGGCGGTTGTATGGTTTTTCATGTTTTACTTTTCCTACTAGCAAAGCTCGGTTGTGCGGTTCTAAGCTTAATACAAATGTATTTGTGTTAAATAATCCTCTAATCAAATTTAACCGAAACCCTTTAAAGAAAGTTTGTGAACAGGAAATATATATTTAAATTAGCTATAACAAAATTCTATTAATTATTGTAACAATTATGATTTTTTGGCTTTTGAGAATACAAATTCCCTATGATATGCTGTAAATATCTAAATCCGGAACAATTTTAAACGGAAGGGAGAATTATTTATGAAGAGATTATTTATTTTTCTATCAGCTTTATTTGCTTTGTTCCTCTTACAGGTTGCACCAGCACAGGCAATTTCTTTAGGATCCAAGACTGCATCTGCTAAGGGACCGGATACATTACTTATTATTCAATTGGATCCGAATTATGTTGGTAAACCGGGAGAAATTGAAAAAAGAATTTTTGATTCATTTGCTGATGAGGTCAAAAAAGCAGGACACACCGTAGTACCATTTGCTCAGGCGCAGAAAGATCTTCGTATTTATCTTCGTGAAGAAGCCGATACAGATACTCAGCGTGAACAGGATCTCGGAGTAGTATTAAAAGCAAAAGATTTCAAGGCTTTAGCTGCAAAAGAAAATGTTCAGTATGTCCTTTTAGTTTCTACAAGAACAACTTCCGCAGAAGTAAAAGCAAATTTCTTCACTGGACAGAGAAAGAATCTTACCGTTCTGACAAATATTGTACTTTATGATGCGAAAGCTGGAGATTATCTTGCTGACCAGAGTTATACAGAGATCGGAAAGACATCTGGCAGCTATGATAGAGCTTATAGCCGTGCGACAAATAAACTTTTAGATGAAGTAAATGTTGCTGATTTTTATAAAGGCAATGTTTACTAAAACAAGTAATTAAATAAAAGTACCTGATTCACGGTAATAGAATCAGGTACTTTTATTTTTATCCTATTCTTGTCCATCCCCACAAAAAAAGGACCCACCAAGAGTCCTTTTTCCCTATCTTTTCCTATCTTTACTTATCCTTCAGTTTTTCAACATCCATAATAGCCTTATAGACCATGTCGAAGGTGATGTCGTATGGTTTGACTCTCATATCCTTGGTATGGAGGCAGTTTTCTACGAGTTCATCGGGATGCTTGGGGTCGATGCCGATGTCTTCCAGGCAGTGCGGAAGGTTGATGGATTTGGCGAAGTTGTAGATCTTGTCTCTTTCTTCGATCTGGCCGTCCATGGTGAGCATGACCTGCAGGCCGTAGTTGACGACGGCGCCGTGGAGGTGCTCGCCTTTGTGCGGGGTGCGGGTGTGGCTGTTGTAGATGGCGTGCGCGAGGCTGGAGTCGAGATCGTCTTCGATGCAGACGGAGGCCATGCCGGGAGCCACGATGATGGAAAGTGTGGCTGCTTCGAGAGCGTCTGTCACGATTCCCTTGTCTACGTCAGCGAGGGCTTCTTTGCCGTATTTCAGGATGCCTGGTGCCACGTTCTGTGCGTTGTTCACGCCGGTCTGCTGGATCCATGTGAGGTCCATACCTCTGGCGGAGAAGGGGACTTCATACTGTTTGGCAAGAGCATCGCCGAGGCCTGCCCAGAAGTACTGGCGCGGGGAGTGTGCGATGATTTCCGTATTGATGAAGGTGTGCCATGCACCGCGTTCTCTGTAAATGGAGCCTTTGAAGCTGTGATCCGGGTTGTACATGATGCAGACGGCAGTGACGGAGGCGCAGTTGGATGCGAGCGTCGGGAATGTGAAGATCGGTTTCTTCAGGAGGTGCGCAGCCCATTTGCAGGTGTCGGTCGCGCGGCCGCCGCCGACGGCGAAAATCATGTCGGCTTCCTGGATTTCCGGGATCTTTGTCAGAGCTTCGGCGTTTTCAAATGTAGCGTCGTCGCCGTAGAGGAAGGATCCGGTGATGTCGATCTTTCCGCTGACTGCTTTTCTGATCAGCGGTTCAGCGGCGATTCTGGCCTTGGTGCCGCCGATGATGACAGCGGTTTTTCCATATTCGCCGCAAATATCCGGAATCTTGTCATAGGCATCGCTGCCGATGGTGAAGTGCGGAAAATACGTACTATTCATAAATGATCCCCTCTCTTATGTAAAAGGCTCATGGCCTTGGAATGTATACAGGTATTATAGTCGAATCAGATGGTCTCTTCAAGAATCAATGACCGATGCGGACCTGCCTGCCACCTGCGGCTTCGAAGAGGCGGTGGGAAATGGAGAGAACGGTGCGCTTTTCAGAAGCGGCGCGGAGGGCGTCTAAGACCTGCTTTTCCGTGACGGAGTCAAGGTTCGCCGTGATTTCATCGAGAAGGAGTAGCGGCGGATTCGTGACAGTTGCGCGGGCAATGGAAAGGAGCTGGAACTGGCCCTGTGAAAGGAGTCCCGGGTCGTAAGGCGTATCAAGGCCCTCCGGCAAGTCTTCGATGGCAGGAAGGATGCCTGTCTCGGCAAGTGCCCTTCTGACATCTTCCTCAGAAATGGAGGGATCGGAGAGTGTGATCTGGTCTCTCATGTTTCCCGAAACAGGTTTGAACTGCTGCTCGACGAGGCCGAATACCTTTCTCCTTTCCTCTTCAGGGATGGATTCCGGCGCGCGCCCGAAGATGCGGACGGTGCCTTCCGATGGCTGGTAGAGGCCGCAGATGAGCTTGAAGAGCGTGCTCTTGCCCGAGCCTGTCCGCCCGATCAGCGTGACGTTCTCGCCTTCATGGATGGTGAGGTCGAAATTGTGGAAGACGGGCTTTCCATCTTCGTAGGCAAAGGAAAGATGGCGGATGGAAATCGGGATATTTTCTTCCTTTTCGGACACTGCTGCGGAAGGCGGTTCCATTTCTTTTTCGGAGAGGAAATCGCTGATCCGCTTGCAGCCTGCGATGGCGGACTGGATATTCTGGATTTCCATGCCGATGCTTTCCAGTGGAGAGAAGACTTTCCCGACGTAGGCGATCAGGGCGACGGCGGTGCCCGCGCTCATGCCGAAGAGTGCCTGGAAGTCGCTCCTGCTGACGGAGAGGACGACCATGATGGCGATGATAAGCGAGCTCACCGTGATGATGATCGGCGAGTAAATCGAGTCATACAAGTTGCTCCTGTTCATCGCGTCGAACCCCGCGCGGACGGATTTCCCGTACCTTTCTTCCATGAAGGATTCGCGGTGGTAGAGGCGGATCGTGCGGATGCTGGCAATCGTTTCAGGGATGGCCTGATTGATGCCCGCGACGGCTTTCCTGTTGTCGAGCTGCGCGGAAAGCATGCGGCGCTGGAATGTCCTCGTGAGGAGGAAGAGAATCGGCAGTGATAAGAAGAGCAGGATCATGAGGCCCTTGCTCAGGAAATAGACGACGCAGAGGATGGAAACAATGCGGAAGACGTCGGAAATCATGGAAATGATGCCCGAGTCGAAGAGGTCTTCGAGCGTGTCGACGTCGTTCACGAAGAGCGAGGCGAGCGATCCGCTGTCGTTTTCTATGAAGACGGAGGAGGGCAGGCGCGAGAGCTTGTCCGCCATGAAGGAGCGGATGTGACGCGTCGAGCGCTGGCCGAAGATCGTGATGATCGTTTCCTTGACCGAGTCCGCGATGCCCGAGACGGCTGTCAGGGCAAAGTAGAGAAGGCCTGCCTGGATGAGGAAGGGAAGCATCGCATTTTCTGCCGTCAGTTCATCGACGATGCGCCTAAGAATCAGCGGCGGCGTGACGGAAACGGTGACGGAGATGAGGATGGCAAGGACGAGCCCGATAGTCAGCTTCTTATTATGCAGGGCAGCATAGCGGAAAATGGAGTAAAGCGGGCGCTTCGTGTCGACGGGATTCTTTTGGCTCATTTATCGTCCCCTCCTTCCGCGAGGGCGTGCTGCATCTTCCAGAGGCGGCGGTACTCCCTGTTCCTGCTGAGAAGTTCTTCGTGGGGAAGGACCTCTACACTCCCGTCTCCTGAAATCCAGACGACGCGGTCGAAGTCCTTGAAGAAATGGAGACGGTGGGAAATGAGGATGACGATCGAATCCTTCAGCATCGGGCGGATGTTGGTGAGGATTTCCTCTTCCGTCTTTCTGTCGACGGCGGAGAAGGGATCGTCCAGGATGAGGAGCGGGCGCTTGTGGTAGAGTGTACGGGCCAGAGCCACGCGCGCCTGCTGGCCGCCGGAAAGGCGGAGGCCTCCTTCTCCGATCATCGTGTGGATGCCATCCGGGAAGGAGGAAATTTCCTTGTCCATCTCGACGGCTTTAAGGACAGCATCGAGATCGCCGGGCTTTCCGAGGCGGATGTTGTCCTCGATTGTTCCCGAGAAAAGCTCGGGGCGGTGACCCATGTAGCCGACCGTGCCGATGGGGTCGATTTCGCTTCCAAGGCGCTTTCCACCGTAAAGGATCGTGCCTTCATAAGGGTACTCGCAGAGGAACGTGCGGCCCAGCGTCGATTTCCCGCTGGCGACTTCCCCTGTGACGCCGATGAATTCCCCGGGCTTGGCTTCGAGGTTGAAATCTTTGTAAATCGGGTGGTCGCCGCCCGGGTAGGTGAAGGAAACGTGGCTGACGGAAAGAGTGGCAGACGGGGACACCTTTTGTTCTGTCTCCTCGATATCCTTCAGGTAGGGACGGACGCGGACCCATGACACCTTCGCTTTCTGCACGGCATTGAAAAGATGCGCCGCATGGGAGGCCTTTACGGCCAGGCGAGCAAAGCAGGCAAGGTAGGCCGAGAAGGCAGCGATGTCCCAGGAGGCCCAGCCCGTTCCCATGACGTTCCTGCCGCCATGGACGATGATAAAGAAAGCGCCTGTCATGGCGATGACTTCATAAAGAGGCTCCATGGTATTTCCCCAGAGATTGGCGCGGACCGTCTTCTTCTCATAATCGGCAAGATACGTCTCATAGATACCGTCCTGCGCCGTCTCCTCGCCGAAAATGCGGTAAGTGAGCGCATTCCTGATGCGGTCCATCGTGCGGTCAGAAAGGCGGCCGCTCGATTCCTTCCCGGCGCGTGCGCTGTCGGTCACGACTTTCTTGAGCCGGCCGGCAATGAAGTAGGCAATCGGCGGGAAGAGAAGGACGAGGAAGGTCAATTTCCAGTCATAGTAAAAAAGGAGCGCGGCATAAGCGACCATGACGACGCCCGTGTCGAAGACTTCCGTCGTGAATTTGCGCATGCCTTCCACGCAGGCATCGACGTCCGAGACGACGCGCGTCATGAGGGACCCTTCTGTCTCGCCCGCCTTGGCCGTTTCCTGATGGATGAGCGTGCGGTAAAGGATCGCCTTCATCGCAAGGGAGATGTCGTTGGCAAAATGGCGCACGTAAAGACGCTTGAGGGCGCGGCAGCCCTGCACGATCATGATCGTCAGAAGGTAGAGCGAAGCGAGGCGCAGCATCGCCGATGGCGCCCGCTCGCCGCCCAGGATGTCGATCACGTACTGGGCCAGCTGCCCTTCGAACCAGGGGGAGAGCGTCATGCCCACATTGTAGATGAGCCCGCTGATCGTCACGTACAAAAGGACCTTCTTCTCTCCCGCAAAGTAATAGAGAAGATCCGACGGCGTATATTTCTTCATAATAATCTTCTTTCTTTCCTGAATTCTTCCTTTTTGTCTATTATAATTCAGAGAGAGGCACACGGTTTTAAACAATACTTAAAATTTTAAACAATACTTAAAATAGAAACAAGAATGATAAATGAGAATTTTTCCTGTTTTGGCAAAGCGTTTTTTAGTATATAATAAGAAATAGATATGAGGAAAATAAAGGGGGACCTTGTATGAATTGTAAAAAAGCTGCTGCAGCGGCCGTTTTTGTACTCGCACTCGGGGGAAGCATCGGAGCGGATGCTGCCACCATTTCCCTTCCAGGACTTTCCGGAAATCCGGCGGAGCAGTCCGGGGCATTCCGCACCGACGACTACCATCTCACACGTGCTTACCTCAAAAGCCCGTACCTGATCGCGCACGGCATCAATGAAAACTTCGCAGGCTACGTCAATGCGGCGATTGCCAGGGAGAAAAGAAATTTCCTGGACGAACTTTCCAGGGAACCTGCCGGCATCACGGGGATCATGACGTGGAATGAAGGTCTTATCGCAAACTACTACAGCAACCTGCAGGGGATCACAAGCCTCGTCCTCATCGAGGAATGGAAGAGCGCAAGCGGCTCCTCCCTCTTCGTGAAGGGACTCAACTTTGACGCGGGAGGAAATCTCATTCCCTTCAAGCGTCTCTTTCCACGCATGACAGCAGGCGATGCGGAGGAAAGGATTCAGGCATATGCATCCAAAGCAGGGATCATGCTGCTTCCTCATAGAAAGGCGGCCCTTCCCACGAACTACTACGTGTCGAAGAAAGGCGTCGTCTATGCCATTTACCAGCCGGGCGAAAGGACGCTTTATAAGTACGGCGTCTTCTGCGTCCCGATAGGGACAGTCTGACCCGGCATTCCATCAAGGAGGAATCACGATGAAGAAATTGGAAATCAGCCTTATGGCTGCCCTGCTCCTGTTTCCAGCCATTGGCACCGCTGAAGCGTACACCGCCGAGACACTGAAACAGGCGCAAGGCCCTGCCATTGTTTCTGAATCCTACAAAGACGGCACCATGGAAGTACGCAAAGCCGTCTCGAAAGACGCAAATCTCCTTCGCCGCGCAAGAATCAACAGCGCCATCGATACGGAAATCGACCGCTTTGGAAACTATGTGGCAAAAGCCAATCAGCGCACCGGAGGCGGCACAAAGGGATGGATCAATTACAAAGAAGGCATGACTGGAGAAAACGACCCGTACACCAGCCTTCTCCTCTTCGAATCCGTTTACTATTACCATGCGGCGCATCCTCTGACCTATGCCAAAGGACTGACCTTCGACCAGATGGGACATAAAGTCACCTTCGAAGACCTCAAGAAGAAAATGCCGAACCTCACTCTGGAAGAACTCCGCCGCCAGACCGCCCTTCAGGCAGAAGCCAACCACCTCTTCCTCTTCAAGGACTACAAGATCAACAAATTCCCGGAAACCTTCTACATTGACAAAAACAATCACCTCTACTTCGTCTTCCAGCAATACGCCATCGCTCCCTATGCCGCAGGCTTCATCGTCATAGACATGGGCGAAGTCCCGGAGAAATAAGCATCAAAAAAGGAAGTACATCTATCAAAGAACGCACTTCCTTTTTATTTCATTTTCATTACAGGAACATCAGCCCGATGGCGATCAGGAGGAGAAGCGTGCCCTCCACGCGGCTCATGATGAGCGGGAAACTCTCATGACGGATGAGGGTATCCTTCAGCTGGCCGGCGCAGATGGCGGCGATTGAGAAAAGGATGGCTGCCTGGATGGAGAACGTCAGGCCCAGAAGACCGATCTGAAGACTGGGAGAGAGGAAACCATTTGGCTGGACGAACTGCGGAAGAATCGCGAGGAAGAAAAGAAGCACCTTCGGATTCGACGCATTCATGAGGAAGCCCCTCTTGAAGCCCCTCTTGTAGAGTGCAAAACTTTCCGACTTATCCACCACGTCGCCCGCCTTGATCGAAGCGCCCTTCGAGCGGAAAGCGCCGTAGGAGAGATAAAGGAGGTAAGCCGCGCCGCAGTATTTCAAGACCATGAAAGATGCCGGCGAGCTCTGGATGAAAGCCGCCACACCTGCCATGACAAGAAGCGTATGCCAGAGAGGACCCGTTGCGAGCCCCATCGCCAGCGTCACACCCTGCCTGGGTCCTGCCGAAAGACTCTTCGTCAGGATGTACATATTATCCGGCCCCGGAGCCAGCGTCAGCAGGATCGCCGCGCCAAGGAAAGACAAGTAATTCGCTAAATCCATCTCTTCGCCTCCTCAAAAGGAAATTTCAATTATTATATCATTTTCAGCGGTGCTCTGGCGGGAAATTTGACCCTGAGCCCCTAAGAGTGTATAATATGACTTATAGTCAATTATTTTACAAACGAAAGGAAGGTTCCCATGAAAAAGAAATGGCTGGCCCTTGCGGCCGCAAGTTTTCTCGTATTCTCTACCATGACAGCGCAGGCAGAAGAACCTGCCAGAAGAAGCATCACCGTTTCCGGATCGGGACAAGTGACCGCCAAGAGCGACATTGCCACCCTTCATATTTCCGTACAGACAGAATCCGCCAACAGCAAAGCTGCCGTCCGTGAAAATGCGAACACGATGACCGCCGTCAGAAACGCCGTCATTGCAGCAGGCGCCGACGCTTCCAAGATCGAAACACAGAACTACAGCGTCTATCCGCAGCAGAACTACGACAACAAGGGAAGAAAAACCGACTTGAAATACATCTGCAACAACACCATGAACGTCACCGTCACCAACATTGCAAGGACAGGTGAAGTCATGGACGCAGCTATCAATGCAGGCGCCACCCGCCTCGACTCCGTCGATTTCGGCGTGAACGATACACAGAAATTCAAAGACGCAGCCTTAAGAGCCGCTGCCCTTGATGCCAAGAACAAAGCCAACATCCTGGCATCAGCCCTCGGACGCACCGTCGTGAACGTCATCTCCGTCAACGAAGACAGCGTGAACGTCGTCCCGTACCGCCTGATGTCCTTCAAAGCCGCCGCCCGCGACAACGTGGAAACGACGACACCCGTAGACCCCAGTGATTCCAAAATGGAAAGCCACGTCACCATCGTCTTTGAAATTGCCTGAGGATAATTTTATATAAAAAGAAAAAAGGGCTGTGACAAAATGGATAATCATTTCGTCACGGTCCTTTTTCCTTGCAAATTTTGAGGAAAAGTGTCTAGAATAATAAAAAAATAAAAAGGAAGAAAGAAATGGAAATCACAAACGCATCCATAGAAGACATCGACCGCATCGAAGAAATCGCAACCGCGGCATTCAAAAGCACAGTCTACTACGCCAAGCCCATCCTCACCACCCACGTAGAACACTTCCCGCAAGGCTTCCTCCTTGCCAGAGAAGGAAAAGAAATCCTGGGATTCATCTGCGGCCTTGGCGCCAGAGAAACATCCATACAGGGCTGGATGTACGAAAAGAAAGCCCGCCCCGAAGAAAACCCCACCACCTTCATGGGACTCTACCTCGCCATCGATCCCAAGTACCAGGGAAAAGGCATAGGCACAGAGCTCCTGAGACAAGCCGAACACCTCTCGGCAACCCTCGGCTGCACCCGCCTCACCCTCATCTGCGAAGACCACCTCATCCCGCTCTATAAGAAACTAGGCTACACATTAGACGGCATTAACGCCCTCAAATACGGCAACAAAACCTGGTACGACATGTCCATAGAAACAAAAAAATAAAAGAAAGAGGAGAAAGAGTCGTATGGTTCCCATCACTCAAATCATAAAACATGAAAACTGATAATATCCTTACACGCCGAAGCGGAAGGTTTTGACCTGCCCCAGCGGGGAAGAATGCCTTTGACCTTGCTCCGTCAGGAGAAGGGGGACCACTTTTGTGGTGGATGAGATGTAGTTCCTCAGCCGCAGGCTGGTTGTGAAGGTTTTTAAAGAATGCATTTTCTAAAGTTGCCGGAGAAAGGGGTGCAGTATTCATTGGTTTTTAAAATATGAAAAGGTTCCACGAGCATAGCTCGGTTGTATGGTTTTATCAGAAGAACGGTTTTCCCCCCACCCAAAAGGGACTGCAGAAATACACGAAACTGTATTTCCGCAGTCCTTTTCTATTTCCTTATTTCTTGATGCAGATTTCATCAAGCGGACGTTTCGGGACGCAGTAGTCCTTGTTTTCATCCAGATAATACTTGATCGAACCATTCTCAGGAACGTCGACGATCGTGCTCTTGCAGCCCGGGTATCCCAGAGCAATCAGGAGACGCGGATTCCAGTCTTCCGGAACGCCCAAGAGCTCCGTCATCTTCGGGAATTCGACAGCACCCAGCATAGCCGAGCCGATGCCGTAGCTGTACGCATTCAGCGTAATCGTCCTTGCTGCGATGCCCACATCCACATCAGCCCACGGATTGCCGCGGCCTTCCTTGCAGATAAGGACGAAAGCCGTCGGCTGTTCGCCTACCTTCGGCGTGCCGAGCTCCTTTGGAAGAGCAGCGGCCCAGTGGATCATCGGCTGCATCTTGGCAACAAGATCCGGATCCTTCACCAGCACATAACGGAGCACCTGCCCGTTCATCGCGCTGTTCGCAATGCGGACATTGTCCATCAATTCATCCAATACTTCCGGAGCGATCTTTTCCTGCGTGAAACGGCGGTACGTACGGCATCCGGTGCAAAGCGTCTTGAAATCCATAAGAAATCCTCCTTATTTGACGTGAGCGATGACTTCCACTTCACAAAGCGCCCCGGCAGGGAGAGCCAGGACAGACACACAGCTTCTGGCGGGCTTGCTGATGAAATGCTTCCCGTAAATTTCATTGAAAGCTGCGAAATTTTCCATATCCGTCAGGAAACAAGTCGTCTTCACGACAGCTTCCATATCGGCGCCGGCCTTCTTCAGCACAGCCTCGATATTTGCGCAAACCTGCTCAGCCTGAGCCTCCAGACCCTCAGCAAGCTTTCCCGTTTCCGGATTGATTCCGATCTGACCGGATAAAAATACAAGATTTCCGACCTTCTTAGCCTGAGAATACGGTCCCAGCGCAGCCGGAGCATGCTTCGTTTCAATAGTCTTCATAGAAATCCCTCCAATGGAAAAATATAAAGATTCTGACCTAAATATAAACCTTAAATAGATATAAAAGCAAGAAGTACCCAAAGGGGAACCACTGTAAGAATGGACAGGGAATTTGATTGACAATAAGCAGGAAAGCATTGAAAATGAATAGAAAAGGAAGGAGGCGGGCCGATGGCATTCACGGTTAAAGATGCACTGGCTTTGGATAATCTGAAAAGCGCAAAAGTTGTGGCAGGTCTTAATGGTGAGGATCGTGTGATTCAGTATGTGGATATCATGGAGACACCGGATGCATATAAGTGGATTCGCAAGAATGAGCTCATTATTACGACTGGGTATACCATTCGGGAAGATCTGGATGCACAGCTCCGGCTGGCCCGTCAGGCGTGGGCAGATGATGCAGCAGGACTTGCTATCAAATTTGGAAGGTATATAGGCAAGGTGCCGTCTGAAATGATTGAACTCTGCAACCGACTGGACTTTCCGCTCATTGCACTCCCGGATGAGATTCCGTATATCGACATCACGCATCCCATTATGACAGGGATTATTAATTTGCAGGCGGAAGAGCTTGCATATTCAGATGATGTATATAAGAAGCTGACGAAAGTAGCCCTGGAAACAAACAGCATTGAGAGAATCGCAGAAGAATTATCCGGCATACTGGGAAAGGAAGTCCATATTTATCCGCATAATCTGAGCAAGGAAGCTCTGTCTTCCATGGATAAATTCAAGGTCTTTCCGATTATGATAAAGTCATCCAATTATGGGTATATCGCTGTAAAATCATTGATTCCTTTGACAGAGAAAGAAATGATCGCCATCGAGCATGCTAAAGTTCTGGCGGCTCTTCAGCGAATCAATTATGAGCTGGCAACAGAATCTCATTGGAATGAGAGGCGTGATCTTCTTGATGATTTAATCAGTGGAAAACCTGTAAACTGGGACCTGGTCTCTGCGCGTGCAGCGGAATTCGGTTTTTCCCTGGAGGGTGAAAAGTGTGTTTGCATAATTGATATTGACAGATACTCGGCCTACCTTTTAAGGAACAAGCTGACGGAAAGAGAATCTATGATGTTCCGAAGAAGTTTCTATCATATCGTGCAGGATACCGTACGCGTCTATGGGCATATTGGGCTCAACTTCCTGACTGCCCAGCAAAACGATAAGATTATTCTTCTCTGCCCATCGGGTGACGACATCTCTATGGACTGGGATAAGATTCTTCGGATTATTCGTGAGAAGCTGGGAAAGCTGGGGAATGGAGTGACTGCAACATGTGCAATCAGTAATGATGTCAAAAATATCATGGAAATTCCACATGCTTATAAAACTGCTCAGCACCTTATTACACTTTCAAGGAAAATTTATGGAGAAGGGCATACAATCCGCCAGAAAGATGCGGAATTGTACCTGATTCTTGAAAAAATCGATTCGATCTCTTTATCCAACTCGCTCCTTGCCCCGGTTCTTCGGTCAAAGAAAAAGGATGAATATCTTCTGACACTCCGGACTTATCTTGCTTGTGACAGCAATGTGTCTGAAGCTGCGGAGAAGCTCTTCATTCACCGGAATACGATGCAGTACAGGCTTAAGCAGATAGAAAAGCTGATTGGACAGCCGATGGACAGCGCTGAGACGAAGACGCTTCTCTGGCTTCTTTTAAAAGCTCATGAATTATTATAGTAAAAGGTCATAATTGTGCAGTTTGCACAAAAACTGAACTATTCTTTATTCATCTCAATCTAGGATGAAAAGAAGGTTTTAAGGTACACTAAGGTCATGTAATGGGAATCCTTTGTTCCTGAGACAGACTGAGGGTACCTTATTTTTTATGGTTCAGGAGGCAGTATATGAGCGTACAGACCGTGCATGAAAAGCATCCGAGTGCCCTAGAGCCCGGCGTGCTGACTATGAACGTGCTCCTCTCATTTTTTGGGGCAATCATAGGCCTGCAAATCATCACATCTTTGGGCGTAACGCCGAACACAGCAATTATCGGGGTATTGATCTCGCTGATTGTTTCTAGGATTCCTATCGGTGCTTTCATGAAATTCAAGGATATGCATCGACAGAATTTAGTGCAGACTGCTATATCCAGTGCGACTTTCGGCGCAGCGAATTCACTCTTGCTGCCAATCGCCATTCCTTATCTGCTGGGACATGCTGAACTTGTATGGCCGATGCTGATGGGTGCGGTTCTGGGGATGTCCATTGATATGTGCATGCTGTACTGGCTCTTCGACTCCAAGGCATTTCCCGGCAAGGCTGCATGGCCGGCAGGTATCGCAGCTGCTGAGGCCATTAAGGCAGGAAATAAAGGCGGAAAGCAGGCAATGCTTCTTATGTGGGGCATTGGTGCCGGCATTGTCGGCTCTTTCTTCAAGATTCCTATGTCAGCACTTGGAATCACCATGATTGCCAATATGTGGGCTATGCTGATGTTTGCCATTGGCCTTCTGCTCCGCGGCTATTCCAAGATGTTCTTCGGGATTGATCTCAATGCGCTCTACATGCCGCATGGATTCATGATTGGTGCCGGCCTCGTCGCTGCATTCCAGATCCTGATGGTATTCCTGGAGAAGAAAGGCAAGAAAGCAGTAGAAGATGATGTGGAACCCTATCAGTACACAAGAAGCGATAATGCAGTTGAACACCGCATTATCCGCGGGTTCGTTCTCTATATTCTTTCTGCAATTCTTCTGTCTTTTGTAGCAGGTCTTTATACAGGCATGTCTCTTCCATATCTCTGTCTTTGGATCCTGTATGCTGCTGTTGCCTGCATCCTGGCTGAATTTATTATCGGTCTTTCTGCAATGCATTCCGGATGGTTCCCTGCTTTTGCAACATCCCTTATTTTCCTGATTATCGGAATTCTTCTTGGATTCCCGCCTGTTGCTCTGGCAATTCTTGTAGGGTTCATTTCCAGCGGCGGTCCGGCATTTGCCGACGGCGGCTTCGATTTCCGTACAGGCTGGATTCTTCGTGGATTTGGCAAGGATCCTGCATTTGAAATGGAAGGACGCCGTGAACAGTTCATTTCTGCTTTCGTTGGGTTTGGTGTCAGTGCTATTACCGTTGCCTTGACACATGATATGTATTTCTCGCAGAGCTTATTCCCGCCGGTTGCTAATGTTTTCGTGGCAACAATCAATGCAGGCATTGATCCGGGAATTGTCAAGAATCTTCTTCTTTGGGCTATTCCTGGTGCACTGCTTCAGTTCTTTGGCGGTTCTGCAAGGCAGATGGGAATCATGATGGCGACAGGGCTCCTGATTGTCAGCCCGATAGCCGGACTGACCGTTGTTGCCGGACTCCTGGTCCGCTTGATTATCATTAAGACTAAGGGTGAGGAAGCAATGATACCGGTCACCGTCATGGCAGCCGGCTGTATCGCGGGCGATGCACTCTATGGCTTCTTCAATTCTTTGGTTCGTGTAAGCCTTAAGAAATAATACAGATGAATTTTTTGGGGAGGTAAAATAATGGCTTTAAAACAGGTTTTAGACGTTTATGAAATTTTAGATGACATCCACGTTAATGGTGAAGTTGTTACTGAATATGCAAAAAGCAAAGGAATCCTGGACGCCACATACACTCGCGTTGATGAAGGAAAAGGTCCGACTGATTTTATCCGCCTCGTTATTCCGGGTAGAAACGGGAAATTAAACGGTGGCAAAGCTCCGACACTTGGCATTATCGGCCAGCTCGGCGGAATCGGCGCAAGACCAGAGAGAATCGGATTTGTATCTGACGGTGACGGTGCACTTTCTGCCGTTGCAACTGCCATTAAGCTGATTGATATGGTCGGAAAAGGCGATCAGATCGATGGGGATGTTATTGTATCCACTCATATTTGCCCGACCGCTCCTACAATGCCGCATGATCCGGTTCCTTTTATGGGATCCCCTGTTGATATGGCAACAAACGTCAAATTGACCGTTGATCCGGACATGGACGCTATTCTTTCTGTTGATACGACAAAGGGAAACAGAATTCTCAATAAGAGAGGATTCGCGCTGACTCCTACCGTCAAAGCCGGCTATATTCTGCATATCAGCGAAGATCTCCTGCAGATCCAGCAGACTTCTACCGGAGAACTCCCATGCGTGCTGGCTCTGACAACGCAGGATATAACACCATATGGCAATGGGCTCTATCATATGAACAGCATTCTTCAGCCCTGCTGCGGGACGGATGCTCCGGTCGTAGGTGTGGCAATCACGACGGAATCTTCTGTACCGGGATGTGCAACAGGAGCAACTCACGAAGTTGACGTCGCTGAAGTTGTTCAATTCTGCGTCGAAGCTGCTAAGGAATTTACGGCAGGGAAGTGCAGCTTCTATGATAAGGATGAGTTCGAAATGATCCAGAAACTTTATGGATCCATGAAAGTTCTTCAGACAAGAGGAAATCAGTAATTTTATCATAAAATATGGACGACCACCGGGAGCATCTCCCGGTGGTTCTGCCCGTGAAAGGAGTTCTCATGAAAAAGATTGGCGCAATTACAGTCGGGCAGGCACCCCGCGTAGATGTGACCCCGGATATAGAGCCGCTTCTCAGAGGAATTACCCTTGTTCAAAGAGGCGCTCTTGATGGAATGACGAAAGAGGAATTGAAAGCAATTGAACCGGAAGAGGGCGATTATGTTCTTGTATCCCGCCTTAAGGACGGGACTTCGGTCAAAATGGCTGAAAAGCATATTCTGCCTCGTATCCAGAAGATCATCACAGAGCTGAATGAGGAAGGCATGGAAGCTATCCTTATGCTCTGCACAGGGCAATTTCCTCATTTCGAATCCAAAGTGCCACTTTTCTATCCGCAGGTACTTCTTCAATACTTTGCGGAAGCGGTTATTGGTGAAAAGACACTGGGCGTATTGACACCTGATGAAAGCCAGTTCCCACAGTCCATCCAGAGATGGAAAGAAAATGGAGTGAAGAATGTTCTTGTCGAGGCAGTATCTCCGTATACGGAAGCGGACAAAGTTCCAGAGGCCGCAAAACGTCTGAAAGATAAAGGCGCAGACATGATTGTCCTTGACTGCATTGGCTATTCAGAGGCTATGAAGCAGGCGCTTCATGAAGCCGTAGATATTCCTGCCATTCTCGGGCGCACAGTGGCAGCACGTTTTATTGCAGAACTATATAACGAAGGAAAGGAGCTCTGACATGAAAAATTATCATTTCATTGATCCTCTTAAATTTTTATCTGAGGCGACATCCCCTTATCAGACGGTGATTAAGAGCGCAGAAATTTTGAAAGAAAATGGATTTGAAGAGCTGGAATTGGATCAGGATTGGAAGCTGGAACCCGGGACAGATTATTTTGTCAAGGTTTATGGCTCCACACTGGTTGCATTCCATTTTGGTAAAAATTTAAGAAGCCGTCTTCACCTGGGAGCCGCTCATACAGATTCTCCCTGTCTCAGGATCAAACCGAATGCGGAAACGACCACAAGAAACTATGGCAAACTCAATGTAGAAGTATATGGCGGTATGATCAGAAGCACCTGGATAGACAGGCCGCTTTCTCTTGCAGGAAAGATTGTTCTGAAGTCGAATGATCCTTATCATCCTAAGACCGTTTTCGTAGATGCACGCCGTCCGCTGATGGTAATTCCGCATCTGGCCATTCATATGAATCGTCAGATGAATGATGGGGAATCCTTCAATCAGCAGAAAGACATGCTTCCTTTGATTACAATGCTTGACGGGAATCGTTTGTCTGAACCATTCTTCATGAACTTCCTTGGAAGCGAGTTCAAGCTGCCGGTTGAAGATATCTTTTCTTATGAGCTGACTGTGTATCCCTGCGATCCGCCATGCCTCGTGGGCATTCATAATGAATTTATTTCAGGATCCCGTCTGGATAATCTGACATCCGTAATGGCCTGCCTGAATGGCATCATCAACGGAAGCAAGAAAGATGGTCTTCATGCAGTTGCACTTTTTGATAATGAAGAAGTAGGCAGCAAATCCAAACAGGGTGCTGCGTCAATGGTTCTGCCGGATATTCTGGAAAGGATCTATCTGAATCAGTGCTTTACGACAGAACAATATCTGGCGGATTTGGGGAAGGCATTCTTCTTCTCCCTGGATGTGGCACATGCGCTGCATCCCAATGTACCTGAGAAAAACGATATTACAAATTTCCCAGTTCTAAATGGCGGCGTGACACTTAAAATTGCCTGCTCTCAGTCTTATGCAGGCGATGCGGAGGCGATTGCCATTGCTAAGTCCCTGTGCAGCGGGCACAATATTCCCTGCCAGGTATTCCTGAATCGTTCCGATATTGCCGGCGGATTCACACTTGGAACTCTGCTTTCGGCAAATCTTCCAATCCGTACAATGGATATTGGTGTTACGGTTCTCGGAATGCATTCTGCACGTGAAACAATGGGCGCTGATGATCAGGATGCCATTAACAGGCTGATGACTGTTTTCTTTGAATAAATAAAAGCATAATTCATGCAATGTGAGAAGCTCGTGCTGTCTTGGCGCGGGCTTTTTGCACTGCATTCGGCGCCGCATCCATTCGTATTTCCTGGCCTTCTTTTTTCCTTTCCTTGCTATATGTGGTAGAATAGAAACAGATAGTATTCAAAAATTTAAATATATACGAAACAATGTATACAGAACAAATTTATAAGGAGATGGGCATCATAGAATTTCATCCGTTTCGCATAGAAGATAAGAAAATGATCGACGGATTCTTCCGCATTCACCATTATGAGCAGATCGACTGCACATTCAATACGCTTTTCATCTGGCAGAAGGCGCACGACACGTCCTGGGCTGTTCAGGATAATATTCTTTTCATCCGTGCAGGACATGGCAAGGACCTTTTCTTCCTTCCGCCATTTGCCAAGGAAGAAGAGGAATTCAAGCATGGCCTTGACCTGATTCATGAAGAACTCGATAAGCTGGGCATGCCTTTCCGCCTGAAGTCCGCATCCCGCTGGGTGACGGAACAGATCGAAAGACTGCTGCCGGGCAAGTATGATTTCATCGAAGACAGAGACAATGAGGAGTACGTGTACCGTACCGCTGACATGATCAGCCTGCCGGGCAAGAAGCTCCGCATGAAGAAGAATCACCTGAATGCATTCCTCCGTCAGTACGGCGGGGATTACACCTACGAATCGATCACGAAGGAAAACATGGAAGATGCGAAAGCGGGCATCCATGAATGGTTCGAACGTCATGGCGACATCGAGGAAGAAGAGGAAGCCATGAAGATCTGCTTTGACAACTGGGATGAACTGGGCGTCAAAGGCGCGATCATTCGTATTTACGGCAAGGTGGAAGCCTTCACCAATGGCGACCTTGTCAATGAAAGAATGGCGCATATTATTTTTGAAAAGGCAAATCCGAATATCAGGGGATTATATCAGGCGATCAACAGGGATTTCCTGATCCATGAATTTGCCGACACGGAATTCGTCAACCGCGAAGAAGACCTGGGCATCGAAGGCCTGCGTGAGGCGAAGATGGGCTACAACCCGGATCATCTGACTGAAAAGTTTGATGTCGTGCTGAAGAAATCATCTGACTGACCTGTTGACAAGGAGGAAAGATGAAAATCCGCAAATCTACACTCTCCGACGAGTCTGATGTAAAGGCGCTCTGGGGCTACTGCTTCGAACCGCCGACAGATCCGTTCTTTCAATGGTACTTCAAAGAGCTTGCCAAGCCGGAGGAAATCCTCGTAGGCGAGAACCAGGGCAGCATCGCATGCGACCTGCACCGCCGTCCTTATGACCTTTCCATCAGAGGGCTCCGCTATCCCGTCGACTACATCGTCGGCGTTGCGACCCACCCGGCAGCGCGCATGAGAGGGTACGCCAAGGAACTCATCCGCGGCGAATTCCACCTCGCACTGAAAGAGGACAAGCCCTTCGTCATCCTGATGCCGTCGGCTGCTTCCTTCTACCTGCCGATGGGATTTGGCTTCTATGCCCACCAGTGGGAAAGAAGCGCAGCACCTGAAAGGCTCGCAGCTCTGGGAAGAAGAGCCGAATCCTGCCGGACTCTCACGAGCTCCAATGACTGGAAAGACCTCGCTTCGATTTACAGAGAATACACAAAGAAGAGAAACGGCTGGGCTTACAGGGATGAAAAATCCTGGGAAAAGCACATCGATGCACAGCTTCTTGAAGGCTATATCGCTGTCACCTATGGCAGAAAAGGCCCATCCGGATACCTTTTCTACACCCTGGACGACAGAAAAATGATCGCCTCTGAAATGGCATTCAAGAACGAAGCAGGACGCAAAGCGCTCTATGCCTTCATGGCAGGGCATCAGGGCTCCGTCGATACCTGCGTATGGTACGAACCGCTTGACGACCACTCCTTCCGTTACTGGCAGGACGGCGCCGAGCATACATATATCAAGAACCGCACATTCCCCTTCATGCTCGGACGCGTCATCGACCCTGTCATCGCCTTTGACGGCCTTCCCTGCAGCAAGGAAATCAAGGGAGAAATCGCATTCCAGCTCATCGATTCCTTCCTTCCTGAAAACAGCGGCATCTACGTCCTCCGCGCCGAGGACGGCAGGATCCATGCCCTGAAGGAAGACGTCTTCTACGATCTGAAATGCCACATCGAAGACATCTCAGGCCTCCGCCTGGGCTCCGTCCCCGATCCCGTATTCAGCATCGACGCAGGAAGCCTCGCCGAACTCTTCATGGGCGCAGCCGACCTCTCCGAACTCGTCGAAGCAGAAAGAGCGAAGATCCTTCTCTCTGACGATGAAGCAGCAGAAAAAGCGGTGGACCTGGCCGTAGCCATGCTTCCAAGAGAACGCAACTGGATCAACGAATGGTTCTGATAAGGATAAAATAAAAGGGGCTGTGACAAAATGGTCAATTATTTTGCCACAGCCCTATTTCAATTGGGATATTCCGTTAAAAGATTATCTAACATTTATAAGCATTGACTTGGTCTGAATACCAAACAACCTCGCTGCGCTCGAAGGAAATGAACCTCCTCAGTCGGCTCCGCTGCCAGCTCCCCCTACGGGGCGAGCTCCGACACCCTGAGCGATGATGCTTCGCCTTTTTAGAAACTGCACCCCTTTCGCCCTTCGGGCACTTCCCTCCGTTGGGGGCAGCCCTGCGATGAGAAATGAAAAATATCCAATCTGATTTGTCTTAAACTTATATAACTTCGTTCGAGAAAAGAAGTCAGCACTTTAGTGGATTTTGTCACAGACCCTTTTGTCTGATACATTATGAATTTCCTCTATGCACTCCATGGTATAATAAAGGATATTATTTTCCTGTGGTAATGAGAAGAAACGGACATGAGCGAAGAAACGACGGAGAAGGAAGAGCGGAAGTATTTCACTTACATGGTGCGGTGCGCGGACGGGAGTCTTTATACGGGATTCACGGTGGATGATGTGCATCGGCGCGTGGCAGTGCATAATTCCGGGAAGGGCGCGCGGTATACGAGGAGCCGGCTTCCTGTGGTTCTGGCGTGGTATCGTGAGTGGGGAAGGGAGCATGAGGCCCGTTCGATGGAATACCGTTTGAAACGTATGAAGAAAGAGGAGAAGGAGGCCATGGCGGCTTCTTTCGGAGAGGAGAAAACGTGAATCCTGCTGTTAGAAGAACGAAGTATTTGACGGAGGCAGCGGCGGCTGCTGCGATTGCGGCGCTCCTGGTGCTGCTGAAGCTTTTGGCGCCGTTCCTGGTTTTCGTTACGATGATTGCGGCGGCAGTTCCGATTGCCATCATTTGTGATTTCCATGGCATGAAATGGGGACTAGGCACCTGCGTGGCTGAGGTTCTGATCGTGAATATGTTCGGCGGACCTGAAATCGGGCTGACGACGGCTTTCTATGCGGCGGCTCTCGGTCTTGCGATGGGGTATGGTTTCCGCCATAAGCTGTCGTATGCAAAGACGCTGAACCTGACAGCGCTTGCCTATATCGTGGAAATGTCGTACAAGATTGTTTTCTCCATTTATATTCTGGGAATCGCAGATGCGCTTTCGTCGATGATCGACCGTCTGGTGACGTTTGTCCGCTGGGCGTGGCAGCCGCTGTCCCAAATTTTCGGCTTCGACCCGGATCCCGGCAAGACAGTCTTCACGACGTCGGGCATCATCATGGTGGCTTTGATATTCGTCCTGAATGCATACTGCTATGCGTACCTGAATCTGGAAATCGGGAGCGATATCCTGAAACGCATCAAGGCAGGAAGAAGAGAATAGTAAAAATAAAAAAAGAGAGGTCTCGTGAAGAGGCTTCTCTTTTTCATTCCAGGTTATCTGTCTCCTGGCTGTCCTGTCCAGGGATTGTAGTTTCCTCTGTGGCTGTAGTTATTGTTTGGGTTGCCATCTGGATACGTGCGGTGATGAGGCTGGACGTAGTTGCCGTTTTGATTGCGGTAGCCATTGACGTAGACATCAGCGGATGCGGTCTGGGCGCCTGCAAAGAGGGCCGAGAAAAGGATTGCTGCTGCGATGAGTTTCTTCATATACTTCTCCTTTGTCGAATCATATGATTCAGAAAATATTCCAGCCTAATAAAAGAAAATTTTCTATCATGGCTAAAATAGAAACGGGTATCTTTTACTATAAGGTGGCTGGCAGGGATTGTCAACGCAGGAAAACGGTCCGAAATCGAAGAGAAATGATTCTGCGTTCTTCATTTCTTTCGAAAATATCGGAGAATAAGGCACTTGAAATGGAAATTATTTTGAATTAACCTGTATAAAGATTTGTTTATTAATTATTTAACATTTTATGGTTAACCTGTAATTTTCGAAGAAGATGCCGCTTTATATTTCGATTTTCTTCCCAAAAATCAATTTTTATACTGTAAAAAAATTACTGGATGGCATATAATAAAATTAAACAAGAGTATCGGTATAAAAATTTAGGGAATGACTATTTTTCCCGGTGATGATGAGAGAAAGAGGGTATAAAGAAAATGACATCCGGCAAGGAAGATTATCTGAAAGCGATTTATCTCATCAGCGAATCCCATGAGCTGGTGACGAACAAGGAACTGTCAAACATGCTCCATGTATCGCCTCCGTCTGTTAGTGAAATGATTACGAAGCTGCAGAAGCAGGGGTATGTGGACTATACGGCATACAAGGGCAGCAAGATGACGAGAAAGGGCCGCCGCGAGGCTGGACGCCTGCTGCGTTATCATTCTCTGTGGGAAGTGTTCCTCGTAGAGAAACTGGATTTCTCCTGGAGCGAGGCGCATGAAATCGCAGAGGGTCTGGAACACCAGACCACGGAACCATTGTCTGAAAGACTGGACAATTTCCTGGATCATCCGGTTCACACACCGCGCGGTGATCCGATCCCGAGAAAGGACGGCAGCCGTTCCGGCATTACGCACCGCCTCCTGAGCGATCTGGAAGTGGGCGAGATGAGCCACATCCGCCGTGTCATGGAAGATTACACGCTGATGGATTATGTCCAGGGCAAGAATATCGGCATCGACATGGAAGTGACTGTGAAGGAGAAGGAACCGTACGAAGGTCCGATTCTTCTTTCCACGCCGATCGGGGATATTTCCCTGAGCTACAAGGCAGCACAGCAGATTTTCGTTGACGACGACTAATGAAGTAAAAATAAAAAGAGGATGATGAGGGAGGATTTCCTTCACCATCCTTTTTTGCATTCAGCGATTTCAGATTTCCTTTTCCCTTGCATTTCCTTCTTCACTTCTGTAAAATAAAAAAAGGGATAATCTTTTACAGATGATCCGGCCCCCATGCGGGGCTTTTTTGTTGCCTGTTTTCCCAGAGGCGGGCGGGAACGGCGCTTTTCGCCGGATTTGATGAAATCGGAAGTGCGTTACATGGCTAAGAATTATGATGTGATTATTATTGGCGCAGGCCCTGCGGGGATTTTCACTGCGCTGGAAATCGCAGATACGGGCCTTTCTGTGCTGATTCTTGAAAAAGGGCTGGATATCCGCGATCGTATCGCTTTGAACAAGAACAGGACGGCGCCGGCGAGCGACAGGCGCGCGAATATTGTCTCCGGCTGGGGCGGAGCGGGGGCTTTCTCTGACGGGAAGCTGACGCTGACGACGGATTACGGCGGCAATCTGGACGATTACATGAATAAGGGCGAATTGTCCCGCCTGATTTCCTACGTGGATTCCATTTACTGCCAGTTCGGCGGGGCAGACAGGAAGGTCTACGGGGATGAGCATCTGGAGGAACTCCATGCGCTGAAGAGAAAGGCAGCTGCGGCTGACCTGGCTTTCATTCCTGCCCGCATCCGTCATTTGGGGACGGATGTGAACAGCGAAATCCTCTCCCATATGAGAGACAGCCTGCCGAATAATGTGACTGTCATCGCTAAGACGCCGGTCGACACGATTCTGGCGGATAAGGACGGCAGCGTCCTTGGTGTTGTGGCTGGCGAAGAAACGTACCACTGCAAGTACCTCGTTTCCGCTCCGGGCCGTGACGGTGCTGAATGGTTTGCCGGCGAGGCAAAGCGTCTGGGCCTCAAGACGAAGTCGAATGCTGTCGACATCGGTGTCCGCGTAGAATCTCCGGCTGAAATTTATGAACCGATCACCGATCTCTGCTATGAGTCCAAGCTCGTTTATTTCTCCGAAGACTTCGACGACCGCGTCCGCACCTTCTGCATGAACCCGTACGGCTTCGTCGTCACGGAAAATAACAATGGCCTCATGACGGTCAATGGCCATTCTTATGCGAATAAGAAGAGCCAGAATACAAACTTTGCGATCCTTGTTTCCAAGCAGTTCACCGAACCTTTCCATGAACCGATCGAATACGGCAAGTACATCGCATCCCTTGCCAATATGCTAGGCGGCGGCCCGATCGTACAGCGTCTGGGCGACCTTCGCGACGGACGCCGTTCGACGCCGGAACGCATCAGGAGAGGCCTTGTCCAGCCGACAATGTTATCTGCTGCACCGGGAGATTTATCTTTGGTCTTGCCATATCGTTTTTTAAAGGATATTATGGGGATGTTCGAAGCGCTGGATAAGGTAGCGCCGGGAGCCAATTCACGCCACACGCTTCTCTATGGAGTGGAAGTGAAGTTCTATTCCTCCCGGATCGAGCTGTCAAACAAGCTTGAAACAGTGATTCCTAATTTCTTTGCTATTGGTGATGGAGCCGGCATCACCAGGGGTCTTGCACAGGCCTCAGCAGCCGGCGTAGTCGTGGGTCGTGAAATTTGCGCCCGCATTGGTCAACCGAAAGGGGATATTTAAATGATTCCAAGGTACACACGCCCTGAAATGGGCAAGATTTGGGACGAAAGAAATGAATGGCAGACAATGCTGGATGTCGAGATCGCAGCCTGCGAAGCAAACGCGAAACTGGGCCGCATTCCTGAAGAAGCAGTAAAGGTCATCAAGGAAAAGGCAAACTTCGACGTAGACCGCATTCATGAAATCGACCATGAAATCAACCATGACATCATTGCTTTCCTGACAAACGTCGGCGAATACGTAGGCGATGAAGCCAAGTACATCCACATGGGCCTGACCTCCACCGATGTCAAGGATACCGGACTCAATGTCCAGATCAAACAGGCATCCCAGGTCCTCATTGCCGATCTGGAAAAACTCGCAGAAGTTCTGAAGAGAAGAGCTGTGGAATTCAAGTACACACCAACCATCGGCAGAACACACGGTGTCCATGCTGAACCGACCACCTTCGGCCTGAAAATTCTGCTCTGGTACTCCGAAACCCTCCGCAACATCGAAAGAATGAAACGTGCTGCTGAAGAAATGGCAGTCGGCAAACTCTCCGGCGCCGTTGGCACCTATGCGGATATCGATCCATTCGTAGAAACCTACGTATGCCAGAAACTCGGCCTCACTCCTGAAGTCGTAGCTACCCAGGTCGTTCAGCGCGATCACCATGCTGAATACATCTCCACACTCGGCGTCATTGCAGGCGTTCTTTCCCAGATCGCTCTGGAAGTCCGCCACCTGCAGAGAACCGAAGTCAGAGAAGCAGAAGAATACTTCAGCCCGAAACAGAAAGGCTCCTCCGCAATGCCACATAAGAGAAACCCGGTCAAATCTGAAAGAATCTGCGGCATGGCAAGAGTCATCCAAGGCTACAGCGTACCGGCATTCGAAGACATTCCGCTCTGGCATGAAAGAGATATTTCCCACTCTTCCGTAGAACGTGTCATCATTCCGGATGCTACCATCGCTCTTGACTACATCCTGGACCAGACGACCAGCCTGATCGACAAGCTCCTCGTTTATCCGGAAAAGATGATGGCTGACCTGAACCTCACCGGCGGCCTCATTTACAGCCCGAGAGTACTCCTGGCCCTCGTTGCCAAAGGCGCTTACAGAGACACCGCTTACCGCTGGGTACAGAGAAACGCTATGAAACGCTGGCTGCAGGGTGAAGACTTCTATGAAAACCTCTGCAAAGACGAAGACGTCAGAAAGTATCTGAACGAAGAAGAAATCAAGGCATGCTTCGACTACAAGCCGATGCTCGTCCATGTCGATGAAATCTTTGCCAGATTCGGACTTTAATCAAAAAGCTGAAGGCTTATGAGGATCCGCGTGCCAACGCGGGCGGATTTCTCACACCTAAAGCCAAAGAAGGAGCACCATTCATGAATTTGACAGTCATCCTTGTCATTATCCTCACGACCGTCCTTTTCGTTCTGAACTACCGCATGCTGCAGATGAAGAAGAACGTGACGAACATCGTGGATCAGATCGTCGCAGCCCACAGCCGCGATAAAAACTTCAAGAACCAGGAATTCCTGCACTACTACAAATCCAACGGCAACATCTGGCTCTCCGCTATGGAGCCGATGTTCAGGAAATCCCTCACGCTGAAAGCAGCCGTCTGCGTATTCAGCATCGTAGGCGCTCTCGTCATGATCGGCCTTGCCTACGTAGAGGACATCTACATCCTGGCCGTCTACCCCTTCCTTCTTCTCATATTCCTCATCAAACTGGCGATGGACATCGAACTCGTCTCCTCTGATGACAAGAAAAACGCGAAGAAATCCATGTCCAACTACGTGAAACTCTACCCGTACGATCCCACAGCCAAGGACATCAAAGAAGGCAAGACAGACAAACTCCACGTATGGTACATGACAGCCAAGAAAACCTCCGTCCAGACCGGCCGTCTGGGCAAAGGCGGCGAAGCCCAGGAAGCCATCGCCAAAGCACAGGAAGGCAAAGGCCCCAAAGGCCCGAGACCCCCAAGACCCGGATTCAGAAAACCAGGCAGAAGATAAAAGAAACAAAAAAGAGATGCACAACAAAACGCTGTGCATCTTTTTTATATGGGTTTCTATACTCGCCTTCCCAGACGGGGAAGAATGCCCTTGACCTTGCCCTGGAAGGGAAGGTGCGCCGTATACCAGTTGACAGTAGCGGTAGCAACACAAATGTCTCATAAGTTAGTGTACGGGGCGGATGAGTTGCATTTCCTCAAGGCAAAGCCTTGGTTTTATGGTTTTCAAAAGGGTTGATTACCACAGCCGAAGGCTGGTTTTACGGTTTTCCAATCCTCAAAGGTTTTTCTCCCCCTCACCTCAGCTCCTTCTCCAGCTCTTCCAGCAGTATCTTTGACGCCGGCGTGAATGCCTGGTATTTCTTCCATATGACATGCATGGGCGAGGATAGCTCGGGGGAGAGCGGGATGAAGACGAGGCCGCTTCCTTTTCCTGTATGGACAAGATTCTCAAAACCGATGGGGTAGCCCAGTCCCTCCTTCACCATGAGCGTCGTATTGAAAAGAAGATCATACGTCGCCGCGATGTGGAGGTGGGGTGTTTCTTCCCCGAACCAGGAGAGCAGTTCTTCCTGTATGCCCTGACAGGAGACGATGAGAGGAAGGTCTTTCAATTCATCGAGCGTGATGCAGGATTTCCCGGCCAGCGGATCATCGTCCCTGGCAAGGATTCCCCAGCGGTCCTTGTAGGGGACAGTGATGCAGTTGTACTTGGAAAGATCGGCGCTCTGCACGATGACGGCCATGTCGAGGAGACCCTTGTCGATGCGCTCCGTCACGGCATCCGTCCCACTGCTGTAGAAATGGAAATGGATATTCGGGTAGCGCTTCTGCACAGCGCGCGCCGCATGCATGAAAAAGGACAGCCCGGACGATTCCGCGCACCCGATGCGGATGTCGCCGCCGGTGATTTCATCCAGCGATTTGAATTCAGAGGCCGTCTTGTCCACCATGTCGAGGATGTCCTCCGCGCGTTTCCGGAGAAGCTGTCCTTCATCCGTCAGATGGATGCGGTGGCTGCTCCTGACGAAAAGAGGCCGGCCCAGTTCCTCCTCCAGTTCCTTCAGCTGCCGGGACAGCGTCGGCTGCGACACGTGGAGAAAAGCCGCCGCCTTTGTGATATTCTCTTCCCTCGCCGCTTCCAGAAAGTATCGTAATACACGGATTTCCATGGAACACCTCCTTATTTCTTCATTGTACAGGAAAGAGAAGATATTTGAAATATGAATATCTAGGGATAATTAAAGAGTATTTTAAATATCTCGCGGAAATGAGTAGAATAAAGTCCTAAGTAAAATATGGAAGGTGAACGACATGACAGAAAAGAAATTACCGCCCCTCGCACTGGGCGCATGGTCCTGGGGCACCTGCATGGCTGGCGGAGACCAGGTTTTCGGAAATCACTACTTCGAGGACGACCTCCGTCCCGTTTTTGATAAAGCCATGGAAAAAGGACTGACCCTCTGGGACACAGCAGCCGTCTACGGAGAAGGAACGTCCGAAAGAATCCTGGGCAATTTCGTGAAGGATGTGCCAAGAGAAGATGTCCTCATTTCCACGAAATTCACCCCGCAGATTGCAGGCCCCGGGGATGACGCCATGGAAAAGATGCTGGAGGGAAGCCTCTCCCGTCTTCACACGGACTACGTGGATATCTACTGGATCCACAACCCGATGGACGTCGAACGCTGGACGAAGGACCTCATTCCTCTCGCCAAGAGCGGAAAGATCAGGAAAATCGGCGTTTCCAATCATAACCTTGCTGAAATCAAGAGAGCGCAGGAAATCCTGGCAGAAGACGGACTTTCCATTTCCGCCATCCAGAACCATTACAGTCTCCTGCACCGCTCCTCCGAAAAAGCAGGCATCCTGGATTACTGCAAAGAGCATGGCATCACATTCTTCTCCTACATGGTATTGGAGCAGGGCGCGCTCTCCGGAAGGTACGACGAAGCACATCCATTTCCTGAAGGAACAGGGCGCGGCAATTCCTACAATTCGTACTGGAAGGAAATCGGGAAACTCGTCGAAGCATTGAGAGAAATCGGAAAGGCGCATGGAGCAAAGCCATCCCAGATCGCAGGCGCATGGGCGATTGCCAAAGGGACGCTTCCGATTATCGGCGTGACGAAAGTCTATCAGGTAGAAGAAGCCGCAAAGATGGCGGACATCCATCTGACCGGAGATGAAATCAGCAGCCTGGAAAGTCTGGCGGATAAAGCCGGCATTTCCACGCTTCGTGAATGGGAAAAGGAGATGGCATGATGAAAGTACTGGGCATCTGTGCAAGCGCAAGAAAGAACGGAAACACAGCAATCATGATGCGGAAGGTCTTCGAAGCCCTTGAGAAGGAAGGCATCGAGACCGAGCTCGTCCAGTTCGCCGGGACCGTCATAGAGCCGTGCAAAGCGTGCTGGGCATGCGCAGGAAGAGGAAACTGCGTCCATAAGAACGACTGCTTCCGCGAAGTCTTCGAAAAAATGAAAGAAGCAGACGGCGTGCTTCTGGGCTCCCCGTCCTATTCCGCCAATGTATCCGCCAACATGCAGGCATTCCTAGAAAGAGCGGCCGTCGTCTGCGACCTGAACCCGGGCCTCGTGAAACACAAAGTAGGCGCCGCCGTCGCCGCTGCCAGAAGAGCCGGCCCCCTGCAGGCCATCGATACCATGAACCATTTCTTCCTGAACCATGAACCATTTCTTCCTGAACCATGAAATGGTCGTGGCAGGATCGACCTACTGGAACATGGCCTACGGAAGACTCCCGGGCGAAGTCGAAAAAGACAAAGAAGGCATGGCCAACATGCAGAACCTCGGAGAAAACATGGCATTCCTCCTGAAGGCCATCGAAAAAGCAAAAGAAAATAATTGAGACGCCAAAAAAGGATGTACATGGGATTTCCCGCTGTACATCCTTTTCATTTTCAGAAGGAAGAATCGATTCATTTCGCCCTCCTTTTTACTGATCCTTGAGATGCTGGTACATGACCCTTGCAAAAGTTTCGACCTTGGCCAAATCCTCATCATTCGGATGCCTCGCTGAACCTGAGAGGAGGCAGCACTCACTCAGGATTCTCGTCTCCGTATTTCCGAATGGATATTTTTCAAACATTTTCCGTACCGTCTCTTTCGATACGGCTCCCCGGCAGAGGAAGGTTCCTTTCGGGAAACTGTCCGAGGGGAGAAGGTTTTTGGCATTTTGCATGCTGGCGATGGCGTGCGCCGATTCCGGGTCGGCTGCCAGCGTAGCAAAGAGGAATATGTGACGGTTCGTCAAATGGCGAAGCACGTTCTCCGCTTCTTCGCAAGCCATCCCTCCCTCGATCCAGAAACCAAGGAAAACACAATCATAAGCGGAAAGGTCTCCGGCCTCTTCAATAGAAGAAAGTTGAAACGATTTCATGCGCGGCAATGGCTGAATACAGGAAGGTGGGGGCCTTGCCTGCGAAACCTGGGGATGGGAAGGAACCTTTCTTTCATCCCTCCTCCCTCCAGAGCTCCGGCCAGATGCAGCCGTGATGAACCCGATGGAAACCGAATGGATTTCCTGCATGGGGGATTGTCTATGCCGGGAGAGAGACGTCCCGGACCTGCATACGGGGGTATGTCGGGTAATTCAAATATCTCTATCAACAACTAAAGGATACCATAAAAAATGTAATTGGTGCTATATAATATTATTATAGGAGTTATGGATAAATCGAAGGAGATGGGCAATTACTGTACCATCTTTACTATACTATCTAAAAATGTAGTATAAATGTGGTATATTGGAAGAAAAAAAGTCAGGCGGAAATCCGCCAAAAGGAGGAACTATGTACCGCGTGCTTTTTGTCTGCCACGGCAATATCTGCCGTTCGCCGATGGCGGAATTCATCATGAAGGATCTGGTGGAGAAGGCAGGGCTTTCTCAGGAAATTTTCGTTTCCTCAGCTGCTATGACGTCGGAGGAAATAGGAAATGATATGTACCCGCCGGCCAAGAGGATGCTGACGGCAATGGGCGTGCCTTTCGAGAAGAGGAAAGCCCGCCGCATGACGAAGGCGGATTATGAGGAAAATGATATCATCATCGGGATGGATGAGGAGAACTGGCGACACCTGCTTCTTCTGACGGGCGGTCGGAAGGAAAAGCTGCACCTCCTGATGGATTACACGGACAGGCCCGGCGAGGTTGCCGATCCCTGGTACACGGGAGATTTCAAGGAAACGTACCGGGATATTCTGGACGGATGCAGAGGACTCCTTGCTGCTATTCGGAAAGATGAAGGAATATAGAATTTCATAAGTTTTTCTTATAGAAAGATGGCCGGATTTGAATTGATTCGGCTGTCTTTTCTTTTTATACTTAAGGTAGGAAAGAATGCATTTGTTACGGCAGGAATGCCGGTAAGGGGGGAATAGACATGAAAGCAGGAGTATTTGTAGAACCAGGACGTGTCGAGGTCAATAATGAAGTGCCGATCCCGAAGGTAGAAGGCGAGAATGAAGCCGTGATCCGCGTGCTGCGTGCATGCGTCTGCGGTTCGGACCTCTGGTGGTTCCGCGGCATCAATCCGCGTCCGCATGGAAGCTTCACGGGTCATGAAGCCATCGGCGTCGTCGAAGAAGTCGGAAGCGCTGTCACGACGGTCAAGAAAGGCGATTTCGTCATCGCTCCATTCACCCACGGCTGCGGCTGGTGCGCTGCATGCCAGGCCGGCTTTGACGGCAACTGCCTCAATGCGCCGCAGGAAATGAATGCAGGGTATCAGGCAGAATATGTCCGCTTCAAGAATGCGGGCTGGGCCCTGATCAAAGTACCGGGCGAAGCTTCGGACTACACCGATGCCGACCTCAATTCCTTCCTGACACTGGCCGATGTCATGGCGACCGGCTACCATGCCGCCGCTTCGGCTGAAGTGAAGGAAGGGGATACCGTCGTCGTCATGGGTGACGGCGCTGTCGGCCTCTGCGGCGTCATTGCCGCCAGAATGCGCGGAGCCAAGCGCATCATTGCCATGAGCCGCCACGTAGACCGCCAGGAACTCGCCCTTGAATTCGGTGCAACAGACATCGTCGCAGAAAGAGGCGATGAAGCTGTCGCCAAAGTCATGGCGATGACCCACGGATCCGGCGCCGACGCTGCCCTTGAATGCGTAGGCACACAGCTCTCGCTTGATACAGCAGCCAAAGTATGCCGCCCGGGAGCCATCGTAGGACGCGTAGGCGTACCGTATGGAGAAGACGTCGATACCTCCATCCTCTTCTGGAAGAACGTAGGACTTAGAGGCGGCGTCGCACCAGTCACGACCTATGTAAGAAACATCCTTCTCCCCGCCGTCCTGAACGGCACCATCCATCCAGGAAAAGTCTTCACCAAGAGATTCACCCTCGATCAGATCCAGGAAGCATACGATGCCATGGACAGAAGAGAAGCCATCAAATCCCTCCTCGTCATCCATGATGCATAAGGAAATAGGGAAATAAGGCAAGCAAAAAGGACTGCAGGATGAGCAATCATTCCCGCAGTCCTTTCCTATTTTCTATTTCCTGTTTCTTATTCATCTTCATCGTCTTCGAATTTGCTCTGCCAGAGCATTTCGTTGTACTTGTTCTGATAGAATTCCGCTTCTTTCTTTTCGCGCCAGAAGGAGCGGTCGTCGCAGATGGCGACCATTTCGTCGGCGATTTCTTCCATGCTCGGCATGTCGGCATGGGTGAGGTAGTGGAGCATTTTTCCCATGGCGCGTTCGGTGCCAAGTCCGGCGGCGAGGGCGGTGCCGAATTCGGGCGGGTAGCCCATGGCGCTGACTTCCTTTTCTATTTTCGCGCGAAGGCGCTGTCTTTCTTCGTTGTCTATGAAATGTGGTTCCATGAGGCCTCCTTGTTTCCCTTATCTTATAGGAAGAGGGCAGATTTGACAATAGATGCATAGATGCTCCCTTATGGTGTAAAATAGTAGGAAGAGGTCGCAGCATGCGGCTGAAAGAATGGGGGGATACCAAGATGGAAGATGTGAAAGATTTGCTGGGCCGGCTTTTGAACCGCGTCGATGGAAGCGGGATTTCCGATGAGGATCTGAACCGCCAGATCAATGCGATTTACAGCATTTACGCCAGCGCTGTCGGATCGGAACAGATCATCGTGCAGGCGAGCCGGTTCAATGCTTTGAAATATATTCATGACGAGAATCCGCGAATCCGGCTGATCGGAATGGAGCGGCTCATCCTGGAGAGCCGCGAATACACGCACCAGCCAGCTGACGATGAGATCCCCGCCATCCTAGATAAACTGGAGGACAAGCTGGCAGAAATGCTGGCGCGCCAGGCGGTGGAAAAGCAGCTCGAGGAAAAGATCGCTGATCGTCTGGACGAACGTCATCAGGAATATGTGAATGAGATCCGTCAGGAAATCATTGAAGAAGAAATGGGCGAGGGCGAGTCTCCTGCGAACAGGAAGAAGATGGAAAAGCTCGAGGCGATGGACAAGGTGAAGCTGACTTCCACGGTCATGCAGGTCGTCCGTCCGCAGAGCTTATCTGAAATCGTGGGGCAGGACCGTGCCGTGAAGGCGCTGGCTTCCCGCATCGCATCCCCGTATCCGCAGCACCTCATCCTTTACGGGCCTCCGGGTGTCGGCAAGACGACGGCGGCAAGGCTGGTCCTGGACGAAGCGAAGAAGCTTCCTTTCACGGCCTTTGGCGAGAATGCGCCATTTGTCGAATGCGACGGCACAACGCTCCGCTGGGACAGCCGGGACATGACGAACCCATTGATCGGTTCTGTCCATGATCCGATCTATCAGGGCGCGCAGAGGGATCTGGCGGATGAAGGCATCCCGGAACCAAAGCCCGGCCTTGTGACGGATGCGCATGGCGGCGTCCTTTTCATTGATGAAATCGGCGAACTCGATCCGATGATGCTGAATAAGCTCCTCAAGGTGCTCGAAGACAAGAGGGTTCATTTCGAATCGGCTTACTATGATGAAGATGCGCCGGGCATCCCGGAATATATCAGGAAACTTTTCAAGGAAGGCGCACCGGCAGATTTCATCCTGATCGGTGCTACGACAAGGGACCCGTCGGAAATCAATCCGGCGATCCGCTCGCGCTGCGCAGAAGTTTTCTTCGACCCGCTCCAGCCGGAGCATGTCATTGAAATCGTCAATCATGCAGCCGAGAAGCTCAAGGTGCACTTGGACGACGGCGTCGCCCGCCTCATCAGCGAGTATACGATGGAAGGCAGAAAGGCCGTGTCCCTTCTGGCGGATGCCTACGGGCTTGCCGTCTATGAGAAGGGGAGCGCCGATGCGCCTGTCATCACGCTCGATCTCATGAAGAAGACAGCGATGGCATCCCGCCTCTCCCCGTGGTATGACAAGGTGGCAAGCGACGTGCCGAAGGTCGGCCATATTTACGGCCTTGGCGTTGCAGGGTACTGGGGAAGCACGGTCGAAATCGAAGCGACCGCATTCCCGGCAAGGGAAGAAGGAAAAGGGACGATCCATTTCAATGAAACGGCCGGTTCCATGGCCAAGGATTCCGTCGCAACGGCGGCATCGGTGGTGCGCGAGCTCACGGACAAGGTCCTTTCCGATTACGACCTCCACGTCAATATCGTGGGCGGCGGAAATATAGACGGCCCCTCGGCGGGCAGCGCCATCACGGCGGCGATCATTTCAGCCGTGGAAAAGATACCGCTCCGGCAGGACTATGCTGTGACAGGGGAAATTTCCCTCTCCGGCGAAGTGAAGCCGGTCGGCGGCGTGTATGAAAAAGCATTCGGCGCGCGTCAGGCGGGCATGAAGGGCATCCTTATTCCGGAGGGAAACCGTTCGGATATCGAGGAAGGGCACCTGGGACTGACCGTCACGCCGGTGAAGAATATCCGGGAAGTACTCGACAAGATGCTTGTCAGGACACCCAAGACGGCAGGAGAGGAGCCTTTGCCGGTATAAGGAGGAATTGGTTTGGCAGATACAAAAAAACGCGGCCAGGGAGACTTTCGGCGTGAACCGAAGCCGGACACGAGCTCGATGATCCTGTCTCGCGTCCCGCCGCAGAATGTGGATGCGGAGAAGTCCGTCCTGGGCGCTATGCTCCTCGACAAGGATGCGATCCTTATGGCAGAGGACAAGCTGACGCCGGAGGATTTCTACCGCGAGGCGGATGCCGTCATTTTCAAGGCGATCCTGAACTTGTCCCACAGGGGCGAGCCGGCGGATATCCTGACGGTCACGGAAGAATTGAAGCGCATGGGGCGCCTCGACGATGTGGGCGGCGTTCTTTACATCAATGAACTCCCCATGAATGTCATCTCCCCGAAGTCCGTCGACCGCCATGCCGATATCGTGGCAGGCAAGGCCAAGCTGCGCCGCCTGATCGATGCGGCCGGCATCATTGCCGAGGAAGCGTATTCCGAGCAGGATGCGGTCGAAGACATCACGGACAATGCGGAAAAGTCCATCCTCGAAGTCACGAGGGATGAAAGAAAGAGCGACTTCACGCCGATTGGGGAAGCCGTGCAGAACGAGCTGGAAGAAATTTCCAGAAAGTTCCGCAATAAGGAAACGATCACAGGCATTGCGACGGGCTTCCCGTCCCTGGATGCTCTGACGAGCGGCTTCCAGAAGGGCGACTTCATCATCGTCGCTGCCCGCCCGTCCATGGGTAAGACGGCCTTCGTCCTCAATATGGCAAAGAATATGAGTATTTCCTCGGCGCACAAGCATGTTGCCTTCTTCTCTCTGGAAATGTCCCGAGAGCAGCTCGTGCAGAGACTTCTCTGCTCCACGGCCCTGATCGACAGTGCCAAGCTCCGCACCGGCCGCATTTCCACGCAGAAGGAATGGGACCAGCTCGCCAATGCAGCCAGCGTCCTCATGGATGCGCCGCTGTATATCGACGACACGCCGGGCGTCTCGGTCTCCGAGATCCGCTCCAAGTGCCGCCGCCTCAAGGCCGAGCAGGGGCTCGACATCATCATGATCGACTACCTCCAGCTGATGCAGGCCAAGAGCGCCGCAAGAAGCGGGGATAACCGCCAGCAGGAAATTTCCGAGATTTCCCGATCGTTGAAGAGCCTTGCCCGTGAGCTGAATGTCCCTGTCATCGCGCTTTCCCAGCTTTCCCGAAGCGTCGAAGCGCGTCAGGACCACAGGCCGTTCCTCTCCGACCTCCGTGAATCCGGATCTCTGGAACAGGATGCCGATATGGTCAGCTTCCTTTACCGCGAAGCGTACTACAACCGTGAAATCGAGGATGATGACCCGAGAAAGAATGAAACGGAAATCATCCTGGCCAAGAACAGAAACGGTCCGGTCGACACTGTGAAGCTCCACTTCGCCGGCCAGTTCACGCTGTTTTATGAAATCACGAATCAGGAACCGCCGCCCGATATGCAGTGATCCTGACCTTGGAAAGAGGGAAATATTATGGATTTATTCGGACATGAGGATCCCGAAGACCGCCTGGCAAGGGAAAGGCAGATGTCGTATGCGTCGCATGAAGAAATCAAGCGCGCCATCGAAGCCTGCCATCGCTGCCATCTCCGTGATGAGGGAGGCCTCGGCCCCGTCCTTTCGACAGGCCCGGCCGATGCTCCGCTCATGATCGTCGGGGAGGGCCCCGGGCGTGTGGAAGATGATTACGGCGGACCCCTGATTGGTCCGTCGGGACAGCTCCTCGACAAAGCTCTCGCCTCCGTCGGCATCACGCGCGACCATGTCTATGTGACGAATATCGTGAAGTGCCGCCCGCGCGGCAACCGCACGCCGACGATCGAGGAAGGCCTTTTCTGCGGATCCATATGGCTTGCTGAAGAAATCCGGCAAGTAAAGCCGAAGGTCATCATCGGCCTTGGCAAAGTCGCCCTCCGTTTCTTTCTGGGAAGAGACGCGGGCATCGTCCGTTCGCGCGGACACTGGATCGACTACCACGGGATACCCGTCATGCCGACCTTCCATCCGGCCTACCTCCTGCGCCAGACCGGCCATGAACTCGTCGAAGCCAAGTGGCAGGTCTACTACGATCTGAAAGCGGCGAAGGAAAGGGCTGAAGAAGCAGCGCCTGACTGGGTGTGGAAGAGTGAAACACCGCCGAACCTTCTTGAGGAGCTTACCGGCGAGCGTGAGAAACGCCACGCGGGAGGGCCTCATTTCTGACAGAAAAATAACGGATGCATTCCTTTGACACAGGGCCGCCTTTGCGGTATCCTGTCAATATGTCGCAAGACATGGAATCCATCTGTTTCTTTATACCCGGGAAGGGTTTTCATAAAAAGGGGAAATTGCATTGCTGAAGAAAATCATTCTGGCCGCATCGATCGTGATCGCGCTCTCGCCCGTCATCGGGATTGAGGCCAAGACTCCGGCATCCAGTAAGGGGAAGCAAGCGCCGGCTCCCATTGTTACGATCACATCCAGCGCGCCTGCCGCAGAGACAGTGAAGGCAGCGCCTGAAAAAGAAGCGCCTGTCCAGGTCAAAATCACGCCGGCCAAGGCAGAGACCAAGGCAGAAACGACCGAAAAGGAAGGAAAGAAGAAGCCTGCCTTTGAAGACAAGCGCATAGAAATCAACCTTGCCAGCCGCCTCCTGACGCTCTATCAGGGAGACGTGGGCATCCGCATGTACCCGGTCGCTCCAGGCAAGCCTGACTCTCCGACGCCTGTCGGCAGAAGAAAAGTCGTCGATATGGAAATCAATCCGACATGGATCGATCCGGACCATCCGGAAGTGGAAATCCCATCCGGCCCTGACTGCCCGATCGGCTACCGCTGGATCGGCATCGGCGGCAACTACGGCATCCACGGGACAAACGTCCCCTCTGCCATCGGCACCTATGCGTCCCATGGCTGCGTCCGCCTCAATGAAAAAGACGTCGAAGACCTTTATGCGCACATTGTCAAAGGCATTCCCGTCGACATCATCTACGAACGCGTCGTCATCCACGTGCAGCCGGACAAGACGCTGACCTACTACGTCTATCCCGACGGTTACCACAGAGAACCGCTGACCGTCAAGGATATCGAAAATAAGCTCGCTCCTTACGGCGCCTCTGCTTTCGTGAATGAAGACCAGGTCAGGGAAGCCATCGAATCCTCCGACGGCCAGCCGAACTACGTCGCCAAAGTCTACGACCTTTACGTCAAAGGAACGAAGCTTTCCGACAAGGCCCTCGGCGAAGACGGTGCTGTCTACATCCCCGTCATGCCCGTCGCCAATGCGGCAGGCGTCCGTGCCGAATGGTCCCCGAACTGGCAGCAGGTCAGGACCAAGTACGGAAGAGCACCGGGCATCTCCAAAGGCGGCTCCCTCTACGTTAATGCCAACGAAGCAGCTGCCCTCTTCGGTCTCAAAGGCACCCTCGAAGACAACGGCACCTACGTCATCCAGTAAAATGGTTTCTTGATATTTGTCACCATTTCTTTTATACTGACTTCAAAAGGTACCTCTGTCACCATAGACGCGTTATTCGCTACGCGTTGGCGACGAGGTACTTTTTTATGTGTATTATCAAAGACAAAAGCATCTCCCCGGCGCGGCAGCTGCGCGTTTTGAGGAGATGCTTTTTTGCAGATGATGGGGATTTTTAGTCGTCTACTTTCCATGAGTCCGGAAGGAGGCAGCCGACGAGGATGCCCACGACGAGGACGCCGTACTTGATGCCTGAGGGCATGAAGAGGTCGGCGACGGCGTACATCAGGACGACGACGGCGGCGAGTTCCTTTCCCCTGGGGTAGACGCGGTAGCGCTGGAACCAGGAGGAGAAGAGGATGACGTTCGCAATGAGCGTCAGGAAGAGCTGCGCGCCTGTGATGATGACGAGCGTCGTCATCTGCGGCAGCTGGAGCAGATAAGCCGCTGTCATGATGCCGATGGCAATGAGGGCGACGGGGATAAGGAAGATCATCCTTTTGATGAATGTTTTCCTTCGTATGGTCTTTCTCCAGTCGAATGCGTTCTTCCTGTATGCCGAGAAGGCGAGAATCAGGATGGAGAGGACGTATTCGGCAATGAAAAACAGATTGGCCTGATGAGGTGTCATAGTGTTCCTTTCCCAATAAAACAGGACGGGCTCATTCGCTTGCGAGCTCGTCCTCATCTATAAAGTGCGGCTTCTTGCGGAGCGTCTTGTCCGCATAGCGTGCGATTTCTATGAAATTTCCATCCGGGTCGATGAGGTAGATGCTCTTCATCGGTCCGCGGGCGCCGTTTCTATCGACGATGCCGGTCACAAGCGGTGCATGGCGTTCTTCCAGCTCGCGGAGCACGTCTTCCATCGGATCGTCCGTGATGAGGCAGAGATTGATGATGCCCATGCGCACAGTGCTCGGAGTAAAGTCCGTCAGTCCTTTTTTCAGCGTGATTTCACAGGAACCGAAGTATAGGCAGATTTGCCCGTCTTTTTCATGCGCTTCCATGGAAAGGAAATCATGATAAAAGCGGAGACACCGGTCGATGTCCGGCGTGGTCAGTACGATATGGTGATTATCGCGTAGTTTCATGAATTCCCCTCTTTTCTTGTCTCTTTCGGAAGTATGGTTATTATTTTAATGACTTTCGTTCAAAAGTGCAAACCGTAATGCACGATACACAATAAAAGAATGTGAAAGAAGAACTCTTCATCCACATTCCTTTATTTTATTCTTATTCTATTATATACGATGAATCAATGATTCGTAAGTCTTACCGGGCCAGCGCGTCCTTGCCGCCTGCGATGCCCGGATGGGTCATCTCATAGGGCGAGAGAATTTTCTGGATCGCGCTTTCAGAGAGGAGCTTCCTTGCAAGGAGGATTTCCCGCACGGGCCGTCCTGTCGTGTAAGCTTCCCTCGCAGTCGCGGCGCACTTTTCGTAGCCGATATGCGGGAGGAGCGCTGTGATGACGCCGACGCTGTGGTCGACCCAGCTCTTGCACTGCTCTTCATTCGCCTCGAGGTCCTTCAGCAGTTTCTCAGTGAATGTGGTGACTGCATTCGTGAGGTAGAGGAAGGAGTGGAAAAGGTTGAAGGAAAGGACCGGCTCCATGACGTTCAGTTCGAGCTGCCCGTTTTCGACGGCCAGTGTCAGGGTAAGGTCATTCCCAATGACCTGGTAGCAGGTCTGGTCGAGGACTTCGGCAATGACCGGATTGACTTTGCCTGGCATGATCGAGGAACCGGGCTGGCGGGCGGGCACCTTCAGTTCATTGAGGCCGCAGCGCGGGCCGGATGCCATGAGACGGATGTCATTGGCAATCTTGATGAGGGAAAGGGAAACGACCTTGAGCGCGCCGGAGACATCGGCAAAGCAGTCTGTCGTATTCGTCGTGTCGATCAGGTTGTCCGCTGTCTTGAAGGAGAAGCCGGTCAGCCGGGAAAGGATTTCCGGGAAGAGGCGGATGTATTCCGGTTCTGCATTGAGCCCGGTGCCGACGGCGGTGCCTCCCATGTTGAGCGCTTCCAGAGAAGAAAGGGAAAGGGAAATGCGGCGGATCCCGCGGCGCACGGCAACGGCATACGAATCCATTTCCTCGCCAAGGGTGATCGGCACAGCGTCCTGGAGGTGCGTGCGTCCCATCTTGATGACGTCCTTGAATGCTTCTCCCTTTTCATCGAAGCCTCTTGCCATGGAAGAAAGCGCATCCATCAGGCGGTATGCCTTCCTGACGAGGCAGACCTTGATCGAGGTCGGGAAGACATCGTTCGTCGACTGCGCCATGTTTGCATGGTTGTTCGGTGAAATGATGTCATAGCGGCCCTTCGGATAGCCGAGTAGTTCGAGCGCGCGGTTGCAGAGGACTTCATTCATGTTCATATTGACGGATGTGCCGGCGCCGCCCTGGATGGGATCCAAAGGAAACTGGTCGAGCAGTTTTCCTTCGATGATTTCATCCGCTGCGCGTATGATGGCGTCCCCGATTACGGGATCCATCCGTCCTGTCTTCAGATTGGTCAGGCAGGAAGCTTTTTTGACGACAGCCATGGACTGGATGAAATCCGGGTCAAGCTGCGCGCCGGTGATCTGGAAATTTTCCATGGCTCTCATCGTCTGCACGCCGTAATATACCTCATCAGGTACGAGTTTCTCCCCCAGAAAATCATGTTCCTTTCTCATTTTGCAAGCCTCCTGTAAATGAAATAGATAGATTTGATAGAAATGGATAACTTTTCCTTATAGCAAAACAGAGCTTTACATAAGAAAAGGGGGCAGAGCTTCCGCACGAAGCGGACCGCTCTGCTCCACGAAGAAGGGCGTCCGGCACTGCTCTGCCGGACGCCCTTGTCGCTCTTATGTACTTATGGAAATGCTCTAAGGAGTGCTCTCCTATAAAAATAGTGTACATCTATCACCGAAAAGTGTCAAGAAAAATTTTGTCAAATTTCTGTAAGGAGAAAAGGAGCAGCTTTTGCTCATTTCTTTGAGAAAAAGTATATTTTCCAGGGCTGACAAGAATTGTAAACGTATTTTCTCATCAGATTCAAAGAATAAAGAGTTAACAATTTATTTTTGAACAATTGCAAGATAGATATAACAGAAAAAAGAGGACCCGTCAGGCCCTCCTTGGCTTTTCATGGAGCGGATGAAGGGAGTCGAACCCTCCTGTCCAGCTTGGGAAGCTGGCGTTCTACCGATGAACTACACCCGCACATTCAATTACTAAGTAATCATATCATTTTTTTGTGAAAAATTTCCAGTCCCACTCTCAAAGCTGCGATAAAGCTTGAAGAAACCGAAGTTTTCAGGGAATGCTTTAAAGCGCTAAAAATTTTCATTAAGTCCCGGAAAACGCGAGAAATCTATATATCGCGAATTCAGAAAAGTGAATACGATTTTACAAAAATTATGAAAATCAATAATAATTCATACTATTTCCAAATATAAACTAACAATAAACTCAAATCTATATTAATAGAAATCTATAAAATTTTAAGCATAGTAGAGCTTATTGAAGAAAATCTAACATATAGCAATTTTCGATAAAAACTGATATAATATTTTCTAATAAATCAGTATATTTTTTGTTTATTATTTCAGCAATACGGAGTATTCCTTTTTGATAAATTGACAAGCGGAGAATAGAGAAATGGACAAATTCAAAAGGTTTCGTTTCTTCTTTTACTTGCCGATCATTATTATCGGCTTGCTCTGCACGATTGTCTTCGACTGGGCTCTCTATGTCCAGGAGGAAAAAACCCTACAGAACTGGATGCAGCAGATCGCGGATGCAGAAATCCTGCGTCTGAACCGCGCCATGGACAGGTATATCAATATTTCAGCGGCCATCGAGGACCATTTGATGGAGAACAGGGGACTTCCCCCGGGGGATTACATGCGTAATCTCTACTTCTACTCGATGAGCCAGTCTTTGCGTGAAATAGAGATCCAGACGGCGCCGGACGGACAGGTGCGCCCAATCTATCCGCAAAGCGGCAGTGTGCTTTCCGGTTTCAACCTTTTCGGAGAGAACCAGTTTGCCAAGCGCGCAGCTTATGGAAGAGCGCAGGATGTCGTCGTCATTGAATCCGGCGTTCCTATGGCAGACGGCACGACGGGTATGGCAGTCGTCCGTCCTGTTTTCATGGACAGGACTGCCGATAAATCCTTCTGGGGCTACATCGTGGTAGCAGTCGACCAGGACAAGCTCGTCCACGAGGCGAATATCGACCGCCTCGACCAGATGGGCATCGTCTATACGCTGATGAGAAAAGGCTATGGTGAGTCCGAGTACACTTTGATCGACACGAATCAGAACTCGACGCACAGGGCGATCGATGCATGGAGCACGATCCAGTCCTCCGGCACCGTCGATGGGGACGAATGGCGCCTCATCATGCATCCGACAGGCGGATGGGTGAACTTCTGGCTGCTCTTCATTTCCACATGGGCAGGCCTCATCACCACATTCATCATTGCATGGCTCTGGCAGAGAAATAAGCGTCTCCGCTTCATCGGCGAGACAGATGCGCTGACAGGCGTATTCAACAGAAAGGGCGGCGACATCGCCGTCGACAAGTACCTGCGTACGAACCCGAGAAAATCGGCGATGGTCATTGCCGTCGACGTGGATAATTTCAAAATCATCAACGACGTCTACGGTCATGCGGCAGGGGATCTTGCACTGAAGACCTTCGTCCGCGACATGAAGCGCATCTTCGGTGCCAATGCGATCATCACCAGAAACGGCGGCGATGAATTCGTCATCTTCTGTCCTTACAATAATAAGGAAGGCGTTTTCAATGATATGCGCCGCTTCACGGAAGAACCGCATATCTTCGGTTTCAACGACAAGGAAATCCATTTCACTTCGTCGCTTGGCTGCGCTGCATACCCTGAACAGGGAAGCAACTACGGCAACCTCTGCATCAAGGCAGACTTCGCCCTCTACGGCGCGAAGATCGACGGCAAGTCCGGCTGGAGGAAGTTTGATTCTTCCCTGACGGAACTCCGCCACCGTTTCCAGTTCGGCTTCAACCTGAGCGATATGGCAAACGGCATGCCTGGTGCCATGATCGTCTACAAGGCAGACAAGAGCGGCAAGCTTCTCTTTGCGAGCCACATGGCCATCGATTTCTTCGGATGCACGGACTGGGACGATTTCATGAAGTACACCAGGACCGCTGACCGCTGTCTGGAAGCTCATCTATACCGAAGACCTCCAGTATGTCCGCTCGGAAATCAAGAGACAGACGCATCTTGAGAAGAACAAGAACAATATTCACTTCGTCAACCACCGCATCGTCACGAAGGACGGCAGAGTGAGGGAAGTGGAAATCATCGGGCGCCTGCGCCACAATGCATTCTACGGCAACCTGTACTATGTAACCCTCTATGACCGCGAGCAGAAGCTTGAAAATCTGAGCTCGGACAAGCACCCCTGCAAAAACAAGCATGTGGGAATGAAGCCGGATGAAAAGAAAGATGATAAGTAGTTTATAATAAAAGGACTGTGAAAGATGGGATGACCATTTCTCGCAGTTCTTTTTTATTTCCATACAAATCGGCAAGGCTCTGTTTCTTACGATTTCCTCATGTCATGGTAAAATAATAAAAAAGGAGGAATTATGGAAACGAAATATTATGATATCGGTTTGAACCTGTTCACCCGTTCCTTCCCGGACCCGGAGAAGATCATACGGAATGCGGAAGAGGCCGGGGTGCGCTGCATCCTGACCGGCTCGGAAGCGCGTGAGAATGAGCTGGTGGCAGATTTTGTGAAAAATCATGACGTATGGGGCACGGCGGGCATCCATCCGCACAGCGCCGATACGGCGAAGGAAGAAGATGTTGAGCGCGTCAGAGAGCTTGTCATGACAAATCCGAAAATCGTGGCTGTCGGAGAGACGGGCCTTGATTACGATCACATGTATTCGAAGAAGGAGAACCAGATCCATTTCTTCAAAGAGCTTCTGGATGTGGCTGAGGAAACGGGAAAGCCGCTCTTCCTTCACGAAAGGGATGCAGCGGATGATTTCATTGCCTGCTTCAAGGGCCATGAGGATCTCTGCCGCCGTGCAATCGTCCACTGCTATACGGGGGACAAGAAAACGCTTGAGCGCTTCCTCGATATGGGCTTCTACATCGGCATCACGGGATGGATCTGCGATGAAAGGCGCGGGGAGGCTCTGCAGGACGCTGTTTCCATCCTGCCTTTGGACCGCGTGATGATCGAGACGGATGCGCCGTACCTCACACCGAGGGGCTACCACCTGCCAAGGACGAACGTGCCGCAGAACATTACCTACGTGGCAGAAACGCTTGCCAGGTACATGCAGGTGCGCCTCGATCTGCTTCTCGAAGCAGCGAAAAAGAACACAGAAGACTTCTTCCACATCAAGAGCTGAGGGTCTCAAAAAAGACTCTCAGGTTTCACATGAGACACTATTGACTCATTTCAATGTGTATGATATGATTGTCTCATCTAAGACAGAAGTGTCTTATTTGATACAGTATAGTTGCAAATGAGAGAGGTGTTTTATGGAAACGGGGACCAGAGAAAACGAATTGAAGAAGCTGGCTTCCGCGCTCTGTACGAAACCGGGAGGCTCTGCCAGGGATCTGGCAGCGGCGGCCGGGATCAGCAAAGCGACATTCTACAGGGTGTATTCATCCAAAGACCATTTAGAAGAAATCCTGACGGAAAGGGCCGAAGAGGTCGTCGAAGGCCTTTTTGCCATTACGGAGAAGGATATCACGAGCCGCAATGCGCTTTCGGAAATGATGCGCTGGTGCTGCGACAACCGCGAGTACCTGATGTTCCTCTGCCGCTCGGCTCTTCCTGGCGACAGCTGCGTGGACACATGCCGCTGCTCGTATGACGACAGGATGAGAGCATTTTTCCTGAAGGGCCAGCAGCGAGGCGAATTCCGCGTCGATGTGCCGGCCGCTGTGATGGCGGAAATTTTCGGCGGCGAGATGGCCGCTTTGTTTGAAGCAGAAAGCCGGGGCCGGATCGCTTCGGCGATGATGGCGGATTATTGGGAGACCATATTCCTGTTCGGTGTGGAAGGTAAAGGAAAGAAGGAAAGCCATGAATAATATGAATGAGGTGAAATCACCGAAGAAGCCAGTCTTGATGTACTACGTCATCATCTTCCTTCTGGTGATTCTGTTCAACTCCGCGGTCATGCCTGCATGGCGTGAACAGCAGGTGAAGGAAGTCGACTACTCGACATTCATGAACCTGACGGATGAGAAGAAGATCGACAAGGTCGAAGTGGATGAGGACCAGATCCTCTTTACGGAAAAGGGCGACACGAAGCAGACTTACAAGACAGCTCTCATGAATGACCCGCAGCTCGTCAGCCGTCTGCATGATTCCGGCGTCACATTCACCGGACAGATCGTGGACAAGATGAACCCGATCCTTTCCATCCTGCTCAGCTGGGTACTCCCGATCCTGATTTTCTTCTGGATCGGCCAGTACATGAATAAGCGTTTCATGAAAAACATGGGAGGCGGACCGGGAGCCATGCAGTTCGGCCTCGGCAAATCCAATGCGAAGATCTTCGTCAAACCGACAGACGGCATCCGCTTTGCCGATGTAGCCGGTGAAGATGAAGCGAAGGAAGGCTTGCAGGAAGTCGTCGAATACCTCCACAATCCGTCCAAGTACAAGGAAATCGGCGCGAAGATGCCGAAGGGCATCCTCCTCGTCGGACCGCCAGGCACAGGCAAGACCATGCTGGCCAAGGCAGTCGCAGGGGAATCGAACGTACCGTTCTTCTCCATTTCCGGTTCTGAATTCGTAGAAATGTTCGTCGGCATGGGCGCAGCCAAGGTCAGAGACCTCTTCAAGCAGGCGAAGGAAAAAGCACCATGTATCGTATTCATCGATGAAATCGATGCCATCGGCCAGAAGAGAGGCGCGACCTCCATCGGCGGCAATGATGAACGTGAACAGACGCTGAACCAGCTCCTCACCGAGATGGACGGCTTCGAAGAAAACACAGGCGTCATCATTCTGGCGGCAACAAACCGTCCGGAATCCCTCGACCCCGCACTGACCCGTCCGGGCCGTTTCGACCGCCAGGTGCCGGTCGTCCTCCCAGACCTTCAGGGCCGCGTGGAAATCCTCAAGGTTCATGCTGCCAAGATCAAGACAGCTCCGAATATTGATTATGACAAAGTAGCGCGCATGGCTTCCGGCGCATCCGGCGCTGAGCTTGCGAACATCGTGAACGAAGCAGCCCTCCGCGCTGTCCGCGACCACAGAAAAGTCGCAACGCAGGAAGACATGGAAGAATCCATCGAAGTCGTCATTGCAGGCTACCAGAAGAAGCATGCGATCCTGACAGACAAGGAAAAATGCGTCGTCGCATACCATGAAATCGGCCACGCTCTCGTGGCTGCCATGCAGACACATTCCGCTCCTGTCCAGAAGATCACAATCATTCCTCGTACAAGCGGCGCTCTCGGCTACACGATGCAGGTCGAAGAAGGCAACCATTACCTCATGAGCAAGGAAGAAATGGAAAACCAGATCGCTACCCTGACCGGCGGCCGCGCAGCTGAAGAAGTCGTATTCCATACATCCACAAGCGGCGCTTCCAACGATATCGAAAAGGCTACCCGCCTTGCCAGAGCCATGATCACACGCTTCGGCATGAGTGATGAATTCGGCATGGTCGCTATGGAAACCGTCACGAACCAGTACCTCGGCGGAGACACGACACTCGCATGCTCGCCTGAAACTCAGGCAAGAATCGACAAAGCCGTATCTGCCCTCATCAAGAAGCAGTACGAAAAGGCTGTCCAGATTCTGGAAAACAACAGAAGAACACTCGATGCTCTTGCAAAATTCCTGTATGAAAAGGAAACCATCACTGGCGAACAGTTCATGGGCATCGTAGAAGAACAGAAGAAAGCATCCGAAGGAAATGGCAGCGCGCCATCCGCTCCTTCCGCTCCATCTGCTCCATCTGTCCCGGAAACCCCGCCCGCTGAAGCTCCCAAAGAGGATGCTCCGGCACCGGGCGCTCCCCAGCCAGTCAAGAACGTACCACCCCTTAATCTGGAGAGGTAACGAAGAGTAATCAGTAATTAATAGAAGAGGATGTGCATGAAAAGTGTGCATCCTCTTTTTTCATGGAATTTTTATGGAATAATTTCCATTTCCTTCTATGGAAGAAGGGGCTTGTATAGTACAATAAATAAAACTGATGCATTCGCAGCTCCGGGCTGCTGCCTTTTGACTGGAGGCATGACCATGGACTTTAAGAATAAAAAGACAACGATTGCGCTCATCGTGTGCGCGGTCATTCTGGCGCTGATCGGCTGGCGCGTCTGGGCGAATATCCAGGCGAAGAAAGCCGAGGCGAACCGAAGCGGCAAGGAGAAGGTCGCTGTCGTGACGGCGGCTTATCCTGAGAGAAAGACGATCGTCCCGAAGTTCCGCTTCTCGGGGACGCTTGATCCTGTCTGGCAGGCAGATGTCGCCGCCAAGGTGGACGGACGCATTGAACAGGTGCTCGTCAATGAAGGCGATGCTGTCAGCGCGGGCGAGGTCCTTGCCATCCTTGACCGGACAGATACGGATGCATCGCTTCTCAATGCCAAAGGGCTCTATGCGGATGCCAAGACGGATTATGAAAAAGCGCAGGCAGATCTTGCGCGTTATACGAAGCTCTACGCAGCAGGCGCTATTTCCAAGGAAAGCCTCGACAATAAGCAGTTCGCCCTGGAGAATGCGAAGGGCAAGCTGGATGCAGCACAGGGAAATCTGAATTCCGCAGACTCCCAGGCAGGCGGCACGAGGGTGACGACGCCGCGTCCGGGCATCATCCAGAAACGGTACTATCAGGAGGGCTACTATGCCAAGGTCGGCACAGCCCTTTTCCAGATTGCAGATATTTCGACGCTCCTTGCCAAGATCGATGTGCCGGAAGGGTACGTCCAGAGCATTGCTGTCGGAAATCCTGTCGAGATCCATATCCCGTCCATGAGCGGGGACAATAAGACTGTCCAGGGCATCATCACAAGGGTCAGCCCGGTGGCGACGCTGCCTGCCCGCACGTTTGAAGCGGAAGTTTCCGTAGACAATTCGGATGGAAGGCTCCGCGGCGGCGTGTATGCCGATACGACGTTCACGGCGAACCCGAAGGACAATGCGCTGACGATTCCGATGTCTGCGATCGTCATGAGAGACGACCAGAGGACGGTCTACGTCATTGAAGACGGCCACGCCGTGAGGAAGGTCATCACGACGGGCTATATCGGAGAGAATCTTGTCGAAGTGCTGTCGGGCCTTTCAGAGAAGGACCAGGTCATCACGGGAGGACAGAATAAGTTCAAGGAAGGCGGCCAGGTCAAAGTATCAGGCGAAGGCTGATTTCAGGGGGAGCCTATGATCAAGACATTCATCAACAGGCCCGTATTCACGACCATGTTCATCCTGGTCTTCGTGGTATTCGGGCTGTGGTCGTACCCGAAGCTTGGCGTCGACCTCTATCCGGACGTCGATCTCCCGCTCGTCGCCGTCACCGTCACCTACGAAGGCACGGCGCCGGAGGAAATGGAGACGCTCGTCACCAAACCTATAGAAAACCGCATCAGCCAGGTCTCTGGCATCAAGACGATCACCAGCACCATCCGTGAAGGATATTCCCAGACGGTGCTGGAATTTGAGATTGGTACGGATCCAAGACAGATGGCGTCCGAAGTACGCGAAAAAGTGGCAGGCGTGAGGAAACGTCTGCCTGACGACATCGATGAACCGGTCGTTGCGCGTTTCGATTCGGCATCAAGCCCTGTCGCTACATATTCCTTTTCTTCGGACACAAGGAGTACGGGGGAAATCCGCCGCCTCCTGAATGATTCCGTCGTCGACCGCCTGCAGATGGTCGAGGGCGTTGCTGATGTCAATGTCCACGGTGCATCCGACCGCGCAGTGAAGGTGCATGTCAATTCGGAAAAGCTCAAAGCATACGGCATTTCTTTCCAGACAATCTTGGCCAAGGTCAATAATGCGAACCTTAATACCCCGGGCGGCAAGATCCGTGACGACCACAATACAATTACCGTCCGCACGATGGGCAAGCTCAATACGATCGATGATTTCAAGAACATCGTCGTGGCCAATATCAACGGGAAGCCGGTCTACCTGACCGATGTCGCTGATGTCGAAGATGCTTGGAAAGACGAAGAAACGTACTCCCGCACGAACGGTGTGCCGTCTGTCCTCATGTCTGTCAGGAAGCAGTCGAGGACGAATACGGTCAATGTCATCGACAGCGTCAATGAAGAGCTCTCTGCCATCGAGAAGAGCGACCTCCCTCCGGATATCAAAGTCAATATCATCAATGACCAGTCCCTCTTCATCCGCGAGAACGTAGGGGACGTATGGAACACGATCATTTTCGGCGGGTTCCTCGCGCTCCTCATCACGTACCTCTTCTTAGGGGACCTTCGCGCGACGATCATCGGCGGCCTCGCCATCCCTGTGTCCGTCATCTCGACCTTCTTCCTGATGCGGACGCTCGATTTCACGATGAATAACATGTCCCTCATGGGCCTTTCGCTGGCCGTGGTTTTTTTGATCGACGATGCCATCGTCCTTGTTGAAAATATTTTCCGCCACATGGAGCTCGGCAAGCGGCCGAAGATTGCCTCTGCCGATGCGACGAAGGAACTGATGCTGGCCATCCTTGCCACATCCATGTCCCTTCTGGCGGTATTCGTGCCGATCGGCAGCATGGGTGAGACAATCGGGCAGTACTTCAAGCAGTTCGGGCTGACCGTCGCCTGCGCCGTCGTCTTCTCGACGATCTGCGCCTATACACTGACGCCGATGCTTTCCGCCTACTGGCTGAAGCTTCCTGATGTGAGTACCAAGGGACGGCCGAGAATCGTCAGCATAATCCTTCGCAAGTTCAATTTCGGGTTTGAGAGAATCCGTTTTGTCTATAACCGTTTCATGATGTATGCCGTCGAGCGTCCGTGGAAGATCGTCCTCATCGCCGTGGCAACGCTTGGTTTCAACCTGCTCCTCATCCCGTTCGTAGGGACTGAGCTGCAGCCTGTCTATGACTCGGGTGAATTCCGTGTCAACTTGAAAGCGCCTCCGGGCGTGGGCCTTCTCCAGATGGAGGAATGGTCCAAGCCATTGGAAGAAACGATTCTGGAAGAGCCGGAAGTCCGCGTTTCTTCTATGTGGCTGGGCGGCACAAGAACGCCTGTCAATGAAGGCGGCATCAATATCAAGCTGAAGCCGCTCGATGAAAGAGACCGCTCCATGACGGAAATCATGGCAGACCTTAGAAAGAAATTCTCGGACATCGGCACGATGCAGGTCGGTGTCGTCACAAACCAGGGCGGCCGCAATGATCCGCGTCCTGTCCAGATCGGCCTTCGCGGAAGTGATTTGAAGAAACTGACGGGGTATGCGAACGATCTTGCCGAACGCATCCGCCAGGTGCCGGGTGCAACGGATGTCGAAGTCGTCGGCATCTCTCCGGAGCCTGAAATCGTTGTTCGCCTGAATCAGCTCAAGGCAAGCCAGCTGGGCCTTGATAATACAGAAGTCGGCAAAGTCGTGCAGTATGCCTTCCAGGGCAAGAGCACGAGGCATTCCTACACGATCGGAAACGATGACTACGATATCATCCTCCAGATGGGAAAGGACGACAGAAGGACGCTTTCCGACGTGCAGAACCTTCGCGTCTCCACGACGAACGGCACCTTCGTCCGCCTGGGTGATATTGCCGATGTCACGCTCTCCTCGGGCCCGACCCGTATCGGCCGCGAAGGACGCCAGAGACAGATTGCCGTTTATGCGAATGCTGCCGGCATTTCTTCCGGTGAACTGCTGAGTGAAATCCAGAACAAGATTATTCCGGATATGAATATGGAAATCGGCTACAATTACAAGCTGATCGGCGACTCGGACATGATGGGCCGCGTCTTCAAAGAAATTGCAAAAGCCGTCATCCTTGCCATCATCCTTATTTACATGGTGCTCGGTGCAGAATTTGAAAGCTTCCGCCAGCCGCTTGTCATCATGATGAGTCTTCCTTTCGCGGTCATCGGTGCCGTGCTTGCGCTCCTTCTGGCCAACCAGACGGCAAACATGATGTCCCTCATCGGTTTCACGATGCTGCTCGGCCTTGTCACGAAGAATGCCATCCTCCTTGTCGACTATGCCAACCAGGCAAGAGACAGGGGTAAGGATGTGAAGTCTGCGATCCTTGAAGCGTGCTCGCTCCGTCTTCGTCCGATCTGCATGACAACACTCTCGACCATCCTCGGCATGCTACCTGTCGCCCTCGGCCTTGGCGCCGGCGCAGAGCTCCGCCAGTCCATGGGCGTCGTCCTGATCGGTGGTCTCACAACCTCGACGCTTCTGACACTCGTCGTCGTACCATTGATTTACCTTTTGACGGAACGTCACACAAAGAGAAATTTGAGTGACTAAAGCACAAACCCACAAACTCAAAATGGATGATTTTTAATAGCAAAAATGCATAAGCGATATAATAAAATTTTATACAATATAAATGAAACGTATATTATAACCCATGGGGTATCTGAATACATACCTATAATACGAGATGTATTAATGTTTGGCGGAGGTTATGAATGATGGAAATCATGATAAGAAAAGGGAAAGCAGACGATGCCGCGGATTTAGCGGACGTTGAGACTGCATGCTTTCCGCCGGCAGAAGCTGCCACGGCTGAAGAAATCGCTGCGCGCCTTTCCGTCTATCCTTCCCATTTCTTCCTTCTTTATGCGGACGGAATTTTGACCGGCTTCATTGACGGCATGGTGACAAATGAGAAAGACCTTAGGGATGAGATGTATGCCGATGCCTCCCTCCATGATGAAGCGGGGGACTGGCAGATGATATTCGGGCTGAACACACTCCCATCCTATCGGAGACTTGGTCTTGCCGGCCGCCTCATCGAAGCCATGAAAGAAGACGCGAAAAAACAGGGCAGGAAAGGAATCGTTCTCACCTGCAAAGAAGAGCTCATTCACTATTACGCAAAGTTCGGCTTTGAAAATGAAGGAAAATCAAACTCCTCCCACGGGAATGTCACCTGGTACCAGATGCGCCTCACATTTTGAGAATGACAGAATTGACCGTGTTGACAATGACTCAATTTAGGGAAATTTAAATTTGTCAACGATCAAGGGGCAAGATGCAGGATATCACGTGCAAAAGGATTTCACATTGTATAAAATCTATTTATACCCCATTACAAGAAAACGTGAAATATATAATAGATAGCTATGTTTTGGCGGTTTTTATCCGCTGTGAATAAATCGTATATTTTTCTTCCTATAGCGCGTTCGATGTTTTATAATATATACAGTATACTTATATACCAATCATGCAGGAGGTATGCATGAAATTTCGCTGTGTATGGAGCATCGTGCTAATACTTGGCCTGGCAGCAGCCGGGACGCAGGCAGAAGCGGCGGGGGACAGGGCGGTGATTGCTCATTCCGCTTACGATCTGGAAGAAAAAGGAAATCAGGAATTCAGCACTCGTTCACTCTTCACGGAAGACGGGACGGGGAAGCAGGAGACTACGTTTTTCTTTAATGACGGTTTCGGCCGTCTGACGGAATTTCATGAGTACACAGAAGGCGCGAGGATGTTTCTGATCATCCGGCAGAACATGAACGTCGTCTGGCAGGGAAGCTGCCGCGTCACGGATCACCGGTTCTCAGTCTATAGAAGGGAATCGAATGGACGTGTTTATTTTCAGATACGCATGGGTCAACATGAGTATTCCGCTGAAATCGGCCGTGATGACCGGTGGACCGTTACGGAAGGCGGTCTTCCCGTTGCCTCGGATCCCATAGAATTATCGTGGAATGCCTGACAAAAGCCGGGCCCGGTGACAGGGGACTTCATGACAATCATGAAATCCGCCTTTTTTAATTCGGGGGAACGTAGTATAATAATTGTAATTGTTTTATAAGAATGATTTGCATATTTACATGACTATGGACCAGAGCGCATGACCGGATACCTATCCTTATGGAGCGTTAATCAATAATCGAAAGGGTGAGAGCTATGAAGAAACAGATTCATTTAAGAGCGGAAGATCTGAACAACAGCGACAAGCTGGGGCTGACCTACAACCTGGGTCAGGTGCACAAGCGTATGCTTCTTCGTCAGTCGGGCATCATGAAGAAGTTCGGCCTGACCGCACGTCAGTCGCTGATTATCGCTTACCTTTCCACGCATAAAAAAGATGTTGTCACCCAGAAGACACTGGAAGAACATCTGCACCTGACGAATCCGACCATTACTGTCATGGTCAAATCCATGATCGACAACGGCCTGATCCGCAAGGAACGCGTGCCGGAAGATGCAAGAAAGTACAGACTGTACATGACCGAGAAGGCAAAACAGGTCGAAAAGGCAAGCCTGCAGGCTGCCAAGACACTCGACCAGTCCTTCTATGAAGGCGTATTAGAGAGCGATTTGAAAGTTTTCAAGGGCGTTCTTGGCCAGATTGCGAAGAATCTGGATATGGTTTGATAAGAAGCGGGAAAATGATGCACACGATTTGCGGTGCATCATTTTTTGTTGCGCAAGTTATAGTTTCATTTTCTTCGTTTTGCTGTATAATCGAGTGCTATGCTAAAACTGGACAGGGGTGGGATAAGAATTTAGACAGCCTTTGTAGTATATTGGAATCAGAATTAAAAACATTGGACGCCACATTCAGATTTCATACAGGAGGCAGTCTTATGAAGTACACAAAGAAAGAGCGTATGAACATTGGTCGCCAGATTTATGAGGATCAAATCAATAAATACGAAGCTGCAGGCAAATACGGCATCAGTGCTCAAACTGCTAGAGAATATATGAGGATGTATAGGAACACAAACCATCTTCCACCTAAAACATCCAAGCCCCGTGATTACGGTCTTGCCAAAGCAAAAAGTTATTCCTGAAGCGGCCAAACTCGATGAATACCAGAAAATGTCCAAGGAAGATCTCATCAGCGCCTTGATTGATGCCAGGATAAGAGAAGAGCGGCTGAAGCTTGGTTACGAAGTAGTAGAAGAAGATGATTCAAAAAAAAGCTCATTACTTACGTCAAAAAAAGACTGCGAAGTAATCGTCGCGCTTTCCGGCTCCTTCCCTGTCGAATTGCTTTGTGAAAGGCTGGGTATTCCGCGTAGCAGCTTCTACTATTGGCTGTATCATACCAGGCATCCTTCTGAACAAAAGAATCGTCTTTTGGATACCATAGAACTGCTCAAGGAATGGCATAAGAAGTATCCATCCCACGGATACCGCTGGCTAAGGGCCAAGCTTCTGCTTGACACAGGCCTCTTCATGTCTGAATCATACGCCTATAAATGCTGTCGTTTGGCCGGGATCAAGAGTGTTTCCAAACACTATAAGTACAAAAAGCCTGGCGAATCCAGGACTTATCCAAATCTGCTGCTTGCAGGGATTAACATAGATGGGCCCTCGCAATGTATTGTGTCTGACATGACTGCATTCTACGTAAAGAACACATACTATGAGCTGACGATATATATGGATCTTTGGAATAACGAGATTGTCGCCCACGCACTTTCCTCAAGGCGTGGAGACCGTATGACATATATTAACGGACTGCACGACTACCTTGAATTTACGAAGAAATTCCCCGGCGTTAAGCATATTCTTCATTCTGATCAGGGATCAGTATATGCATCAAAGGATTTCAACCAGCTGCTCCCGGCGTATAACATCACACGATCCATGTCCAGAGCAGGAACGCCAACGGATAATGCAGCCATGGAATCCATTAATGGATGGATGAAAGCCGAGCTGTTTTCAGATTTTCATATTACTTCAACAGAGGGCGTAGCGGGTCAGATTGATGAATACGTCAAGTTCTTTAATGAAGAGCGCCCGGCATATGCACTGGAGTACCTTACACCAAAGCAGTACAGAGAAAAAAATATGGTTTTTAAGCAGGTTAATGCCTTTTGTCCAAATTAAGAGTTACACAATTTCATTTAATTTCACTTATTTAATTTTTTGACATCTAATTTTTGAGATTTTGTGTCCAAAATACGTTGACCAGTGCAATAATGAACGGAAAAGCCCCCTACAAGGGAACGGAGGTTAAAATGAGAAAACCAATCGTGGCCGTTACGGCCGATACACTTCTGGCTGAAATGAAGCCAATCAATCAGAAAATGGCGGACTATGCGCCAAGACCTTTGATCGACGCGCTGGGACGCAATGGATTCCTTCCCGTAATCCTTCCATACAATGACTATGCGGAAGCAGAAGAACTCGTCGGCACCTTCGATGCCCTCGTCCTTCCAGGCGGCCCGAATCCGACGCCGCGCTTCTACCATGAAGATCCGATCTGGAGCATCGGGCCGACGTATGAGAAGAGAGATAAGTTCGAAATCGACCTCATACAGGCATGCATCAAGGCAGGAAAACCGATCTTCGGCATCTGCCGCGGCCTGCAGATCCTGAACGTCGCTCTGGGCGGCACCCTCTGGCAGGACATGCAGTCGCAGAATTCAGGCGCCTTCATCCAGCACATGCAGAGAGCACCGGGAAATATCGCGACGCACTATATCGAAGTTGAGAAAGATACAAGACTGATGGACATCTTAGGCGAGGGCCTCTACGTCAACTCCCGCCACAGAGAAGGCATCAAGAAACTCGCCCAGGGCCTCCGCCCGGCCGCAAGGACAAGAGACGGCGTCATCGAAGCCGTCGAAAGCGAAGAAGGCGACCTCATTGCCGCCGTCCAGTGGCATCCGGAAAACATGGACCCGGAAACCATGGACCCCCTCTTCCGCGCTTTCATGGACAGAGTCCTGAAACATATGGGCATAGAAGAATAAAAAAGGGCTGCAGCAGGATGATTTCACATTCTGCTGCAGCCCTTTTGCATTTCTTTTACATCCCTGCTTTATATTATATATAGTAATAGTAGATAATAATAAATAAAGGAAATCCATATTCATCAATCAGAAAACGAAAACAATGACGGGGAGGTTATGGGAAGAAGGATTCATCAACTTTTGGACAAAGAAAAAGAGGACCGGTTCGCGCCGGTCCCCAAAAATAAAACAAAGGAAAAGGGATATAAGGAGTGAACCTCTTATGTGAGAAACGTAAGAGGCTGCTAATTGTGAGGACAAATCAGGATCCGTACATCCGGATTTGCCTTCAAAGAGAGTATATCATATAACTTTCGATTTTGAAAATATATTTCAATTAGAATTTGATAAGAATTATCAAAATTACATTGCATGCTATGATTTTATCGGGAAAGCGGTATTCATGGATAGGAGAAAAGGCAAATGAAATCCGATGTTTCCTGTCTTTTTGGAAAAAGAAATTTAAAAAGCGTATGTTTTTCTCATTTCTCTTGACCGCGCTCTGTGGTAGAATGGACTTGAAATGTCTTTTTTTAGGAGGTGTTACGTTGTTCGCTTATGCGTTCACGTTTCTTGTCGCGCTTGCCGTCACGTTCGTACTGACGCCTGTCGTGAAGAACTTCGCCATCCGCATCGGAGCCGTAGACAAGCCTGACGCCAGGAAGGTGCATCACGGGCTGGTACCCCGGCTCGGAGGCCTTGCGATTTACGCGGGCTTCATGGTCTCTGCGATCACGACGATCGGTTTTACGTATGAGATGGTCGGCATCATGGCCGGCGCTACGTTCCTGATCATTGTCGGCGTTGCGGACGACGTCGTTTCCCTGCGCCCGAAGGTCAAGCTTCTGGGGCAGATCATTGCGGCAGCGATTCCTGTCGTGATTTTCAACATCAATATTGACTGGATCAATGTGCCATGGCATGGCATCGTCTACCTGCCGGCTGTCATTTCCATCCCGCTTACGATTTTCTGGATCATCGGCTTCATCAATACGGTGAACCTGATCGACGGGCTCGACGGCCTTGCTGCCGGGATTGCGACGATCGCATCCATTGCCATCGCCCTTCTGGCTTTCCAGATGGGACAGTGGACAGCAGCGGCAGCCATGGTCGCCATGACCGGCGCATGCCTGGCATTCCTGCAGTACAACTTCAACCCGGCTAAGATTTTCATGGGAGATACGGGCTCGATGTTCCTGGGCTACATCATTGCGGCTGTTTCCGTCATGGGATCTATGAAGACAGCTGCGGCTGCCGTCCTGATCGTTCCGCTCGTTGCGCTTGCCGTGCCGATCACGGATACGCTTCTTGCGATCGTCCGCAGGAAGAGCAGCGGCGTTCCGATTTTTTCGCCGGATAAGAACCACCTGCATCACAGGCTCCTTGCCAAGGGCCTCAATCAGAAGCAGGTCGTCCTCATCATGTACGCACTGACCGCCTTCTTCTCCTGCATCGCTCTCGTTGTCATCCACCTGAGCCTCTGGGCAGGGATTGCCATCGTGGCAGCTGCTCTCATCCTCTTCATCCTCTGGGCAAGGAAACTCGGGGTCATGAAGGAAATCGTTCCTTCCCCTTACCAGATGAAAATGAAGAAGGAAAAGGAAGAAAAGGGTAAAGAATCCAAGTCGAAAGGGCCGGAAGAAAAGCCGGCACTGAAATAAATCCGGGCGACCGGAATCAAGGGAGATAAGGGATATGTTAAAGGTAATGACGATATTCGGCACCAGACCGGAAGCCATCAAGATGGCGCCCGTTGTCAGGGAACTGCTGAAGCATGAAGAAATTGATACCAAGGTCTGCCTGACCGCCCAGCACAGGGAAATGCTCGATCAGGTCGTCGACCTCTTCGGACTGCCTGTCGACTATGATCTCGACATCATGAAGAGCGGACAGTCTCTCTATGACATCACCGCCCGCGTCCTCCGCGGCCTGGAAGATGTACTGAAGAAGGAAAAACCGGATTACGTCCTTGTCCACGGCGACACGACGACGACCTTCACGGCCGCTCTTGCCGCTTTCTACCAGCAGATCCGCATCGGACACGTCGAAGCAGGCCTGCGCACGGGAAATCTTCTTTCCCCGTTCCCGGAAGAAGCGAACCGCCAGCTGACAGGCGTCCTTGCTAATGTGAACTTCGCACCGACAGAAACAGCCCGTCAGAACCTTCTCCGTGAAAACAAGAGCGATGATTCCATTTTCGTAACAGGCAATACCGTCATCGACGCGCTCCTTACAACCGTCAAGAAGGATTACCATTTCGAAGATCCGGAAATCGAAGCCATTGAAGAACACAAGAGAGTCATCCTCGTGACGACGCATCGAAGAGAAAACCTGGGCGACCCCATGCACCACGTCTACAGAGCGCTCCGCCGCCTTGTGGAATCCGTGCCGGATACGGAAGTCGTCTTCCCGGTTCACAGGAATCCGCTCGTACGCGAAGCTGTTTCCGAAGAACTCGAAGGAGTTCCGGGCATCCATCTCGTCGACCCGATGGAATATGAACCATTCACAAACCTCATGGCGCGCGCTGCCATCGTCCTCACCGATTCCGGCGGAATCCAGGAAGAGGCGCCGAGCCTCGGGAAACCGGTCCTCGTCCTTCGAGACACGACCGAAAGACCCGAAGCCGTCGAAGCCAGCACGGTCCGCTTAGTCGGCACGGATGAGGAAAAAGTATTCCAGACGGCGTACAAGCTTCTTACCGATGAAAAAGAATACAAAGCAATGGCAGAAGCCGTCAATCCATATGGCGACGGCAAATCTGCAGCACGCATCGTTGATTATTTACTTTGGAAGGAAAGAATCAGCGACAAAAAACCTATGAAATTTATAGCCAATAAAGAATCATTATGATATACTGAAACAGTATAAATAATTTTTTGCGTCTTGTTCATTACTGAAGGGGCGCAATTTGATGAGATAATCCCGTTCCGGAGCGAATATGGATGAGAAGCCGAAGAAGAAAAACAAACCTGTTTCTGATTTTGATGCTCTCCATAGTATAGCTGTAGCTACGGGCGCCGGATTCACATTGCTGTCGTCGATCGGCGTGGGCGTCTGGCTTGGGCTTAAATGTGATGAGTATTTTGGCACGAAGCCCTTCGGATTGATTGTTCTGTCCATTGTAGGTGCCGCCAGCGGACTCTGGTCCGTCGTGAAACAGATGCTGGGGAAATAAACTGAAAATGAACTGTGATTCTGCATTTCCGGATTACACAAAGAAAATTACATATCTTCTGCTGGTTCTCGCCGCTGTTGGCGGGATCGTCACTCAGTTGATCTGGGGGTGGCGGGTTAGTGTCGCTTTTTCGCTGGCGGCTCTTTTTCACGCTGCCTTTTTCCTGTTCCTAAGGAAGAAATATCTTGACTGGACGGAGACCGGCAGAGATATTTTTTTCATCGGCCGCCGCATAGCGGGATTTGCGTCCGGCCGCTTTATTCTGGAAATCCTGCTTAGCGTTCTCGTCGTGATATTCACGCCGCTGAACATTTTAGGTTTTTTAGCTGGCTTACTATCACTGGTGGTCGCAACCTACGGGGAGCGCATCATTGGTGCTATTAAGGAATAATTGTTTTTTCTTGACATTCCAGTAAGAGAGAGGGGGTGAGATCATGCATCTTCATACAGGTACGCATGCTGTACAACAGCTGCTAGGGATGCAGGTCAACATGGACACCATTTTTACAACATGGCTGACTGCACTTATTGTTTTCCTTGTTGTCTTTGCCGCATCCCGCGGGAAGAAGCTGGTTCCAACCGGAGTGCAGAACTGTGTTGAAATCCTCATTGAAGCACTTCTTGACCAGTTCAAGACGAACGTCGGACCGAAGTACAGACAGGTAGTGCCGGCTCTGCTGACGCTGTTCCTGTTCATCTTGACAGCTAACCAGCTCGGGCTTCTGCCGACGGACCACATGACAGCATCACCGACCAGTGATATCAATACGACACTGGGCCTGGCGCTCGCGGTCACTATCCTGATTCACGCTCTGTATATTGCCAATCAGGGCGTAGGCAAATGGGTCAAGCATTTCTTTGAGCCATTCCCGGTTTTCGTCCTCATCAACTTGGTAGAGGAAATTTCAAGACCAGTTACGCTGGCTATGCGTCTATTCGGCAACATTTTGGCCGGCGAAATTCTTCTGGAACTGCTGTACGCTCTGGCCCCCTGGCTCATACCGATCATCTGGATCGCATTCAGCGTCTTTGTAGGGGTTATTCAGGCATACATTTTCACAACGTTGTCTTCTGTGTATCTGAAACATAGTTTGTGATCGTCCATGGCAGCGCCGTCTGCGTAAACCGGCAATCTATTTCGTTTAACACGGCGCCGTCCGTCCAAACGGTACTTAAAATCATCCGGATGACCCGGAAAATTCAAATTATCCTCAGGAGGAATTAATCATTATGGAACAGGCCATTATCGTTCAGTACTCTCTTATTGCAGCAGCAATCATCTCTGGATGCGCTTCTCTGGCAGCAGCATTCTCCGACTCCCGTGCAGCACGCGCTGCTCTCGAAGGCATGACCCGTCAGCCTGAAATGGCAGGCACACTCTTCACCAACATGCTCGTTGCTATCGGTCTGATCGAATCTATTCCGATTATTGCTATCGTCATCGCTATTGTCCTCGTATTCGCTAACCCATTCCTTGGATAATAATTCATAACGATTGAGTTATTTCACTAAGGAGGGAGCTCATTGGTAGACATTAACGGTACACTGCTGATTCAGATCGTTAACTTCCTCATCTTTGTTGCCATTTTGGGCCATTTCTGCTACAAACCGATCATTAAAGTGCTGGACGAACGCAAGCAGCACATTAAAAATGATCTGGATTCTGCCGCAAACAACAGAGCAGATGCTGAAAAGCTGAAAGAAAGCTATGAAGCTCAGCTCCGTGACGCAGAAGTCAGAGCACAGGAGATCGTAGACAAGGCAGTCAAGGAAGCCAAAGTACAGGCGCAGGCACAGATTGACGAAGCACATGCAGCTATTCAGAAGTCCAAGGACCAGGCTACCCAGCAGATCGAAAGAGAACGCAAGGACGCTCTCGAAGATCTGAAGGCTCAGGTAGCTGACCTTTCCTGCGAAATCGCTGCAAAGATCATCAGTAAGAACATGACACCGGACGCAAACGACCGGCTCATCGCAGAAAGCATCGCCAAGCTGGATGCTAAAAAAGCGGGTAAATAATCATGGATAAGAACGTAGTTCTTGCAAGAAAATACGGTCGCGCCATCTATGAAATAGCCGCTGAACAAAACAGCCTTGAAAAAACTGGAGAAGAGCTTCATTTAATCGCTGATACCATCACTGGCAATGCAGAACTGAAGCAGCTTCTTTTCCATCCTCTGCTTGCGAAGGATGTCAAGAAAGATACATTAAATAAATTATTTGCAGATAAGGTTCAGCCTGTAGTTCTGCAATTCTGCTATGTCGTCATCGACAAAGACCGTTTCACCGATTTCCTGGCAATGGTCGACGTCTATGCGGCTCTGGCTAATGAAGGCATGGGAATTGAAGAAGCAGTGGTAACATCCGCTCTTCCGCTCACCAAGACCCAGGTCGAAGCCCTGAAGGCAAAACTTTCCGAAATCACCGGAAAGAAAATTGTCATGAAGCAGAAGGTAGACTCGGCGTTGATTGGTGGTTTTACCGTCCAAGTAGGCGATCGCCTGATCGATGGATCCGTGGCTAGACAGCTGCAGACTTTGAAACATATTATGAAACAAAGAGATTGAGGTGACTTCTAGGAAATGAAAATCAGTTCAGATGAAATTACATCTGTCATTAAAAAACAGATTGAAAACTACAAAGTAGACCTCAATGTCGATGAAGTAGGTACGGTTCTTGAAGTCGGCGATGGCATTGCCCATGTGTACGGCCTTCAGAATTGCATGGCCGGCGAACTGCTCGAACTTCCGAACGGCGTATACGGCATGGCACTCAACCTGGAAGAAAGCAACGTAGGTGCCGTTCTTCTGGGTCGCTCCGAAACCATTAAGGAAGGCGACGTTGTTAAGAGAACAGGTCACCTGATGCAGGTTCCGGTAGGCGATGCAGTTATCGGACGCGTAGTAAACGCGCTCGGACAGCCAATCGACGGCAAAGGCGAAATCAAAACCGACGAATATCGCGACATTGAAATCAAAGCACCGGGCATTGCTGACAGACAGCCAGTTAATGTACCGCTGCAGACAGGTCTGAAATCCATTGACTCCATGGTTCCGATCGGCCGCGGCCAGCGCGAACTGATCATCGGCGACCGTGGTACTGGTAAGACGGCTATCGGCATCGATACCATCCTGAACCAGAAGGGTCAGAACGTTATCTGCATTTACGTATCCATCGGGCAGAAAAACTCCAACGTTGTCCGTGTATATGAAAAATTGAAACAGGCCGGCGCTATGGATTACTCCATCATCGTTCATGCCGGCGCATCCGAAGGTTCCCCGATGCAGTACCTCGCACCATACTCTGGTGTATCCATCGCTGAACACTTCATGCATCAGGGCAAAGACGTCCTCATTATTTATGATGACCTCTCCAAACACGCAGTAGCATACCGCGCAATGTCCCTGCTGCTCCGCCGTCCGCCAGGACGTGAAGCTTATCCAGGCGACGTATTCTATCTGCACTCCCGTCTGCTGGAACGTGCTGCCCGCCTCTCCAATGAACTGGGCGGCGGCTCCATCACCGCACTGCCGATCATCGAAACATTGGCAGGCGACGTAGGCGCATACATTCCGACCAACGTTATTTCCATCACCGACGGCCAGATTTATCTGGAAACCGCACTCTTCTATTCCGGTATCCGTCCGGCTATCAACGTAGGTCTGTCCGTATCCCGTGTAGGTGGTTCCGCACAGATCAAAGCTATGAAACAGGTCGCAGGTACCCTGCGTCTGGATCTGGCACAGTACCGCGAACTTGCTGCATTCGCTCAGTTCGGTTCCGACCTGGACGCTGCAACCAAGGCACAGATTGACCGCGGTCAGAGAACGACTGAAATCCTGAAACAGCCGCAGTACACCCCATACCCGGTCGAAGACCAGGTACAGGTCATCTACGTAGCAGTTAAAGGCTACTTCGATGATGTTGCAGTTGACGAAGTCGTTGATTTCGAACACCGCATCCTTGCATTCCTCCACAGCACCCATCCGGAAATCGGAGAAGACATCGTGAAGAACAAGAAGCTGACAGAAGCAAACGAAGAGAAACTGAAAGCAGCTATTCTTGAATTCAAGGAACGTTACGCAGCTACAAAATCCCAGGATAAGTCTGAAACGGTAGAGGGGTGATCTGATTGGAAAGTACGCGTGATATAAAAGGGCGCATTAAATCTGTCACCAACATCCAGCAGATCACAAAAGCAATGAAGATGGTTGCCGCTGCCCGTCTGCGCAAAGCAGAAGAAAAAGCAAACGGCTCTCGTCCTTATGCTGAAAAGATCGGAGAGCTCTTGCGCCGTGCTTCTTCGGTAACTCCCGATTTTACCAGCCCGCTCTTCAGAACAGGCAAGGTAAAGAAGGTCGGCTATCTGGTCATCAGCGCCGATAAAGGCCTTGCGGGCGCTTTTAACTCCAACGTTATGAAGCGGACACTGCAGGAAATCTCCGGAAGGGATCGTTCCGAATACGCTCTTTACGTTTGCGGAAAACAGGGTAGAAACTACCTGAAATTCCGTGGATACGATCTTGATTCCTATCATTTCGGCTTTTCTGATAAACCTACCGCCCAGGATTCCATCGATCTCGCGAAGGAAATGGTTGACTACTTCGTGACCGAGGAAGTGGACGAAGTTTATGTGATTTACACGAAATTCATCACCGCTCTGCATCAGCAGGTACTCGTCGAGAAGATTCTTCCCGTCGAAGCTCCTGAGGCAGATGAGGAAACCGGCAACGGATCTGAAAAGAAATGGAAAGAAGCGCCATACATTTTCATGCCTGACGCTCACACAGTTCTCTCCAGACTCCTTCCGGAATACGTACAGGTCAAGGTTTACAACGCCATGCTCCAGTCCGCTGCTTCCGAACTTGGAAGCCGTATGGCTGCCATGTCCGCTGCAACCGACAACGCTACGGAAAGAATCGCCGACCTCAACCTCACGTACAACAAAGCACGTCAGGCTCAGGTCACCAACGAAATTTCCGAAATCGTCGGCGGCGCAGCTGCGCTTGAATAAACCGCTTAACATATTAAGGAGGAATGCTTCTTCATGGCAAATGAACAGGAGATGCAGGTAGGTAAAGTAGTCCAGGTCATCGGCGCAGTCGTTGATATTGCTTTCGATGATGATAAGGAACTTCCTGCCATCTATAACGCAATCCATGTAAAAGATGATAAAGCCAGCGTTCCTGTTGATGTCATCTGCGAAACCATGCAGCATCTGGGCGACGGAGTCGTCCGCGCTGTTGCAATGAGTTCCACAGACGGCATGGTACGCGGCATGAAAGCCGTTGACACCGGCCGTGCTATTGCAGCACCGGTAGGCGACGGCTGCCTCGGACGTATTTTCAACGTCCTTGGACAGACAGTAGACAACGACCCGACGAAAGTCGACGCAGCTGACTACTGGCCGATTCACCGTGAGGCACCGGCCTTCAAAGACCAGTCTCCGGCAGCTGAAATTTTCGAAACAGGCATCAAAGTCGTAGACCTTATCTGCCCATACGCAAAGGGTGGTAAAATCGGTCTGTTCGGCGGCGCAGGTGTAGGCAAGACAGTCCTGATTCAGGAACTGATCCACAACGTCGCAACCGAACACGACGGCTGCTCCGTATTCTGCGGCGTAGGCGAACGTACCCGTGAAGGCAACGACCTTTGGGGCGAAATGAAAGAATCCGGCGTCCTGAACAAGGTTGCCCTCGTATACGGCCAGATGAACGAACCGCCGGGAGCTCGTATGAGAGTTGCTCTGACAGGTCTGACAATGGCTGAATACTTCCGCGATAAGCAGGGACAGGACGTACTGCTCTTCGTAGATAACATTTTCCGTTTCGTTCAGGCAGGCTCTGAAGTATCCGCACTGCTCGGACGTATGCCGTCCGCCGTTGGTTATCAGCCAACCCTGGCAACCGATATCGGCGAACTGCAGGAACGTATTACATCCACAAAGAACGGCTCCATCACATCCATTCAGGCAGTATACGTACCGGCCGACGACTTAACCGACCCGGCTCCGGCAGGCGTATTCACCCACTTGGATGCTACCACCGTATTGAACCGTTCCATCGCCGAACTCGGCATTTACCCGGCAGTAGATCCGCTCGACTCCACTTCCCGTATTCTTGACCCGAACGTACTCGGCGAAGAACACTACGAAGTAGCCCGCGGCGTACAGGCTATTCTGCAGCGTTACAAGGAACTCCAGGATATCATCGCCATCCTCGGTATGGAAGAACTTTCCGACGACGATAAAGTCATCGTTGCTCGTGCAAGAAAGATCCAGAGATTCCTGTCTCAGCCGTTCTTCGTAGCTGAACAGTTCACCGGCTCCCCCGGCAGATACGTTCCGCTGAAGGAAACCATCAGAGGCTTCAAGGAAATCCTTGCAGGCCAGCATGATGACATGCCAGAAGGCGCATTCTACATGGTCGGCACTATTGACGAAGCAATGGAAAAGGCTGAAAAGATGAAGAAAGGGGAATAAGCCATGGCTGATACCCTTGAAAATCCAATGCACGTCGAAGTCATCAGTCCAGACGGTCCTATTTTTACACAGGACGGCGTGGACCTCGTGGCTGCCCGTGCGGAAGACGGCGAATTCGGTATCGAAAAGCGCCACCTTCCCCTTGCTGCTGCTCTCGAAATGTGCTGCGTGCGCATAAAGACAGGTGACAAGGAACAGAGAGTTGCCGTATTCGGCGGCTTCCTTGAAGTCAATGACAACTACGTCAACATCATCGCTCCTCTTGCTGAACTCGCAGACAACATCGACGTTGCCCGCGCTCAGGCAGCTAAGAAACGCGCTGAAGACAGACTGGCTTTTAAGAAAGAAGACGTCGATGTAGATCGCGCCAGACTCGCGCTCATGCGTGCCCTGGTTCGTCTCAAAACGACTAGAAATCTCTAATCAAATAAAAGGAGGATGTACCTAGGTACATCCTCTTTTTTGATGCGCGTATGTCCCTTTCAGCAGTCGACAGTTTCATCAATAAAAGGTATAATAAATATAAAGGCATAATAAACATAATAACAATATGAAGAATTTCATTTGAATATATTTCCAAGCGTAACGCTTATTGGAGGAGGAGATTGGGCATGGATGAAATTTTCAGAAGAGGCGAATGCCGTAATTTCAAAGAGCTGACACCAGTACCGGATGAACAGCTCCTGACACTCGTCAAGGCAGGCATGCAGGCCAGATCCGTAGGAAATCAGAAAGACAGAGACTTCATCATCGTAACAAGAGAAGACCTCGTCAAAGCCATTTCTCACAACAGCATCGTAGCAGGCCCGGCGAGAAAAGCATCTGCTGCCATCGTTATCGTAGGCAAGAAAGAAGGCGTCAGCTTCCCTGACGAATGGTCCTTCGACTGCGCAGCTGCCGCAGAAAACATCCTGCTCGAAGCGGAACACCTGGGGCTGGGGAGCCTCTGGCTGCAGGTTTATCCATATCAGGACAGAAAGATCCACCTCTGCAACATCCTCGATATCCCGACTGAACTTGATCCATTCTGCATCGTAGTCATCGGCTATGCCGAAAGGAAACCAGTCGTACTGAACCGCTTTGATGAAAGAGAAGTATCATACGACCTGTATACAAACCACAAAAAGTGACCGCCGCGGGGGTTAAAGAAACTCTGCTGGAAAACCAGCAGAGTTTTATTGTGGGGAAAATGGATATGAAGGGAAAGCAAAAACACCCGCCTTTCAGCGGACGTTTTTCCCTTCTACTCAGCCTCAGCACTGGCTGCAGCAACGCTAGGTTCTGCAATGACAGGGCGAAGATTCGTAGAAGTGAATTTGTAATTTCCCATGTACTGGATGAATTTTCCGAGGTGGTCGGTGATGAAGACGCCTTTCTTCCACAGCAGGCCAAACTGGTTGCTGATCCTTGGCTCGACAGGAATCTTCACGATGTTTTCCGGAAGGGTCATTGCCGAGTAGAGGAAGGCACCACAGTTGCCGGCAGAAAGACAGTTGAGGACTGTCGTCAGCTGGCTGCAGTACATTTTGATATGCGGAGTTGCTCCTTCGGAACGGAAGCCGGTGATGACGGTGTGAGACTGGACGGAGTCCGTGTTGAAAAGAATGATCGGCTCTTCCTTCAGTGTTTCGAAGGAAACGGATGGTTCCTTAGCCAGGTGATGATTCTTGTCTACACAGTACACGTACGTATCTTCAATGACGGTGTGGTAATCGTAGTTATCCAGATTGTAGAAATCCAGATTGGCGATAGCCACATCCAGTTCATCATTATCGACAAGCTCGCGGGCGTGCATGGAAGAGCATTCCATGAGCTTCACGGGGATGCCGTATTTCTCTTCAAACTCCATGGCAAGGGACGGCAGAAGCAGGGCGCTCGGGGTCGAAGTGATGCCGATCCGAAGCGGTGCCTTGTTCGTGTCCTTGTCAGAGAAATCCGTGTACATCTCATGCGCTCTGTGAAGGATATATTCGGCTTTCTTATAGAAAAGAGAGCCGTCATTGGTCAGTGTGATCCGGTTCTGGCCATGGGTGAAAAGTCTAAGGTGAAACTCCTTTTCCAGATTACGGATCGAAGTCGATATTGTCGGCTGTGAAACGAAAAGGGATTCCGCAGCGCGGGTGATGCTGTGATAACGGCACACGGCGCAAAAGTATTCCAGCTGATTAAGTGTCATAGCGATTGCCTCCTTGAAATTCCATGACAGGAAACAAACCGGTTCAGCTGAGAATTTCAGGCAGAATGACCGGTGGTGCAAAGGTGATACAATTAAAAAGCCCGCAAATCATCCATATCTTTTAACGAACAATACATGCACATCAATCAGAATGAATGGGTGACTGCGGTGATACAGGCCGTGAAGCGAATGAATGGCATATCGTCACCCACTCAGATACGGAAAATTCTTAAATTACTATTATCAGTATAAATAAATATTATCAAATAATCAAGAGTATAAACAAAACTTTACATAAAAAAATACTAAAGGAAGATTCTAAGTTATAAAAATTTGTAATATGCGAATAAATTGCATATATAATGGAGTATATGTGCATTAAAATCTATGGATGGGGATGGAAATGAAGCGAAAGACATATGAATAAAATCAGGCATGAAAAAAGAGCCCGGATATCCGGACTCCTTTTTAGTGCAATTCATTAAGCGAGGAACTTCTTCAGTTCTTCGAGGAATGCTTCCTGCGGTACAGCGCCGATCATGCGGTGTACTTCCTGGCCGTCCTTGAAGAGGATGATGGTCGGAATGGACATGATGTTGAACTTTCCTGCGAGTTCCTGCATTTCATCGGTATCAACTTTGGTGAAGTTGACTTTATCTCCGAGCAGCTCGGAGGCATGGTCCATGACCGGGGCCATCATGCGGCAGGGGCCGCACCAAGTTGCCCAGAAGTCAATAATGCTGTAACCTTTGTGGTTTACGATTTCTCTTTCAAAATCTGCCTGGTTGTGAATTTCTGTGATCATAAGTCGATCGCTCCTTTTCGTCCGCGCTTCAAAAAGCAACGCTGCATTTAATTCTTTCTATATGATTATTATAACATATTTTGAAGTATGTACAAGGGGATAAAACTTGAAAATTTCAAGTTTTTAGATATATAGAGAAATAAAAATAGAAATGTTTTGCAAGACATTCTGTGGTGAAATGTCATATGTCTACTTAAATTTGATTTTTAAAATATAGTATACTTTTCAATACTTGCGAATAGGTATAAGTATCTTTTATTACAGAAATTATTTGAAGTAAGAAATAATCAAGTTAATATAATTATATCTCATCAAATAATGAGATTAAGAGATAAGGAAGGAGGACTCGATGAATCGAAGAAGAAACGCTGCTGAGAGGCTGCTTGCATCGTACAGCAGATTTTACGGAATCACCCGTTTCGACGGGATGGACGCTCCGGAGACGGAAGGAGTCAGGGAAGCTCTAAAGCTTTCTGTTCCGCTCCTGCCGGGCGGCGCAGAGCTTACGGCTGTGTGCGAATACTATGAGAGAAACGGCGGCTATTTCCTGCTTCGTTCCAACGAACTATGGACGTCGGAGCAGGAGGAGTTCATTTTCCTCTTCACCTGCCCGCGTCTGACGGAGGCGGTCCATGAGGCCGTGAAGGAATTTGTCTGCCGGAAAGGCAAGAAGATGGCTCATATAGGACCGGGCCATATGTACACAGGGGTTTCCTCTGTCATCATCTGTGATGATGCTGATGAAGCAGCAGAAAAGGCATTGAAGAAATCAAGTTACACGAAAACGTTCCGCTTCATGATTCACGGATGGCTCGAGTACCGGGCCAGCTGCCTGGACCTGTCGAGGGAAAGATTCCTCTTCAACAGGGCAGGGCGGAGAATGCAGCCGGAAATGATGAAGGTGTGGGAAGGACGGAAGGCCGGTCTCGCGTGAGGCCGGGATTTGAAGGGAGGTCACTTCATTGAATACGCTTGTACTGCTCGCGGTTTGTCTCGCTATTCTCCTCTGCGGCTATATTTTCTACGGCCGCTGGCTGGTGAAACAGTGGGGCGTGGGTGAGGGAAATATCCCGACACCTGCTCATACAATGGAAGACGGGATTGACTAGTCCCCGCTAAAGCTCCGGCGCTCATGGGGCACCATTTTTCCTCGATTGCAGGCGCAGGCCCTATCACGGGACCGATCGGGGCTGCCATGTTCGGATGGCTGCCTGTCACGCTCTGGGTTCTCGTCGGCGGCATATTCTTTGGCGGCGTCCATGACTTCGGCGCGCTCTTTGCATCTGTCCGCCACAACGGGCAGTCCATCGGGGAAATCATTTCAGCGAATATGTCTAAGAGAGCCAAGCAGCTCTTCATCATATTCTCTTACCTGACACTGATCCTTGTCGTTGCAGTCTTTGCTGCCATCGTTGCTTCCACGTTCGGCGCAACGATTGAAAACGGCGCGGTCAATATGGAAAAGAGTGCTGTCAAAGCATCCGTTGCCATGGTTTCGATGCTCTTCATTGTGGCTGCCGTCATTTTCGGCCTTATCGTATACCGTTTCCATGTATCCATGGCAGTATCCACAGTGATGGCTATCGGCGCTATCGTCCTCTGCATGGGCATCGGCATGAACTTCCATCCGATTTACTTCTCCCAGACGACATGGATGTGGCTGATCGGCCTTTACATCACGATTGCTTCCGTCACTCCGGTATGGATCCTGCTTTAGCCGCGTGACTACCTGAGTTCGTTCCTTCTCTATGCGATGCTCATCGTTGCCGTCGTCGGCATCGTAGGCGCGCATCCTGATATCGATCCGAACCTCTTCCCGGCTTACACAGGCTTCTCCGTGGACAATGGAAACGGCGTACAGTACCTGTTCCCGATCCTCTTCACGACCGTTGCCTGCGGCGCGATTTCCGGCTTCCATTCCCTTGTATCTTCCGGCACGACGTCCAAACAGCTCGATAAGGAATCCGACGCCAAGCCGATCGCATACGGCGGCATGCTTCTGGAATGTGTTCTTGCCATCATTACCCTCTGCGCGATTGCGTATGCCAGGGAAACAGGCCATATCCACGGCGCAACGGATATCTTCGCCGGCGGCATCGCTGCCATGATTGCCAAGATTCCGGGCCTGGAAGGAGCAGAAACGATGATGTACACGCTCCTTGTCCTGACATACTCCGCATTCTGCCTGACATCCCTTGATACAGCGACAAGACTGGCCCGTTTCATGTTCCAGGAATTCTGGCTCGAACCAGGCGAAACACCGAAGGACATCAAGGGCGGATTCAAGAAACTGATGGTCAATCCGTACTTTGCTACGATCCTGACCGTTGTCCTGGGCGTCCTTCTTGGCATGAACGGCTTCATGAAGATCTGAGGTCTCTTCGGCGCAGCCAACCAGCTCCTCGCCGGAATCGGCCTCCTTGCCGTAGCCGCATGGCTGGGCAATGCAGGGAAGAACAATAAGATGTTCCTCTTCCCGATGACCTTCATGATGATCGTCACCCTTGCATCCCTCGTCATCATCGTCAGGAACCAGATCGGCATGATCATGAAAGGCGGAGCAGACTGGGGCCCGTACGCACAGGCCGGCATCGGCACCCTCCTCATCGTTCTTGCCCTTGAACTTGCCGTAGAAGGTTACCGTACCGTCATGCGCGGCAGAAAAGGCGGCGGAGATAAAGCAGAAAGACTGCCTGACCTTGAAGTAGAAGAATAAGTGAAGACATTAAAAAAGGAACTGTGACAAAATCCGTTAAAACGGTGCTTTTCCCTATTCTCGAGCGAAGCGAGGTTTAAGGGTGTTAACCTTGCTCCGAAGGAGAAGGTCCCGGCGAAGCCGGGGAATACAGTAGTTCTCGAGCGAAGCGAGGTTTTTAGGTGTTCAAACAAAATTAATGCATATAGATGCTAGATAATTCTTTAATGGCATATTCCAATAGAAAAAGGAGCTGTGGCAAAATGTGTAATCATTTTGCCACAGCTCCTTTTCAGTTGGTAAATCAGATCTTCGAGTTCGGGGACATGCTGGTGTCTCTCGGATCCCACGGGACGACGGTGCCAGAAGCCAGGCTCTTCTGCACGTCGATGGTTCTCTGGTTGGAGGAGCCTTTGAAGAGGAGGGTGACATCCTTCTTTTCAAGGACGAATTCACCATCGACCAGGACGTCGATGCGTTTCAGAAGTTCCATAGTTTCAGGCATCTTCTTGGCAAAGTTATCAAGGAGATCCCTGTCATAGAGGTAGCCGGTGAAGCACCAGAGGTTCTTCTGCGGATACATTTCCTTGAAACGGGTGACAAGGGAGAGGAGCGCCTTCTGATTGGCCGGTTCCATCGGTTCGCCGCCGAGGAGGGTGAGGCCTTCATAGAATTCCTGTCCGACTTCCTTCAAGATGTAGTCTTCAGTTTCTTTGGTGAAAGGCTTTCCGTAGTTGAAGTCCCATGTTTCCTGGTTGAAGCATCCCTTGCAGTGATGGGTGCAGCCGGAAACGAAGAGAGAGAAGCGGATGCCGGGGCCGTTTGCAATATCATATTCTTTGAAATTGGCGTAGTTCATGTTGATTTCCTTTGAAATGTTGGAATGAAAGAAAGAAAAAGGGCGGCGGACGCCGCCCTTCAGATATTCAGATTACAGGTGGAGGACTCTGTCCTTGATTTCCTGTGTACGGCCCTGGTTCCAGAACTGGGTGCCGATGTAGCCGCAGGTTCTTCTTGCGACGCTCATCTTGTGCTGGTCGCGGTTACCGCAGTTCGGGCATTCCCAGATGAGTTTGCCGGTTTCATCTTCGATGATGCGGATTTCTCCGTCATAGCCGCATGCCATGCAGTAGTCGCTCTTCGTGTTCAGTTCTGCGTACATGATGTTTTCATAGATGTACTTCATGACGGTCAGGACTGCCGGGATGTTCGTCTGCATATTCGGTACTTCGATGTAGGAAATAGCGCCGCCCGGGGAGAGTCTCTGGAAGTCGGATTCGAATTTCAGCTTATGGAATGCGTCGATGTGTTCAGAAACATGGACGTGGTAGCTGTTGGTGATGTAGTTCTTGTCCGTTACGCCCGGGATGATGCCGAAGCGTTTCTGGAGGCATTTAGCGAACTTGTAGGTGGTGGATTCCATCGGTGTGCCGTATACGGAGTAGGAGATGTTTTCAGCAGCTCTCCATTCGGAGCACTTGTCGTTCAGTTTCTGCATGACAGCGAGGGCAAATTTTCTGCCTTCATCCGTTGTATGGGATACGCCGAGCATGCGGACGCACATTTCATAGAGGCCTGCATAGCCGAGGGAAATGGTGCTGTAGTTGTTGAAGAGGAGCTTGTCGATCGTTTCGCCCTTCTTGAGACGAGCGATAGCGCCGTACTGCCAGAGGATCGGAGCCACGTCGGAGACGGTGCCGAGCAGTCTTTCATGGCGGCAGCGGAGCGCTCTGTGGCAGAGTTCGAGGCGGTCTTCCAGGATTTCCCAGAATTTATCCATATCGCCGCCAGAAGAGCATGCCACATCGACGAGGTTGATGGTGACGACGCCCTGATTGAAGCGGCCGTAGTATTTATGCTTTCCGTTTTCGCCAAGGCCCTCGGTATCCGGGGTGAGGAAGGAGCGGCAGCCCATGCATGGGTAAACGTCGCCGTGCTTCAGGTTCTTCATGATCTTGGCGGAAATATAGTCAGGAACCATTCTCTTTGCTGTACATTCAGCAGCAAGTCTGGTCAGGTAATAGTACGGGGAATCATCATGAATGTTGTCTTCGTCGAGGACGTAGATCAGTTTCGGGAATGCCGGAGTGATCCAGATGCCCTTTTCATTCTTGACGCCCTGCATTCTCTGGCGGAGGACTTCTTCGATGATCATGGCCAGATCCTTGCGGGTACGTCCATCCGGAACTTCGTCCAGGTACATGAACATGGTGACGAATGGAGCCTGGCCGTTGCAGGTCATGAGGGTGATCAGCTGGTACTGGATGGTCTGGATGCCGGATTTGATTTCTTCCTTCAGACGACGCTCCACGATCTTTTCGATGATGGATTCGTCCATGGATTCACCGGTTTCCTTGCGTTCAGCGATGACTTCCTTCTTGATCTTCTGGCGGCTGATATCTACGAATGGAGCCAGGTGCGCCAGTGTGAAGGACTGTCCGCCGTACTGGTTGGATGCTACCTGAGCGACGATCTGTGTCGTTACGTTGCAGGCAGTGAAGAAGGAATGCGGCTTTTCAATCATGGTCTGGCTGATGACGGTGCCGTTCTGCAGCATGTCTTCCAGATTGATCAGGTCGCAGTTATGTTCTCTCTGCGCATAGTAGTCAGCGTCGTGGAAATGGATGATGCCTGCTTCATGCGCCTTCACGATTTCTTCGGGGAGGAGCAGACGCTTTGTCAGATCCTTGGACACTTCGCCGGCCATGTAGTCGCGCTGGGTGGAATTGATGACAGGGTTCTTGTTGGAATTTTCCTGTTTGACTTCTTCATTGGAGAGGTCGATCAGGGAAAGAATGCCGTCATCGGTCGTGTTGCTCTTGCGGGAGATTTCTCTCTTGTAACGATAGCGGACATACTTCTGCGCTACTTCATAGCCGCGCATTTCCATGATGCCCGTTTCGACCATATCCTGAATGTCTTCGACATTGGCTGCGTGGGAGTAGCCTGCGATCTTGTGCGCAATGTTGTCTGCGACAGCGCGGATCTGGTAATCATTCATCTGGTGGACGTGATCGACTTCGTTATTGGCCTTGCCGATAGCGTTCACGATCTTGGTGATGTCAAAAGGTACTTCCTTGCCGTTTCTCTTAATGACATTCATCTTGACGTTCATTTCCATTTCTTCCATTCATAACACCCCTAATGCTTTCAAAATCCCATTTTTTCTTTTGTTTTCTCTATTTATATAAGTTTCTCATTCTAGTTAAAATAAATACAAAATATTGATAAGCGCACATAATGACGCACAATATCTTGTGCCGAAATTTATTCTACAACAACAGGCGGAAAAAGGGAATAGAGAAAAAGCCCTTCTTTTTATTTCTAATGTAACGTTCGGCGAAGCTCTTTTAAGAAGGACGCCGAAAACGCCTTCCTGCCGTGTGTTTCACAAGATATATTTCGATATGGAAAAAATTTATAGTGACTAATAAACCCATATAGAATAATCCGAAAATCCTCTTTAAAAGTCCGAGCAATGAAAAAATGACTCTCAAAAGAGAGTCATCTTCCATCCGGTATCCACAAGGGATGACTTTTAGAGGGCTCTGACGATTGTGCCGCCGCCCAGGAGGAGGTCGCCGTCATAGAAGACGACAGACTGGCCGGTTGTGACAGCGCGCTGCGGTTCATCGAACGTGACGACAGCGCGTCCGTCGTCTCCGACCTTCACGGAGCAGTCATGGACACGGACGCCATAGCGGATCTTTGCCTGGCAGCGGAACTCTTCCTGCGGGATCTTGTCGTCGTAGAAATGGAGTTCGTTGGCGAGAAGGCGCGTGCGGAAGAGATCTTCATTCGATCCGACGACGACTTCTCTCGTGTCAGGACGCAGCTCGATGACGTAAAGCGGCGTCCTGGCAGCGATGCCCAGGCCCTTTCTCTGGCCGATCGTATAATAAGGGATGCCCTTGTGCTGGCCGAGCACATGGCCCTTTTTGTCGACGATATTTCCTGGCTGGAACGCTTCCGGCGCGTGGTTCTCGAGGAATTCCACGTACGATTTTTCGCTGGTCAGGAAGCAGATATCCTGAGACTCTGCCTTGTTGTAAGTCGGAAGGCCCTTTTCCTTGGAAATAAGGCGCGTATCCTTCTTGAACGTGCGGCCAAGCGGGAAAATAATATGCGAAAGCTGTTCCTGGGTCAGGTGGTACATCATGTAGGACTGATCCTTGGCGATGTCCAGACCCTTTCTGACCTCAAACAATTCCGTTTCCGGATTGTAGACGATGCGCGCGTAGTGGCCGGTCGCAAAGTAAGGCGCGTCGAATGCCTTTCTCACTTCATCATAGAAGAGACCGAACTTCACCTTGAAATCGCACATCATGCAGGGATTCGGCGTCATCCCTGCTGCGTAGGACTCGATGAAATAATTGAGGACGAACTTCTGGTACGCCTCTCTCACATCGATGACCTTGAACGGAATCCCGATGAATTCCGCCATCTTGCGGGCGCCTTCGATCTCCTCGTCCTGCCCGTCAAACTGATACATGGTAGCGCCGTAAACCTCATAGCCCTGATCGAGCAGGAGGCGCGCGGTCAGCGTGGAATCCACGCCGCCGGACATTGCCACGACGACTTTCTTCTTTTCTGCCATAATAAAATCCTTTCTGAAAACCATCATTCCCGGAAGCATTTCCGGAGAAATCTCATCGGAGTGAAAGTCCGAAGGATGCGATCCCGTCATTTTTTCCGCTGCGCAGAGGAGACCGCCCGGGGCGGTGCGCCTTTGGAAAGAGAGACAGAGATACCTCATTATTATACCATGGGAAATCAAGAGTTCCTTCCTTTTCATATAGAGAAATGGAAATGAAAGAATCCCTCCGTGATATAATAAAAACAGTGAATCCAGTTGAGAAACCCGGAAGATCCGGGAATCATTTTTGGCAGATCTGCCATGACAGGAGAAAATATCCATGGACTATACGAGAATCAGGACAAAAGTCGAAAACGGCATTGAAACGATTACACTCGACTACCAGCAGACGCTGAACGCAGTCGATCTCACGATGGCACTGGAACTCGAAGATGCGCTCACCAAAGCTGACAAGGACGAAGAAGTGAAGGTCATTGTCATGGAAGGTGCAGGACGCGCCTTCAGCGCAGGCGGCGACATCCGCTACATGAAAGCGCACTGCGAGGAACCGGACTTTGCCACGAAATCCATGGCAGCCCTGGCAGGGAAACTGGCAGAAGACATCATCCATATGAAGAAACTTTCCAAGATCATCGTCTGCGCTGTCCACGGTGCATGCGCCGGTGGCGGAATGAACCTGGCACTGGGCGCTGACTATGTCATCTGCTCTGATGATGCCAAATTCATCCAGGCCTTTGCAGGCATTGCCCTCTGCCCGGATACGGGAGCTGTCTTCCTCCTCCCGAGAATCATCGGCGCCAACCGCGCCCTCGACCTCTTCGTTTCCGGCCGTCAGGTCAAGGCAGACGAAGCTCTTGCTATCGGCCTTGTCAAAGAAGTCGTTCCAAAGGAGAAGCTGGATGAAACCGTCCATGCCTTTGCCAAGAAACTGACCGAAGGACCGCTCCTTGCTTACCAGAATATCAAGAAGCTCATGTACATCAGCCTCTATCAGGGTTTTGAAGACTACTCCAAGCAGGAAGCAGGCCTCGTCGGCGAATGCTCTGCCAGCGAAGACTTCAAGGAAGGCATCACCGCATTCCTCGAAAAGAGAAAACCGCAGTTCAAAGGACGTTAATAGAAAGGAAATCATGAAGAAGGAATCGTTTCAGGAAGGACCATACCGGGTCACGCTCTACACGCCCGAAGTGAATACGAAGGGGATCTGCTACTTCATCCAGCCTGCCGATATTGCTTCGGAGAATGAAAGTCTGGCGGATAGGCTTGAAATCGCCATCGCTGCCATAGACGGCCTTGACTGGAGCAATGACCTTTCGCCATGGGAAGCGCCTGGCATCTTCAAAAGGGAAGGCGATTTTGGAGGAGGGGCCGACGTCTTTGAAAAATTCTTCCTTGAAACGATTCTTCCAGACACTGAAAAAAGAGCGGGTCTTGATAATCCTGAAAGGCAGCTCGTCGGTATTTCCTTATCCGGCATGTTTGCGCTTTATGCGGCCTGCCATACCGATGCATTCTCCGGCATCGCCTCCATTTCAGGTTCCTTCTGGTTTACAGGACTCCTTGACTATTACAGGAGCCATCCTTTGTCGCCTGCGGTCAGGCGCGTCTACCTGTCGCTCGGTGCCAAGGAACCGAAAACGAGAAGGGAACCATTGAATACGATTCTGGAAAGAACAGAGGATGTCCTTGGTATCGTCAGGGAGGAAGGAAAGGAAGCCATTCTCCAAATGAACCGGGGCGGACACTACGTCCATCGGGGAGAAAGGCTCGAAGAAGCGCTCCGCTACCTCCTCTCTGGCGCAGAATGGAAGGGCGAGTTCTCCCTTTAGTTGCAGGAAGCATCCACGCATGCTATAATGAGCTCACTTAAGAAAGACGGCGATGGAGTTCGCCGGGCATATGCCGAACGCTTCGCGCTGATGACTCCTGTCCCTTAACCGGGGCAGGAGTTTTTTGTTTAAGGAGACAACATGCAGAACTACTTATTCCCACTCTGGGTAGCCCTTGGAGGCGCCCTAGGTTCCCTCTGCCGCTACGGCACGACGATTTACATGGAAAGAATGGCAGGCACCTACTTTCCCTTCGGGACACTTGCCGTCAATGGCGCAGGATCCTTCCTGATCGGACTCTTGTCAGTCCTTCTTGTCAAAGCCTATCCCAATCCCGCCGCTGCCGCCTTCCTCATCACAGGCTTCCTCGGCGGCCTCACCACCTTTTCCTCCTTCATGAACGAAACCATGCAGTACCTCCAGGCAGGCGACATCCTCCAGGGCTTCCTCTACCTCTTCCTCCAGCTTGCCGGCGGCCTCCTCTTCGTCATGCTAGGGTGGTTTATAGGAACTAGGGTGTTCCTTTAGAAAAGGCTCCCCCACGGGGGAGCTGCCGCGTAGCTGTGCGTAGCGGCAGAAGGGGTGGAGTAAATAGAGTTAACTGGTAAGAACAGAAAGTGAGATTTGTTAGGGGAAGCTGCCGCGGAGCCTCGCGCAGCAGCAGAAACATCATGTAATAGAGTTAACCGGTAAAAATGCTATTATATAATACTTATATATATGATATGCTTATCTACACTAAATTCAGCAAAAAAGCCTCGCGGAATTGACCGCGGGTCTTTTTTTATGACCGGTATCGGGTTACAATAGATGGATAGGGAAGGTTCTTTGGATGAAAGAAGGAATTCACATGAAAAAGAATCATTTAGCAATATGGGTGACAGCAGCCCTGCTTTCGCTGCCTTTTAGTTCTGCTTTTGCAGCAGATGCTGCCGATGCCACAGCTCCTGCCATGGAGCAGGGGATGCAGCAGGGACAGATGCCAGAAGGACAGCCCCCGGAAGGGATGATGCCGCCTGGAGGTTTCAATCCGCCAGGAGAAGTCACGCAGGGGACTTCTGCCAATACGATTTCCAAAAATGAAACCGTCAAAGGCGCTGTCTACATGTCCAAGGGAGACAATGAGAATGCGCTTCGGATTACGGGCGCAGACGTTTCTCTTGACCGCATCGTCGCAGAAAAGATATCGGGCGCTACGTCCAATACCGAAGCAGGCGATTTCTACGGACAGAACGCGGCCCTCCTTGCCACTGACGGTGCAAAGGTTTCCCTGAAGAATTCCTTTGTCACTTCGAATGCGCAGAACGGGAACGGCGTATTCAGCTATGGCAAGGGAACGAAGGTCTACGTCGAAGATACCGTCATCACGACGCACAAGGATAATTCCGGCGGCATCCAGACGACGGGCGGCGGATATACCGAAGCCAGAAATCTGACGATCGTGACCGAAGGAAATTCTTCGGCCGCTATCCGGAGCGACCGCGGAGGCGGCACGGTCATCGTGAAGGGCGGATCGTTCAAGACGGGCGGTTCCGGCTCGCCTGCCATCTACTCGACAGCAGATATCCGCGTGGAAGGGGCAGACCTCTTAGCCACATCTTCCGAAGGCGCTGTCATTGAAGGGAAGAACAGCATTTCCCTCAAGGATTCCACGCTCGACGGCCACATGAATGCGGTCTGCAAAATGGGTGACCGCACCATGACCGAAGAAAATGTCCACACTGTCATGATTTACCAGTCCATGAGCGGGGGTGCGGAAAAGGGCCGCTCTGATTTCTCTATGGAAGGAAGCACACTCCATTCGAGAGCCGGCGACGTCATCTACGTGACGAATACGGACTGCAATATCAAGCTGAAGGATACGGAAATCACGAGCGATGATGCAGATGGCGCTCTCCTTTGCGTCGTCGGGAACAGCGCATCGAGAGGCTGGGGGAAGAAAGGCACCAACGGCGGCAATGCGGACGTTCTCCTTGAAAATGAAAAAATTAAGGGAAACATCATAGCCGATGATATTTCGATGCTGAATCTTACTCTCAAGAATACCCGCTGGACGGGTGCTCTTTCCATTGATAAGAATGCAGCAGCCACGGATCCCAAGGGAACTGTCAATGTCAAGATCGATGAAGGATCCTCCTGGGCGCTCACCGGCGACAGCACTGTCACGACGCTTGAAAACCACGGCACCATTTTGAAGAATGGTCATACCCTGACTGTATTGAAAGCGTAAAAATCAAAAATAAAAGTACAAAGAAAGAGCTTTATTGGAGTCATTATTCTCCAATAAGGCTCTTTTTGGCTGCCCAAAATTTTTAGTGTATCGAAAGTAAGCGAAAATGGAAAATGGAAACTGTTTCCATGAAAATCAAAGAGATGGATATGAATATGGAAGGATAAAGGAGAATAAAGGAGATTTCATGTGCAGGTAAGTTCCGCATAGAGCAAGTATGGATGATAAAAAGGCATCCATAACATAAAATTCATGATTAAAGAGAATTTGATAAAAATTTTACATACGGTATACTATACATTATCACCCGAAGGAATAAGTATATTCTTCAATTCAGGAGGAAACAATTATGGAAATGTTTTTAGGATTTATGGTACTCCTTGCCTGCCTGTTCCTTGGAATCAAGCATGGCGGGATCGGATTGGCGGTCATCAGCGGCATCGGTCTGATGGCTTATACATTCCTTTTCGGATACAAGCCGGGCAGCCCGCCTATCGGCGTTATGCTGACAATCATGGCAGTTGTTACCTGCGCAGGCTTCCTGCAGACATCTGGCGGTCTGACCGTCATGCTGAAGTATGCGGAACGCTTCCTCAGAAATAACCCGAAGCATATCACGATTCTGGCTCCGGTCACCACATGGCTCCTGACTGTCCTCTGCGGCACAGGCCATGTCGTCTACACCATGTTCCCGATCATTTATGATATTTCCATCAAGGAAAATATCCGTCCGGAACGCCCGATGGCCGTTTCTTCCATCGCATCCCAGATGGGCATCTCTGCATCCCCGGTATCCGTTGCTGTCGTTTCCATCGTCGGATTCATGGCAGCTGCAGGCTATACCTACTCCCTGCTCCAGATTCTTGCCGTATCCATTCCGGCAACCCTGATCGGCGTCATCGCAGCTGCTCTCATGAGCTACAGAAGAGGCAAGGACCTCGCTGACGACAAAGAATTCCAGGAAATGATCAAAGATCCGGAACAGAAGAAATATGTGTACGGTGAAAACGAATCCCTGCAGGGCAAGGAACTTCCTTCTTCTTACTACCACGCTACCATCATTTTCCTCGTCGGCATCCTCTGCATCGCAGTCCTCGGCAATTTCCCGGATCTGCTCCCGCACTTCGCTGATGCCAAAGGCAAGATGAAAGCCATTTCCATGACAACCGTCATCCAGATGGTCATGCTCTTCGTTTCTTCGATCATCCTCTTCGTCTGCCACACCAAAGCCAAGGAAGTCGGCAACAGCCAGGTCTTCCGCGCAGGCATCGTCGCACTCGTATCCGTTTACGGCGTTGCATGGATGGCTGATACATACTTTGCCAACCACATGGCAGTCCTGAAGACATTCCTCGGCGCTGCTGTCACCGAATACCCATGGGCGTATGCGCTCGTCCTGTTCCTGACATCCAAGCTCGTCAATTCCCAGGGCGCAGCCGTTGCCATCGTCATGCCGATCGCTTTGAACGTAGGCATGGACCCGGTCATGGTCCTGTCCTTCATTCCGGCTTGCTACGGCTACTTCTTCCTTCCGACCTATCCGTCGGACCTTGCCTGCATCGGCTTCGACCGTTCCGGCACCACAAAAATCGGCCGCTTCGTACTGAACCACAGCTTCATGCTCCCGGGCCTCACCGGCGTGTTCACAGCCTGCGTTGCCGGCTTCATCATCGCTCATATTCTTTACTGATCAGCACCAATTTCAAAGGGGCTGTAGGAGTTCGGACTTGCCTTCCCAGACGGGGAAGGGGGACCGCGGAACGCGGGGGATAGGGTTGATTTCCACGGACGAAGTCCGGTTGTACGGTTTTCAATTAGCCCGAAACAGGGTTATAGGACAAAACGTGTTGGTAATTAATCCCAGTCATGGCTGGGATTAAATCCAGAATTATGTAATTCGTCCCACATTATGGCATCACCCCAAGCTGGGATTGAATCTGCCAGTCTTTGTTGTGAGCTTATGCTATTATAGATAGTAGAAATGCTTTTATCGGTCGGCATAACCTTGAGTATTTCTGAGAGTGAAAGCGGTTTCGGTGAGTGCATGTAAAACCACCAGAAAACCGCTTTTATTCGTCTTTCAACGGATAATCCACGATGGTTTCTGAGCATCGCTCGAAGCTGTGCATTTACACCGCCCTCTATGAGATTATTGTCGCCGGATAAGGACTTGGGAATTCATCAGCCTCTTTCAGATAGGTGAAAAGATTCCCGGATTTTATCAGACTAATGAGCGATGTTTTTGCCTTTATGAGACGTTCGTGGGTGTGTCGCATTACGCCTCTATCGTCCATTGTCATTTCTTTTTAGAAATTCCTTATGCTTCATTGTCCAAGATTCAAATCGGCTTACCCATTTTCTGCTTTTTTAGAGTTTTTATCTCCAACAAATCCCTGGCAAGCATATACAGCTGGGCACCGGCAAGGGTTCTTGGACGAGTCGTTGTGTAACGTCGTACCTGGCAAAATACATGAAATATGCAGCGCTGCAGTCTGGCATTTGGCCAGACTTTTTTTAATGTTTTTTGGAAACCCGGACCACCGTCAGAAACGACTATACGTGGTTCAGCAATACGACTCATCAGGGCTTCCCAGGCAAAAGCACGTTCATATCTACATAAATACCATCCTAATACATGATGCTCATCACAACGGATCAGAATGCAGGCTTTTCTGGCAAGATAAATGCCATCAACATATACAGTTTCCCTCGGCTCTTCAATCTTCGGCGGCATGGCCCAGATATCCCAAAATTTCGCTGTTTCTCTTCGGAAATTACGCCCTTCACCTGTCATATCCTTCTGTGTATCCTTGCTGAATAACCAATCAAGAAACATACTGAAATCCTTCGCATCACGATTAATAGGAAGAGTAAATACATTCCCACATTCTCGGCACTTCCAGCGTTGTGTTCCTGCCCGTGTTTTTCCATATTTGTAGCAGGTAAAACCACAATAACGACATCTAACTTCTTTCATAAAATAACCTCCTAGAAAATAATTCATTTCCTAGGAAAGATAAAATACCATTTTAGCCCGTATTTACAAGGCGTTTGAGACTTTTTACTAATACGTTTTGTCCACCCTTTAAGAATTACTGAAAATCTTAAAATGCCGATGGATCCCGATAAATACGGGTTCCATCGGCATTAAAACCAACACGAAATGTCCTATAAGCCCCGAAACACTTGGGTGGGATAATCCTCCAATCGAATATTCCAATAGAAAAAGAGGCTGTAGAAATGATCGCACATTTCTACAGCCTCTTTTTCTATTGGGAGGGCAAATTTACAGCTCGTTGAAGAGCGGCGAATAATTCATGAAGAGCGTGCAGATGATGATGGTCGTCGCGCAGGTCAGGATGGAAAGGCGGATGCCGTACTTGATCTGCAGCGATGGATTCAAACCGTAGCCGACTGGAATCGCTCTTGTGGAAACGGGGAGAATGTATGCGCAGTTGGCGGCAACGATGGTCCCCAGGATATACGGGATGGGGTCGACGCCCATGACGCCTGTGATGCCGGTCACGACAGGGATGGAAATCGAAGCGGCGGCCGTGTTGCTCGAAAGTTCGGAGAGGAAGCAGGCGAAGGTACAGGAAATAGCCATGGTCATGAGTCCTGGCGGAAGCTGGAGGCCTACGATGATGACAGCGAGGCGGTCGATGGCGCCCGTTTCAATGACGAGACGGCCCAAAGCAAGACCACTTGCGAAGAGGAAAATCATGCCCCACATGGCGTGGCTTTCTGCGTACTGCCAGTCGAGCATCGTCTTGCCATTTTCATCATGCAGGAAGAACATCAGCATGCCGATGACGAAAAAGACGTAAGCAGGCTTCATGGCAGGAAGGAATGAAGCGAAGAGCGGACGGATGAAGGCGAGGGCGGTCGCTAATATAAAGAGGTAAAGGCCGATCTTCTCGCCCCTTCTCATGGTGCCGAACTTGCTGTACATTTCACGGAAGTAGGCGCGCGTCCCCGGAAGGTCCTTGGCCGGAGCCGGGATGAGCCAGAGGAAGATGAGGTTCAGGAGGAAGACGATCGCAAGGAGCGGAAGGAAACGGATGACCCAGTCATAGTACATGAATTCATGGCCGGTCAGCTTTTCGATGTAGGAAACGGCGACAAGGTTCGCAGAGGATCCGATCAGCGAGCCGAAACCGCCGATACCGCTTCCCCAGCCGATGGCAAGCAGGATCGGGAGCGCCATGCGGCTTTCCGTCACGTCATCCTCGCCGACCGAGCGCAGCATGGCGACGGCAATCGGACAGAAGATAGCGGCCACGACGACGTTTGGAAGGAAAATGGAAAGGATGGTCGATGCGAGGAACCAGACGAAAATCTGGTTTTTCATCGAAGTCCCGATGAAGCAGAGCGCTTTGACCGACACGCGCTTGTCGAGGCCCGTCGTCGTCCATGTCAGACAGATGAGATCGGATCCCAAGAGCAGGACGGCGATTTCCGAAAAGTACTGGCTGATGACGTGGGAATTCGGGATCAGGTTGAAGGAGGCATTGACGACGATCGGCACGAAGGCTGTGACGTAAATAGATACAGGCCTGATGATCCACCAGAGCGCCATCCAGACGGCCGTTGCAATGGCGAACGAGGCCGCGGGCGTGAACGTGCCCCAAAGAAGAAAAGCCGACAAGAAGAATGATGCCGGACCGATGAGAATTTTCCATACCTTTGCCAAAATGCATACCCCCTCACATGCGCCCGGAGACCGGGCCTTCCGAGTTCCGTTATTTTTTCTTTATCTGTCTTTAATTATAATAAGGCGCATAACCATTCAAAAGCTGTTAATTCTTGTTTATAATACAAGTATATAGTTGTAACAGGAGGGCCTATAAATTTTCTATCCATGAAATACTTCGTCGTGCTGGCCGAAGAAAGGAGCTTCACGAAAGCAGCGGAAAAGCTCCACGTGACGCAGCAGACACTTTCCGCGCATGTGGCAGGGCTTGAGAAGGAATCAGGCGCCAAACTCTTCATCCGCCATGTGCCGCTTGAGCTGACGGACGCAGGCCGCGTCTTCTACCGCTATGCCAGGATCATCCGCAGAAATGAAATGGCGCTTGAAAGAGAGCTGACCGATGCGGCCGGCATGGGGAGGGGGACGCTTCGGATCGGCGTTGCTCCTTCAAGAGGGCAGGTCGTCCTTACACCCGTCATTGAATCCTTCCGGAAATCCTGTCCGGGCATCCGCATCCGCCTTGTCGAAATGGCAAATGACATGCTCTGGACAGCACTGGCAAGAGATGAGATCGACCTCGTCCTCGCCCGTGCGCCGGAAGCGCTTCCCGGCATCGCATGTATTCCCTTTGCCGAAGAGGATTCCGTCCTCTACCTCTCCGATGATCTGGCGGAGGCGCTCTGGGGAGAGAAGAAGGAAGAAATCCTCTCTTCCCTTTCTGAAAGAAACAGGGAGCTTCCTGAATCCTTTGCCGAATGTCCCTTCCTCTTGAACAGCGAGAGCGACATCACGGGGGCTCTTGCACGCCGCCTTTTCAGGGACGCCGCTATCGATCCCGTCATTGCTGTCGAGTCGGAAAGCATGGGCACGATGCTGAAGCTCTGCGTGGACGGGGCCGGCGCTTACTTCTGCCCCGAAAGTCTGGCGGAGAAGCTCCTTCCGAGAAGCGCGCAAAAAAAACTCCACCGCATCACCTTCGAGGACGGGAAGTACGAGATTTCCTCCGGGTACCAGAAAAGTGCTGAACGGTGGAGTATGATCGGTCGTTTCATAGAAGAGGCTTTCAAAAGCCGCGGGAAGAAGTTTCCCTTAGCGAAGCCATAAGTTGGCGGCGGCATGCGCTGCCTGCTCGTGCGTGATGTAGCCTTCCTGCGCCATGAGCGTCAGGACGACGGTCATGCGCTCGGTGCCGGCCTTGGGGTGATCGATGGGATCATAGGCAGAAGGCGCCTGCGGAAGTCCTGCAAGCATGGCGCACTGGGAAAGGTCGAGCTCCTTCGGCTCCTTGCCAAAGTACGTGTGGCTGGCTTCCCTGAGGCCGTATGCCCCGTGACCGAAGTAAATGGTATTGAGGTAGAGCTCAAGGATTTCCTGCTTCGTGTAGTAGCGGTCAAGCTGGACGGCAAGGGCGAGCTCTTCAATCTTGCGGCTCATTGTGCGCTCCGGCGAGAGGAAAATGTTCTTGACCGTCTGCTGGTCGATCGTGCTGCCGCCTTCGAGCGTTTCGCCTGCCATGTAGTTCGTCACCATCGCGCGGGCGACGCCGATCGGATCCATGGCGCCATGGTCATAGAAGCGGCGGTCTTCGGTCGCAACGACACCGTCGATGAGGTACTGCGGGATGTCCTTGAATGGAACGAAGTTCTCGCGGTGGACGCGGGATTCGAGTGCTTCCTTGAAATTCGTGAGGTCGTGGTATTCCTGGCGGAGCGTCTGGATGTCCTGCTCCTTGGCGACCGTTGCATTCGGTGCGTCCTTGGATTTATTGACTGTCACCTTGCCGGAATCCGTCGTTCCTGTCACGCCGGATGCGAAGGTGGAAACCATGTCCGTCACCTCGCCGTAGAGGGAGTCATCCTTCTTGGCGGATGAAGGCGCAGAAGAAGCCGCTTTGGGCGCGCTTCCTGTAAGACTAGCCGGAATGTACTTCTCGATGCCGCTTCCCTGAGAGAAACCCCAGTAGACGGCGCAGGCCAGAACGATAAGCATGAAAAGTCGTTTCATTGTATTCCTTCCCTGAAAACGGGATATTTCCCGTAGATATTCTGTTCTTTATTGTATCATAGGAAAAGAAAAGGGAAAAATGGGAAGAAATGGCCCCTGATGATTTTAAAAGGCTTTTTCCTGCCAATCGAAGGATAAAAAGGGGAAATATCTTTCCTGATGCCTTTCCAAAGTCTCTGAGTGCGGTATTTCTTAAAATATGGTATAATAATTACACAAGCTGTATATCAGAAAAATATAGGATATCTGTTGGCAGTGGTGCATCATTATAGGCCGCTGCGTTTTTATGTGAAGGAGAGTTGTATGGCTGAAGACATTCATGAAATTCAGGACCGGCACGCCGAAGAGAACGGCAAGAGCGATTACGGCGCCAAGGATATACGAGTACTGGAAGGACTGGAAGCGGTTCGCATGCGTCCTGGCATGTACATCGGCTCCACATCGGCACGCGGCCTGCATCATCTGGTCTACGAAGTCGTCGACAACAGTATTGATGAAGCGCTGGCAGGCTACTGCACGCACATCGAAGTCGTCCTGAATGACGACGGCAGCTGCACCGTTACCGATAACGGCCGCGGCATCCCGACTGGCATGCACGAAACAGGAAAGCCCGCCATGGAAGTCGTACTGACAGTCCTCCACGCAGGCGGCAAATTCGGCGGCGACGGCTACCCGATTTCCGGCGGCCTGCACGGCGTCGGTATTTCTGTCGTCAACGCTTTGTCCGAATGGATGAAGGTCGTCGTCAAGAGAGAGGGCGAGTTCCATGAAATGAAACTGTCCCGCGGGATTGTGACCCAGCCGATGAAGACCTATGGCAAGACAGATGAAACAGGCACAAGCGTCACCTTCAAGCCGGACGCTGAAATCTTCAAGGAAGGCGTCGACTTCGACTATGACACACTGAAGGTCCGCATGAGAGAGCTGGCCTTCCTGAACAAGGGCCTCGTCATTACTCTGGAAGACCACAGAGACGGCGCTGTCAGAAGCGAACAGTTCCACTATGCCGGCGGCATCGCCGAATTCGTCCAGTTCCTGAACGAAGGCAAGGACCTCGTCGATCCATCCGTTATTGCATTTGAAGGCGAAAAGGACAAGGTCATTGTCGACATTGCCATGCAGTACCAGACCGGGTACACGGAAAACATGTACACCTTCGTTAACGACATCAATACCGTCGAAGGCGGCATGCACCTGGCAGGCTTTAGAGCTGCGCTCACCCGTGTCATCAATGATTATGCTAGAAAGAACAATTTCCTGAAGCCGAACGAAGACAACCTGTCCGGCGACGACGTCAGAGAAGGTTTGACCTGCGTCATTTCCGTCAAGGTTCCGAACCCGCAGTTCGAAGGCCAGACGAAGACGAAGCTGGGCAATCTTGAAGTCAAGGGCATCGTCGACAACATTGTTTCCGAAGGCTTGAAGACATACCTGGAAGAACATCCGCAGGGAGCACGCGCTGTCATTGAAAAGGGCATCACCGCATCCCGCGCCAGGGAAGCAGCCAAGAGAGCAAGAGAACTCACCCGCAGAAAGAATGCGCTTGAAGTATCCAGCCTCCCGGGCAAGCTGGCCGACTGCACGGAAAAAGATCCGCGCTTCCTTGAAATCTACATCGTCGAAGGTGACTCCGCAGGCGGATCTGCAAAGACCGGCCGTGACCGCCGTTTCCAGGCTATCCTTCCGCTCCGCGGCAAGATCCTGAACGTCGAAAAGGCACGCCTTGACAGAGTCCTGAATTCCGACGCCATCCGTACCATGGTCACTGCCTTTGGCACCGGCGTAGGCGAAGACTTCGATATCAAGAAACTCCGTTACTACAAGATTATCATCATGACCGATGCCGATGTCGACGGCGCTCATATCAGAACACTGCTTCTGACATTCTTCTACCGCTACATGAAACCGCTCATCACTGAAGGTCATGTCTACATCGCTCAGCCTCCGCTGTACCAGGTACGTAAAGGCCGTCAGAAATACTATACCTATGACGACGATGAACAGAACAAGCTTCTCGCAAAGATCGGCATCGACGGATGCGCCATCCAGCGTTACAAAGGTCTTGGCGAAATGAACCCGGAACAGCTCTGGGACACCACCATGAACCCGGAACAGCGCGTCATGCTGAAAGTCGAATTGACCGATGCTGTAGAAGCAGACCGCCTCTTCACCATCCTCATGGGCGACAAAGTAGAACCAAGACGTCTCTTCATTGAAGAACACGCCAAGGATGTAACGAACCTCGACCTGTAATCAGAAGGGGCTGTGACAAAATGCAAAAACATTTTGCCGCAGCCTTTTTCCATGTCTTGACAAAAACGGGTTAAAATCCCTAAATCTGTATTTATATTCTTCGATAATGAGAAAGAAAGATTAAAAAAATTCAGAGTTGTAACAAAATTTTATCGAAAAAACCGTAATTTGTATTGGAACTATCGAGCCAAATGGTATAGAATAATAACGGTGTAAAGAGCACGTCAACGTATTCACTGGAAAGGGGATTTGTGATGGAATATTTCTATCCTGCAATAGTCAAGCATGATGCAAAAGGAGGAATTTTCTCTGTCATATTCCCGGATCTGAATGGATGTCAGGCGCAGGGGCGCACCGCTGAGGAAGCAGTTCTAAAGGCAAGGGAAGCTCTGGCAGCCTCTCTTCTGGAAATGGAAGAAAAGGGCCTTGAAATTCCGCCGGCATCGGATGAAAGACTTTTTCGTCTCCGTTATGGCGGCAGCCGCTGCTGCACCATTCTGGTCAATATGGAAACCTACCGTGAATACCGTGAATATAAAGTAAGAGCCGCCGATCATCAGACGGCGGTATGGGCAGAGACAGCCCGCAAGACAAGACGAGTCGGAATTCTGGCAAGAGTCTTCGGATTAAGGTAATCAAGAGCCGCGGCTTCGTGCCGCGGTTTTTTTAGTGACCTGGGGAGGAAACTATGTGGGAGATGATTCCGAAGGAACTGGATGAGACGGATATGAAAATCATCCACGCCCTTCGAAAGAACGGACGCATTTCTATGACAGAGCTGGGCAAGGAAGTCTTCATGACGAGCCAGGCCGTGAAGAACCGCATTGCAAGGCTGCAGGACTTGGGCGTCGTGGAGCGCTACACGGTGAACGTGAACTGTCCGCTCTTCGGCTACACGATCCACTGCGTCTTCGAGCTCGTGACAGATGAGAAGACGAGGGAAGGCTTCCTCGAATTCATGAAACATACAGAATACCATATTTTCCACTGCTACCGCGTGGACGGCGCATACCGCTTCTTTCTTGATGCGCACTTCCACAGCGAAAAATCCAGAGCGGACTTCATCCGTGAAGTTTCCGCATTCGGCCGCCTTACGACACATCAGGTCATGGAAGAAATCCAGGGCCTTCACCCCGTAGATGAATGATCATCCACGCTGTTTTACAATTTATAAGGAGACTCGGAAGGGCCTCCTTTTTTATTGCTTTTTATACCCGGGGCGCCTTCGCACCGCTCCCGCCATCCGGCACTGATGCTTGCAAATCATTCTTATTTAGGCTATACTTGCAAAATGTGCATAGCAAATACAACTTATCATAGAAAGAAGGAATACTATGACAATAGAACTTAATTTGTACCAGACGCTGGCAGCCGCTGTCGCCGTCTTCTTCCTGGGAAGCTTCCTGAAGGACAGGGTCAGCATTTTCAGGAAATACTGCATTCCTGCGCCTGTCATCGGCGGGACGATTTTCTCGATCGTGAACTGCATCCTTTACACGCAGGGCATCTGGAACTATTCGCAGGATACCGTCATGCAGAACTGGTGCATGATGCTCTTCTTCACCAGTATCGGCTACATGGCAAGCATCCGTCTCATCAAGAAGGGCGGACTCCTTGTCGTCAAGATGGCCTTTCTTGTCTTCCTCCTGATTGTCATTCAGGATCTGGTCGGTGTCACTTTTGCCAATGCCTTCTCGCTGAATCCGCTCATGGGTCTTGCAGATGGTTCGATACCGCTTGTCGGCGGTCACGGCACATCCGGCTCCTTCGGTCCTGTCCTTGAAGCACTGGGTCTTAAGGATGCGACAACGATTGCTTTTGCTGCCGCTACCTTCGGCCTTGTCTCGGGGAGTTTCCTTGGCGGCCCGGTCGGAGAGCTTTTGATCCGTCGCTTCCATCTGAAATCCGATGAAGATGAAAACGGAGATGAAGTCCCGGAAAACCGCACGGAACATGAAATCGAAGGTGATGATGCAGCCGCTTACCTCAATATGGACCGCTTCATGTACGCTTTCGGACAGCTCCTCCTTGCCATGGGACTTGGCACATATGTCAGCCAGTTCTTCATCAATATCGGTCTCGTATTCCCGGGATACATCGGTGCCATGCTCGTTGCTGCCGTCATCAGGAATATTTCCGACATGACCGGGCTTTTCGGATGCTACCAGAGGGAAAGTGAAGTCCTTGGCGGCATCTGCCTGAACGTATTCCTTTCCTGTGCGCTCATGAGCCTGAAACTCTGGCAGCTGGCAGACCTTGCTATTCCGCTGATTGCAACGCTCATCGTGCAGGTTTCCATCATGGGCCTCTTCGCTTACTTCGTCATCTTCCGCGTCATGGGAAGAAATTACGAAGCAGCCGTCATGGCATCCGGCAGCTGCGGCTTCGGCCTTGGTGCCACACCGAACGCCATCGCGAATATGAACGCCATGTGCGAAAGATTCGGCCCGGCGCATACCGCTTACTTCGTCATTCCGCTCATCGGCGCTTTCGTCGTCGATTTCCTGAATGCATCCGTCCTCATGGTCTTCATGAATATCCTGAAGTGACAATCGGCGGGGCGGTTTCATTCATGATATAATAAGAATGATTTACCATTGAATGATGCATTCTCCAAAGGAGTACACTTATGTTCGATTTTCTTGACCTGTCTACGCTGATCTACCGCGTACCAGCGCTTCTTCTGGCGCTCTCCTTCCATGAATACGCGCACGCCGTCGTATCCGACTCGCTCGGAGATCCCACGCCTTCTGCCACGGGCCGTCTGACGATGAACCCGCTGGCGCACCTTGATGCTGTGGGCACGCTGCTGCTTGTCCTCTGCGGATTTGGCTGGGCGAAGCCCGTCATGATCGACCCGCGCTATTACAAAAACTACCGCTCCGGCGTCCTCAAAGTATCCCTGGCAGGCCCCGGCGGCAACCTTCTTCTCTGCTTCATTTCCATCTTTCTCATGGGGCTCTTGCAGAGATTTGGCATGCTCGGCATGGGCGGATACCAGTTCCTTTACTGGATCATGCTTTACAACGTATGGTTCGCCTTCTTCAACCTCATCCCGGTCCCGCCGCTCGACGGCTCCAAAGTCGTCAGCATGCTTCTTCCTGGCGAACTCTCCTGGAAATTTGAAAACTTCAACGCACAATACGGCTTCATCATCCTCATGGTCGTTGTATTCTCCGGCGTTGCCAACAAATTCCTGAGCCCGCTCTCCAACCTCTTCGTAACCCTCTGCTACAACATTACCTACATCCTGCTATAGTTGGCGGGAATAGAGTTAATTCCCATAACGGACGATGAAACTCTTCGAACCGGACAAAAGGTGCAAAACAAAAAAAGCTGTGGAATGATCCGTCATTTTCACGGCTCTTTTTTATGCTTTTTCCGCCCCCTGATGTATAATGAAAAATAAATTCTCGTGGAAGGAAGACATCATGATTACTACCTGGCTGATTTTCGAAATGGCAGGGACGATTGCCTTTGCTTTTTCCGGCGCTGCTGTCGGGCTCTACAAAAGAATGGATATTTTCGGCATCACGGTGCTCTCCGTCATGACGGCGGTCGGCGGGGGAATGATCCGCGATGTCCTCTGTGGCATCACGCCGCCATCAGTCCTCCGTTCTCCGGAAGGGCTCATCGTGTCGATCGTGACGGCGCTTGTCGTCGGCTTCGGCTATCCTCTTTTCCGCATCCCGAAGAGAGGGAAATGGGTCATCACGATCCTGTACCACTTGTCCGATACGATCGGCCTTGCCGCTTTCACCGTGACAGGGGCGCTCACTGCGTTCTACCGCTATCCTGGCTACAACATCGTCCTTCCCGTTATGCTGGGGCTCATCACCGCTGTCGGAGGCGGCATCATCCGCGATATGATGGCGCGCCGCATGCCCGTCGTCCTTTACATGGACGTCTATGCCATCGCATCGATTGCAGGCGGCCTTCTCCTCTGCGCTTTGAGAGAGCCATTGGGCACGCCGCTCGCCTCCTGGATTTCCTTTGCCTTCGTCCTGCTTCTCCGTTTTTTTGCCATTCATTACCACTGGCAGCTCTATCATCCGCACCGCCGTTTCCGCAGGATCCAGAGGGACTGAATTATTTCTTTACAAAAATTTTTCTTGACAAGCATTTGCGTTGAGCGTAATATTATAACCAACTTAAGGAAATCACTTAAGAAACTGAATAAAGACCTTACAAACCGGTGAGGCGGAGATAAAAACAGGAAATGCACTTCCAGAGAGCGGGGATTGATGGGAACCCGCAGTACGCAGCCCGTTAAATGGACCGCCGAGGGCGCTGTCAAAAGGAGAAATCCCTAGTATTCAGCGACGCATCATCTGCGTTATTGATGAGGGGTATGTTAGTACCCTGCGAGAGAGGGAGAAATCCAATTAAGGTGGTACCGCGAGTGTATATGAATGAGTACCGGGCATCCGGACTTTGAAATAGAGACCCGTCCTTGACAAATTTACTTTTGTCGAGGGCGGGTCTTTTTTGTTATCCGGAAGCGGAAAGGAGAAACAGGATGGAACAGTTGGAAAGAATCAAAGCCTATGCGAAAGACTACAGAAGAGTTCCGATCGCTAAGGAAATCTTCGCAGATGTCCGCACTGTCATCGGGACATTGAGAGTCCTGAAGAAAGTCAGCAGGACAGCATTCCTCTTCGAAAGCGCGGACAATACCGAGCGATGGGGACGCTATTCCTTCCTGGGATATGATCCAAAGCTTGAGCTCTTCGTGAAGAACGGAAAGATGACCGTCAAGGGCGCCGTCACAGAAACATTTGAGACAGACGACCCGGCCTCCGTCATCAGGAAAGTCCTTCACGAATACCACTCTCCGGAAATCCCGGGCATGCCAACATTTACCGGCGGGCTTGTCGGATACTTCGCCTATGAGTACGCGAGGTACTCGGAGAAGAAACTCTATTTCAAGGAGGAAAAGGAACCGGATATTTCCTTCAACGATGCGGACCTCATGCTTTTTGACAAGGTCATCGCATTCGACCATTACAGGAAAACGATCATCCTCATCACTAACGTCGACACGAGCGAGATCGAGACGAATTACGAAAAAGCGGTGAGGGAGCTCGATGAAATGGCAGAGCTCATCGCTTATGGAAAGGAAGCGGACATTCCGGAAGGAAAGCTCCTCAGCGATTTCAAAGACGAGTTCACCGAAAAAGAGTACGAAGCGCTCGTCAGAGAAATCCAGCAGCGGATCCATGACGGAGACATTTTCCAGGCCGTCCTTTCCAACGGCAGGAGCGCCGCTTTTGAAGGAAGCCTCCTCAATGCTTACCGGGTGCTTCGGACAATCAATCCTTCGCCCTACATGTTCTACCTTTCAGGCCACGACATAGAGCTCGCCGGTGCATCGCCCGAGACGCTCATCAAGCTGACGGGCGGCGAGCTTGAAACCTTCCCGATCGCAGGCACGATGCCAAGGGGAAAGACAGACGAGGAAGACGAAGCACTCGAAGAAAGGCTGGTCAGTGACAAGAAGGAACTTGCCGAGCACAATATGCTGGTCGACCTAGGAAGGAACGATATCGGAAAGATCAGCCGCTTCGGATCCGTCAGGGTGAGGGAGCTTCGGAAAGTGAAGCGCTTCTCCCACGTGATGCACCTCTGCTCCTTGGTCACGGGGACGATCCAGGAAGGAAAGGATGCGCTCGATGCCCTGGCCGCCGCGCTTCCGGCAGGCACGATGTCAGGAGCGCCAAAGATCAAGGCGATGGAAATCCTCCACGGGATGGAGAAATCGCCTAGAGGCGTCTACGCAGGCGCCGTCGGATACCTGAGCCTCACAGGAAATATGGACATGTGCATCGGCATCCGCATGGCAGCCGCCAAAGGGGGACGGGTATTCGTGAGAGCCGGCGCAGGCATCGTCAAGGACAGCGTTCCGAAGAGCGAATACAGGGAAACAAGGAACAAGGCAGAAGCCATGATTGAAGCAGTCAGGAAAGGACAGGAGGCGGGGGATTATGATTTTACTCATTGACCATTACGACAGCTTTTCCTTCAACCTCTACCAGCTCGTAGGAAGCCTTTCTTCGGACATCAAAGTCATCCGGAGCGACGAGCTCACCGTGAAGGAAATAGAAAATCTCAATCCTTCCCACATCATCCTTTCACCGGGAACGGGGCGGCCGGAAAATGCAGGCGTCTACGAAGAAGTGATTGAAAAGCTCAGGGGAAAAATCCCGATATTAGGCGTCTGCCTAGGCCATCAGGCGATCGGCGAAGTCTACGGGGCAAAGGTCATAAGCGCTCGGGAAATCCTTCACGGGAAATCCTCAGACATAGAAATCATCAAAGAAACGCCGCTCTTTGAAGGGCTCGGGAAATCCTTCGAAGGGGCCAGATACCACTCTCTTGCAATCGACACGGAAACGATTGCGGGAGACCTCACGGTGACAGCCGTTTCCGATGACGGCGAGGTGATGGCCGTCGAAGACAGCAAAAGAAAAGTCTACGGCGTCCAGTTTCATCCGGAATCCATATTGACGCCAAAGGGCGGAACGATACTTAGCAATTTCTTACAGCAGTGAATGAGTGAATCAGGGGGAATCTATCATGATACAGGAAGCAATCAAAACCATCGTAAAGGGCAGCGAACTGCCATTTGAAACAGCGAGAGAATCCATGGGGGAAATCATGAGCGGGAAAGCATCGGAAGCGCAGATCGGCGCCTTCCTTGCTGCTCTTTCACTGAAAGGCGAGACCGTCGGGGAAATTACAGGATTTGCCAGAGCCATGAGAGACGCATGCGTGCCGGTCTCCCATGAAGGAGAAGTCTTTGAAATCGTAGGGACCGGGGGAGACGGAGCAGACACCTTCAACATTTCCACCACATCCGGCTTCGTCATCGCATCCGGTGGCGTCGCCGTCGCCAAGCATGGCAACAGGAGCGTTTCCTCCCGCTGCGGCGCGGCGGACTGCCTCGAAGCGCTCGGTGTCAACCTGGCTTTGACCGGCAAGGAAAACACCGAGCTTTTGAAGAAAGCAGGCATGTGCTTCATGTTTGCTCCCGTCTACCACAGTTCCATGAAGTATGCGGCCCCGGTCAGGAAAGCCCTCGGTTTCCGCACCGTGTTCAACATCCTGGGACCGCTTGGAAATCCGGCCGGCGCGACGATGCAGCTCATGGGCGTCTATGAAGAAAAGCTCGTCGAACCGATGGCTAAAGTCCTTTCGAACCTGGGCGTCAAGAGAGGCGCTGTCGTCTACGGCATGGACGGGCTGGACGAAATCACCGCCTGCGACAGGACGCTCGTCTGCGAATTCAAGAACGGCCTCTTCCAGAAGTACCTATTAGATCCCCGTGACTACGGCATGGAGCTTGCGCATCCGGGCGACCTCAAGGGCGGGGACAGCCGGGAAAATGCAGAAATCACAAGAGCCGTCCTCTCCGGAGAAAAGGGACCGAAGAGAAATGCAGTTCTCCTGAATGCTGGCATGAGCTTCCACCTTGCAGAGGGCATGTCCCTTGCTGAAGGCATCCAGAAGGCAGCGGACCTCATCGACAGCGGCAAAGCCCTTGCCTTCATGGAACGCTTCATCAGACTCTCAAGGGAGGCGGCACAATGATCCTCGACACACTGGCAGAAGGCGCGAGGCGGCGGGCCAGGGTCCTGGAAGAAGCTGACGGCGAAGGCATCAGGGAAGCGGCGATAGCAAGAGCGCTTGATGAAGACGTCCATGATTTTCCCTTCGAGAGAAATCTCCGGGCAGAAGGCGTGAACATCATCTGCGAAGTCAAGAAAGCATCGCCTTCCAAAGGCATCATCGCTGATCACTTTCCCTACCTTGAAATAGCCAGGGACTACGAAAGGGCAGGGGCGGCCGCCATATCCGTCCTGACCGAGCCGGACTACTTCCTTGGAAGCGGGCTCTACCTGAAGAAAATCTCCCGCGCAGTGCAGATTCCGATCCTTCGGAAAGACTTCATCGTATCCGAAGTCCAGATCTACGAATCCAAGCTCCTGGGCGCCTCGGCCATCCTCCTCATCGTTTCGATCCTGACGGATGAAGAGCTTACAAGGTTCATCCGGACGGCCAAAGGCCTCGGCCTCTCGGCGCTTGTCGAGACAAGGACGGAAGAAGAAATACGGAGAGCCGTCCTCGCAGGGGCAAGAATCATAGGCGTCAATAACCGAGACCTCCGTGATTTCTCCATCGACAATACCCGCGCAGCAAGGCTGCATTCGCTGGTCCCCGAAGATACCCTCTTCATTGCAGAAAGCGGCATACAGAAGAGGGAAGACATCGAAGAGTTCCTTGCGGCCGGCATCCGAAATTTCCTCATCGGGGAAGCCATGATGAAGGCCGAGGACAAGGCAGAAAAACTTGCTGAGTTCATCGGGGAAGAGCCACGGGTCCAGTGCAAGATCTGCGGGATTTCAAGGGAAAGGGATATCGATTTCTTAAACGATGCCCTTCCCGATTACGCAGGCTTCATCTTTGCAAGAAGCCCGAGGAAGGTGACGCCCGATAAAGCGGCCGGCCTCATCAGTTTGCTGGATCCACGGATCAAGGCGGTCGGCGTCTTTGTGAATGAAACAGCAGAGACCATAGCAGACATTGCAAAGAAAACCCATCTCTCCGTCATCCAGCTCCACGGGGATGAGGATTTTGAAACGATCCGCGAAGTGAAGGAAAGGACAGGACTTCCCGTCTGGAAAGCCATCCGGGCAGGAAGCGAGGAAGACATTCTTCCATGGAACGATTCGCCGGCCGATGCCCTTCTCCTTGATGCGAAAGTCATGGGGAAGAGAGGCGGCACAGGAAAGCGCATCGATCCAAATCTCGCCAGAGCGGTAAGGAAGCCCTTCCTTCTGGCGGGCGGCATGAATTGTGAAAATATCGTCCGGGCAGCGCGCATCGCAAGGCCCTTCGCGGTCGACGTGAACAGCGGCGTTGAAACGGACGGCATGAAAGATAAAGAGAAAATACAGGCGGTAATCCGTCTTTTGGCCCGGTCGGGCCTGCGGAAAGGATGAAAGGTATGACGAAAAGAGAAGGACGCTACGGCGTGCACGGCGGACAGTATGTCCCGGAAACATTGATGAATGCAGTCCTCGAGGTCGAGGAAGCGTATGAAAAGTACAAGAATGATCCGGATTTCAATAAGGAACTCGACGACCTGAACAGGAATTACACAGGCCGCCCCTCGCTCCTCTACTATGCCAAGAAAATGAGTGAAGACCTGGGCGGAGCGAAGATCTATCTCAAGAGAGAAGACCTCAACCACACAGGCGCCCACAAGATCAATAACGTCCTTGGCCAGGCACTCCTTGCCAAGAGAATGGGCAAGACAAGAATCATTGCCGAGACCGGCGCAGGCCAGCACGGCGTAGCTGCCGCAACGGCCGCTGCCCTCTTCGGCATGGAATGCGAAGTCTTCATGGGCAAGGAAGATACCGAGCGTCAGGCACTGAATGTCTACCGCATGCGTCTCCTCGGCGCCAAGGTCCATCCCGTCACCTCCGGGACCATGACACTGAAGGATGCCGTCAGCGAAACGCTCCGCGAATGGACGAGACGTCTCGACGACACCTACTACATCATGGGATCGGCCGTCGGCCCGCATCCGTTCCCGATGATCGTCCGCGATTTCCAGGCCATCATCAGCAAGGAAGCCAGAGCGCAGATCCTGGAAGCGGAAGGGAAACTCCCGGCCGCTGTCCTTGCCTGCGTTGGAGGCGGCAGCAACGCCATTGGCACCTTCTACCATTTCATCCCAGACGAAGGCGTCCGCCTCATCGGATGCGAAGCGGCAGGAAGGGGCATCCATACAGGAAAGCATGCGGCGACCCTCACGATGGGGACCGAAGGCATCTTCCACGGCATGAAATCCTACTTCGTGCAGGATGAATACGGACAGATCGCACCGGTCTACTCCGTTTCCGCCGGCCTCGACTATCCGGGCGTAGGACCCGAACACTCCTACCTGAAGGACATCGGCCGCGCTGAATACGTGCCGATCACTGACGACGAAGCCGTCGACGCCTTCGAATACCTGGCAAGGACGGAAGGCATCATTCCGGCCATCGAAAGCGCGCATGCCGTCGCAGAAGCCATCAAGCTGGCACCGACGATGAAGAAAGACGACATCATGATCATTTGCATTTCCGGCCGCGGCGACAAGGACGTAGCAGCCATGGCAAGATACAGAGGGGTGGACATTCATGAATAAATTAGAAAAAGCCTTCGACGGGCACAAAGCATTCATCGGTTTCCTGACAGCAGGCGACCCGAGTCTGGAAGATACCGAGCGGTATATAGAAATCATGGCAAAGTCCGGGTGCGACCTGATTGAAATTGGTATTCCTTTCTCCGATCCTGTGGCAGAAGGGGAAGTCATCCAGAAAGCGACCATCCGCGCCCTTGCTGCCGGCACCACGACAGACAAGATCTTCGACATGGTAGAAAGAGTCGCTCTGAAAATCGATATTCCTCTCGTCTTCATGACCTACCTCAATCCGGTCTACGTCTACGGCGCAGAGAAATTCTTTGCCCTCTGCGAGAAGGCAGGCATCTCCGGCATCATCGTTCCAGACATGCCATATGAAGAAAAAGGAGAACTCGCAGAACCCGCCAGAGCGCATGGCGTGAAGATCATCTCCCTCATCGCCCCGACCTCTGAAGGCCGCGTTGGCATGATTGCGAGAGATGCAGAAGGCTTCATCTACCTCGTTTCCTCCATGGGGGTCACAGGCGTCAGGAGCGAAATCACGACGAACGTCAAAGCCATCACCGATACGATCAGGAAGTACACGGACGTTCCCGTCGCCGTTGGCTTCGGCATTGCAACGCCCGATCAGGCGGAAGACATGGCGGGAGCTTCTGACGGCGCCATCGTGGGAAGCGCCATCGTCAAGATCATCGAAGAGCATGGCAGCAAAGCAGACGAGCCGCTTGCCGCATACATCCGCTCCATGAAAGACGGCGTGGAAAAAGCAGAAGGGAAATAAGCAATATAAAAAGGGCTGTGCAGGGAGGAATCCTTCCACAGCTCTTTTTCTTATTCCCCATTTCCTTATATATAAGTATATACAAATAAAGAGAAGTGACTGATTTTCGACCAACGAAAAATAGAAATCTTTCACTCTAGCATTTCTATGAGTTCATGGTATAATGAGGGCGTTGCGATACTTTCTCAGAAATCATTCAATCAGGTGAAAGCCTGTGATAAGGAGCATTTCATGAGCACATTGATAAAAGCGCTGGCGGCTCTGGCTGCAGGCGCGCTGACGGCGTATCTTCTGCCGAAACATAAAAAAGGAAAAGAAAAGAAGCGCCTTCCCGTGGGAGAGAGCTTCCGTTTTCTGGCGGAACAGACAGGCACCTGCCGCGATCCGATTCCGGTCTACTACTACCGTCCGGCTACCTGGACCGAGGACCAGCCCATCTTCATTTCCTTCCCGGACGTGACACGCCGCGCAGAGAAATTCGAACGCCATATGGAAAGCCTTGCCGTGAAGTACAACATGCTGATCGCATGCCCTGAATTCTCGACGAAGAAATATCCGGGCGCGCGCTGGTATCAGGAAGGAAACGTGAAGGACAAGGAAGGCGAGGAAGGAACGATCAAGCCAAGAAACCACTGGTCCTTCGATGCCGTGAACCATATCGTTGCCGCTGTCCGCGCAAGAACCCATGCCAAGGGAAAGGTCATCATTTTCGGCCATTCTGCCGGCGGCCAGTTCATGCATCGCTACAGCCTTCTTGATGGAAGAGCGGACGTCGATGCCATCGTCTGCGCCAATGCGGGATGGTTCACGATGCCTGACGATACCACCTGCTACCCGTACGGCACAAAGGGCCTCGGCCTTTCCGATGCCGATCTGGCTTCTGCCTTTGCTCTCCCCGTCATCATGCTGATGGGAAGCGAGGACGTTTCCAGAGAGCAGCCTTTCCGCGCGACCCCTGAGGCCGATGCACAGGGCAAGAACCGCATGGAACGCTGCCTCCATTACTTCGATGCCTGCCAGAAGAAAGCCGAAGAACTCGGCGTTCCCTTCAACTGGAAGAAAGGCGTCGTAGAAGGCGCTGCCCACGAAGGCGGCAAGATGGCAGAAGGCGCCATGAAACTCTTCTGCGAAGAACCGCTCGATGAAACAGTAGGAATGTAAGAACTTAAAAGTAAGCACTTGAAAAGGCTGCGGCGAAAGATATATCTCGCTGCAGCCTTTTTTCATTTCATCACCAGTCAATCCATGTGAGTGCTTTTTCCAGTTCGTAGAAGGTCTTGCCATCCCAGAGAATATCTTCGGTGAGATGGTTCAGCACATCTTCCGCGTCGTCACTTTCGTAGTAGTACACCATTTCCATGAACTCTTCGAAAGGCTCGCCCGTGAAGCGGTACTTCTCCACGCTGATGCTGTTAGTGTCCCTTCCCGGATGGAACTTCAGCCCCGAAAAACGGTACACATAGCTCTTGTGCCTGACGGAAGCTTCCCCGTCATTCATAAAGTCGATAAATTCATCTGCGTCGCCGCCCTGCATATTGTCCTCCTTGTTCTTAACTATATTGGACGTCTTTATTATACAGGAAATCCGCGGGAAGCGGTAGGATGCCCTTGCCTTTTTTGCACTTGCCCGTCGTGGTATAATAATTAAATACGATATTCAGTTGTCAGCTGTCAACCAACTTAAAAAAACAGGAGGAATGATGAAAAAGGCAATCATATTATCCAGCGGGGGCGTCGATTCCACGACGTGCGTATCCCTGGCTGTCGACAGACTGGGAGCAGACAATGTTGTGACTGCTTCTATTTTTTATGGCCAGAAACATAAGAAAGAAATCCTGGCCGCGCGCAAAGTGGCAGAATACTACCACCTACGGCATTATGAATTCGATCTTTCCTCCCTCTTCCAGTATTCGAACTGCTCGCTCCTTGAAGGCTCCACGCAGGAAATCGTGCATGAAAGCTATGCCGAGCAGATTGAGAAGAACGGAGAAGGAAAAGTTTCCACGTACGTCCCCTTCAGAAACGGACTGATGCTCTCCACAGCGGCTTCGCTGGCAGCCAGCCTCTTTGAAGACGACGACGTAGATATTTATATCGGCGCCCATGCCGATGATGCGGCCGGCGATGCGTATGCCGACTGCAGCGAGCCATTCCTGAAAGCTATGGGAGATGCAGTTTCCATCGGCACATACGGAAAAGTCCATCTGGCATTCCCCTTCGCCAAGCTGAACAAGGCAGGCGTCGTAGCTATGGGCCTTAAGCTCAAGACACCTTATGAACTCACATGGAGCTGCTATGAAGGCGGCGAGAAACCCTGCGGAACCTGCGGGACCTGTATAGACCGTGCAGCTGCGTTTGCTGCGAACGGCGTTAAAGACCCGGCCCTCTGAGCCGAGAAAGGAATATTATGTTTACCGTAACAAAGAGAATGGAAGTATCCGGGGCGCATTACCTGCACCTCGATTATGAAAGCAAGTGCACGAACCTGCATGGCCATAACTGGATCATCACCGTCACCGTCCAGAGCGAGGAGGTCGACCACAACGGCATGGTCGTCGATTTCAGCAAGATCAAGGAAATCGTGAACCGCTTCGACCACGCCCTCATCAATGACGTCATGGGGGATATCAACCCGACCGCCGAAAACATGGCCAAGTGGCTCTGCGACCGCATCCCGCACTGTGTACGCGTATCCGTACAGGAAACGGAAGGAAACGTGGCCACCTATGAAAAGTGAGTACCGCTATGACGACGGACTTTTCCATGTGACCGAGATCTTCGACAGCATCGACGGCGAAGGAAAAAGAACCGGCTGCATGGCCATTTTCGTAAGACTGGCAGGCTGCAACCTGCGCTGCACGTACTGCGACACCGCTTACTCGCTTGAACTTTCCGACACAAAGGAAGCGCTGACGGAAGATGAACTCATCCGCCGCATCCACGCCTTCCCTTGGAAGAACATCACACTGACCGGCGGCGAGCCGATGCTTCATCCGCTTCGCCATCTCTGCGAAAGACTCTCCGAAGAAGGCTATGACATCAATATAGAAACGAACGGCGCCGTTCCCCTTTGGGAAGACCGCCCGTCCGGCGTTTTCTACACGATGGACTTCAAGTGCTCGGGAAGCGGCATGAAAGAATCCATGAGGAAAGAAAATTTCCCCATCCTGAAAGAAAAAGACGTGTTGAAATTTGTCGTCGGCTCGAAGGAAGACCTGGATGAAATGAAGGAAATCACAAAGACGTACTTCGAAAGAAAAGACCATCCGGAATTCTTCGTTTCTCCCGTCTGGGGGAAAATCACGCCGGCGGAATTGGTAGAGTATGTCAGGGAAAACCGGCTGAGCCGCGTGAGGGTGCAGGTGCAGCTTCACAAGATCATCTGGGACCCGAACAGAAGGGGCGTATAAAAATGGATCGAAAGAAACTCGAAGAGGCAGCCCGCCTCATCATTGAAGCAGTCGGAGACGACCCCGGAAGGGAAGGCCTCCTGGAGACGCCGAAACGCTTCGCAGACATGATGGAAGAACAGTTCAAGTATTGCAGCATTTCCAATGACGAAATCGCCCGCGAATTCGACAAGACCTTCGAATCACCGGAAAGCGACATGGTCGTCGTGAAGGACATTGAAATCTTCTCCCACTGCGAACACCACATCGCTCTCATGTACAATATGAAAGTCACCGTCGGATATATGCCGAAAGGCCGCGTCATCGGACTTTCCAAGATCGCCCGCATCGCAGACGCCGTATCCCGCCGCTTCCAGATTCAGGAACGCATCGGCACCGACATCCGTGACATCATGAAGAAAGTCACGGGCTCTGACGACGTCGCTGTCCTGATCGACGGCGAACACTCCTGCATGACCGCCCGCGGCATCAAGAAGCCGGGCACCCGCACCAGGACGGTATCCGTCTCCGGTGCTTTTAAGAAAGACATCGAACTCCGCAAGGAATTCCTCATGCTCGCAGGCAAGTAACGGACATACCGGGAAAGGACGACTATGGATATTTTCAAGAAATTCACCGCGCGCGCCGTCAAGCTCGTCTCCGGACGCGCATCGGCTGCGCTCTTCTGTGACTACGCCTATGCCAATGAAATGAAGACCCCGGTGCACCCGGGCTATGGACGCGGCAGCAGAAACCGCGGCGCCCTCGAAATGGAATATGCGGCGGACGGTCCTGAAAAGGCCGAAGAGAAAATCTTCAAGACAGGAAATACCGATCCCAAAGGCGTCCAGAACATTCACGTCTGGTACCCTGCATCCATGGAAGAAGGGAAGAAATACCCGCTTCTCATCATTTCCAATGGCATGGAATTCTCCTGCACCTCTTTTATCGCGATTCTCCAGCACCTTGCCTCCTGGGGCTTCATTGCAGCCGGCAACGATGCACTGAACTCGGGAAGCGGCGAAACAGCGGCCAAGACGCTTGAGAAAATGCTCTCTGAAAACGAAAAGCAGGGAAGCCTTTTCCATGACCGCATCGATCTGGATCACATCGGAGGCATCGGCTACTTCCAGGGAGGCGCCGGCGCTATCCGTCAGGCGACCATCTCGAAGAACAAGGACCATTACAGTGCGCTGTACCTGGCAAGCCCCATGACGCTTCCCTTCATCGAGAAAGCAAAAGCTGCTGCATGGTCATACGACCCGTCCCAGATTACGGTTCCCGTATTCATCGCCTCAGGCGGAGACGGCATCGAAAATGGCATTCTCGCTCCTAAGGAAGACATGGAAGGCATTTATCAGGCCGCAAAAGGACCGGCCGTCATCGGACGCATGAAAGGCGAGGACCACCTCCGCGTCATGACACGCGCCGACGCATACGTGACAGCATGGTTCTGCATGATCCTTTCTGGCGATGAAAAAGCAGCCTCCATCTTTGGAAAAGACGGTGAATTCATGAAGAATGCAGGCTGGACAGATAAAAGCATCAAGGGAATTCCCTTGGAAGGAAACGAATGAAACATATAAAGAAAATTCTGGCGGCGGGCATTTGTCTCGCCGCTTCACTCTATCTCACGCCTGCCATGGCGGCCTACGAAATCGACCCCGATTACACCATGAAGTACAACGACCCGGGGGAAATCGAGCAGCGCTACCGCTGGCACGGGCCCTACGAGGTGAAGTCCGTCGTCCTCTCTGACGGTGAAGCGAAATATGGAAATTACAAGTACAAAGTCTGGTATCCCGTGCAGCAGGCAGGGCGCGAAAGGCCCCGACCTCTCGTCATCACCCTGAACGGCACCGGCGGATCCTGCGACAAGGACGAACCCATCTTCAGGCATCTCGCCTCCTGGGGCTTCGTCGTGGCAGGAAATACGGATGCGCAGACAGCGCCGGGCTTCTCTGCCGAATGGACACTCGATCAGGCCCTTGCGGCCAATCAGGATTCCAAAAGCCCTCTTTATCATCAGATCGATGAAAAGGAAATCGGCATCGTAGGCTACTCTCAGGGAGGTGCCGGTGCTTACAATACACTTGAAGGGAAAGACGGCGATAAATTCAAGACCATGGTCACCGTTTCAGGCGTCACGGAATCCATCGGAGAAAAACTCCACCTGCCCGTCTGGATCTACGACCCGTCCAAAGTCACTATCTCCGTCTTCATGGCAGCCGGCACAGGCATCCTTGACAGGAAACTTATCACACCGCTCGATGAAATGAAGGAAAACTACAGCAAAATCCAGTCAAAGACAGCCGCCATGGGAAGAAGAAAAGACGCAGACCACCTGGACATCCAGACCGCCGCCGACGCCTACATCACCGCCTGGCTCAGATGGCAGCTCGATGACGACATCTACGCCAAAAGAGTCTTCACAGGCAAAGCCCCCGAAATCCTGAGGAACCCCGCATGGGATAACGCAGAAGTAAGGAACCCGGAAACGACCCAGCCAAAACAGACTGAAAAGTGAATTGATAAATAAATGCTAAGATCAATCTTATTCAGGAACTGAACAAAATAAAATGTTTTGCGAGATGATAAGGGGAATTTATAAAAAGCTATTCGCAGAATCCTTTCCTCGAAATCTTCCAATGGAAGATTTTGCTGTCCCGAGCCGAAGGCTTGCAGAGAAATGACAATGGTTTGCCATTTCTGGCTTCAAATCCTTGATTTTTACAAAAGGAAGCCCGGTCTGCTAAAAAGCTTGATAAATGGCAGCACGACAATTTTTAGAGTATAGATTCTTGCCGACCTGCAAATTTTTTAAGAATTTGCACCGACCTTGAACTCCGCTCATCTTCTCCTGCACAGAGTCTTACTTTTATGCTAAAATATATAAATGTATATGAGGAGAAAAATGCAGAAGAAACGTGAATTTTTCATCATGACGGCTTCTATTGGAGAGGGGCATTCTCAGGCGGCTCGGGCTATTGCGGAGACCATCAAACAGGTTCATCCCGATGATGCGGTTCGCGTGCTGGATTTTCTGTCCAGGGATGTTCTTTCCATTGATCACGTCTTAAAAGAATCTTACCTGAAAATGATTCGTATATTCCCTGAAATGTACGATAGTCTATATAGCAATTCACAGAACAGGCATTTAGGAGCAACGTTTCAGAGTCTTCTTTCCTGGAGTTTCCGAAAGCGGATGAAGAGGCTGATTACCGTCTTGAAACCGGATGCCCTGTTGTTTACCCATCCGTTTCCGGCCTGTGCAGCCAATCTGCTGAAGAAGGAAGGGGACATTAATACCCCTCTTCTCGGAGTCATTACCGACTTTGATATTCATCAGCTCTGGGTGTACAAACATCTGGATGCGTACTGCGTTCCTTCAGAGGACCTGGCGCGTAAACTGGAAGCCCATAATGTGCCGAGAAATATTATTCACACCACGGGAATCCCAGTTCGCAAATCCTTCTATGAAGAACTGAAAAATCCAAGTCCTAAAGAAAAAGGGACCGTACTCATCATGGGTGGGGGCCTGGGACTCGGAAATATTACAGATACTCTTCTACGTCTGGACAAGGTTGATTCCGTGAGCCAGTTTATTATTGCTACGGGACAGAATATCAATCTATATGAAGAAGTGGCATCTATCCGGTCAAGCCTCCGGCATCCGGTGGATCTGCACAGCTATACCAATAAAGTGGCAGAAATGATGAGTAAGAGTGAACTCATCGTCACCAAACCTGGTGCGCTCACCTGTACAGAAGCGCTGACCATGAATCTGCCTATGGTTTTGGTCAACGCCCTTCCCGGACAGGAACGGGCAAACGCCCAGCATCTGGAAGAACAGGGATGTGCGGTCTGGATTCGGAAAAATGAATTAGCCGATACAGTCGACGGTCTGCTAAAAAATGAAGATAAGCTCAAGCAAATGGCACTTGCCTGTGGCAATGATAAAAAGGACAGCGCACTCGAAATCGTCCAGATACTCGTCCATATGCTGGAAAGCAATACGAACCGAAATAGGTATCTCCAATTTAAAGAAAGGGGATACCTATTTGACTATAACGAGAATGTCGAAATTTGTATATCTAGTTAACAATGGAGAAAAGCATGCAGCAGTGGATTAACCATGCAGAAAGAAAACAGAAAAAGAAGCCTCGCAGTGCTTCTCTGATTCGCCTTATAAGCAAAGCCATATATCTTTGCGGAGATTATGTGGGAATTTTATTGGCCGAATGGATAGCCTTCCATATCAGAAATTTCCTGATGGGCAATATATTTCAGGTAAACGCCATATACATCTATATAGTGACACCTGCCGTATTCCTTCTGGCGCTGGCATTTGCCGGAATATATTCCAAACATTATACCAGTGCACAGATGTTGGAAAAACTGTTTAAAGCCTGCCTGGGGGCTATTGCATTTTCCATCATCCTCATGTTCCTTACCCAGGTGTCTGGACAGGTATCCCGTCTGTATGTAGGGCTTTTTGCGGTCATCGTCTACCTGTTCCTGGTAGTTGAAAAATATATTACCGCCTTATGTATCCGTAAGATGCCAGGACTTCAGATTCCTGTTCTGGTAGTAGGTGCCGGAAAGACGGCAGATGCGGCGATTGATGAAGGGAAGAGTAACGTATTCATCAACTATCGGGTAGGAGGATTCCTTGAGGACTTTGAACCATCTTCCCGCTATGCCGATGTATATCCGATTCTTGGAGGTTTTAATGATCTGGAAAAGGTAATTGCTGAAACCGGGATTCAGGATATAATCATCACAGCACCGGGACTTCCACAGGACCAGATGAATCATCTCCTCTATCGGGCACAGACACTGGTTCCCTATGTAAGCGTAGTTCCAAATCTGGTAGGCGTACCGATGTCAAATGTGGAAGTGGAATCTTTCTTTGACACCCGGATTATGCTCTTAAATATTAAAAATAATCTGGCGTTTCGACTGAATCAGATTATTAAGCGGATATTTGATGTTGTTCTGACGCTTAGTGGAGGTTTATTCCTGCTCCCATTATTTCTTGGAATTTGTGTATGGATAAAAACGGATTCGCAAGGACCGGCAATCTATAAACAGCGTCGGGTGGGCAAGGATGGAAAAGAATTCGACTGCTACAAATTCCGCTCTATGGTCGTAGATTTGAAAGAACGTCTGGAAAAACTGCTGGCCACGAATCCAGAGGTAAAAGAAGAATGGGAACGGGATTTCAAACTGAAGAATGATCCCCGCATTACGAAAAGCGGTGCCTTTCTTCGAAAGACAAGTCTGGATGAACTGCCTCAGCTCCTCAATGTACTGAAGGGGGAAATGTCACTGGTAGGACCCCGTCCGATTGTACAGAAAGAAGTACCTAAGTATGAACAGTACATTAAAGAATACTACATGGTACTTCCTGGAATCACAGGCCTCTGGCAGGTGAGTGGTAGAAGTGATACTACATATCCTGAGCGCGTGGCCATGGACATGTGGTATGTTCATAACTGGAGCGTCTGGTTGGACATAGTGCTTTTATGGCGCACAGCAGCTGCTGTAATTCAAAGCCGCGGAGCCTATTGATGGGGAATTTATTCCTCATCCTGTAGTGTATAATGTACAGGGATGAAAAAGGAGTATATAGAAATGAATGTATTACTTGCCGGCGGTGCCGGATATATTGGTTCACATACGGCAGTGGAACTGCTGAATGCCGGTTATCAGGTAGTGATTGTGGATGATTACAGCAACAGCAGCCCGGAAGCTGTCCACAGAATAGAAAAGATTACAGGAAAACGAGTAATTTCCTATGAAGCCGATGTCAAGAATAAAGAAAAGATGCGTTATATCTTTTCTGAAAATCACATTGATTGTGTCATTCATTTTGCCGGACTCAAGGCCGTAGGGGAATCGGTTCGCCTTCCTTTGAAGTATTACCGTAATAACATAGATACCACTCTGACACTTTTGGAGTGTATGGAAGAAGCAGGCGTTAATCAGTTTGTGTTCTCGTCCTCAGCTACAGTGTATGGGGAAGAAAATAAGCCACCATATGTGGAAACCATGCATCGTGGCAGCTGTTCCAATCCGTATGGTTGGACTAAGGTGATGATGGAACAGATTCTGGAAGATACCGCTAAAGCTAATCCAAAATTATCCGTCATTTTGCTCCGTTATTTCAATCCAATTGGGGCCCATGAAAGTGGTCTGATTGGGGAAGATCCACAGGGGATTCCTAATAATCTGATGCCTTATATTACTCAGGTGGCAGTTGGTAGAAGAGACCATCTCACGGTGTTTGGAGGAGACTATCCCACACCAGATGGAACCTGCCTTCGCGACTATATTCATGTGATGGACCTGGCAAATGGCCATGTAAAGGCAGTAGAATATGCAGCTAGCCACAAGGGCGTTGAAGTGTTTAACCTGGGAACAGGCACTCCTTACAGCGTTCTCGATATCATTCACGCTTTTGAAAAGGCTACCGGAGTCAAAGTGAAGTACGAAATCGGACCGCGCAGAGCGGGAGATCTTCCGAAATTCTGGGCAGATTCAACCAAGGCACAGAATGTACTTGGCTGGCATGCGGAACGAACACTGGAAGACATGTGCAGGGATACATGGAACTGGCAGTCTAAGAATCCAAATGGATATAAGGAAGGTAAATAACTGTGCAATATGATTATCTGATAGTTGGTGCAGGACTTTTTGGAGCTGTATTTGCCTGTGAAGCAGTAAAAGCTGGGAAAACCGTTCTTGTGGTAGACAAACGGCCTCATATTGCCGGTAATGTATATACAGAAGATGTGGAAGGTATTCATGTACATAAATATGGTGCCCATATTTTTCATACCAACAATAGAACAGTATGGAATTATGTAAATCAGTTTGCAGAATTCAATCGATTTACTAATTCGCCGGTAGCTAATTATCATGGCGAATTATATTCTCTTCCTTTCAATATGTACACCTTCAATAAAATGTGGGGCGTAGTGACACCGGACGAAGCAGCGGCTAAGATTGAAGAGCAGAGAAAAGCTGCTGGAATCATAAATCCACAGAATCTGGAAGAACAGGCTATTTCCCTAGTGGGAACCGATATTTATGAAAAACTGATCAAGGGATATACAGAAAAACAGTGGGGGCGGCCCTGTACCGAACTTCCGGCGTTTATCATCAAACGCCTTCCTGTTCGTCTGACTTTTGATAATAATTACTTCAATGCCCTTTATCAGGGAATTCCTGTGGGTGGATACACCAATATGGTCGCCAATATGCTTAAAGGAATTGAGGTAAAGCTTAATTGCGATTATCTGGAAAGCAAGGAAGAACTGGACAGCCTGGCAGACCGGGTGATTTATACCGGACCCATTGATGCCTATTTCCATTATGACCTGGGACCTTTGGAATACAGGAGTGTCCGCTTTGAGACGGAAGTACTGGATAAACCTAATTTCCAGGGCAATGCGGCGGTGAACTATACGGATAGAGAAACGCCCTGGACCCGTATCATCGAGCATAAGTGGTTTGAATTCGGCAAGGATGAGGACGGGAATGACCTGCCTAAGACTGTCATCAGCCGTGAATATTCTTCTGAATGGAAAGTGGGCGATGAGCCTTACTATCCGGTGAATGATGAAAAGAATGGCAAACTTTATAAGGAATATAAAGTATTGGCAGATAAAGAATCTAACGTTATCTTTGGTGGGCGCCTGGGTGAATATAGGTATTACGATATGGATGCGGTCATTGATAGGGCGCTGAAGCTGGCAGGAAAGAGATTTGAGAATTGAGATTTGAGGATGGTGGAGAAAATGACTGATTACAAGGATTTGATTGTCTGGCAGAAGTCGATGGAATTGGCACGTATTATCTATCGTCTGACAAGTCGTTTTCCTCGTGATGAAGTATTTGGCCTGACAAATCAAATAAGGAGGGCAGTTGTTTCCATTCCATCAAATATAGCCGAAGGATTTGGCAGAGGTTCTGATCGTGAGTTTATCCATTTTTTACGGATTGCTAAAGGGTCTGCTGCTGAAGTAGAAACACAGATTCTTATTTCTGAAGATTTGCATTATGTGAGTCCTGACGATGCTCAGGCAGCCCTGTCTCTCTGCGATGAAATCGTCCGAATGCTTGGTACTATGATTGTGAAGATAGGGAATAGAATAGGGAAGTAAGAGATTTGAGGAAAGAGGTTTGAGAATTGAGAGGGGAAGAATTGAGGAAAGAGATTTGAGGAGGGAAAATCGAGATAAGAGAAGGAAAGAGAATTGAGGAATGGGAGGGAAACAGAAGTGAAGGTAGCGCTCACCACTCATCTCAGAACTCAAATCTCAGCCCTCAAACCTCAAACCTCAAATCTCAAATCTCTTCCTCCCTGTCATTTCGAGCGGAGCGAAGCGGAGTCGAGAAATCTCCCTGGCACCATGCTGCCCGCCATAAGTGGGAGGTACGTTTCCCGGCACACAGCCAATCTGTCGTTTATCGTCTATCGTCTATCATCTATCATCTGTCGTCTAATTATCTCTATTCTTCCACTCCCTCATCTGTGCTATAATAATTAAATAACGGCGGATTGTATAATTAAGTTGAACACTTAAAAATCCATAGCGAACCCTTGTGGTAAAATGTAGTTGCACAAAAACACAACCACAAAGGAGAATCGCTATGGATCAAAAATCATTTTACCACGGATACGTTACGCAAAAAAAAGGGGCTCATTTAACTTTTTGAGGAACGAGTCATTATCCAAACGCGTCTCCGCGACAAGCAATCGTATCGGAGCATAGCCCGTGAGATTGGGTGCTGTGTCAATACGGTACGCAACGAGGTGAAGCGTGGCAAGGTTCTTGCTATAACGGCAAGGTGGAACGCTATCGCGCAGCAGACGGGCAAAGCACCTATGAGGCGCATCGCGAAAACTGTGGTCGCAAATGCGACGCCATAGCAAAGGGAGCATTCCTCGACTATGTGCAGAAGAGACTTCAGGAACATCACTGGTCGCTCGATGCCTGCTTTGGCAGGGCACTGGTTACGGAGAATTTCAACGTGGCGAGATGGTCTGTACGAAAACCCTGTACAACTATGTCACGCTGGGGCTCCTAGGAAAAATCAAGAGTATTGACCTGCCCTTGCGCGTCAAGCGAAAAAAACGCCAGGAAGCGGGTTCGTGAGCGTAAGAAGAAGTTCGGCCGCAGTATAGATGAGCGCGATCCTTCTGTGGATGAGCGTCAGGATTTCGGGCATTGGGAGTGTGACCTTGTACTGGGATCTCGCTCAAAGGACGAAGTACTGCTGACTCTGGTTGAGCGCAAGACACGCTGTTCCCTCATCAGAAAACTGCCCAACAAGGAAAGAGCCTCTGTAATAGCAGCCTTCAGAAAATTGAAGGATGGAATGTTCCGCGGCTGTTTCAGCCGAGTGTTCCTCAGCATTACGACAGACAATGGCAGTGAGTTTTCTAGCCTGTCGGAGCTAGAGAAACTAAGTCACACACGGATCTATTATGCGCATCCGTACTGGTCCAGCGACAAAGGTACGAATGAGAATCACAACGGCTTATTCCGTCGATTTCTTCCCAAAGGGAAGAAAATCCAGGATTACCCAGTGGAACACATTTCCAGAGTAGAGTGCTGGGCCAACACCCTGCCAAGAAAAATACTCGGCTATAAGACACCCGAGGAGTGCTTTAGGGAAGAAATGCTTGCAGCACTTACTGCATAAAGGTTCGCCGGGTGTTCAACTTATTATTGCAATTCGGGATAATTAAATAACACACATATAAAACAAAAAGATTTATCTGAACTATCCGGGGGATTTATGAATCGTAACTATACACAGGCAGCAAGACAGGACGCAGGCGGGAGACTTTTACCGTCTCTTATTTTTGCCCTGGGTGACTATGCTGCCCTGGCGGTGGCGGGGGGACTGGCAGTATATCTGAGAAACTGCATTATGACCTACAACACCTTCCGCCTTTCCATGGCCTACCTTTTTCTCTGGCTGCCCATGGTATTTATGTTTTTTATTTTCTATAGCGGACTTTACGGAAGGCGCATGCTCATCTACCGCATGGTGGAGCGCCTTTTCTTTGCGTGCCTGGAAGGGGCCGTGCTTTCCATTATCCTCATGTTCTTTGCCCAGGTATCGGGACAGGTGTCCCGGTTCTTTGTCCTGGCCTATTTGATTATAGCCTTTGTGCTTCTTGCCATTGTCCGGGTCATCCTCAGCAAAGCCATGAAAAAGGTGAAGGCCTTCCAGATTCCCGTGCTCATCGTAGGCGCCGGGCAGACGGCGGAGCTGGTGGTGCGGCAGATTCTTCACGACTCCGGTATGCGGTACCGGGTGGTGGGGTTCCTGGAGGACCGGCATCCCGTGAATACCATGCTCCATGGCTTCCCCGTGCTGGGGGGCTTTGGAAATATGGAAGAAGTGATACAGGAAACCGGCGTTCACACCGTACTGATTGCAGCGCCCGGCCTTCCCCAGGACGACCTGTCCAGCCTGATTTACCGCGCCCAGTCCTTGGTGAAGCAGGTAGACGTCATTCCAAACCTGGTGGCCGTTCCCATGTCCAATGTCACCGCTGAATCCTTCTTCGATGCGAAAATTATGGTCCTCCACATCCGGAACAACCTGGCCAGCCCCTGGAACCAGATGCTGAAGCGTCTCTTCGATATCGTCGCCACCATCTGCGGCGGCCTTCTGATTTCACCGATTCTCCTTGCCATTGCCTGCTGGGTCTACCACGACTCCCCGGGGCCCGTCATCTTCAAGCATAGACGGGTAGGAAGAAACGGGAAAGAATTCAACTGCTATAAGTTCCGCTCCATGTGCGTGAACTCGAAGGAAGTGCTGGAACACCTCCTGGCCACCGACCCGGAAGCCAAGGCGGAATGGGATAAAGAATTCAAGCTGAAGAATGATCCCCGCATTACAAAGAGCGGCGCCTTCCTCAGAAAAACCAGCCTCGACGAACTGCCCCAGCTCTGGAACGTGCTGAAAGGGGAAATGAGCCTCGTGGGACCGAGGCCTATCGTAAAAAGGGAAATTCCTCGATATGGCGTGTATTTCAAAGAATATTCCATGGTTCGTCCCGGCATTACCGGCATTTGGCAGACCAGCGGAAGAAATGACGTGGACTATCCCGAAAGAGTGCAGATGGATAACTGGTATGTTCATAATTGGAATCTATGGCTGGATCTTGTCCTTCTTTGGAGGACAGGAAGAGCAGTTTTAAATTGTGCCGGAGCATATTGAGGAAATCTTTAATGAATATGAATCCTGTGAATAAAACGGTTATTATCATACCTATATATCATCCGGATGGAAAATTTATCCAACTGCTAAAAATGCTAAAACATCAGAAATCCTTAAGATTTGATGTCTATATCATTCAGACGGGATTATGCCGGCTGGATTATAAACAATATCTGGATGGGTTTTCATATACAATTAAATACATAAAACCTACCGAATTTAACCATGGCAGGACGAGACGGCTGGCGGCTTTGGACTGCAGAAATTATGAGTTTTTAGTCTATATGACGCAGGACGCAGTTCCTGCAAATGAATTTTCTATCCTGAATCTCTTGAAATGCTTTGATGATTCAAAGGTTGGCTGCTGCTTCGGCCGGCAAATTCCCAATAAAGATGCGAATCCTTTGGCAGCTTTTGCCAGAGAATTCAACTATCCAAAGAAGAGTTATATAATGGATATACGTGATATCAAACGGTATGGGATTAAAACCTCTTTTTTATCAGACACATTTGCGGCTTACCGCAATACCGCATTGATGGCTGTAGGCGGATTTCCTGACGATGTTATATTAGGAGAAGATGCTGTTGTTGCGTCTCGCATGATATTGTCCGGATGGAAAAAAGCCTATTGCGCAGAAGCAGAAGTCTATCATTCCCATAATTATTCGATTCTTCAGGAGTTTAGGCGATACTTTGATACAGGAGTGTTTCACAACCGGAATTCCTGGATTATGCAGAAATTTGGTAAAGCAGAAGGAGAAGGGAAAAGATATATTTGCAATGAATGTCGATACCTTTACCAAAACAGGAAATTATACCAGCTTCCACGAGGAATTTTGACGGACATATGCAAATATATTGCTTATAATCTGGGAAAAAATGAGAAGTGGCTGACTTTATCAATTAAGAAAAAATGTACCATGACTAAATATTACTGGGAGAGGAAGTGATTGGCCCGTGGAGCAGAGTCAGGTCACAGTTGCCATGGCCTTATATAAGCCCAACCAACGCTGGCTTAGAGATGAGCTGATTTCTATCAGGAATCAGACATATAGCAATTTTAAGGTCCTGATTTGGAATGATTTCCCGGATGATGATGCGGATTATGACTCAATATGCAGCTCTGTACTTGGAGATATTCCATACAAAGTGATTCAGGGCAGCGAGAATCTTGGTTCCACCAAAGTCTTTGAGAAGCTGACTGAATTAACGGATACTCCCTATATTGCCTATAGTGACCAGGATGATATCTGGTGCCATCGGAAATTAGAGCTGCTGCTTAAAAAGCTGGATGACGAACAGGCGGACCTTGCCTTTAGCGATACCTTTATTATCGATGAATATGGGAAGATGACCGCTGATACAGCAAAAGCGGTTCGGCCAAGGCAGGAAAACCGGATATCCGGAAATTCACGTGAACTTCTAAGGTCTCTCCTGGCCAGGAACTTTGTGACAGGGTGTACTGTCGTCATGAAGACGGCTCTTGCAAAAGAGGCTGTTCCCTTTTCCCAAAACGTATTTCACGACTGGTGGCTGGCTGTCTATGCAGCCTTAAAAGGGAAGATAGTCATGTATCCGCAGCCTTTGATGAAATATAGAATTTATGGCAGCAACCAGTCCGGCATTTTAAGAGGAGTGCGGGATAAAAAAAGCTACTTTCAAAATTACATCATGAAATATCACGACTTTATCTCGGATATGCAGAAAAAAAGCCCCGAAGACAGCCTGCTTGATGCTTATGCTGACTGGAGCATGCATAGAATCCATTATTTTCAAAAGCCCTCATTGACCTCAGCACGGGCATTAATGAAAATGTGGCAAAATGCTTCTTCAATTATTAGTTTTGAACTGCTCTTACCGTTTATACCGGAAGGGTTATTTAAGAAGATGCTTCATATCATTCAAAGTGGTAAAATTTAGGAGGAATTTTTAAATATGATAAAAAAAGGAATTATTTTAGCCGGAGGTTCCGGGACAAGACTCTACCCTTTGACAGAAGTCATCAGTAAACAGCTGATGCCGGTTTATGATAAACCCATGATTTATTATCCGCTGAGTGCACTCATGCTTGCCGGAATACGGGATATACTCGTTATCACGACGCCAAGAGACCACGAGAGCTTCAAAGAACTTCTTGGGGATGGAAGCCAGTGGGGACTCCATATCTCCTATGCCATTCAGCCCAGCCCTGATGGTCTGGCGCAGGCCTTTATTATTGGTGAAGACTTTATTGATGGAGATGGATGTGCGCTGATTCTGGGAGATAATATTTATTATGGCTACGGCTTTTCGGATATTGTCAGGGATGCTGCCGGGTATGACAGCGGTGCTACTGTCTTTGCCTACTACGTCAATGACCCTGAACGGTATGGCGTAGTAGAGTTTGACAAGAACCGTCAGGCGGTCAGTCTGGAAGAAAAGCCGAAACATCCGAAATCGAACTATGCAGTGACAGGCCTATATTTTTATGACGAGACAGTGGTGGAAAAGGCAAAATCCCTGAAACCTTCTGCCAGGGGAGAACTGGAAATTACGGACTTAAATAAGCTGTACCTGAAAGAAGGCACATTACGGGTTGAAACCATGGGACGCGGTTACGCCTGGCTTGATACAGGCACCCATGAATCGCTTCTTCAGGCGGCTTCCTATGTGGAAACCATCCAGGAACGGCAGGGACTCAAGGTGTGCTGCCCGGAAGAGATTGCCTATAATCTGGGATACATTACTGTGGAGCAGCTGCAGAAGCTGGCACAGCCGCTGCTGAAGAATGACTATGGTAAATATCTCATGAAAATTGCTGAAAGAAATAAAAATGAACCGGTCTACTGAAAAACGCAAAGAAATCAGAATCGCCGGTGTTGTGGTTCTGTATCATCCGGATGAAGAGACCTATGCCAATATCCGTACTTATCTGCCGCATCTGGAAGTGCTCTATGCATTGGATAATACCGAGAATCCGGAGTCCGGTATTTCACATAAAATAGCAGAGCTGCCCAATGTGAAATATATTCCTTTTCATGATAACAAGGGATTGTCATATGCCTTGAATTATGCACTGAATCAGGTGGATGGACAGACATTCCTGCTCACCATGGATCAGGACAGCGCCTTTCCTACGCATATGCTGGATCGGTATATTTCATCCATTCGTGATATGACCAATCGGGACGATATTGCCATGTTTGCAGTGAATTATACAGGACTGAAGGAAGCGGAAAATCTGCATGGCAGTCATTTCGTAAAAGCAGCGATTACATCAGGCTCCATAGTCAATGTGGATATTACCCGAAAGATCGGCGGCTTTGATGAGAATCTGTTTATTGATGAAGTGGATGATGAATTCTGCTATCGGGCGGGAGAAAATGGATTTAAAATACTTCTGCTGAGTGATATCAAATTAACTCACCATTTAGGAAATCCCCGGCAGTATAATATTCTGGGCTATCGCTTTACAGTGTTGAACCACAGCCCCATTCGGAAGTATTATATTGTAAGAAACCGTTTGTATGTGGCACAGAAGTATCCGTTTATCAGAAGATATTATGAGCAGGCACTTATTAAAATGTTTGTGAAAGTTCTGTTCTTTGAATCCGACAAGCTGGCCAAGCTGAAGCTTATGCTGGAAGGAATCAGGGATTTTCATCATCATTGTTTTGGTAAATATATGAAAGCAAAGGAGTAGCAGTTATGGACATCATTAAGACTAAAATTGACGGAGTATATGTATTGATTCCCCGCGTATTTGGAGATTACAGAGGGTTCTTCATGGAAAGCTGGAGCAAAAAGACTATGGATGAAGCCGGGCTTTTCTATGATTTTGTCCAGGATAACCATTCCCTGAGCACAGTGAAGGGAACGCTCCGGGGAATTCATTTTCAGAAAGGAGATAAATCCCAGGCAAAGCTGGTTCGAGTCGTTACCGGCGCTGTACTGGATGTGGCAGTGGATCTTCGTCATGACAGCCCGACCTACAAGCAGTGGGTTGGTGTCGAATTATCTGCAGAAAATAAAAAGCAGCTCTTGATTCCCAGAGGATTCGGCCATGGTTTTGTAACACTGACAGACCATGTGGAATTCCTTTACAAAGCGGATAATTACTATGCACCTGAAGCAGATGGCGGCATTCGTTGGAATGATCCGGAACTCGGAGTGGAATGGGGGATGACAAATCCAATCCTCAGTGAAAAAGATAAAAAGAATCCTTTCTTAAAGGATGCAGGCATTTTATTTTAATAGGCTATGTTTGCTGGATAAAGAGGTATAAGATGAACATCATTGTGACCGGCGGTGCAGGATTTATTGGTTCTAATTTTATATTTTACATGATGAAGAAGTATCCGGACTATCGTATCATCTGCCTGGACAAGCTGACTTATGCGGGGAATCTGTCTACTCTGGCTCCTGTGATGGATAAGCCGAATTTCCGCTTTGTGAAGATGGATATCTGCGACAGGGATGCGGTTTATGGACTCTTTGAAGAAGAGCATCCGGATGTGGTGGTGAATTTTGCGGCAGAATCCCATGTGGACCGTTCCATCTTGAATCCGGAAATCTTTCTGGAAACGAACATCATCGGTACATCGGTTCTCATGGACGCCTGCAGGAAATATGGCATAGAGCGGTATCATCAGGTTTCTACGGATGAGGTGTATGGGGACCTGCCGCTGGACAGGCCGGACCTTTTCTTCACGGAAAAGACGCCGCTCCATACCAGCTCTCCCTACAGCAGCTCCAAGGCTGGGGCGGATCTCCTGGTGGGTGCATACCATCGGACCTATGGCCTCCCCGCCACGATTTCCCGCTGCAGCAATAACTACGGGCCCTACCAGTTTCCGGAAAAACTCATTCCTTTAATGATTGCCAATGTACTGGCTGATAAACCGCTTCCCGTATATGGAGATGGCAAAAACGTGAGGGACTGGCTCTATGTGGAAGACCACTGCAAGGCTATCGACTTGATTATTCATAAAGGCACCGTAGGGGAAATCTACAATATCGGCGGCCATAATGAAATGGCAAACATTGATATTGTAAAACTCATCCTCAAAGAGCTGGGGAAGCCGGAAAGCCTTATTACCTATGTGAAGGATAGAAAGGGGCACGATCGCAGATATGCCATCGACCCGGCGAAGATTCACAAAGAACTGGGCTGGCTGCCGGAGACGAAATTTGCTGACGGTATCAAGAAAACCATTCACTGGTACCTGACTCATGAAAAATGGTGGCAAGAGATTATCAGCGGAGAATACCAGAATTACTATCATAAGATGTACGAGGACAATAAATAGCGAGTCAGTTCCGGAAAGGCACTGATTCCATGGCTTTTGGATTTCAGTTTTGCATTCGATTGTGGTGAATCGGTGCCCGGTTTAAACGGACTGATATGAGGTGAAAAATGAAAGTACTTGTGACAGGCGTCAAAGGACAGTTAGGCTATGACGTGGTAAGAGAGCTGAAGAAAAGGAATATCAGCTGTTTAGGCGCTGACCGCAATGATTTTGACATTACCGATGAAAAAACAACAAAAAAATTTATTTTCACATATATGCCTGATGTCATTATTCATTGCAGTGCTTATACCGCTGTGGACAAGGCGGAAGATGAGCCGATTTTATGCAGACGTGTAAACGTCGATGGTACTCGGAATATTGCTGAAGCCTGTAAACAGATTCATGCCAGGATGGTCTATATCAGCACGGATTATGTGTTTGATGGCGATAAAGATGGTTTTTATGATGTTGATGACGAGACGAATCCCCAGAATGTATATGGACAGACCAAGTACGATGGGGAACAGGCTGTTAGAAACATATTGACAGACTATTTTATCGTTCGCACATCATGGGCTTTTGGCATCAATGGAAGTAACTTTGTCAAAACGATCTTGAGATTAGCAAAAGAAAATAAAGCACTGAATATCGTAGGAGACCAGTATGGTTCACCTACTTTTACCCAGGACCTGGCAGGGCTTTTGTGCGATATGATTGAAACAGAAAAATATGGAACCTATCATGCCACCAACAGCGGAATCTGTTCCTGGGCTGAATTTGCTGAACAGATTATCAAGGATGCCGGACTTAAGACACCGGTGAATCATATATCCACGGCAGATTATAGGACCAAAGCCCATCGGCCTCATAACAGCCGTCTGAGCAAAGCGAAGCTGTTGGAAGCCGGCTTTAAGCCATTGCGGGACTGGCACGATGCGGTGCATGCTTATATCGAGCTTTTGGAAAGAGAGTAATAAAGAGAGTCATTATGAATCATTCTTCAACAAAACCAGCATTTTTCAACTATATATGGCTGCTGGAAGAGCTGGTAAAGAGAGACCTGAAGATAAAGTACAGGCGCTCTGTGCTTGGATATGTCTGGAGTGTGCTGAATCCCCTGCTCATGATGGTTGTTTTGACCATCGTCTTTTCCAATCTTTTTAAATTTGATATTCCCAATTATCCGCTTTATTTATTATGTGGACAGCTGATTTTTAATTTCTTCTCTGATGCAACCACCCAGGCCATGAATTCTATCCTGATTGGAGCATCCCTGATAAAGAAAGTATATCTGCCGAAATATATATTTCCCGTGGCCAGGGTGCTTTCCAGCTTTGTGATGATGGTTTTTTCACTGCTGGCACTTCTTATTGTCATGATTGTGACAGGAGCGACTTTCCATCTGACCCTGATTATGCTGCCGGTTGCCATATTTTATCTCTTTCTCTTTGTCATGGGAATTGGTCTTGTTTTATCGGTCCTGGTGATTTATTTCAGGGACATTGAACATCTATATGGAGTTTTTTTAACCGTATTTATGTATATGACACCGATAATTTATCCTATTTCCATCGTGCCTGACTGGATTAAGGACTTTATCCTGCTTAACCCGCTGACGAGCTATGTGGATTTCTTCAGGGAATGTGTTATGTATGGTCATTGGCCCTCTATCCAGCTTCACTTGATTTGTCTGCTTTGCAGTCTAACTTCATTATTGATTGGTATGGTTGTTTTTGAAAAACATCAAAAGGAATTTATTCTTTACATATAGGAATTGAAATGAAAAACGCAGTTGAAGTCAAAAATGTATCCATGCGCTTTAATCTGGCCAGAGAAAGGGTTGACAGCCTGAAGGAATATGTAGTCAGACGTTTAAGCGGACGACAACCTAAATCTGATGAATTTTGGGCTTTAAAAAACATTAATCTTACGATTCCGGAAGGCGACTCCATGGCGCTTATTGGAACGAACGGCAGCGGGAAGAGCACACTGCTGAAAATCATCAGCGGTATTCTCACACCAACTACCGGAGAAGTCCATGTGAATGGATCCATTGCCCCTCTCATAGAGCTGGGGGCAGGATTTGATATGGACCTTACGGGAAAGGAAAACGTATTTCTCAATGGAGCCGTACTGGGGCATAGCAAAAAAATGATGGAGAGCCATTACGACGAAATCATGGATTTCAGCGGTCTCAGGGAATTTGAGGATGTACCGGTCAAGAATTATTCCAGCGGCATGCTGGCAAGGCTTGGTTTTTCCATAGCCACCATTGTAAAGCCGGATATCCTGATAGTAGATGAAATCCTGGCGGTCGGCGACTTTGCTTTCCAGGAAAAATGCCATAAACGGATTGCTGAAATGATGGGAAATGGAGCTACTGTCATCCTGGTTTCTCACAGCGAGGCTGATGTCAGGAGTATTTGCGACCATGCTGCCTGGATAAATAAAGGGCATTTGATGTTTGTGGGAAACAGCAGTGATGCGTTAGAAAAGTATAAATCCTATTGTGAGTAGTTTAAAATAAGGAGACTGGCCAATGAAAAAGGTAGTAGTAACGGGTGCTGGCGGTTATATTGGCCGCCATGTGATAAAAAAACTTTGCGATGCGGGTTATGATACCTATGCCGTGGACCTGCATAAAAAGGACTGGGATGAAAGGGCGAAATTCTGCAATGTGAAAATTTTTTCCGGAAATCCGGATATTTATGAAGAACTGGGACGGCCGGACGTTCTTATTCATCTGGCATGGAGGGATGGATTTGTTCATAATTCACCGGCTCATATGAATGACTTATCCAGTCATATGATATTCCTTAGAAATATGATCGAAGGAGGTCTTCCTCTTCTTACTGTCATGGGGACCATGCACGAGGTTGGCTACTGGGAGGGGGCTATTGATGAGAATACGCCCTGTCATCCCATGTCCCAGTATGGAATCGCTAAAAATGCCATGCGTCAGAGTCTCATGCTTATGACAAAGGATGGCAGCTGCAAACTTCACTGGCTCAGGGCTTACTATATCACCGGCGATGACATGCGGGGCAGCAATATTTTTTCCCAAATAGCCAAAGCTGCTGCAGAAGGCAAAAAACACTTCCCCTTTACTACCGGAAAAAATAAATATGATTTCATAGATGTAGGGGACTTGGCAGATATGATTGTTGCAGCCTCGGTACAGGATAAAGTCAATGGAATTATTAATGTGTGCAGCGGTACCCCGATTTCATTAGCCGAACGGGTAGAATCATTTATAAAAGAAAGGCATTTTGACATTACTCTGGATTACGGTGCATTTCCGGATCGTGCTTATGACAGTCCGGCAGAGTGGGGCGACAATACTAAAATTATGCAGATTATGGCACATGTACATGAATGATAGTTTCTAAGGTGGAGGGATTTTCCATGGCAATGGGCAAAAGGCTTGTAATTTATTTTTTCTTTGACAAAGACGGCATTGCTGACCGATATGTAGATTATTTTTTGAATGGATTAAAACCCGTTACCGATGATTTTGTCATTGTTGCCAATGGGAAAATAACGCCAGAGACTCGATCCATGTTCTTAAAATACACGGATGACATCATTGTACGCCGGAATGTGGGCCTGGATGCGTGGGCATATAAAGAAGCATTGGAATATGTGGGATGGGATAAGTTAAGGGAATACTACGAAGTATGTCTTGTGAATTCTACCATTATGGGACCGGTTTACCCATTTAAAGAAATGTTTGACAAGATGAGTCAAAATCAGGATTTAGACTTCTGGGGCATTAACCGACATATGGGAAGCGATGTGGACCCCTTTCAGTGTAATCCCTATGGCTATCTGCCGGAACATATACAGTCTCACTTTACTGTATATCGGAATCGCTTTTTGAAATCGAAGGAATTGAAGCAGTACTGGGATCACCTTCCGCCTATATCCGGTTATGAAGATTCTGTAGGGAAGCATGAATCCTATTTTACTAAACATTTCCAGGATATGGGATTTATATGGACGAGCTATGTTCATAATCAGTGTGAATCAAAGAATTTTCCATATTATCTGTTACTTAACTCCATGGAAGCATTAGCCAAAGACCGATGCCCTGTTTTTAAGAGGAGATCTTTTTTCCAGGACGGAGATTATTTATTAAGCTTAACAAATAGAGAACAGGCACTCAGGCTGATTTCCTTTCTGAAAGAATATACCCATTATGACGTAAATATGATTTATGAGAACATCATACGGACCTGTCATCAGGATGATTTCGTGATGGACATGGGCTTATTTTATATTCTGCCGTCTGATATAAGGATAAGCAGCGGAAATAAAGTAAGTAGTGCAGCGCTTGTTATGCATCTTTATTATAAAGACCTGCTGCAGGATTCTTTGCACTATGCTGCGTCTATGCCGCCGGAGGCGGATATTATTATTACAACGCCCCATGAGACTGAAGTTGATAGAATAAAAGAAGCATTCAGCATTCTGCCGAATCATATTGAAGTGCGACTGATAGAAAACAGGGGGCGCGACGTCAGCAGCCTGCTGGTAGGGGCGGCTGATGTAGTTGATAAGTACGATTATGTCTGCTTTTACCATGATAAAAAAGTTACGCAGCTCACATCTCCGGCTATTGGGCGCAGCTGGGCATACATGCTTTCAGAAAGCGTACTAAGAAATCGGAATTATGTAGAAAATATTCTATCTACTTTTGAAAATCATCCCAAGCTGGGACTGTTGACTCCGCCAGAACCCTATCATTCTATATATAGCGATATCTTAGGACATGAATGGGGAGATAATTTTAAGAACACAAGAGAACTGGCAGAACAGTTAAATCTGCATGTTCCCATGAGTGAAGATAAGCCGCCGGTGGCTCCACTGGGGACAACATTTTGGTTTAGGACAAAGGCGATGAAGAAATTGTTCAAAAAAGATTGGAAATATACGGATTTTCCAAAGGAACCAAATAAAATTGATGGTACCCTGCTTCATGCGGTGGAGAGAGTGTATCCTTTTGTGATTCAGGATGCGGGCTATTACCCTGCCTATGTAAGACCAGACGTTCTGGGGGGGGTAGATTATGCTAATTATTTATATTATGAACGTCAGATTAACAGCATCTTCCGGAAACATGGGCTTTTTGGCGCTTCATACCAGAAGGCAGGATGGCTGGATGAACGTTTGTTAAAAACTGACAGCCTTTTTAATATACCTGGCCAATTATCAGCTCACAAGCTCTTCCTGCGCAGAAGTAAGTCCGTATTGCGGACTGTTTTGCCGCATCCTTTGTATCTTGCGATATTAAAAATGAAGAGGCTTTTACTTGGCCCCAGGGACTTGCCTATATCTAAAAATCAATAAATTGCAATGTATGACTTAGCTTGTGAAGTCATCTGTAGAAAGATGGAGGATTTTATGAGCAAAGTCATCGTTGTTGGTGCAGGTTTTTCCGGTGCAGTGATTGCAAGAAAGATTGCTGATGAGCTTGGACTGCCTGTGGATGTAGTAGAAAAACGTTCCCAGATTGCTGGGAACATGTATGATCAAATGGATGAGCATGGTATTCGCGTTCATATGTATGGGCCCCATGTATTGGTGACAGACCGCTGGTCCATTATGGAATACCTTTCCCGCTTTTCAGACTTCTACAAACATGTAGTCAAGGAACTGAGCTTTATTGATAACCATTATGTGCGGCTGCCTTTTAATTTTGAATCAGTACAGGAGATGCTGGGAGAAGCCCGCGCAGAGTCTCTTATCAATAAGTTGAGGAAGAAGTATCGTGGATATGACAGGGTCCCGGTTCTTCAGCTGGCAAATGATGCGGATCCGGAAATTTCCTCGTGGGGAAATCTTCTGTTTGATAAAGCCTATAAGACGTATTGCGCGAAGCAGTGGGATGTACCGGTAGAAACTCTGGACAAAACGATTATGGATCGCGTACCTATGGCTATAAGTTATGAAGAACGGTATATGAAAAGGGATTTCCAGTTTTTACCAAGCGATGGCTATACCGCATTATTTCAGAATATGCTGTCTCATCCTTTGATTCATGTACATTTGGGAGAAGATGCCAATATACATCTTACACTGGATGATGAGACAAAAGGAATTACCTATGATGGAGAAAAGGTTGATCTATTAGTCTATACAGGGCCGGTGGATGAACTCTTTTCCTTGAAATATGGAGAATTACCCTATCGTTCGCTTCATATCACCTATGAGTGGTTTGATAAGGAACGTATGTATCCGGAAGAAATCATATCCTATCCTCAGGCCAAGGGGTATACAAGAAAGACCGAATATAAGTATATGATGGAGAATCCCGCAGCTTGTCAGGGTACTCTGATTGCTACGGAGTATCCGGTGGCATATGTGAAAGGCGGCCCTGATGCTCCTTTTTATCCTGTTATTACAGATGAAACTAAAAAAAGACATAACAAATATTGCGAGGATTCAGCCTCTTATGGAAATATATTTCTCTCTGGCCGCTTAGCCGATTTTCGCTATTATAATATGGATGACTGTATTCTTCACGCGTTTGATGTTTTTGATAAAATTTCTGATTATATGAAAACAAGATAAAGGAAAGAATCCAAATGGAATTAAAAACACTACAGGGGAATAAGCCCATGAAAAATCATAAGCCCAGACGAATTGCCATGTATGTTATTTATGACCCCGATGGGAAGCTGGATGGGTTCCGCAAATACTATCTGCAGGAACTCAGAAAAGTGGTAGATACGATTGTGGCTGTCGTATCCGGCACATTAACGCCGGAAAGTAGAAAAGAGCTGGAAGGACTTGCTGACCAGATACTTGTCAGGGAAAACAAAGGGTTACTGGCAGGCAGCTGGATAGATGGCATACACTTTATAGGATGGGATGTTTTGGATACCTATGATGAGCTTTTGATGCTGAATGACAGTTTCTTTGGCCCCTTTTATCCTTTAGATGATATGTTTGAGAAGATGGAAGAGTCAGACTCCGATTTCTATGGAGCTTTTCAAAATTTTGAAGATAAAAATATAAAAGACTTCTTTGGGCATAAATTGAAGCACGGGCATATTAGAGGATCTATCTGTTATTTTTATATTATAAAAAGCAGGCTTTTGCATTCTCCTGAATTTAAAAAATATTGGAACCAGATGCCGGAAGTGCATGTTGATTCTGATACATATTTTTTCGCAGAGCTTAATTTCTGGGATTACGTGAAAGATGCTGGATTTAAAATTGACTCTTATCAGAATGAAGCGTTGAAGGGGTATTTCTTTGATAATCTTACGCATAATATGGTCAAGCTTGTCAGAGATAATAAAATACCTTTTGCTAGGATACGCCCCTTCGGCACGGATATGAAGGACCAGAGCCTGTTGATTAATTATGGCAAAGATCCCAGACAGACACTGGAATACGTTGATAAGAATACGGATTATGACGTGAATCTGATATGGGATTTTTTGCTGAGGACCAAAAATCTTACGAATATATGGAATCAGCTGCAGCTGGAGTATGTGGTTCCCAAAGACTCAGTAGAAAAAGAATATAATTACGCTAAGCCGATTGCAGTGATCCTCCACATTTATTACGGAGACCTGGTTGAGCATATCGTTGATTATTGTAAGAACTTCCCTCCGAATACGGATTTTTATGTTACCACAATCAAGGATGACGTCAAAGAAAAGATAGAGAGGGCATTTTCAGAGGCCGGTCTTCATTTTACCTGTCAGACAAGACCCAATATAGGGGTTGCTATGTATACATTATGGGTAACCTATACGGATATAGTTACTGGTGGAAAATACGAATACATCTGTTATTTCCATGATAAGAAATCACCCTATGGAAATTATTTGATTCAGGGAGAACAGTTTGCTACCAGATGTTATGAAAACCTCTTTGGGACAAAGCAGGTTGTAAAAAATATCATCAACATTTTTGAAGACAATCCCAGGCTTGGCGTGATGGGACCGCCGATGGTCTACAATGGAGATTATTTCTTTGTCTCCTGGAGAAGTTGGAACATAAATTATAATAATACAGTAAAACTGGCTGAGCTTCTTGACCTCCATGTCAATATTGATCCGGGAATTATGCCGGTTGCACCTTATGGGGATATGATGTGGTTCCGGGCTTCAGCATTGAAAAAAGCTATCGGAAAACATTTGGGACATGATTTCTTTGATATTAAATATGAGAAGGATGGCACCATGATGCATGCCATTGAGCACATTTATGGATTTGCAGCGCAGGACTCCGGTTATTATTATGCTGATGTTATCAATAGCGACGATGCGAGAAGTGACCTCATTAATTATCAGTATATGCTTTACGGCTTATGCAATGAAATGATGAAAAATGGGCATTATCCATATAATTATGAGGTGGCCAAATATGTTGTTTCACAATACAAGGGACAGATTCTGAGTTTTCGAGCCATGTGCAAGTTGAAACTGAAACGCATTACTCCGGGCCCTATTTGGTATGTAGGGAAAAAGGTTTATCGGTTCTTTAAACCGCTGAAATGATACTTTTTCGGAAGGAGAAACGGAAATGGATTATTCAAAAAGATGCTATGAGGAGAAATGGTAGAGAATCATGAAGGTAAAATGACAAAATTTATGCCTTCTATCCTTATGTGCCCGATTTACCAGGCAGACTATGCAAGCAAAGCAGACCATATGGATGGAGTTTTTCCTAGTCTTGGTTTGCTGGATAAAGATGATGACAGGGTCATGTTTACCAAAAAAGACAGGGAAGTAATGCAGAAGGACTGGCATTATCGTTTTCATATGCTGCGTGTAGTCATTGGTAGAGATACTGTTATGGATAAGGAACTTTTAGATTTCAAACATTACTTTACCGTTCCTGCGTCATATCTTGTAAGAAATCGGAAAAATAGAATTTTCCGCTTAGATGATATTTACGCAGAGCAGATTACTTTGAAATTTTCGACTTTTTTGGCCAGAGTAGCAATGCCTGTTGTCGATATTCCATAGTATAAATCATGTAGTATAGTATGAAAATATAACTAGAATCTATATAAGCTTTAGGAGTAATGAAATTTATGAGAAACCGGCTTGCCTATCTGGATATTATCAGAATAGTGGCCTGTCTTTGTATCCTTATTATCCATTTTGATGCATCCATCTGCGGATACGATACGACAGGAAATTTTACCTATATGCACAATACTCTGATTCCCAACGCCTATTGGGGAGTCTATCTGGGAGATATTGGTACGGGACTATTTTTCCTGCTTTCCGGAGCCTGTCTGGAATATACCGGGAATGTGTTTTCTTCTCTATCAATAGACCGGCTAAAGAGTTTTTACTATAAACGGTGTAAAAGTCTATATCCCATGTATTGGATTGCATGGATAGGTGCACTTATATTGACCGGAACTCATTTTTCTGGGGGGGGTCATAAAATGGCTGCCGCTTAGTATCATAGGAATAGACGGTTATTTAGGGACCCTGGGATTATCTGGTGCATTTATGTATTATCGCGTGGGTGAATGGTTCCTTGGCTGTATTATCTGTTTATATCTGATTTATCCTTTCCTCGCGTATTTCTTTGGGAAGCATCTTTACTTAACTGTTTTAGCCACTCTTGTGATTTATGTGGTGGGAATCGGCCGTTTGTATCCTGCATGGTTTATTTTTCAGATTCCTTACTTTTTAATGGGTATTTTCTTCATGCGTTATGTGAGAACGGCATTGAATTTCAAATTGTTTCTTTTCACTATTATTTTGATAATTTTCAGAATGCTGTTTGATTCTTATTTGCATCCCTGGACAAAAGCAATCCTTCTGAACTGGGTGTTATTCATGGTAATCGTTTTTATCAGTGAAATGCTTCCGATTCATAATCCTAAAATACTGGATAGGTTGAGTTACTGGAGTTTCATGACTTATCCAATGTTTTTGGTTCATCATCAGATCATATCCCATATGTGCAAACATTTTAACTTGGCCCATTGGGCATACTACAAAACAATCCTTGTGTTCATGTTATATTTGGCGCTGACTGCCGTAGCAGCAGAAGTTGTAGTCAGGATAGAAAAGGCGGTCAAAACACAATTGCATCGAGTGAAGTCTACGGCATAGGTATTATGGTTGAGGCTGTGAGCAGCAATTCATTCGAGCATTGAACCAGAAAAGCACTGGTTTAATCAGTGCTTCCCTGGCAATCGGTAAATGAGATATGCTAAAAAGTATATAAAAAACAGAGAGATCTGATTCGATAATTCTTTTAGTGGGTGGGTTTCATTGGACAATAGTATGGATATTCAAAATGAACTTTTTTATTGATTTCAAACATCTTTTGGGGAATCCGTGGAGTGTAACGGAGAAGGCTTTAGCAACCTATGGCCCTTGTATCAAGCAGGCGGCCAGGGATGTGTCAGAGCTGAGGCGCACAGGGAAAGGTCGGGATGGCGGTTCCGTTCTCTTTCCCCATCTTCCTTATCTACTTGAGGAGAATGTACTGATTTCCGATGAAGAAAAGAACGAACTTCTTTCTCTTAAAGAAAAAGCTAAAGGCTATGATGCAGTCATTTCCATCGGCATCGGTGGCTCTTATTTGGGAAACCAGGTACTTTTTGATGTCTTCTGCGGGCCTTACTGGAACCAGCTGACGAAAGAGGAGAGGCATGGTTATCCACAGATTTATTTTGCAGGACAGAATGTGGACCCTGTGAGCCTGATAGAGCTTTCTTCCTGTATTTCCAGGGAATCGGAGCGTCTTCAGAGGCGCCGGATGAAGGTAATGCTTCTTGTGATTTCCAAATCCGGTACCACCATCGAACCGGTGACGGCCGTACGGGGATTGCAGAAGCTGCTTGATCCAGTCTGTGATATCCATCTCATGGCCATTACCGATAAGGAAAAAGGAAGAATCTGACCGTTAGCAGAAGAACGACATTTCCCTTGTTTCACTGTCCCCGATGGAATCGGTGGACGATTCAGTATTTTCTCTCAGGTAGGCCTGGTGTTTGCCAGCCTGGCAGGGATAGATATAGAAAATTTCCTGAAAGGTGCGCAGATGGTAGAGGAAGCTTGCCGTTCTGAAGAAATAAACGAAAATCCAGCTCTTTTACTTGCCGCTCTTAAGTATATTGCCACAAAAAAATATGGCATTACCGCAGAAGTTATTATGCCCTATGGGGATAAGCTTCGATCCTTTGGTTGGTGGTATGCACAGCTTTTAGGTGAATCACTGGGGAAAAAGTATGATATGCAGGGGAACGAAGTGTATAATGGGCGTATTCCGGTAGCTTCTGTGGGAACCACAGATATGCATTCTCTTACACAGGAATATCAGCAGGGACAGAAGAATAAGTTGATCCAGTTCATTTCTGTAGAACACCTGCCTTCTGATCTTCCTGTCCTCTGTGATGAAAAGGGCGTAAGTGGCATGGTTCCTATGAGTCGTATGTTGGACGCAGCAAGAAGAGCGAATGAAGAAGCCCTGGCAAACGAAGGACGCATGAGCTGTCACATTTCCATAAAGGAATTAACACCTTTCCACGTAGGGGCACTCATGTATTTCTTCTTCCTCACCATTGCCTATGAAGGAGCCATGGAAAACGTAAATGCGTTTGACCAGCCCGGGGTAGAGGACTACAAGAAAATACTCCATGAGGACTTGAGAAAGTATATCGTAAGAAATCAGAAAGAAGAAAATTGATATAAGAGATCGGAGGAGAATGGATATAAAAATTCTGGTGGCAGCGCACAAAAAATACTGGATGCCTGACAATTCAGTATTTTTACCGATTCAAGTCGTGGCCCGCTCTGCATCCGGCATTGGGATATATTCCTGATAATACAGGAGATAATATTTCCGCTAAAAATCCCAATTACTGTGAATTGACAGCTTTATATTGGACCTGGAAAAATCTGGACTGCGAATATATCGGTCTTTGCCACTATCGCCGGTACTTTGGGCACAAGGTTCATTCAAAAGATATAGAAAAGAAGAAGGGAGCCATATTTACCAAGACCGATTATGAAAAACTGCTGACAAAATATGATGTCATTCTTCCAAAGACGAGAAACTACTACATAGAAACCGTACGCAGCCAGTACGAACACGCACACATTAAGAAGGATTTGGACGAAACAGAGAAAATTATCGCAGAAAAATATCCAGGCTATTCTGATGCATTCACCAAAGTAATGAATCAGAGAAAACTGCACATACTCAATATGTTCGTCATGAAGAAATCCCTTTTCGACAAATATTGCACCTGGCTGTTCGACATCCTCTTCGAACTGGAAAAGCGAACAGACCTGACCAGCTACGATACCTACGAAGCCCGCCTCTTCGGCTTCATCTCCGAACGTCTTTTTAATGTATGGCTTGAAAGACAGAACCTGAAAACATGCGAAGTCCCAGTGGTATTCCTAGAAAATATCGACTGGCCAAAGAAGATGGCTAATTTCCTGAAACGAAAGATAACCGGGAAAAGATAACGTTAACAATCAAACAAGGTCATAATGAAAAGGATGCCTCCTGAAAGATTATATAGGAAGGCATCCTTTTAGCGTACAACAGATTCAGATGAGGATAGATATGCAATGATTCAGGAAGGTAGGCAGTGATTTTCGTAATGGCAGTAGCTAGTACGGGTTACAGATAAGAAGAACTTGACACGCACACTTTATGTATGAAATAGGTATTTGCGATTATTTTTGATATAATAATAAAAGCTCTTCACGGAAATTTGGGGGATGAATAATTTTTAGACAAAGAATGGAATCGGATAAGGGTAAAGAAATAATCCATATTTCGGTACCCATATCCGATTCTTTTTTAGTACCTTAATTTTGTTATTGAATCCTTCAAGCTTCCCCGTATTGATAGGATACAGGGCATGAGCAGCCAGTCCCTTGATTCGCTTCTGCTTTTGCCGGGCAAACTTTACCAGGGCAGGAATCCCGCTCTCCAGTTCAGCCTGAATCCATTTTGTCCATCCGGCGAGAGCTTCTTCATAGTCAGTCAATGTGAACAGACGAGTCATCTCCTGCTTCATGGCATAACAAATCGCCAAATCCCTATGCTCGCTCAGGATATCCAACAGATGAGTTTTCTGCCTTTCATTCAGGTGGTCGTCCTTCTTTAACAGTATCCATCGGGATTTTTTTAATTCGGTATAAAGCTTCCTTTCTTCATGGCTCTTTTTCCTGGCCATCTTCTGGAGCTCTGGATTATTAGTTTCTTTCGTATATTTCTTTAATGCTTCTGCTTCCTGCCTATGCTTTTGTGCTTCCTCCAGGCGCACGGCTCCCATAACATCACGCCCAAACTGTGCCTGCATATGGTACCGGTCATAAACGATGGGGACCTTCGGACAATATTTCTGGAACAGCCTGTTAAAGGATGCGTTCATATCCATGGCCACTGCTTTTAGCCTGGAAAGAAGCGAAAGGTCAATGCTCTTAAAGAAGCGCTCAAAATCTGCCATGGAGCGACCCAGGCCGGCCCACAAGATGAATCCGTTTCCAAATCCATAACGCAGGTGGCATAGCGATGGCCCTTATGGATAGCGAACTCATCTACGGCCAAATACCGTGGGCGATAGTTACTTTTTTCAGGCAGGTTTCAAAGGCAGCCAACGCCTTATCCATGATATGCTTTTGTATTTTCTGTATGGCACTCCAATGTACAGAGAGCATGGCCGAAATGGCAGAAATGGATGTATGACACTTAAGCAGATGGATAATCCACAAGGCCATATCCCAAGTAACGCGTGTGAAAGGGCATTGGCAGGGGATATCTTCCGTTATGGTCTTCCCGCAGGATGTGCAGCGGAATCTGTGCCCCGAGAACTCTATATACTTCTTTTGCTTAGGAAGATCTGGAAAATCCTTGATGAGTACAAAAAAAACCCCATAACTATACATACAGGGAGTGACAGTGCGGACAGGAAAAATCTCTGGCAGTCCGTAGACTGGTAACTCGGGTATGGCAATGAGGATTTGGATGGCTAGTGATATTTTCTGTGCGATAATATTGACAATTAAAAGTGATTTCATTATGGTAATAAAAGAGCATTATTCGACCTCCGTGCGTAGTTTTAGGCAACTTACATTTTGGAGTAGATAATGCTCTTTTTCAATGCCAATTTTATATGTTATTATTTTTATCCCACAAAAAAGCGTGAAGAACCAAATAAATTCGTTAAATGCTTTTTCCAAAAATCACATACCCCCACCAAAGGGACTGCAGAAATGACCGCACATTTCTGCAGTCCCTTTTCCATATATAGTTTCCATCCCATCATGCTATAATGAAACAAAAAGGACAGGAAGGGGATGGCGGTATGCCGCTTTTATTTGTCAAAGAAGATATCACGAAGATGAAGGTGGATGCGATCGTCAATGCGGCGAATACAGAGCTTCGTATGGGCTCCGGCGTTTGCGGCGCCATTTTCCATGCAGCAGGCGAGGAAAAGATGACGGAAGCCTGCCAGAAGCTTTCTCCCATCAGGACAGGCGAAGCAGTGATGACAGACGGTTTTGCCCTTCCTGCTGGGCACGTCATCCATGCGGCAGGACCTGTGTATCAGGAAAGAGAACTGGCCGAATCCGCGCTTCTTCTGACGAAAACATACCAAAGCGCACTTGCCCTTGCCGCAGAGCATCGGTTGAAGAGCGTTGCATTTCCTCTGATTTCCGCCGGCATTTACGGGTATCCCAAGGACGAAGCACTTTCTCTTGCCGTCTGGGCGATCCGCCATTTTCTGGAAGATCACGAAATGGACGTCTATCTCGCTTTCCCGGACAAATCAGCGTTCGTCCCTGAAGAGTACCTTGTCCGCGATGTGGAAGAGTACATGGCAGAAGGCGCGTACGAAAGTGTGCCGGTTCTCTACGACGCCATGCCGGAAAGAGCTGTTCCGAAAGCTTTAAAAATGCCAGCCGGGCTCGATCATTGGGTGCATCATCTGGATGAGCCATTCAATGAAGCGCTTCTCCGCCTGATTGACGATAAGGGCATGACAGATACAGAAGTGTACAAGAAAGCAAACATTGACCGCCGCCATTTCTCCAAAATACGAACGGGGAAGGGCTATATACCCAAGAAACCGGCCATCCTTGCGCTTGCCATTGCTCTTGAGCTTGACCTTGACGAGGCCGAAGACCTCCTTGCAAAGGCGGGCTATGCCTTCTCGCCGAGCAGGAAATTTGATGTCATCGTACAGTACTTCATCATCAAAGGGCAGTATGACATCGATGAAATCAATGAAGTTCTCTTCCATTACGACCAGCCCCTTCTGGGCGGCTGATCCTTAGATGTCGCTTTCAGGGCGACCACGGCTCCTCCGTTTCGATGTATCCTTTAAATAGAAAGAGGAAGGGAAAGATACACGAAATTCCAAGTGATTGAAGGAGGAACCTAAAATGGACAAGAACTTAACTGAACTCGTATTCATCCTGGACAGAAGCGGATCGATGGGAGGTCTTGAAAGCGATACGATCGGAGGCTTCAATTCTCTCCTCGAGAAGCAGAAGAAAGTGGAAGGGAAATGCAACCTGACGACCGTTCTCTTCGACCATGACTATGAACTGCTTCATGACAGGATCAATATCCAGGCCGTATCACCCCTCACAGAAAAAGATTACTACGTCCGGGGATCGACAGCCCTCCTCGATGCAGTGGGGAGGACCATTTCCAAGATCGAACACGTGCAGGAAACAACAGCAGAAGAATACCGTGCAGGAAAAGTCATGTTCGTCATCATCACCGACGGCATGGAAAACGCCAGCCGGGAGTACACCACGAAGAAAGTGAAATCCATGATTGAAGCCGAAAAGGAAAAAGGATGGGAATTCGTCTTCCTCGGCGCGAACATGGACGCCGTCGAAACAGCTGCTCAGTATGGCATCGATGCAGACAACACTGCCGACTACCTCGCCGACAGAGAAGGTACCAGGCTGAATTACACAGCCATGAGCGATGCCGTCGCCCAGTTCCGCACCTGCGGATGCGCTCCGAAAGAATCCCTCAAAAGAATCCGCGAAGACGCTGCCAGACGCGGCGGAAAGAAACGCAGAGCAAAGAAGTAAGAAGGCGAAGCATCGCCAAGGTTTTCAAACACCATAAATGTACTTGTGTCAGTGTCTTCTTCTCGAATATACCGGCACGAAAGGGGCTGTGACAAAATGGTTAATCATTTCGTCACAGCCCCTTTTCCCTTGCCATTCGTTTTACAATAGAAGTATGGAGAGGAGTGAAAGATATGGATAAAACATCACTTGAAAACGATCCTGTATTTGAACTGTTCAGCAAGCACTGGGCATTGGTTTCCACCGGAACTATGGAAAAGCACAACGCATGCACCGTCAGCTGGGGAAGCTTCGGCATTCTCTGGGAAAGACCGGGGAAGAGCGGCAAGACGATCACCGTCTACCTCCATCCGTCCCGCTATACCTGCGAAATGCTGAAGGAAAGAGATACCTTCACCGTCAGCTTCTTTGAAAAGGAATACCAGAAAGCTTTGGGCTACATGGGCTCCCATACCGGCAGAAACGAAGACAAGGCAAAGGCAGCCGGCCTTACGCCCGTAGAACTTCCCGAAGGCGGACTTGGCTTCAAGGAAGCAAAAGTTTCCTTCGTCTGCAGAAAGATCTACCAGCACATGTTCACAAAGGAAGACCTGGCTCCGGACATCCAGGAATACTACAAAGGAAGACCGCAGGCCTTCCCGCTGAATGAAAAAGGCGAATGGGAACCGCACATCGTCTTCGTAGGCGAAATCAAGACAGTCACTGGAAATGAATAATTGAATTATAAAAGAGCTGTAATGAAATGATGGCCCATTTCGTCACAGCTCTTTTTATGTATGCATTCCCGGCGCCGCCAGAAGGAAGGCGGTGATGACCGCGATGAAAAGCAGGATGAAGCCTGCGAGGCGGAAGCCCTGCGTGTAAGGATCCGATTCCTTCTTCGGAAGGCGGTAGGGATGCGCCTTGACCGTTTCATAATACGAATCCGGAATCAGTCCCCGGTAGTAGGAAGAAAGGTACTGCGCATACGCCGCCGTTTCCTTCTCGAAGAACCAGAAGACAGGCGTCAGGAGGGGGAGGTGATTCTTCTTGGAAATCGCCGTGAGACTTTCAGAGACAAGGCCCTTCAGTGCATGGCCGCCGTCCTGCGTCTTCGCCTCGGCCTCTTTGGCAATCCTGTCGAAGAATTCATGGTGATTGTCCATTTCCTTTTCCGTATACGAAGAAAGATCTTTGGGCAGGAAGGAAATCCCCGCCGCTTCCCAGCCCGGATCGGAAGAGGACCGGATAAACCCGGGGCCAGTCCTTTTCTGCATCTTTGAAACCTGCGTAAAGCTCGGTGAGAGGGCTGTAATCCCTGGCATACGATTTCAGGACATACTTGGCAATGTAAAGGCGGAAGACAATGTAATCGCAGAGAAACGAACGCCACCGTTCCTTGTCTTCTTCGAACGTGATGACCATCTGCGCTTTGAGCATCTTCAGGAAAATCAGCGGAAGCCCGTAGCTTCCACGTGGCTGTGCCGTATAAGAGTAGAAAGCGCGCCGCGCAGCCGACAGCCCTGCACTTCTGTAGTACATCCTTCTGTCCATGGGAATCCCTCCTCCCCGTCAGTTACCTTATTGTACTATGCCGCATGTACTTTGGACAGGGGAAGCCTTCACTTGCATAGTAAAGAGCCAAAGGAAGAGTGAGGGATTCAAAAAAAGAAAAGCCACAGGCACCGGCCCATGGCTTTTCCCCCGTTTATATTGAATTATGAAGGAACCTTGTCAAGCATACATGTCGCTTCCGCCGCCGCCTTCGAATTTCTTCTCTGCATTGGCTTCCATGTATACGCGGTCAGGAGTGAGTTCCATCATCCTGGCTGCTGCAGCTGCCGCAAACCCGTGCGTTTCATCATCGAAGTAATCGAGGAGCCCTTCAGTGACTTCCATGCCGGAAGCTTTTGCGACATTCTCGATGCATGCGCGGACCGGATCGCCGGAGCACTTCGTCTCCACAGCGCGGAGCTCATTCAGACGAGTGAGGACGTGCTCCCTTGTCAGGATGACGGAGCTCCTTCCCAGAGTGAGGAAGCAGCCGTCGAGCGCCTTTTTCAGGGCGATTGCCTTGAGGTACATCGGCATATCATCCATCAGGTCATGCAGTCCTTTCAGGATGGATTTCTTGTAGGAAGGAGCCATGCCCTCGCAGTCACGGATCACATTTCCTGCCACATGGAGCCTGTAGATCATGTATTCCCAGTAGAAGGTATCGACTTCGCCTTTGGCCGGTCCCTTGGAGCCGATTCCGCCGGCCTCTTCCCTGGACTTCTTCCACTCATAACGCAGGCTGCAGCCCGTATTCTTTCCAAACGCCTTCAGGGCTGTCATCATCATGCCCGAACCTACGAATTCCAGATAATCATTGACTGTCATTTGAACCGTCTCCTTTCTGCCCGTTCCATCGTGAAGCGGAACCAAATTATATAAAGTATGAACGAAGCGGATAAGCCGCTGAAATGTAATCCGGATAAGGGATGCCAGGCGATTCACCGGTGTGCCTGAATCATTCCTTTTTCTAATTTAATTATAAGTCTGAGTAACGTATAATAAAAATACAGTAATTGCATATAGCTTATAACAAATTTTCATTATTTTTAAAGGCAGGAAATTTGCCGGTATCGAAGGATTTACAGGACGCCCCTTTTCGTGTAGCATAGAACAGATAAGGAGAAATCTATGGAAAATACGAAAAGCCATTTCATCGAGATAGAAAGCCATGAGGGAAAAGACCTCATCATACGGTCGACCGCAAGCCGTGAAGAAACAGCAGGAATCCTTGCCGCTGCCCTTTGCCGCGCCGAAAACATCGACCCCTCCCATGAAAGAGACATTTCCGCATTCCTAAAGGTTCTCGCTGATGAATACAGAAGGGAAGACCTTGAAAAAGGCTCCCGCATCCAATAAACAAATAAAAGACAGAGGTTAAGCATGAGTGATATGAAAGAAGCAGCCGTCCAGATCCGCGTGAATGCAGACGGCAAAGTGACATTATCCATCGACGAGACGCTCCGCCGTTCCGTCATTACTGCCTGCTCCCAGGCATTCTGCGGCGCTTTTGACTTCGCAGGAGAACACGAAAATGAAGTCGTCAACGCATTGAAAGATTTCGCCGAAACGAATGCGGCCCACCCGCAGCCCGAGCTCGCTTTCAATCTGCCGACCGTCCACTAAGAAAGGAAGGGCATGGAAACATTCAAGATCGGCCCCAAGGACGAAGGAAAACGCCTGGACCAGTTCATGCAGGACAAGAAACACTGGCCAAGATCCCTTGTCATGAAAGCCATCCGCACCAAGAAGCTGAAAGTCAACGGAAAGAAAGAAGACGCATCCTTCCGCCTCTCAAGGGGAGATGATGTCGTTTCCTATGTACTCGAAGAAAAGAAAAATACAGAGCCCGTCATTCTGTATGAAGACGAAAACCTTCTGGTGGCCGTGAAACCCGCCGGGCTCCTGTCCCTTGATCCTGAAGGAAAGGAAAAGGATACCCTTCTTACAAGAGTCAATAAGTACCTCGAAGGAAAAGGCGAAGCGCCGGCCATCCCGGTCCACCGCATCGACTTCCACACAGAAGGCATCCTCCTCTTCGCTAAGAACAGGCCCGCTGCCGATGTGTTGGAAGGCCTCATCCGTGACAGGAAAATAGGGAAGACCTACCTCGCCGTCGTCACAGGAAGAGTACAAAACAGCAAAGGCCGCCTCGAGCACCAGCTCTTCAAAGACGCCAAGCAGAACAAAGTCTTCGTCTCCGAAGAACGCATAAAAGGCTCCAAGACAGCCATCACCGAATACGAAAGAATGGCAGCCACAGGCGACCTTACCCTCGTGAAATGCCATCTCATCACAGGAAGAACCCACCAGATCCGCACCCAGCTCGCCCACATCGGCCACCCGATCTTAGGCGACGACAAATACGGATTCAAAGCGCTGAACAAAGAATATAAAGAAAGAGGCCAGCTCCTCTGTGCCTACCAGCTCTCCTTCGACTTCACTGAGGAAGGCGGCATCCTGTCCTACCTCTCCGGCAAAACCATCCGCCTCCCGAAAGTAGCCTTCGTCCACAAATACTTCTCCGGCGTGCATTATTAATGTATATATAAAGAGAAGTATATAAAGAGATAAAGAGAAAAAACTGAGGAATGATGAATCGTGGCTTATAGGACATTTTGTGTTGTTTTTATAGTCGATGAGCCCCGCGTTTATCGGGCTCCATCGGCATTTTAAGACTTTCAGTAATTCTTAAAGGGTGGACAAAACGTGTTGGTAAAAAGCCTCAAACCCCTGATAAATACAGGCTAAAATGGGATTTTATCTTTTCAGTGTGAATAATCTTCTGGAAAGATTATCGTTATGAAAAATAGATGCCCTTATTGTGTCTTTATCTGCTGCTGATGCGGAAAAGTGCGCATTTGAACACAAACCTGGAAGTGCTGAGAATATGGGCGCTTTTACGCTTCCAGCTAATTGTGATGAGATGGATTACAGTGCAGCTCGGGCGTATTTCAGTATGCCCCGTATTCTGCCCCTAATACAAGCATAATATAAATTTTTACCAACACGTTTTGTCCTATAATCCTGAATCGTCATACTTCCTCAGTTTTTTATTGCAGGAAAACCGTATAGCCGCGGCAAACGCGAACTTGGAAAACAAGCAAACCTCGCTTCGCTCGCAGAACCTTTTATAGAAACCAATGAATACTGCACCCCGATTTTAGAAACTGCACCCCTATCGCCCTTCGGGCGCTTCCCTCCGTAGGGGGAAGCTCGGCGATGAGAAATAAAAAAATTCAAATCTGATTTGTCTTAAATTTATGAAAAGATAAGCCGGGCGCCTTCCCCGCTGGGGCAGGTCGAAGTCCTTCGTTTCGGTGCTGGTGGATAGTATCGAAAGAATGTCTTACGATTGTCATTTACGGTAAACGTATTTAAATGATAGTGATATTAGCGGCATTGAATGATGGCGGAAGGTTTTGACCTGCCCGTCGGGGAAGGATGCCGCGAATGCGGCAGAAAGGGGTGCAGTTCCACGAGCGCAGCGAGGTTGTATAGTTTTCTCCCGCATCCCGCACTTCCATCTCACCACTTCCCGTACACTTTGTTCGACATATCCCATAAAATATATCCATCCAAAAGTGATGATAGCTTTATTATTTTTCCAGTGGTACTCTATGTATAGAACAAAGTGTTCATTATTGTAAACGTAGTTCGACAGCGGGATGGAGGCGGTCATGATGTCCTTTCATTGGATTTCACTTCTTTCCGGATGGGGAAAGAGGACTTTTGATTTCTTCCTGTTCCGTACCAGCCATGGAATTTATCAGATCCCGGGATGCGGAAGAGAGCCGTTCGGCATGTAATATAGTCATTAAAAGGAGCCATGAAATGCACATCACTCATTTCATGGCTCCTTTTTTCTTGCTTCTCTTTCCCAAACACTTGCCCAATAGCGTCTATTGATATATGATAGGGAGAAAGTCTTTTTAAGGTTGCCGGAAGGGGCGGCCGGAAAAATGGGTAGGAAGGCAGGAGCAGGAGATGGAAAATCGAGATAGTTTCAAATCCCGGTTGGGATTTTTACTTGTCAGCGCAGGCTGTGCCATCGGCATCGGGAATGTCTGGAAATTCCCGTATGTGACCGGGGAATACGGAGGCGCTGTTTTTGTATTGTTTTACCTGATGTTTCTTTTACTGATGGGCATCCCCGTCATGACGATGGAGCTTGCCGTCGGCCGCGCATCCCGCGGGAGCGCTGTCCAGGGCTATAAGAAATTGGAAAAGCCCGGGCAGAAATGGCATATTCATGGCTGGTTCTGTATCCTTGGCTGTCTGCTCCTCATGATGTACTACACGACAGTATCCGGATGGATGCTTGCGTATTTCTGGAAATTCCTGACCGGCGCTTTTGCGAGCGTTCCGACGGAAGCCGTCAGCGGCGTCTTCACGTCCATGCTGGCATCTCCCACGGAAATGGGAATTTTCATGGCACTTACCGTTTTCGGCGGATTCGGCGTCTGCGGCCTTGGCCTGCATAACGGCGTCGAACGCATCACGAAGGTCATGATGCTCTGCCTCCTGGTCCTCATCGTCGTCCTTGCTGCGCACAGCGTTTCACTCAAAGGCGGCGGACCGGGCCTTGCTTTCTACCTTCTCCCAGACTGGGACAGGGCAGTCGAAGCAGGCATCGGGAACGTGGCAGCTGCTGCGATGAACCAGGCATTCTTCACATTGTCCCTCGGCATCGCTGCCATTGAAATCTTCGGCAGCTACATGTCAGACGACTTCACACTGACGGGCGAAGCCGTGAGGATCACAGCGCTCGATACCTTCGTCGCTGTCCTTTCCGGACTCATCATTTTTCCGGCATGCTTTGCCTACAACGTACAGCCGGATGAAGGCCCGTCGCTCATTTTCATCACACTTCCGCGCATATTCCAGAACATGTCCTTCGGCCAGCTCTGGGGCACACTTTTCTTTGTCTTCATGACATTTGCCAGCTTCTCCACCGTCACCGCGGTCTTTGAAAACCTCATTGCATGCGCGAGAGACAACTTCGGATGGTCAAGAAAGAAAGCCGTCCTCGTGAACCTTGTCATTGTATTCGTTCTGTCCATCCCCTGCGTACTGGGATACAACATCTGGAGCGACGTCCACATCATCGGAGCCAGAGACGTCCTGGACAGCGAAGACTTCATCGTCAGCAACCTGCTCCTTCCGGGCGGCGCGCTCGTCTACCTGCTCTTCTGCGTGACGAAATTCGGATGGGGCTTTGACAACTACATCGCCGAAGTCAATAAAGGCAGCGGACTGAAAATGCCGCTCTGGATCAAACCATATTTCCAGTTCATCCTGCCGCTTCTGATCCTGGTCATCCTGATCAGAGGCCTTATGTAAGCTTCCTTTCCGCGGGAAGCCTTTGCGGCAAAGCGGACCGGGAAATCCGGAAAAGATAAAATGGAGGAAAGAAGAATGGAAGGAAGAGACAGTTTCAAATCCCGCCTGGGATTTATTCTGGTCAGCGCCGGATGCGCCATCGGTATCGGGAACGTATGGAAATTCCCGTACATCACCGGGGAGTACGGCGGGGCCGTGTTCGTATTGTTTTACCTGTTATTCCTTTTAATACTGGGGATACCTGTCGTCACGATGGAATTGGCCGTCGGACGCGCCAGCCACAAGAGCGCCATGATGGGCTTCAAGACACTGGAGCCGAAAGGCAGCAAATGGCACTGGCACGGGTGGATCTGCCTTCTGGGCAGCTTCGTCCTCATGATTTACTACACCGTCGTATCCGGCTGGATGGTCGACTACTTCTGGAAATTCCTGAACGGATCCTTCAATGGCATGGGGCCTGAAAAAGTTGCAGCCACCTTCGATGCCATGGTCGCTGATCCTTATGAACTCATATTCTTCATGGGCCTGAACGTCCTCGTCGGCTTTGCCGTCTGCGCAGGCGGCGTTGCCAAGAGCCTTGAAAAAGTCACGAAAGTCATGATGCTCGGCCTCCTGGGCCTCATCGTTATCCTCGCCGTAAACAGCCTGCTCCTTCCGGGAAGCGCCAAAGGCGTCGAATTCTACCTTCTTCCTGACTGGAACCGCGCCGTCGAAGCAGGCATTGGAAACGTGGCAGCTGCTGCCATGAACCAGGCATTCTTCACACTCTCCGTCGGCCAGGGCTCCATGGAAATCTTCGCCAGCTACATGAGCCGCAACAACACCCTGGGCGGCGAAGCAGTCAGAATCACCGCGCTTGACACATTCGTAGCCCTGATGGCAGGCCTCATCATCTTCCCGGCATGCTCTGCATTCGGCGTAGAACCATCCGAAGGCCCGTCCCTCATCTTCGTTACACTGCCAAACGTATTCATCAACATGTCCTTCGGACAATTCTGGGGATCCCTCTTCTTCGTCTTCATGACATTCGCCAGCTTCTCCACCGTCACCGCCGTCTTCGAAAGCCTCATCGGCAACTGCATGGACGACTTCGGCTGGAGCAGAAAGAAGACAGTCCTCATCCTTCTGCCCTTCGTATTCCTGGGCAGCATTCCCTGTGCACTCGGCTTCAACGTATGGTCCGACGTGCAGATCGCAGGAAAAGGCATCCTCGACATGGAAGACTTCCTCGTCAGCGGCCTTATCCTTCCGCTCGGCTCCATCATCTTCGCCCTCTTCTGCGTATCCAAGTACGGCTGGGGCTTTGACAAGTACTTAGAAGAAGTCAACACCGGCACAGGCATGAAAATGCCCCGCTGGATCCGTCCCTACTTCTGCTACGTACTCCCGCTCCTCATCCTCTTCGTATTGGTCAAAGGCCTGATGTAAAAGGATAAGGGAAATAATAAAATCATCAACGGCGCTTCGGCGCCGTTTTTTGATGCAGGAAATGGGGAACAGTAATTAGCAAAATCCAGCTTCTCCTCGGGTGGAGTGCATTAAACTCGCCTTCCCAGACGGGGAAGGGAGTATGGTAGGGGATGGGGTACGAAAGGGCAAAAACAAATCAGATTTAAAATCTTTTCTTTATTCTCTGCGAAGCTGCCTCCTTCGGGGGAAGTGGCGCGCATGCGCCGAAAGGGGTGCAGTAATAAGTAAAGCATATTCCTTTCGCGGTGGATAGGGTTGATTACCACGAGCGAAGCGAAATCGTACGGTTCTAATCCCCATTTCCCCTCTTCATTTGTTTGGCAAATAAAGCATGACTTAAAATATAACCTATGCTGAATACTCATTTATGTATGCAATTATCTTCTCAAACAGGAAGAAAGGTGGTATAGTAAAGCCATAAGTTTCAGGATATAGAGTCCACTTATTGGAATTCGTATCCCATTTCTTCTTGGAGGCTTGATCATGGCAGGTTACAATCCGTATGAAAATATGCTTCATGTATTGGATAAGGCAGCAGAAGTACTCGGCTGCCCGAGAAATGATTATGAATTCGTCCGTTATCCGGAACGCGAGCTGACAGTCAGCATCCCGGTCACCATGGATGACGGCCATGTAGAAGTATTCTCCGGCTACCGCGTACAGCACTCCACCGCACGCGGCGCAGCAAAAGGCGGCATCCGTTTCCATCCGCAGTCCGATGAAAACGAAGTCAAAGCCCTTGCTGCATGGATGACAATCAAGAACGCCATCGGCAACATTCCTTACGGCGGCGCTAAAGGCGGCATCAAAGTCGACCCGCATAAACTGTCGAAGCGTGAACTCGAAAGACTGACACGCATGTACGTACGCCGCATTTATCCGATCATCGGACCAGACCAGGACGTACCGGCACCAGACGTCAATACCAACGGCCAGATCATGGCATGGATCGCTGACGAATACGCAGCCCTCTCCGGCAAATGGCAGCCAGGCGTCGTCACAGGCAAACCACTCGAAGTCGGCGGATCCCTCGGCAGAAACGAAGCTACCGGCCGCGGCCTTCTCTTCACACTCGAGACCTGGTGCGAAAAGAACCATAGAGAAATGAAAGACCTCACCATGGTCGTACAGGGCTTCGGCAACGTTGGCTCCGTAGGCTCCCTCCTCATGCATAAAGAAGGCGTCAAGATCATCGCTGTAGGCGATATCAATGGCACATGGAAGAACCCGAATGGCCTCGACATCGAAGCCATGTACGTTTATGCCAACAGCCACGGCAGATCCCTCAAAGGCTACACAGAAGAAGGCGCATCCTTCATCCCTGACAGCGAACTCTTCGCCCAGGACGTCGACGTCATCTTCGCAGCAGCTATGGAAAACCAGCTGAACGCATCCACCATGGAAAAAGTAAAAGCAAAACTCATCCTCGAAGGCGCAAACGGCCCGACCGATGAAACAGCAGACAAATACTTCGAAGAACACGGCATCGAAGTCCTCCCGGACGTCATGAGCAACGTCGGCGGCGTCGTAGGCTCCTACTTCGAATGGGTCCAGAACCGCACAGGCTACTACTGGACCGAAGACGAATACAACGCCCGTCTCCAGAAAAAGATGAGAGAAGCATACGAAGACGTCTATGCCCTCAAAGAAAAATACCACGTCACCTACCGCCTCGCCTCCTACATGCTCGCACTCCAGAGAGTCATGGCAGCCCAGAAACTCAGAGGCTTCTTAGGATAAGTTATAGCGGAAATACAGACAGGATGCATGATCCATTCATGCATCCTGTTTTTTGGTGCGCTCGCCATCAGCGAAAAAGCCAAGGTACGCCTTCGCCGCAGCGCAGGAAATGCCAAGGTACGCTTTATTTTAAAAAAGCATTTATAAAAGAGAGCTCTTATAAAGAAACCGTACAACCGCGGCGGAGCGCGAACTTGGAAAACAAGCAAACCTCGCTTCGCTCGTGGAACCTTTTTATAAAAATCAATGAATACTACACCCCTTTCTCCGGAAACTTTAGAAAATGCATTCTTTAAAAACCTTCACAACCAGCCTGCGGCTGAGGAACTACATCTTATCCACCACAAAAGTGGTCCCCCTTCTCCTGACGGAGCAAGGTCAAAGGCATTCTTCCCCGCTGGGGCAAGTCAAAACCTTCCGCACCGGCGCTTACCTATGTTATCAGTAGTGATTTAAATACGAACCGTAAATGAAAACGGTAAGGTGTTCGTTCAATAATATTCATCAGAATCAAAAAAACCTGCCTCGGAACAAGGATGACGCATACGCTCACGAAGTGACAGAAAGGAGTGCAGTTCCCGAGCGCAGCGAGGTTGTATGGTTTTCATCGAACGAAGTTCGGTTTAAGGGTGTCAGAGCTCGCCCCTTAGGGGGGAGCTGGCGCGCATGCGCCTGAGGAGGTTCATCTCCACGAGCGAAGCGAGGTCGTCCGGTCTTCTATCGAGCAGCGCGAGGTCGTATGGTTTTTCCTCCTTGTATGGTTTTATCATGCTTTTCTCAGCCGCAGGCTGGTTGTCCGGTTTTCCCATCTTTTCTCACGCTTTCCATCTTCCCCCCTCCCTCCGTCCAAAAATTTCCTCATGCTATAATGAAAGGGAATTGAGTATTGGAATGGATTTAAATAGAAAGAAGGACTTTATGTTTATACTTGGATGCCATTTATCCGTCACGGGCGGGTATCTTTCCATGGGGAAGACAGCCACTTCGATCGGCGGAAATACGTTTCAGTTCTTCCCGCGAAACCCGTGCGGAAGCCAGTCTGCTCCTGTGAAGGAAGCGGATGCGCTGGCTTTGAAGGCGTGGATGCAGGAGCATGATTTCGGGCCGATTCTCTGCCATGGGGCTTACACGATGAACGGCTGCTCGACGAAGGAGTCGGTGCGTGAGTTTGCCCGCACGGCGCTTCGTGAGGACCTGGCCAAAGCGGCGCACCTGCCGAACTGCCTTTACAATTTCCATCCGGGCTCCCACCTGAAGCAGGGCGCAGAAGTTGCGATTCCCATGATTGCAGACATGCTGAATTACGCCATGGATCAGGAAGAGCTGCCGCCATTTGTCCTGCTTGAAACGATGGCAGGGAAGGGGACGGAAGTCGGACGCACGTTTGAGGAGCTGGCCGCGATTATCGACAAGGTTGAGCGCAAGGACCGCATGGGCGTGTGCCTTGATACCTGCCACGTCTATGACGGCGGCTACGACATCGCAGGAGATACCGACGGCGTTCTCGCCCATTTCGATGAAGTCATCGGGCTTTCCCGCCTGAAGGCTATTCACCTGAATGACGACAAGAATCCGATGGGAAGCCACAAGGACCGTCATGAAAAAATCGGCGAAGGGACAATCGGTCTCGAAGGGATGGAAAGGATCATCAATCATCCGCTTCTCAGAAATCTTCCCTTCTACCTTGAAACACCGAATGATCTGGAAGGCTACAAGCGTGAAATCGCGCTTTTGAGAAGCCTTCGGAAGGAGGACGCATGAAATTCATTCACACAGCCGACTGGCACCTGGGGAAGCTTCTGAAGGAACACTCTATGACAGAAGATCAGGCATGGCTCCTGGAAAACCGTTTCCTGCCCATCGTCGACGAAGAAAAGCCGGACGTGATCCTTCTGGCCGGGGACGTCTATGACCGCTCATTTCCTCCGGAAGATGCCGTCGAGCTCTTTGACCGCATGACTGAGGAAATCGTCAGAAAGAGAGGGATTCCCTTCATCGTCATCAGCGGCAACCACGACAGCGCCGAGCGCCTCGCCGTGGCAAGCCGTCTTCTCCGTTCGCAGGGACTCTACATCTTCGGACCGCCCGACAGGCTCTCTCCCGTCATCCTGAAGGATGAATGGGGTCTCGTTGCATTCCTTCCGATGCCGTATTCTGAACCCGCCCGCGTGCGCGTCATGATGAACAAGCTCGGCATGGAAGAGGCAGAAAAAGTGAAGACGTACGAAGAGGCAGAAAAAATTCTTTCCTCCCGCATGCTCTCCCTCCTTCCTGATGAAGGAGAAGGCATGAGGAAAATCGCCCTTGCCCACGTCTATGCAGCAGGCGGCATGTCATCGGAATCGGAAAGACCGCTCTCGATTGGCGGCTACGACCAGATTTCTGATGAAGTCTTTGCGCCTTACGACTACACCGCACTCGGCCACCTCCACCGTCCGCAGAAGACGAAGAGGGATTCCGAGAAGATCCAGTACAGCGGAAGCCTCATGCGCTACTCCTTCGACGAAGTGCGTCAGAAGAAGGGCATCATCGTAGGGACGATTGACGGAGAAGGAAATGTTTCCACCACGTTCCGCGAAATGCTGCCCCTCCATCAGGTACGCGAAATCCAGGGTTCTTTTGCAGACATCATGGCTAAGGAAGGCTCGGAAGACTACCTGCAGATCGTATTGACCGACTCCGAACCTGTCATCGACGCCATGCCAAAGCTTCGCGAGAAGTACCCGAATGCCCTTGGCGTCGAGCAGGACATGGGATACAAGGACGATGACGGCGAAAGAAGGATCCGCCTCGAATCCATGAGCGACGAAGACATTTTCCGCGCCTTCGTCAGCCATTTCCGTGAGCAGGAACTGACAGAAGAAGAAGAAAAGCTTTCTCAGGAAGTCTGGGAAGAGGTATACAGGAAGGAAAACGCAAAATGAAACCTTTGAAACTGACGATGCGTGCCTTCGGTCCCTATGCGGGCGAGACCGTCATCGACTTCGAAAAACTGCAGGGACGCCATCTCTTCCTGATCTGCGGCCCGACCGGAGCCGGGAAGACGACGATCCTGGATGCCATGTGCTATGCCCTTTACGGCAAGACAAGCGGCGACCGGACAGGCGAGAAAATGAGAAGCGACTATGCCGACTCCTCGGAAAGGACAGAAGTCATTTTCGATTTCATGCTGGGGGATAAGACATACCGCGCAACGAGAAGCCCGGCGCAGATGGTTGATAAGAAACGCGGCAGCGGACAGACACTGGCTGCCATGCAGGCGTCCCTTTCCGAACTGGAAGACGGCAAGGAAATCAATACATTGCGCACAGGCATTGAAGAAGCTGCAGGGAAACTCATCGGGCTCAATGCCGACCAGTTCTGCCAGGTCATCCTCCTTCCGCAGGGCGATTTCAGAAAACTCCTCGTGGCAAAGGCCGATGAAAGAGAAGCCATCCTGAAGCAGCTCTTCAAGACACAGCGTTTCTCGGAATTCAAGGACAGGCTGAAAGACAGGCTCGATGCAAAAGTCCGTGAGAAAATGGAAAAGCAGACAAGAGAAGACCAGATTCTCAGCACCGCCGGCGCCGCAGACGAAAAGCAGCTCGCCTCGATCGTGGAAGAAGCGGAGAAATCACTGCAGGAGGCGGTGGAGATGACCCGGAAGCAGGAAAAGGAAAGCAATGAATTCCGTGAAGTCTACCAGAAGAAAACTGCCCTGATGGGCCATTTCACCGAGCTTGATAAAGCATTGAAGCAGGATGCAGCCCTCAAGAATGAAGAAGGACGCATGAAGGAAATGGAAGCATCCCTTTCCCTGATCCGGAGCGCACGGGAGCTTGCGCCTTACTTCGACCAGCTGGATGGCATCACCCGGGAAGGCAGGCAGGAGGCACAGAAACTCAAGACAGCCAAAGCGGATATGGAAACGTATACAAGGCTGAATGAAACGCTTGAAAAACGCATCCAGGAGCTGGACGCCATGAAAGAAAAACGCGAAGAAGAGCGTAAAACAGCCCTTAAAATGCAGGACCTGGTGCCCAAGGCAAAGTTGTACGGGGCAGCCGTCCAGGCGCTTAAAAACGCACAAAACGCATTATCCAGAGCAGAAGAGGAAACGAAGCGCCTCCAGACTTCTGCCGAAGCGGCAAGGAAGGCAAGGGATGCGCAGAAGGAAAAGGCAGATGCTGTCAGGAAATCCTATATCGACGGACAGGCATTCCTTCTGGCGGAAGGACTCGAAGACGGCGTGCCATGCCCCGTCTGCGGTGCCATCCATCATCCGGCCCCGGCCCGCGGCGGAGATTATGTAGCAAAGGCAGAAGATGTCGAACGTGCGCAGAAGGAATATGAAAGAGCATCAGCTGCTTATGACAGAGCCAATGATGCCAAAGAAAAGCACAGCACAGGAGCCTATGCGAAAGCCGTGAGCGATCACGCGAAAGCCGATGCCCAGATGAAGACGCTGGAGGAAATTCCTGAAGCATACAGGGATCCCAAATATCTGGAAGCAGAAAGCACGCGCCTTCTGACGGATATCAGGAAGTGGGAACAGGACAAGGAAACGGCGGCCGCCCAGCTGAGGAAAGCAGGAGCCGACCTCTCTGCCAGCCAGGCCGCATGCAGGAATGCCGAAGAGCGCAGAGAAGAGCTCGTGAAGAAATACAGGGAAACAGAATCCGTCCTGAAGGAAGCTTCCGATAAGGCCGGCTTCCAGAGTCTCGACGAATGCAAGGAATGGTACAAGAAGAAGGACACGGAAGAAAGCGTCCGTAAGACACTGGAACAGTACCGCGCAGACAGAAAGAGCACAGAAGAACGGATCAAAGCAGAAGAGCAGGAGACTGCAGGGAAGGAGCGTCCTGACATGCTGGCGCTGAATGAAAAATCCAAAGCACTGCAGGATCAGCTCAAAAAAGCCTCCGAAAGGGCAGCCGCTCTCAAGGAACGCACAGAAACGCTCCAAAAGGCCGTTTCAGACGCCAGAGCCATCGAGAAGGAACTGGAAGACCTCCGCAAGGAGGAAGGCCTTATAAGAGGCCTTTATGACCTCACAAGCGGAAAGAAGACAAGGATCACCCTGGAAAGATACGTCCTTGGCACACTCCTTGACGACGTAGCCAATGCTGCGAACCTCCGTCTTCTCTCCATGAGCAGGAGGAGATACTCCCTCCACCGCATGACAGACGAAAGCGGACTGGGGAAGGGCGGACTGTCGCTTGAAGTCTCCGACAGCTTCACAGGACGTTCCCGCCCGGCCAATACACTTTCCGGCGGCGAAACCTTCCTGGCATCCCTCTCCCTGGCCCTTGGCCTTGCTGACGTCGTCCAGTCAAGACAGGGCGGCGTCCGTCTTGATACCATGTTCATCGACGAAGGCTTCGGTACCCTCGACCCCGACTCCCTGAACAGCGCCATGAATACACTCATCGACCTCCAGAACACAGGCCGCATGGTAGGCATCATCTCCCACGTCCCAGAACTCGAAGAACGCATAGACGCACGACTGCGCGTCACACCCGCCGAAAAAGGCAGCAAAGCAGAATTCGAGATCATCGACTGAGGAAATAAGGATAAAGGAATATATAGGCAAAAGGAGCTGTAGAAATCCGCTAAAATGTTGCTTTTTCCTTTTCTCGAACGAAGTTCGGTTTAAGGGGGTCAGAGCTCGCCCCGTAGGGGGAGCTGGCGACGGAGTCGCCTGAGGAGGTTCATTTCCTTCGAGCGCAGCGAGGTTGTATGGTTCTAATTCTCTCAATCAAATAACTCTCACTAAGGACTGTCGAAATGCCTGCACATTTTAACAGTCCTTCTTTTATTTCGATATCGACACCCATGAGTTCATAAAACTTATCTATATTCTCTCAAGGCCGGCGCGCCGCTCATATATGACTGATAGTCAAAAATATAAAAATGTCTGAAATGACTTATAGTCGGTCATGCGGGAGTTAATGGGAATGATTGTGATAACTCAGTATAAAACTGATTCTGTCGAATGTTTTACAAATAACCAAAAGTCTCATGCATATCATAAAGGTTTATCAATAGTTTAAACTTGATTTAACTTTGCGTCCGTGTTAAGCTAACCACAGACATGAAGGAAGCCTCAAGGTCATGTCCCTTGGAAAAGCAAAGATGAAAGACAGCAGAGGAAACACGGTCACTCGCGCAAGGTCCTAGTCGGAGCTCCTCCGAGGAAAAATAGAGGCACGCATAATTCTCTATATTTTCTATTAAAGGAGCGATGAAACATGAAAAAGGTTCTCGCAATTGCTGCAGTAGCAGCACTCACAGCTGGCGTATCCGCATACGCTGCAAATCCATTCTCTGATGTAACCCCGAACGACTGGGCTTATCAGGCAGTTGAAGACCTGTCCGAACAGGGCGTCGTTGAAGGTTATCCGGATGGCACCTTCAAGGGCGAAAGAAACATCACCCGTTATGAAATGGCTCAGATCATTGCCCGCATGCTCGCTAAGGAAGATCAGCTGAACGCTGAACAGAGAGCAACCCTGGACAAACTCGCTGGCGAATATGCTGACGAACTCGCAAACCTGGGCGTTCGCGTATCCAACCTTGAAAAGAAGGTCGGCAACCTGTACTGGTCCGGCGATGCTCGTATGCGTTACCAGAACAAAGCAACTGGCGATGATTCCTGGAACGGCCGTATGAGAATCAACGTAAAGGGTCAGGTCAATGACTCCACTTACGTACAGGGCCGCCTGAACGCAACCATGGACTTCAAAGAAAGTGAAGATGATTCTGATGTACAGTTTGATCAGCTGTTTGCAAACCATGACTTCGGTACCGCTGCAACCGTTCGTCTCGGCCGTCAGCCGGTAGCATTTGGTGACCAGGGCGGCTGGCTGTATGGTGATATCTTCGGCGCTGATGCTGCTCAGGTAACATTCCATGCAGGACAGAAAGTTGACCTGACCGCTGGTTATGGCCGCTTCAATACCTCTGACTATGATGAAGGCGTTGAAGATCAGGATGCATTCTATGCACGCGGCGCAGCTGACCTGAACGTTGCTAAACTCGGCGTTGACTACATTAAGTTCACAGGTGACAAGGAAGCTGATACAGCTGCCGGCTATGAACTGATGGGCGCAAACCTGACCATTCCGGTTCAGGACTTCCGCGTATTCGGTGAATACTGGAAGAACACCACCTATGAAAACGGCAATGATACTGCTTGGAACGCAGGTATCGGCTATGGCAAACTGAACCTGAAGAAACCGGGCTCCTTCGCTATCGATGTAGCTTACAACGATGTTGACGAAGGCGTATACTTCGGCGGCACAGGCCTCCAGACTGATGCTCTGAAGTATCTGACAAAGCATGATGCAACCAACGTAACATTCTGGAATGCAATGGCTGATGTAACCCTCCAGAAGAACGTATTCCTCCATGGTGACTATGCATTCGACGTTAGCGCTGATAACGCTGATATGAATGATAAGGATGCTTGGACCGTATCCCTCAACTACAAGTTCTAATACAGAACCTGGCAGCAGTGAAATTAAAAGAGACTTCCTTCGGGAGGTCTCTTTTTAGTGGGAAATGTTTGCAGAAAGTATAGAAACAGATTATCGTATTTATAGAAGTTCTTTATAAGCTGCAAAAGAAGAATATAGGTGGACAATCTGACAAAATGTGCCGAAATGTGAATGGAAAATCTGCTGACTTTCGGTCATATGGCGGTAAACGCGAATCATTTGCATAATTTAAAATTAGGAGATTTCACTCAAAAATGGAAGCTTTAAGGGAATGAGAGGATTTGTTTAAACTTGATTTAACTTTTCTCATGTGTTACTCTCAACCTAGACATGAAACAAGTCTTCCGATTCATGTCACTTAAGATCGAAGAAGAAAAACACGCAGAGGAAACACGGTCACTCGAGCCACGTTTTTCATCCAAGCTCTTAGGGAAAAAGGAAGACATTCCACATTTTTCTTTATAAGGAGCGAAGAACATGAAAAAAATTCTCGCACTCGCTGCTGTAGCAGCACTCACCGCTGGCGTATCCGCATACGCTGCAAATCCTTTCTCTGATGTAACCCCATCCGACTGGGCTTACCAGGCAGTAGTAGACCTGTCCGAACAGGGCGTTGTTGAAGGCTATCCGGATGGCACCTTCAAGGGCGAAAGAAACATCACCCGTTATGAAATGGCTCAGATCATTGCCCGCATGCTCGCTAAAGAAGATCAGCTGAACGCTGAACAGAGAGCAACCCTGGACAAACTCGCTGGCGAATATGCTGACGAACTCGCAAACCTGGGCGTTCGCGTTGCTAACCTCGAAAAGAAAGTCGGAAACCTTTCCTTCTCCGGCAACGGCCGTATGCGTTACAACCAGAGCTATGGCGACAATGGCAAAGCTGCTGATAAGTGGGATGGCCGTATGCAGGTCAACATCAAGGGCCAGGTCAATGACAGCACCTACGTTCTTGGACGTCTCCGCTACGACATGAACTTCAAGAGCACCAATGAAGATCCGGCTTACCTTGATCAGCTGATTGTTCACCATGATTTCGGCGACAAAGCTTCTGTAAACATCGGCAAGATCGACCTCTTCCTCGGCCAGACCGGTTTACAGTATGATGATGAATTCAAAGGCGCTATCGCTACCATCGGCGGCGAAAAACTCGCTCTCGACCTCGGCTATGGCCGCTTCAATGTTGGTGTTCTCGGAACAGCAACTGAAAGCGGTGGAATCAACAACAGAGAAGCAGGCTTCGCTCGTCTGTACGGCGCAGCTGGCAAAGTAGCTTACGATGCTGAATACATCGATGGCCATGATGACGCAGATGCTCGTATCTGGGGCGCTGGTCTGACACTGAATGTTGTTGATGATTTCCGCGTATTTGGTGATTTCTACCAGAACACCAAGTATGATGGAGATCCGGAAACCTGGACCGCAGGCCTTGGCTATGGCTCCGTTGATCTGAAGAAACCAGGCACCTTCCAGCTGGCTGGACAGTATGTCCGCGCTGAAAAGGGCTCCTTCCTTGATGGAGCCACCTACAACGTTTCCCCGGCATCCCTCGTCAATGACGGTGCTAAGGTTGCTAAGTACTGGCTCGCAACCGGCGATGTCGTACTCGCTAAGAACATCCGTCTCCATGGCGAATACGCATTCGACGTTAAGACCGATACAGATACCGATTACGACGATCTCGCATCCGTATCCCTCAACTACTCCTTCTAATCAAGGGTATAAGAAAAACGAAAAAGAAGCTCTTCGGGGCTTCTTTTTTTATTGGGATAGACACTTATTTGTGTATTCATAAATAAATATCATCATTCTTTGACAAAAACTCCTAAAAGATGTATCGAAATAAATATCGATTGTATTGAATATTTCTATTTCCGGTGATATACTATGAATACAGCCGTAGAAAAACGGAAAGTGACCATCGAACAGTATGAAAGGTTTTATTTCCGCGTATAGAAAGGCTGAAGAAATTTCCTTCTCCGGTTCACCGTCCAATCGTAAAATGACCGGCGGAGCACTTATAGGAAAGGCAGGAATATCCTGCATTTTACCGAAAGGAAGGTAATTTTATGGCAAAAGCAGGCATTCAGCAGCAGTATGGTCTTTTCATCAACGGTGAATTCGTTCCCGCATCTGATGGAGCTGCATTTGACGCACACAACCCGGCTAACGGGGAACATCTCGCATATTTCGCAGAAGCAACCAAGGAAGACGTAGACGCAGCTGTCAAGGCAGCAAGAGCAGCTCTTCCGGAATGGTCCAAGACTTCTCCAATCGAAAGACAGAACATTCTTCTGAAGATCGCTGATATCATCGACGCAAACCTCGATCATCTCGCACTGGTGGAAACACTGGACAACGGCAAGCCGATCCGTGAAACCACAGCAGCAGATATTCCGCTGGGTTCCGATCATTTCCGTTACTTCGCAGGATGCCTGAGAGCTTGGGAAGGTTCTGCCACCATGCTCGACAACAACACTCTGTCCCTGATTCTCCATGAACCAGTCGGCGTTGTTGGTCAGGTCATTCCGTGGAACTTCCCGTTCACCATGGCTTGCTGGAAACTCGCTCCTGCACTGGCAGCAGGCAACACCATCGTTATTAAACCGTCCTCCCATACATCCCTGTCCCTGATGGAACTCGTCCGTCTGATCCAGGGTGTCCTCCCGAAGGGCGTTCTGAACGTTGTCACCGGCAAGGGTTCCAAATCCGGCCAGTGGCTGCTCGATCATCCGGATATCGACAAACTCGCATTCACCGGCTCCACTGAAGTCGGCCGCGGCGTATACCAGGCTGCATGCGACAAGCTGATTCCAGTCACCCTGGAACTCGGCGGCAAATCCGCAAACATCGTATTCGACGACGCTGACCTGAAGCAGGCTGTCGACGGCGCATGCAAAGGCATCCTCTTCAACCAGGGCCAGGTATGCTGCGCAGGCTCCCGCCTCTTCGTTCAGGAAGGCATTTTCGATGAATTCATCAAACATCTGAAAGCAACCTTCGAAGGCGTCAAAGTAGGCGACCCGACCGATCCGACCACCCAGCTGGGCGCTCAGATCTACAAAGCACAGCAGGATAAAGTCCTCAGCTACATCAAGATCGGCCTCGAAGAAGGCGCAACCCTCGTAACCGGCGGCGAACGCTACACCGAAAACGGCTGCGACAAAGGCTTCTTCATGAAACCGACTATCCTGATCGCAGAAAACAATGACTGCCGCGTATGCCAGGAAGAAATCTTCGGACCAGTTGTCGTTGTACAGAAATTCAAGACAGCTGACGAAGTCATTGCTCTGGCAAACGACAGCGTATACGGCCTCGGCGGCGCAGTATTCAGCAAGAACATCGACACCGCTCTGAAAGTAGCACGTGCTGTACGCACCGGACGTATGTGGGTCAACACCTACAACGACCTCCCGGCAGGCGCACCATTCGGCGGCTACAAACAGTCCGGCATCGGCAGAGAAACCCACAAGGTTATGCTCGAACACTACAGCCAGACAAAGAATATCCTGATCAACCTCAGAGAAGGCGTCAGCGGTATGTACGACATTAAATAATCCCTGAACATCAGCGGATCAAATAAAAAAGAAGGATCTTCCCAACCGAAGGTCCTTCTTTTTTGCGTGAGTTTAGCAGAGCGAAAGGCCAAGATAGGCCCTTGACCTTGCCCTGGAAGGGAAGGGCGTATGGTAGGGATAGGATTAAGAGAGGTTTCAAACAAATCAGATTAAAAATCTTTTCTTTATTCCTCTTGAGACCTGCCTCGGAGAGGAAGGATGTCACGGAGTGACAGAAAGGAGTGCAGTTCCTTCGAGCGAAGCGAGGATGTATGGTGTTTTTTCGAACGAAGTGAGGTTTAAGGGTGTTAACCTTGCTCCGAAAGGAGAAGGTGGCGCCGAAGGCGACGAATGAGATGAAGTTCTTACAGCCGCAGGCTGGTTTTATGGTATTTTTCACGAACGAAGTTCGGTTTAAGGGTGTCAGAGCTCGCCCCGTAGGGGGAGCTGGCGCGCATGCGCCTGAGGAGGTTCATCTCCACGAGCGCAGCGAGGTTTTATGGTTTTATCATGTTTTTCCCATTTCCAAAGTCTTATGGTGTTCCAACAAGCGCAGCTTGGTTTGCTTGTCTCCCTCCCCGGGTAGCAGAACCAATTTTGCGGCACTATAAATTGTATAAAACCATTCCCATTCAGGTTGAAAAAATGTCATATATGGTATAATAGAAAGGACATCAGATGGATAGATGTCTCGCGTAATAAGGAAATCCGCATATAAAAGAACCCATATTATATTTATTTCCTTTACATTCATCAGCAAGGAGGCAGATGGAGTGGAAACGAAACGTGATTTTATTTGGAAAATGGGCGGACAGCAGGGTCAGGGCGTAGAATCCTGCGGCGAAATTCTCGGACGCGTACTGGCACAGGAAGGGTATTCCCTTTTCAGCCAGCGTCTCTTCGCATCCCGCATTAAGGGCGGTCATACAACGATTGCCCTGCGTATCGCAACGAAAGAAGTCGCTACGATCGGTGAGCATGTAGACTGCCTGGTAGCCCTGGACCAGGAGACTATCGACCTTCACGGTCATGAAGTTCCGAAGGGCGGCGTTATCATCGCTGATGACGCATTCCACCCGAAATTTGACGCACATTCCGGATGTATTTTCCTGGCGCTTCCAATCACGGAGCTGGCAAGAAAGTACGGCAGCATGCAGATGAAGAACATCGCTGCACTGGGCATGAGCGCAGGCGTTCTGGGATTCCCGGAAGACCCGTTCTATGGTTTCATCGCTGAACGCTTCGGCAAGAAGGGCGAAGAAATCGTTTCCAAGAACAAACAGATTTTCAAGGACGGCTATGATGTAGCTATCGAGAAGCTGCAGGGCGTATCTCTGGGTGCTCTGGCAACTCCTCCGAAGAAAGATCAGCTGTACCTGCTTGGCAATGAAGCAGCAGCCCTCGGCGCTATTTCCGCAGGTGCCCGCTTCATGGCATCTTACCCGATTACCCCGGCTTCTGAAATCATGGAATACATGATCAAAGTCGTACACAAGATCAACGGTACGGTCGTACAGACGGAAGACGAATTGTCCTCCTGCATGATGGCTATGGGCGCAGGTTATGCCGGCGTTCGTGCTTTCACCGCTACTTCCGGCCCAGGGCTTTCCCTCATGGCTGAATCCATTTCCATGGCAACCATCGCAGAAATCCCGGTCGTCATCATTGACGTTATGCGTGCAGGCCCGTCCACGGGCATGCCTACGAAGGTAGAACAGAGCGATATCCGCTATGCGATTGCTTCCGGCCATGGCGATGCTGAAAAGATCGTCCTCGCTGCATCTTCTATCGAAGACTGCTACTACATTACCCAGGAAGCTTTCAACCTGGCTGAAGAATTCCAGACTCCGGTCATTCTCCTTTCCGATCTGCAGTTTGGTATGTGCAAACAGTCCGTACCGGCTTTCGATCCGAACCGCATCGCTATCAAACGCGGCAAGCTCGTTACCGAAGGTCTGCCGGAACTTGATACGGCAAAGAAAGCATACTTCCATCGTTTCGAAGATGTCGAAGACGGCATTTCCCCGAGAACGATTCCTGGCGTAAAGAACGGCATGTTCCTCTCCACCGGCCTCGAACACAATGTATTCGGCAAACCGGCTGAAGGTCAGGCTGACCGCGTCATGGAAATGAACAAACGTCACAGGAAATTCGCTGGTGTGGCTAAAGCTATCCAGCCATTCACCGTGGCTCATGAAGATACCGACTGCGATCTGCTCCTGATCGGCGTCACCTCCACAAACGGCGCAATCGAAGAAGCTCGTGAAGAACTGGAAGCTCAGGGCAAGAAGGTCAACCACCTCCAGCTCAGACTTCTCTCTCCATTCCCGACCGAAGCGCTCGCTCCTTACATCAATGGCGCAAAGAAGGTCCTCATCGTAGAAGAAGACCTCACCGCACAGCTGCATGAACTTTTCGCCATCAATTTCGCCTGCCACGACAAGCTCCTGTCTCTCCTGCAGTATGACGGAACTCCGTTCCTGGCATCCACGATTGTAAAGAAAGCTGAGGAGGTATACTGATATGGCTTCACCGAGAGATTATAAAAATACAATCGTACCGAACTGGTGCCCCGGCTGCGGCGACTATGGCATTCAGAACGCCATCTCCGCTGTATGCGCCAAGAAGGGCTGGGCCAATGAGGATATCACACTGATTTCCGGCATCGGCTGCTCCTCCCGTATCGGCGGCTATCAGTACTGCTATGGCGCCCACACGACGCATGGCAGAGCTCTTCCTTTCGCACAGGGCATCAAATGTGCTAACAAGGATCAGCACATGATCGTCTGCTCCGGCGACGGCGACTCCTACGCCATCGGCCTGGGCCATGCTATGCATGCGATCAAGAGAAATATGGACATCACATACCTCGTATTCGATAACCAGGTATACGGCCTGACAAAGGGCCAGACGTCTCCGGCTTCCGATAAGGGCTTCGTCACCAAGACAACCCCGGACGGCAACCCGCTGACTCCGCTCGATGCTCCGGCTATGGCACTGGCTGCCGGCGCTACCTTCGTAGCACAGGCTTATGCTATCGACAGCAAGACCATGATCAACGTCATCGAAAGAGCTGTCGACCATAAAGGTTTCTCCTATGTCAACATCTTCACACCATGCGTTACATTCAACCACCTGAACACCGTTCAGTGGTACAATGAACACCTGGTCAAGATGGAAGACGTAGCACCGGATCATGATCCGTCCAGCAAAGCAGCTGCATACAGACTGCTCGGCGAAACGAACAGCCTCGTGACCGGCGTCATCTACGAAGAAAAGGACTCCGTTGCTTTCGGCGACATCGTACCGTCCAAGGACGTACGCCTGATCGACCACGTAGAAAAACCATCTGCAGAACTCTTCGAAGACCTCTGCAAGGAATTCAGATAATAAAAAGACCTGCATGAGCAGGCTGCAAGCGATTTGCTTTTGACTTTTTCTGCAAAGCCAATTTCATCACGGTATAAGAATCACTGGCGATTCGGCGGCTGGGGGAACCCCTCAGCCGCCTTGCCAATGCATTTTTTCTGGCAGGAGCGGTCAATCCGGAAAAGGCGGGAGCGATACTTTCAAGAAGAAAAGGAGCGGAACAAATGGCATCAGATAGAATGATGGAATATTACTACTCGATGGGGCAGGACTGCCTCCATACCGGCAGTATCGATGATGCTGTCACCTACTTTAGGAAAGCCGCCAATCTCGGAGCCAGAGAAGCGGCCGAGGAAATCTGCCAGATCGGTGAAAAGCTGGAAAAGGGAGAAGGCGTCTCCAAGGACGAAGTGAAAGCGGAAAATTGCTGGAAGATCGCGTCCAGTTACGATATTTCCCGTGCCAACCTTCTTCTGGGCAGAATGTACATGAAGGGCATCAATGGCGGAAAGCCGAACCCGAGAAAGGCAAGACGCTCCCTTGAACGCGCAAGCGACGACGGAAGCGCCGAAGCTGCATCCCTTCTGGGAAAACTCTACGACGAAGGCATGCTTGGCCGTGTCAGTCCTGAAAAGGCATTCCAGTACTACCTCCTGGCAGCCGAAAGGGGCGACACCGCCGCTATGCTGATGACCGGTCTCTTCTATGCGCAGGGAACCAGTGTCCGCAAGGACCTGGCTGCTGCGGAAATGTGGATCAGGAAGGGCCGCGAAATGGGCGACCCTGACGGCGATGCCACACTTCGCGTATTCCTCGCCGTATCCTGCGCTGAATACGTCACCGGACAGGCCGGCGTAGTCGATGAGGAAAAGGCGAAAGCCATGGCAAAGGAAGCCGAAGAACTCGGCGACAAGGACGTCTACTACCGCCTGGGCGATGCCTATACCAGAACAGGCAAGCATCAGGAAGAAGCATATGCATGCTATGAGAAAGCAGCAAAAAACGGAATCATTGCTGCGTATTCCGCAATGGGGCTTTGCCTTGAAGCCGGCATTGGCGTAAAATCAGACATTGCAAAAGCTGTTTCCTGGTACAAGAAAGCCGCTGAAGAAGGCGATGCCTTCGGAATGGCCCACTACGGCTATGCACTCTCCGCCGGTGAAGGCTGCGAAAAAGATGAGAAAGAGGCCATGGCCTGGCTCATCAAAGCTGCCATGAAAGGCGACGAAGGCGCTATCCGCGTCCTCCGCGAAGACTATCAGTACGAACTGCAGTAAGCAGAACGGAAGACAGAGGATGCGGAGGGGAAATCCTTCTGCATCCTCTTTTTTCATTTCAAGGTATTCCGTAAAGAAGAAATCCGCGTTCCCAGCGCGGTTTTTTCTAACAAATTTCATTGAGTATATGTAAAAGCACAAGAAAAAACTTGAAAAAACGGAAAAAGACCTTATAATATGAAATGTATAGCATACTATATAATTTAAAACCCAAAACATACAGATAGTTTGCTGAATTTTTGAGAAACCCTGATTAACAAGAAACAAGGAGCCGCTATGGGAAGCTTTGAAGAAATTTTAGTGAAAAAGCATTTAAAAAGGACGAAAGCACGCGTAATGATTCTGAAAGTGCTGGAAAAGAGCCTGCCTTTGACAGCAGGAGAAGTATATGAAGCCGTTCGTAGAAAGGACATGCGTCTGTCCCTGTCCACCGTGTACAGAAACTGTGAAGCTCTTGCTGAAAACGGCTTACTGCTTCGTTCCACCATGCTGGCTGATGGCCTGATCCGCTACGAATACGCGCACGGAACTCCTTCCCATCATGCGGTCTGCCTCTCCTGTCACAGGATTTTCCCGGTAGACGTAGGACTGCAGTCCGACTACGCAGAAGTCCTCGACGAAGAATATGGCTTCGAAGCAGCAGAACCAAGAGTAGAAATCTACGGCTACTGCCGCGACTGCCGTGCTACAGGAAAAGACAGAGCATTCAAAGAAAAACTCAGAAGCGCAAACGCTTAACAAACAGAGACCGGAGAAATCCGGCCTTTTTTTGTTGCGAAAATGCGGGAATAGGAAGATAGTGATAATGCGGCGTAAAATAAGATACGCATTTAAATCACTTTTGATAATATCAGTACATGCCGGCACGGAAGGTTTTGACCTGCCCCAGCGGGGAAGGCTGCCGCGAATGCGGCAGAAAGGGGTGTAGTATTCATTGGTTTTTATAAAAAGGTTCCACGAGCGGAGCGAGGTCGTATGGTTTTAATTATTTTCCTCAAGCGCAGCTTGGTTTGCCTGTTTTCTATTTGCGAAGCAAGGAAATGGTGTTGACCTTCCCAGACGGGGAAGGTGCCCGGCCTGGTTTTTGATGCCGGGCGGATAGGGTTGATTATTCATTGAACTTTCTAATCTAAAAAGGTTCCACGAGCGAAGCGAGGTTTTGTGGTTTTCCCTTTCCTCAAGGCAAAGCCTTGGTTTAAGGGTGTTTGACCTTGCCTCGTAGAGGAAGGTGGCGCCGAAGGCGACGAAAACATCATTTCCGACAGCCGTCAGGCTGGTTGTATGGTTTTAATCTTTTCTCTTTTCCCTCGTCCTCCGGTTTTAATCTTTCAATTGTTTCACCTTTTCCTATTTGTATGGTTTTAATTCCCCCATTTCTATCTTTTTTCTCTCTCATCCACAAACTCCCTCTTGCCAATTTTTAAAATATTTTTTAAAATAGATAACAATACTAACTGATAATTGCATGCTGCTTGGCAGAGCGAGGCAGGGCTTGGCCCGGGTCTCAGGCGAACTCCGTATACTAGACGGAGTTTTTTCTTTGGCAGCAGGAAGGGGAGTTTGATGAATTCTTTGACGTTTCTGACGATTTTTCTGGGAGTGATGTCTGCAATGGCGCCGCTGTCTACGGATATGTACCTGCCGTCGCTTCCGGAGTTGTCCTCTTATTTTTCCATTTCCACATCGATGACGCAGATGACTTTGACGATGACGATGATCGGCATGGCGCTGGGGCAGATTTTTGGCGGGCCGGTCAGTGACCGCATGGGGCGCAAGGTGCCTCTTTTTATCGGGATGGGCGGTTTCACGATTGCATCGGCTGTCTGCGCTGTCTGCACGAATATTTATGTATTCCTTGTTTTCCGTTTCATCATGGGACTTTCAGGGGCGTTCGGCATCGTCATCTCCCGTGCCATTGCAAGGGACGTGTGCGAAGGGCCGGAGCTTATGCGCTTCATGGCGATCCTCATGATGGTAAATGGTCTTGCTCCGATCGCGGCGCCTGTTCTTGGCGGGCAGATTCTTCTCTTCACGTCCTGGCACGGCATTTTCTTTGTGCTGACGGCTGTCGGTATCATCCAGATCATGGCGACGATGGCGTACAAGGAAACGCTGAAGAAGACGGACCGCGTGCGCCGTTTCTCTGACGGGTTCAGGGCGTTCGGCACATTGGTGAAGAATCGTTATTTCTTTGGCCACTGCCTGGTACAGTGCTTTGTATTCGGCGCTTTCTTCTCCTATATCGCAGGTTCTTCCTTCCTTTTCCAGAACATCTACCATGTCACCCCGCAGCAGTACAGCTATATTTTCGGCGGCATCGGCGTGGGACTCATGCTGGTCGGTGCGCTGCCGGCAAGACTGGCAGGAACGGTGCGCGAGGTGGTCATGCTGAAGTATTCCATTCTGATTCCTCTCATCGCTTCCTTCTTCCTTTTGGCAGGCATCATTGTGAAGGCGCCGATCTGGTACACGATTCCCGTCCTTTTCGTGACAATCGTCCCGCTTTCTGTCATGGGCGCGGCTTCCGTATCGCTGGCACTTTCGCGCTGCGGTGAAAATGCAGGGAGCGGCTCGGCTCTGATCGGTTTCTTCTCCATGATTCTTGGCGGCGTCATGATGCCGGTCGTCGGCATTGCAGGGGACCAGACGGCGCTTCCGATGGGAATCATCATGGTCGTCTGCTATGTGCTGGCTGTCATCATGTTCTACACAAGGATTGCCCCGGCTCATGCAAAAGAAATGAAGTAGGAATATTTTCTGTAATTTCATGCATTTTGATGGAAAATCAAAAACGGAAAGAAAAATTTAAAATTAAACGCATCTAAAATTTTCATTTAAAAAAGATACAGGCTGATAAAAATATTTTTTCAGTCCTGTATCTTTTTTTCTCTTTTCATAGTATTCTATAAGTTATGTATCATTTTATCCGAATTTATCGCTAAAAATGTATGAATTATAAACACGTGTATGATTTTCTTCCGTTGTTCTTATGTGCAAAAAGTGTTAAAATATAATCGAACAAATCAATCGTATGATTATAAACATTAATCATTATTTCGTATAGGGAATTCTTTTTCACCACCCGCAGTTGGGAGCGGGGCAAAAAGACTCCGGAAGAGTCCAGGAGGTTATTCCATGAAACCTGTTATCCATGTCGGTATCGACGTAGGTTCGACCACGGTCAAAGTCGTGGCCCTGTCGCCATACCTGAAACTGCTTTTCGGACGGTACCAGCGTCATATGTCCGATATCAGAAGCGCGACGATTTCCCTTTTGAAGGAACTTCAGAAGGATTATTCGGGGGTTACCGTATCACCGCGTCCATTTCCGGAAGCGGCGGCATGGGACTTGCAAAGATGATGGGACTGCCTTTCTGTCAGGAAATCCTGGCGGAAACGAAGGCAATCCGCACGTTCAATCCGGATACGGATGTCATCATCGAGCTGGGCGGCGAAGATGAGAAGATCACGTACCTGAGAAATGGTGTCGATCAGCGTATGAATGGCGCATGCGCAGGCGGCACGGGCGCATTCATCGACCGTATGGCATCTCTTCTTTCTGTCGATGCAGCAGGCCTTGGAAAGATGGCCGAGAAGGCGAAGGAAATCTACCCGATCGCTTCCCGCTGCGGCGTTTTCGCCAAGACAGATATCCAGGCGCTCTTGAATGAAGGCGTCTCTCATGAAGACATTGCACTGTCCGTTTTCCAGTCCGTCGTCAATCAGACGATTTCCGGCCTGACCTGCGGACGCCCGATCCACGGCAAGGTAGCATTCCTTGGTGGTCCTTTGACGTTCCAGCCGATCCTTCGCGAACGTTTCCAGAAGACTCTGGATATCAAGGATGAGGATATGATCGTTCCGGAACACGGCGAACTGTATGTCGCTATCGGCGCTGCTGTTTCTGCCTGCCACGACAAGCCGCTCGATCTTGACAGCTGGCTGACGAAGGTGGAGAACTCGGAGGAATCCGATCTGGGCAATGCCAAGACGCTCCCGCCGCTTTTTGCAACGGAAGAAGATTACAAGGAATTCAAGGAACGCCATGCTCGTTTCCATGCGCCAAGAGCCGATATTTCCAAGGCAAAAGGCCCGGTATGGCTCGGCATCGACGCTGGTTCCACAACGATCAAGGCTGTCCTTCTTGACAGGGAAGGCAATATCCTTTATGAATACTATGCAGGAAATAAGGGTACTCCGCTGAACGGTGCCAGGAAGATCCTGACGGACCTCTATGACAAGCTCCCGAAGGAAGCCGTCATCTGCGGCGCGGGTGTCACCGGCTACGGCGAAGAGCTGATCAAGAGAGCGCTCGAAGCGGATGTAGGCGAAGTCGAAACGATGGCGCACTACAGAGGCGCCAAGCACTTCCTGCCGGATGTTTCCACGATTCTGGATATCGGCGGCCAGGATATGAAGTGCTGCCGCATCAAGGACGGCGCTGTCGACGACATTCTTCTGAATGAAGCATGCTCTTCCGGCTGCGGTTCCTTCCTCGATACATTTGCACAGTCCCTTGGCATGGACGTCAAGGAATTTGCACGCATCGCTCTGACAGCCAGGCACCCGGTCGACCTGGGCTCCCGCTGCACGGTCTTCATGAACTCCCGTGTCCGTGAAGCGCAGAAGAACGGTGTATCGGTCGCAGACATTTCTGCCGGCCTTTCCTATTCTGTCATCAAGAATGCGCTGTACAAAGTCATCCGCCTGCGTACTGCGGCTGATCTTGGCAATAAGGTCGTCGTCCAGGGCGGTACGTTCTATAATGATGCCGTCCTCCGCGCACTGGAACTGCTCCTCGGCTGCCATGTCATCCGTCCGGATGTCGCAGGGCTGATGGGCGCTTACGGTATTGCGCTGATTACGAAAGATAAATGTCCGGAAGGCCATGTGACCTCGCTCGTCACCCCTGAAAAGCTGAAGAGCCTGTCACTCACGAATGAAATGAAACGCTGCCCGGGCTGCGGCAACCACTGCATGGTTACGATTACCCGCTTCAGCGACGGACGTGCCTTCGTTTCCGGCAACCGCTGCGAGAGAGGCACCGCTATCATGCTGACCGGCAAGAGCGCACCACATTCCACGCTCCCGAATATTTACCGCTGGAAGTACGACGAGATCTGGCACAGGAAGTCCCTGACACCGGGCCAGGCCAAGAGAGGCACCGTCGGCATTCCGCGTACAATGAACATGTACGAAGATTTCCCGTACTGGCATGCTTTCTTCACGAAGCTCGGCTACCGTGTCGTCACATCCAGCGAACAGCTGCGTGACATCCCGACCGAAGCGATGGAAACGATTCCTTCGTATTCCGAATGCTTCCCGGCCAAGCTTGCCCATGCGCATGTCTATGACCTTGCCAAGCACCATCCGGATTTCATCTGGTACCCGTGCATCGACAAGGGCCCGGACGAAGGCAGCACGAACAGCTACAACTGCCCGATGGTCGCTTCGTATCCGGAAAACATCCAGGCCAATATGGACGAAGTCCTCTCCAAATATAAGACTACATTCTACCATCCGTTCCTTCCGCTCCATGCGCCCAAGCAGCTCTACGGCCGCCTGAAAGAATTCTTCAAGCCGATGGGCATTTCCGGCGATGAACTCAAAGCTGCCATGAATGCAGCCGAAATGGCGGAAGAGGCATACAGGAAATCGCTCCGCGATGAGACAGAACGCATCCTGAAGGAAATCCATGACAAGCACCTGATCGGCATCGTGCTGGCAGGCCGTCCGTACCATGTCGACCCGACGGTCAACCATTCGATTCCTGACCTCATCAACCAGCTGGGCATGGCTGTCCTTTCCGAAGACGGCGTATCCATGGTGGGCGGCGAATTCCCGAATCTGCGTGTCATGAACCAGTGGACCTGGCACAGCCGTCTGTACAAGGCAGCTGAATACGTCACACGCCATCCGGATCTTGAGCTCGTCGAACTGAACTCCTTCGGCTGCGGCCTTGATGCCGTCGTTACCGATCAGGTACAGGAAATCATGAGCAAGAGAGACCGTCTCTACACCTGCCTCAAGATCGACCAGAGCTTGAACCTCGGCGCTGTCCGTATCCGTCTCCGTTCGCTGAAGGCCGCTATCCAGGAAAGAATCCAGGACAGCGATCATGTGCCGGAAATCCATTATGCGAAGGCTGAGTTTACCGAGGAAATGAAGAACGACAAGGATTACACGATCCTCGTTCCTGAAATGTCCCCGATCCACTTCCCGATCATCCAGGCTGCTGCAAGGGCTGCCGGCTATAATGTCAAAGTCCTTTCCCCGGTCCGCGCGGATATCGATGAAGGGCTGGCTTCGGTCAACAATGATGCCTGCTACCCGGCCATCATCACGATCGGCTCCCTCATGCGCGCACTGAAATCGGGCGAATATGACCTGAACCGCACCGCGCTCATGATGTCCCAGACGGGCGGCATGTGCCGTGCTTCGAACTATATCGGATTCATCCACAAGGCGCTTGATGAAGCAGGCCTGTCCCAGATTCCGGTCATTTCCCTGAACACACAGGGCTTTGAACCGCAGCCTGGCTTCAAGTTCTCGCTGTCCCTGGCAACGAACCTTGTACAGGCAGTCATTTACGGCGATGCCCTGCAGCAGTGCCTCTACCGCACACGTCCGTATGAACTGACACCGGGCAGCGCGGAAATCCTCTGCCGCGACTGGCAGAACCGCTGCTGCGAATCCATCCTCAAGGGTGAATCCTTCCGCAAGTACAAGAAAAACCTTGCCAATATCATCAAGGACTTCGACCGCCTGCCGCTCAACGACAGCCCGCGCCGTCCGAGAATCGGCATCGTCGGTGAAATTTACGTCAAGTTCAGCCCGATCGCATCCAACGATATCGTCCATGCAATCGAAGCGAACGGCGGGGAAGCCGAAACGAGCGGCATGCTTGACTTTTTCCTCTACGGTTCTCTCGACAGCCATTTCCAGAGAAAGTTCATGGACGGCTCCATGAGGGAAGACCTGAAGGATACCTTCTCCCGCTACGTCCTGGAATGGTACAGAAAGCCGCTGGAAAAGGCAGTGAAGAATTCCAAACGCTTCCATGAAATCACAAGCATCGAGAAGATGGCCAAGAGAGCATCCCAGTACCTGTCGCTTGGCAACCGCGCCGGCGAAGGCTGGTTCCTCACCGCCGACATGATCGATCTTCTGTATCATGAATGCCGCGGCGTCGTCTGCCTGCAGCCATTTGCCTGCCTGCCGAACCATATCACCGGTGAAGGCATGGTCCACAAACTGCACTCCGCGTATCCGGAAGCCGTATTCCTGGCTCTCGACTGCGATGCCAGTGCCAGTGAAGTCAACCAGGCAAACCGCTTGAAACTGATGATGAGCGCCCTGACCGAGAAGAGCGAATCCAAGGATGATCTCTCCTTCGTCAGAAAGACCGTAAGTTTGAGAAAAGGAACTGCATTATGAGTGATAGAAAACTGACTGGAAAAGGAGAAAAAGTCCGCGAGAAGATGATCGCCGCTACAGTGAAGATTCTTCAGCAGGAAGGCTTCAAGAAGGCGACCGTCCGCTCGATCGCCAAAGAGGCAGACGTCAATATCGCTTCGGTCCGTTATTACTTCGGGTCGAAGGAAGAGTTGATCGGCTGCGCTTTGGAATACATGATGGGCAATCTGGAAAATATCGTCGCATACCTGGACGATACGAGGCTCTCGGCGAAGGAAAGGCTGAAGAAGTACATCATCGCCTATTTCCATCTCGCCCGCCAGCACCCGGCACTTTTCCGCTCCATCTCCAATCCTTCCAGCGACGATGCCAAGGATACGTACTTCATTTACTTGTCACTTCTGCACAGCCAGTGCTGGAGCAAGGTCATCCGGAATATCGCTGAGATTACCGGATACACCGATCCCGCTGATCTGGATCTCAAAGCCATGCAGATTTTCTCCGCCGTTGAATTCCCGATCATTCTGGAAAGCAACAAGGCCGATTCCTTCATCTCCAACTACACCGACTCCGATACGCTGAGCCGCTATGTAGACATCCTTCTGGACAATGCAGAAGAGAAGAACGAGAAGAAAGAATACTTGAAAGAAATCATGCACGGTGTAAAATAAAAACAGAAAACCATAAAAAGAGACTCCCGGTACAAAGCCGGGAGCCCTTTTATTCCCTGAAAGGAGAGCCATGGACTCTTACAATTACTACTTCTTCGACCTGGACGGAACGATTTCCGAATCCGCTCCGGGCATCCTCAAAGCCGTAAAGTACGGCCTCGATCAGGCAGGCATTCATGAAGAAGATGCAGAAAAGCTCCACAGCTTCATCGGCCCGCCTCTCAATGTGCAGATGAAAAAACTCTACGGCATGACCGACGAGCAGATCGTCACCGCCGTCACTGCCTTTAGGAAACTGTATGAAGACGAAGGCGGACTCTATGACTGCGAAGCCTATGACGGCATCGGAGACCTTCTCTATGATCTCAAGAAGGAAGGAAAAGTCCTCGCCGTCGCATCGAGCAAGCCGGAACCCTTCGTAAGAAAAATCATCGACCGCTTCGGCTTCACCGACGCCTTTGACGTCATCTGCGGAAGCGGCATCGGCGACGAACTCACCAAGAAAGCCAGCCGCGGCCAGAAAGCAGAAATCATCCACAAAGCCATGGGCCAGCTTTCCGGTAATGGAAATGCAGAAAGTCTGGCGGGCAGGACCGTCATGATTGGCGACACAAACTACGACATCCTGGGCGCCAAAGCCAACAGCCTCCCCAGCGTAGGCGTCGCTTACGGATACGGCAGCAGACAGGAACTCGAAGAAGCCGGCGCAGAAAAAGTAGCCGACACAGTAGAAGACCTGAGAAAACTCCTCCTTTGCGGAGAGAGATAAAGGAATCAGGAAACTGTGTGATGTTCCCAGATGGCGAAATACTCGCCTTCCCAGACGGGGAAGGTGCCCGAAGGGCGGATAGGGTTGATTACCTCAGCCGAAGGCTGGTTGTTTGGTTTTGCTCCATCAATCGTTTATGCGCTAAGTTTGCCTGTTCCCCAATCCCATATCCCCACACAAAAAAGGGGCTGTGACAAAATGTGTAATCATTTTGCCACAGCCTTTTTTCTATTGGAATATTCCATTAGAGGATTATCCAACATGTGTATTTATTGGTTCTGTCTGAAAACTACAAAACCTCGCTTCACTCGAGAACTACTGTATTCCCCGGCTTCGCCGGGACCTTCTCCTTCGGAGCAAGGTTAACACCCTTAAACCACGCTTTGCTCGAGAAAAGGGAGAAGCAGCGTTTTAACGAATTTTGTCACAGCCCCTTCTTTATTTCCTCTCAATTCCTTCTTCTTTCCATAGGGCATACTTATACTTCATGCCGTTAGAATAACCGCCGTCATTATTTTTCCCTACGACTCTGTGGCAGGGGATGATGACGCAGACGGGATTCTTGCCGCAGGCATTTCCTACGGCGCGGGAGGCTTTGGGGCGGCCGATTTCCTTGGCGATTTCCCCGTAAGTCATGAGATGTCCGTAAGGAATCTTTTCAAGTACGCTCCACACGTCCTTCTCAAAGGCAGTTCCTTTGGGCTGCACGGGAAGGTCGAAGGTCTTCCTTTTTCCCTTGAAGTATTCCTCCAGTTCCTTTTCTGCTTTTTTAAGAAGCGCGGTCTCGGCAGGGAAGGGTGCTTCCTCTGTCCAGTCACATGCAGTGATGAATCCGTTTTCTTCTGTCAGTTTCAGATGGCCGCACGGGACGGCAAGGATACAGGATATCATAGGGATCTCCTTTCACGGTGCAAGAAGGCGTTTGGCGCCGCGCTTGATGGCGAAGCGCTTCAGCTGCTGGCCGGTCATTTTCATGAGGGCTTCCGCATCGGGTGCGCCTGTCTTTTCGATGGCGCTCCTTACGATGTATTCGCAGGCTCTTGCATCATCTAACTCCTGATGATGGTTGAATGTGAAACCCAGCTCTTCGGCGACGGTGTTCAGCTTATGGTTCGGCAGGTCCGCCCAGAGTTTTCTGGAAAGGACGACGGTGTCGCCGTAGCGGAAGTGGATGTCGGGAAGCTGGTATGTATCAATGGCAGAAGCAAGGACGCCCATATCGAAGCGCGCGTTGTGGGCAAAGACGATGCCGCCCTCAAGGCGCATGGCGATGTCCTTCCAGAAGTAGGGAAATTCGTCCTCGTCGATGACGTCTTCCGGATAGATGCCGTTGATTTTCGAGCAGCCTTCATCGAAGTTCAGGCTGAGCGGATGAATGAGATGGTACCATTCATCGATGACTTCGTGTCCGTCGCTTGTGACGATTCCAAGCGAGCAGGCATTGGCGGGGCCCCAGTACGCCGTTTCAAAGTCAAGTGCAATATATTTCATGGATGCCTCAGATAGCCGAGGTGAATTCATGCGGGCTGGCTTCGATCCAGCCTACTTCGACGGAGCGGTCAAAGGCGGATTTCAGGCGGCGGGCAAGTTCATTTCTTGCAACAGCGACCTTTTTGCGGCTTTCCCCGAATCCTGTGATGAGGACGAGGATGTTTTCAGAGTCTTCGTTGACGGCGCCTGCTTCTTCGCCGTCAGTCAGCCAAGCGTTTTCAGAGACTTTGTCTCCCAGGGTGACGCGTGCGCCGTTTTCGGTGCGTTCGATCCTGAGGACGTCGTCATTTCTTCCCATATCGTAGGCATGGATGTCGACGTGGAATTTCAGCATGCCGCCGCGGACCATGTCCATGACCGGATTGACGCGGGGGAGAATGTCCGAGCCTGCCAGTTCATCCATGGATGCCTGCTTCGGTGCGGTAAGGATTTCAATGTCGTCGTCCGTTTCTTCTTCCTCAGCGATGCCAAGGCCTTTCTTGTATTCGCGGATGACAGTTTCAAGGGCAGAAGATTTTCCTTCTTCGCCAAGGGTTTCAAAAGCTTTCTGGTAGGATGCGATGTCTCCATCTGCCATGCCGGGGTTCATTTTCAGGAGCAGGTTGGCCTCCGTGCAGCATCTGCGGCGGAAGAGTTCTGCTTCGCGGTTCAGTCCGCGGTTGTCGGCTGCACGAAGGGCAATGATGCCGATGCAAAGGCCGGGGATTTCTTCAAAAAGACGATCGTCTGCTGTGACTTTCATGTTGTACCTCCCAAATTGAGTTTGCTTTATTATTATACCATTCCCATCCGCTCTATATATAAGGAATGGAAATCAGATTTCGTGGTCGGAAATGACTTTCATGATTTCATCGACGCTGCTGCAGATGAAAATGTTATCGCGGTCGCCTTCTTCCATGAAGCCTTCTTCTTCCCATGCATTGATGAGGGAGAGGAGGGAATCGTAGAAGCCGTCGACGTTCGCAATGATGACGGGCGGACGTTTCCCTTCTCCGTAAATGCGCAGGTGGCTGATGGTATCGGAGAATTCCTCCAGCGTGCCAGGGCCTCCGGGAAGGGCGATGAAGGCATGGCCGGATCCTATCATGATTTTCTTTCTTTCGACCATGTCGGGGACTTCGATGAGCTCTGTGATGCCGCGGTGTGCCTGTTCCTTCAGGATGAAGACTTCGGGAATGACGCCGATGACTTTGCCGCCTGCTGCCATGGCTGCGTCAGCAACGATGCCCATGAGGCCGACAGTGCCGCCGCCGTATGTGATGGTGCGGCCGCTCTTGGCAATGGCTTCAGCGAGTTCTCCGGCAAAGGATGCATAGGAGAGTTCGGCTCCGAAGTGCGAGCCGCAGTATATGACGATATTTTCCAGTTTCATAATGAGTTCCTTTCTTAACGCTTTTCCTATTGTATCATAGGATGGTTTTTCGTTCTTCTTATGAAAAATTTTTGAAAAATAAAAATAAAATGAAGAGGAGAATTTGGGAATGTTTTGTACATTCTCATTTCCTGATGGAAAAAGGGCATGCCGCCAGTCCCGTGAAACGGGCATTTTCAAGGCTATGGTACGCGAGGGTACGTGGTAAAAAAGTTCTGCATAAACACGGGAAAAATTCGCTATGGGAAATGTTGACATCGGATAGAAGGAATGTTATAATTCCAATGTTGCGTGGATTTAGTGTGCTGTAAAGCAGGTGAGAATGAATGACACTGGAAGAATTGAAATCAGCAGCTTTTGTTGTAGGAATGAAAGAAACGGAGCGGGCCGTCGAAAAGCAGGAAGCCGCATGCGTATTTATCGCATCGGACTGTGACGAGCGCATTTCCCGTCCATTGATGGAGGCCTGCCAGTCGTCAGGAATTCCTGTGGAACAGGGATTCACGAAGAAAGAAATCGGCCGCGCGTGCGGGATCAAGGTAAAAGCCGCTTCCGCTGCCGTTCTCAAATCCCGGTAATATCCATCGGGGCTATGCTCCGGAGGATCAATTATAAATTTCCCTTTATGGAAAGGAGGTGCCCATTTTGCCGACAATCAATCAGCTGGTTCGTAAAGGCCGCCAGACTCTGGCTACCAAAGCGAAGACCCCGGCTCTGAAACAGTCTCCACAGAAACGTGGTGTCTGCACAAGAGTTTACACAGCTACACCGAAGAAGCCAAACTCTGCTCTTCGTAAAGTAGCACGTGTACGCCTGACCAACGGAATCGAAGTTTCTGCTTACATTCCGGGCGAAGGCCATAACCTGCAGGAACACAGCGTCGTCCTCATCAGAGGCGGCCGTGTTAAGGATCTTCCAGGTGTTCGTTACCACATTATCCGCGGCGCTCTCGATACCGTAGGTGTATCCGGACGTCAGCAGGGCCGTTCTAAATACGGCGCTAAACGCGACAAGAAATAATTTGAAACGAATCATAATGTGATCAATGAACTACTTTAAAGGAGGAAATTAACAATGCCGAGAAAAGGTGCTGTTCCGAAACGTGACGTTCTTCCGGATCCCGTGTATGGGAACAAGATCGTTACCCGTTTCATCAACAGAGTTATGCTTGACGGCAAGAAGGGTGTAGCAGAATCCATCGTTTACGGTGCATTCGACATCTGCCAGAGCAAACTTGATAAAGAACCAATCGAAATTTTCGAACAGGCTCTCAATAATGTAATGCCAGTCCTCGAAGTTCGTGCTCGTCGTGTAGGCGGCGCTAACTACCAGGTACCGGTTGAAGTAAGAGCAGACCGCCGTCTGACTCTGGGCATCCGCTGGATGGTCAGCTATGCTCGTCAGCGAAGCGAACGTACAATGCAGGAACGTCTTGCAGGTGAACTGATGGACGCTTACAACAATACGGGCGCAGCTGTAAAGAAGAAAGAAGACACACATAAAATGGCAGAAGCTAACAAGGCTTTCGCTCATTATCGCTGGTAATATAAGAAGGAGTAACAATCGTGGGCAGAGAATTTCCGCTTGAAAAAACAAGAAACATCGGCATCATGGCTCATATCGATGCCGGCAAGACAACAACCACGGAACGTATCCTGTTTTATACCGGTGTAAACCATAAGATCGGGGAAGTTCATGATGGCGCTGCTACCATGGACTGGATGGCACAGGAACAGGAACGCGGCATCACAATTACGTCTGCTGCTACCACCTGCCACTGGAAAGGTTACAGAGTCAACATCATCGACACCCCAGGGCACGTAGACTTCACAGTAGAAGTTGAACGTTCCCTGCGCGTACTCGACGGTTCCGTAGCTGTATTCAGCGCTAAAGACGGCGTCCAGACCCAGTCCGAAACCGTATGGAGACAGGCAGATCACTATCGTGTTCCGCGTATTGCATTCATCAACAAGATGGATACCGTAGGCGCTGACTTCCTCCATGCAGTAAAAACCATGGATATCCGCCTTCATGCTAAGGCAATTCCAATGCAGCTTCCAATCGGCAAGCAGGATACCTTCAAAGGCATCATCGACCTGCTGACAATGAAGGCTGAAATGTATGAAGACGACCTTGGACAGAACATCCATGTAGAAGAAATCCCGGAAGACCTGAGAGATCAGGCTGAAGAACTCCGCGACAAGATCTGCGAAGTTGCTGCTGAAGGCAGCGATGAACTGATGGAAAAATACCTCGACGGCCAGGAACTGACCATCGACGAAATCAAAGCTTCCATCCGTAAGCAGGTTCTTGACTGCGCACTGTTCCCGGTATTCTGCGGATCCGCATACAAGAACAAAGGCATCCAGCTCCTGCTGGACGCAGTCCTCGACTACCTCCCGTCCCCGCTGGACATCCCGCCGGTTAAAGGCACAAGCCTCGACGGAGAACCAGATGAACGCTCGGTAGACGACAATGCTCCGCTTTCTGCTCTTGCATTCAAGATCATGGCTGACCCATTCGTTGGCAAACTCGCATATTTCCGCGTATACTCCGGCGAAATGCATCAGGGCACCTACATCCTCAACTCCACAAAGGGCAAGAAGGAACGCGTAGGCCGTATCCTCCTCATGCATGCTAACCACCGTAAGGAAATCGACGTAGCTTACACCGGCGATATCGCTGCAGCTGTAGGCTTCAAGGATGTAACCACAGGCGATACACTCTGTGATGTAGATCATCCGATTATCCTTGAAAAAATGGAATTCCCGGAACCGGTTATTTCCGTTGCTGTTGAACCGAAGACCAAAGCAGACCAGGAAAAGATGGGCAATGCTCTCCAGAGACTGGCTGAAGAAGATCCGACATTCAGAGTACATACAGATCCAGAATCCAACCAGACGATCATCTCCGGCATGGGCGAACTCCATCTGGACATCATCGTTGACCGCATGAGACGTGAATTCAACGTTGAATGCACCGTAGGCAAGCCGCAGGTAGCTTACCGCGAAACCATCCGCAAGTCCGTCGAATCCGAAGGCAAATTCATTCGTCAGACCGGTGGTCATGGTCAGTACGGTCACTGCTGGCTGCGTCTCGAACCGCAGGAAGCTGGCAAAGGCTTCACCTTCGAAAACGCAGTTGTCGGCGGCGTTATTCCTAAAGAATTCATCAACCCGATTCAGACCGGCGTCGAAGCTGCTATGCAGGACGGCGTTGTAGCTGGATATCCGATGGTTGATATCAAAGTTACCGTTTATGACGGTTCCTATCATGATGTCGACTCCTCCGAAATGGCATTCAAGGTTGCAGGCTCCATGGCGTTCAAAGATGGCGCTAAGAAGGCAGATCCTGTCCTCCTCGAACCATACATGAGCGTTGAAGTTGACGTTCCGGAAGATTACATGGGCGACGTTATCGGCGGCCTCAACTCCCGTCGCGGACGTATTGAAGGCATGGAAACAGAAAACGGCGAATCCAGAATCAAAGGCTTCGTTCCGCTGTCCGAAATGTTCGGCTACGCAACAGGCCTCCGCAGCTCCACACAGGGCCGCGGTACCTTCACCATGACATTCGATCATTATGAAGAAGTTCCGAAAGCTATTTCCCAGCAGATTACTGAAGAAAGACTCGGAAACAAATAATTAAAGGAGAAATCTTACAATGGCTAAAGCACATTACGAAAGAACCAAGCCGCATGTTAACATCGGCACCATCGGCCACGTCGATCATGGTAAAACAACCCTGACCGCTGCTATCACCAAAGTTCTGGCTGAAGAAGGCAAAGCAAACTTCCTCGACTACGCTTCCATCGATAAAGCACCGGAAGAAAGAGCTCGTGGTATCACAATCAACACCTCCACCGTTGAATACGAAACCGAAACCCGCCACTACGCACACGTAGACTGCCCAGGGCACGCTGACTATGTCAAGAACATGATCACCGGCGCAGCTCAGATGGACGGCGCTATCCTCGTAGTATCCGCAGCTGACGGCCCGATGCCGCAGACCCGCGAACACATTCTGCTCGCTAAGCAGGTAGGCGTACCGGCTATCGTTGTATTCCTGAACAAAGCTGACCAGGTAGACGATCCGGAACTGATCGACCTCGTAGAAATGGAAATCAGAGACCTCCTCTCTTCCTATGACTATCCAGGCGATGAAGTGCCGATTATCGTTGGCTCCGCTCTCGGCGCTCTGAACGGCAACCCGAGATGAACAGAAGATCCGTGACCTGATGAAGGCTGTTGACGAATACATCCCGACTCCGGAACGTGACACTGATAAACCTTTCCTGATGCCTGTCGAAGACGTATTCACCATCACCGGCCGTGGCACAGTTGCTACAGGCAGAGTTGAACGTGGTACCGTCAAAGTCGGCGACACGGCTGAAAATCGTCGGCCTGCAGGAAAAACCGACCGAAACCGTCGTAACCGGCGTTGAAATGTTCAGAAAGACCCTCGACCAGGCTATGGCAGGCGACAACATCGGCGCTCTGCTCCGTGGTATTGATCGTAAAGACATCGAAAGAGGCCAGGTCCTCTCCAAACCAGGCAGCGTTCATCCGCACACAGAATTCACCGCTCAGGTATACGTTCTGACCAAAGATGAAGGCGGCCGTCATACACCGTTCTTCAACGGCTATCGTCCACAGTTCTTCTTCAGAACCACCGACGTAACCGGCGACATCACCCTTCCGGAAGGTACCGAAATGTGCATGCCAGGCGATAACGTAGAAATGAGCGTTAAGCTCATCACCCCGATCGCTATGGAAGAAGGCCAGCGTTTCGCTATCCGCGAAGGCGGCCGTACCGTTGGCGCAGGCGTTGTAGCTAAGATCGCAAAATAATCTCTTTTTTGAGACTATTTGAAATCTGAAATAAAAAGGGGCTGTGACAAAATGGTTAATCATTTTGTTGCAGCCTCTTTTTTGCGTCTTTATTTCATCATTTTTAGCTCTGCTGTAAGCCTTTTACGTAAAAATGCGCGTAAGCCCCCTTACCCCCATAAGACTTTTAATTATATTGTCTTAGGCGGCAATCCTTATACGCATTATTTTTGTGGCTCTTCACGGAAATTTGGGGGATGAATAATTTTTAGGTAAAGAATGGAATCGGATAAGGGTAAAGAAATAATCCATGTTTCGGTACCCATATCCGATTCTTTTAGTACCTTGATCTTATTATTGAATCCTTCAAGCTTCCCCGTATTGATAGGATACAGGGCATGAGCAGCCAGTCCCTTGATTCGCTTCTGCTTTTGCCGGGCAAACTTTACCAGGGCAGGAATCCCGCTCTCCAGTCCAGCCTGAATCCATTTTGTCCATCCGGCGAGAGCTTCTTCATAGTCAGTCAATGTGAACAGACGAGTCATCTCCTGCTTCATGGCATAACAAATCGCCAAATCCCTATGCTCGCTCAGGATATCCAACAGATGAGTTTTCTGCCTTTCATTCAGGTGGTCGTCCTTCTTTAACAGTATCCATCGGGATTTCTTTAATTCGGTATAAAGCTTCCTTTCTTCATGGCTCTTTTCCCTGGCCATCTTCTGGAGCTCTGGATTATTAGTTTCTTTCGTATATTCCTTTAATGCTTCTGCTTCCTGCCTATGCTTTTGTGCTTCCTCCAAACGCACGGCTCCCATAACATCACGCCCAAACTGTGCCTGCATATGGTACCGGTCATAAACGATGGGGACCTTCGGACAATATTTCTGGAACAGCCTGTTAAAGGATGCGTTCATATCCATGGCCACCGCTTTTAGCCTGGAAAGAAGCGAAAGGCCAATGCTCTTAAAAAAGTGCTCAAAATCTGCCATGGAGCGGCCCAGGCCGGCCCACAAGATGAATCCGTTTCCAAATCCATAACGCAGGTGGCATAGCGATGGCCCTTATGGATAGCGAACTCATCTACGGCCAAATACCGTGGGAGATAGTTACTTTTCTTCTTCAGGCAGGTTTCAAAGGCAGCCAACGCCTTATCCATGATATGCTTTTGTATTTTCTGTATGGTACTCCAATGTACAGAGAGCATGGCCGAAATGGCAGAAATGGATGTATGACACTTAAGCAGATGGATAATCCACAAGGCCATATCCCAAGTAACGCGTGTGAAAGGGCATTGGCAGGGGATATCTTCCGTTATGGTCTCCCCGCAGGATGTGCAGCGGAATCTGTGCCCCGAGAACTCTATATACTTCTTTTGCTTAGGAAGATCTGGAAAATCCTTGATGAGTACAGAAAAAGCCCCATAACTATACATACGGGAGTGACAGTGCGGACAGGAAAAATCTCTGGCATTCCGTAGACTGGTAACTCGGGTATGGCAATGAGGATTTGGATGGTTAGTGATATTTTCTGTGCGATAATATTGACAATTAAAAGTGATTTCATTATGGTAATAAAAGAGCATTATTCGACCTCCGTGCGTAGTTTTAGGCAACTTACATTTTGGAGTAGATAATGCTCTTTTTCAATGCCAATTTTATATGTTATTATTTTTATCCCACAAAAAAGCGTGAAGAACCAAAAAAGAGCCGCCCGAATCAGATTCGGGAGCGGCTCTTTTTTAATTTCCATTCCAGTTGATTCCATTTCCAAAATAGGAAGAAGGACTTGTTTCCATCTGGATTGTCAGACTGACAGGCAGCTCAGTCTGGGATGCTATCCAGTTCTTAAGTTTCTCAGCGTCAGAGGGAGAGAGCTGTGAGGTGACGGTGACTGTCACTTCAAATGCAGCCGGAGCCCACGTATCGTCTTTGTCTTTTCCATAGACGGTGCCGCCTTTGATTTCCTTGATGGCAGGGAAGAGGGCGGGCGCTTCCTTGTTCAAACTTTTCAGAAGGGAAATGGTACTCGTCTCCCTGTTATAGGATCCGTAGTATTCCTCCGCAAGTTCCTTGTATGATTTTCCTCCGGCCTGTGTCGTAGCCTGCTTGAGGCGGCTGCTGATGAGATCCTGGACCTGTTCCTTATTGAGAGAGGAAGCAGGGCTTTGAACAACTTCGAGGCGGACTTTGGACAAGCTTCCGTAATCATTGAGCTTCTTTTGCAGGTTTTCCATTGTTTCCTCGTCAAGTCTGGCACCGAGCACGTCCACAAAAAGCGTGCCGTCTTTCAACTGGTAGGAAATGACATTGGCTGCATGAAGGTCCATGTCCTGGTTGATGAAGGATTCGATCTGGGATGTGCGGATGCTTTCACGGACGGTCGTACCTGCCATGTAAATGCTTGGTATGGTAATGACGATGCCAAGGAGCAGCAGGATATGGCGCTGGAAACGGAAGTGCGCCGGTGAAATCGTTTCGCTCATGGGGACGTCCAGAAGTTTGAAGATGAAGTAGCCGGAGAGCGTGATAAAGAAGGCGTTGATGAAGAAGAGGTAGAGAGCCCCGGTGAAGTAGGGAACGGAACGCATGGCAATGCCGTAGCCGGCCGTGCAAAGAGGAGGCATCAGAGCTGTTGCGATGGCAACGCCTGGAATGACGTTCGTTTTCACTGTCCTTGTATTGCCGACGGCTCCTGCGATGCCGCCGCAGAGAGCGATGAGGACATCCCATATAGTAGGAGACGTCCTGGCAGCCATTTCTGCCGTTGGAATGGTGATTGGTGTCAGGGCGAAGTAAATGGCAGCCGTCAGGAGCGAGAAGACGATCTGGAAGGAAAGCTTCACCATGGATCTCTTCAGGAAGTGCAGGTTATATGTCGCCATGCCGTAGGAGACTGCGACAAGTCCGCCCATGAGAGGGGAAATAAGCATGGCACCGATGATGACGGCCGTGCTGTCCATATTGAGTCCCACGCAGGCAATCAGGATGGCCGCAATCAGAATGACAAGGTTGGCGCCTGTGACAGTCGAGTCAGACTCTATCCTGTCACGAAGTTCATCAGCCGGCGCGCTGTCTATCCGTATATTGAAAAACTTTTTCCAGTCAAACATAAGCATCACCCTCTATATAGATAAGTATCCATTTTCTATACTATACCATGTTTGGAGAAAGGAATGATGTATGCCGATCCCAAATACGCCATGAGAATAACAGTCCTGTTTTTCAAATCCGATTCCCCTTCCGGAATCTTTTCCTTTATATATACATATATATAGGGAATCAAAAAGAGGGATATCGGAAAAATAATGGAAGGGGCAATTTGGATCCGGCATGTCAAATTTCATTTTCCTTTTTCTTTTTTGATCCGCATGTGCTGTTTACGTTTTTCGATGACGAAACAAAGCGGACATATAGTTTCGTAAAGTGCCTCGGTACACCCCGATACGTGTCCTTGATTTAAAATATAAACTAAAAAATTCAAAAAATTTAGAAAGATTTTAGATAATTTAGTATACGCGAGGAGGCGTGTTTATGTTAAAATAAGGGAGTCCTAAATCGCGGAACACTTGTGTTTATCGTTCGTGCGAGGTTTCGGGAAAAAAATAAAAATTTTCAGAAAATAACTTGATTTCACTGTCTGAAAATAGTATTATTAAAAGGCTGAATGCTTCCCGGACTGTTCGAGGGTACAGCGAAGGGAAATAAGTCAGCAGACAAACTATGAAGTGGAAGGTGGCCCGCGTCGCGGGGGAATTTCCACGGAGCAGTTCATTCAGGAAATGAACGTAGGAGGTTTATGTAATGTCGAAACAGGAAAAAATCAGAATTCGTCTGAAAGGCTATGATCACAAAGCAGTTGATCAGAGCGCAGCGAAGATCGCGGAGACTGCCAAGAGAACAGGCTCCAGAGTCTCGGGACCGATTCCGCTTCCAACGGAACGTAACGTGTACACCATTCTTCGTTCTCCACATGTCAACAAAGACAGCCGTGAACAGTTCGAGATGCGTATTCACAAGAGACTCATTGACATCCTCGATCCTTCCAAGAAGACCGCGGATGCGCTGATGAGACTGGAACTCCCAGCCGGCGTCAGCATTGAAATTAAACTGTAAGGAGGTGCAAAGATGTCTAAGGCTATTTTGGGAACAAAATTAGGAATGTCTCAGGTATTCGCTGAAAACGGCGACCTGATTCCAGTAAGTGTTATTGAAGTTCTGCCAAATGTTGTTGCAGCTGTTAAAACCGTTGAAAGCGATGGATACAATGCTGTTCAGCTGGGCTACGGCGCTGTCAAGGAAAAACATTTGACAAAACCTGTAAAAGGTCAGTTTGAAAAGGCCGGAATTGATCCGGTTAAACATCTCCGTGAATACAGACTCGCTGAAAAGCCGTCTTACACGGTAGGCCAAACTCTGGCTGCTGACATTTTCGCAGAAGGCGAAATTGTTGACGTTATCGGCACAAGCCGCGGCAAGGGTTTCGCTGGCACCATTAAACGTCATAACCATCAGCGTGGACCTGAATCCCACGGTTCCAAGAACCATCGTCAGACAGCATCCCTCGGTGCTCGTATGTCCGGTGGCGGCGGAAAGGTATTCAAAGGCAAGAAAATGCCGGGGCAGCTCGGCGGAGATAGAGTAACGGTTCAGCATCTTCAGGTAGTAAGAGTTGATACCGCCCGTAATCTTATGCTTGTCAAAGGCGGCATTCCCGGCGCTAAGGGAAGCCTCGTAATGGTACAGGATACTGTAAAGCCTGTAAAATAATATTGTCTGGAACAACAGAAAATTGTTCTGATTAAGGGAGGAACATCTCAATGCCGAAAGTAAAGCTGTATAATATCGCCGGCCAGGAAACCGGCGAAATAGAGCTGAATGACAGCGTCTTTGGCGTAGACTATAACGAAGCTGTTATTCATCAGGCAGTGGTTCGCCAGATGGCTAATGAACGCCTTGGCACACATGCCACAAAGACCAGAGGCCTTGTTCGCGGCGGCGGCAAGAAACCATGGAAACAGAAAGGCACCGGCCGTGCCAGAGTTGGATCCATCCGCTCCCCACTGTGGGTAGGCGGCGGCACAGTATTCGGACCTACTCCGAGAAGCCATGCCAAAGATATGCCGAGAAAGGCACGTCAGCTCGCTGTTAAATCTGCACTGAGCGAAAAGCTCCGCGCAAATGAACTGATCGTTATCGATGCTATCGACTTCGAAGCACCGAAGACAAAGAACGTTGTAAAGATGCTCGCTGACCTTCACTCCGAAGGCAAAGCCCTCATCGTTGACGGCGCTCGCAACACGGTTCTTTCCGCTAGAAACATTCCTGGCGTTAAAGCCTATGCTCCGAGCGGACTCAATATCTATGATATTGTAAATACTGACAAGCTCTTCCTGACTCAGGAAGCTGTTAAGAAGATTGAGGAGGTACTCGCATAATGGAAGCACGTGACATCCTCATTAAACCGATCGTGACTGAAAAGTCCACAGCTCTCATGGAGGAACGCAAGTACACATTCTGTGTGCCGCTTTCCGCGACAAAGATCCAGATCCGTCAGGCTGTAGAACAGATCTTCAAAGTAAAAGTTCAGGCTGTGAATACCATGCGTTATGAAGGCAAGATGAAACGTCTGGGCCGGACCCAGGGTCGTCGCAGTGATTGGAAGAAAGCAGTCGTTACCCTTAAACCGGGCGAAACGATTGAGCTCTTCGAAGCGTAAAGGAGGAGTAATAATAAATGGCTTATAAATCATTTAAACCGTACACTCCCGGACGCCGTCAGATGACCGTTTCCACCTTTGAGGAAATTACAACAGACAGACCGGAAAAATCCCTTCTGGCTCCTGTTCATAATCATGGCGGTCGTAATGGCTCCGGTAAAATGACAGTTCGCCACCAGGGCGGCGGTCGTAAACGTCAGTACAGACTGATCGATTTCAAGAGAGATAAAGATAACATTCCGGCAACTGTTGCTACGATCGAATACGATCCGAACCGTACCTGCCGTATCGCTCTGCTGCACTATGCAGATGGCGAAAAACGCTACATCCTCGCTCCTAAGGGACTGAAGGTTGGCGACCAGGTCGTAAGCGGACCAGAATCCGATATCAAAGTCGGCAACTGCCTGCCTTTCACCAACATTCCTCTCGGTACCATCGTTCATAACGTTGAACTGAAGATCGGCAAGGGCGGCCAGATGGTTCGTTCTGCTGGCGCTTCCGCTCAGCTGATGGCTAAGGAAGGCGACTATGCTCTGCTGCGTCTGCCATCCGGCGAACTGAGAAGAGTACACATTTGCTGCCGTGCAACCATCGGAACCATCGGCAACGAAGATCATGAAAACATTACACTCGGCAAGGCCGGAAGAAACCGCTGGCTCGGCGTTCGTCCTGCTAACCGCGGCGTTTCCATGAACCCGAACGATCATCCGCATGGCGGCGGCGAGGGTAAATCTCCTGTCGGACGTAAGCGTCCTGTTACACCCTGGGGTAAACCTGCTTACGGCGTAAAGACCAGGGACAACAGAAAAGCGTCTACTAAACTGATTGTTAAGAGACGTAAGTAAGATAAGGAGGAGTAAAATTGTCCAGATCCGTTAAAAAAGGCCCGTTCGTCGCTTTCTCTCTGGAAAAGAAGATCAACGCGCTGAACGAGACTAAAGAACAGAAAATCATCAAGACCTGGTCCCGTGCATCTACAATCCTGCCGAGTTTCGTTGGACACACAATCGCTGTTCACGACGGCAGAAAGCACGTACCGGTTTACATCACTGAAGATATGGTCGGCCATAAGCTTGGCGAATTCGCTCCGACCCGTACTTTCAAAGGCCATAACAAGACCGATAAGGCGAAATAAGGGAGGAAACAAATGGAAGTTCAGGCAATATCTAGAAATATCCGTATTTCTCCCCGTAAGGTTCGCATCGTAGCCAACCTTATCCGCGGCAAGAAAGCGGGAGAAGCCATTTCTATTCTGCACAACACTCCAAAAGTTGCTTCTAAGATCATTGAAAAATGCCTGAGAAGCGCTATGGCAAATGCAGAAAACAACAACAACATGAACATTGATAATCTCTACATCTCCACAATTTTTGTAGATGCAGGCCCGATTATGAAGAGAGTGCATCCACGCTCCCGTGGACAGGCTTTCGGGATTATGAAACGTACCAGTACACTGACGGTAAAAGTTTTTGAAAAAGAATAGTCGAAGGAGGGAAACGTTTTGGGTCAGAAAGTTAATCCGCATGGAATGCGTGTAGGCGTGATCGATGACTGGGATTCCAAATGGTTTGCAGAAAAAGATTATGCTGCACTGCTTGTGGAAGATGCCAAAATCCGCCAGTTTTTAAAGAAGCACCTGTTTGCTGCAGGAATCTCCAAGATTGGCATTAAACGCGTAGGCAATCGCGTTAAGATTGCTATTTACACAGCTAAGCCGGGTATGGTAATCGGCCGCGGCGGCACAGGTATTGAGGACATTAAGAAAGCCCTCGCTGTTGTTACCGACAAAGATGTCGATATCGATATCCTCGAAATCAGATCCGTAGATATGAGCGCTATCCTGGTTGGCGAAAACATCGCTTCCCAGCTTGAAAGACGTATCGGCTTCCGCCGCGCTGTTAAACAGGCAGTTGGCAGAACCATGCGTGCAGGCGCTAAGGGTATCAAGGTAACCGTTTCCGGTCGTCTCGGCGGCGCAGAAATCGCTCGTTCCGAAAGCTACCGTGAAGGTTCCATTCCGCTTCAGACTCTGAGAGCCAACATTGATTACGGCGTAACAACCGCTCACACCACCTATGGTGCAATCGGCATCAAAGTCTGGATCTACAAAGGCGAACTCGCTCCTGGCGAAGTCGTTGAAGAAAACGAAAACGTTCGTACCAATAAAGACCGCGGCAACAACCGCCATGAAGGCAACAGAAGAGGCGGCCGTCGTGGTGATCGCAGAGACCGCAGACCGAAAAACTCTGAAAGGAGTGATTCCTGATGTTAATTCCGAAGCGTACTAAATATCGCAAGCAGTTCCGCGGCCGTATGAAAGGCAAGGAACATCGCGGCAACACCGTTACTTACGGTGAATTCGGCCTGGTAGCAACTGAACCGTCCTGGATCACAAGCCGCCAGATTGAAGCAGCACGTATTGCCATGACCCGTTACACAAAGCGCGGCGGCAAAGTATGGATCAAGATTTTCCCGGACAAACCAGTAACCGCTAAGCCGATCGGCACCCGTCAGGGTTCCGGTAAAGGCGCCGTAGAATACTGGGTGGCAGTCGTAAGACCTGGCCGCGTTATGTTCGAAATGGGCGGCATCCCGGTGGAAACTGCAAAGGAAGCAATGCGCCTTGCAAGCCACAAACTGCCGATCAAGACAAAATTTTTAGTTAAAGGTCAAGAAGTGGCAGGTGAATAAAATGAAGGTCAATGAAATTCGTAACCTGAGCACTGCCGAAATGAATGAAAAGGTTGCCGGCTTAAAGGAAGAACTGTTTAACCTCCGTTTTCAGCTCGCTACAGGACAGCTCGAAAATCCGATGCGTATTCACGAAGTGAAGAAAACCATCGCTAGAATCAAGACTGTTCAGCGCGAAGAAGAGCTGAAGGCTGCCAAGAAGGCATAACAGTTAATCCAAAAGGAGGATCTCAACGTGGCAGAAGAAAGAAAGTTGCGCAAAGTGCGCCAGGGAATTGTTGTCAGCGATAAGATGGACAAAACTGTCGTCGTTGCTGTAGAACGTAAAGTTCCCCATAAGCTGTACAAAAAATCTATTAATACCACAACAAAGTTCAAAGCGCATGACGAAAACAACGAATGCCGTGTCGGTGATACCGTACGCATCGTCGAAACCCGCCCGCTGTCTCATGACAAGCGTTGGAGAGTTGAGAAGATCGTTGCCCGTCAGAACTAATATAGAAAGTTGAATATAGGAGGAAAGGCACGATGATTCAGCAGGAAAGCAGACTCAACGTTGCGGATAATACCGGTGCTAAGAACGTCCTGGTTATTAAAGTCCTGGGCGGTTCCTTCCGTAGAAGCGGCAATATCGGCGATATTGTAGTTTGTACGGTCAAAGATGCAACCCCCGGCGGCGTTGTTAAGAAGGGCCAGGTAGTTAAAGCTGTTGTGGTTCGTTCCGTTAACGGCGTAAGCCGCAAAGATGGTTCCCACATTCGTTTCGATGAAAACGCAGTTGTTATTATTAAAGACGACAAGAGCCCGGTAGGAACACGTATTTTTGGACCGGTAGCAAGAGAACTCCGTGAAAAAGATTTCATGAAGATCGTTTCCCTCGCTCCCGAAGTGCTCTAATAGGGGAGGCAAAGTATGAGTCAGAAACTGCATGTGAAGACCGGCGATACCGTAGTAGTAATCTCCGGCAAAGATAAAGGCAAGCAGGGCAAGATCAAAGCTGCTATGCCGAAAGACGGTCGTGTTGTTGTCGAAGGCATCAACATGATCAAAAGACACACAAAACCGACCCAGGCTAATCCAAGGGGCGGAATTATTGAAAAAGAAGCTCCGATTTACGCTTCCAAAGTTATGCTTCTGGATCCGGAAACAAAGAAACCGACCCGCGTAAAGAAAGTTCAGCAGAATGACGGAACTTTCGTCAGAGCAGCTGTAAAAAGCGGCGCTATTATTGACAAGGCTTAAGCGGGAAGGAGGATAACAAGTGTCCAGATTACATGATTTTTATACTGAGCAGGTCAGAGATTCCCTGCGTGAAAAGTTCGGCTACAAGAATGGCATGGAAATTCCGAAACTGGAAAAGATTGTCATCAACATCGGTGTAGGCGAAGCTACTGAAAACAGCAAGGCTGTAGACGCAGCAGCAAACGACCTGGCAGCAATTACCGGCCAGCGTCCGATGATCTGCAAAGCTCACAAGTCCCTGGCTGCATGGAAAATCCGTGAAGGTATGCCCCTGGGCTGCAAAGTTACCCTTCGCGGGGAAAAGATGTATGAATTCCTTGATCGTCTGATCAACATCGCTCTTCCGCGCGTACGTGACTTCCGCGGCATCAGCGACACCAGCTTCGACGGACGCGGAAACTATGCTTTCGGCGTTAAAGAACAGCTGATTTTCCCGGAAGTTGATTACGAAAAAATCGACCGTATCCGCGGAATGGATATCATTGTAGTAACCACGGCTAAGACTGATGAAGAAGCTCGTGAACTTCTGAAGCAGTTCGGCATGCCGTTCAAGAAATAAGCAGGAGGACAATATGGCAAAGAAGTCTATGTTGGAACGCGAGAAGAAAAGAGAACTCGCAGTTCAGAAATACGCAGCCAAACGTCAGGCACTGAAAGAAGCTGGCGACTGGGAAGCTCTTAGCAAGCTTCCGCGCAATGCTTCCCCAACACGTCTGCACAATCGCTGCAAACTGACCGGCCGTCCCCACGGCTTTATGCGTAAATTCGGAATTTGCCGCAACCAGTTCCGTGATTTGGCTTACCGCGGAGAAATTCCGGGCATTAAGAAAGCCAGCTGGTAAATTTCGGGAGGAGGATTAAACAATGGTAACAACCGATCCAATTGCGGATATGCTTACCCGTATTCGTAATGCGAACGATGCATATCATGCAACGGTAGATATGCCTGCTTCTAAAATGAAGGCAGCTGTGCTTACAATTTTAAAAGATGAAGGCTTTGTAAAGAACGTAGAACAGGTTGAAGTGGAAAACCATCCGACACTGCGCGTTTGTCTGAAATACGGCGCAAACCGTGAAAAGGTTATCAAAGGCCTGAAGAGAATTTCCAAACCTGGTCTGAGAGTATATGCAAACAAGGAAGAACTGCCGAAGGTTCTCGGCGGTCTCGGAATTGCAATCATTTCCACATCCAAGGGCGTCATGACCGACAAAGCAGCTCGTAAAGCTGGCCTCGGCGGCGAAGTTCTTGCGTTTGTCTGGTAATCAGTAGGAGGAATAATATGTCACGTATTGGCAAAAAACCTATTACGGTTCCGGCAGGTGTGGAAGTCAAGTTTGATGGCCATACCGTCACCGTAAAAGGTCCGAAGGGCACATTAACCCGTAAACTGAATGAAGAAATCGATTTCAAAATGGAAGGCAACGAAATCATCGTTTCCCGTCCGAATGATGAAATCAAAAACCGCTCCCTGCACGGTCTGAACCGTACACTGTTGCACAACATGATTCTCGGCGTAACCGAAGGATTCTCCAAGAAACTGGAAATCCAGGGCGTCGGCTACAATGCACAGATGCAGGGAACAAACCTGAAACTGGCTCTGGGCTTCTCCCATCCGGTTATCGTAACCCCGCCGGAAGGCATTACAATTACAACCCCGTCTTCTGTTGTTATCGTGGTATCTGGCTGCGATAAGGAAAAGGTTGGCCAGGTTGCGGCTGAAATCCGCGCTTGGAGACAGCCTGAACCTTACAAAGGCAAGGGTATCCGTTATTCCGGTGAATACGTACGCCGTAAGGCTGGTAAGACCGGCGCAACAAAGTAAGACAGGAGGTAAAATAATATGCGTAAAAATGCAACCAGAAATGCGGTTATCCGCCGCCATCTGCGTCTTCGTAAGAAAATCTCCGGTACTGCAGCTTGCCCGCGTCTTAATGTATTCCGTTCCCTCGGAAACATCTATGCACAGGTTATTGATGATGAAGCTGGCGTAACACTCGTATCGGCTAATACCTTAGATAAGGAAATCAAGGCTGAATTCCCATACGGCGGCAACGTTGATGCAGCTAAGGCTGTAGGCGTTCTCGTCGGCAAGAGAGCTCTTGAAAAAGGAATTGAAACAGTCGTGTTCGACCGCGGCGGTTATATCTATCACGGAAGAGTCCAGGCTTTGGCTGAAGGCGCTCGTGAAGCCGGATTGAAATTTTAAGGTAGAAGGAGAAGACACATGCCAAGATTTGAAAAACAGGAATCCGACTTACAGGAAAACGTTGTTTTCATCAACCGCGTTGCTAAAGTCGTTAAAGGCGGCCGTCGTTTTTCCTTTGCAGCTGTTGTCGTAGTCGGCGATGGCAAAGGTAAGGTCGGTGCAGGCCTCGGCAAAGCAGCTGAAGTTCCTGAAGCGATTCGTAAAGGCGTCGAAGATGCTAAAAAGAACATGATCACTGTCGCTCTGAAGAACGGCACAATCCCCCATCCGATGCTCGGCGTTTATGGCGCTGGCAAAGTTGTCATGAAACCGGCTGCTGAAGGTACCGGCGTCAAGGCAGGCGGCCCGGTTCGTGCCGTCCTCGCTATGGCAGGCATCAGAAACATTCTGACCAAGTCTCTCGGTTCCTCTAACCCGATCAACATGGTAAGAGCAACCCTGGACGGTCTCTCCAAGCTCGAAAATGCAGAGACTGTTGCAGCCCTCCGCGGCAAGAGTTTGGACGAAATTTATAACTAAGGGGGCCCCTCATGAAAGTTATTGTTACTCTGAAGAAAAGCGTGATTGGCTCCAGACCGGAACATATCGCTACTATTAAGGCGCTGGGACTTCATAAGACCCACTCCTCCGTAGAAAAAGAACTTACCCCGCAGATTAAGGGCATGATTCACTCTGTCCGTCATCTTGTAGACTGCAAAGAAATTGCAGAATAATTGAGAAGGAGGTGCACTAATGAAACTGCATGAACTGAAACCTGCAGAAGGTTCTACTTCTGCTCGCCGCCGCGTAGGCCGTGGCCTGGGAAGCGGAATGGGTAAAACAGCTACCCGTGGTACCAAGGGTCAGCACGCTAGAACCGGCGGCGGCACACATCCGGGATTTGAAGGCGGCCAGCTTCCACTGTATCGCCGTCTCCCGAAACGCGGCTTTAAAAATGTCCTTGCAAAAGAATATGCTGTAGTCAATGTAGAAACGCTCAATCGTTTCGATGACAACGCTGTTGTTGATCCGGCTGCTCTCGTTGAAGCAGGTATTCTGAAAAACGTTCTCGATGGTGTACGTATTCTGGGAAACGGTGAACTCACAAAAGCTCTGACCGTTAGAGCTCAGGGATTTACTAAGGGCGCTCAGCAGAAAATCGAAGCAGCAGGTGGAAAAGTAGAGGTGATCTGATATGGGATCTGTGATCGCAAATATTTTTGCTAACAAAGAACTCAAAGATCGCATACTGTTCACATTCTTGATGTTCGTCATCTTCCGTCTCGGGGTTCATATCCCGGTACCGGGAGTTGACGCTTCCGTCATTGAAAGCCTGTTCACATCTGGAAACCTCTTCGGCTTCCTGGATTTGTTCTCGGGCGGCGCGCTCAGCAAATTCTCCATATTTGCCATGAGTATCACGCCGTACATCAACTCATCCATTATCATGCAGCTCCTGACTGCCGTCATTCCTACTCTCGAAGAGTGGAGAAAAGACGGACAGGAAGGTTACAAGAGAATACAGAAGGTCACAAGATACTTCACTGTATTCCTTGCAGCCGTTCAGGCATTCGGCATGACGTACGCCCTCCGTATCAACAATGCACTTGTTGACAACAGCTGGCTGTACTTTACATTCGTTGTAGTCGTCCTCATTGCTGGCACCTGCCTCCTGATGTGGATCGGCGAAAAAATTACGGAACACGGAATCGGCAATGGCATCTCGCTGATCATCTTCTGCGGTATCGTAGCCCGCTTCCCGCAGGCTATCTCCACCGTTATTGATTATCTGCAGGTCGGCACCATTTCCCCGTTCCAGCTGCTCCTGTTTTTCGTCATTGCACTGGCTATGATCCTCATGGTCATTGAAATCAACGAAGGACAGCGCAGAATCTCCATCCAGTACGCTAAGCGTGTCATCGGCCGCAGAATGTACGGCGGTCACTCCACCTATTTACCTCTCAAGGTCAATCAGGCTGGCGTTATCCCGATCATCTTTGCTTCCTCGATTCTCATGCTTCCCGTAACTCTTGCACAGTTCGTCCATATCGGATGGGTGCAGGCAGTAGGAAACTTCTTCGGATGGGGCACCTGGCCAAATACCATCTGCTATGGCATTCTGATTTTTATCTTCACGTACTTCTATACGGCCATCTCGGTCAATATCAAGGAACTGGCAGATAACATGAAGAAGTATGGCGGTTTCATCCCGGGCATCCGTCCTGGCGAACCGACCATGATGTACATTGACAGAGTATTATCCAGAATCACCTTGACTGGTGCGGTATTCCTGGCATTCATTGCTATCCTTCCGAACTTCATCGGAAACATCACCGGCATTCAGGGCGTCTACTTCGGTGGTACGTCACTCCTGATTATCGTCGGCGTCGCACTGGATACCATGAGACAGGCACAGTCCTATATGGTGACAAGAAACTATCAAGGCTTTATTAAATAAGGAGTAGGGATATGTATATCTTATTAATGGGACCTCCAGGCGCCGGCAAAGGCACCCAGGCGGAAAAGCTCATTCGTGAATACGGCATCCCCCAGATTTCCACCGGCGACATGTTCCGTGCTGCTGTGAAATCTGGAACGGCTCTTGGCAAAGAAGCTAAAAGCTATATGGACAAGGGAGCCCTTGTACCGGACAGCGTAACAGTGGGTATCGTCAAAGAAAGACTCGCTCAGGATGACTGCAAAAAAGGCTGGATCCTGGACGGCTTCCCGAGAACCACTGCCCAGGCTTCCGCTCTGGATGCGATCCTTCATGACCTTGGCATTCAGCTGACGGCAGTGCTCGACTTCAACGTCAACAGGGACGACCTGGTGAAGAGAGTCAGCGGCCGTCTTGTTTGCCGTCAGTGCGGCGCTTCCTTCCACAAGGAATTCCGCCCGCCGAAACAGGAAGGCGTCTGCGATAACTGCGGCGGCGAACTGTATCAGCGCGCTGATGATAATGAGGTGACCGTCAGAGAACGTCTGGCAGTCTATGATACATCCACAAAACCTCTGATCGATTACTACAAAGTAAGCGGCCGTTATTACGAAATCAACGGAGATCAGTCCATGGACAAGGTATTCGCCGACGTCCAGGCTGCGCTTAAGAAGGCATCCGAATGATTACGATTTATACGCCGGAAGAAGTAGAGAAGATTGCCGCAGCCGGGAGACTGACTGCGGATACACTCTCTATGCTTGAGAAAGAGGTTAAGCCGGGAATCAGCACGTTGGAGCTTGATGAAATGGCTGAAAAATTTATCAGAGACAGAGGCGGCATCCCGAGCTGCAAAGGCTATGAAGGATATCCGGCAACACTTTGCACCTCTGTTAACGATACTGTTGTCCATGGAATACCATCTGCGAGAAAAATTTTAAAAAAAGGTGATACTATTTCTCTCGATCTTGTGGTAGAATTGAATGGTTACATGGGTGATTCCTGTATCACCGTTCCAGTAGGACACACAAACAAGAAAAACCTCCAGCTCATTAAGGCCACGGAAGGTGCGCTTTTCGCAGGCATCAAACAGGCAGTTATAGGGAATACTGTAGGCGACATCGGACATGCGGTGGAAAGCTATGTCAAGCCATACGGATACGGCGTCCTGCGTGAATACGTGGGCCACGGCATCGGCATCGGCATGCATGAAGACCCGGAAGTACCGAACTACGGCACCCCGGGACACGGACCGCGTCTCGAAGAAGGTATGTGTATCTGTATCGAGCCTATGATCACCATGGGCAGCCCAGACATCATCACACTGCGTGACGGATGGGGCGTAGTGACCGCAGACGGACTTCCGTCCGCACACATCGAACACACCATTACCATTACCAAAGATGGTCCGAGAATTCTTACGCTGCGTAATTGATTCCATCATTATTACCGGCGGACAGCATATGATAAGCCAAAGGAGGCTCGCATGAGCAAGGCAGACGTTATTGAAGTAGAAGGCAGAGTAGTAGAAAAACTTCCAAACGCCATGTTCCGTGTTAAACTGGAAAACGGCGGCCATATTGTACTGGCTACTATTTCCGGAAAGATGCGTATGAATTTCATCCGTATACTGCCCGGAGACAAGGTAACAGTGGAATTGACGCCCTATGATTTAGAGCACGGCAGGATTACCTATCGTTACAAGTAAGTAAGGAGGAACCAAGATGAAGGTCAGACCGTCCGTTAAAAAGATGTGCGACAAATGCAAGATCATCAAACGCAAAGGCCGCGTAATGGTTATTTGTGAAAATCCGAAACATAAGCAGAGACAAGGTTAATTAAAAGGAGGTTAAAGAGTAGATGGCACGTATAGCTGGTGTAGACTTACCAAGAGATAAGCGCGTTGAGATCGGCTTAACTTATATTTATGGAATTGGCCCCACTCTTTCCAAAGACATTCTTAGCAAGGCAGAAATCAATCCTGATACCCGTGTAAGAGATCTGACAGAAGATGAAGTTGCTAAGATCCGCAACGTACTCGCAGATTACAAAGTAGAAGGGGATCTCCGTAGAGAAGAATCTCTCAACATTAAACGTTTGGTTGAAATCGGTTCCTATAGAGGAAGACGTCATCGTGCAGGACTCCCGACTCGTGGACAGCGCACAAAGACCAATGCCCGCACACGCAAGGGCCCGAAGAAGACGATCGCAGGCAAGAAGACTGCGACCAAGAAATAATGTTGAAGGAGGGATAACATGGCTACGGTAAAAAGCAAAGCAAAAAGAAAAGAAAGAAAACATGTAGAATCCGGTGCAGCTCATATTCGTTCTACTTTCAACAACACGATCGTAACGATTACTGATTCCAACGGCAATACCATTGCCTGGGCATCCGCTGGCGGACTTGGATTCAAAGGATCTCGTAAGAGCACACCATTTGCAGCTCAGATGGCAGCTGAACAGGCAGCCAAAGTTGCAATTGATCAGGGTATGCGTTCGGCAGACGTATTCGTCAAGGGTCCGGGCGCTGGCCGTGAAGCGGCCATTCGTGCACTGCAGGTTGCAGGAATCGAAGTCAGCAGCATTAAGGACGTTACACCGATTCCGCATAATGGCTGCCGTCCTCCAAAACGCAGAAGAGTATAAGGATAATCCCTTTGCGTATCATTTTGGCGCTGCAAGGCGCAGAAGGAGGACTTTCGGATGATCGAAAATACAAGCTTCACAATTAAGACTGTTGAACTCAGTGATGACAAACGTCATGGCGTGTTCGAATGCGAACCTCTCGAAAGAGGGTATGGTATCACTCTGGGAAACAGCCTCAGACGCGTGTTGCTTTCATCTTTAGACGGTGTGGCTATTACGTCTATCAAAATCGACGGCGTGCTTCATGAATTTTCCACTATAAACGGCGTCAGAGAAGATGTAACAGATATGATTCTGAATCTGAAGAAAATCCGTTTCATCGCTCATGATGAAGCGACTTTCCCAATCACAGTCAGAATCGATATTACTAAAGAAGGTATTTTCCATGCCGGCGATATGGAATTACCGGCTGAAATAGATGTTCTCAATACGGAACTCCCGATTTGCACACTTGACGCAGATGCTCATCTCGGAATGGAAATGACCATCAACCGTGGGCATGGGTATGTTCCATTTTCGAAGAACAAAAGGGATGACGTCGTTATCGGCGTAATCCCGATCGACTCCATTTATTCTCCTGTCATTAAATGCAACTACCTCGTCAGCGATACCCGCGTAGGCAATGAAATGGACTACGACAAGCTGACACTGGAACTGGACACCGATGGTTCTGTCCAGGCAGACGATGCAGTAGCAACGGCTGCCAAGATCCTCATCAGCTGCTTTGAAAACTTCAGCAAGATCGGCATCAGCCAGGCTGGCACCGATATCGTCAAAGACGATGCTGCTGAAGCAGAAGCAGAACCTGATCAGGATAAAGTCAACGAAGATGCCGTAAGGGATCTCCCGATTGACGAACTCGAACTGTCCGTCCGTGCATTTAACTGCCTGAAGAGAGCAGAGATCAACACGATCGGCGAACTTACAGACAAGACAGAGGATGAATTGACCCGTGTACGCAACCTTGGGAAGAAATCCGTCGATGAAATCAAGGAGAAACTCTCCAACTTCAGAGAACACGGACTTCACCTGAAAGATTCCAAGGATTGATATAGTTATAGGAGGAAAGAAATGGCTCGTAGTAGATTGAGAAGAGTCAGCGGCGCTCGTAAGGCACTGCTGCGCAGTCTCGTAACCGCTCTTTTCCAGCATGGCAGCATCGTTACAACCGAAGCTAAAGCCAAGGAACTTCGCCACGTAGCAGACAAGATGATCTCCCTCGCTAAGAGAGGCGATCTCCACGCTCGTCGTCAGGCTGAAGCTTTCGTAATGGACAAAGACGTTACAAAGAAACTGTTTGATGAAATTGCAAAGAAATATACCGAACGCAACGGTGGTTACACCACCATGGCAAAACTCGAAGCTCGCCAGGGCGACAACGCTCCCCAGGTTCTGATTGCACTTGTCGACTAATTCGGTTCAAGAAAACCGCGGAAATCTCCGCGGTTTTCTTATTGGGAAAATAGGAATGTCAAATCACTCTGAAAATGGTACAATAGCAGTGTACGTATATCGAAGACTGGCGGAGAAATCCGCTTTTAAAGGAGCACAACCATGGCAATGAATTTTGATATCCCTGACATCACTGAAAACGGCGAAAAAGCGGCCGCAGGCGGACAGAGAAGGAACCCAGAAGAATAGGGGCTCTTCGCCTTGGAGACACGCTGAGAGCCGTTTCCCGTCATTATACAGCGACACTGGAGAACAAGGACGAAGATAAGGAAGCAGAATTCTATTCCCTGTCAGAAGGAGAAGAAAAAGCATCCTTCTACGGGATGGACGTATCCGTCACCGGCATCTGCATCAGAAAGAAGAAGGTCGCTGCCATTTACGTTGAAATGCCGACAAAGGACCGCGATGATTTCATAAAGAAACTGGAAGAAGCAGAAGGCAGCGCAGAACATGCCAACAACATGGACATCTTTGCTGATACAGTCACTTCCATTTTCATCACCATCCCTGCCAAAGGAGATTCCTCCTTCACGACAGCCCTCATGGACAGCGCGGAAGTGAAAGCCCTTTCTGACAACGAAGCCATCAAGGCAAAAGAAGAAGCCAAGAAGGGCGGCCTCCGCCACCGCATCTGGAAGACATACTTCGATCCTGTCGGACGCATCAGCAGAAAAGCATACCTGCCAAAGATGCTCATGGTAGGAGCACCGGCAGCCTTCCTCTTTGCGCTTACCTGCTTCAAGCCGGAGCTCTTCGTAGGGGAAACAAACTTCTTCATTGCATCCTTCCTGATATTGGGGACACTCTGCTTCATTTCTCTCATCAGCCTTGGCATGAGAAGACTGTCGGATATCGGCAAATCCCATCTGTATTACTGGGCATTCTTTGCTCTTCTCTTCGTCATTCATCAGGCAGGGGAAGAATTCTTAGGATCCCAGCTCAATGCGACGCGCCTCATTGCTGTCATCTTCATGCTCGTCGTCATCCTTCTGGCATTCATACCGGGCGATCCCAAGAGAAACAAGTACGGTCCTGTACCGAAAGAATAATCATATAAACCAAAAACGTCTGTGGAAATGATAGCTCATTTCCATAGACGTTTTTTTGGAATATGCAGACAGACGATGACCTGACATAAACGTTGGCTTTTAGATGAAAATAGGAAGCGGATCATACTACAGAAACAGTACAACAAAGAACCATACAACCTCGCTTCGCTCGAGGTAATTAACCCCTTTCGGCGCATGCGCGCCACTTTCCCCTGACGGGGACAGCTTCGCAAGGAATAAAAGAAAGAGCTAAGCTCTTATTTGTTTCGAACCTTTTGAATCCAATTCTATACCATACGCCCTTCCCAGTGGGCGCATTTGCCGCATTTCCACTGCTGCTTCATTCATGCATAAAAAAAGAGCTCCGCGATTGCGGAGCTTTGTTTTTGGTGGAGGCGGTGCCCGGAGTTGAACACGGGGATAAAGGCCTTGCGGGGCCCACGCCTTAGCGCTTGGCTACACCGCCATAAGAAACTGTTCTAAGTATATCGCGCTTTTTCGAAAAAGTAAAGGGGATGTGACAAAATTCATCCCAACAAAAAGGGCTCTGCCCCGGATCATTTGGTCCGGGGCAGAGCCCTTTTTGTTATAATTTTTTTGCAATGAAAAATAACAACACTAGCAATCATTTTACCGCAGAACAAGGCATTTTGCCAATGTTTCCCTCTGAGATTCTCAATGTCGATGATCCTGTTTTAATGTATGACAGATTTATGGAGGAAATCGATCTTAAAAAGTACCTTCGTTACATACCGACGCGTGGCGCTGGCAGACCCAGGTATAATCCCGTCAACATGCTTAAAACGATCATCTATGGTTTCGCAGAAGAAGGATATTGCTCTTTTAGAAAACTTGAAGATAATTGCAGGGTTAACATCAGATATATGTACCTGATGAATTATGAAGCCCCATCCTATCGGACATTCTGTCATTTCGTGAAGGGGCTTTCTTAAGTATTCTCTCAAAGGATATCTTTTATTCAATTACGAAAGAACTCTGCGGCAAACTCAACGTGGATTTGCAGCATATATATATTGACGGTTCCAAGTTTGAAGCGAACGCAAATAAATACAGCTGGGTATGGAAGAAATCCGCTGAAAAATCCCGCTACAAGCTTTTTGCCAAGATTACCAGCCTTTTTGAGTTACTCAATGATGATCTTAAGTATGACCATATGAGTGTAAACATCAATACAGAATACGCTCCGGACTATCTGCGTCTGGTATTGGATAAATTAAAAGAAATCTGGCAGATTGATGAGACGGCCTTTATTCATGGAAGCGGGCATCGCAAGTCCGATCATCAACGCAAGTATGAGCAGCTTAAGGCATATACATCAAAACTTGAAGAATATGTTGAGAAGATACAGATATGCGGTACTTCCAGAAACAGTTACTCGAAGACCGATACGGATGCAACATTCATGCGAATCAAGTCGGACTACATGGGAAATGATCAGCTTCTGCCTGCATACAATGTCCAAATAGGTGTTGCCGATGAATTTATTGCCGTAATTGATGTTAACCAGTATCGTTCAGATATGGATTGCTTCGTACCGCTGATGGAGGAATTTTACGAAGTCTATGGGGCTTATCCTAAGTATCCTGTGGCAGATGCAGGATATAGATCTTTCAACAATTACATCTATTGCGAGCAGCACGGTATGGAAAAGTATATGAAATTCCCCATGTACAAGAAAGAAACGAAAGACAAGAAATACCATACCAATCCGTTTCGGCCAATAAACTTTAGAGTTGATGAGAATGGAACCATCCGTTGTCCAAATGACAGGGCTTTCAAATTTATCTATAGACATCTGGTCAGAGGGAACTTATACGGCAGGCAGGAGAAAGTATTTGAATGCGAAGACTGCCAAGGATGCCCGCTGGCAGAGCAATGTAAAAAGACCCCGAAGAACAAAAAGAATCTCATTGAGCAGAGAACGGAATAACATGTACCAGGAGGTTCAGGATAATCTGGAAAGCATCCATGGAGCCCTGCTAAGAATGAACCGGTCAATCCAGGCTGAAGGAACTTTTGGAATCATGAAACATGACAGATGGTACAAAAGAATCGTCAGAAAAAAGATAGATTCTGTAAAAGCCGAGTTATACCTGGTAGCACTTGGCTATAATTTAAGGAAATACATCACAAAAATAATGCGTATAAGGATTGCCGCCTAAGACAATATAATTAAAAGTCTTATGGGGGTAAGGGGGCTTACGCATATTTTTACGTAAAAGGCTTACAGCAGAGCTAAAAATGATGAAATAAAGACGCAAAAAAGAGGCTGCAACAAAATGATTAACCATTTTGTCACAGCCCCCTTTTGATATACATAAATCACTATTTGTAATTGACAGGCTGGATGGTTTTATGCTCATCAGAGACCCAGATGGTATAGGCGCCAGGGACCTGGATGCTGTAGGCATTCTCGCGGTCTGTGTATTCCTTAACGAACGGATCGTCCTCTTTCTTCTGTACGATCATGACGCTGTCAGGGCTGACCAGGAGTGTTTCGTAGGACATGAACGGCATGACGTTCTTGGCATGCCAGGAAAGGCCGCCCGGTTCGAGGTCGTCGATCTCATCTCTCGGGACTGCTCTGTAAATATCCTTTCCGCTGTAGAAGACGGAAGACGTACGGTAGTCACCAACGAAGGCAATGGGGGTTTCGCCTGTATTCATGTGTTTTAAAGCGAGTCCGACTTCCTTGCCGGAGTGCTTCAGCATGATGGAAGGCGCTGCCAGGAAGGTGAGGGCGATGAGTACAACGAATGTGCAAAGCGCTGCTTTCTCGATGCGAAGAGAAATATTCTGGTAAAGGATGGCTGTCAGAATCGCCATGGAGAAGAGGGCGGGGAAGGTATATGTCGTGTACTTGGTGGCAATCAGTTCAAAGAAGACGAAGACGCCGAGCGCATAAAAGGCAAGGAGCTGGGTAGCGTCTTTGGCGCTCCTGAAGTCCAGTTTCCTTTTCTTCCATCTTTTGTAGAGGGAATAAGGAATGAAGATGCTCCAGGGAAGGAAGCCTACGAGGTAGACGATGATGTAGAAGTACCATGTATTATGGGACGGGTGCTCGGAAACCGTAGCGCGGAGGAAATTGTGGACACCGAGGAAATTCAGGATGAAATCATTCCCGTGGATATGCCACATGATGCCGTACCAGGGAGCTCCGATGAGAGCAAAGAGGATGAGGCCGGAAATCAGGTGGACATGGAGCATTTCACGGATGTCCTTCTTATAGAGAAGGAAGAGGACGCATCCAAGACCCGGGAGAAGGATTCCAATCGGTCCCTTTGTCAGTGTCGCAAAAGCGGCTGCCACATAGCAGAGGTAGTAGTACTTCCTGTTTTCTGCATATCCCAGATAGAAGAAGGCGACAGCAGCGCTCATGAAGAGGTAGAGCGTGGTATCCGTGATGACGGATTTGGAAAGAATCCATGTTTCTACGGAAACACCGAAGATCAGGGCGGAGAGCCAGCCGATCTTTTCTCCGTATACTTTTCTGGAGAACCAGTAAGTAAAGAGAAGGGACGCCGTGCCCATGATGGCAGCCGGGAGGCGCGCAGCTGCTTCGTTGAATCCGAAGACGGCAAAGGACGCTGCCAGTTCCCAGTAGTAGAAAATTGGCTTGTCATACCAGAAACGGCCGTAAATCTGAGGGGAAATCCAGTCGCCGGACAGGACCATCTCGCGGGCTGTTTCCGCATAATTGGCTTCTGCCGTATCCGTGACGGACAGAAGGTTGTTTCCTGCCAGATACAGGACAAGCGACAAGATGAGCAGCACCGCATAGGGATGACTGCGAATGAATTTGGACATGAAGCGCCTCCAAAGGATACAATTGCGGGCCGGTCAGGAGCGTATCATACGGCCGGTCACACGGAAAGAAAAAATAATCATCGCCATGGGAAAGGTCTTTCCGCACTCTTTCCCAAATTTTTCTATACCAAGCATACATGGCGGTCTTCAAGGAAATGACAAAAAATCTTAAACAAAAAATAAATAGGATAAAATGGAACTTGCATGAAGTTTTTTCCATGCGTATCATTAAGATAAGAAAGTCCATGAAAATGTTGGACTTCTGGAAAGAGGGATGGACATGACAATACGAATGAGGATGATTCTTTCCCACATACTGGTATGCGTGCTTCCTATCATCATGACGCTTTTCGTGCTTGCTTCATCCCTCGCGGGATTGATCCTGTATGCGAAGGCAGGCAACCATGTCATGCCGGAAAGCGATTATCAGTTTGATACGATCACAAGGGCGCTCAGCATGGATATTTTCCATACGATGCGCCATGGAGGGGATCCGCAGGATTTCCAGTGGCTCGTGGATATTGTGGACCCGGTGCAGACGTACGTGATCCTGACCCGTGACGGGGAAGTGATTTACGGATACGGCAATGAAGCGCTCAGGGGCGACATCATCCGCATGCGTCTGGGAATCAGGGATAATATTGGAATCGATAAGTCCAACAGCATTTTCAGCCTGACGGAAAACGGCAATTATGACTATATGGAGCGGCAGCTGATCCGCGGTCATGAGTATGACCTCTATGTCGCTGCGCGCCAGCCTGTCGGCAGGAATGACAATGCCATTGAAAAGGCTTTCCAGGAAGCAAATAAATTCGTCGGCATCTGCCTTGTGATTTTCATCCTCGGCACGAGCTGGTTCCTGTCCCGCTTCCTTATCAGAAGGATTGTCAATCCGCTGAAGGAATTAAAGAGAGGGTCTGAGGAAATCCAGGAAGGAAATCTGGATATTCATCTCCATTACGACAGGTTCGATGAATTCACGCCCGTCATGGTGGCGTTCAACCTGATGAGCGAGAAGCTGAAGGAGTCCCTTGAAGAAAGGGAGAAGGACGAGGAGAAGAGAAAAGAACTCATCGCAAGTATTTCCCATGATATAAGGACGCCTCTGACATCGATCCGCGCCTACGTCGAAGGGCTTCTGGACAATGTGGCCGATACGCCTGAAAGAAGGAAGAAGTACCTCCTTGTCATCCAGAAGAAGGCAGACGTCCTGGAGCGCATGATCGAGCAGCTGATGCTTCTGACGAAGATGGACGTCGGAGAGAAAGTCCTTCCGCAGGAATCCATCAATCTGTCGCATCTCACGAAGGAAATCATCGATGAGAACAAGATCAGCTGGGAGAAGAGCGGGGCTGAATTTGAAACGTTCCTGGAAGACAATGTTCCGATCAAGGGAAGCCATCTACTCCTGGAACGCATTATGGAAAACCTTGTGACGAACAGTCTGAAGTACAAGACAGAAGAGAAGGTCAAAATATTTGTGACCGTCAGGAAGGAAAAAGGCAGAGCCATATTCAATCTGGCGGATGACGGGCCGGGAGTTCCGGAAGAGGCGCTTGGGCGTCTTCTGGAAGCCTTCTACCGGACCGATAAGGCAAGGAGCAGGACGGAAAATGGCAGCGGGCTTGGCCTGGCCATCGTAAACCGTGCTGCGAGCCTCATGCATGGCGAGATAAAAGTAGAAAACAGAGAGCCGCACGGGCTTTCATTCACGATTTCATATCCATTGGAGGGGGACCATGACAAAGAGAATACTGATCGTTGAAGATGATGATGATATTGCTTCCATTGAGAAGGATTACCTTGAAGTCAGTGGCTACGAGGTGCATGTCGAGGAAGACGGCGCAAAGGGGCTTTCCGAAGCGCTGACGGGCATTTATGACCTTTTCCTCTTAGACGTCATGCTTCCTAACATGGACGGCTTTGAAATCTGCAGGAAGCTTCGCGACAAGACAGACAAGCCGATCATGCTCGTCACGGCAAAGAGGGAAGATATCGACAAGATCCGCGGCCTTGGCTATGGGGCGGACGACTACATCGCAAAGCCGTTTTCCCCGGGCGTCCTTGTCGCAAAGGTCAAGGCGCAGCTGGCGCAGTATGACCGTCTCAAGGGGACGAAGAAGGAAACAAAGCGCATCACGCTCGGCGACATCATGCTGGAACCGGATACGAGAAGAGTCTGGGTCGACGGCAAGGAAAAGGAACTTCCGAACAAGGAATTCCAGCTCCTTGAATTCCTGATGGAACATCCGGATGTCGTATTCAGCAGGGAATCCCTTTATACGCGCATCTGGGGCCTTGATTCCCTGGGAAATACGTCCACCGTGCCGGTCCATATCAACAGGCTTCGTGAAACCGTGGAAAAAGATCCGGCCAATCCACGTCACATCATCACCATCTGGGGCGTAGGATATAAATTCAAACCGTAAAAGACATTAATCAGAGGGCTGTGACGAAATGTACAATCATTTCGTTACAGCCTTTTACATTTTCGGCTTCCTGAAAAGAAACAGGGGGAGAAGTATCGAAATTTCTATGTGAATTCTTTTCTCGAAAGTAAAATCGTTGTATACTAAATGGTACAGTGATAGTTGATTCAGGTTTCATTCCTGGGAAAGGACGCGGGACCAGCCGGCCTAAATTTGTCAGGCTCTGCCCGTGCTTTTCGAGTGCATGAAAGCACTCTTTACATTCTGGAAAGAAAGGTTATTATGATACTACTTCAGATTCTGTGGGATGATATCCTGCCGCTCTTTGCCTTCATCGGGGCTGGGGTGTTTCTGGACAGCAAGTTCAAGATCGACATATCGACGTACAGCCGCCTGACGATCTGGGTCGTGCTGCCCTGTTTCATTTTTTACACGATGTACCGGTACCACTTCGAATCGGATGATCTTCTGATGATTCCTGCGGTGCTCATCCTTCTGGCGGTCATGTATTTCCTCTCGATGGGAATGGCGCATATGTTTCATCTGGGAGGGGCGGAAAAGGGCGCTTTTGAAGCCGTTTCCTCCTTCTCGAATGCCGGCCATATCGGAGCAGCTCTGGCTGTCATGATCTTCACGCATCCGCCCTTTGCTACGGAAGCTGGCAGCGCGCCGCATCTTGCTGAAGCCATGGGGACGATGGTTATCATCATGATTGTCATGAATATTGTCGTCAATACATTCGGCGCAGCGCTCATCAGAAGCCGCGGGTCGACGGTCAAGGAAGTCCTCTCCTTCATGGTGAAGATGCCGGCCCTCTATGCGGCCATCCTTGCCATCCTTGTCAGGAGCGCAGGCATCCATCTCGAGCATACCTTCCTCTGGCCGGTCCTCACGCATTTCAATGGCGCTTTTATCGTCCTTGTCACCGTCACGATCGGTCTTCAGCTTCACAGGAGCAAGCTCAGGAAGCCGGACCGTTTCATCCTTGCCACGTCTTTCAATAAGCTCATCCTCTGTCCGGCCATTGCATGGGGCGTCCTGACTCTCTTTGGCGGCGCCTTCAGCCCGATTGCTTCGCAGGTATTCTTCATCTGCGCAGCCGTCCCGTCTTCTATGGCGCTCATCATTTACGGCGTCGAATACGGTGAGGATGCAGGCCTTGTGACGCAGTCCGTTCTCTTCAGCACGGTTGCCGGCGCTCTGACGCTGACGTGCATGATTTACCTCGCGCGGGTTCTTTTCCCGCTGGCAGACTGAGGAGGGAACGATATGGCATTCTTACAGATCATTACAGACAACATCCTTCCGCTTCTCGTATTCGTGGCAATCGGATACCTCATGGACAGGAAATTCAATATGAACGTCGCATCGCTCACCAAGCTGACCTTCTACGTCGTCCTTCCATGCTTCATTTTCTACAGCATTTATGTCGCCAAATTCAATATGGCGATGTTCAACGTATTCCTTCTGGCATGCGCCCAGATGGCGGTCATTGCCATTTTTGCCTGGTTCGTCGGAACGCTGCGCGGCTTCTCACCGTCAAAAATAGAAGCTTTCAAGAACGGCACTATGTTTTCCAACAGCGGAAATATCGGCATTGCGCTGATTGCTCTTGTCTTCACGAATGCGCCCTACGTCATTGACGGCAAGACGCCCTACCTTGCGGAAGCACTGGCAGCAGCCACACTGATGCTCGTCGAAATGAACATGACGCTCAACACGATCGGCCTGTATCAGGCAGGCAAAGGGAGACTGACACCGAGAGACGCCCTTTCCGTCGTCTTCCACATGCCGGTCGTCTATACGCTGGCTCTTGTCTTCTTCATCAAGTACATCGGCTTTGATATGCGCGCGGCCTTCCTCTGGCCAGTACTTCAGAACTGCGCCTCGGCTCTTGTCGCCATCGTCATGATTGCCCTTGGCATGCAGATCCACAGGAGCAAGGTCTCCTTCGGGGATATCGACGCATGGCTCGGAAGCGGCATCCGCCTGATCTTTGCTCCGATTTCCGCGTACATCCTGATTCACGTATGGGGCTTCTTCGGCATCGAATTTTCGCAGGCCGTCAATCAGACGATTCTGATCATGTCGTCCGTTCCAGCCGCCGTCAATTCCGTCCTGTACGCTGTCGAATTCCAGAACTGCGAAGACTTTGCGACCGAGCTCGTCATGATGAGTACTTTCCTCTCCTGCATTACCATGACAGGAACCATCTTCGTAGCAAGACTTCTCTTCCCGATCTGAGGATAGGGATTCAATGAATAAGCATTAAAAAAAGATGTGCACCCATTGCGGTGGCACATCTTTTTTGTTGCTTTATTGCTTACAGTATCCCTTTCACGCGAAGTTTGATTCTCTCGAAGAAAGAAAGCTTTTCAAGGCAACGGATTCTGGCGGCGCGGACGATGTCCGTGACTTCCATCCGTTCTTCTTCGGAAAGAGGTCTTCCGGAGAAGCGGGCATGGATGAGGATGTCCAGCATCCTGTCGAAGTTTTCAAATCTCGGGTCGAGGGAAAGTTTCTTCATTTCTTCATACGATGCGTTTTCCGGGATACCTGCCCAGAGGGAGAGGCGGGAAATGTAGTCGAGAAGGTCGTTGAAGCCTTTCTTGTCCTTCACGGCGCGGTCAAGGATCTTCGGTACTCTTCTTATCTTCATGATCGGATAGAGGGAAAGGAGAAGGAAGAAAATGATGACCGGGATGATGACGGGAAGGAGGGAGGAACGAGGAGAAACCTGCTGGGCCTGTTTGGGAGCCGGCTGCTCTTTGGGCTGGGGCTGAGACTGGCTCTGCTGCTGTTGCTGCTGGTCCTTCTGTCCGTTATTATCAGGCATCGTTCCTTTGGAATCCTTCGGATCCGACGGTGCATCAGGGGCACCTGTGTTGTTCCTCTTCTTGTCTTCCGGATTCGGGAACGGGTTTTCTGCGCCTTCGATGCCAGGTGTCACTTCGCAGGGGCGCCAGCCGATGCCATCGACGTAGACTTCTGCCCATGCGTGGGCATGGCGGTCATTGACGCCAAGCTTGTGAAGGCCCTGCGGCGAAAGCGAAGCACCGTTGATTTCATTCTTATCGACGGAAAGGCCGGACACGTAGCGGGCAGGAATGCCTGACTCGCGGAGCATCATGACAGCGGCGGAAGCAAAGTAAGTACAGTAGCCTTCGCGGCTCTCCGTCAGGAAGTAGGAAATGAAATCCTTGCCTTCCGGTGTCTTTCCCGGGTGCGTCGTGTACTTGTAGTTCTTGGCAAAGAAGCGCTGGATCTGTTCGACGCGGGCGCGTTTCTCAGCCATCGTTGTGACCTTCGTCAGTCCTTCCACCTGTTTCAGGGCGGGTTTTACTTCATCCGGCACAGTCAGGTAGTGGGCATAGACGAAATTGCGGTAAAGCGCTTCGCCGTTTTCATATGTCCTGAGGTAGGCATCGCCTGTCCGTTCATTGTCATAGAAGGAAAGGACGGCGCCTTCCGGATAGTCCCAGACATAGGTGCTGTATGCTTTTCCTTCGCGGCTGACTGGCGCGCGGTCGTAATCAAAGAGAGGAGCGCCGAAGCTGGCATCATACGGGAGCAGGAAGTAGCGGCTCTTGTCGTAGACGGCATCGACGGCGAAGTCCTTCTTGAGGAGCGGCACCTTCACTCTTTCAGGCAGGTAGTTTTCAAGGCTTTGCGAAAGGGCAGGGCTTCTGGAAACGACTTCCATGAGCCATGCGCCCTGGTCGTACCATTCTCCCTGATTTCCCTTGAAAAGGGTAAGGACGTCGTCATAATCACCGGCCGGAAGTTCCTTCCACTGGTTGTCCTTATAGACGCTTCCATGCCAGCTCCTGAGGTACATGCGCTTCGTCGCGCCGACCGATTCGATATCGGCAATGATGCGGCCCGTGTAGCGCACGCCCTGTGTATCGCCCAGTTTCCCGGTGCCGGCTCCCTTCATCATGCCCGTGTAGGCATTGCCTGCGTAGAAGATCGGATCATAGGGATCCGTCATGGAGAGGATCGTGTCCTGCGCGCGGGCGAGGAGACGGGGCTGCTCATAGCGGGAAGGCGGGATGACGAGGGAGAGGGCAGCGCCCAGGATGACAGCGGCAATGAATGCGCCGACTTCCGGATCGCCCTGGCCCTTGTTTCCAAGCATCGCAGGCGTCGTCAGTGCATAAGCGCCCAAAAGGATGATGGAAAGCGTCGGCGGTTCGAAGCCGAAGTAGAAGGAGAAAAGAATGGCGGCCAGGGATAGGAGCGTCGCGATGACGCGTCCGAGCCTTGCGGTCGAACCGTAAAAGAAGATCCAGGAAATCGCCATGAGGAGGAAGGTCCTAGCCGGCAGCGGACTGAACCGGATGAGGAGCTTTGGTACTTCCATATCAAGGTTGTAGGCTTCGTTCAGATTCTGGATGAAGGGAATCGAAGCCGAAAGGGCACTCTGGTACAGCGTCCCGTAGGAGAGGAGGAGCGCTGTCGGGAATGTCATGAAGAAAATGAGGAGGACAGCGGTCCTTCTTCGAAAGCCGGCCGCCATCGTCAGGACGGAAAGCGCAAAGACGATGAAGGCGCCGCTGATTCCCATGAGGTAGCCGTAGGATCCGATGAGGGAAAAGACCAGATGGATCAGGCCGAAGGCGCCGAGCGCGGAGATGAAGGAGATGGTAACGTACTTCCTTGTCATGTTCCGCCTCCCATCGCGCGCATGATCGCGTCTTTTCCGGAAAGCTGCGCTTCCCTGGAATCCCTGGTGCACCAGATGACCGGGTGGAGGGACGGGGAAACGGAAGGCGCCGGATTATCTGTCATATAGAGAATCGGGACGTAAGGAGAAAGGCCGCCTGCTTTCAGAGCGTCTTTCCTGCCGCCTGCCAGGAAGGAGGCGATGGCATCGGACCAGTCTTCCTGATTTCTGATCATCTGTGTGATGACCGAGCCTGTGCCTGCATTCCATGCGAAGAGGAAATTCATGCGGGATGCGCAGAGGGCAAGGCCGGCGGAATAGAGTGCGTCGCACAGGAGGTCGCGTTCATCCGGTTTTCTGGCATAGTCAGCGGCAAGGACCAGGTTCGTGCCTTCGGCGGGATACATGTCACGCACATAGACATCGTCTGTTCTGGCGGTCACCTTCCAGTTGATCAGGTGCGGATTGTCGCCCGGCTTGTACAGCGTGGCACCGAAACGTTCCGGTTCATCGCTTCCTGCAATGAGGCGGAGCGTCTTCATCGTTGCCTTGTATTCACCCATCTTGAGCGGAAGGACGATGATGGATACATTTCCCGCATTGAGGGTAAATGTATGGAAACCGAAGGGATCGGTCCAGCGGATATGCGCCTCGCCCATGTCGAAGCGTCCGCAGTGGGAAGCCGTGCGGCGGAAGATGAAACGGATGCCGCCGTCAAAGGAGACTGTCTCATCGGACGTTTCCGCACCAAGGAGTGCTTCCGGCGATGAAAGGAGGGAAAGGAACGGGCCTTCAAGTGTCAGCTGTGCTTCGGCCAGGTGGCCGCGAAGGAGCCGGGCCGGTACTTTGATGGAAAGTCTCAGCCGTTTCCTGATCCAGTACATCGGAAGGATTGAAAGCAGGGGCGCAAGGATGAGCATGACGGCCATGAGAAAGGCTGCATACAGGTCATAGATCGTCATGACAAAGATCGCCGCGATGCAGATGAAAATATAAAGGAAGCGCCTCATTTAGTCCTCCTTCAGAGAGGGGCGCGGCACGGAGGAAAGGATGGAAGCCAGGACCGAGCCAGGCGTCTTTCCGGCAAAGCGGGCGTCGCCCGTCAGCGTCAGGCGGTGCGTCAGCGTGTAGGGAGCGACCGAGAGGACGTCGTCAGGAATGACGTAGTCTCTTCCTTCCATCAGCGCGTGCGCCTTGGACATGGAAGAAAGCGCCATCGTGCCGCGGGGCGAAATGCCAAGGCTGACGTCGGCATGTGTGCGGGAGGCGTTTGCGATATTGACCATGTAGCCGTAAATCGAGTCTTCGACGTGGACAGCGGCTGCTTCTTTTCTCATTTCCATCAGCTCTTTTGCAGAAACGATGGCTTCCACTTCAGAAGCGGCGACCATGTTCTCATGCTTCAGGATGGCGATTTCATCCTTCGCAGACGGATAGCCGACCGTGATGCGGATCATGAAGCGGTCTGTCTGGGAATCAGGGAGCTCCTGCGTGCCAGAAGAGCCGTAGGGGTTCTGCGTTGCCATGACGATGAAGGGCTGCGGGACGGGGTAGGTCTTGCCGTCGACGGAAAGCTTTCCTTCCTGCATGACTTCCAGGAGCGCGGACTGCGTCTTCGGCGATGCACGGTTGATTTCATCGGCAAGGAAAAGATTCGTCATGGCGCTGCCCGGCATGTAGCGGAACTCGCCGGAATTCTTGTCGTACATGGAAAAGCCCGTGATATCCGAAGGAAGGACGTCCGGGGTGAACTGCATCCTTTTGTAATCGAGCCCCAGGGCGTGCGTGAAGGCGACAGCAATCGTCGTCTTGCCGACGCCCGGAATGTCATCGATCAGGATATGGCCCCCTGCCAGGATGGCAGTCAAAATGCGGGATAGGACTTCCTGTTTGCCCAGGACAGCCTTCCCCGTCTCGGAAAGAATTTCATCAATCTTCTGTTTTGTATCCATAAGAACCTCACTGTATTTTTTTAGTATAATATTGATTATTATGCTATTTTATTTATTATACTCTTTATGTCATCTCGCTGACAAAAGAGGGGATTTCCCTGAATCATTTGACAGATTCAGGAATGTAAAATATAATGGTAAAGTATGGAAGGGTGTCCGAGCGGTTGAAGGAGGCGGTCTTGAAAACCGTTAACTTCGTGAGAGGTTCATGGGTTCGAATCCCATCCCTTCCGCCACAGCATATGACCCGCGGCCAAGCCGCGGTTTTTTATTTTCAGGAGGAAGCATGACAGACGCACTTAGAAGAATAGATAAAGTACGCCAGATCCGGCGTGCCATAGGTCTTACAATCGGCGCTGCGATTTATTCTGCAGGGCTGAACCTGTTCCTGATCCCGAACCACGTCATCGACGGCGGCGTGACAGGTATTTCTCTTCTGATCCAGGCGCTGACGGGGATCCCTTTCAGCGTGCTCATTGTCCTTTTGAATGTTCCCTTCTTCTACATGGGCTATAAGAGCTTAGGGCCGAGACTGGCGGCATCATCCATGTTTGCCATCATCGTCCTTTCCCTCTGCTCGTCCAGGCTTGAGAAAATGATGCCGGCGACAAACGATCCCTTCCTGTCGACAATTTTTGGCGGGATTATCATAGGACTCGGCGTAGGCATCGTCATCAAGAACGGGGGGTCGACGGATGGCACGGAAATCGTGGCGATCTGGATGGGCAGCCGGTCGTCGTTTTCTGTCGGCGAAATCGTCATGTTTTTCAACTTCTTCATCCTGGGCGCCGCGGGCTTCGTCTTCAGCTGGAACAGCGCCATGTATTCCCTCATCGCGTACTTCATCTGCTCGCGCATGATTGATGCCGTCTCGACAGGGCTTGATTCCTCCAAGGGCATCTTCATCATCACGACATGCTATGACGACGTCAGCGATGCCATCGTCCATGACATGCACCGCGCCGTGACACGCCTCCACGGGCAGGGCGGATTCCTGAAAGATGACAAGGATGTCCTCTACTGCGTCATTTCCAGACTGGAAGTCACGAAACTCAAGCAGGTCGTCCGCGACATCGATCCCTCCGCTTTCATCACCGTATTCGACGTGCAGGAAGTCGAAGGCGGGCTTGTCGGCAAGAAAGTACAAAAATGAACAAGAAATAAAGAAAATTAAGGCCGGGAAAAATCTTCGGCCTTTTTTATTTTTCCCCTTTGCAAATCAGTAAAGTTGTTGTAAAATAAGACAATTTGTGCAGAATTCGGCTTACGGATTCTTAGTTGTACACCAGGGGGGGGTACTATGTCGCAGAAAACAATTGAAGAATTGGAATTTGAGGAAACAGGAGTCACTCGCAAAGAGCGTTGGAAAATCATGTGGGCCTCGATCATCGGTTACGCCATGGACGGGCTCGACGTTCTGATTCTTTCTTTTGCGATGGCGGCTATCGTCAGTGAATTCGGCCTGACGCTTGGCGAAGGCGGCATGATTGCCACGTATACGCTGATAGGCACGGTCCTCGGCGGATACATCTTCGGCATTTTTGCCGACTGGTGGGGCAGGGTGCACACCTTCTCCCTCACCATCATTATTTTCTCCATATTCACGGGCGCATGCGCCTTTGCGGACAATGCAGTCCATCTGGACATCCTGCGTTTCCTGGCAGGGCTCGGCCTTGGCGGTGAATATGGCATTGGCATGACCCTCGTATCAGAAACATGGCCGGGCGCCAAGCGCGCCAGAGCCACAGCCGGCGTAGCGATGGGCTGGCAGGCAGGCGCCGTTCTTGCGGCTATCCTTGCTGCTGTCGTCCTTCCTGACTACGGCTGGAGAGGACTCTTCCTCGTAGGCGTCCTTCCAGCACTCCTTGCCGCATGGGCCCGTCACGGCATCAAAGAACCGCCGATGTGGGTCAAGCGCAAGGAAATGAAGAAAGCGCTTCAGGCAAGAAAAGATGCAGGCGAGAAGCTGACGGCTGAAGAAGAAGAACAGCTGACAGAAGCAAAGAAATTCCCGCTTGTGCACCTCTTCGCTGACAAGAAGACGACCATCACGACAATAGCGCTCACCATCATGACAAGCGTACAGAACTTCGGCTACTACGGCATCATGGTATGGCTCCCGATGATCCTTCTGAAGGAACACGGCCTGACCACCAAGTCCATGTCCGGCTGGATGATCGTCACTGTCATCGGCATGATTGCAGGCATCTTCGTATTCGGCTGGCTCTGCGACCGTCTCGGACGCAAGAAGCCGTACCTTCTTTTCTACGTATGCGCTGCTGCCATGGTGTATATCTACGTCAATCTCGGCACGCCGATTGCGCTCCTCTTCGGCGGCGCATTCCTCGGCTTCTTCTGCAACGGCATGATGGCAGGCTACGGCACGCTTCTCTCTGAGAACTACACGACCGACGCCAGATCCACTGCGCAGAACTTCATCTTCAATACCGGACGCGCCGTAGGCGGCTTCGCTCCGGTCATCATCGGTACGATTGCACAGACAAACGGCTTCAATACCGCTTTCGTCCTGCTCTCCGCCGTATATCTTGCGGCTGCTGTCAATGTCCTCTTCTTCGTCAAGGACACCAAAGGCACCGTCATCCGTTAATTTTAAAAAGGACTGTGGAAATGATCATTCATCTTCCGCAGTCTTTTTTAGTGCAAAGATGAAAATTTATAATATTTATGCATATATATTAATAAAACTATGGACATATGCAGTATATGACTGTATAATAGGTATTAAATTTATGTAGTATGCAATGGGGTGCAAAATATGAAAAACTGGAAAAAGGGTATCATTCTCGCAGCTTCTCTCGCTATGGCAGCCGGCATCATGGCCGGATGCGGCGGTGAAAAGAAAGCGGCATCATCGGAAGGTCTGAAACCGCTGAAGGTAGCAACGAACGCAACATACGTGCCGTTTGAATTCAAATCCAAGGACGGCAAGGATTATACAGGATATGAAATCGACGTCGTCCGTGCTGTTGCTCAGGACATGAACAGGAAAGTCGAATTCAAGAACGTGGCATTTGACGGCCTGATCCCGGCTCTGCAGTCCAAGGAAGTGGACATGACGGCATCCGGCATGACAGCAACGAAGGAAAGAGCAGACAAGATCCTCTTCGCCGCTCCTTTCTATGCGACAAAACTTGCTATCGTAACCAAGGCAGACAGTGACATCCACAGTGTCGAAGACCTCCTGAAGGAAAAGGAAGTTGCTGTCCAGGTCGGAACGACCGCTGCTTACTATGCGGCTGAAAAAGGCATGAATACAAGAAACTTCGATCATTCCAGCGATATCGTCATGGAACTCAAGGCCGGCGGCGCTAATGCAGGCATCCTGGATAAACCGGCTGCCGATTACTTCGTAGCTACCGATGGCAAGGGCGCATTCCGCGTCGTCGATGTTCCGGATTCCAAAGTCCAGTACTTTGCCTTCGGCTTCAACAAGGACAATAAGGAACTGCAGCAGGAAGTCAATGCTGCCATCGCCAAGCTCAAGAAAGACGGCACGCTGAACAAGCTCCATGAAAAATGGTTCAATACACCGGCTCCGGATATGCCTTCCACAGCAGAAGAAGCACTGGGAATCAAGTAATATTAAAACAAGCCTACAAAAAAGGATGTGTTCCAAATGGTTCACATCCTTTTTGATTGCTTTAATTCCTGTGAAGCGGTATGTCGATGGCTTTTCCTAAGCGGAAGGCCCAGAGGGAAAGGCGTACGACGGGTTTTCCGAGGAGCTTTTCAGCGGCTTCCCCGTAGACCTGAAGCTGGATCTTGTAATGCTCTCGAAGTTCCTCTTCGGTCATGACGCGGTCCGTCTTGTAATCGATGACGGTAAGGCCGTCCTTCGTTTCAAGGAGGCAGTCCATGATCCCCTGCAGGAATATCTTCTCGCCCTTTTCGCAGTCGGGATAGAAGGAATCCGCAGGAAGGAGGATCGAGAAAGGCATTTCCTTCCTGACTGTCTCTGCTTCTTTCATGAGAGTGCCCAGAGGGCTTTCTGCGAAGGTGATGAGAGAAGCGACAGGATTTGTGTACTTTCTTTCTGAAAGGAGGACTTCCTCTTCATCCTTCGTGAAGATGCCCGATTCCGTAAGGCGCATGATTTCATTTCTTAAAGCTTCCCTTGTTGCCGGGACGGTCTTGAAATCTATCATTTCCATCGCCTTATGCATGAGTGTACCAAAGGAAGTCCCTGTAAAGCCTGGTTTTCCTCCGGAGAGGAAAGAAGGCGGCTCTGCATAATCGGCAGGAAGCGTTTCCTTCATTCCTTCTGTTTCCTCATTTTCTTCGCCCTCTTCCGTTTCAGGAAGGGAAGGAAGGTCCGGTGCCAGGATTTCAGAGGCATACGGCGGTTCATCGCTTTCCGAAGCTTCGAGCGTTTCACGAAGCTTGACCGCGGCTGTGGCTGTCAGTTTTCCCGGCGTATTGGCAGCGCCCGGGAAGGCGTAGCTCCATGTGAGGCGGCGGGAAAGATCTTCAGGTACCTCAGAAGGAAGGGAAGCAAGGAAGCGGTCAGCATTCGTCTCCGGTGTTTCTTCCACCTCGATCAGCTGCTTTTCCGTTTCTGCAGCATCCGCGGTTTCATCCGCTCTGAGGAGCGAAGTTTCCGGAGTGATGGAAATATCGAAAAGAGAGTGGTCTCCTTCTGCATCGTCAGCATAGGAGGGGATGCGCATGAGACGGTCCCATACATCTTTGGATGAGCGATGACGGAGCGCCGCCGGCATGATCCAGTCAAGGTAGGAAGCGGCACCGGATGTGATATAGGACGGGAGCGGGCGGACTTCGCCAGTTTCCGTGCCAGCCAGGGAGGCCATCCAGAGGTCAAGGGATCTTATGGTATCCTTCAAAGTAGCTGTAATGAAGAGCTTGTCTCTTGCGCGCGTCATGGCGACGTAGAGGAGGCGCGCTTCTTCGGCTTTGCTTTCCCTTTCGGAAGCGGAGCGGACGGAATACCAGTAGAGGCTGGGCCAGCGTGCATGGGTCTCTTCGTCATAGTACTGGATGCCGATTCCCCTGTCCTTGTGGCAGACGGCCGTTGCCTTCGTGTCGCGGAGGTTGAATTCTTTTGCCGCATCGACCAGGAAGACGACAGGGAATTCAAGCCCCTTGCTCCTGTGGATCGTCATGATGCGGACAGCATCGGCGGCAGAGACAGAAGGCGTCTTGGCGCGGAAATTACGTCCGTCCTTCGTCAGGCGTGAAAGCTCAGTGAGGAAAGAGTAGAGGCCGCTCCTGGCGCCGCTGTCCCTCGAAAGAGCCAGCTGATAGAAGGCAAGGACATGTGCTTTCCTGAATTCGCCGCCGGAAAGTCCGGAGACGTAAGTGAGGTAATCGGTATCCGCGATGATCTTCCTGATGAGCGGTGCTGCGCCGTCCTTGACAGCCTGCAGGCGCCATTCCTTGTAGAGGGAAAGGAAGGAAGAAACAAGGCCGGCTCCTCCCGGTTTGAGGATATGATCCGCATTTCCAAGGACAGGCCAGATATGCTCAGCACCGGCAGCCTTCTGGGCAAGTCGCAGGCGCGAAAGATCCTCTTCATCAAGGCCTACGAAGACAGAGCGCAGGACAGCCGTCAGCGCCAGGTCCTGCAGCGGATTGTCGATGATCTTGAGGAGCGCAAGGAGCGTCTCGACTTCCGGATTCTGGATGTAATCGTCTTCCCTGTCGGAAATCGCAGGAATGCCGTATTCTCCCATGACCTTCAAAAGGATGGGGGCTTTTCCTGCCACGGAGCGGAGAAGAATGACGATATCACTATAAGTGATGGGGCGGAAGGTGCCGTCGCCGTTCATGACCTTGGCCTTGCTGTCGATGAGGCTGCGGATTTTCGCCGCAATCAGCCTGCCTTCGAGGCGTATGTTTTCCATATCCTTGATCTTGGGATTATCATTCTGCGCCTCTTCGATATCCTTGTCGATGAGGCCGATGGAGACAGAGCCGCCGCAGTAATCGGAAGGCCTCTCTTCCTCGTGGCGTCCCGGGTAGAGCGCTTCCGCCGCCCCGTAGTTCAGCTCCAGATTTCTTTCCGTCATGATCTGGCGGAAGATGAAATTGATGGAAGAAAGGATGGCCGCATCGCTTCGGAAATTCTTATTGAGGTCGATCCTGTGGTCTGTAGCAGCCTCATTCGTGCTGAAGTCATTGTACTTTCCGAGGAATATCGTCGGGTCCGCCTGACGGAAGCGGTAAATGCTCTGCTTGATGTCGCCGACCATGAAGCGGTTGTCTCCGCTGGAGAGAAGGGAGGTGATGAGTTCCTGCACGCCGTTCGTGTCCTGGTACTCATCGATCATGACTTCCTTGTAACGTGAGCGTATGGCAAGAGCGGTTTCCGACGGGAAATCAGCGGCCGTCTCAGGCGTGAATGCCGGATCATCCTTGTCGACGAGGACGTCTAAGACATAGTGCTCCAGATCATTGAAGTCCATGACGCCTTCCTGGCGTTTCCTCTCCGAAAGAGAATGCGTGAAGTCGATGGTAATGTCAGAGAGCACCTTCACGATCGGAGCCATATTGCGCGTCTCTCCGATCCACTGGTCTTCGGAAATCCCGATCAGGGGAGCTATCGACTTATTATACGTAGCCGCAGCCTGCTTCCGGAGAGCCTTGATGGTCTCGGCATCCGGAGTGGCATTGAACTCTTTGACAAGCATTTTATAGGGCTTCAGCACCTTGGCGGTTGCGATTGTGAGACGGGCGAAGGTAAAGGAGGGAAGATCATAGAGGTCTTTCCAGGAAGAAACTTCGGCGAGAGAGGAAATGAAGCTGTATTCATTCGAAAGCTGGTCACTGTAGACGGCACGCGCTGCATCATTCTGATCCATGATTTCAAAAGCGCGCCGGTAGTATTCGCTGATCTTCTCCGAAGTAGAAATGATCGAGGCAAGGAAATCATAGCTCCAGGGAATGTCGTCCAGCTTCGTACCATCGGGGATGTTGTAAGGATCGGGCAGATGCTTGAGCCAGTCGATCGGGAATGGCATCGAGCAGGAGAAGTTGTGGATGCGCAGGATCGTATCCTTCAGGTCGCGGTCCTGGTAGCGGCTGGCAAAGAGGTCGGCCGTTTTGAGGAAATCCGGGTCCGCTTCTTCGTACCATCTTTCCAGCACTTCGGCAAGGACGGCTTCCTTCAGCAGGTATCCTTCGTTTTCATCTGCCATGATCTGTGTCTTGGGATCCAGATCGAGGAGGTAGAAGTACTGGCGGAGAAGCGACTGGAAGAAGGAGTCGAGCGTGGAAATCTGCGCGCTTCCCATGAGAGAGAGCTGGCGCTCTAAGTGATGGATGAGGGGCAGATTGTTCTCCGCATCCGCTTCGCGGAGCTTGTTTGTCAAAGACGCCGAGACGCGGCTCTTCATTTCAGCAGCGGCTGCCTTTGTGAAAGTGAGGACGAGAAGCTCGTTGATATCGGTGCCGCTTTCCATGTCGCCTGCGATGCGCGTGATGCGTTCGGTGAGGACTGCGGTCTTGCCGCTTCCTGCAGCAGCTGAGAGCAGGAGATTCTTGTTTCTTGTATCCAGCGCTTCCTGCTGCGCCGGGGTCCAGCGGTTAGCCATTGTCATCCTCCTTTCTTGGTTTTGTCATATCGAATGCTATCCCTGGAAGCTCACGCTTCATATCTTTGTCGCTGACAGCATGGATATAATCGTAATTTTCTTCCCTGCGGCTCGGGTCGAAGCGGCAGATGGAGTGGTATGGGCAGTACTTGCAGGGCGAGCTTCCCTTGAAGCGGACGGGACGGATATCGATCCTGCCGGAAATCATCTCTTCATAGAGCATGATGATCCTCTTCTTCACGATCCGCAGAAGATGATCGAAATCTTCCTTGGAGAGCACATTTCCTGTATTATACGGATCTCCGTCATTCTTCATGCGGACAGGAAGGATCGAGTCATTACTGCCTGCGCGGCTGTCGAGATCGTAAACGGTTGCACCCGATGAAGTGATAAAGCCGGATGCACCGTCCTTGGCCGGAAGGTCCGGAATACCATTACGCGGCACGGACGAGACGATCTTGACATCGCCTGAAAGGTAAATATACATGAGGGCGGCAGGAAGGAGCGGATTTCCATCTGCCTCTTCCATGAGGCCCAGAAGGTAGGTGAGAAGCTGGAGCTTGAGGCCGCTGACGATTTCCACAAGGCTTGCCGTCGTATGGCCCGTCTTGTAGTCGTAGACAGCGACGTTCTCGCCAAGCATATCGACGCGGTCGATTTTGCCGTTCAGCGTGAAGGTCTCCCCGTTTTCTGCCCGAAGGTGCAGGAAGAACTTGTGCTCCAGGGCTTTCGTGTCAAAGGAGCTCGACTTACTCCATTCCCTTAAGGAAGAAAGTGTATTCTTGAATGTCTTATTGAGCGCATTTTCCGTATAGCGGGAGGCCGCATCGGAATGAAGGGCGCCGTAGCGGACGCGGGGCGCGATGGAGGAGGCAATCTTGCTCGAAAGGTTCTCGATGTCCTCATCCGTCGCATCTCTCCACTGCTTGTTCTCCTTCCCCAGGACGCTTCCGAAACGGTGGAGCGATGCATGGAGGTAGTTGCCGAAGTCGAGCGACTGGAGGTCTCCTGTATCCCTTTCCTTGATGCCAAGGCCGTACTGCAGGAAATAGCGGTATGCGCAGCCGCGGTAATTTTCAAGGCGGGTGACGGAGCTTAAGAACCTTCCGCCCGGCTTGAAGAGGCGCGCGGCAATGTCCAGCGGGAGCGGCTCTGCCTCATTGGAATAGTGGAGGCTTTGCATCTTTAACCAAAGAGTAGTGCCATAAGAAGAATTGTTTTTTGCCCATGCGGCAAGGCCTGCCCAGCGGGAATCCTTCTCCGGGATGCTTTCGCGCAGGATGGAAGGGAGAAGGGAAAGCGCCTGATCGGGATTGCAGAAGAAGGACGCATCATCATTGGCCGGGGACGGCGGAAGGACGTGGATGTCTTCCGACGGATAACCGAGGCCGGAGAGCTGCGTCAGAAGGAGCGAAGGCTCGGTTTCCGTGCCGTCTTCCCTGACAGCGGGAAGGGAGAGGTAGAGGACGTCCGAGGCGCGCGTCAGGGCCAGGTAGCAGTAGAACTGCTCCTGATGGACGACCTGCATGAGATCGGCGCCGAAGCGGAGGCGGCTTTCTGCGAAAATCTTCTGCCTTTCCGATTCTGTGAAGAAGCCGGATTCCCCGATATTCTTCGGGAAATCCCCTTCGCAGATGCCCGGGATGAAGACGGCGCGCGCTTCCATGGCATACCCGCGGTCCATGCCTGTGACCGTCACATGGTCAAGGGACGGCGGAATGGTCGAGTACGTGAGCGAGAAAAGCCCGTCTTCGAGAAGGGAGAGGAAATCCTTTCCGCTCATGATTTCATCGCCGGCAGCATGGACGATTTCGTCCAGAAGCGAGAGCATCTTCTTCCACACCTGAAGGTGCGTGCGGATATTCGTATGAAGAGATTCGACATCATCGAGCCCGGCAAGTGTATCCGGTACCTTTTCGTCGAGGTAGAACTGATATAAAAGTGCGCACTTTTCGCGGACCGTCTTAGCCTTCTTCCATGCGGAGGCAAGGGGATCGAGGAGGCTTGTGAGACGGACTCTCCAGTCATTGGCTTCCCGGAGGGCAGCAAGCTCCTTTTCGGAAGGCGGCTGCGCTTCTGCGTCGATATCCCAGTATTCACGGAATTTCCATGCTTTATGCCACTGCCAGGCGCGGATGCCGTGGGAGAGGACGTAGTTTTCAAGACGGTCTGTTTCCTCGGGCGTGAAATCGCGCAGGAGGAAGGTCTTCAAGAGGCGGAAAATCGTTTCCTTCTGCCAGCCCGAATTCTTTCTCGTCGTCTCGGCTGTCAGGAAGCGGAGAAGGCCGTCCGTCATCATGACGAGCGGATGGTTGTTCATCGGATGCTTCTTGTCAATGAAGGCGGCGATCTTGTATTTCTCAAAAGAGCGCTCGAAAATATCCGTGTAATCGTCAGGTGTCCTTAGAAGGACAAGGATGTCCCTCCAGCGGAAGCCCTTGTCACGGACGAGCGTCAAGATGGCACGGGAAATCGCATCCACTTCTTCTTCTTTCCTTGCGGCGCGGAGGACGTGGAGCCCTTCTTCAGGGCGCACGTTTTTCTCCTTGGGAAGCGGGCAGGAAAGAGCGCGTCTGGCAAAGAAGGATTCATCCATCGAAGAAAGGCGGGGAGAATGGAAGCGAACTTTTTCCGTAAGCGTCGTGAAGTCCGAATGGCGCTCACGAAGGGACAGGTCCTCGTACAGCTTGTAAGGACGAAGGAAGGTCGTATTCTCTGCGGCATCTTCCGGCCTGTCCATCTGCAGCGTCATCGTGACTTCTTCTGCCGTATGGATGAGGGCGGAAACGATATTGATTTTCTGCGGCGCCATGCCGTTGAAGCCGTCGATCCAGATGCGTGAATGGCGGATCATGTCGGACTTGGGGATTTCGTGCGCCAGAAGGTCGAAAAGGCTGCCTTCATAATTGAAATGGCTGCGGAGGTATTCATTGTAAGCCGTATAGATGATGGAGAGATCCTTCATCTTACGTCCGAGCGGCGTGTCCCCTTCCTCTTCTGCGGCAGCAGCAAGATCATTTTCCGTTACGCAGAAAAGGTCGAGCTGGTGGAGAAGGAGGCGCACTTCTTCCGAAAAATGCGGGTGGGACGCAGCCTTGACGATCATCTGGAGTTCATCCTTCTTTTCATCAAGGATCCTTCTTACGATGATCTGCTGCCCAAGCGGCGAGAGGGCTTCTGCGACCGGCGAGTGCAGTTCCTGAAAGACGCGGTAGGCAAGGCGCGAGAATCCGCAGACGGTGACGTCTGTGAAGCCTTCGCCCGGAAATGATTTCGCGAGCAGGTACTCAGCCGTGTACGTTCCCTGATCCGGCACGAGAAGGAAAGCCTTCCTTCCCGTTTCCCCGCGTACATAATTTTGGATTTCCCGGCAGCAGCGGGTCGTCTTTCCTGTACCCGCGCGGCCGAATATGAAATGTAAGCTCATGGGATGTCCTTTCTGGCGGCAGACCCGCCAAGCATTCCTTTATTTGTTTCTATTATACTATGACACTTTTATTATAGCGGAAAGGAGGACAGGTTATGACATGAAAAAGAGAGGGCGGGGGAGTTTCCAAAAATTTTTACCATTTTCTAAATCCTGTGCTATAATAGAGAAACGTTTCCATTATAGATGTTTTCTATTAATAGGTAAAAATAAATTACCGTTGCGCCGGTGAAAGGAAATAGGTGATAGTATGCCGCAGCAAAAGCTTTGGACTCCTGAATTTATCGGGATGGGTCTTACGAATTTCTTTTATTTCATGTCACAGTATATTTTGATAGCCGCTTTGCCAGTCTTCATCATGGATGACCTGGGCGACGGACAGCTTGCAGCGGGGATGGCGATGACCTGTTTTCAGATCGGGACCGTCTGCACGAGGCCGATCGCGGGACGCATCATTGACGGCGTGAACAAGCAGAAGCTTCTTCTCATTTCGACCGTCTTCTTCGTTCTCATCATGGGAGGCTTCCTTCTGGCATCAAACCTCCACATGGTTTACGGGCTTCGTCTTGTCCATGGCATCGTCTTTGCCATCGGCACGACCGCATCGGCAGCCATGGCGGCTCTCGTCCTTCCTGCCAAAAGAAAGGGCGAAGGTATCGGCTACTTTGCCGTATCCGGAAATATGGCCATGGTCATCGGGCCTCTCGTGGGTCTTCTGATCATCGGCTGGTTCGGCTCGAAAATGCTCTTCGGCTTCCTCTGCCTTCTTGCGATTGCCGCAGTCATTGCAGGAAACAGGAAACGCCTCCCGGACGACGTCGTCAAACCTTCCGGCGAAAAGAAGAAGGGCATTCATGTGAGCGACTTCTTTGAAAAGAAAGCACTTCCCTTCGTTATCCTGGGCGGACTTGTCTTCTTTGCTTACGGCGGTGTCCTTACCTTCATCCCGATGTACACAAGATCGATGGGCCTGGCTTCCTGGACGAGCCTCTTCTTTGTCGTCTTTGCCATCGTCATCGTCGTAACTAGACCTTTTGTCGGCTACCTCTTCGATTACCATGGACCGGACTATACAGTCTATCCGGGCTTTGGCCTCTTCGCTCTGGGATTCATCCTCTTCAGCCAGGCACACAGCCCTTTCACCCTTCTTTTCTCCGGCACCATTTTAGGCGTAGGCTTTGGAGCACTCGCCCCTGCCTTCCAGACACTGGCCGTGCAGAGCGCACCGGCTGCCCGCGCAGGCGTTGCCACATCCACCTACTTCTGGTCCCTTGATACCAGCGTAGGACTTGCCGCAGCCATCTTAGGCGCCGTCGCAGGCTCCGAAGGCTACCCCTTCATGTACGGCGTCGTCTGCTTAGCTTCCGCTCTGGCAGGCCTTGCTTACTACTTCTTCTGGAGAAAGACCTCCGGAAAAAGAGTCATGAAACGCGCAGCCGTGGAAGCCTGAAATTAAATATAGCAATAAAAAAGGTTCTTCACGCTTTTTTGTGGGATAAAAATAATAACATATAAAATTGGCATTGAAAAAGAGCATTATCTACTCCAAAATGTAAGTTGCCTAAAACTACGCACGGAGGTCGAATAATGCTCTTTTATTACCATAATGAAATCACTTTTAATTGTCAATATTATCGCACAGAAAATATCACTAACCATCCAAATCCTCATTGCCATACCCGAGTTACCAGTCTACGGACTGCCAGAGATTTTCCTGTCCGCACTGTCACTCCCGTATGTATAGTTATGGGGCTTTTTCTGTACTCATCAAGGATTTTCCAGATCTTCCTAAGCAAAAGAAGTATATAGGGTTCTCGGGGCACAGATTCCGCTGCACATCCTGCGGGGAGACCATAACGGAAGATATCCCCTTCCAATGCCCTTTCACACGCGTTACTTGGGATATGGCCTTGTGGATTATCCATCTGCTTAAGTGTCATACATCCATTTCTGCCATTTCGGCCATGCTCTCTGTACATTGGAGTACCATACAGAAAATACAAAAGCATATCATGGATAAGGCGTTGGCTGCCTTTGAAACCTGCCTGAAGAAAAGTAACTATCTCCCACGGTATTTGGCCGTAGATGAGTTCGCTATCCATAAGGGCCATCGCTATGCCACCTGCGTTATGGATTTGGAAACGGGATTCATCTTGTGGGCCGGCCTGGGTCGCTCCATGGCAGATTTTGAGCACTTCTTTAAGAGCATTGACCTTTCGCTTCTTTCCAGGCTAAAAGCGGTGGCCATGGATATAAACGCATCCTTTAACAGGCTGTTCCAGAAATATTGTCCGAAGGTCCCCATCGTTTATGACCGGTACCATATGCAGGCACAGTTTGGGCGTGATGTTATGGGAGCCGTGCGCCTGGAGGAAGCACAAAAAGCATAGGCAGGAAGCAGAAGCATTAAAGGAATATACGAAAGAAACTAATAATCCAGAGCTCCAGAAGATGGCCAGGGAAAAGAGCCATGAAGAAAGGAAGCGTTATACCGAATTAAAGAAATCCCGATGGATACTGTTAAAGAAGGACGACCACCTGAATGAAAGGCAGAAAACTCATCTGTTGGATATCCTGAGCGAGCATAGGGATTTGGCGATTTGTTATGCCATGAAGCAGGAGATGACTCGTCTGTTCACATTGACTGACTATGAAGAAGCTCTCGCCGGATGGACAAAATGGATTCAGGCTGGACTGGAGAGCGGGATTCCTGCCCTGGTAAAGTTTGCCCGGCAAAAGCAGAAGCGAATCAAGGGACTGGCTGCTCATGCCCTGTATCCTATCAATACGGGGAAGCTTGAAGGATTCAATAATAAGATCAAGGTACTAAAAAGAATCGGATATGGGTACCGAAACATGGATTATTTCTTTACCCTTATCCGATTCCATTCTTTACCTAAAAATTATTCATCCCCCAAATTTCCGTGAAGAGCCATAAAAAAGACCATGCATGGATTTTGTGCATGGTCTTTTTGCTTGCTTTTATTTCCCTTCAAAGCCTTCTTTCAAAAGGGTGAGGCCTTTGATGAGGGTCTCTCTCGGGCAGGCGGGATTGAAGCGGAGGAAGCCGTTTCCTTCCGGTCCGAAGATGTATCCCATGTCGAGCCAGAGGTGGCAGTCATAGACGACTTTGTGCTCGAGGTCTTCGTCGGAAAGGCCGTAGGCGGAAGCGTCGATCCAGAGGAGGTAGGTGCCTTCCGGTTCGATGAGTTTCATCTTCGGCAGGTTTTCCTTGAGGTAATCTCTCGTGAAGTCGACGTTCAGGCGGATGTATTCCTTGACGGTGTCGAGCCATTCGCGGCCATAGCTGTAAGCAGCTTCGCAGGCAACAAGGCCCATCGTGTTCAACTGGTCATAGCCGAAGGAATCAAGGGCATCCTGGAAGGCTTTCCGGATTTCCGGATTCGGGATCAGGATATTGGATGTCTGTAGGCCTGCGATGTTGAATGTCTTGGAGGGGGCTGTGCAGATGATGGCATTCTGGGCAGCTTCCTTGCTGATGGTGGCAAATGTCGTGTGGGTGAATCCAGGATAGGTGAAGTCTTCGTGGATTTCATCAGCGACGATCTTGACGCCGTTTCTGATGCAGATGTCAGCGTAGCGGGAAAGTTCTTCCTTCGTCCACACGCGGCCGACAGGGTTGTGCGGGGAGCAGAGGAGGGCGAGCTTCACGTTTTCTGCTTTGATCTTTGCTTCGAGGTCGTCGAAGTCAAGTTCATAATGATCGTTCTTGAGGATGAGCGGGCTGTTCACCAGTTTCCTTCCGTTCTTCCTGATGGCTTCGAGGAAGGGGTAGTAGACAGGGCGGTTGATGAGGATGCCGTCGCCTTCCTTTGTCAGTGCTTTGACGGCAAGGTTGATGGCAGGAACGACGCCCGGGGTCTTGATGAGCCATTCGGGCTCGATATCCCAGCCGTAGTTTTCCTTCTGCCAGTTCTTCAGCGCTTCGAAGTAGGATTCGCCGGATTCCGAGTAGCCGAAGATGCCATGGTCGATGCGTTTCCTCAAGGCGTCAAGGATGGGTTCAGCCACTTTGAAGTCCATGTCAGCGACCCAGAAGGGAAGAACATCGGCAGGTTTGCCGCGCTGAACAGCGAAATCATATTTCAGGCAGCCGGTTCCGCGGCGGTCGATGACGGTATCAAGATCAGATAATTTCATGGTAAGCCTCCTTATGGACAATAGTGTATCAGCCGATAGCCTGGGCAAGGTCATCGATGAGGTCGCCTGCATCTTCGATGCCGACGGAAAGGCGGAGCAGGCATTCTGTGATGCCGCGGGACTGTCTTTCTTCTTCGGTGAGGTCGCTGTGCGTCTGGGTAGCCGGATAGGTAATGAGGCTTTCCACGCCGCCAAGGCTTTCAGCAAAGCGGATGAGCTTGACGTTCTTGAGGATCTCGAGCGCTGTCTCATGGGTGTCGGTGTAGAAGGAAAGCATAGCGCCGGCGCCTCTGGATTGCTTGTCATGGATATCCTTGTTTTCGAAACCGGGAAGTCCAGGGTAGAGGACTTTGGTGATCTTTTTCTGGGAAGAGAGCCATTCAGCGAGAATCTGAGCGTTCTTCTGGGCTGCTTCCATGCGGAGAGCCAGTGTCTTGATGCCGCGGGTGACGAGCCAGCTGTCCCACGGGGCGAGGCAGCCGCCGACGGTCTTATAGAGGAAGCGGAGCTTTTCAGCGATTTCCTTGTCCTTGCATGCGACGAAGCCTGCCAGGGTATCGTTGTGGCCGGCAAGGTACTTCGTGCCGCTGTGGAGGATGATGTCTGCGCCAAGGTCAGCCGGGTTGCAGAAGTACGGGCTCATGAATGTATTGTCTGCGATGAGGAGAGCGCCGTGGGCATGAGCGATGTCAGCGATGGCTTTGATATCGGTGATCTGCATCATCGGGTTGGTCGGGGTTTCGATATAGACAGCCTTGACCGTTTCATCGAAGGCTTTTTCCACATCATCCAGATGGGATGTATTGACATAGCGGAAGTTCAGGCCGTTCTTTTCATTGACGAAGCGGAAAAGGCGGATGGAGCCGCCGTAGAGGTCGTCACTGGAAATGATCGTATTGCCCGGTTTGAAAAGTTCCATGACCATGGAAATGGCAGCCATGCCGGATGAATAGCTGGTACAGTCGCAGCAGTGCTCAAGAGCGGCTACGAGTTTTTCCGTGCTTTCGCGGGTCGGGTTCTGTACGCGCGTGTAATCATAGCCGGTTGACTGGCCAAGCTCCGGATGGCCGAAGGTGGCGCTCTGGAAAACCGGAACGGAAATGCAGCCGGTCGGATCCTTCCAATCGCCGCCATGAATGCAGATAGTCTTGATGTCCATAATGAAATCCTCCTTATAAAATGCCGTGAAATGGGGCAGATTTGGCAAACAAAAAACCGCCCCTCTTACGAGAGACGGTGCTTAGCCGCGTTACCACTCTGTTTCTCCCTGCCGTTACCGGCAAAGACTCTGCGGGTACGCCGGACAATGCCATAAATACCCTGCTGCTGTATCGGGCAGTCCCGGCCGGCTTCATGATTCAGCCAAGCAGGCTCAAAGTCCATCTTCAGAAATCGTTCCCGGTCTGCTTCTCACCCTCCGCAGCTCTCTTTGCCATTCCGGATTTCCTACTCTTCTTCTCATTGCCTATATAAAACTGACCTCATGATAGCATGGTAAAAAGGCGCTGTCAATGAGTGAAATATCAGAATTCAGCGGACGGTGGAGGACCGTTTGTCCGCAAATCTTTTCACGATGAACTGATGGAAACGAAGCGCTGCCGGAGACAGGGGCCGCGTCATGTTCCATGCGATGCCGATTTCTCTCTTGCATGACGGGAAGGAAACGTGGATCTGGCGGATGCCGATCGCATCGCTTCCTGGAATCTTCGGGAGGAGAGAAACGCCCAGATTGGAAGCGACAAGGCTTGCAATCGTATTTGTATCATCGCCTTCGAAAATGATTTTCGGATGGACATTGGCGAGCGCGCAGACGCGGTTGGTGAGGATCCTGAGGCTGTAGCTCGGCTTCATCGTGATGAAGGGCTCATTTTCAATATCCTTCAGCGTTGCCTGCTCCCAGTCGGCCAGGCGGTGATGGAGAGGGACGGTGATGTAAATTTCCTCGGAATAGAGGTAGGACCAGGCGATGTGCTTCATCGTGATCATCGTGGATCCCAGGCACAGGTCGCTCGTCCCGTCGATCAGTCCCTGCGCGAGCAGCGTGGAATCGTTCTGCTGCAGGTTGAACCTGGTCGAAGGATTCTGCACCTTGAATTCGGAGAGAAGGACAGGAAGCATGTAGGTGCCGAGGGAATGGATGAAGGAAAGATTGATGATGCCGCCCTGCGGATCATTTTCATGGTCGAGCTCCCGCCTGCCTTCCTCGATTTCAGAAAGGGCGCGCTCTACGTGGATGAGGAAACGCTGCCCATCCGGAGTGAGGGAGATTTCATGGCCCGTGCGGTCGAAGAGGGGATGGCCGAGCTCGTTTTCCAGTTTCGTGATGGAGCGGGACAGGGCGGACTGCGAGATGGAAATGGAAGCCGCCGCTTTTGTGAAGTGGCGGATATGCGCAAGCGCGCGGAAATATTCCAGTTGGCTGAGATCCATGGGGGACTCCTTTATAAAATACGAGATTCATTCTTTGTATAAGCCGGACACATAATCGTTAGTTCAATTATACCTTTAGGAAGAGGGGCGTTTCAATAAAAAGAGGCAATATTTATGAAAGATAGGAAGGATTTCAATGCATGACATGCATGATAAATAAATGATATAGAAAATTAACAATGTAATAATACGGTAAAATCGCGATTTTTGGATGAATTTGAGGATTTTCCGTTTTCTTTATGCATGGCAGGAATAGAAATAATCCTTGACCGGTATTAGACGAAACGGGGTGTCATGGATAGAATTGTACTTAACCAACCGGAACGCGGTTCTTAGGGACATCCGGAGGCAAAGCTGCACTGGCTTTTCTTATACCTGCCAATGAATATTCATTGAAGAAATTTCAGTAGACAGCGCCCCGTGGAAACATGGGAGAAAGCAGCCCCGTAAGCTGCAAAATTTTATATGGGCCTTTGCGCCATTGATCCCCTCCTTTCATCTTCCTATGGGGATCTATTTTTTTTTGCCCGCGAAAGCGGGATTTTTTATTGGGTTCTCCCTGTTTGTGCTTTCCTTTTATCTGTATAATGAGAAGAAAAGAAGGGTGGGAGGGACTTATGGAATGAAAATAAAAACATATGAGGCTGATGTAGTTGTCCTCAATGAAGAGAAAGGCTTTGCTGCGCTGAAAAAAGCGGCCGAGAGCGGAAGGAAGCTCTGGGATACTGAGAAGATCAGGGTCGTGATCGACAAGAAGGTGCCGCCGAATTCACCGGAAGAATCCAAAAGGCAGCAGGAGGTGCTTGCGCTTGCAAGGAAGCTTGATATTCCTCATGCGTACGGGAGAGGAATGGCTTTCCATCTGCTGGTGGAAGAGTCCCTCCCCGAGGGCTTTATTGCCGTATCCGGAGATCCTGACGTCTATGTGATGGGCGCCTTTGGCGGGAAGGGTTACTGCCTTGATGAGGAAGGCCTTGAAGAAGTGCTTCTTACGGGATCCTTCTCTATCCAGGAAGGTGGCGTATTCAATGTTTTTCTATGCACAAAGGAAACGAGGTATGACCGGTTTTTCAGGGAAGGATACCGCCCCTGCAATTACGATAAGGCCTATGCGCTTTCCAAAAAGATTCCCCAAGGGATGCCCGTGTGTATTTCAGGAGAGCTTCAAGAATTCAGGAAGGAAGAGCTTGCTGTCATGTGCATGGCCGCAGGAAGAGCCTCCGGATGCACGGCTTTTGTGAAAGAAAACGTGCAGGGATCCCATATCCGGATCCAGTACGTTCCCTCTGTCGTCATCCATGAGGGAAAGGAAATCAGCCAGAAGGGACGGATCCCGATTTCCGCTGTCTTCATAGGCGGCGCGCAGGGCGGTTTTCTGGAAGATATCAGGCATGCCGCTGACATCATCCGCGGGGAGCATGTATCTGACGGTGTCCGTCTTTCCGTGGCTCCTGCCACAGCGGAGGTATACAAAAAGGCCGCTGACCTTGGATATATCAAGGACATCATGGATGCAGGCGGTATTTTCCTCAATCAGTGCGCCGATCCATCTTATAAGGCAAAGGCAGGAAAGGGCGAAATACTCCTTACGAATGACAATAAGGATTACGGGGATGAAATCGAGGCGGCCGTCTTCCATGTCAGCACGGAAAGAGCGGCCAATGCTGCCGTGAGAGGGTATATCGGAGGCGAATTCCTGAAAAGAAAGAGACAGGAAGAGGCTGAAGCACCGGTGCTTTTTGAGGAAAAGGCGGAAGAATCCGAAAAGCCTGCTTTGGGAACAAAGAGCCTGAGTGCTGATCCGATCCTCGCCTTCTCCGGCCGCGTGTGGAAGTTCGGAGACGATATTGATACGGACATCATCATCCCGACGCAGCATCTTTCCTATCCGTCCTGGGATGAAATCAAAAAGCACATGTTCGAGCTGCTCCGGCCTGAGCTTGCAGAAGAAGTCAGGGAAGGAGACATCCTTGTCGCGGGAAACAATTTCGGATGCGGTTCTTCTAGGGAACAGGCCGCCGAGGTCCTTTCTGAAAGCGGCATCCGCTGCATCATCGCCAAGTCCTTTGCGCGCATATTTTTCCGGAATGCTGTCAATAACGGCATCCTTCCGATTGAATGCGCCGCGCTCTTTGATGATGTGGAAGAGGGCGATACGGTCATCGTCGTCCCGAATGAATACATCCTATGCAAAGGAAAAAAGTATCCGATTCCCAAAGTGAGGGGCGACCTTCTTTCGCTCATCATGGACGGCGGGCTTGTGAAGCATGTACAGAAGGAAAGGGGGAGGTAATGATGGGACATACTCTTGCTGAAAAAATCATCATGAAGAATACGGGCCTTGCCGATCTTCATCCGGGCGATCTTGTGACGGTCACGCCGGATCGGGCGGTCGTCCATGATATTTATACGAAGAGCCTTTATGAGAAGCTTATGGAAATGGGATTTGAAAAGGCCATGTATCCGGAGCGTCTCATCATTTTCCATGACCATCTGAATCCGGCCTGCCTTCCAACCGATCCGGACAGCCTTTCTTACGGGTACAAGCTGCGTGACAAGTACCATGTCGGTCATTTCCATGCTTCTGGCGGCATCTGCCATCAGCTCATCCCCGAGCTGGGCTACGGGAAGCCGGGAGAAATCCTCCTCTGCACCGACTCCCACACGACGACGGCCGGCGGTGTCGGCTGCTTCGGTACGGGCATTGGATATACGGAAATGGCATACTTATGGGGGACAGGGAAATTGTGGCTCCGCGTGCCGTCCTCGATCAAGGTACGCATTGAAGGGAAAATCCCGTCCAATGTTTATTCCAAGGACATCATTCTTCGCGTGCTGGGCGATCTCCGCGCGGCAGGAGGGACGTACCGCTCCCTTGAATTTACGGGAAGCGCCGTGGAGAGCCTTTCTGTCGACAGCCGCCTGACGATATCCAACATGGTCGTCGAATGCGGCGCCAAGGCAGGCCTTTTTGCCGCCGATGAAAAGACGGCAGCTTACTGCAAAATGCCCTATGAATCCATTTCATGGGTCAAGGCAGACGAGGATGCCGTCTATGAAAGGGAACTCTTCTACCAGGCAGAAGACCTTGTGCCCGTCGTTGCCTGTCCGCCCCATGTTGACAACATCCGTCCGCTTTCTGAAGTCGAAGGGGTGAAGGTAGATCAGGTTTGCCTTGGTTCCTGTACGAACGGAAGGCTGGAGGACCTCGAAGAAGCGGCAAAGATCCTGAAGGGACGCCATATAGCAGAAGACCTTAAATTCATCGTGACGCCGGCTTCCGCCTCCATCATGGAAGAAGCCGTAAAGCGCGGCTGGATCCAGACCTTCGTCGAGGCAGGCGCTCTTGTGACGCCTCCGTACTGCTCCTTCTGCGAAGGACGCACGATGGCCCTCATGGGGGACGGGGAAGTGATGCTCGGCACGAACAACAGGAATTTCCTGGGGCGCTTCGGCTCTGCGAAAGCAAAAGCCTACCTTGCTTCTCCTGCCGTGGCCGCGGCGACAGCCGTCAAAGGCGTCATCACCGATCCGGCCCATTTGTAAAAATATGGAAAAGTCCGCCGTATGGAATTTATTTCCGCTCCTTGTACGGTATAATAGAAGGAAAGCATATCATTTAATGAATCACGGAGGTTCTAATGTCACAAAGCTCAATGTCTGAAATCACCTGCCCGGCCTGCGGCAGCAAGCATGAATTCAAAGTCTGGGACAGCATCAATACGAAGCAGGATCCGGAATTGAAGGAAGCCGTCAGGACGGGGGATGCTTTCCGCTATACCTGCCCCGACTGCGGCGCGACTGCTCTCTTGAATTACAATTTCCTGTATCATCAGATGGAAGACAAGTACATGGTCTTCGTATCCGTCGAAGGCGATGCATGGAACCAGATGATGTCCATCCTCTCTGCCCGGCAGAAGGATCTTCCAGACTACACGATGAGAATCGTCCGCTCCTACAACGATTTCCGCGAAAAGCTGATGATCCTTGATGCAGGCCTTGACGACCGCGTCGTGGAAATCATCAAGAGCAGCGTCTGGCACAATGTCGAGGAAACGTATGCCGACAAGGGCATCGATGAAATCCTCTTTGCTATGAATGACGACGGCGAGCATGGATTCCTTTTCAGAAGCAAGGACAAGATGATCGCATCCATGGAATTTGACATGGACCTGTACAAGGTAGTGAAGAATGCGGCTGAATCCAGGCTTGACTTCTATTCCAGAGGCATTTTTGTCATCGACCGCGCATGGGCTGACCGCGTGGTGGGTGAAATGGGCTGATTCTTTTGAAATTTTCCTACACTTTTTCACTTATTGTGCTAAAATGGTTAAGGCGAATTACAGAATAGTCTAAATTACAGGGAGGCAATCATGCAGATTCATATTATTGATCACCCGCTCATTCAACACAAACTCACGATCATGCGGTCCAAGGAAACAAGCTCCAGCGAGTTCCGCCGCCTGCTCCAGGAAATTACACTCCTCATGGGTTATGAAATCACCCGTGATCTTCCGCTCGAAGACGTCGAAGTGGAGACCCCGCTCGAAAAGATGCGCGGCCGCCGCGTAGCCGGCAAGAAAGTCGGCATCGTTCCGATCCTCCGCGCAGGCTTCGGCATGGTGGACGGCCTTCTTGAACTGATGCCGTCTGCAAGAGTCGGCGTTATCGGCCTCTACCGCGATCCGGAAACATCCAAGCCGATCGAATACTACTGCAAGCTGCCGGATGTGGACAACCGCGATTTCATCATTGTCGACCCGATGCTCGCAACCGGCGGAAGCGCTGTCGCAGCCATCAACATGATGAAGGAAAAAGGCGTAAAGAACATTAAGTTCATGTGCCTCGTATCCGCACCGGAAGGCGTTGAAGTCGTCAACCAGGCTCATCCTGATGTGCCGATCTACACAGCTGCCCTCGATCGTCAGCTCGATGATCATAACTACATCCTCCCAGGTCTCGGCGATGCCGGCGACCGTATCTTCGGAACCAAGTAATACAATAAAAAACGGGACCACGCAAAGCGGTTCCGTTTTTTTATTTACAACTCTATGCTCCTCGAGAGGATTTTGGGCAAAAGAAAAGAGAGACTCGGGGGAAGTCTCTCTTTTTAACCCGGAGCCGCCGGGGGACGGAGTTCCGGTTCGTTAAATCCCTTCATCTTTCATAAGGGAATACAACGGTCAAACACATTTTCATCGGTTCCAGCGCATAGACTGCATGGTCTACGTCATGAGGCATCAGTATGGATTCTCCTTCGGAAACCTCGAAGAATTCCTTGCCGACCATGATGCGAGCTTTTCCTTCCAGTACCTGGATCATAGCATCGCCCGTGGACTGATGAGAGCTGATCTCTTCGTCTTTATCAAAGGCAAAGAGGGTTAGGCTGACGTTTTTGTTTTGCGCCAGCGTCTTGCTTGCGATCTGACCTTCCTGATAGGAGATCTGATCCTTCAAAGTGAGCACGGATGCTCTGGGTAAATGGCTGATAAATTGCTTTTCCTCCATGTGGTCCTCCTTTAGTGTGATCAAAGATAGAATTTGTCCTATCTTTATCTTCATTATACTATATGTTGAGGATTAGTCAACGCTAAAACTTAGAACCGAACGAATTTTACTATACTACAGAACATTTTGCAAGGATAAAAAATTTATGAGGGGTGATAAACGGTATAAAACGCAGAACGGGTGACAACGAGGCTGATTTGATGTAAAATAACAGTGTTAGTATCTATAAATCAAGCAAATGAATCCAGAGTATGAATCATCTTTATTCAGAAAAGAGGAAATATATGAAACACAGCAAACTGACCGCTTTACTCTGCGCCCTGGTCATGACAGGCGCCGGCTCTATGTCCGCTTTTGCAGCGGATGCAGCACCGGCAGCGGCTGCAGCTACAGCTGCACAGCCGGCCAAGGCACAGGAAACGACAGCTGCCGCAGGCACTCCGGCCGAGGCTGCTCAGCCGGAAGTCAACTACACTGAAGCACTTCTGAAAGGCATGTCCCTGACACTGCCGGATGTTGAAAAAGCCGTAGAAGCCGGCACATTCAAGAACCTTTCTCCGGAAGCTCCGAAACCGGCTGAACCAGAACCGGCTCCTGCCCCGGAACCCATTCCTGAACCTGAGCCCACACCAGCTCCTGAACCGGAGCCGGAACCCGAGCCCGCACCGACACCGGCGCAGACTGCCAAGTACACGGCTGATCAGGGAACAAGCGCAGCAACGATTGAAACAGACGGCACTTATGATGCTCAGACTTATACGTCTACAACCGCTGACCAGAATGCACTTCGCGTTTCCTACGCTTACATGAGCGCAGCAGGCGACACATTCACAAAGACCGGCGATGCTACGAATACAGAAAGCTCCAATCAGTACGGCATGAACGCAGCACTCCTTGTCACCCATGGCGGCCACGGCGCATTCACCAAGGCATCCATCACATCCTCTGCTCTCGGCGCACCGGGCGCATTCGGATACAGCAAGGGAACCTACCTCAACCTGACCGATTCCACCGTTACAACGACAGGAAACAATTCTCCTGCCCTTGAAACAGCAGAAAGAGCCATGATGAAAGTCGTTAACACGACCGTTTCCACATCCGGCTATGCATCCCCGGCTATGAAGGTATCCCAGAACGGCGGCATGATTCTTGCTGAAAGCAGCCATTTCACCACGACTGGCAAGGACTCCCACGGCGCATACGTCAATGGCGACGTCACACTGACAAACAGCAGCGTGAACGCACAGAACACCAAGGCAGCCGTTGTCCGCAACAACAATACGCTTTCCCTTGAAAACTCCACGCTCGAAGGCAATGAAACAGGGTCCGTACCGTACAACATCGTTCTCTACGCTGATCCTTCCGCTATCGGAACCATGGGTGTACAGCAGTTCAATGCAACAGGCTCCACCCTGATTTCCCATCACGGCGGCATGTTCCTTGTCACCGGTACACATAACCGCATCACGCTGAAGAAGACAACCCTCCAGCAGGATCCGGGCCTTCCGATCCTCTCAGCCCTTGGCAATGACGGCGCTTACGGCTGGGGCACCCCGGGCGCTAACGGCGGCCATGTCGAACTGATTGCTGATGAAGAAACACTGAATGGCGATATTGTCGTCGATACGATTTCCGACGTCAACCTGACCCTTAGAAACAACTCCGTATGGACAGGCGCCATCACCATCATCCCGAACGCACAGGGCGGCGAAAAGTACAAGACCAATGCCGACATCTTCATCGGAGCAGGCTCTGTATGGAACCTCACCGCTGACAGCCAGGCAACCACAGTCAACAACCTTGGCACCATCAACTTCAACGGCCACACCATTACCCTCGCGGACGGAACAGTCCTGAAATAAGGGCTTATAGCAAAAATACATATATATAGTATATATATAATAAAAGAAGAGGCTCTCCGGAAATCCCGGGGCCTCTTTTTTGCGGGCGGCTATAGTATAGTGCCAGTAAAAAAGACCATGGAAATCAGATCCACGGTCTTTTTCTATTTCCTTAATTAGTTGATCAGAATGCAGGAATGACAGCGCCTTTGTAGGTGTCTTCGATGAATTTCTTGGATTCAGGGCTGGTGAGCGCTTTCATCAGTTCCTGGATTTCCGGACGGTTTTCATCGCCAGCTCTTACAGCTACGATGTTAGCGTACGGGGAGTCCTTGCTTTCTGTGTAGATGGCATCCTTCGGATTCAGCTTGGCTTCCAGAGCGAAGTTTATGTTGATGACAGCAGCATCGACGTCAGCCAGGGATCTTGGGAGCTGCGGAGCTTCGAGTTCGGAGAACTTCAGGTTGTGCGGGTTTTCAGCAATATCCTGCGGGGTAGCAGTGACAGGAGCACCGTCACGGAGTTTGATCAGGCCGGCAGACTGGAGGACGAGGAGAGCACGGCCGCCATTGGTCGGATCGTTCGGAATGGCAATGGATGCGCCGTCCGGCAGTTCAGCGAGGGATTTGTACTTATTGGAGAAAACGGACATTGGTTCAAGATGAACAGCACCGACGGAAGCAAGCTTCAGGCCTCTGGATTTGCAGAATTCATCCAGATATGGTTTGTGCTGGAAGAAGTTTGCGTCAAGGCTCTTGTCGTTCAGGGCCAGGTTCGGCTGGACATAGTCAGTGAATTCGACGATTTCTACATTGATGCCTTTCTTGGCAAGCTGATCCTTCACTGCATTGACGATCTGTTCATGCGGAACGGGGGAGACGCCGACTTTGATGGTCGTTGTTTTGGAAGCGGAGCCTGCAGCCTTGGAAGCAGCCGGTTTTTCTCCGCCGCAGCCGGCGATGAGACCAGCGGCAGCAAGAGCAGCGAGGGAAACGGCGAGAGTTTTGCGGTAGTTCATAGTAAGTCCTCCTTATGATTTCGTGGAAATAACGATTCCGGGTACAAAAAAAATCCCTCTTCCCGACGGGACGAAGGATTCTGTTTCGTGGTACCACCCATGTTCGCCTTTCCGTCGCCGGAAAGACCTTGTGAAGTGCAAGGCACTCCTGTCCTGTAACGGGAACTCCCGGGCCGCTTCATCATTCGGCGGCGCATGCTCCAAGGCCATGTTCGGCGGATGTCCGGCGTCCCTTCTCACCATTCGGGACTCTCTTTGGCTTTCTTTCCGCGTACTCTTCTCTTCATCGCTTGTATCAAGTTGGACATACTATAGCATTTCGTCATGAAAGCGTCAAGAAAATTTTAAAATTGTTATTTTGAGAATACGAAAGTAAAAGAGAGAAAAAGTGAAGAAAAAGCGCTTTAAAGAAGAAAAGGACGAAAGGGCGTGCCGTTGCCCTAAAAGAATCAGTCTATTATAATGAGATACGGAACAAAGTGGTTCCTTTTATAGAATTTATTAGCCGGAGGTGGAAATGGGTTTTTTTGGCCTGATGCATAAAGCATGCTCGCGCGAGCATGTCCTATATCTTTTATATTTGACGCTGTTCCTGATTCCGCTGAATCCATTCCTTTTCTATGCGCCCCTCATCCCGGCCCTCATCCTGTGGCTGGTCAACTGGCGTACATCAAAGGAAGTGTCCTTCCGCGTCCCTCCATACTGGGGAGCAGGAGCCGTCTTTTTAGCGTGTTCGCTTCTGTCCACGGCCGTATCCAAGGACAGCTTCTTCTCGATTTTCAACTGGTCGCTCCAGCCGCTTCTTTATGCGGCCGTCTATCTCATGGTCTTTTCCACGATCCGTACGGTCAGGGAAAAGGAAAAGGCGCTCTATGCCTTCCTGGCAGGTGCTCTCTGTGTAGCCGCTTACGGTTTCTTCCAGTATGCGGATGCCCATGACATGGCAAAGGATCTTACCGCGCAGAGCTGGGTCGATCCGGAGCGTTTCCCGCTTCTCCGCCGCCGCATGTATTCGACGCTGGAGAATCCGAACCTTCTGGGCGCTTACCTTCTGATGATCATCAGTGCGCTTTCCTCTTTCTTCCTCTATGAGAAGAAGGGGAGAAGAAAGTACATTTTCGGAATCGTCCTGCTGGTGCTCCTTACCTGCCTGGCGCTTACCTATTCCAGAGGCGCGTGGGTGGCAGCCGGCGGCATCGTGGCAGGCCTTGCCATTTTCCATGATAAGAGATTCGGTCTTTTATTCCTGCTCGTTCCGATTGGCCTTCTCTTTTATCACGGACAGATTGCCGAACGTTTCCTTTCCCTTTTCAGAGGGGATGACACGTCCGTCGATCTTCGCTTCGCTCTCTGGGAAAGCACGAGAGCCATGATTGAAGAACATCCTCTTCTGGGCATCGGCTGGGGATCGTATTTCCTCGCATACCCGGATTACAATTTCTTTATACAGAATGACAATGTACTGATTTTCCATGCACACAACATGTACCTGAACATGCTGGCCGAAGTAGGGATCCCGGGTGGCCTTGCATTCCTGGCTGCTTTCTTTGCGCAGGGTATCATCGCCTACAGGATTTTCAAAGGGGGAGAGACTGCCTTTGACCGTGCAATGGGCCTAGGCGGCATGCTTGCCGTCATCTTGATTGCCATTATCAGCTTCGGAGACCATGTACTTTTTAGCCGTTCCGTATCATTTTGTTTCTGGAGTCTGGCGGGTTTGTGGGCTTCATGCATAAGTCATGCAAACGAAAAATAGAAATATATGATTATGGTTTTCTGTAAATTTCATGTTATACAACATGTAAATCATAATTTGTCTAATAGGAATTATTTATATGACCCATAATAGAAATTAAGAAACAGAGAACCTATTTTAGGGGATACAATCTCAGAAAATGTGGTATAATGATAAAGGTGATAAGGTAAATAAAAATGCAGTCAGTATGATGAATTAGATTAGGAAATGGATTTTTTGAAGTAAATGTTTACCGAACATTTTCGATAAAGAGAAGAAAACATTCCCGTCTCGTATAGACTGTGCTTTTTTACTGAGGTAAAAAGATCTGCAGCAGCAGGTAAATCAAGCTGTGGACTTTTATATATTATTTTATTTTTGGGAGGATGATAGTAATGATCGACACCAATGATAGTGAATTCCTTAGCAGGATTGAGGACAAGAGCCTTCTCTCTAAGGTCATGCCAGGCGCAGCAGCTGCAGCTATGATCAATGCAGGGGACATCATCGGTATTTCCGGATTTACGCCATGCGGCTATCCGAAAATTACAATGCATGAACTCGCAGAACGCATAAAACAGACCCCGTTCCAGGTAGATATCTGGACAGGCGCTTCCACCGGTTCCCAGATCGATACCGAACTGGTTGCTGTAAACGGCGTCAGAGTTCGTATGCCTTACCAGACAAACGCTAACCTGAGGAAAGCCATCAATAATGGCCAGGTAAGCTACTATGACCTGCATCTGTCTCATGTAGCACAGCAGGTTCGTGCTGGCTTCTTCACCAACGTTAAAGGCGAACGCGTAACCGGCCCGGACTTCGCAGTCGTTGAAGCATGCAAGATCGGACCGAACGGCGAAATCTACCCGACAACCGCTATCGGCAACTCTCCGGTATACGTAGACACCGCTAAGAAAGTCATTGTCGAAGTTAACACCACTCAGCCACTCGGCCTCGTAGGCATGGCTGATATTTACATGCGTAAGAACCCGCCGCACTGCGAACCGATTCCGATTCTCCACGCTGGCGACCGTATCGGCACACCGTACATCAAATGCGATCCGTCCAAGATCGTAGCTATCGTTCCATGCGATATGCCAGACGTAACCCGTGCACTGGCTCCGCTCGATGACGACGCTGAAGCAATGGGCAACAACCTTGTAGAATTCCTGACCAACGAAGTTAAACATGGCAGACTTCCGGAAAACCTGCTCCCGCTGCAGTCTGGCGTAGGCAACGTTGCTAACGCAGTTATCCATGGCCTCGTTGAATCCCAGTTCAAGAACCTGTCCGTATACACCGAAGTTATCCAGGACGGCATGTTCGATCTGATCGACAAAGACAAGATCGACATGATTTCCGGTACTTCCCTGTCTCCATCTCCGGAAGGCCTGAAACGTTTCTACGACAACATCGAAAAATACAACAAGAAGATCGTTCTGCGTCCGCAGGAAATCTCCAACAACGGTGAAGTTGTTCGTCGTATCGGCGTTATCGGCATGAACACGGCTCTTGAAATGGATATTTACGGCCACGTAAACTCCACCCATATAACAGGCACCAAGCTGATGAACGGTATCGGCGGTTCCGGCGACTTCGCTCGTAACGCATTCCTGTCCTGCTTCTTCTGCCACAGCTCCGCTAAGGGCGGCAAGATCTCCGCAGTTGTTCCGATGTGCTCCCATGTTGACCACACCGAACACGATACCCATGTATTCATCTCTGAACAGGGTGTCGCAGATGTTCGCGGCCTGAGCCCGAAGGAAAGAGCAAAGGTTATCATCAACAACGTTGCTCATCCGTCCTACAGAGATCAGCTCATGGACTACTATGAAAGAGCAGTTGCCGCATGCGGCCACAGCCAGACCCCGCACATTCTTCCGGAAGCTTTCAAATTCCATGAAAGCCTGGCAGAAACCGGAGATATGCACTTCAAGAAATAATTTAGTGCTGTATTAAAATTTTTAATGCTTTACAAATAAACTCAGTACTGTATAATAATCTATGATGATGACTGCCCATTGACAGTGTCATACACATGGGTTTCGCAAGTGTCCTGAAACCGCTGCAAGAAGACTTGAAAAAGCGCTGCAGCGGGGAAGGCGTTGCGGGCCCTGGACCGGAAAGAAGTTCCCTTAGAAAACAGTGAGAAGAGCATAAAGACGCCGCCGCTGATAAATGATGGGAAGTTTTTTCCCAGAAGTTACTTACTTACTTTTTTAGGAGGAAGATGAACTCATGTCTAACGAATCCCTGAAAGCTAAACTTGATGCCTACAATGCAGAATATGCAAAACAGACGGCAAAACATCCGGAAAGAGTTGGTCTTAAACACAAGAACCTGTACACACCTCTCGATCTCGAAGGTTTTGATTATGAAAGAGACCTCGGTTTCCCGGGCGAATATCCATACACCCGTGGCGTACAGCCGACCATGTATCGTGGCCGTCTCTGGACCATGCGTATGTATGCAGGCTTCGCAACCGCTGAAGAATCCAACAAACGTTATCGTTACCTGATTGCTAACGGCGGATCTGGTCTGTCCGTAGCATTCGACCTTCCAACCCAGATCGGTTATGACTCCGATGATAAGATGGCTGAAGGCGAAATTGGTAAAGTAGGCGTTGCTATTGATACCCTGAAAGATATGGAAATCCTGTTCGATCAGATCGACCTGGGCAAAGTTTCCACATCCATGACCATCAACGCACCGGCATCCGTTCTGCTCGCTATGTACATTGCAGTTGCTGAAAAACAGGGCGTTCCTGCTTCCGCACTCCGCGGCACCATTCAGAACGATATTCTGAAGGAATACTCCGCTCGCGGCACCTACATTTTCCCGGTTAAACCATCCATGCGTTTAATCACCAACATTTTCGAATACTGCTCCAAAAATGTACCTCTGTGGAACACCATCTCCATTTCTGGTTACCACATCCGTGAAGCTGGTTCCACCGCTGCTCAGGAAATCGCATTCACCATCGCTGATGGTATCGCTTACATCGAAGCAGCTCTGAAAGCGGGCATGCACATCGATGAATTCGCTCCACGTCTGTCCTTCTTCTGGAATGCACACAACAACGTACTCGAAGAAGTCGCTAAATTCCGCGCTTCCCGTCGTCTGTGGGCTACAATGCTGAAAGAAAGATTCCACGCTGAAAACGAAAAATCCATGAAACTGCGTTTCCACACCCAGACCGCAGGCTCCATGCTGACAGCTCAGCAGCCAAACAACAACATCGTTCGTGTTGCTCTGCAGACAGCAGCAGCTGTTATGGGCGGAACCCAGTCCCTGCACACCAACTCCCGCGATGAAGCTCTGGCTCTGCCAACCACTGAATCCGTAACCATCGCTCTGCGTACACAGCAGATCGTTGCTTATGAATCCGGCCTGGCTGACGTAGTTGATCCGCTCGGCGGCTCCTACTATGTTGAAGCTATGACCAACGCTATCGAAGCTGAAGCTAAAGAATACATCAGAAAGATCGATGAAATGGGCGGCGCTGTAGAAGCTATTGATAAAGGCTATATCCAGAAGGAAATTCAGGACTCCGCTTATGCTTGGCAGATGGCTGTTGAATCCGGCGAAAAGACAATCGTTGGCGTCAACAAGTTCACAATGGAAGAACCACCGGTTGAAGGCCTGCTGAAGGTTGACTCCTCCGCTGGTGAATTCCAGAAGAACAAACTGGCTAAAGTTAAAGCAGAACGTGATAACGCTAAGGTTCAGGAAGAACTGAAGAAGCTGGAAGTTGCAGCTGCTGATGAAGAAGTAAACCTGATGCCAGTTATTCTCGACTGCGTACGTGCTTATTGCTCCCTCGGCGAAATCTGCGGAGTACTCCGTAAGGTATTCGGCGAATACAAACCGCACAACACACTTTAATTCGATAATCGGAAATAGTTCTGGAGGTAATTAACAATGGCAGATAAACGTATCAGAGTACTCGTAGCTAAACCGGGTCTTGATGGACATGATCGCGGCGCAAAGGTTATTGCCCGTGCACTCCGTGATGCAGGCATGGAAGTTATTTACACAGGTCTTCGCCAGACCGTTGAACAGATCGTTGAAGCAGCTGACGCAGAAGACGTTGATGTAGTAGCACTGTCCCTGCTGTCCGGCGCTCACAACACACTGTTCCCGGAAGTTGTCAAAGCTCTTGAAGCTAAAGGCATGGGCGATGTACTCGTAATCGGCGGCGGCGTAATTCCGGCTGCTGATGTTTCAGGTCTGGAAAAAGCAGGCGTAAAGGCTATCTTCACACCTGGCACACCAACCAAAGAAGTTATTGACTTCATCCAGGCAAATGTAAAATAATTAGCTTTTAGACTACCACTTGGCGGTTTATTAGTGTAATTTAGCTGTTAAAGGGCTGGGTGCACTCTCAGCCCTTTACAACTATTTATTTCTCTTGATTTACTCCTCGAAAAGGCGGTGTATCCATGGAATTTTCTATGAAGGATTTTTGGAATGGAAATAGACGCGCCTTAGCGAGAGCAATTACCATCGTTGAAGACGAACGTGACGGTTATGAAGATATCATGAAAGATATCTATCACCATACCGGTCGTGCTCAGGTCATCGGTATCACTGGTGCGCCTGGTGCGGGTAAGAGCACACTGTCTGATGCCCTCATAAAGCAGTTTCGCAAACAGGGTAAAACAGTAGGCATCGTCGCTGTCGATCCTACCAGTCCGTTCTCCGGCGGCGCCATTCTTGGTGACCGTATTCGTATGAACGACCTGACGTTGGATAAGGGTGTTTATATCCGTAGTATGGGTACACGCGGCAGTCTCGGGGGTTTGTCCCGCAAGACCGCAGATGCGGTTAAACTGATGGATGCTTTCGGTCTCGATGTAATTTTCATCGAAACAGTAGGCGTAGGACAGTCCGAAGTCGATATCGTTAAGAATGCGGATACCACACTTGTTGTGCTCGTACCCGGACTTGGCGACGATATTCAGGCAATCAAGGCTGGTATCCTTGAAATCGGTGACGTATTTGTCATCAATAAATGTGATCGCGACGGCGCTGATCGTTTGAATGTTGAGATCGAAATGATGCTCGATCTGGGCGAAGCTCAGAACTGGCGTCCGCCGATCGAAAGAACGATCGCGAATAAAGACCAGGGTGTAGAAGATGTAGTAACAGCTCTGGGTGATCATAGAAAGTATCTCGAAGAATCCGGCTTGCTGGAAGAACGCAGACGCGAACGCGCACGCAGCGAGATGCTCGAAATGATTCACGACCGCATTTCCCGTCATATTGAAGAAAACCTCTCCAAGACGGGTGAATTCAATGGCTACGTGGAAGACGTATTTGAAAGGAAAACTGATCCATTCACTGTCGTCGATTCCATCGTGGGCAAAATATTCAAATAATTTATAAAGGAGGAGTTATTATGGCATTCAAAGTTTTGTGTGTCGATCATGTAGGCGTAGCTGTTAAAGACCTGGCTCTTATTAAACAGCAGATGAAAGACATTCTGGGACTGGATCCATCCCTGCCGGATGAAACCGTTGAAGATCAGCATGTAACAACAAGCTTCTTCAAACCATCCCCGCAGACCGAAGCTTGCGAACTCGAATTCTTGGGTTCCACAACTCCGGATGGCCCGATCGCTCGTTTCATTGAAAAATCCAACGGCGGCAAGAACGGCTTCCAGCATGTTGCTCTTCGTGTTGACGACATCGAAGCATGCCTCGCAGATCTGCAGGCTAAAGAAGTTCCGCTCATCGACAAGAAATGGCGTGTCGGTGCAGGCGGCTGTCATATCGCATTCTTGCATCCAAAGGCTACCGGCCTTCTGCTTGAACTGACAGAACGCCCTGGCGGCCCGTCCTTCAATAAATAAGTTGAATGATGGCAAATGATTCGCCCATTCTGGGCGGATCATCCCCCTTGCGGGGGACCCTAATATTTTTGGAGGTGTAAGAATGGCAACTGTTGAAGAAAGAATTGAACTTCTCCATAAGAACCTCGCTCATGTTGAGGCTATGGGTGGCGAAAAACGTATTGAAAAACAGCATGCAAAAGGCAAACTGACTGCTCGTGAAAGACTCGCTCTTCTGTTTGATGAAGGCACTTTCGTTGAAGTCAATGCCCTCGTAAAATCCCGCTGCCACAACTTCGGCCAGGAAAAGAAAGATCTCCCGGGCGAAGGCGTTGTAACAGGTTACGGCACTGTTGATGGAAGATTGGTATTTGCATTCGCTCAGGACTTCACCGTTGAAGGCGGCTCCCTTGGTGAAATGCACGCTGCAAAGATCGTTCACGTAAATGAACTGGCTCTCAAAGTCGGTGCACCTTGCGTAGGCCTGAACGATTCCGGCGGAGCTCGTATTCAGGAAGCTGTCGATGCCCTCTCCGGCTACGGCAAGATTTTCTGGTGCAACACCATCGCTTCCGGCGTAATCCCGCAGATTTCTGCAATCATGGGACCGTCCGCAGGCGGCGCTGTTTACTCCCCGGCTCTGACCGACTTCATTTACATGGTTAAGAAAACATCCCAGATGTTCCTGACCGGCCCGGCTGTCGTTGAATCCGTCACCGGCGAAAAGATCACCGCTGAAGCTCTCGGCGGCGCTATGACCCATAACCGTACATCCGGCGTAGCTCAGTTCGCAGCTGAAAACGACGAAGACTGCATTAAACAGATTCGTTACCTGCTCAGCTTCCTCCCGAGCAACAACATGGAAGACGCTCCGATCGTAGAAACCGGAGACGATCCGACCAGAACTGATCCAGCTCTGGACACCATTATGCCGGAAAGCTCCAATGCACCGTACAATATGTATGATGTACTGAAATCCATTGTTGATAATGGCGAATACTACGATGTAGCTAAGGAATTCGCAAAGAACATCATCACCTGCTTCGCTCGTATGGACGGACAGACTGTTGGTATCATTGCTAACCAGCCAGCATTCATGGCAGGCTGCCTTGACTACAACGCATCCGATAAAGCAGCTCGCTTCATTCGTTTCTGCGACTGCTTCAACATTCCGGTTCTGAACGTTGTCGACGTTCCTGGCTTCCTGCCTGGCAAACAGCAGGAATATGCTGGCGTAATTCGTCACGGCGCTAAGATGCTGTTCGCATACTGCGAAGCTACAGTTCCGAAGATCACCATGATTCTGCGTAAAGCTTACGGCGGCTCCTACATCGCTATGTGCTCCCGTGAACAGGGCGCTGACCAGGTATTCGCTTGGCCAACCGCTGAAATCGCAGTTATGGGACCTGCAGGCGCAGCTAACATCATCTTCAAGAAAGACCCGAACAAAGAAGAACGCACAAAGGAATATGTCGAGGAATTCGCTACTCCTTACAAAGCTGCAGAACGTGGCTATGTAGATGCAGTAATCGATCCAAGAAATACCCGCCCGACAATCATCAATGCACTGAAGATGCTTGCTTCCAAGCACGAAGTACATCCGGCAAAGAAACACGGAAACATTCCGCTCTAATATTTGCCGCTTAAATCTCTATATTGAAAGGATGGGTACAGATGGATAACAGTACAGTTATGTATATCGCGGTTTTTGCTGCTATCGTTGCAGTAATTGCCCTGATCATGATCTGGCAGGTACGTTCATCTCTCAATCAGTCCGCAGCACCGGCACCAGCTCCTAAAAAGGCAGCAGCTCCAGCAGCAAGAGCAGCAGCTCCTGCAGCAGCTAACAATGGTGCAGTCGTAGCAGCTATCGCTGCTGCTATCGTTGCTATGGGTGGCGGCGAAATCGTCTCCATCCGCCCGGCAGCTAGACCTGGCTGGACTTCCGCAGCTCGCATTGCGGGCGTTTCCGGCAACCAGCAGTTCTAATTGAAAGTTGAAAGTACAATCATTTAGGAGGAAAGACAATGAGAAAATTTACTGTAACAGTTAACGGCCAGGATTACGATGTAGTAGTTAAAGACGGCGGCGCTGCAGCAGCAGCTCCGGCTCCGGCAGCAGCTCCAGCTCCGGCAGCAGCTCCGGCTCCGGCAGCAGCTCCAGCTCCGGCAGCAGCTCCGGCTCCAGCAGCAGCTCCAGCTCCAGCTCCGGCTCCGGCAGCAGCTCCTGCAGGTGCAGGCGAAGCAGTTGAAGCTCCAATGCCTGGTAAAGTCATCCGCATCAACAAACATGTTGGTGACGCAGTAGCAGCAGGCGACGAAGTCCTCGTACTCGAAGCTATGAAGATGGGCAACCCGATCATGGCTCCATGCGATGGCAAGATCACCTCCATGCAGGCTCAGGAAGGCCAGTCCGTACAGGGCGGCGATCCGCTGTTCACTGTTGGCTAATATTAGCTTAATGAACATCGCTTAATCTAAAAGGGCAGTGCTTCGGCACTGCTCTTTTTTTGCGCGCAATTGCGGATTATAGGCTTATAGGACATTTCGTGTTGGTTTTATAGCCGATGAGGCCCGTGTTTACCTGGTTTCATTGACATTTTAATTTGGTTTTTCACGTTTTTGGGGAATGGCATTTTGATGCCAGCCCCTCTTTTGTGACTCATCCCCCTTTTATGAATCGACTGCCATTACCGCGTACTAATGGAGAGGATAAATACCTGATCAGTGCAAGGAGTACTCATCACTTCCGTACCCATTCATTCCGTATCACGGACATCAGGAACGGCAGATTCATGAAAGGCAAATTGGTACTTTATATTTTAGTAGAGATTTGATATAGTTGACCAAGAGAGCATGTAGATTGCATTTTTTTCCTGGTTTTGTGGTGATTCTAAGAATGGAGCATCTTATGCTCTTTTTCTATGTCTCTTATTCGGTTTTCAAGGGGGATTTGGCATTGAAGATGTGGAAAAGCATGGGCAGGAACATCGCAGCAGGATTCGGAGATGATGCAAGTATTCAATCTTTTGGACAAGTATCATGGGAAGTATGTCAGTATATTCCATATTCGGCTCATGATCGTTTTCATGGAATGAATCATTGATATGTGATTTTGCCTTGAAATTAATGCTTTTAAGGGAAGACAAATGGGGAACGAGGCTTCCATCTGTTTTATCCTGACTGCATGTTCTGACAGGCTTTAAATGCAGCCGAGAGCGAATATTTCTTTCAATGACTCCTGGTTCTTATATAAAGGAACAAAAGAAATGAGAAACTGATTTGCCTGTCAGGCTGTTAGAACTTGCCATCAAGGTTTTTTGCCCTTTGACAGCTGATCCGTTGGAATTACCTGAAAAGTGTTTTAGTGCTGCATGTGCTGCGGGCAGAAGGAGATCTGATCCTTATATAGAAGATATCGCACGAAGCAGCTTTAATTTCCCATATATGCTTCCCGGAATATCTTACTCAATATCGTACACACGAATATATGCATTTTGCGCGAAACAGATTGTTTGATAGAATCAGAGAAATACCGAGATATCGGGAATCTTGTATAGATAAGAAGCACGCAGTGTATATAGAATAGGCATATATGGCACTTTTAGGTGATTTTGAGAATCTGTCACATTGACACCTACAATATATAGTGATATGATATCTACAGTTAAATACGGATAAGACAGGTGCTCGTCAGGGTTTAATAGGGAAGACCGGTGAAATGCCGGCACGGTCCCGCCACTGTAATGCGGAGCAACTCCAAATATGTCACTGGGAAACCGGGAAGGCAGGAGAAGCGTTGAAGCAAAGTCAGGAGAACTGCCTGTTTTTTGTCACCGATTGTACCCACGAGCGATGGGAAGGGGATGTCTATGATGTCTCTTTGCGTTCGTGCAAAGGGGTTTTTTATTGGGGATTTCCGGTTTGACTAACTGAGGAGAATAAACTGAATCAAGGAAACAGGTGCCCGTCAGGGCTTAATAGGGAAGACCGGTGAAATGCCGGCACGGTCCCGCCACTGTAATGCGGAGCGACTCCAGTAATGTCACTGAGGAGATTGGGAAGACAGGAGAAGCGAGGAAGCAGAGTCAGGAGAACTGCCTGTTTTTAATCACCGCAAAAACCTACGAGCGATAGGATGGTGTGAGAATGTCTTTTTGGCGTCCACTCTATCCGTGTCGGTAGAGTGGATTTTTTGGTGAATGAGGAGGATTCAGGGTCATTCATGCAAGACTGGAGGATGGCGCCAGGGAACGTCATTCTCCGCCTGCCGCTGGAGCGCCAAGGGAAAGGCGCTTCAGCAGTAAGGGCAGGTTAGCAAGTTGTAAACGGCGCTTATGCACCTTTACATAGATAGGGTTACCTCCACAGGGGTCCCGACATGGTTCTTCTTCCGGGTGATGGAGTAAAGATGGAGTAAAAGGGAAATACGATCATCACCCTCACTTTTTACAGATCCTTCCGCAAGGAAGTTCTTATATATCGGAGTTCATTAATATGCAGCTTGAGGGAAAGAGCTGCATCTCCTAATTCAGGTAATAACGCTGCAAGGTGTTATTATACAGGTTTCTCATTTTTTGGGGCTGGTGCCCATCCCCTTTTGAAGCGGCTCTACCGCTTCTTTTTTTTGCAAAAATTCTGGAGATCTTGATGATTCAGCATAGCCTTTTCCTTTGAATTTGACGTAAAAATTACTTTTTTCACATTGACTATTTCGGAATCAATCAATATAATAAAGATAAAGGCATTTCAATGTTTTAATATAAAGGAGGAAACATAATGAGCGTTTATGATTTTACATGCACCACCATGCAGGGCAAGGAAGTTTCTCTCTCTCAGTATAAAGGCAAGGTTATTCTGATCGTCAATACAGCAAGCAAGTGCGGATTCACACCGCAGTTTGCAGGCCTTGAGAAACTGTATAAGGAATACAAGGACAAGGGCCTGGAAATCCTCGGCTTCCCGAGCAACCAGTTCAATGAACAGGATCCGGGAACCAATGAAGAAATCCAGGAATTCTGCAAGGTCAACTATGGCGTTACCTTCCAGATGTTCAAGAAGGGCGACGTACGCGGTGACAACCCGCAGCCTCTCTTCGCTTACCTGACCAAGGAAAAAGGCTTCAAGGGCTTCAACATGGATCATCCGATTGCACCGAAACTCGTTCCGATGCTGAAGGAAAAACATCCGGAAATCCTTGAAGGCGACGGAATCAAATGGAACTTCACCAAATTCCTGATCGACCGCGAAGGCAATGTCGTAGAACGTTTCGAACCGACCACCACACCGGAAGAAATCGCTCCGGCTATTGAAAAACTTCTGTAATACATGAATGAAAGAGAGCTGCCGCTGAGGCGGCTCTTTTTTATTGTCCGGTTTGCAAGAATCATTCGGTAAAGTCTCCGGAATGTAGTATAATGAAAGTGATTATACGGCAGGAGGAGTAAGGATGAACGGAAGAAAATTCTTTTTCTTTGATATCGACGGGACATTGACGACACCGCTGACGAACGATTATCCGGACAGCACGAGAGAGGCCATCAAGGAGCTGCAGGATAACGGTCATTTTGTAGCGATTGCGACGGGAAGGATGCAGGCGGACGCCTGGGAAGTGGCGAAGGCCCTTGGCATCTGCGCCGCTGTTTCCGACGGGGGAAATGCTCTGACCATTCATGGGGAGCTGATTTATGATGAGGGTCTTCCTCTTGAAGACTGCATCAGGACGCTTTCGGAAATCGACAGTGAGAGATTTCCTTTTGCTGTCTGCCCGGAAAATAAGAAAATGCGTGTGGCGACTTCGGACTTGTACCTCTCCCGCGTGAAGGACAGGTACTATGAAACGGTCGTCGATCCTTCCTTTGACTTCAGGAAAGTGGACACGATCCACAAGATTTTCGTTGCCTGCACGAAGGATGATCTTCCTGAGATTCCGCTTCATACGCTTCCGCATGTCTGGTTCAGGAAGGATAATATGCTGATCGAGCCGGTCCATAAGGAAAGAGGCATCTTCGAAGTCATGAAGCGCTACAACCTTTCAGATGAGGATGTCGTCGTCTTCGGCGATGGCATGAACGACCGCTCCATGTTCAGGGATGAATGGTTCAGCATAGCTATGGGCAATGCGAAGCCGCAGCTCAAAGAAAAAGCGAAGTACATCACGAAAAGAGCCGATGATGACGGGATTTATTACGCCTGCAAGAAGTTTGGCTGGATTTGATTGTCAATACAAAGCGAATAAAATATTTGTTAATTAAGCGCGGCGCTGCGGGTTGACTGTAATGCCGCGCTTCTGTTATATTATAGATTGTTAAATTGTAATGTTTTCCTGTTGAGTAAGAGAAAGAGGAAAGATGGATAAAGAAATCAGGAAAGATGGAGAAGGGGAAGTCCTCTTCGACATCCGTCACTTGACCCACACGTTCGAGACAGAGGACGGCAAGACGTTCGATGCCCTGAAGGACGTGACGGCCCAGATCATGAAGGGATCCTTCACGGCGATCATCGGAACGAACGGGAGCGGCAAATCCACGCTGGCCCGTCATTTGAATGCGCTCATGATGCCTACGTCCGGTGAAGTGATCGTCGAGGGAATGTCCACATCGGATTATTCCCATATCTGGGATATAAGGCAGAAGGTAGGCATGGTATTCCAAAATCCGGACAACCAGCTGGTGGCTGCGATTGTGGAGGAAGATGTCGCTTTCGGCCCGGAAAACCTGGGCGTGCCTCCGGATGAAATCCGCCGCCGCGTCGATGCCGCTCTTGAAAAAGTCGGCATGACCGAGTTCCGCACGCATGCACCTGCCATGCTTTCCGGCGGGCAGAAGCAGAGAATCGCCATTGCAGGCATTCTTGCCATGCATCCGGACTGCATCGTCCTTGATGAACCGACGGCCATGCTCGATCCTTCGGGAAGAGCCGAGGTCATGAAGACGATTCATGAACTGAATGAAAAAGAGGGCATCACAATCGTCCTCATTACGCATTTCATGGAAGAAGCCGTGACTGCCGATCACGTTCTGGTCGTCGACCAGAGCGAGCTCAAGATGCAGGGAACGGCAAGAGAAGTATTTTCTCAGGCAGAAAAGCTGACAAAGATGGGTCTTGATGTGCCGGTCGCAGCCGACCTGGCGCACGGCCTTCGCGAGAAGGGATTCAAGATTCCGGAAGACTGCCTGACCGATGAGGAGCTGGGAGAAGCGTTATGTCCATACGTGTCGAAGATATAAGCTACATTTACGGCAAAGGATCCCCGTTTGAAAAGACGGCGCTTTCGCATGTCGATCTCACGATCAATAAGGGCGAATTCATCGGCGTCATCGGACATACGGGGAGCGGCAAGTCCACGCTCATCCAGCATTTGAACGGGCTCATCCATCCGACGAGCGGCAAAGTCACCATCGACGGCATCGATCTTGCAGCAAAGACGAAGGATGCCGTGTCCAAGCGCCATTCCGCCGGGATGGTATTCCAGTACCCGGAGCATCAGCTCTTCGAAGAAACCGTAGCGCAGGATATCGCTTTCGGGCCGAAGAACCTTGGATGCGACGAGGAAGAAGTGGACAAGCGTGTCAAAAGCGCCATGCGCTTTGCCGGCATTGATTATGAAAAATTCGCAGGCCGCTCGCCGTTCCGTCTTTCCGGCGGACAGCAGCGCCGTGTCGCCATAGCGGGTGTCATTGCCATGCATCCGGATTTCCTGATACTTGACGAACCATCCGCCGGTCTCGATCCGATTGGAAGAAGAGAAATCTTCAGCCGCATCTGGGACTGGTACAATAAGGGCGTATTCTCTGTCATCCTCGTTTCCCATAATATGGACGACATTGCCCGCCTTGCGACAAGGCTTCTTGTCATGCACAAGGGGAAGCTCGTCCTTGACGGCGATCCGATGGATATCTTCCTAAATCACAGGGAAGAGCTGAAGGAATGCGGCGTCGACGCGCCGCCTCTGACGCAGACACTGCAGGCGCTCAAAGCCCGCGGTATCCCCGTTCCGGAAGACGCAAAGACGACAAAGGAAGCCATCGACCGCATGGCAAAAATGCTGGGAGGGAAGAAATCATGCTGACAGATATGACGCTTGGACAGTACTACCCGGGCGACTCTTTCCTGCACAGGATGGACCCCCGCGCGAAGATTCTCTGCACGATGATCTTCATCATTGCGATATTCCTGGCCAATAACCCGTTTTCCTACCTTCTCGTGGCCGCTTTCACGCTCGGCGCGATTTCCGTATCCGGCGTGCCTTACAAGCTTGTATGGAGAGCCGTGAAGCCATTATGGTTCATCCTTCTCTTCACACTGGCCATCCACGTATTCACGACACCGGGAACCGAGCTTTTTTCCTGGAAATTCATCCATATCAGCGAAGAAGGTATCAGGAACGGCGTGGAAATGACGCTCCGTCTCGTATTCCTGATCGCTTTCACTTCGCTCTTGACCTACACGACGAGCCCGATCGTCCTGACGGACGGCATCGAAGCACTCCTCATGCCATTCAAGCGCATCGGCGTTCCGGCGCATGAACTGGCCATGATGATGACAATTGCGCTCCGCTTCATCCCGACACTTCTGGAAGAAACAGACCGCATCATGAAGGCGCAGTCCTCCAGAGGCGCGGACTTCGTGAATGGCAATCTCTGGCAGAGAGCGAAGAACATGGTTCCGCTCCTCGTGCCGCTCTTCATTTCCGCTTTCAGAAGAGCAGACGACCTGGCGACCGCCATGGAAGCGCGCTGCTACAGGGGCGGCGAAGGACGCACGAAGATGCACCAGCTCGCCTACACATGGAGAGACAGAAATGCCATGATCGCTGTCGTACTTGTGACCGCAGCGCTCATCGGACTTTACGTATATTTCAGATAAATAAGAAGGGCCGGGGCGATGCTTCGGGCCTTTTTGGCAGGGAGAATCATGAGAAACATTTGGATTACCGTTTCCTATGAGGGAAGCGGATACGCAGGCTTCCAGCGGCAGGAAAACCGCATGACGGTGCAGGAAATGCTGGAAAACTGCCTTCTGGAGCTGACAGGGGAAAAGACCACCCTCTACTTCGTCGCAAGGACGGATGCAGGGGTCCATGCTTACGGGCAGGAATGCACCTTCTATACGGATTCGACGATTCCGGGCGACCGCTTCATCTATGCGATGAATGCACGCCTTCGCGGCGACATCCGCGTGACGAAGAGCTGCGAGATGGATGAGGACTTCTCCGTCAGAAGAAGAAATTACGGAAAAACGTACGGCTACCTCCTGACAGAAAGCAGGGAGGCCTCGCCGTTCTTGAAGCGCTATATCTGGCGGACGGGAAAGAAACTCGACCTTGAGAAAATGCGGAAGGCGGCAAGGGCTCTCGAAGGCCGCCATGACTTCACGTCCTTCCGAGGAAACAATTCCGTGCCATCCGATCCGGTCAGGAACATCCATGAAATCCGCGTAGAGAAAGACGGGGATCTCGTCCGCATCTACGTGACAGGCGAAGGCTTCCTCTACCACATGGTAAGGAACATCGCAGGCTGCCTTGTCGATGCAGGAATGGGGCTTCTTTCAGTCAAAGACATAGAAGAAATCCTTGCGGCAAAGGACAGAAGGAAACTGGGAATGACAGCGCCGGCAGAAGGCCTCTGTCTCCTTCGCGTCTACTTCTCGCCGATTACAAAAGAGAGCATCGAAGAAACACTCGCCATGCCCCTTTTCCCATGGTGCAGGTAAAAAATGACTTCAGGAATCCGGTAAAATCGATACTTCGCCTTCCCAGACGGGGTAGGGGGACCGCGGAACGCGGTGGATAGGGTTAATTTCCTCAGCCGAAGGCTGGTGGTATGGTTTTTAGATAGCACAAAAATATAAATATGTTGGTATCCTCTAATTGCATATATCTGCACAAAAGGAGCTGTAAAAATGTGAAATCATTTCTGCAGCCCCTTTTTCATATGCGTATATCTCATGGAATCCCATCGAACGTTGCGAATTCGAACAGTTTAATCGTTTAGCTTTAATTTACCATTCTAACGTATTATAATAAGAGTAAATCATCTTAGAATCCACAATAACAGGGGGACATGGCATGACAAAGAAAGAACTGATCAGGAAAGCTGCCATTCGGATTTTCCGCGAGAAGGGATACAGCGGCACAACGCTTCGGGATATCAGCCGGGAAGCGGGCGTCAGCGTTTCTACCGTATCCTACTACTATGGCTCGAAGGAAAACATGTACAAGACACTTTTCCCCGAAGATATGGCACAGCAGGAACCGAAGCGCCGCGAGCAGATCGAGAACGCAGCGATCCGCCTCTTTGCGCTGAAGGGCTATTCGGACGTTTCCATCCGCGACATAGGAAAGGAAGCCGGGGTGAACAGCGCGGCGATTTCCTACTACTTCGGAGGCAAGAGAGAGCTCTATTCTGCGATTCTTCAGAAGGGGAGCGCCCTTCTCGTCGACTTCGTGGAGCAGGCGGCCCATGGCGACCATACGCCGATGGAAATCATGGAAATGTACTCCCGCTTCTTCTACCGTCTGATGAAGGAGCATCCCTACATTCTCCGCATCTTTTCCTGGGAAATGATTCACCCGACCGACGTTTTCGCATCGATCGGGAAGGAACGCTTCGCCATGGTTCTCGTCGTCCTCAGGGGCGCCCTGACCGAAGGCATTGAGGAAGGATGCTTCAGAAAGGACTTAAAGCCTACGGAAGTCTGTATTTCCTGGGCAGGCATGGTCGCTTACTACTACCTCATGAATGAAATCAAGAAGCGCTTCTCCGTGAAGGAAGAAATCACGGAAGACTCTTACATGCATCAGGCATTCGATGTATTGATGAACGGGATCAAGAATAAGGAAATCGGCTGAGGGAAGGCCGCATTTGAAAAGGGGAAAAGGGTATGAAACGATGGGCAGGAATAGCGGCAGCCGTGATGCTTGGCATGTCGCTTTCACTGACGGGATGTGGAAAGGCCGTCAATAAAGGACCGTCTGCGCCGCTCGTGAAGACGATCGTCATCGGAGAAGACGCAAAGGATGCGAAGGATACATTCTCCGGCACCGTGCACGGATTCTTCGAGTCTCCGCTTGCTTTCCAGACAGGCGGGCGAATCATGCAGCGCTATGTCACAAGCGGGGAGCGCGTGACGGCCGGACAGGAACTCTTCAGTGTCGATTCGAAGGATGCAGAAGAGCAGGCGGCAGCAGCCAGATCGTCGCTTGATGCGGCAGGGGCTTCCCTGAAGCTTGCGCAGTCGACACTGGCAAGGTATGAAAAGCTCCATGCTGCCAATGCGATTTCCGATCTGGCCATGGACCAGACAAGGAACAGCTACGACCTTGCGCTGACGCAGTACCGGTCAGCCGAGGCGGCTCTTTCGCGCGCAGAAAACAATCTGGGCTTCACGACGCTTGTCGCCGATCGCGACGGCATCGTGGGGACGACACTGTATGAAGTCGGGCAGGTCGTTGCCGCCGGTACGCCGGTCGTTACGATCATCGACGACTCCAAGCTGGACGTGTATATTTCTCTTACAGAAAAACAGTACGGGCTCTACTCGGTCGGCATGCCCTGCGAAGTGACCTTCTGGGCGCTTCCGGGGGTCAAAGTAGCGGGCAAGGTCAGGGAAGTGGCGGCAGCGCCGAATGCGGCGACAAGCACTTATGATGCCAAAGTCACGCTTGAAAACCCGCCGCAGGATGTTGTCGTCGGCATGACAGCACAGGTGAAATTCACCGATCCTGACAGCGCAAGGGGATTCATGGTGCCGCTTTCGGCCATGGCTTCCCAGCAGGCCTCTCCTTCCGTCTGGGTTATCCGTGACGGCAAGGCGCATCTCCAGAAGGTAGAAACGGGACGCTACGGCAAGGATGCCGTCGAAATCACCTCGGGTCTTAAGAAAGGAGACCGCGTCGTGACAGCCGGCGTCGCCCGCCTGAGTGAGGATGAAGAGGTACGCGTATGAAGCAGATCAATCTGGCGGAATGGGCGATCAAGCACAAGCAGATTGTCTATTTCTTCATCTTTTTCATCCTCTTGGGAGGGATCATGTCTTACTTCTCTCTGGGGAGAAGCGAGGATCCTGCCTTCACCATCCGCGAAGCCGTCGTAACAGCGGCCTGGCCGGGCGCATCGGCAGAGCAGATCACCGAGCAGGTGACCGATCCCCTCGAGAAGACGCTGCAGGACGTGAAGGGGCTCGATTACCTAAGGTCTTTCACGCATGACGGCAAGACGGTCATCTATGTCGACCTCAAGGACGATGTGCCCAAGGAAGACATACAGACACGCTGGCATGAGATGAGGAACCTCGTCGAAGATGAATGGGGAAGCCTTCCGGCCGGCGTCGTGGGGCCTTTCATCGACGACCGTTTCGATGATGTGTACGGCTCGATTTATGCTGTCACAGGAGACGATTTCTCCTATGAAGAAAAAAAAAGAAAATACGCTGAAAAAATCCGCCGCCGTCTGACGTCCGTGGAAGACGTGCAGAAGGTCGAGCTTCTTGGCGTGCAGGAACAGAATATTTACATCGAGATGGACCAGAACAAGCTCGCTACGTTCGGCTTGAGCCCGACGGATGTATTCACAATGATTTCCCAACAGTCCGCGATGATGCCCTCGGGCATGATCCATACGTCCACAAGAAATGTGGCCATCCGCGTCGACGGGCTTCTTGGAAGCGTTGAATCGCTCGAAAATCTGCCGATCCATGTCGGCGAGAGATCGTTCCATTTAGGCGACATCGCCAAGATCACGCAGAGCTATACGACCCCGGAAACGTCCCTCTTCTACTTTGACGGGAAACCGGCGATCGGCATTGCCGTTTCCATGAGAGATGGGGGAAACAACCTCACGCTTGGCGAGCATCTGAATGCGGAAATCGAAAAAGCGCAGAAGGAAGTCCCGGCCGGCATGACAATCAGCCTCGTCGCCGATCAGCCGAAGGTCGTCAATAATTCCATCCACGATTTCACGGAATCTTTGCTGGAAGCCATCATCATCGTCATGGCAGCTTCCTTCCTTTCCCTCGGATTCTGGAGCGGCATCGTTCTTGCCCTCTGCATCCCGGTCGTCGTCTGCGGCTCCTTCATTTTCATGAAATGGCAGGGGATCGACCTTCACCTCGTATCTTTGGGATCCCTCATCGTGTCACTGGGCCTTCTTGTCGATGATGCGATCATCGTCATCGAAATGATGCAGGTCAAGCTCGAAGAGGGCATGGACCGCATGGCAGCGGCAGAAGCGGCCTACAAAGGCTGCGCGAAGCCTATGCTGGCCGGTACGCTCATCACGGCCGCCGGCTTCATCCCTGTCGGCCTTGCCCAGGGACAGACTGCCGAATATACCTCCTCCTTCTTCTGGGTCATCGGCTCGACACTCCTGATTTCCTGGCTGGCCTCCATCTTCGTTTCACCGGTTCTCGGCTATAAATTCATCCGCGTGAAATCGAAGGAAGAACGCGCCAAGGAAAAGAAGAAGGGCATCAAGGAAAAGATCGGCGAGAAGTCGTACCAGATCTTTGACAGACTCATCAAGGGAAGCATCAGGTACAGGAAATCTGTCATCGTCGGCACCTTTGCTCTCTTTGCCGTCACCATGATGTGCCTTCCCTCCGTCAATCAGGAATTCTTCCCGAACTCCAAACGTCCGGAAATCATCCTGGACGTGAATCTGCCCTCCGGCGCCTCCATCGAGGAAACGAAGCGCGTCATGGCAGGCATTGCAGACAACCTGTACGGGGACAAGCGCATCGAGTCCTTCTCGACCTATGTCGGAGACTCCGCGCCCCGTTTCATCCTTCTCTTTGATCCGTCAGCACCGGAAGACGGCCACGGGCAGATGATCATCGTCACGACAGGAAACGACGTCAGGGACGATGTCAGAAGCGAGCTCGACCAGTTCATCGCTGACAAGTACCCGGATGCCCGCGCGCATACAAGGCTCATCACGACCGGCCCGCCATCCGATTACCCTGTCATGTTCCGCCTGATCGGCGAGGACAATAAGAAGACAGCCGAGCTTGCCGGCAAAGCGCTCGACATCATGAGGAAGAATCCGGACATCGTGAATGCAAGCCTTGACTGGCCGGAAGAAATGCCTTCCATCAAGCTGAAAATCAATCAGGACCGCGTCCGCGAGCTCGGCATCGACAACTATGCCGTATCGCTCGACCTGTACTCGAAGCTTTCCGGCTACAAGGTCGCTGAATCGTACCAGGGCGACCAGCTCGTCCCGATTTCCTTCAAGCTCGAAGGAAAGAATGCGGCCCAGCTGCCCGACCTTTCCTCCATGCCGGTCCATGTAGGAAACGGACGCTACGTGCCTCTCGGGCAGTTTGCCGATATTTCCTATGAGAATGAAATCAGCACCATCTGGAGAAGAGACCTGAAGCCTACGATCACGCTCCGCGCTGACTGCAAGGACGGCGTCATGGCAGACTCCCTCATGCAGGAACTCTACAATGACGACTTCGCTTCCTTCAAGGCAAGCCTCCCCGACGGATACACGCTTGAAAAAGACGGATCCGCCGAATGGAGCGACAAGTCGATGAAGTACATCTTCCAGGCCGTGCCGATCATGATCTTCTTCGTTCTTATGGTCCTCATCTTCGAGCTGGGGACGATACCCAAGCTCATCATCGCCATCGTGACCGGGCCGTTCGGTCTCATCGGGGCGATTTTGACGCTCCTTATCACAAGGCAGCCGATAGGATTCGTTGCCATCATCGGCATGATTGCCCTTTCGGGCATGGTCATCCGGAACAGCATCATCCTTCTGGACCAGATCCGGCAGCACCTCGAAGCAGGGCTTACGCCGTATGATGCCGTCGTGAAATCGGCCGTGCTCCGCTTCCGTCCGATCATGCTTTCCTCGGTGACCGACGTCCTTGGCTTCGTGCCTCTCATTACGAACCCCTTCTGGCGGCCGCTTGCCGTCTCCTTTGTCGGCGGGCTTCTTCTTGCCACCGCCATCGGGCTTCTCTTCGTGCCTGCGCTCTACAGCCAGATCTACGGAGTGAAAATACCGAAAGGGGAAAAATAAAGATATGAAAGAGCTGTGAGAACTTTCCGTTTTCATGGCTCTTTTTATATTGAAATTTTTCTTGACAAGTTTTTCTGAAATGGCTAAAATGTACACAATACAGGAATAGTATTGACGGAAAAAAGTACTTATTGGAGTGCTTCTCAGAGATCCGGCGGATGGTGCGAGCCGGAAACCAGAAAATAAGGAAGTTCTTTCCCGAACTGCCGCGCTGAAAGTCGAGTAGGAGCGGCCGGAGTGATCCGCGTTACAGGATCGAGAGTCGATCTGATCGAGTAGGGTGGTACCACGGAACTTCCGTCCCTTGGGTACCACCCTTTTGTGTTTATCAGATAACTTGGGTGGTACCGCGGCGGATTCCGTCGTCCCCTGCTTGTTTTGAAGCAGGGGATTTTTTATTGGACCGCATGGAGTTCCGGATGACCGGAGAGGAAGAGCAGGAGGAAACATCATGAAGAAATGGATGAAATACGGAGCAGCAGCTGTCATGGCAGCTGGCATGGTATTGGGAGGAAGCATGGAAGCGCTCGCAGCGCATCTGGAAGACATTACGGCAAGAGGGACGATCCGCGTAGGGACGACCGGGGATTACCGTCCGATGTCCTACAAGGATAAGGAAACATGGAAATACGAGGGCTTCGATGCCGAGCTTGCTGAAAGGCTTGCCGATTCCCTCCACGTGAAGGTCGAATACGTCCCCACGACCTGGAAGACACTGACAGCCGATACAGAGGCAGGGAAATTCGACCTGGCTCTCTGCGGCATCACAAGGACCTTCGACAGGGAACGCGTCATGTCCATGTCGGACGGCTACCTCCTCTTCGGCAAGACGATCCTCTGCAGGAAGGGCGATGCAGGGAAGTACAAATCCATTGCCGACATCAACAGGCCGGAAGTGAAGGTCATGGTCAATCCGGGCGGAACGAATGAAAAGTTCGCCAAAGCATACCTTCCGAAAGCCACGCTCATCATTCATGAACAGAATGCGGAAATCCCCGGTCTTATCGCTGAAGGAAAAGCAGACATCATGATCACGGAAACAATGGAAGCGAAGAAATATGCGAAGATGGATTCCCGTCTGGCCGATCCGCTCGTGAACCAGCCGTTCACAAAGAACCGTTTCGGCGCTCTCATGCAGAAGGGCGATCAGGAATTCCTGAACTACGTCAATTTCTTCCTGGCAGAGCTTGAAACGAACGGCACGATGAAGAATATGGAACAGAAGTATATCGGATGATAGAAGGACAGCAGGAGAGGAGAAGCATCATGAAAAAATGGATGAAAGCAGGCATTGCCGCAGTTCTAACGGCTTCAGCACTCATATACGGAGGATGCGGCGGGCAGGCGCCAAAGAGCGCAGGCTCTGACGCAGGAAAGATCAAGATCGGCGTCGTCCAGATTGTCCAGCACGGCTCGCTGGATTAGGCCAATAAGGGCTTCATCGACGGCCTTGCCAAACGCGGCTACGGCCCTGACAAGATCGTCGTCGAACAGCAGAACGCGCAGGGCGACCAGTCCAATCTGAAGACCATCGTTTCCCATTTCAAGGACTCGAAGCCGAATCTGATCTGCGCCATTGCGACCCCGGCTGCGCAGGCGGCTGCCAATGAGATCAAGGACATCCCGATCGTAAGGACGGCCATTACCGACTACACCTCGGCCAAGCTCGTCAAGAGCGATGAAAAGCCAGGCGGAAACGTGACGGGCGTCAGCGACCTCGCATCAATCGATGCACAGATGGATCTTGCCAGAGAGCTCGTCCCGAATGCTAAGAACATCGGGCTCATCTACTGCTCCAGCGAAGTGAACAGTGAAATCCAGGCAAAAATGGTGAAGGACTACTGCAAAGCAAATGGCCTTAATGTCGTCGAAAAGACCGTCAATAACGTGAACGACATTCAGCAGACCGCTGAATCCCTTGCCGGCCAGGTCGATCTCATCTACACGCCGACTGACAATACGATCGCCTCTGCCATCCCTGCCCTTGTCAAAGTGAAGGATGCCCGCAAGATTCCGGTCATTGCCGGTGCTGACATCATGGCCAAAGACGGAGCCCTTGCCGCTCTTTCCGTGGATTACTACAAGCTCGGCCTTGAGACAGGCGAACTGGCTGCCGACATCCTCGACGGCAAAGTGAAGCCGGCAGATGCACCGATCCGCCACCAGAAGGAATATGACACTGTCATCAATAAAATAAGAAGGATGCAGAGACCCTTGGAATTCAGATTCCTGACGCTCTTAAAGCTAAGGCAAAACTTGTCTGAAATAGGGATATCCTAAAGAAATAAAAAGGCATACAGGAATCAAACAGATTCAAACGAAAAGAAAAGGCCGGCCGCCTCCGATGGCACCGGCCTTTTTTATGCATGAAAAACGGGCAGAAACAAAGTTTAGGGGAGGCTGTGACCCAAAATTGACCGCCTCGGAAGAAAGAAGTGGGGAACAAGAGAAAATAGTTTTGAAAAAACCGAAGAAAACGAGCTTTTTCATAAGATAAATTAATTATGAATACATGTGAAAACGCCAATATTTATGTTGTTTTACTATTTTTCTCAAAAAATATCTGTGCTATAATATTTACAAGTATATCTATCTGCAAAAGTACGGGACGGATATGCTGAAAAATTCTGTAAAGAAGGCGGGGCTATGTCAGAAATAGAAGAAAGATTAGCCCAGGTAAGAGCCCGCATCGCGGAGGCTGAAAGGAGATCTCCCTACGGACAGGAAGTCACGCTTGTTGCTGTGACGAAGTTCCATCCGCTGGAGGATATGGAAGAAGCCATCCGTCTGGGCGTTACCCAGGTGGGCGAGAACCGAGTGCAGGAAATGGAAGAGAAGAGAAGGTCTCTGTCAGCTCCTGTCGTCTGGAATTTACAGGGACATTTGCAAAAGAACAAAGTAAAAAAAGCCGTAGCCTGTGCGGATCTCATCCAGTCCTGTGACTCCGAAGAGATCTTGAAGGAAATCGACAAGAAAGCGGAAAGCGCGGGAAAGGTGCAGGACGTTTTTCTGGAATTCAATATTTCCGGAGAGGAGAGCAAGTATGGGTTCTCCCCGGAAGAATTCAAAAACGCCGTGGAGGCGGCCAAAGCGTGCACGCATGTGCGCGTGAAAGGCCTGATGTGTATGGCGCCGAATGAAGAACCTGAAAAGACGCGCCCCGTATTCCGGGAAGGCCGCAGGCTGTGGACTGAAATGAAAAAGGAATTTCCTGAAGGACAGATCACGATACTGTCCATGGGCATGACGAACGATTTTGAAATAGCCATTGAAGAAGGGGCAACAATGGTGCGCATAGGCACCGCTATATTCGGAGCCCGGCAATACCACTGAGAGGAGAAATGATTATGAGTTTACTAGACAAGTTCAAAGGTAATTTTGTTGACAACGATGATGATGAAGAATTAGATGAAGAAGAGGGCATGGAAGAAGAAGGCATGCCTGCTTCTCCTGTCAATCCATCCGCTCCCGTACCGCCGAGATCTCAGGCTGTACGCAGCAGCGTAGGCCGCGCAGGAGTACCGGTCCGCCAGACATCCAAACCATATACCATGGTCGTCGTTTCCCCTAAGGAATACGCAGATGCTGAAAAAATCGCTGACCATCTGAAAGCCATGCGTCCTGTTGTCATGAACATCGAAAAGACAGATGACGACGAAGCAGAAAGAATCGTAGACTTCGTACAGGGCGTCATGTATGCGCTTGACGGCCGTCTGGACCGCATTTCCGACAAAATCTATCTCTGCGCGCCGAGCAATGTCAGTGTTTCCCAGGATTCCCTGACACCTCAGCCTGAACCACAGGCCGCTCCTGAAGCTCCGCAGTGGAATCAGGGCGCACAGGCTCCGCGGATCTGATGGCAGGCTTATTCTCAAGCCTGAAGAACCTGGCAGACGGGTTCTTCATGGAGGAAGAGGATACAGACGATTTACCGGAACTGGAAAGGGATAAGCCTGTACCGGCAGGCGCGCTGCCAGTCAGGAGTATCCGCCCTCTGGAAATCGTCACCATGGTCCCGGGTGAGTACCGGGATGCCGGACGCGCCGCTGATGCCCTTGCAAAGGGGCTCGTCGTCGTCGTGCTCCTGGGAGACAACGTGGACAGCGACACAGCGAAACGGTTCGTCGACTTCCTGGCCGGCGCCGTCTACCTGACGCACGGTGATATCGAACTCCTGAACGACAACGTTTTGATTATCACGCCCGATACCGTGCGCGTCGAAAGAGACACGTTCATCCCCGTATCGGACATTCCGATGTGGAAAGGACCGCAGGGATGAAGAAAGTTATCATTATCGGGTGCGGCGCCATGGGAGGAGCGATCCTCTCCGGGTGCCTTGCCCATGACATATGGAAAAAAGAAGAAGTCAGCGTGAGGGAACACAGCGAAGAAGCTTCCGCTGCAAAGGCAAAACAGTACGGGACAGAGATCTGCCATGACCTCAAGGAGGCAGAAACGGCCGATCTTGTCCTTATTGCCGTCAAGCCGAACATCGTTCCTTCCGTCCTGGAAGAACTCCGTCCGCATCATCCGAAGAAAGTCATTTCCATCGCAGCGGCCGTTGCTTTGGAAACCCTTGAAAAAGGACTTCCGGATGCGGAAATCGTCCGCGTCATGCCAAACACACCGGCTTCCGTCGGCGAAGGCATGACAGCCATAGCGCCAGGGAAAAAGGCATCGGATGAACTCGTAAAGACGACAGAAGAAATCTTCACCGCACTGGGGAAGGCTGCCGTCGTCACAGAAAGACAGCTCGACGAACTGGGCGCGCTCTCTGGAGCAGGCCCGGGATATGCATTCGTTATCATTGACGCTCTGGCGGATGCAGGCGTCCTCGTCGGACTTCCAAGAAAACTCGCCATCGAAGCCGCAGCGCAGACACTCTACGGCGCAGCCAAGATGGTCCTTGAGACAGGAAAACATCCGGCCGAACTCCGCGATCAGGTCACAAGCCCGGGCGGAACGACGATCGCCGGTATCTATGCCATGGAAAAGAGAGGCATCAGGGCCGCTCTGATTGACGGCGTGAAAGCCTGCCTCGACCGCTCAGACGAAATGTCCGGGAAATAAAGAAACCCTTGGATACAGGAAGAATCTCCCGGTATCTTGGGGGGAATTGAGGAATACATGAAAGATAGAGAAAAAATTCTTCGCTACTTTACGGCAACAGGCGAAGAAGCAAAGGACATGGCCATTCGCCTGCTGGATCTCGCCGATGCGGTAGACCGCGGCCGTCCTTTTGCTGTAGGGCCTTTTATGAGTCCCTTTGCCGCACAGGTCGGACAGACGATTGCCGCGCATGCGGGAACCATCACGGCCAAAAGCTTCGGCGGTTACCACGAAGCTGAAAGAATAAAAGTAGCCTTTGTCGATGGCGGCTATGAAGGCCCCGTAGACTTTGGCATCAAACTCCTCTCCGTCAAATGGGACGGCAGGTACCGCCTCATCGGACACAGGGATGTCCTGGGCTCCCTCATGGGCCTTGGCATCGACCGTGCCGTCCTGGGCGACATCCTCATGCAGGAAAACGGATGCCAGATCCTCTGCGATGCAGATATGGCACAGTGGATCATCGACAACTTCCATAAAGTCGCCATGGTCACCGTTACCGTCGAAGAAGTCCCGATGGAAGAACTCCATCCGCCGGAAAAGACAGCCAAGGAAGTACGTGCTACCGTCGCCTCCCTTCGCCTCGATGCCGTCGGAGCTGCAGGCTTTGGCCTTTCCAGGACGAAGATGGTCCAGCTCGTCGACGACCAGAGGACAGAAGTCAACTGGCAGATGGCAAAAAGCGCCTCCCAGGCAGTCAAGCCGGGTGACGTCATCAGCGTCAGAGGACGCGGAAGAATTGAAATCAAGGAAATCACCGGTAAAAGCCGCAAAGGCCGCATCGGGGTTTTGATAGAAAGATACCGCTAAGATTTTGCGGCAGAGGAAGCAGGAAGCTGCTGCACGCCGGCCGGGGAAACCCGACATTTCCTTTGCCATAGAGGCATGCGTCACACATCGTACACTAGGAGGAAATTTTATGATCACACCGATGGACATTCACAACAAGACATTCTCCAAACAGATCAGGGGATACTCTTCCGAAGAAGTCAACAGCTTCCTCGAAGAACTCGCAGGCGATTACGAAAGAATCTACCGCGAACACCGTGAAATGGAAGAAGAGATGGACGCCATCAAGACAAAGCTCCGCAACTATGAAAAGATGGAAGAAACCATGTCCAGCACCCTCGTCATGGCTCAGCAGACCGCTGAAAACGTGAAGAGAAATGCGAATAAGGAAGCAGAACTCTCCATCCGCGAAGCACAGAATGAAGCCAGAAAGATCGTTTCCGACGCTGAAGCAGCACGCCGTAAAATGAATGCAGACCTTCTGAAAACAGAAGGCGACATGAACCTTTATATCGAAAAGCTCCTGTCCAACTTCAAATCCGCACTCTCCCTGATCGAATCTGCCAAAGCTGCACAGGCTCCGCAGCCGATCCAGACTGCGCCGAAGACGCAGGAAGTACCAGCAGCTCAGGAAGCTCCTGCAGCAGAAGCACCGGCTGAAGACATTCCTGTCCAGACAGAAGAAACTGCCGAAGGCGCTGAAGAAACAGCAGAAACCGTTGAAACAGCAGAAGCTGAACCTTTCGCAGAAGCGGAAGAAGAGGCTGCTGCTGATACAGAAGAAGAAAAAGAAGAAAAAGGCGCCAACGTATTCGACGTGGCTGCTGAAACCGTAAAGAAGGAGGAAAAGAAGGACTAAGCCTATGGAAGAGAAACAATACGTCACCGAATGGGCCAATGAAAACCTTGGCCTCACACTGAAAATCACAAAAATGCTCCATGAAGAACAGACACCGTATCAGAAGATTCAGATTGCTGATACCCTTGAATACGGCCGTCTGCTCATCCTTGACGGCGTTTTCCAGACATCCGTCAAAGATGAATGGACATATCACGAGATGATCTCCCACGTGCCACTCATGCTGCACCCGAATCCGGAAAGAGTACTCATCATCGGCGGCGGTGACGGCGGCGTAGCCAGAGAAGTCTGCCGTCACGACTGCGTCAAGCAGGTCGACCTCTGCGACATCGACGGCCGCGTCATTGAACTCTCCAAGGAATACTTCCCGACCATTGCATCCGCGCTCCTTGATCCGCCGGAAAAGCTTCACGTCCATGTAGGAGACGGCATCGCCTTTGCGAAATCCGTCAAGGACTTCTATGATGTCATCATCATCGACTGCTCCGACCCGATCGGACCCGGTGAAGGCCTTTTCACCCGCGAATTCTACAAGAGTGCGCATGAAGCCCTCCGCGAAGACGGACTCATCGTCCAGCAGACAGAGTCCCCGATCGTGCAGCAAAAGACCGTCCATGACGTCTACAAAGCCATGGGAGACGTATTCCCGATCGTCAGGATGTACTACTCCCACGTGCCGATCTATCCGGCCTGCATGCATTCCTTCATGCTTGCATCCAAGGTGCATGATCCGCTCCGTACCGGCGTAAGACGCCCGGTTCCGCAGCCGATGAAGTACTACAACAGAACGATCCAGAAGAGCTGCTTCGTCCTGCCAAACTTCATCAAGGAACTCCTCTACAAAGGAAACCTGAGCTTCTAAAAAATATAAAAGAGACTGTAAAAGTGCCAGTGAGCATTTCTGCAGTCTCTTTTTTGCTGGAATTTTCCAATCCAGTATATGATTTCCATTTCTCTAAAAACTCATTTAAAAAAGCCTTTCCCAGTCTGATAACGCGCAAAATAAAGGAGACCGGGAGGGAAGGCCCGGCCCCTAAGGAAGGGCGTTTTTTATGAAATCTGAATCATTTATCCCTTAATGCCATCTCGTTTCTTCCGGCGATATGCCTCGTCTTTCCATTTCAGGATGATGGTCATAGAATTCGGATTTGTTCTTGTACATTTTCTCATCCGCTCTCTGGAAGACATCCATGTAGCTGTTGTCCGTGCCGGGCACATAGCTTGCCATGCCGGCTGCGAGGACGACCTGGCCCGGGAGCTCACGGTAAGATTCGGAGTGGTCTCTCATTCTCTGCCAGAATCCGCGGATCATTTCGCCGCAGAGATCGGAAAGCTTGTTTTCCATGATGATGACAAATTCATCGCCGCCGATACGGTAGATTTCCGAGCGGGGGAATTCCTCCGTCAGGAGCTGGTAACCGTTCCTAATGAGGTGGTCGCCTGCTGCATGGCCCTGCGTGTCATTGACATGCTTCAGGTTGTTGACGTCGAAGACCATGACAGAGAAGATAGCGGTGCCTTCGTTGATCTTGTCCCCGATTTCCGTGATGCGTTCGATATAGGAAGAACTGTTGCCGGCGCCTGTCAGCGTATCGGTATGGGACATCTTGAAAATGCGGCGGAGGATACTCGTCATCGTGAGGATCAGGATGGCGGAAATGGCTGCCGTCAGAAGGAATATCGTGTACGTCATGACATCCTGCTTGTAGTTCAGTTCCGCTTCCGGGACGAGGATGGCCAGACGCATGCCATTTTTGATCTGGCTGCTTTCCACGAAGACACGGTTCTGGTGATCCGTGTAGCTCGTGGAGAGGCTGTCACGGGCGGGGTCCATGATCTTGTCGATTGTTTCCTGCGGGATATGGACAGAACGGTTGCCATCAAAGAGGAGATCTCCTCTCGGGCCGAAGAGAACGGCAAAGCCTGATTCATAAGCCGTCATGTTGTTGATGCGCTTGCAGAATTCATCGAAGTCGATATCTGCGCCGACGATGCTGATCAGGGTATCGCCCTTGTAAATCGGACGGACATAGGAAATACACTGGCCGCCCATCATCGTATTGTAGTAAAGAGGAAGCCAGGTCGGTTCCTTGCGGGAAACCGGCACGTAGTACCAGCCTACATGGTTCATGTCGTCTTCATCGAATTTATGCAGGTTGACCGGCGTCAGTTTGAGGACACCGATCCCGTCTGCCGAGCGTGCTACAGTGTAGCCTGCCTGCGGGTTATTCGTGAGTTCCGGGCTCAAGCGGTAGTAGAGGGAAGCAATCTTGAAATTCTCAGAGAGAAGATGGTAGCCAAGATTTTCCGTCTTGTCTTCGTAAGCGGAGAGGAATTCGGGATCTTTCAGGAGAGAAAGGTCGTCAGGGACGATGTCCGCATAGCTGGCGGTCAGTGCATTGACCGTCTGTGCCGTTACGCGCAGCGTATCATTCAGCTCTTCCATATCCGTCTGCTGGATGGACTTCATGATGGCGCGGTTATCATTGCTGCTGATTTCGCGGAAGGTGAAAGTGGAGATGCCGCCGATCAGCGCTGCTGCGAGCATGATGCCCATGACCAGTATGATGATCAAGTGCTTTTGCAGCTGTTTCATAGGCTCTCCTTTCCGCTTTCGCCGGCATTGAGATCCTCCAGCTGGCTTCTCGCTTCATCGAGGGCCTGCTGCGTTTCTTTCTGCCTGGATTCAGAGCGGTCCAGCGCTTCGATCGTTTTCTTGTGGCTGTCCTGCTCCTCATTGAGAGCATGCTTTGTCTTGCGTTCTTTATACTGCGCTTCTTCAAGCGCTTTCTGCGTTTCCGTCGCCTTGGCTTCGGAACGGTCCAGCACTTCGAGCGTCTTCTGGTGGTCGTCCTGCTGTTTCTTGAAAATACCCTTGTACTTGTCGAGCTTTTCCCTTGTCCTGCGTTCCTGGGACTGCGATTCCTCGAGTGCCTTGATGGTCCGTTTCTGTTCTGTCAGGGCAAAGCGCAGATCACGGTCGCTTTCAAGGTCCTGTACCTTGAAGAAATGCCAGAGGTAAAGGATCATGGTATCGATCGTTGCGCCGATATTGATAGAAGCAAAGGACGTGAACGCAAGCTGAAGGATGCCGGAAATGATGAGCACGCCGAAAACAGCTGCCAGGCAGTACCTGTCTTCCTTGATGATACAGTCACGGCGCTGATGGATTTTGTAGAGGCAGTGCCCATAAATGATAACAAGGATGCCGTAGAAGCAGAGGAATCCAGGACCTCTCAGGTAGTTATTGTGGATGTCGTAGAAATAGAAGAACCCGGTGAACTGCGTCACGCCGAGGAGCACAAGTCCGATGGCTGCCGCCGCTTCATTGAAGTAGAGCCAGACGGCAGAACGGACTCTCAGACGAACATGGAGATAGTACGTGAATTCTACAGCAAAAACGAGCATCAGGACATAGACGGCAATATTGGCCGACTGTGAAATCCAGATGCCTAGCTCCGATTCATCCCCGCGGTAAAGGCAGGACATGCTGTCGCATGAAATCGTCAGCACATTCGTCAGGAGCAGAAGCCAGAGACGTTTTCCCGGCTTGTCATTTTCAGGGATCCTATGCGTCGTCAGAAGAGCGATGATGAGGGAAATGATGCACCCCCCAGAATTCCAGGCTGACCTGCAGGATGGTAGGAATAGATATATTGATAGACATATGAGATCCTTCTTGCAGTAAAGAATCCGAAGAACCCGTAGACCTGCGGATGTCGGTTCGTTCTTCGCATATGTACCTACACTAATTTTATCATGATTCATTATAAGTGTAAAATTATTTTAATAACTCTTTTATATTTAATTTATATTTTACAAAAGGTAAAATGGTATGAAAAAGCAGCGGATAGGATCGTAAAATAAGGAAATGGAAAGTACCGCAAAATGAAGGAAAATGGCGGATCTCAGGAGAATTTCGCAAAAACCGGGCAGCTGATTTTCAGAAGTTTTTAGACCATTTGAAGAGGAATCAGCGGGGGAAGTGACAGGTGAAAATATAGATGCAGAGTATATACTAAAACTGCTATTTGTCCTGTAACAGACTGGCGAAATAAAAGGGGGGAGAAAGAGACAGAAAATGGAAAGTGAGTGATTTCCAAAAGAGTACCATTGTCTCTATGCCCATAGAGGCGATATAATATAGAAAAGGTTCGAAGGCTGTTGTATAAAACGGAGGCGGTAATGATGGAGTCCCTGACGAAACTCAATTGTCCCTGTTTAAGGGAAAAAGCAGTGAAAGCTATGTACAAAGGTATGAATTTGATGACAATTCCCTTGTCGCGCTGGGGACTGTCCCATGTGGAAATCCATGACGATGCTGACATCCTGGATATCGGATGCGGCGGAGGCAGGAATATCCAGCGCCTTCTCCGTGCAGCACCGAAAGGCCATGTGACAGGCATCGACCCGTCCGAGACAGCGGTATCCATGTCCTTTGCACTGAACCGCGAAGCCATTGCGGACGGACGCTGCGACGTCTATGAGGGAACGGCAGACATTCTCCCCTTCGGAGATAACCGCTTCGATCTCGTCATGGCATCGGAAACGATGTACTTCTGGAAGAATCCGGACGAATGCGTCAGGGAAATCCTCCGCGTACTGAAGCCGGGCGGCATTTTCCTTGCCGTCAATTCCAAAGGCGGCACCTGCCCCCTTGATGACATCTACGAGAAGATCATCCCGGGCATGAAAATTTTCCATCAGGAAGAACTCGAAGAACTTTTCCTGAATGCAGGTTTCCGCGACCTGGATACCGATTACAAACTGGGAGCCCTCGCCCTTACGGCTGTAAAGCCGATGACCAAGCTTGATGCAGTCAGGAAGAGACTCCTCCTCAAGGAACCGGCATCCTACGGAAAGATTGCCATCATGGCAGGCATCCTTGCGCTGATCGGCGTCGCTATCGCTGCTGGATCCAAGAAGAAAGAATAAAAGAATAAGTCATATAAGAGAGCCTATGGACGAGACCGTTCCAGGGCTCTCTTTTTTTGCCCTGAATGATCGTTTATGCGCAATATACTGCATAATATGCATATGAAGATTTTGGAAATTTACAAAATATGTATGCAATTTTATTCGATAAATACGAGTCATTTCCAAAATATATGCAGAAAATTCCAAAAAAGTTGAAAAAAATACAGTTTTGCCTATTGCGTAATTATACATTGCGTTGTATAATTATTTCATCTTCAGAAAAGCCCCCGTGAAGGGCCAGAGAAATTGTCTATTACTTATTTGGAAAGGCGGTCATCATTATGACAGATATCAATGGCGTTAAAAAAGTAGTTCTTGCTTATTCCGGCGGACTGGATACATCCGTTATCATTCCGTGGCTGAAAGAAAATTATGGCTGTGAAGTTATTGCCTGCACCGTAAACCTCGGGCAGCCGGAAGACTTCGATGCCATCCATGAAAAAGCACTGAAATCCGGTGCATCCGTCGCTGAAACCCTCGACGTAAGAAAAGAATTCATCGAAGAATACGCTTACAACGTACTGAAAGCTGACGGCATCTATGAAGGCAAGTACCTCCTGGGCACCTCCTTCGCTCGTCCGCTCATCGGCAAATGCCTCGTCGACATTGCCAAGAAATACGGCGCTGACGCTATCTGCCACGGCGCTACCGGCAAGGGCAATGACCAGGTTCGTTTCGAACTGACCATCAAAGCACTCGCTCCGCATATGAAGATCATCGCTCCCTGGAGAATCTGGGACATGAAGTCCAGAGAAGATGAAATGAAGTACGCTGAAGAACATGGCGTGCCGATCGACAAGTACGATGAAAAGCAGTCCGAAGAAGAAAAAGCTGCCCAGAAATACCCGTACTCCATGGACTGGAATATGTGGCACCTGTCCCATGAAGGCGACGATCTGGAAAACCCGGCAAACGCTCCTCACAAGGATATGTACCTCGTTACCTGCGATCCGGAAGACGCTCCTGACAAGCCGGAATTCGTTTCCATCGACTTCGAAGCAGGCGTACCGGTTGCTGTCAATGGCAAGAAGATGGACGGCGTCGAACTCGTCAACACACTGAATGCCATCGGCGCAAAGAACGGCGTAGGTATCAATGACCTCGTTGAAAACAGACTCGTAGGCATGAAATCCCGTGGCGTTTATGAAAACCCATGCGGATCCATCCTCTTCTACGCACACACCGAACTCGAAAGACTCTGCCTTGACCGCGCTACCTTCCACTTCAAGGAAATCGCAGCTGTCAAATACAGCGAACTCGTATACGACGGCATGTGGTTTGCACCGCTCCGTGAAGCACTGCAGGCATTTGCCGACAAGACCTCTGAAACCGTCACCGGTACTGTCAAACTCCGTCTCTACAAGGGCAACATCATGAGCGCAGGCGCAACAAGCCCGTACTCCCTCTACAACGAAGAATTCGTAACCTTTGGTGAAGACGACGTTTACAACCAGGCTGATGCAGAAGGCTTCATCAACCTCTTCGGACTTCCGCTCACCATCAGAGCCCTGATGAAGGAGAAGAATGAAAAATGAGTGAAATGATGTGGGGAGGCCGCTTCACGAAAGCCGAGGAAAAGAATGCGCTGGATTTCAACGCCTCCATTTCCTACGACTGCCGGATGTACAGGGAAGATATCGCCGGATCGATCGCCCATGCGAAAATGCTGGCTGCTCACGGCATCATCTCCGCTGAAGATCAGGAAAAAATCACAGCGGGTCTCAAGAAAATCAAGAAACAGATCGATGAGGGACAGTTTGACTTCTCCATCGAACTCGAAGATATCCATATGAATATCGAAAAGCGGCTGACGGACGACATCGGCGATGCCGGTGCCCGCCTGCACACCGCAAGATCCAGAAACGACCAGTGCGCCCTGGATCTCCATATGTACATGAAGCGCCAGATCGGCCGTCTCTCTGAAAAGCTCATCGCTGTCGAGAGCGCGCTCCTCTCCGCCGCTGTCAAGTACAAGGACGTCATCATCCCGGGATATACCCATATGCAGCGTGCGCAGCCTGTCTACTTCGCGCACCACATGCTTGCATACTTTGCCATGCTCGAAAGAGACTTCAAACGCCTCGAAGACTGCTACGAAGCCTGCGACATGTCCCCGATCGGAGCATGCGCTCTGGCGGGTACAACCTATGACACCAATCCGCTCGAAGAAGCAGAGAACCTCCATTTCTCCTCCGTCTATGGAAACAGCCTGGATGCCGTCTCTGACAGAGACTACCTCCTGCAGTTCCTGTCCTTCGCATCCATCTGCGCCATGCACCTGTCCCGCCTGTCCGAAGAATTCATTTACTGGAGCACCAGCGAATTCCAGTTCATCGAACTCGACGACGGCTATTCCACAGGAAGCTCCATCATGCCCCAGAAGAAAAATCCGGACATGTGCGAACTCATCCGCGGAAAGACAGGCCGTGTCTACGGGCATCTCATCGGCCTTCTCACTGTCATGAAGGGCCTGCCGCTTGCCTATGACAAGGACATGCAGGAAGACAAGGAAGGCGTATTTGATGCCATCGACACGCTCTACTTTGCCCTCGACATCTATGCCGGCATGATTTCCACCATGACCGTCAATGGCGACAAGACACGCGAAGCCCTTGAACACGACTTCTCGAATGCCACCGACATGGCAGACTACCTTGCCAAGAAAGGACTTCCTTTCCGCCAGGCCCATGCTGTCGTCGGCAGCGCCGTCCATTACTGCATCGAACACCATAAGTATCTCCTGGATCTCACCATGGACGAATTCAAATCCATGAGCCCTCTCTTTGAGGAAGATATCCTGGAAGCACTGAAAATCGAAAACTGCGTCAACCTCCGTGAAAGCTACGGCGGCACCGGACGCAAGTCCATCGAAAGACAGGAAGCCCATGCCTCCGAAACCATCGCCAAGATGAAGGAAGCCTCCGCATCCTGGAAGGAAGAAATGGCTTTCCTGGACTAAGACGAAACCACGGCATTCCGCCTGGTATAGACAATTTCACACGGGAAAGGCTCTCCGAAGAGGGGAGCCTTTTCTGCTTTTATGCGGATTCCGAGGTCATGCATACTGAGGCTTATAGGACATTTCGTGTTGGTTTTAATGCCGATGGAACCCGTATTTATCGGGATCCATCGGCATTTTAAGATTTTCAGTGATTCTTAAAGGGTGGACAAAACGTGTTGGTAAAAAGTCTCAGACACCTTGTAAATACGGGCTAAAATGGTATTTTATCTTTCCTAGGAAATGAATTATTTTCTAGGAGGTTATTTTATGAAAGAAGTTAGATGTCGTTATTGTGGTTTTACCTGCTACAAATATGGAAAAACACGGGCAGGAACACAACGCTGGAAGTGCCGAGAATGTGGGAATGTATTTACTCTTCCTATTAATCGTGATGCGAAGGATTTCAGTATGTTTCTTGATTGGTTATTCAGCAAGGATACACAGAAGGATATGACAGGTGAAGGGCGTAATTTCCGAAGAAAAACAGCGAAATTTTGGGATATCTGGGCCATGCCGCCGAAGATTGAAGAACTGAGGGAAACTGTATATGTTGATGGCATTTATCTTGCCAGAAAAGCCTGCATTCTGATCCGTTGTGATGAGCATCATGTATTAGGATGGTATTTATGTAGATATGAACGTGCTTTTGCCTGGGAAGCCCTGATGAGTCGTATTGCTGAACCACGTATAGTCGTTTCTGACGGTGGTCCGGGTTTCCAAAAAACATTAAAAAAAGTCTGGCCAAATGCCAGACTGCAGCGCTGCATATTTCATGTATTTTGCCAGGTACGACGTTACACAACGACTCGTCCAAGAACCCTTGCCGGTGCCCAGCTGTATATGCTTGCCAGGGATTTGTTGGAGATAAAAACTCTTAAAAAAGCAGAAAAATGGGTAAGCCGATTTGAATCTTGGACAATGAAGCATAAGGAATTTCTAAAAGAAATGACAATGGACGATAGAGGCGTAATGCGACACACCCACGAACGCCTTATAAAGGCAAAAACATCGCTCATTAGTCTGATAAAATCCGGGAATCTTTTCACCTATCTGAAAGAGGCTGATGAATTCCCAAGTCCTTATCCGGCAACAAATAATCTCATAGAGGGCGGTGTAAATGCACAGCTTCGAGCGATGCTCAGAAACCATCGTGGATTATCCGTTGAAAGACGAATAAAAGCGGTTTTCTGGTGGTGTTACATGCACTCACCGAAACCGCTTTCACTCTCAGAAATACTCAAGGTTATGCCGACCGATAAAAAGCATTTCTACTATCTATAATAGCATAAGCTCACAACAAAGACTGGCAGATTCAATCCCAGCTTGGGGTGATGCCATAATGTGGGACGAATTACATAATTCTGGATTTAATCCCAGTCATGGCTGGGATTAATTACCAACACGTTTTGTCCTATAACCCCATACTGAAATCATATCGAAAAAAGTTGTTATGAAATCCCTCTTCTTGGTATAATACTTGGTATAATATATGTATATTAAATAAAGAAAGAACCAGAACGGGGGAAATGTATGACGATACTCAAAGAAGATTTTGATAAAGAATACGAGAAATCGAAGACCAAAGTCACCGTCGAAGAATACGAAAAGCTGTCGTCCAAGCTGCTTTTCGAGATCATCCGCCACGATGGGGAGAAGGAACTCGAGCGCCATTCCGGGCCGCTCTTCTTCTCTGCGCTGGCAGCCGGCATCATGGTCTCCTTCTCCTTTTACTTCCGCGCCGTCCTTGCCATGTACGCAGGCACTGCGCCTTATGCGGATGCCATCAGCGGCATCGGCTACACGACAGGCTTCCTCATCGTGATCCTGGGCCGCCTGCAGCTCTTCACCGAGCACACGATCACGGCCGTCATCCCGCTCTGGGAGCATCCGTCCTGGTACAGGCTCATGCGGATCCTTCGTCTCTGGGCGATCGTCCTCGGTTCGAACATGGTCGGCACCTTCATTGCCGCGCTCTTCATGACCTCGCCGTACTTTGCAGGAAATGAAATATCCACGTCGCTTGGCATCGTCGCCGGCCACGTCATGCACTTCTCGGCAGGGGAGAATATCTTCCGCGGCATTCCGGCCGGCATGCTCATCGCGGCAATCGTCTGGATGCTGCCGATGTCCCGCGGATTTTCCTTCTTCACCATACTAACCTTTACCTACTTCATCGCCATCGGGGGATTTGCGCATGTCGTCGTCGGGTCAGGGGAGGCGGCCTATGCCGTCCTGACAGGCGCTTCTACCGTTTCAGACTACTTCTTCCGCTTCCTCATTCCGACAGGACTTGGAAATATCATAGGCGGTACAGGCATATTTACACTCCTTGTCTCTGCACAGGTCAAATTCGGCCATGAATAAAAGATAAAAATAAACATAAAAGAAAACATAAAAAGGGATGCGTTCAGTGAATACGAACGTGTCCCTTTTATGCGTCCATTAGATAAAAGACGAATTTTAAAAAGTTACAGAATAAATTATTTTGTATAAGACTTATCGAGGAATTTAATTTGCAAACATACATGTTATAAATGAATTTTTGCAAAAATACGATAAAATCGGGTATTGACAAGGTCAAAATTGTAAAAAACATGCAATTTAATTCATGTTTCGTAGTCTATGTTATAGACTACAATGCATAAATTAGGCCTCAAACATGTATTATTCACGATATGATTTATGGGGTATACTCAGGGCGAATTCAAGAGAAACGTTTCTTTTACAAAGCCGGGGAGTGAATCTCCTCAAGGTTGTTACACAGAAAATGTGGAAAGGGAATTACTATGATTAATTTGGAAGATTTCTTAGCCGTTGGCCAGAATGCTATTGCCCGCAGAGTTGTTCAGCAGTCCGACTGCGCTGATAACTACGAAAACGATTTCAAGGGACTTCTTTCTACCCCTCGTCTGATTCACTGGGCACTCGATGCTTCCATTGAAGCTATCGATCCGTACCTCCCAGATGACTATGCATCCATCAGCTTGGGCGTCAGCTTCGTTCATACCGCTCCGACAAGCATCGGCATGACCGTTACCGTACATGCTGCTATCATTGCCATCACTGATCACGACGTAACACTCGACGTCAAAGCATGGGATGAACAGGGCGAAATCGCTCACGGCACACACAGACGTGCCATTGTCCTGAAAGAAGACGTACTGAAGAAAGTTGAAGAAAGAGCACGTCTCCTCATGATCCGTCAGGCAAATGAACAGATAAAGGAGATGAACTAATATGACAATGATTCCAGATACGCTGGAAGGTGCACTCCTTCTCTCCGCTATCGACTTCGTTCTTTCATTCGTATTCATCTCATTTATCGGAGTAATCCTCCACTTCTTCCCGCTTCTGAACAAGCTCGGCGAAGTAAAAGAAAGGAGAGACTAATAACATGGATATGGGTCAGCTTTTAGCAGCTCTCCTCACAGAACTTCTTCATCAGACAGACCTCCTGGGCCTGACTCTTGGAAATCTCATTATGATCACCGCAGGATGCATCCTGCTTTACCTTGGTATTGTAAAGAAGTACGAACCATTCCTTCTGGTCGGCATCGGCTTCTCTTGTATCGTCGTCAACGCTGGCGGTTCTTCCCTGACTAATCTTGGTGGCCTCTTCTATTTTGCGTATCAGGGCGTAGAACAGCTGATTCTTCCTCCGCTCATTTTCCTGGGCGTAGGCGCAATGACTGACTTTGGTCCTATGATCGCAAACCCAAGCCTTGTTATCCTTGGCGCAGCTGCCCACCTCGGCATCTTCGTTGCCCTGATCGGCGCTAACTGCCTCGGCTTCAACCTTGGCGAAGCTGCTTCCATCGGCATCATCGGCGGCGCAGACGGCCCGATGGCTATCTACACCACCATGAAACTGGCTCCACATCTTCTTCCTCAGATTTCCGTTGCAGCATACTCCTACATGGCACTGATGCCTCTCATCCAGCCGCCAATCATGAAGATGCTCACCAACTCTGACGAAAGAAAGATCATGATGAAACAGCCGCGTTATGTATCCCGTCTTGAAAAGATTGCATTCCCGATCGTTATCGGCGTCATCGTTAACATTTTCCTGCCGCCAGTTGCTCCGCTGATCACCATGCTCATGCTCGGCAACCTGCTTCGTGAATGCCTCGTTGTTACAAAACTGGCTGAAACAGCATCCAACACACTTCTCAACATCGTAACTATGGTTCTGACCGTTGCAATCGGCTCCACGATGGCAGCAGGAACCTTCCTGACCTACAAGACAGTCCTCATCATTTTTCTCGGTCTCGTTGCATTTGCATTCGGCACAGCATCCGGCGTTGTATGTGCTAAGATCATGTGCAAACTCTCCCACGGCAAGATCAACCCGCTCATCGGTTCCGCAGGCATCGCTTCCGTTCCGATCGCAGCTCGTGTATCCCACCTCGTTGGCCAGAGAGAATCCAGAAGCGTATTCCTTCTGATGCACGCTATGGGCCCGAACCTGGCAGGCGTATTTGGTACAGCTATTTCCGGCGGTATCATGCTCGCACTCCTCGGAGGCTGAGTCTAAGGCTGTAAATGCTGGTCTTCCCACCAGCTTGGCATAAAAAAGATGTGAAATCCCGATACCAGATTTCACATCTTTTTTTTATGCCCGAAGGAAATAGTGATGGGGCGATATGGAGGCGCATAAAACAGCTTTTTTCTAACCCCTCCTATGTCCAGCTTTAGCAGAGCACTTCAGTTATAGCTGTCCCGTTAGAGGAAGGAGTATGGCAGGGATGGGATTACATAAGGTTTCCAACAAATAAAAGCGGAGCTTTTTCTTTTATTCCATGCGAAGCTGTCCCCGTTAGGGGAAGGAGTATAGTAGGGATGGGGTTATATAAGGTTTCAAACAAATAAGAGCTGAGCTCTTTCTTTTATTCTTTGTGAGGCTGTCCCCGTCAGGGGAAAGTGGATCGTATACCGATTGACACTATATTAATATCAGTGCTGGCTCAATTGTTTTGTACGGGCCGAAAGGGGTTCATTTCCAGCAACGCGAAGCATCCTTTAATCCTTCCCGATACCACAAATATATCCTCCAGCCGAATATAACTGCACAAAAACGCACAAAAAAAGGATGTGAATGACAACTGATCATTCACATCTTTTTATAGTTAATTATCTTTTCGGCGGAAGGCCCGCGTATTCTCTGGCAAAGTCAGCAAAGTTTTCCTTGATATAATTCTTCAGCAGTTCAGCTGGCGGAGAGAGTTTTTCACCCTTCTTCCAGGAAAGGGAAATGTATCTCTGGCAGTTCGGGGAAGCAATCGGGACAAGTGCTACATGGTCGCCGCCTACGCCGTGCCAGGTGATTCTCGGAGCGAAGGAAACGCCGAGGCCTGCGCGGATGAATTCACGGACTGTCGTCGGGCTGTCGCTTTCAAGGACGACATGGGGGACGAAGCCTGCCATGCGGCAGTAGAAGTCTGTGATCGTACGAAGGCTTGCGCCTGCTTCCAAAGAGATGAAGCCTGCCTTTTCGAATTCGTCCAGATTGACAGATGGTCTCTTGGCATGCGGATCGGTATCAGGCATAGCCAGCATGATATCTTCCTTCAGGAGAGTGACAGAATGATCATTCTCGATCGGATTGATCGAAGAAGAAAGAGAGAGGTCGACGTGCGTCTGATTCGTCTGGCCCGGCTTGTTATGCTGCTGCAGGATTTCGAAGCGGATATCCGGATGTTCCTGACGGAAACGGGTGAGGAAAGCCGGGATGATCATGGAAGCAGCAAAAAGCGAGATCGTGACGGTCAGCTTCTGTGCTTCCTTCGTGTCGGCCAGTTCCTTCTGTGCGCCGTTCAGTTCCTGCATGATGCGGTTCGTGTGGCGGAGAAGGATTTCACCATAACGCGTGAGGACGATATTGCGCCCGCTTCTGGAGAAAAGCGGCACGCCCAGCTCGGTCTCGAGCACTTTGATCGTGTGGGAGAGGGACGGCTGTGAAATATGAAGTGCCTCTGCAGCTTTCGTCAGGTGCTGCAGCTCGGCGGTTTTCTGGAAATAGCTCAGAGCGAGGAGTGTTAATTTCATGGGACCCTCCTAGGTTCAGGTATGGAAATGAATAAAAAAAGCATCTGATTACTTTGTCCCTAATTATACCTGTTTATCTATCAATAATCAATGAATAAGGTATTATATGCATTATAAGTCAACTATCATGCAGATTTATTACTTGCACGTCAAGTTGATGAAATTTTCTCGATTCGAAACGATATCCATCAATAAAATCATTCATTTGACCATGAATTCCGCCACATATGGGTGAATAAGGGAAGATAAGCGAGAAATTCGCTTCTCACGGCGTCCCATCGCGTTTTATAGACAGAAAAGAGCTGAGAATTCCCATGAGGGGATTTTCCCTGCGCCTCATAATGTATACGCTTGTCTTTTCATCATGGAAGGGAAATGGAGGTCTTGCTCCCTCATCGTGAAAAATGCCGGAAAACACTGTATTTTGCGGCATTTCCTCCTATATCGCCTTGGATGAAATCCTGTTTCTAGTATGCTATTTTTACATGCATTCCTTTTATTATTGACATTCCGCCGAATCAGTGCAAAAATGGAATACATGCTGAATATATTATAAAGATAAAAGGAGAAAGAAATGGAATTTTTTATTGATACCGCTGATGTCGAAGCCATTCGCAAAGCCAATGACATGGGATTCATTTCCGGCGTAACGACGAACCCGTCCCTGATCGCCAAGGAAGGAAAGGACTTCCATGCAGTCATTAAGGAAATCGCCTCCATCGTGGACGGCCCTATTTCCGCTGAAGTGCTCGCTGATGACGCAGAAGGAATGATTGCAGAAGGACAGGTCCTCGCAGGCCTTGATCCGCATGTAGTTGTCAAAGTACCGATGACCCCGGAAGGCATGAAAGCCGTCAAAGGTCTGAAGAAACTTGGCATCCGCACAAACGTTACCCTCGTCTTCTCTGCTAACCAGGCACTGCTTGCAGCACGCGCAGGCGCATCCTTCGTCAGCCCGTTCGTTGGCCGCATCGATGACATCGGCTGGGACGGCGTGGAACTCATTCAGACCATCTCTGAAATCTTTGAAATCCACGACATCGATACAAAGATCATTGCTGCTTCCATCAGAAAGCCGCAGCACATCTCCCAGTGCGCACTCGCAGGCGCTGACATTGCTACCGTTCCGTTCCAGGTACTCATGGATGCCATGAAACACCCGCTGACAGACAACGGCATTGCACGCTTCAAAGCTGACTGGGCTGCTGCCAATATGAAATAAGAATGATAGAAAAAGGCTCCTCAACCGGGGTCTTTTTTTATTGCCCGAAACGGGTTGGGGAAGGGTGCATCGATGAAGTATAATAGAAAAAGAATCCCAGTATTTTCGAGGGAAATACGCGGCCAGTCCGCAAATCAGGGGAGGAATCATGAATATAAACTTTAATCTAGGGCAGCGCTACCGCTATCCGTCCAGAAGAAGCGTCGTCTTCGGAAACTGCGGCATGGTTGCTACGGCATCCCAGCTCGCAGCCGGCGCAGGCATGGACATGCTGAAAGCAGGCGGCAACGCCGTCGACGCAGCGATTGCGACAGCCATCTGCCTGACCGTTGTAGAACCGGTGTCCAATGGCATCGGAAGCGATGCTTTTGCCATCGTCTGGATGAAGGATCATCTCTATGGATTAAACAGCAGCGGCTTTGCCCCAGGTGCTATCAGTGCAGACATCGTAAGAGGCATGGGGCACACGGAATGCCGATCCGCGGCTGGCTTCCCGTCACCGTGCCGGGCGCGCCTGCCGCATGGAGAGAACTCTCCCGCCGCTTCGGGCGCCTTCCCTTCAGGAAACTCTTCGAACCGGCCATCGGATACGCCAGGTACGGCTATGCCATTTCGCCCTTCGTTGCTCACGAGTGGGAGCAGGAGAGGAAAGCCCTTTCCGTCTATGCAGAAGATCCTGCCTTTTCCGGCTGGTTCGATACCTTCCTTAATGCAGGAAGAGCGCCGCGTCCGGGCGAAATCGTCCGCCTGAAGGACCATGCCGATACGCTGGAAGAAATCGCAGAATCCGAGACGGCTGCTCTCTATGCAGGACGCATTGCAGACATCATCGATGCCTTTGCCAGAGAGACCGGCGGGTACCTTCGGAAAGAAGACCTCTCCGCATGGAATCCGGAATGGGTCGATCCCGTCAGCATCAATTACAGAGGCTATGACGTATGGGAACTTCCTCCGAACGGCCATGGCATCGTGCCTCTCATGGCGCTCAACATCCTCAAAGGATACGATTTCACGGAAAGAGACACCGTAGAGACACTGCACCGCCAGTTCGAAGCCATGAAGCTTGCCTATGCGGACGGCAAGAAATACATCACCGAGCCATCCTGCATGACAAGGACCGTAGAAGAACTCCTCTCTGACCGCTATGCCGAAGAAAGAAGATCCCTCATCGGAGAAACGGCAAGGGAACCTGAAGCCGGCGATCCCAGATGCGGCGGCACCGTTTACCTTTCCACGGCAGACGGCGAAGAAAACATGGTTTCCTATATCCAGAGCAACTACAACTACTTTGGAAGCGGCATCGTCATCCCTGAAACCGGCATTGCTCTTCAGGACAGAGGCGCCAACTTCAGCCTGGACGAAAACCATGACAACTGCCTGGCACCGAGGAAACGCACCTACCATACAATCATCCCCGGCTTCCTTACAAAAGAGGGAAGAGCCGTTGGACCCTTTGGCGTCATGGGAGGCTTCATGCAGCCGCAGGGCCATCTGCAAGTCATCACAAATACACTCGACTTCGGCATGAACCCGCAGGAGGCCCTCGACTGTCCGCGCTGGCAGTGGGTCGGCGGGAAATCATTCCAGGTCGAAAGAGGCTTTGATCCATACCTGGTAGAACAGCTCCGGAAACGCGGCCATGACATCATCATCAAAGATGACCTGCAGGGCTTCGGACGCGGAGAAATGATCTGGAGAAATGAAGAAGGCGTCCTCATGGGCGCTACAGAACCAAGAGCCGACGGCACCGTCGCTGCCTGGTAAAGGAGGAATTATGAAAAAGAAGAAAATCCTGAAACCCATGACCAAGAAAGAACGCATCGAAGCTGTTATCCTTGGTGAACACGTCGACCGCATTCCCTATTCCCTCTGGTCGCACCTGCCCGGCATCGATCTCGATCCTGTGGCCAATGCAGAACATACCTATGATTTCTACAAGACTTACGACGTGGACATCCTGAAAACCATGAACAATGGCATGTACAGCGTCGAGGACTTCGGCGTCAAAGTCGACTACTCCGAAATAGAAAAAGGCGGCGTAGCCAAGATCGTCGACACACCCGTCAAGACTCCTGAAGACTGGGAAAAAGTCACATCTGTCTCCGTCAATGAAGGCGCCCTGGCCCGCGAGCAGAAATACCTGCGTCTCCTCCTTGATAAGACACAGGGAGAAGTCCCCGTCGTATTCACCATCTTCAGCCCGCTCACCACAGCATCCAAGCTTTGCCCTGACATGATGAAGCACATCCAGGAAGGCCACGGAGAACGCGTAAAAAAGGCCCTTACAGCCATTACCGAGACGACATGCGCACTTGTTCAGCGCGTCATCGAAATGGGCGCTGACGGCATCTTTTTCGCCACACAGCTCTCTTCCTATGCCAAGACAGAAGAGTCCTTCTACAAAGAATACGGCATGCCCTATGACCTCGCCGTCCTCTCCGCCTCCTCCGGCTGGTGCAACGTCCTCCACGCCCACGGCCCGGACATCATGTTCCCGCTTTTAAGGAAATACCCTGTCCAGATTTTCAACTGGCACGCATGGGAATCCCTTCCGGAAATCGGCGAAGCGGCCCTCCTGACAGGCAAATGCCTCATGGCAGGCCTCGAACGCATGGACATCACAGAAGGCCATAAGAACGAAATAGAAAGACAAATCTACGAAACCCTTCGCCAGACAGGAGGAAGAAGAATCATCGTCTCCCCGGGCTGCGTCATCCGCTACCCCCTGGACCGTGAAATGCTCTCCCTCGTCAGAAAAGCAAAAGAAGAAATAGAAGAGAAAATGTTCCCGAAACCCAAGATGAAATAAGAGGGGAAAGGAAATGAAAAGGCAGCCGACGGCTGCCTTTTTCAATAAAGAATTTGATAATAGCGGAAGAAGCTGTACAGGAAGGTTTTGACCTGCCCCAACGGGGAAGGATGGCGCGGATGCGGCAGAAAGGGGTGCAGTTCTGCGCGATCTTATCGCGGTTGTACGGTTTTTCATGACTTCTGACTGGATGATTGCTAAACATCACAACCAGCCTGCGGCTGGGGACATGCTGTATCTGTTTACAGTTTTCCCTCCGGCTCAAGCCCAGATATCATTCCTTAATCCGCCCACAAAAAATCTCCGCATTTCTGCGGAGATTTTCACGTTCAATTATTTCTTGATTGGCGGATAGGTTTCCATACGCGGAGCGCTGTAGCGGAGCTTTGGAGAAACGATGAAGTAAATCAGGAGACCCATAGCTGTTACGAAGGCGCCTTCCAGAATGACAGACCAGCCGCAGCCGTATACTGCGTATACGCTGTAGATGCCGCCGACGATAGCTGCCATGTTGGCAAGTTTTGCTTTGTCATGCGGAATCATTTCTACCTTCTGGAGATCAGCGACAGCTGCCATAGCCAGGAGGTAAGGAATCAGGTTGATCATGACAGCCAAGTTGATGAGTACGTTGAACTGCTTAAGCAGGGTCGGGCTCATGGTGGAGAGAGTCATGACGATCTGGATAGCTACCAGAGTACCGATAGCTGCATATGGAGAACGGAAACGGTTTACAGTGGAAAGGAACTTCGGGAAGAGTCCGATGGAGGAAGCTTCTCTAGCTACTTCAGAAACGGTGAACTGCCAAGCGGTCAGGGATACGAAGCAGGAGCAGACGAGCATGCAGGAAACGATGTAGCCTGCGGTTGGTCCGAACATGGTAGCGTATGCAAGGCCGAAAGGAGCATTGGCATTCATCAGTTCAGTGTAAGGAACGAGGCCGCCGATGATAGCGGTGGAAGTGGTGTAGCAAGCGCCTGCGAGCAGTGTGCCTGCAAGAACAGCGATCGGAACATTCTTTTCCGGATTTTCAACAGTGTCGGAGTTAGCGCATGCAGTTTCAAGACCAAGGAAAGCCCAGAGGATGACTGCGATGGATTGCTTCATTGTTTCGTAGAAAGGAAGATCTCCCGGGTTCCAAGCCTGTACATAGACGTCAGGGCTGAAGAAGAATGCACCTGCGAAAAGCAGGCCGATGACCGGGGTTACGACGCACATAACGCCCAGGGTGGAGAACTTGCCGAAATTCTTAGGTCCTACGAGGCTGATCGTAGCAGCGGCCAGAAGGACGCCGATTGTAGCCAGGCAGACTTCAACCGGATCAAGGTTGAAACCGAAAACATAAGAACCGTAGCTGACAACGCCGCTTGCAATAGCAACGTTGGCGATGATCAGAGAAATCGTGTAGCAGAAGTTGGAGAGGAAATTGCCGGCTCTCCCGAAGCGGTATTCTGCGTAACCGCCCATGCCTCCTACCTTTTTCGTGTACATCCCGCACTTAGAGAAAGCGTAAGCGAGAAAAGTTGCACCGATGGAGGCAAGAATCCATGCGAAAATAGAGACCGTCCCGATTTCAGCCAGCGTAGCTGGAAGAAGAATAATACCGGAACCCATCATGTTGATGGCAGTGACTGTCGTTAACTGGACGACTCCCATTTTTTTGCTCTTAGACAAGGTTGTTCCCTTCTTTCTTTTGTTGCTTCCATAATCAGAGGGAATCCTCTGACAGGGGGAAAAAGTTGTCCCGGAATGAACCGGATGATGCTGTCGTGAAATCATCAAGGCATGCATGAACCCCATTTGCTTTCATTATGGTGAAAGAAACAGGGTGAAAAAGAAAACCATCTGACGCAGACCGCCAGGCGCTGCTCTACTGCACTTCTGCAGGGCGCGGTGAATTTTTATTTACTGAAATATACCACAGATGAAGGGGTATGACAAGACCTTTTTTAAAACTTTTTTGTAAAGTTTTTGAACACAAAGTACCACGGACTTCTGAGAACTTTGAAGGAAAAACGAGGAAAACGGAAGAAAACGCTAGCCATCACGGATTGGCATGGATTGGCATTATAAATCAATATGTATCCATTTTTACGACATAGAAATGCAGAAAATCTCAGAATGCCCATTTTATGGCGCATTTCAGCTTTTGACCTCAAATTTCATAGTATCTATATGTAAATAATTATGCAATGTACAAAATAAAAATACACAATGTTGTATACTGCCTAAAATTCATTTAGCCCCTCAGCGCCTGAAAACGCCTAAAATGCCCCCAAATAACCCCACAGAGCAAAATTTCAAATTTTAAATGAGAAAAAAGAAGATAAAATGAGAACAAAAGTTTTTTTTGCTATCGTAGGTAAAGAATTATTTTATATAAGAATTTCCTAGTCTGCCTCGAAGAAATCCCCACTTTTTACAGAGAGAAAAATCGGAAGAAAACAGGAAATCAATAAAACGAAAAACGAAGGAAAACGCACGCCATCATCCTCTATCCATATCTATCCCGGAAATTTACAGGAAATTCAGGAAATTTAAGGGTACTCACCGACCCGAAATTGACCGCAGCCCACCCCAGATCCCCGCCAGTCCCATAGAATCAGCCAAAAAAGAAGCAAAAGGGAGGAGAGAGGCAGCCTTGGGTTAAGGGTGTTTGACCTTGCCTCGTAGAGGAAGGTGGTGCGGATTTGTTAATACAGACAAATAAATATCATAAAAAATCTAATCGTACCTTAATCTTAATCATGCAGCCATTGGAGCTGCGTTGAATACTTCCATTGGGGCTAAAAGATGTAATTTGCGCTGAATGCGTTTGTTGTTGTAGAAGTAGATGTAGCCGTTGATCATGCTTACCACTGCTTTGCGGCTGGTAAATTTACGTGTGTAGTAACGTTCGCGCTTCAGCATTCCCCAGAACCCTTCCATCAGACCGTTGTCTGCACAGCAGCCTACGCGGGACATGCTGTGAACCAGTCCTGCTTTTTTTCAACGATCTTATGGAATCCGTTGCTTGTATACTGGAATCCGCGGTCAGTATGAATCATTGGATGTGCTCCTGGATTCTCTTTAAGTGCCTTTTCCATTGTCTCAAAAGCCAGTGCAGTATTGTTTCTGTCGCCGATGACATAGGAGACAATCCGACGGTCATGGCCATCAATAATGGCGCTTAAATATAACTTATGCAAAACTCCATCAGCCGTTGTGTATTTGAATTCGGGGACATCCGTCATCCATCTTGCATTGTATACGCCTGCATCGAAATCACGGTTCAGCAGGTTTTCAAAAATGTACTTTGGATCCTTTGCGTTACGAGTGCAGCCATCGGTCTTGTATTTGATCACGGACTTAATATTAAGTATCCGCCTGACACGAAGAACCAGACTGTCACTTACCATAAGGTGGCTCTCGCTATACTTCTTGATCCAATCGTTCATCCGGCGGTATCCCATATCCGGATATTCCTGATGGATTTTCACGACCTCCTGTGCGACCTTTTCTCTCAGCAGTTCACGGCCGCTCTTAATATGATTCAGCCAGCCGTAATAAGCTGCCCTGGAGACCTTTGAGAGTCGGCAGAGACTTTCTATGGAGATGTTGGTTTCTTCATGGACTTCTTTTATGGCTTTAAAATCTCTGAGAAGGTGAGTAAGGCTGAATCCTTCGAGGAACGCAACCTTTCCTCTATCTCCATCTTTTTTTTTAGCAGGGCAATCTCTGCTATAAGATCCTTCTTCTCTTCAAGAAGTCTGGCATTCTCCTGACGCAGCCGTTCTTCTTCGGTCCGGGGCGTTTGGAGCCTGATTGGCTTTCCTCTGTAATCCTCAAGACCAACTTCTCCCATCTCCTTGAACTTTTTTACCCATGTGTAGAGTGTTTGGTAGGACATGTTGTACTTCTTGGCTATCTTGTTGTAATCGCATCCACTGGCGATGCACTCCTGAACGATTCTGACTCGCTCTTCCTTGACCGATTGCTGGCGTTTGCCCATAAGATCTCCTCCTTCAGAAACGAGGTCCGTCAACTTATGCTCATTATACGCCTCAATCCATGTTTTAAGGGAGAGAGTGCCGGAAATTCTGTATTTGGCACAGACGGAAAGCATGGAAACGCCGCCTTTAAGATATTCCTTTACGGCCTGGATCTTCATCTGATTGGAGTAGTAAGACAAATGCTGCCTGGGCCGCAATCCCTTAAAGCCCTCCTCTTTATACCGGAAAACCCATTTTCTGAATGTTATGCGGCTCATATGAAGATTTTCAGCTGCCTGGGTAATCGTAACACCCTGATAGAGATATGAAGCAATCTGGTCTAACATTTCCTCCGGGGACGCTTTGGTTTTACATGGCATAAGAATGACCTCCTAATATATTTATGATATTATTCTGTCTTTCTTGTTGAATCATACCAAAGGTGTCGCCGAAGGCGACGAATGAAGTTCATTTCCCACGAGCGCAGCTCGGTTGTTTGGTTTAAACTTGCCTTCCCAGACGGGGAAGGGAGTATGGGATGGGGTACGAAAGGTCCGAAACAAATCAGAGCTGAGCTCTTTCTTTTATTCCGCGTGAAGCTGTCCCCGTCAGGGGAAAGTGGCGCGCATGCGCCGAAAAAGGTTCATTTTCTAAAAGAGTTGGATCGGGTTGATTTCTTTCAAGGTGCAGCGCGGTCGTATTATTTTCTTTCTCCATCCCATAAATTCCCAAACGATCAGGATACCATTTAAAATTGAAAGAGCATTTTTAGCAAGCACTGTCCCTTCCAAATTTCCATCCTTCTCTATAATGTACTAATTATATTAATAATATATATCCTTATATATAAAGAATCTCAAAGACTTTTGAAACCTTCCCGCGATATTTCCCGATTCCCATTGACATGACTTTTTATTCTGCTATATACTATGAAATATGCCCTTACGCAGGGCGTCTTGTTTGTGTTTAAGAAATACTTAAGAAAAGAGGCAAATTGTCATGGCAGAAATGCAGAAGACCCTGATTACCAAAGAAGGCCTTGAAAAGATGCAGAAGGAGCTGGAAGACCTTCGCACCACGAAACGTGCGGAAGTAGCCCAGCGTTTGAAGGAAGCCATTGCAATGGGCGACCTTTCGGAAAACTCCGAATATGATGAAGCAAAGAATGCCCAGGCATTCCTGGAAGGCCGTATCGTTCAGTTGGAACAGCAGATCCGTACCGCTCAGATCATCGTCAAAGGCAAAAAGAACCGCATTGACGTTGGTTCTACCATTACCATCGAAGATATGGAAGAACACGTAAAAGAAACCGTTACCATCGTCGGCAGCGCTGAATCCAACCCATTCGAAGGCCGCATCTCCAATGAATCCCCGGTAGGCCGTGCCCTCGTAGGCGCTAAAGCTGGAGACATCGTTGAAGCAGACGCTCCGAACAGCGTAATCAAGTACAAAGTCATCAGCATCGACGACTAAGATCCTGATGAAGAAATACACTAGTTGAAAGGAATTTCTAATGGCAGAGAATAATCAGAACAAGAACGTACAGACCAGCGGCCCGAAGCTGAATGACCAGATGATCGTTCGCCGTGAGAAGCTGGACAAGATTCGTGCTCTTGGCGTTGAACCATACGGTGAAAAGTTTGAATGGGACCACCATGCAGCTGATATCCGTGCAAACGCAGAAGAACTTGAAAAGAATGAAACCACGGTCCGCATCGCCGGCCGCATCTTGATCCGCCGCGGCGCAGGCAAGGCAGCATTCGCAGTCCTCCGCGACCAGACAGGCGACATCCAGTTATACTTCAGAAAAGACGTCCTCTCCGAAAAGGAATGGGACCTCTGGAAGCTCGTCGACATGGGCGATATCCTTGGCATCGAAGGCGTCGTATTCACCACACATACCGGTGAACTCACCGTCCGCGTACACCACTTCACCATGCTGTCCAAATCCCTCCGTCCGCTGCCGGAAAAATGGCACGGCCTGACTGACAAGGAACAGCGTTATCGCCAGAGATACCTCGACCTCATGGTCAATCCTGAAGTCCGCACCACATTCGTCAAGAGAGCAGCCATGATGGCAGCTATCCGCAAATGGTACACCGACCACGGATTCCTCGAAGTCGAAACCCCGGTTCTCCAGCCACTCTATGGCGGCGCAAACGCAAAGCCATTCACCACCCATTTCAATGCACTCGACATGACCATGTACCTGCGCATTGCACCGGAACTCTACCTGAAGAGACTCCTCGTGGGCGGCTATGAAAGAATTTTCGAAATCACCAGAAACTTCAGAAATGAAGGCATGGATACCCGTCACAACCCGGAATTCACAGCCATCGAAACATACCAGGCATACGGCGACATCGAAGACGTCATTAAACAGACAGAAGAAATCGTCGAAGCCTGCGCACTCGCATCCTACGGCACAACCAAATTCACCTATGAAGGCACCGAAATCGACGTCAAAGGCCCGTGGCCAAGACTCACCATGGCTGGCGCTGTCAAGAAATACACAGGTGAAGACTTCGATGCATGCGAAACCATCGAAGACGCTCGCAAGATTGCTGACAAACTCCATGTAGAATACGGCGAATTCGACGGATTCGGCAAGATCCTCTCCGCTTGCTTCGATGAATACGTAGAAGCAAAACTGATCCAGCCAGTTCACATTACTGAACACCCGATCGAAGTATCCCCGCTTTCCAAACTCGATCCGAAGGACCCGAGATACACCATCCGCTTCGAATCCTATATCTACGGCCGCGAACTCGCAAACGGCTTCTCCGAATTAAACGACCCGATCGATCAGAGAAAACGTTTCGAAATGCAGGTAGAAGAAAGAGCACACGGCGACGACGAAGCTCATCCGATCGATGAAGACTTCCTCACCGCCCTCGAATACGGCATGCCTCCTACAGGCGGCCTCGGCATCGGCCTTGATCGTCTCTTCATGCTCATGACCGACTCCTCCAGCATCCGCGACATCATCCTCTTCCCGGCTATGAAACCGGAAACCGCACAGGAAAAAGCAAACGCGAAAGCTGCTGAAGAAGCTGCCATGGCAGAAACAGGCAACGATGGATTCTTCAAGCCGAACAGCGAAATCGACTTCTCCAAAGCCAAAGTAGAACCACTCTTCACAGACTATGTAGACTTCGATACATTCAGCAAATCTGACTTCAGAGCAGTCAAAGTCAAGAGCTGCGAAGCCGTCAAGAAATCCAAGAAACTCCTGAAATTCGTTCTCGACGACGGCACAGGCACCGACCGCATCATCCTCTCCGGCATCCATGCATTCTATGAACCGGAAGAACTCGTTGGCAAGACCCTCATCGCGATTGTCAACCTGCCACCGAGAGCTATGATGGGCATCGACTCCTGCGGCATGCTCCTCTCTGCCATCCATGAAGAAGAAGGCGAAGAAAAACTCCACCTCCTCATGGTCGACAACCACATCCCGGCAGGCGCAAAACTCTACTAATCAACAATGAAAAAGCGTTCTTTCCAGAAATGGAAAGACGCTTTTTTTCATTGGGAAATTGGGGAAAAGCGAGGGCGGCGAGATTTAGCTGTCCCCGTTAGGGAAAGGAGTATGTAGGGATGGGGTTACATAAGGTTCCAAACAAATAAGAGTTGAATTCTTTCTTTTATTCCTTGCGAGGCTGCCTCCTTCGGGGGAAGTGGCCATTATACCAATGATTACATATGAAATCACAGAAATGTTTGTGCTATTTCCATAATGGCCGAAAGGGGTGCAGTTTTAAGTAAAGCCATTCCTCTCACGCCGAAAGGGGTTAATTACCATCAGCCGCAGGCTGGTTGTACGGTTTTATCCATCAATACTTCTTTTGTGAGTTTTTAAAGTCTCCACTTTCTATTTCCTCATTCCTCCGTCCACAAACCTACACACTGCAAGATACGGTGCGTTTTTGCTCCTATGCTTATACAGAAGAACCTGCTTTTTGTGCAGATTTATTTAAAAATTTAAATAAATCGTCATAATAATGACGTGCATGTATATTTTTGATAAAATAAGCGTATAAGGTCATGCCTCTTCGGATTTTCGGGGGAAAATCTTGGAAGAAAATTTTTAAATCTGGAGGAAATGATCTATGAAAGTGAATATTACGGGGGATAACGAATTCCAAGGCAGGAGGATCATGCCTCCGCCCTGGATGGTCTGCCCATATATCCGACGCTCATCCGTCGGCTGGAGGACAGGCTTCGGCGGAGCTTATGCAGAAAAGTTCCAGACATGGCTCAAAATGATGACGCCAAAGGAAAAGAAAGTCTATCGGGAAATGTTCCCGGAACGCATCACCTGGAAAGGCTGGTGGGACGGAGAAGATAAAACCGAACTTCTGCGTTACAAGAATTACTCGACCTGCGCATGGCGCGAAGGCGGCAAGCCCAAGTACACCAGGGCGCAGCTCATCAAAGAATGGGAAGAAGGAAACAGGCGGCCTTTCTGTTACTTCTGGGACCATGATGAAAAAGACGGCACGCTGACGCAGTCCTGCCTCAGCCAGTGGTATCCGTCCAAATTTTCCGTCGGCATCTATCAATACAACTGCATGGAGCAGTACATGATGGCCGAAAAGCAGACCTTTTCAGCGATGAAAGTCAGGGAAAAGATATTTGAAAGCGACGACCCGGCTGTCATTCAGGCCCTCGGCCGCACTGTCATTTACCTGAAACAGGACGTCTGGGACGAATTCAAGCACTCGATTGTCGTCAACGGCAACTGGCGCAAATTCACACAGAACAAGAAACTGCGTGATTTTCTCCTTTCCACAGGAGAGAACATCATCGTGGAAGCAAGCCCGTATGACACCATCTGGGGCATCGGCGCATCCGCCTACGACGAAGAAGCAAGAGATCCGCGTGACTGGAAAGGCGAGAACATGCTCGGCTTTGCACTGATGGAAGTCAGGGATGAACTCCGCCGCGTCTACCGCTGCGAAAGCTCCTGCGACTGGACCTATGCCAAAAAGAAATCTCCGGGAAAGAACAGCTAATTTCATATGAACTTTAAAAGCCGGGCAAACTGAATACGCTGCCCGGCTTTTCTTATCCAATGGTAAAGAATGCCTCTGCTGCCAGAGCGATAGAATCATCATGAACAAAAACGATGGAAATCAATGACGAGGGGGCTTTCATCTGATAGAATGAATATATACAGGATAACAATCCTGGGAACAAGGAGGACTCAGTCATGCGCTGTGGCAAATATAGAGAAGGCGTGATCCTGAATGAATCCAGAATGAAAATGGCTGTTTTCATGGAGGACAGAAAAATCCAGCTTACAGAATGGGAAGGCCCCGACGGCTGTATTTCCACAAAGCGTGTCGCTGTGGAAAAGATGCAGGTAGGCTTCTGCTATCGCACGAAACCCGCCGGAGAATGGGACAGCGGCTGGCGCTTCATGGCAGGCGATGAAAGCCATGAGTACATGGACAAACCGGAAAACTCCGGCATCTACAAACTCATCACCATCGTTTCCATCGATCCCGACGTCCTCCCGCTCCTGAAAGCCCCCTGCGGCTCTGCCTTCGAGCGTGACGAAAAAGGCATATTTCATCAAGTTGACGACTGGCATTTGGAATAAAGAGGAAGATCATGAAGAAAAATAATGAAGAACAGGATAGGGACCTGGAAGCCGCTGTAAATCTTATCAAACATATTAGAAACTTCTATGAGGCGATTCCTCCAGTGATGCAGCAGATGTGTACGGAGGCAATTCTTGATGCTGCCGGCGAGATGCAGGAAAATGGAGATTTGAAACCTGCCATGGCCGAACTGGAATATCTTCCGCCAAGCCTTCATACCGGAGAGATAGATCTGCTTTTGGCAAAAATTTACAGGCAAATTGGAAGCTTTAATAATCCCGATCATCCGAAATTCCGCAAAAGGGCCATCACAATCATGCAGCGCCATGCGGATGAAATGAAAAAGGATTATGATTGGAATCTTTTCATGGGGCACCTCTACGCCCTTACCTTCCAGGATGAGAAAGCACTTCCCTATCTGAATCAGGCACTGAAGCTTTACCCGAAAGGCGGAGATACTATATCTAAGAGTGATATCCGTGAAATGATCAAAGGTTCGAAATTGAATATAAAGCTGCTCAAAATGGGAGAAGACATCGGAGATATCGGCGAATACGATTTCGAGGATGATCCTGAGGAAAAGCCATTCACCGACCTCGGCAGTCTGACATATGAAGAAATACGGAAAACATATGAAGGAATATCAGCAGGATTATCTGCGATGCCTGATCCCTATAGCGCTGACGACTCTGGCAGTCTCGATGATGATGACGAAGATTACGATGATGATGACGATTTAATTGATATCAATGACTCCTTCGTTAAGCGCGCAGAGGATTTCTGGAAAGTATTCAAGAAAAATGAAAATGCAATTATTGACGCAATAGAAAAAGGGCCGGTCGGAACCGGTGAATTCCCGGGGTTAAAAGCCATGGAAAACGTCAGGGATGCATCATGGGAACTGGGTTTCCTCCCCAGAATCAACGTCGGTAAAAGCGTAAATGGGAAAGGCAAGAAGTATGATCTCTACCTGCGCTTATTCGGCAGACCTTACATTCTCTACGCAATGAAATGCATCAAAGACCATGCACCAAAATCGGTCACAAAGAAATGGAATATCCATGTCGGCAGGAAAATAGAAAAAGACGGAGCCATTGATGACGGGACAGTTCATGTACCGTGGAATGAAATCAATATTTCTGTAGAAGAGATGCAGCTTCCTGACAATAATACCTACTACGACATCACAATTGATAATAAATTGGAAAACGTGGTCAAAAATGACGCACCGGATCTGGCTGTAGATGCCCTTATGAGAGCCATAGGAGATTATGCCTTTGAGGAAAATATCAACAGCTTTTCATTTCAGAAACTTCCCGAAAAAGGAATCCGCATGACTCTGGCAGATCTTCCGGACTTTCTCCGAAAAGAAGGGAAAGAAATTGATGTCGACCCGGAAGAGGAACTGATGGAAGAGCGCCCCTATACACGAGAACCAGACATCAATGATGAAGACGGATGGAGAGGCGACATCTTTGCAGGCACAGCACGCTGCAAAGAATTGGTCACATCCTACGAATTTGGTGAAGACGGCAACCTGGACGACTTGTTGGACCTCCCTGTAGCACCAGTTTTCCTCTGCATACCCACAAAAGACATACAAGAAGACCTCGTACCCGATACACTCTTCAACGTCAGAGAAACCATTGAGGACCTCATAGGTAAGAACGGCACAGTCATGGGCGTGGCCACAGGCCTTCACCACATCTACATCGACCTCATCCTCTGGGATATCAGAAAAGCACTTGAGGCTATCATCCCCGCCCTTCAGAACAGCGACCTTCCGGAAGTAATCCTGAACCCCTTCTCTCAAAACGTGGACGGATTCTATATCAAAGAACCCAAAAAAGCTGAACCAGCCAAAATCATTCCATTCAGAAAAGGCAAAAAATAAATAAGAATCACAAAGAGCTGTGACGAAATGATCCTGCATTTTGTCACGGCTTTTTTGCTGCAGGAAATTAACGCCAGTCAGGAAAAGTCCCAGCGGAAGTCAAACTCGCCTTCCCAGACGGGGAAGGTGTCCGAAGGGCGGATAGGGTTGATTACTGACGGACGAAGTCCGGTTATACGGTTCTTAATGATTCATTTCCGTCGAGCAGCGTTAGGTTTGGCTCTTCACGGAAATTTGGGGGATGAATAATTTTTAGGTAAAGAATGGAATCAGATAAGGGTAAAGAAATAATCCATGTTTCGGTACCCATATCCGATTCTTTTTAGTACCTTGATCTTATTATTGAATCCTTCAAGCTTCCCCGTATTGATAGGATACAGGGCATGAGCAGCCAGTCCCTTGATTCGCTTCTGCTTTTGCCGGGCAAACTTTACCAGGGCAGGAATCCCGCTCTCCAGTCCAGCCTGAATCCATTTTGTCCATCCGGCGAGAGCTTCTTTATAGTCAGTCAATGTGAACAGACGAGTCATCTCCTGCTTCATGGCATAACAAATCGCCAAATCCCTATGCTTGCTCAGGATATCCAACAGATGAGTTTTCTGCCTTTCATTCAGGTGGTCGTCCTTCTTTAACAGTATCCATCGGGATTTCTTTAATTCGGTATAAAGCTTCCTTTCTTCATGGCTCTTTTCTCTGGCCATCTTCTGGAGCTCTGGATTATTAGTTTCTTTCGTATATTCCTTTAATGCTTCTGCTTCTGGTGCGGATTTGTTAATACAGACAAATAAATATCATAAAAAATCTAATCGTACCTTAATCTTAATCATGCAGCCATTGGAGCTGCGTTGAATACTTCCATTGGGGCTAAAAGATGTAATTTGCGCTGAATGCGTTTGTTGTTGTAGAAGTAGATGTAGCCGTTGATCATGCTTACCACTGCTTTGCGGCTGGTGAATTTACGTGTGTAGTAACGTTCGCACTTCAGCATTCCCCAGAACCCTTCCATCAGACCGTTGTCTGCACAGCAGCCTACGCGGGACATGCTGTGAACCAGTCCTGCTTTTTCAACGATCTTATGGAATCCGTTGCTTGTATACTGGAATCCGCGGTCAGTATGAATCATTGGATGTGCTCCTGGATTCTCTTTAAGTGCCTTTTCCATTGTCTCAAAAGCCAGTGCAGTATTGTTTCTGTCGCCGATGACATAAAAGACAATCCGACGGTCATGGCCATCAATAATGGCGCTTAAATATAACTTATGCAAAACTTCATCAGCCGTTGTGTATTTGAATTCGGTGACATCCGTCATCCATCTTGCATTGAATACGCCTGCATCGAAATCACGGTTCAGCAGGTTTTCAAAAATGTACTTTGGATCCTTTGCGTTACGAGTGCAGCCATCGGTCTTGTATTTGATCACGGACTTAATATTAAGTATCCGCCTGACACGAAGAACCAGACTGTCACTTACCATAAGATGGCTCTCGCTATACTTCTTGATCCAATCGTTCATCCGGCGGTATCCCATATCCGGATATTCCTGATGGATTTTCACGACCTCCTGTGCGACCTTTTCTCTCAGCAGTTCACAGCCGCTCTTAATATGATTCAGCCATGAAGGAAGCGCCTGTCATCATCCTCATCCGAAACAAGCTGGGGAAGGTGCTGGAAGAGAAACTTGCCATTGATGAAAGAGAGTCGGAAATCTGCAATGCGCTTTCCATCGGTTCTGCCGTAGAGCACATGGCCCTCATGGCGACAGCTTTGGGGCTTGGAAGCCTCTGAATCTGCGACATTTGCTTTGCCTTAAAGCGCCTCAGGGACTGGCAGGGCGGAGACGGCGAGCTTTATGTCGCGCTTGCCATCGGGTATGCGGACGAATCACCGCGCATGCGTCCCAGAAAGTCCTATGAAAAAGCAGTAACGATCAGGAAATAAATACGAAGGGGCTGTGACAACATGTGTAATAATTTTGTCACAGCCCCTTTTTTACGCGGAAAATACGAAGAATTGACAAGAATTTAGAAGAGGACAATACGGGAAAATCGGCCAATAGTATCGTTTATTTAGAAAATGGAAATCATTTCCATCATGTGCTATCATCAAGAAAAATGATAAAGAGGGTTATCATGAGTACTGGAAAAATGAAAGTCTTAGTCGTCAGCGGGTTCCTCGGAGCCGGCAAGACGACGTGGATCAAAATGCTGATTGATCACAATCCGGTGCGGGGGAAACTGGCACTGATCGAGAATGATTTCGGCGAGGTCAATGTGGACGGCGCTTTGATGGAAGGCGAGCCGCTTTCTCTGTATGAACTGACGGCAGGATGCATCTGCTGCAGTCTTCGCGGAAATTTCGGGGATGCGGTAAGGGCTGTCGCCGCCGCTGCATCGCCTGAACTGCTCCTGATCGAGCCGTCCGGCGTCGCTATGGCATCCGATGTCCTGTCCGCTTTGAAGGAACCGGAAGAAGCAGGGCTCTGTGAAGTCAAAGGCGTCGTGACGCTTGTCGACGGAGAAGCGGCTCCCATGTACATCCATAATTTCGGGATGTTCTACAAAGACCAGCTCAAGGAAGCCGATGCCGTTTTTGTCAGGAGCTGCCCGGAAGGACAGGAATCTTTCTTGCAGAAACTTCTTGCTGAACATGCAAAGAAAGCAAAATTCTTCATGAAGGACTGGGACGAAAAAGAAGTTTCTGCCTGGGTCAAAGGATTCATCGGGGAAGGATCAGTTGAGGAAGACCAGACCTTCCAGTACCTTGGATCCGTTACAGCAGACCATGAGCATGAACACGAGCACGATCACGACCACGAGCATGAACACGACCATGACCATGAAGAGGAAGTGCTGCAGCAGTCCATCGTGACGGTCGATTTCCCGGATGAATCCGTGGAATCTTTCAAGAGAAAACTGAGGGGCCTTATGGTCCGCTATTCACTCATCCGCGCCAAGGGCATCATACGCATTGGCGGAAAGCCGGTTCTTTTACAGGGGACGCCGGGAAGTCTCCTGATCAAAGGTACGGATAAGGAACCGACCGGAGAACTTTCAGGAGCTTCTCATGGATAGGATTCCCGTCTATGTGATGACGGGATTTCTGGGGAGCGGAAAGAGCCATCGGCTGAACGATATCCTTGCCCAGAGGCGGTACAGAAAATGTCTGGTCATCCTTTCGGAAAAGGGGAGGACGGACGTTTCGACAGAGGACAAGATCGTCCTTGATGCGAGTTCCCTTTCGGATGAAGAGCTTGTTGAAAAAGCAGGCCGCATCATCCGTGACCACTGGATCGGAGAAATCTGGTGGGAATGGAACGGCATGCGTCCCTTCTCCGACTGGGAGCACCTTATCTATGAGACGCATCTTTCCCGCCTGATGGAGCCGAAACGCGTTTACTTTTCCGCCGATGAAAATTTTGTGAATTTCTTTCTGGGAAAGACGGGGACAGCCATCTTAACGCAGCTGGAATCTGCCGATGAGATTCTTTTCTTTGCCAATGACGAAAAGGGAAAAGGTGTGAAGGAAGCCGGGAAAAAGCTTTCCGCATGGAATCCTTCCGCCTCTTTCCGCATCGTGACACCGAAGTCTGCCGGAAATTTGTATGTCAGGTCCGGAAGGTTCACAGACCATTTCAAAGGACTCTGGCAGAGAAGGCTGGATATTTTTATCCTGTTGTGGTCATTTCTTTTCCTGACAGCAGCGCTTCTTACGAGGGAGGAAAATCTTCTCCGTATTTCTCTTCTGGCGGTCGGCATCACGCTGCAGACACTGCCTTTTGTCCTGATCGGCGTGCTCCTTTCGACGGGCATGCAGCTGTACAGCTCGCGTCCGCCGTGGGAAATCTATCTCAGGAAGCACCCGGTTCTCTCTGTGCCGCTTGCGCTCATCGGAGGGTTCTTCTTTCCCTTTCTGCGACTGCGCGCTGACGCCGCTTTTCAGGGGCTTCTGCAAAAGGGGCGTGCCCGTTGCGATTACCATGATATTCCTCATGGCAGGCTCTCTGACGAATCCGGTCGTCCTCGTTAGCACATGGTATGCATTTGGCGGCGACCTTTCGATGGTGGGAGGAAGGCTTCTTCTTGGATGGCTGAATGCCGTCCTCGTCGGCGCTACCTTTGCCTTCTACAAGAAGAATCCGCTGAAGGCTTTTTCAGGGCCGCAGGGGACAGAAGAGCTGATTCCTTCAGAAAAAGATTCGAAGGCCTCGCTCTTTCTTCTCCACAGCCGATATGAATTCTGGTACACCTTCCGCTATGTCATCATGGGCGCCTGGCTCGCCGCCATATTCCAGGTATCCATACGACCGATTCTCGAAGGCGCAGGCCTTACGTCCGGTGTTTCATCCGTCCTCTGCATGATGCTGATCGCGTTCTGCCTCTCGCTTTGTGCGACATCGGATGCCATGATCGGAAAGAGCCTTTCGCTCTCCATGGCACCGTCATCCGTCATGGGCTTCCTTCTCTTAGGTCCTGTCATGGATCTCAGGAATGTCCTTCTCATGTCTTCCATGTGCAGGAAATCCTTCGTCATCCGCTGGGCACTGGTAACGATCCTTACGACATTTGCCTGCTCGATGCTCTTCGTATTCCTGAAAGGAGGGGTATGATGGGACTGTTTTCTAATAAAAGGGGAATGGCAGGCGTCTTCATTTCCTTTCTCCTGATTGCGCTTCTCGCACTTTTCGCAGCAAAGGGGTATCAGAATTATGTGGTGCCTTACGTACGATATGCGCTTTTTGCCTCTCTTTTCGCCCTTGCTGCCTGGTTTTTTCTGGCTATCAGGGAATAGAGAAGACCTGCTACACAAGAACAAGCCCCAATTTTAATTTTTTGGTATTTTTTGAATTTCTTATAGAATTTCTTGTCGGATTTCCTGACTGATCCTAACTGATTAGATTTTGGAGTTTGGCCGACTAATTCATTGCACTACGAAAAAGCCGATCTCACACTCGGCTTTTTTCGCTTTTCTTCACTTGTTTGCCTTATTTACGCAGCAAGGCCTAAGTCGCGATACAAATGCATCACCCGGCCGTAGTATATTCGTAAAAACTTAGCCATTCCTGCTACTTTTGCTACTTTTTATACTTTCCTTCTGCCTCTTTCTTCTTTATGAACCTATATACTGCATCATCTTTGGGGATTTTATGCATAACTAACGACATCATTACTTGATACAATACTTTCCGCAGCCGCGCAGGACCTTTCTTTACTATGTGATTCTGCGAGGCTCGGAATTTCCCTGATTCATGTATTGATGGGGTCAGGCCTGCAAAGCAGATCAGAGAATGCTTGTTTTTAAAGCGTCTCACATCTCCGATCTGGGCAATAAGCGCTACTCTGGTAACTCTTCCGACTCCGCCCATCTCGCCGACGAGTTCATATTCCGGCAGATCCTTGGCTATATCTTCCATTCGTGTTAAACTAGCCATAAGAGCCTCGTCGGCTCTTCTCAGTAATCCGACATACCACATGATGGTTTCTCTAACAATTGGATTATTGGGGATGGAAGGGATACCATTCTTTGCTTGAGCGTAGATCGTCGCTGCTTTACTCTCATTGGAACGGTATCCTTTTTTTTTTTTGCCCATTCGCGATAAGATGCGACAAATTCTGCTTCCGATTTAGCAATAATATCCTCAATGTGGCAATACCTTTCCAGGAAATCCAGCAGTTTGTCTTTACCGCTGTTTATGTCGAATCCTCCGAAAAGATCGAAGATTCCTGGCATGGTCTGCTCCAATTGACTTTGCAGCTGGAGAAGGATGCGGCTTCTTTCCTCCGAAAAGTTAAGATAAGCATCGCAGAGTCTCTTCAAGAGGAAATACTTATCTCCATTAAGATCGAATTGCGGTAACTTTGCCCAATAAGCGATTCCATATCTGGCAATATTCGTGGAGTCGATGGAGTCTGTCTTTGTGTGTCTGAAGTTCTCTGCCTTATTAAAATTAGCAACCTTCAGAGCGTTGACGACAGATACAAAAAGCCCATTCTGCTGCAAGAAATAGGCTATCGACAGGTGATAGACACCTGTTGATTCCATGACGACTTTTATCTCGTCATACTTTGCTTGTACCCGAATTTCATCGACCAGAGGCTGAAGTTCCTCTTTTTGTGTGCTTAACATCAAAGGGCCTGCGGATGATCTTGTCGCCAGGCGCCATGAAACACACCGTACTTTTTCTCTTGGATACATCAATACCTACACAGATCATAAGCGACCTCCTATAAAAAGATATTTGTAGTTGGTAGACGCTAATCCTTCACACACTTATTACCACTCAAACTAGTTTTTACACGAACACGGAGATAAACCTGCCTAACGCGAGCACACATAATAAGGGGAAGGCTGACCCTCTTCTCCACGTCCAGTAAACGGACCGGTGGGTCGCCGTCAAACCATCTACTCCCCTAATTATATGCAATAAGTGCAGCGGATAGGAGCGACCTATCTACTACACTTCTATTGTACTAGAAGGTCGTATAAAAGAAATTACCACGCGCTCTTTGCACCGCTGACGCTCATCCTTCTCCTTGCTGCGTCGCCCTTCCTTCCGCCTCCTGCCGTCAAGGCAAAGTCGCCTGAACCGGGAGCCGTGCAGGCGCCCGTTGAGGAAGAGGGGAGCGTCGATGAATGGAACAAGACGATCAAGCTGTCCTCGGATAATTTCTACAAGACGATCCTTGAAATCTCCAAAGACCCGAAGAAATATGAAGGCTGGACGATCCTGCTGACCGGCGAAGTCAGCCGCGACGACCGTTCGCTTCCTGAAGGCGTCGTGACAGTGGGACGCGTCGCCATGACCTGCTGCATTGCCGATACATCAAGATTCGGCATTGCTGCCTATAGCGATCATGGAAAGCTTCCGATGGGAAGCTGGGTGCGCGTCAAAGGAACGCTTGGCACGATGACTTCCCACGGACAGCTTCTGCCCGACGTCCATCCTGTGGCCATCACTAAAGCGCCTCCTGTGCTCGGGTTCATTTATCCGTAGCAGGGGAAATAAAAAGGGGCTGTGACAAAATTCGCTAAAGCACTGCTTTCTCTTTTCTCGAACGAAGTTCGGTTTAAGGGTGTCAGAGCTCGCCCTGTAGGGGGAGCTGGCGCTGGAAGCGCCTGAGGAGGTTCATTTCCTTCGAGCGCAGCGAGGTTTTCAGATAACAAAAATATATAAATGTGTTGGATAATCCACTAATCAAATATACTCACGCAAAAATGGGGCTGCAACAAAATGATTAACCATTTTGTCACAGCCCCATTCTTATTGTCCTTCGCTCGTCAAGGCGCAAAAAAGGCCGGCTCCGCTGCCGGCCGATCATGCAGAAATCAGATGTCCCTGTTTACCTTATGAGAACGAAGGCAACGAGTGCAGACATTCATTCTCTTGACCTGTCCGTCCACCAGTACGCGCACTCTCTGGATATTTGGTTTCCAGGTTCTTTTTGTTTTCAAATGGGAATGGGATACGTTGAATCCTGTAGCGGTTTTCTTTCCGCAAACTTCACAATAATTAGCCATGTGCCACACCTCCTTGCACTTCCGTGATTGCAACATTCATAATATATCACAATTCATTTTTTTAATCAAGTATTTTACATTAGTATATAGAGAGAATTATAATAAAAAAATAAAGCTCTGGATCTCTCTATGCCGTACCATCCGCCGTCAGCGGAAAACCGGCTCTGGTTTCCGGACTTAATTCGCTTTCCGCCGGCGCGTTCCTCCGCCGGCAAGAAGGAGATACTATGAAATTATCAGATTCCGTTAAATATGTCAAAGGGGTAGGCCCGAAAATGGCGGAAAGGTTGGAACACCTTGGCATCCGCACTGTGGAAGACCTCATTTCCTTTTACCCGAGAAGATATCAGGACTGGACGCAGATCACGAAGATGGAAGACCTTGTGAGCGGGGAAGAGTCCGTCATTTACGGAAGAATCCTTGATGTGAAGGAAATCCATCCAAGAAAAGGCCTTTCCATTCTGAACGTCACCATGACGGACGGGACGGGCGCCGTGACGCTCACTTACTTCAACCAGCCATGGAAGAAGGATGAATTCTCCCGTGGGCTGAACGTCCTTGCCTACGGAAGGGCAGAATATGGCTATGGGAAAATACAGATGGGCAATGCGGAAACGGAAGCCGTTACACCTGAAGAGCTGCCGTCTTTCCAGAAGCTTGTCCCGATCTATCCTCTGACAGAAGGAATCAAGATCAACCGCATGAGGCAGATGATCCAGGAAGCGCTCGACCGCGTGGAGGACCTTGACGAAAATCTTCCGCTCGAAACGGTGAGAAAAGAACATCTCATGGAACGCGCCGAAGCCATCCGCGTCATGCACAATCCTGAAAATGAAACGATGCGGCAGGCGGCAAGGAAGAGAATGGCATTCGAAGAACTCTTCTTCATGCAGGCAGGCCTCCTGCTCCTTAAAAGGAAGAGGGAAAAGGGAGCGCCCTCGGTCAAGTGCGCGCCTTCGGGAAAGCTCGTCCGCGCTGTCCTTAAGAATTTCCCCTTCGAGCTGACTGACGGGCAGAAGCTCGCCTTCCGTGATATCGAGGATGATATGGAAGGGCTCGTCCCCATGCAGCGTCTCGTGCAGGGCGATGTCGGAAGCGGCAAGACGGCCGTTGCGGCGCTTGCCCTTGCCAAGATCGTCGAAAACGGCTATCAGGGAGCGCTCATGGTGCCGACGGAAGTCCTTGCCGGGCAGCATTATGAAACATTCCAGCAATTCTATAAAGGCCTTCCCATCCGCGTCGCTTACCTTTCCGGACAGACGAAGACATCCGAAAGAAATGAAATCCTTGAGAAACTGGCGAAAGGGGAAATCGACGTCCTGATCGGCACGCATGCCCTGATTGAAAAGGACGTCATCTTTGCGCACCTCGGTCTTGTCATCACGGATGAGCAGCACCGCTTCGGCGTCAAGCAGAGAAAAGCGCTTGAAAGCAAGGGCGAGTCTCCGCACATCCTTGTCATGACAGCGACGCCGATTCCGCGCACCATGGCGCTTTCCGTCTATGGGGACCTCGACGTGTCCGCCATCCGCGGCATGCCGCCCGGACGCCTTCCGGTCAAAACGTATGCCATTGACGGCTCGTACCTGAAGCGCGTCTTCAACTTCATGAGAAAGGAAATGCAGGCAGGCCACCAGATCTACGTCGTCTGCCCACTCGTTGAAAAGAGCGAGAAGCAGGACCTGGCTTCGGCCGTTGCCGTCTATGAAGAACTCCGGGACAAAGTATTCCCTGATTTCAAAGTGGGCCTCGTCCACGGACGCATGAAGGGCGCAGAAAAAGACCAGGTCATGAATGACTTCAAGGACGGGAAAATCAAACTTCTGGCGGCGACATCCGTCATCGAAGTCGGCATCAACGTACCGAATGCGACAATCATGTTCGTTTATGGCGCAGACCGCTTCGGCCTTTCCCAGCTCCATCAGCTGAGAGGCCGCGTCGGCCGCGGCAGCAGCCAGTCCTACTGCATCCTCTATACGGATAACAGGAACGAAGTCACGCAGCTCCGCATGCGCCTCATGTGCGAAATCTCCGATGGTTTCCTCCTTTCAGAAAAGGATCTCCTCTTAAGAGGCTCCGGTGAATTCTTCGGCTATCATCAGCACGGTATGCCGGACCTGAAAGCCGCCGACATCATCCGCGACCTGCCCCTTCTTGAAGAAGCAAGAAGAGAAGCCGCCAAAGCCGTCGATAAGGGCATGGACTTCACCGAAGAACTCCGCCACCGCTTCGGAGGTGCCTTCTTCAAGAAAATGGAAGAAGCAGAGAAGGAATAAGGAGTCCGAATATTTTATTTAACTTTTTTATAAGGCGCTCTTCGGAGCGCTTTTTATTGTTTCATTAGAATCGCATGCTGCATTTGAATTCGTGTTGCATGTGAAGGGAAAACAGCATATATTGAGAGAAGGAGACCGGCCCCGGAATTTGTAAAAGGAAGTCAATTTCCGGTCAAGGTTTCGGTCATGGTGAATTTATTTTTTATAAGCCAAAATCACGCTGGAATGCAGATCCTGCCGGATTTGACAGCGGGCGGGCAAGTTCCATGACAAGTATACTTGCATTATGCTATAATAATTAAATTGACAGATAATTAGGAATGGCAACATTGGAAACTTTGTTTCCGGAATGGAGGCTGTGATGAGAGCAGACAAGTTTGGCAGGAAGGGACTGACCTTCAGTGATGTACTGCTGGTCCCTGCATATTCCGAAGTGCTCCCCGGACAGGTCGATGTGACGACCCGTCTGACAAAGAATATTTCTCTCAATATTCCGGTCATCAGCGCAGGCATGGATACAGTGACTGAGACGGCAATGGCCGTTGCCATGGCTCGTGAAGGCGGCTTAGGCGTCATTCACAGCAACATGAGCATCGGCGAGGAATGCCGCGAAGTCCAGCTGGTGAAGCGGTCCGAACACGGCGTCGTCGTGGATCCGGTCTGCCTCTCCCCCGATGATATGCTGTCTGATGCAGATGATCTCATGAACAAGTACCATATTTCCGGCGTTCCGATTACGGAAGACGGAAAGCTCGTAGGCATCATCACGATCCGTGATATGCGTTTCGAGACAAATCTTTCAAAACCGATCAGCGAAGTCATGACTTCGGAAGGCCTTGTAACGGCTCCGGAACATACATCGCTTCGTGATGCGAAGAAGATCCTGCAGGCACACCGCATTGAAAAGCTGCCTCTCGTTGACAGCAAGGGTTACCTGAAGGGTTTGATCACAATCGGTGATATCGAAAAGACAAAGAGATACCCGAATGCAGTGAAGGATAAGGAAGGACGCCTTCTCGTCGGTGCATCGACCGGATCTTCCGATGATGCAGAAGAACGCGGAAGAGCACTCCTTAAAGCAGGCGCTGACGTGCTCTTCGTGGAAGCTCTCCACGGAGGCGCTAAGAGGACGCTTGAAATCGTAAGAAATCTCAGGAAATCCGCTCCTGATGCAGAAATCGTTGCAGGAAATGCTGCGACCTATGATGCGGCAAAGGCTCTCATTGAAGCCGGCGCTTCGGATGTGAAGGTCGGAGTAGGCCCGGGATCGGTGGGAACGACGAGCGTCATTGCAGGCGTAGGCGTTCCGCAGGTGACAGCCATTTATGACTGCGCAAGAGCCTGCGAAGAAGCGGGCATCCCCGTCATTGCCGACGGCGGCATGCGTTATTCCGGCGATATTGCCAAGGCAATCGGAGCCGGTGCTTCCTGCGTCATGCTTGGAAACCTTCTGGCAGGGACAGATGAATGCCCCGGCGAGATGGTGATTTTCCAGGGAAGAAATTATAAACTCTACCGCGGCATGGATTCTGCCGGCGCCTTCAGGGCAGCAGGCAGCGGCCGTTTCTTCGGCGGCGTCCTTGAAAAGACAGCTCCCGAAGGCATTGAGGGAAGAGTTCCTTACAAGGGTCATGTTTCAGACGTGCTCTTCCAGCTCTCTGGCGGCCTCAAGGCAGCCATGAGCTACTGCGGCGCCAAAGACATCGCAGCTATGAGGGAAGAGGCGCAGTTTATTCAGATTACGAGCGCAAGCCTTGATGAAAGCCATCCGCATGATGTGATGATCACCAAAGAAGCGCCTAACTACAGTGCCAAATGACAGATATCAGTAAAAAGCAGCAGATTGTCATGGATGTCCGCGTGCATGCGGTCACCATGGAGGACGCTCTCGAGTGGGCAAAGGAAGCTGTTCTTGAAGGAAAGCCCCGCATGATTGCTACGGCGAATGCGGAAATGATCATGATTGCGCAGAAGGATCCCGAGCTTAAGGAAATCCTGAATACGTGCGACCTGGTCGTTCCGGACGGAGCCGGGGTGCTCTGGGCAGGCGAAAAGCTTGGCACGCCGTTCCCGGAAAGGGTGGCGGGCGCAGACCTTGCTGAAGAACTTCTGAAGATTGCCTCGGAAAAAGAGTGGCCGGTATATTTCCTGGGAGGCGCGCCGGGCATTGCCCAGAGAGCCGCAGCCCGTTTCATGGAACTTCACGTTCCCTTCAAGCTCGCAGGATGCCATGAAGGCTACTTCGATAGCGAAGAAGAGAAAAAGATTATAAAAGACATCAAGAAAAGCGGAGCCAAACTCCTTCTGGCCGGTCTGGGCGTGCCAAAGCAGGAGAAATGGATCCGCGATCACATGGATGAACTGGGCGTACCGGTCTCCATGGGCATCGGCGGCGTCTTCGATGTCATGAGCGGCACACTGCCGCGCGCACCGATGTGGATGCGAAACCACCGGCTGGAATGGGCTTACCGCTTGTATCTGCAGCCCAGCCGGATCGGAAGAATGACGGCTCTTCCTAAATTCATGAGAGCTGTCAAAAAATGGAAAAAGGAACAAGGGAGAAAATAATGCTTAAAAAACCACTCATTTTGCCTGAGGGGTTTCCGTTCATCCTGGCGACGATGGCTCTGGCCTGCTTCTTCTTCTGGATGAAATGGTATTACCTGGCGGTGATCCCCCTCGTGATCTCAGTGTATTTCACCTATTTCTTCAGATGCCCGCCGCGCAACGGGAAAATCCCGCCCGGAGACGATGTGCTCGTTTCTCCGGCCGACGGTACCGTCGTCGACGTGTCTGATGATGTCTATGAGTACACATACCTGGGAGAAAAATGCCATAAGATCACGATTTTCCTCTCAATCTTCGACGTGCACTGCAACCGCTCGCCGATGGCAGGGGAAATCAAGTACCAGTCGTATGTTCAGGGCCGCTTCATTCCTGCCTATAAGGACGGAGTCGGCTTTGAAAACGAGAGAGGCGCGATCGGCATAGAAGGACGCGACCGCTCCATCCTGGTCATTCTGATCGCGGGTATCCTTGCCCGCAGGGTCGTTACCTGGAAGAACCTGGGCGATACCCTGAAAAAAGGAGAATTGTACGGGATGATCAAGTTCGGCTCATGCACAGAATTATACATACCGGGAGAGTGTGAGATCTGTGTGAAAAAGGGAGACAAAGTCAAGGGCGGACTGACAGTAGTAGGGAGGCTGAAATAAGTGAATAAATCTTGGATTGCCAATGCCGTGACAGCAACGAATGCGCTGTTCGGCGGATTGTCCATTATGATGTCCGTATCAGGACATTACCAGCTGGCAGCTGTATTCATACTGATTGCCATGGTGGCAGATGCTTTGGACGGGCGCGTAGCCCGCGCTCTGCATACGGCAGGACCGATGGGCGTTGAGCTCGATTCCCTGTCCGATGATATTTCCTTCGGCATTGCCGCAGGAACACTGATGTATGCATACCAGCTGAAAGATCTGGGAGCTCTGGGATTCATTCCTTGTGCGCTTCTCGGCACATTCTGCGCTTTCCGCCTGGCACGCTTCAATGTGAAGGTCAGCGCTGTACACGGCTACTTCGAAGGACTGCCATGTCCGACGACAGGCGTCATCGTGGCTGCTTATGTCCTCTCCGGCATCAAGATCTGGAACTGGCTCGCCATGCTCTGCGTCCTCGCACTCGCATTCCTGATGGTCAGCGAAATCCACTATCCGGACAACAAAGGCGCAAGCGCCGATCAGCTTCACCTGCCGGCTCTTCTTGGATGCCTGGCATTCTTCTTGATCTGCACGATTATTTACTGGCCTGCATGGGCAGCCGCTCTCTGCGCAGCTTACATTATTTTCGGTATTGTCAATACATACCTCAACCGTCGCAAGGCTAAGAGAAAACAGCGCCGTCTGAGAATGAAACGCAGGGCGCAGGCTCAAAACGGAGACACTGAAGGAAACGTACAATGAACCATTACCTCGATATAATCATGTTCCCTATACAGCTGATCGTGGCCTTCTTCACGATTTACTACACGGTCATCGCTGTATTCGGCATGTGGCATCGAAAAGAAAGAAATCTGGCGGATCCCGCCAGCAAATTTGCGATCGTCATACCAGCGCACAATGAATCGGCCGTACTGTCGGACCTTCTGGAAAACCTGAAGCTCCTGAAGTACCCGAAGGAACTCTATGACGTCTACGTCATCGCGGACAACTGCACGGACAATACGGCAGACATCGCCCGCGAGCACGGAGCTTTCGTCTTTGAAAGAACCAATAAGGAACTCGTCGGCAAAGGCTATGCCATGGACTGGGTATTCCCGAAGATCTTCGCATTGAATAAGAATTACGATGCGTTCTGCGTCTTCGATTCGGATAACCTTGTTCACCTGGATTTTCTTGCCGTCATGAACAACCGTCTTCTCAAAGGCCAGAAAGTCCTTCAGGGATACCTGTCTGCCAAAAATCCGACAGATACATGGGTATCCGGCACATTTGCCATTGCCTTCTGGACGATCAACCACCTCTGGCATCTGGGCAAGTACAATATGGGACTGTCCTCCTGCCTTGGCGGCACAGGCATGTGCATTTCCGCCGACATCGTCAAGAAATACGGCTGGGGCTGCGACTGCCTGACAGAAGACATGGAATTCTCCATGAAGTGCCTCTCTCACGGCATCCGCACCTGCTGGGTCCATGACGCTATCATCTATGATGAAAAGCCGCTCGGATTCATGGCATCCTGCCGTCAGAGAAAGAGATGGGCGCAGGGCCAGTTCGACTGCTCCGAGCGTTACATCCCGATCCTTTTCAAAGAAGGCATCAAGAGACACAGCATCGTCATCTTAGATGGCATCATGCAGCTTTTGCAGAACTATTTCCTCGTCCTCTCCACGTTCTACCTGGTGATGACATATATCAATATGTTCTATCCCTGCTTCACAGTCATCCTCTACAACGATGTGCTCGTGCCGAAGCAGTTCTGGGCCGTCATCGGATTCATTCAGTCCATCGTCCCGCTCATCGTTCTTCTGCAGATCGAAGTTCCGCCTAAGATTTATCTTTACTGGCTGATCTACCCGATCTTCATGTACTCCTGGATTCCTGTCACACTCCTTGGATGGAAGGACAGACATAAAAAAGGATGGGTTCATACCATTCATACCAGAAGCATGCATTTTGAACAGGCAAGTCTGACACGAAAGAAAGAAATAGGGCAGTAATGGCAGGGCCGGTCAAGTGATTCATTCATTTGGCCGGCTCTTTTTACATGCTTCTATCAACTCTTGACCGAAATTGTATAGAATCTTTTCCATGTTTTTGTTAAAATAGATACGAAACAAAGTACAGCCTTTGAGGCTTTTTTTAGAAGTGACAGGTGGACTATGCATATATTCATGACAAATGACGACGGCTTTGAATCTCCCGGTATTATTGAAATGGCAAAGAGACTTGCCAGGCTGGGCAGGGTGACGGTCATTGCACCGAACCGCGGGAGAAGCTCCTGCTCCAGTTCCCTTTCTCTCCAGACGTACCTGCGCATGTGGAAGAAGGAAAGCTATGGAGAAAATATTACGGTATTGTCCTGCAACGGCACGACAGCAGACTGCTGCAAGCTGGGGCTGGAACACTGGCTCCGTAATGACAAGCCGGATCTCATCGTTTCCGGCATGAACAACGGACTCAATAACGGCAGCGACTGCCTTTACAGCGGTACCATCGCAGGCGCCATGGAAAGCATTTTCCTCGGTATCCCTGCGATTGCGCTTTCCGCAGAAACGGTCAAGAAACCGGAATACCTGGCCAAGGCCGCAGACTTTGCTTTCGAAGTCGTGAAGAAATATTTCGTCGACTCCAGCTACAAGGGCATCCTTTCCCTCAACATCCCGAAAGAAGAGGAACATATCGGATGGAAGGATCTGAAAATTACAAAGCTCGGCATCCAGCGCTATGACAATGCGATCCGTGAAATGAAGGATCCGTCCGGCCATCTGGGCTTCTGGCTTTCCGGCACGATGCTTCCTGATGCCGTTCCGGATACAGATGTATTCTGGATCCACAGGGGATACCCGACACTGACAGCGCTCACATGGAACATGACAGACACAGATAGACTGGCAGAAGTCAAGGAAATCGCTGATACAGAAAAATAAGAATCGAAACAAGAATTCAAGAAGGGCTGTAGGAATGGCGGCATTTCCACAGCTCTTTTGCATTGCCAAATGTCCATATTTCTAAATTTTTCTATTGACTAACACCCTAGGGGGGTGTAGTATATAGCCGTAAGAAGTAAGGATTTCAGAAAGATCGGTGATGCAAATGGCAGAAGATAAAGAAATGGCATGCGAAGGCTGCCGCCATACGGAACGTACGGAAAGAGAAAGAAGCAATCTGATGAAGAGGCTTCGCACGATTGAGGGACAGATCCGCGGCATTGAGAAGATGGTCGAGAATGACGCGTACTGCCCGGATATTGTGATGCAGGTTTCCGCCGTTTCCAATGCATTGAACAGTTTCAACAAACTTCTTCTCGCGGCCCACATCCGCGGCTGCGTGACGGAAGACATCAAGGAAGGCAAGGATGACAAGGTCGATGAACTTTGCACCATGCTGCAGAAACTGATGAAGTGATTTCTGGTCCAAATACAGCGGCCTTGCCGCTATGAAGGGGTGATTCAAGTGAGTGAGAAAGAAAATAAATGCCAGTACATGGTGACGGGCATGACCTGTGCAGCCTGCCAGGCTCATGTGGAAAAAGCCGTCAGCAAAGTGCCGGGCGTCGATAAAGTGACGGTCTCCCTTCTGATGAATTCCATGTCTGTCGAAGGATCGGCCAGTGCTGATTCCGTCGTTGCTGCTGTCGAAGCGGCAGGCTATGGGGCCAAACCCATGGATAGTGAGGTCAAGAGCGGATCTACTTCAGGATCGCTCGCAGCCGAGGAAGAAGCGCTGAAGGACAGGGAGACGCCGAAGCTGAAGAAGAGACTTATCCTCTCGCTCGTATTCCTGGCCGTCCTCATGTACCTTTCCATGGGACACAATATGCTGGGATTTCCTGTTCCGTCCTTCCTGGATGGAAATTACATCGGGCTTGGCATCACGCAGATGATTCTTGCGCTGATTGTCATGTTCGTGAACCGTGCATTCTTCACGTCCGGTTTCCGTTCCCTCTTCCAGGGAGCGCCGAATATGGATGCGCTTGTCGCTCTCGGCTCGGGCGTTTCCTTCCTGTGGTCGCTCTCCGTCCTCTACAAGATGACGTACTTTGCGATGCAGGGGGAATCGATTGATATGCTTTACCGCGGGCAGCTTTACTTTGAGTCTGCGGCCATGATTCCGGCCCTGATTACCGTCGGAAAGCTTCTGGAATCGCTCTCCAAGGGACGTACGACCGATGCTTTGAAGGGGCTTATGAAACTTGCGCCGGAGACGGCGAATATCGAGCGGGACGGCATGGTCGTGACTGTCGGTATCAGCGAGGTCAAGCCTGGCGATATCTTCGTCGTCAAACCGGGCGAATCCATTCCGGTCGACGGGGAAATCATAGAAGGCGAGACGGCCGTCGATGCATCTGCCCTGACCGGCGAATCCGTTCCTGTCGACAAGGGAGCAGGCGATACTGTCAGCACCGCAACAATCAATACGACAGGCTTCATCCGCGTCAAAGCAACGCGTGTCGGTGAAGATACGACATTCTCCCAGATCGTCCACATGGTGAGCGATGCAGCTGCTACGAAAGCGCCGATTGCGCGCATTGCAGATAAAGTATCCGCTGTCTTTGTTCCAGCCGTCATCGGGGTTGCCATCGTCGTATTCATCATCTGGAAATTCCTCGGTGCTGATACGGCGACTGCTCTTGAATACGCAATCTGCGTACTCGTCATTTCCTGCCCCTGCGCACTGGGCCTGGCAACACCGGTTGCCATCATGGTCGGAAACGGCATGGGCGCCAAGAACGGCATCCTTTTTAAGACGAGCGAGGATCTTGAAAACGCAGGCAAGGTCAAGATCGTTGCCCTGGATAAGACAGGCACGATTACGACCGGCCGTCCTGAAGTGACGGACATCGTTCCGGCCGAAGGCGTCAGCGAGGAAGAACTCCTTACGACTGCTTACTCTCTGGAAGGAAAATCCGAGCATCCTCTGGCCCGCGCCATCGTCGAAGAAGGGGAGAAGAGAAACCTTAAAGCACATGCTATGGATAACTTCCGCATCGTTTCAGGAAGCGGGCTTCTTGCCAGCGATGAAGGCGTTTCCGTTCACGGCGGATCCCTTGATTATATTTCCACCTATGTAAGCCTTGGCAGTCTCAAAGAAAAGGCAGAAGCGCTTGCCGATGAAGGAAAGACGCCTCTCTTCTTTGAAAAAGGAAAGAAACTCCTCGGCATGATCGCTGTCGCCGATGCGATCAAGGAAGACTCTGCAAGAGCCATCCGTATGCTCCATGATATGGGCATCGAAACCGTCATGGTGACCGGCGATAATGAAAAGACAGCGAAAACGATTGCCAAAAAGGCAGGCGTTGACCGCGTCATTGCGGGCGTCCTTCCTTCTGGTAAGGAAGAAGTCATCCGCGAGCTGCAGAAACGCGGCAGGGTTGCCATGGTAGGCGACGGCATCAATGATGCGCCGGCCCTGACCCGTGCTGATACAGGCATAGCTATCGGTGCAGGCACGGATGTAGCTATCGATTCTGCCGGTATCGTACTTATCAATTCGCGCCTGACGGATGTGGCGGCAGCTATCCGCCTTTCCAGAAAGACGCTGAAGAATATTTATGAAAACCTGTTCTGGGCATTTGCCTACAACGTCATCCTGATTCCGGTTGCAGCCGGCCTTTACCCAGGTATCCACATGAGCCCGATGTGGGGCGCGGCTGCCATGTCCCTTTCAAGCTTCACTGTCTGCATGAACGCGCTCCGTCTGAATTTCTTCAAGATGAAGGATGGGGAAGAGAGCGGGGAAGCTACGAAGGGAAATACTCCTGTAAAGGAAGCTCCTGTTCCTAAGAAAGAAGCACCGAAAACAGCAAGCGCTCCTTCCAAAGATAATCTCAAGAAGGAAGTGCTCCATGTCGAAGGCATGATGTGCGAAAACTGTGAACGTCATGTGAAGGAAGCTTTAGAAGCGCTGCCATTTATAGAAAGCGCAAAGGCCGATCATGTGAAAGGCACGGTAGATATTACCTCCGACGGGGAGCCGGACAGAAAAGCGATGGAAGATGCCATTTCCAAAGCAGGATATACATTGAAAGACGAACCTTCCACTGAAGGAAAGGCGACAGTCCTCGTAGGCGGGATGATGTGCGAAAACTGCGAGAAGCATGTGAAGAAAGCACTCGAATCTCTGCCGTTCATCGAAAGCGCCAGTGCCGATTATACGACCGGGCGTGTGGCCATTACTTACAGCTCACAACCCGTAGAGGAAGAGATGAAAGATGTCATTTCCAAAGCGGATTATGAATATCAGGGAATAGAATTCCCAAAGGAGGAAAACAAGATGAAAGAAACAGTTAAGATTGAAGGCATGATGTGCAATCATTGCGAAGCCACCGTCAAGAAAGCTCTCGAAGCATTGGACGGTGTAGACAGCGCTGAAGTATCCCACGAAAAGGGTACTGCCGTCCTCTCCGTGAGCAAGGCAGTCGCAGACGCTGATATCCAGAAGGCCGTCGAAGACAAGGACTACAAGTTCGTCGGCATCGAAAAGTAAGAAAAGCAGAAAGAGGATGCGGGCTGGAAGGCTCTGCATCCTCTTTTTCATTTTCAGCGGTAATAGAAGCTGGGAAGGCAATAAAAAAGATCCCGCATTGGGATCTTCTCTGTGGTGCCGGAGGCGGGACTTGAACCCGCACGATGTTGCCATCGCCAGATTTTGAGTCTGGTGCGTCTGCCATTCCGCCACTCCGGCATATCAACAAAAGTTATTTTAGCATATGACTGGAAGATTCGTCAATGGTCATTGAAAACGATTCATTTTGACCTTTTTATTTTCATCACTTCATCAGCGTGCTATGATAGTATATATTAGCCGAAAAAGAAATGAGATGGTCATATGTTCAAATTACTGCTTCTGGGCCTTCTGGCTCTCTTCAGCCTGTATCGGCTGCATGAAAATTATGATTTTCTGACACTTTGCGCAACGGCCATCGTCGTTGCCGCATTTTCGCTTTCCTGTCTCCATTTATGGAGAAGAAGGTAGGAGGGGCGCTGCCCCATAGAAGAAGGGCCTGGCCCTAAGGAGGGATTTCTTTTGGATGTAAAAACATTAGCATGGCAGGAAAAAGAGACGGTAGTCAGCCTTCGCCGTCATTTCCATGAAAATCCGGAATTATCGCAGAAAGAATTCAAGACGATGGATACCATCGAGGAATTCCTGCACAAGTATGGCATAGAAACAGTCAGAGTGCCGCACGGCGGCGTATTCGGCTTCCTGGACAGCGGGAAACCGGGTTGGACGATGCTCATGAGAGCAGACATTGATGCGCTTCCCATCAAGGAAGACCCCGTCAATATGGCAAAGGAAAGAGTCTGCATTTCAGAAAATGAAGGCATCATGCATGCCTGCGGCCATGACGGCCATATGGCGATGCTCCTTACCGAAGCCAAAATCCTTGCCCAGCACAAGGATGAATGGGAAGGAAAGATCGTCTTCATGTTCGAAGAGGCTGAGGAAATGGGGGAAAGAGGCATTGCGCCGCTTCTCCGCTACCTCCGCGATAACAAAATCCATATCGATACCTGCTTCGGCACCCATGTCATGTGGAATCTTCCGGCAGGAAAGGTCAGCATCCTTTACGGAAGTGCACTGGCCGGAGCTTACTTCTTCCGCGTGAAGCTTCACGGGAAGAGCGGCCACGGATCCCGTCCGGACATGGCACAAAGCCCGATCGAATGCTTCATTTCCATTGCGAGCGAACTTCGTTCCTACCGCATGCGTGCCGTCGATCCGTCCGACAGCCTGACATACTCCTTCGGATGCGTGCAGGCAGGCCATGAACCGAATATCATTCCGGATGAATTGATGTTTGCAGGCACCGCCCGCTGCACAAAGAATGACGACGGCCTTGCTTTCCGCGATACCTTCCTCAAAGTGACGAAAGGCATTGCCGAGCTCCACGGCCTGACGGCAGAAATCGTCGAAGACCAGTACTTCCCGGTTACCGTCAATACGAAGGAATGCGTCGATCTTGCCAGAAAATCTGTCACTGAAGCCCTTGGAAGCGATGCGCTTGATCCGGACTGCCCGATGTGGATGGCCACGGAAACCTTCTCCATTACGGAATCGACATATCCGGGCGTCTTCTTCTTCACCGGCATCAATGATCCGGAAGTCGGAAGCGGAAGCCCGCACCACACACCGAAATTCGACATTGCAGAAGACGGCCTCGTCACAGGCGTTGCCGCCGCTCTTGCCTATGTCACAAGAGCTCTGGCAGAAAAGCCCGAAACACCGTTCTTCCATCCGACGGACCTTGAAAGCATGCTGAAATTAACCTGATCAATAAAAAATAAAGCCTCCCGTAATTTATAGATTATTTATGGAGGCTTTATTTTTTTGTTCTTTTCTATGGAAACGCCTTCGATAAAGTCCTATAATATAGATAGATAAAGAAATGGTTTCGGAAAGAAGAAGGCGATGATCATGTTAAGTTCAATTGTATTGATACTCGGGAGTCTGCTCTTCATTGGCGCAGGCATATTCTGCATCCTGCAGCCGGAGATCTCGCTTCTGATCGTTGGTTGGTATATCGGATTCGTACTCGTCCTGGGCGGCGCGCTCCAGATAATCCGCTTTTTCCAGATTGATCCGGGCTACCGTTCCTTCTGGCATCTGCTTATTGCCCTGCTCGACGTAGTATTCGGCATCTGGATGCTTGTCAGCATGGTATTCACGCTGGTTGCCTACATGCTTCCGCTTATGTTTGCCATCTACATCCTGCTCCGCGGCATCCTGATGATCGTACTCCGGAAGAAGAAAGAAAAGGAAATGAAGCACTCTTCGCTTTACATGCCTGTAGCTATCATTGAAATCCTGATCGGCGCAGCTTTTGTTTTGAGACCGGATGCAGCAAGCATCATCTTCATGTACTGCGTAGCACTGGCACTCATCTGGACCGGTATCTCGACATTCATGATCTGGAGACAGAGCGAAGCAGCTGACGATTCTGAATCATAAAAGCAATTGTAAAGGGACTATGATAAAATGTGCAATCATTTTGTCACAGTCCTTTTTTCGTGAACAGTATCAATTTCAGGCAATAAAAAAACCGCAGCGCCATCACTACGGTTTTTCTTCGGAAAAGAATTAAGCCTTTTCTTCCATTGCTTCTTTGTAAGCTTCCTTTGCTTCTTCCTTAGCTTCTTCTTCAGCTAATTTAGCTTTTTCAGCCTGGATTTTAGCAACAGCAGCCTGTACATTCGCGTTCAGACGGGATTTCTTACGAGCTGCGGCATTCTTGTGAATGACGCCTTTCTGAGCAGCGCTATCGATAACGCTTACAGCAGCACGGATAGCTTCGTCCTGGTTTTCCGTAGCAGCAGCAGCGACAGCTTTCTTAACGGAGCTGTGGATTCTGGATTTAATAGCAGAATTTGCAGCCTTCTTTGCAGCGTCCTGTCTCATGCTTTTCATATTGGATTTAATCTGTGGCAATGATTTCACCTCCCGTCTGCATTATTCATACCATGACATTCTATCATATTTCATCAATCAAGGCAAGAAATTTTCTGAAAATTCAAAAGGTACGATGTTTTGCGGAAAAGACGGGAAAAGTCAGGGCGAACAGGAAAATTTTGTTTGAATCGAAGTATGTCTTTTTGTACAATAGATATGTCTTTTTGTACAATAGAAATGTAAGAGCCGGAGGTTCCGGTTCGGAAGGAGACCTTATGCTATTCGTCGGAGTAGATCTCGTCAAGATAGAACGCTGGGAACGGATTCTGGAGAAATTTCCTGCCAGGGCAGAGAAAATTTTCACGCCGGATGAAATTGCCCATTGCGAAAAGAAAGGAAAGAAGCGGGCTGAGTCCTATGCGGCTCTCTGGGGAGCCAGGGAAGCGGCCGGCAAAGCGCTGGGAATCGGCATCTTCGGATCGGCCTGGCAGGATGCCTATGTCACATGGTCCAAGTGGGGAGCGCCGGAGCTTCATCTGAAGGGCACGTTTGAAAAGCGGGCCAGGGAGCTTGGCGTCACGGAAATGTCGATTTCCATTTCGCATGAAGATCATATGTCCATCGCGGTGGTCGTGATGGCAGGAGGCAAATCATGATTCTGACAAGTACGGCGGAGTCCAGGCTGCTGGACAAGATCGCTATGACAGAGTACGGACTGCCGGAAGCTGTCCTGATGGAAAATGCAGGACGCGCTGTCGTCAGCCGCATGAGAGAGTTTACGGACTGGGAAGGCGCATTCACTGTCATTGTCTGCGGCACGGGCAATAATGGCGGGGATGGATTTGTCAGCGCCCGCTATGCAAGAGGCGCAGGCGCCAGGGTCCTGGTCATCCTCATGGGGGATCCGTCCCACATGGGAGAGTCGGCAAAGATGTACCGGAAGACGGCTGAGAAGATGGGGATTCCTGTCATTGAGGTGATGGAAGCAGAAGAAGCGGCTCCCTACCTCTATGATGCGGATATCATCATCGATTCTTTGATTGGAACGGGCCTTGCAAGCAAAGTGAAGGGCGAGAAGGCAGCGCTCATCGATATCATCAATGACACGGATGCGCTCGTCGTTTCGACCGACATTCCAAGCGGCCTTGTGACGGATACGGGAAGACCGGCAGGGACGGCTGTCAATGCGGATTTCACCGTCGCTCTGGGTTCGGTGAAGCGCGGGCATGTCCTTTATCCGGGAAGCGAGCATACGGGCCGTCTTCTCTTTTCGCCGATTGGCATTCCTGAGGAAGCATCCGAGGATTTCCCTGTCCGCCTTCTTTTCAGGGAAGACATCGCGCCTCTTCTTCCTGTAAGGAATCAGATTTCCCATAAAGGAAAGAACGGATTCCTTGGCATTTTGGCAGGGTCGTCCGGTATGGAAGGCGCAGCCCTCCTTGCGGGGCAGGGCGCCCTCTATGCAGGGGCCGGCAAGACAGCCATCATCACGACAGGCGATGCAGCACCCATCATGGCAGGAAAGTTCCCTGAAATCATGGTTTCCTCCATCGGAAACGGTCCGCACTTCACGGAAGACATGGCGGAAGCTGCCCTTGAGAAGGCCAAAGCGTATGACGTCATCGCCATCGGGCCCGGAATCGGCAGGGATGAGGAAACGGTGAAGTTCGTGAAGAAAATGGTCGAAAACTTTGAGAAGACGATCATCCTTGATGCGGACGGGCTCTACGCGGCCGCCGAGGCGAAGATCGATTTCAAGTCCTGCCCGGGCCGGTTGATCCTGACGCCTCATGTGGGAGAGTTCGCAAGGCTGACAGGCCTTTCTGCTTCCGAAATCGAGGAGAAGAGGATTGATGCTGCGTCCGATTTCTCGAAGAAGAACCGTCTCGTCCTTGTCCTTAAGGGCGCGCCTACGGTCATCGGCCTTCCTGACGGCCGCTCCTACGTCAATACGACGGGAAATCCAGGCATGGCGACAGGCGGCATGGGAGATACGCTGACAGGTGTCATCGGCGCGATGGCGGCGCAGGGCATGAGCCCGTCTTCCTCGGCAGCGGTCGGCGTCTATCTTCACGGCCTTGCCGGAGATCTGGCGGCAGAAACGACGCCGGTGGGTTACCGCGTGACCGATCTGGCACGCCTCCTTCCAAAGGCAAGGGCGCAGATCACTGAAATGGATGAATAGTAGTTGGGGGTATTAAAGACTGGGGGATTTTATGCATTTATTCAAAAAGTTAGCAAAAGCATTCATGATCATCCTTCTGGCAGCTGTCACAGGCTTTGCACTGGCAGGCTGCGGGGGAAGCGGCGCATCATCAAGCTCAGCGAAAGCGCCGGCAGCAGGCGCTGCAAAGACGCCGGCCAAACCGGGAGACAAGCTCATTATCCGCATGCTCGATATCGGGCAGGGCGATGCTTTCCTTCTTGAAAAGGACGGCAAGTTTGCCATGATCGATACAGGTGATGTCGAACACAGAGAGGCACTCGTGAAGTACCTTCATGAATACGGCGTCAAGGAATTATCCAATGTCATCATCACGCATCCGCATGCCGATCACATGGGCGGCATGAAGGCTGTCTTCGACAATATCAAAGTCGACAACATTTATGACGACGGCGTTCCGACAAATACGAATACGTACAAGACTTACCTGAAGAATATCAAGACAAAGAACATCCCGTTCCATATTCCGAAGGCCGGCGAAACGATTGCTCTCTTTGACGGCGTTGATTTCCACGTAGCAGGACCGGTCAGTGAAATCACGGACCAGAAGGGCCGCCCGGATCTCAATAATAATTCCATCGTAGGAAAGCTGACATACGGAGATTTCTCCATGCTCTTTACAGGGGACGCAGAGAAGGAAGAAGAGTCTGCCATCCTCAAGAGCGGCTTTGGTCTGAAGAGTGATGTCCTCAAGGTCGGCCATCACGGCAGCCGCACAGGCACGACGCCTTCCTTCCTGAAAGCAGTCGCTCCCAAGGAAGCATTCATTTCCTGCGGACAGGGCAATGATTACGGCCATCCGCACAAGGAAACGATGACGAAGCTTGAAAATGCAGGCATCCACATTTTCCGCACGGACCGCGACGGCACTGTCACACTCACGACGGACGGAAGCACGTACCAGATTGCAAAGGAGCACTAACATGAAAAAAGAAGCCATTGTAGACCGCATTGAAGGGAAAGTTGCCGTTCTCCTGACAGACGACGAAGAGGAAATCCATATTCCTGCTGCCTGGTTCGACGATATGCATGAAGGCATGGCCATCGACATGGAATTCACCGAAAATCCTGAAAGGGAAAAGGAATCCATGGAATCCGCCGAAGACCTTCTGGCAGATATCAAGAAAATGAACGGAATTGAATAATCAATAATCATAAAGGGGCTGCAGAGATGTAATCATTACTGCGGCCTCTTTTATTATGGAAATCTTCTCCGATGCCATATTTCATTTGCGGCAGGACGCGCCGCGGCGTAATATAGAGAGAAGCTGAAATACGGCAGGAATGGAAGCAGCCGGGAAGGATGTTTCCTGTTTTTGAAAGGAGTTTCATATGGCACAGACTAAGAGAGAACTCGTAAAGGCAGCTCTTGACTGCAGACCGGCAGACCGCGTGCCGGTAGGTTTCTGGCATCATTTCCTGGCAGATCAGAGACACGCAGACGCACTGGCCGATCCTTCGGCATGGAAGGACAATCTGGCGGGCCATGAATCGTTTTACCAGTCATGGCATCCGGATTTCATGAAAGTCATGACGGATGGATTTTTCCTCTATCCGCACCAGCAGCTTCATGACCTGAAATCGATCAGGGATGCTGCCGGCATCAGACCGCTTGGCAGGGATTCGGAATGGGTCCAGAAGCAGGTAGAGCTCTGCGGCATCCTGACAGAGCGGTACGGGAAAGACGTCATGGTTTTCTACAATCTTTTCGCGCCGACAAGATGCATTGAATTCCAGCAGACAGGAAGCGATGCGAAGACAGTCATCACCCGTTTCATGAAGGAAGATCCGGAAGCCCTGAAGGAAGTCATGGCCGTACTGACGGAAGATATCGCAACACTGGCCCGCGCTGTCATCACAGAAGGCCATGCAGACAGCATCTACCTTTCCGTACAGAATATCCCGCATCCGGACATGACGAAGGAAAAGTACCGCGAATTCATCACGCCTTCCGAGAAGGCGGTCCTCGAAGCGGCCAATGAATCATCTGATTACAACCTTCTTCATATCTGCGGCTACATGGGATGCCACAATGATCTGACATGGTATAAGGACTATCCGTTCAAGGCCGTCAACTGGGCTGTCGCTTTTGAAGGCGTGCCGCTTGAAAAGGGAGAGGAAATCTTTGATCACCGCTGCGTGATCGGAGGATTCGACAACAATCCTGAGGGCGTCCTCTACAGCGGAAGCAGGGAAGAGGTCGAAGCAGAAACGAAGAAGATCCTGGACAAGGCGGGAACGAAGGGCGTCATCTTAGGCGCTGACTGCACCGTCCCCAAGGATATCGACCCCGTGCGCTTTGAATGGGTCAGGGAAGCTGCTGAAAAATACTCGAAATAAGGATATCTTTCTCTTTACATCAGCGTGGTTCCTTAGCGGAATGAAGAACAAAAATGATGGAATAGCATCTGTCTTATAAGAACCGGTTAATTTTCACTTGACAATATCGCCTCATATAGTGTAAAGTATTTAAAGTCAGTTATATGGAGCGATACTCAAGTGGCTGAAGAGGACGGTTTGCTAAATCGTTAGACCGGTTTCCGGTGCGGGAGTTCGAATCTCCCTCGCTCCGCCACAATAAAACGTCAACCGAGGTTGGCGTTTTTTAATTGTAAAAAGTATATAACGATATGATTCGAACTGTATGATTCCTTAGAAATATGTTATAATTTATAGAAGTGAAACGATACCAGAACATCATATTTCGAAGGGGGCCAAGTTATGTCTATTTCATTTATTCTGCGCATGATTTCCTCCGCCGTCAGCGGAAATTCTTCTTCGGCAAAACCAGAGAGCATCAATGGCGAAGTCGAAAGAGCCAGACGCAGAGCTACGAAAAGAATCAACAGAGCTAAGGTGCGCGCTCAGGATGAGCTCGGGGAACTCGACCGCGTCAGGATCACACTGATGTCCGGCGACATGAAGAAATTCACGAACCTGTTCTCCCAGCTCGAGAATGTAGATTTCCATGACTGCGAAAATCTGACCGGACTTGATCATTTCAATAAGGAAAGAAAGAACTGGAAGGAACTGGAAAACCTGTCTGCCAAGGCTATGAGCGTCGTCACTCTGACCGGTGCTATGGGCGCTGTAGGCTTCGGCGCAGGCGTCCTCGATACCTTCGCCATCGTTCCGCAGATCAAAGGCCTTGACATTGCAGCCGCTGAAAAGCATGATACGGCAGCCCTTCGTGAAATGGGCATCCGTCTGCAGGCATTCCAGCAGGAAGTGAAGAGACTCTGCACCCGCATGCAGGAAATCCGCCGCGAAGCCCGTCAGGCAGAAGATGCGCTTCTTGACCTCTCCGATTACTTTGAAGACGGTATTGAAGATATCCGCCGCATCCAGTCTACTTCCGGCAATGACTGGAAGAAGTACACACCTGCTCAGAAGATCCTGATCGGCCGTACTGCACAGATTGCCCGCCTGATCCGCGCACTCTCGGAAGTCCGTTTCCTGACAGACGGCGCAGACCTTCGTCCGGAAATCCGCGAGGCTCTGGAAGCATCCGAAGAACTCCTTGATGAACTCGGCGCTTAGTCAGTAATAGGAAAGCAGCGGCAGGACCGCTGCTTTTTCCATGCCATAAAAGGTACTAATTCTTGCCTGTTTATAGTACAATAGCAGAGGTGAAACGGATATCTCTGCCAGAGGAGGATACCTATGAGAAAATTCAGGACTTGCCTGATGACGCTGGGCTTCTGCCTGGCCGTGTGCAGTTTTTCCGAGGCAGCTGCGAGCGACCCTTACTACCTGAACGGGGATAAGAACTATCCCATGATCCAGAATACAGGCGGCATTTACAATGACGGCACCACGGGACTTTTCCTGGATCTGTCCACCGTGACGATCGAGGATGTCTTCGAGGACGGCCTTGCAGCCAGGGTCAAGCTCATGAATCTTGTCTCCAATAAGGAAACAGGGGAGGCATGGGTTCATGTCCGTTTTGACGTAGATGGCAGGGTATGGGCACAGAGAACGGATGGGAAATGGAGCGAAGTTTCCAAAAATTTCGACGATCCTGCTGCGCTTGCCGTCATGTTTGTCCGTGAAGAAATGGGCGACGATGCGAGAAGGAGCGTCCTTACATCACAGATTTCTAAAATCATGGCATCCAAGAAGGAGGCGCTGGGGAAAACAGCACCTTCTGATGATGCAAAGCTTCCTGCCGCTGACGGCGGCGTCAAGCGAAAGGGAGAAGTCGTAAAATCATCTTCCACTGACGTTTCCCAAAAGAATACGCCTGCTGCAGAAGATTCCTCTAAGGAACCTTCAAAGAAGGAAGGCAGTGCTGGAAAGAACGAAAAGCCTTCGGAAAATCCAGATGCAGCAAAGAAACAAGACGATATTTCCGACGTCAAGGTGACCATCACCGAAGCGCCGAAAGTCGAAATCGTCAAGACACCGCCTGTACAGGTGGACATCACACCCGCTCCACCTTCCCCGAATGGGAATTAAGAGAAGGGCGAACGATAATCGATAAGAAAGAGGAGCATCATGGCAAAGAACTACTATGAATTACATGTGGCAGGCTGCACAAGACAGCTTCCAATCCTTCCAGTCAGCGACACATTGTCGATTGCAGGCTTCGTTATCCTCGGGGATACGGAGATCGTTACCAGGGCATCCGAAGAACTAGCTGCCAGGGTTCCGAAAGACACAGATATCATAATGACCGCTGAAACGAAGGGCATTCCCCTTGCAGCTGAACTGGCGCGTGTCCTTGGCATGAAGCGCTACATCGTTGCAAGAAAGTCTGTCAAAGCGTATATGCAGAACCCGATCTGGGTGGAAGATGAATCCATCACGACGAAGGGCAAGCAGCGCCTTTACCTCATGGACACGGATGTGGAAATGCTCCACGGCAAAAACGTCCTCCTTCTTGATGATGTCATCAGCACAGGCGGATCCATGAAAGCCATGAAGGCCCTTGCTGAAAAAGCAGGCGCTCATGTCATTGGCGAAGCTGCCATCCTTGCAGAAGGAAATGCAGCAAAGAGAGACGACATCATTTTCCTTGAAAAACTCCCTCTTTTTGAACACGAATAATTCTTTTAACATCCGGGAAGCGGTGAATCTGCTTCCCGGATGTGATATAATAAACGATACGAATTGTATCTTTTGACCGATTAGGTTCCCATAGGAGGAAACAGATGAAGCATCAGGAAATAGTCATCATTGTTGACTTCGGCGGACAGTATGCCCAGCTCATTGCGCGCCGTGTGCGCGAATGCGGCGTATACTGCGAAATCCTGCCGTACAACAAGCCAGCCAGTGAGATTCTGGTCCCCAACCTGAAAGGGATTATTTTCTCCGGCGGCCCGTCCAGCGTCAATGCGGAAAATGCACCGCAGATTGATCCGGACGTTTTCAAGGCAGGCGTGCCGATTTTAGGCATCTGCTACGGCATGCAGCTCATGGCAAAGACCCTGGGCGGCGAAGTCGTAAAGCCAGAAGCGCATGAATACGGCCATACTGAATTCTTCCGTGACGGCAGCTCCGCACTCTTTGAAGGCGTTTCTGAAAAGACAGCCGTATGGATGAGCCACGGCGACTCCGTTACAGACATGCCTGCAGGCTTTGGCCTGACCGGGCATACAGCCCTGACACCGACCGCAGCTATGGCAGATGAAGCAAGACGCTTCTTCGGCGTACAGTTCCATCCGGAAGTTGTTCATACTCCGGAAGGCACCACCATGCTGAAGAACTTCCTCTTCAAGATCTGCGAATGTGAAGGCGGATGGTCCATGGGCAACTACATCAATATTGCTGTAGAAAGCATCCGTGAAAAAGTAGGAAATCACAACGTCATCTGCGCACTGTCCGGCGGCGTTGATTCCTCCGTTGCCGCTGTCCTTGTCCACAAGGCTATCGGCGATCAGCTGACCTGCGTTTTCGTCGATCACGGTTTCCTCCGTCTTGGCGAAGCTGAACAGGTCGTCGACACCTTCACAAACAAATTCAACATGAAACTCGTCCACATCGATGCATCCAAGCATTTCATGGACCTTCTTGCAGGCGTAACCGAACCTGAAAAGAAGAGAAAGACCATCGGCGCTGAATTCATTCATACCTTCCAGGAAGAAGCCAATAAGCTTGATGACGTGAAATTCCTCGTCCAGGGCACACTCTATCCTGACGTCGTGGAATCCGGCACAGCCACCGCTGCGACCATCAAATCCCACCACAACGTAGGCGGCCTTCCGAAGGACATGAAGTTCGAACTCATCGAACCGCTGCGCGAACTCTTCAAGGATGAAGTCCGCCAGCTCGGCCGCGAACTCGGACTTCCTGAAGAAGTCATCAACCGCCAGCCGTTCCCGGGACCAGGTCTTGCTATCCGCATCATCGGCGAAATCACCCCGGAAAGACTCGACATCCTCCGCAGAGCTGATTTCATCGTCAGAGACGTCATCAAACAGCATGGCCTCTACAATGATATCTGGCAGTCCTTCGCTGTACTGCCGGCAGCTATCCGCTCCGTAGGCGTACAGGGCGACGAAAGAACCTATGACTACACCGTAGGCATCCGCGCTGTAACAAGCTCTGATGGCATGACTGCTGATTACTTCCGCTTCCCGTGGGAAGTCCTCGACGAAATGTCCAGAAGAATCTGCAACGAAGTGGCAGGAGTCAACCGCGTCGTTTACGACGTCACCTCCAAGCCGCCGAGCACCATCGAATGGGAATAATATAATACGTAATAAAAAAGGGGCTGTGACAAAATGTGCAATCATTTTGCCACGGCCCCTTTTGCGTGTAAATTCTCCATTTCGAAATATTTCCGCTATATAAATATATAATGGGTAAAGCTTATCACATAAAAGCAAACAATTATAATAATCATGGATAAGTACTGGGGAAAGTAGTAAAATTAGATATAGAAACAAGCATATATTTAGAAGTACGGGCATCCCGCTTTAAATCTCGACGATGGATCCGCATGATTCTTCGTATTTATATAAAGGGGACTTTATTATGATCGATTTCCTTCGTGGCAGCTACGATATGGACTTCTATCTGGCTGCTATTCCGGTCCAGGTTTTGTTCCCGGTTTATTACATGCGGAAGAGAAAGCTTCCACTGAAAGACACCATGTACTTCACGAACCTGATGTACTTCAATCTGGCAGCAATGATTGCAGGTATTCTTTCGGCAGCCGCGTGTGCGGGATGGGAAACGACTCCGGTTCCGGTCATATATGGCTTGAACGTGGGTTACCATCTCTTCGTTCTTCTGGCGGCTTATAATGTTTCCGCTATGTGATGGAAACACTTCATGCAGGCGACCGCATCAATCCGAAGTGGATGAGGCTTGCCGCGGTCCCTGTTCTGCCGATGGCGCTTGAGATCTTTGTGTCCCAGTTCTTCGGCTCGATGATCAGTGTCGATCCTGAGACAGGTATCCATCAAGGAAGCTTGTATCCTCTTTTCTATGGATTCCTTATTTTCTATCTGGTGCTCTGCCTTGCTACGGCGCTTGTTTTCCGTACAGAGGACATGAGGGACAGGTGGAAGGAATCCTCACTGCAGGCGCATTCATCATGGCCGGTATCCTTCTGGAAGGATATTACTGGCAGGAATTGTTTCTGTCCTTCAGCTTCACGATGGGCATCGCAGTCATTTACCTGACGGTCAGAAATCCGGACCTCTTCCTCGACCATAAGACGGAACTTATGACGAGAGAAGCTTTCCGCATGATCATGAGGCAGCTTCTGGAGAAGAACGACTTCGAAGGATTCGGCTTCGTCATTCGTGATTATGATGAATGCCGCATGGCCTACGGCGGTGCATTCGTAGACGGTTTCCTGGGATATTTCGGGAAGTATCTCAGGCAGGAGTTTTCAAAGCAGTACCTCTTCTACATGGGAGGCGGCCGTTTCTTCATCATTTCGACGCTGCCCATGGATCTGGAAGCGGAAGTCAGCAAGGTGCATGAGCGATTCAGAAAGCCCTGGGGAAGGGATGGCAAGATCGCTTACTTCGACATCAACTGCTGCATTCTGGATGATACGCTTGTCTTCAGCAGCGTGGATGAGCTGAAGCAGTGCATCGGCATCGCTTTTGAAACAGCCGATTCTCCGAAGCATGAAGACGTCATCATTGACAAAGGGTGCCAGGAACGCGTGAAACGCCAGTTTCATGTACGCGGACTTCTTGAAGAATCTCTTGCGGGAAATTCTCTGGAAGTGTTCCTGCAGCCGCTTGTGGAAGCGTCCTCCGGTCGTGTGGAAGGCGCTGAAGCACTTGTGCGCATGAAGGACAAGGACGGGTCCATCGTGGGACCTGCCGAGTTCATCGATATGGCTTCCGCAACGGGTGCGGTCAGCATCCTGGGCGAGCAGGTTTTCGCCAAGGTATGCGAATTCATCCGTGACGGCGGCCTCGAAGCATGCGGCATGAAGTGGGTGCACGTCAATGTGGGCCAGTGCAGTGTCTGCGCCGTTGTCTGGCAGAACCCCTGAATGACATCCGTGAAAACTACGGCGTGCCGGTATCGACAGTCCGCCTCGAACTCACGGAACAGGGCGCCTTGAATTCCGCCGGATTCAAGCAGGTGGGCCTTCTGAAAAATATGGGATTTGATCTTGTTCTCGATGATTATGGTACGGGATTTTCGAACGCGTCCCGCATGAAGGACATTCCTTTTGAAGAAATCAAAATCGACATATCCCTCGTACGCGGCCACTTCGCGCATCCGGATTCGTACCTGCCAAACCTGATCCAGAGCATGCACCGCATGGGATTCAAGGTCGTGGCGGAAGGCGTCGAGACGAAGGAGATGGTTGACGGTCTGAAAAGGATGGGCTGTGATTATTTCCAGGGCTTCTATTATTCAAAGCCCGTCAGCATGCAGGATTTCCTGAAGAAGTACAGTCTGAAGGAAGAGAAAAGGGAAGTGTTTACTCCAAGCGAAAGGGCTTACGAAGAGACGGAAAGATATGGAAGTGTATTCGCCGCAACCCTTTCGGATAACAGCAGGTAAGGCCCTTGCGGCGAGGGCATAAAAAGAGGCTGTGAACCGGATCACCGGATTCACAGCCTCTTTTCAATGCATTTTTCAATGGATTACAGTTCATGGATATGGTCGAGCAGGTATCCTCCGGCAGTGCACGCCGGGCAGATGCAGTACTTCGAGCCCTTTTCCTTGGCTTCATCAGCAGCCTTTGCAAGAGCTGCGGCAGTTTCCTTGCCGAAGTACTTCACGCCAGCTTCGGATTTGAAGAAGGGAATGATAGTGTCGATGGACTGGACGCAGTCCTTCAAAGCAGCGGAGAGCTTTTCAGCAGCTTCCTTTTCCTTGCCAGTTCCCTGAGCCTCCAGGTATTCCTGGCAGACTGCTTTTAATCCTGCAAAGCAGCTCGGTGCTTCCATTGTTTCCTTGACCTTCTGAATAATTTCTTCCTTTGCCATTATGCATCATCCTTTCGAAGGCGGTTCAAGCATCAAGTGGGATACAGCCTCGGCAGCTTCCGTGCCGTCTTCCTTGATGATCTTGGCCGTCATAATGACGAGCTGTCCCCTGCGCTTTTCTTCATGGCAGCGGATCTCGACCGTCTCTCCGATGAGGATGGGGGAGCGGAAACGGGATTCCATCTTGCCGGTATAAGCGGGGACGCCGCCGGTCAGAAATAAGTAATTGCCCATGACTTCATCCATCAGCGTCATGATGAGCCCGCCGTGCATGCGGTCATTGTAGCTCTGGTGTTCTCTTCTGGGCGTGAAAAAGGAAATGCATCCGTCAGGGATGGCAAAGAAATGAAGGTGCAGCCCGATCGGATTCGCCGATCCGCAGGCGAAGCACATATTGTAAACAGGAGGGCTCACGAGCTCCTTGAGCTTCATGCCCATCCGTTCTTCCTCGGCCTTCAGGAATGCTTTTTCCTTTTCCGAAAGGCCGAGCGTGTTCTCATCGATATCCTTTGTCATCATGACTCCTTTCATTTCCATTTCCTGTTTTCATTATAGTCAGAGTGAAAATGGATTCCAAGTACGCAAAAATATGATACATGGTATGCTTCTATATACCATGGGCCCTGAAAAAAATCCGGCACTGCGAAAGCGGCCGGACTTTTGAATGCATGTCTTACAGCGTGTCGAGCAGTTTGTAGCCCTTGCCGCGAAGGAATGTCTCCGTTTCGGAATCATTCGTATTGAAGACAGCGATCGGCGTGCCGGTCTGGCGGTCAAAGGAAATGTAGAGATAGCGGATCATGACATTGGCATCATTGAGATCGGCGAGGATGTGATTCAATGTGCCAGGCTTGTCCGATGCCATGTCGACGGCAATGATGCGGTCGAGGCGGCACTGGTATCCTGCGTCCTTCAGCGCTTTCTCTGATTTTTCAGCGTCGTCCGTGATGAGGCGTACGATACCGAATTCGGCGCTGTCGGTTGCCAACATCGTGTAAATGTTGATATTGTTCTTTTCCAGAATGGCTGTGATCTTGCTCAGCGCGCCTTTCTGGTTGGCAGTGAAGATGGAGATCTGCTGAAGCATAGAAATTCCCCCTTTGAAAGAGCCCGTCGGTTCCTTTTTTGAAAAAAAGTACGGCGGAATGCGGATTGCCTCCTGATTGATAATTGTATTGTATCATAGAAAAGGAAAAGCGGTACGAAAAGATACGATTTATTGATAAGGCAGCTCTGTTGAAATGATTTTTCAGAATTCGAAAGAAATCTATTGACATTTCATTTGGCAAGGGTATAATATCAACAATAACGACAGAACGAATGGCAAGGATCGGGATAAGCATTCTGATAATATGCTCCAGAGAACCGGCGGATGGTGAAAGCCGGTGCAGACATCACAATGCGAGCTCACCCGGGAGTTCTCGAAAGTGAACAGATTAGCTTTCGACGCGGCCGGCGTTACAGGCATATGAAAAGCGATGAATGGGACAAAGTAAATTGTGGTCCATGCCTCAGAGAGCCGGTGTATGGTGCAAACCGGTGCATTCCAGGATTTAATATCACCCGTGAGCTCCTTTGTCGAAATAAGTAGATGAAGGCGTCTGTCCACGTTACGGATGAAAACACTTGAGTATAATGTAGGGTGGTACCGCGAATCCTTTCGCCCCTGTTGCAATGACGCCAGATTGCAGCAGGGGCTTTTTTGTACCATTCGTTCTGTTAAGAGAAGAAGGCTTGCCTTCTATTTGAGAAAGGGGATAGAGATCGTGTTCTTTCAACAGCTTGTCAACGGGTTAACGCTGGGAAGCGCCTATGCGGTCATTGCCATCGGCTATACGCTGGTATTCGGCGTACTCAATATCGTCAACATGGCACATGGCGGCATCTTCATGATGGGCGCTTACATCGGACTGCTTCTTGTCACAGAAGCAGGATTTGGAATTTTTCCTGCACTTATCGGTGCTATGATCGGCGGAGCCGTACTGGGCTACGGACTGGAAATCTTTGCTCTCCGTCCTCTCCGCCGCCGCAAGGTCACCCATCTTGCGCCTTTAATCAGTACAATCGGCGTATCCACGTTCCTTGAAAGCGTGGCGCTCATGGTCTGGGGTCCGCAGACGCGGTCTTTCCCGGCCACATTCGACAACAGCCTGATGGATATGGGCCTCTTCAAGATTTCAGGCATCCAGATCATCAGCCTCGGCACGGCCGTTGTCCTGATGGTTCTCCTGACACTGCTACTTGACCGTACAAAAGTCGGCAAAGCAGTCAGAGCGACTTCTGAAAACGCTGAAACAGCAGGCCTGCTTGGCATCAACACAGGCCGCATCATCACCTTCACCGTCATGCTGGCATCCGCACTGGGCGCAGCCGCTGGCGTGCTGATCGGACTTTCCTTCAACGCCATCGAACCGACAATGGGCACGGCTATGGGCCTCAAGGGCCTGGCAGTCCTCATCATGGGCGGTCTCGGCAACGTAGAAGGCGCAATGGCCGGCGGTTTCATTCTGGGCATTGCAGAAGTATTCACCGTCGCATACGGCGCATCCTCCTACAGGGACGCTGTCGCATTCGGCATGATCATCCTGATTCTGTTCCTTCGTCCTGAAGGGTTATTCTCCAAAGCGGGGAAAGGAGGCAGACCGTAATGGAAGAGTTATTGAACGGGTATTTCCTGCAGGTCTTCACTTTCGTCTGCATCAACATTATACTTGCATTGACGATTTACATGACCCTCTGCACAGGCATTCTTTCCCTGGGCAATGCAGGTCTCATGAGCTTCGGCGCTTACACTTCAGCCATCCTGACGGCTGATTACGGTTTCCCGATGCCTCTTGGCATCTTCTGCGGCGGCCTCATGGCAGCTTTCGTAGCCATGATCATCGGCCTTCCGACCATCCGCCTGCGCGGCTTGTACCTGGCCATCGCGACACTGGGCTTTGGCGAAGTCGTCCGCGTTATCGCATTAAACCTGACCATCACGCACGGCGCGCTTGGTTTCTCCGGCATTCCGTCCATGGCATCCACGCTTTCTGACTATGCCAGCGACTGGGGCCTTCTCGATGCTCTGGAAATGGACTCCCAGACAGGCGGCCAGTTCCTGATGTGCATCGTCCTTCTCCTCATCGTCATCGCCATCGTCACCTTCTGGTACAGACTGGAACACTCCCGCGTGGGCCGCGCGATGGCAGCTGTCAAAGCGGATGAATACGCAGCATCCCTGACAGGCATCAATGTCGTTTACTACAAAATGATGGCATTCCTCTTCAGTGCATTCTTCGCAGGCGTAGCCGGCGCACTCTATGCACATGCCACATTCTTCATCACACCGACCGATTTCGACTGGCACAAAGTCGTCGACATCCTTCTTTACACCGTATTCGGCGGCAGCAACGTTCTCTGGGGCTCTGTCCTGGGCGCTGCCATCCTTACCATCGTTCCGGAATCCCTCCGTGCTCTTTCTGAATACAGAGACATGATCTACGGCATCATGCTCGTCGTCCTGATGGGCTTCCGCCCGGACGGCATCCTGTCCTATGATGCTATGAAATGGATTTCCTCTAAATTTTCCAGAAAAGCAAAACCAGTCAAAGTGGAAGGAGGAGATGACTAATGCTGCTCGAAATGAAAGATGTCGTTAAACAGTTCGGCGGCCTGACAGCCGTTTCCAATATGTCCTTCCATGTCGATGAAGGAGAAATCTATGGCGTCATCGGACCAAACGGCGCCGGCAAGACCACCATTTTCAACCTGATCACAGGCGTCTACCAGGTCACCGAAGGCGACGTCACCTTCAACGGCCAGTCCATTGAAGGGAAGAAGCCTTACCAGATCATCAACCTGGGCATTGCCCGTACATTCCAGAACATCCGCCTTTTCACCGGTATGACCGTACTGGAAAATATCCTGGTCGGTGTCCATGACCGCATGAAATCCGGCCTCCTGGCCAGCATCATCCATACCGCTTCCCAGCAGAAGGAAGAAAAAGAGGCCCGCGAAGAAGCAATGAAACTCCTTGCTTTTGTCGGCCTGGATAAAGATGCGGACCGCCTGGCTACCGAGCTTCCATACGGCAAGCAGAGAAAGCTGGAAATCGCCCGCGCCATGGCAACAAAGCCGAAACTCATCCTCCTCGATGAACCGGCAGCCGGCATGAACGACAGCGAAACAGCTGCCCTGACAGAACTGATCAGAAATATCCGCGAAAAGTTCGGCATCACGATCGTCCTGATCGAACACGACATGCAGCTCGTCATGAGCCTGTGCGACCGCGTCATGGTCGTCAACTTCGGCAAGAAACTCGCTGAAGGCGTGCCGGATGAAGTGCAGAACAATCCGCAGGTTATTGAAGCATACCTCGGGAAGGAGGATGACAACTGATGCTGCTTGAACTGAAAAACATTGAATCTTCCTACGGGAACATTAAAGCGCTGAAAGGCGTCAACCTCTCCGTACCGGAAGGAAAAATCGTCACACTCATCGGTGCCAACGGCGCCGGCAAGTCCACGACCATGAAAACGATCATGGGCGTCATGAAGCCAGTCGCAGGCGACGTCCTCTTCAAAGGCGAATCCATCGTCGGCAAGAAGCCCTTCGAAATCGTCAGAGGCGGCGTCGTGCTCGTACCGGAAGGACGCCAGATCCTCCAGAACATGTCCGTCCGTGAAAATCTGGAGCTCGGCGCTTTCCAGAGAAAAGACAAAGCGGGAATCAGCGAAGACCTCTCTAAGGTATTCGAACGCTTCCCCAGACTTTTTGAAAGACAAAACCAGTTCGGAGGCACACTCTCCGGCGGCGAACAGCAGATGCTCGCCATCGGCCGCGCCATGATGGCCAGACCGGAAGTCATGCTTCTTGATGAACCCTCCATGGGTCTTGCGCCTTTGGTCGTACAGCAGATCTTTGATGTAATCAAAGACATTAACAAAATGGGTACTACTGTTCTTTTGGTTGAGCAGAACGCCCGCAAAGCGCTCCAGATTGCCGATTACGCTTACGTCATGGAGACGGGCAAAATCGTCATGGAGGGGCCTGCGCAGGAAGTGGCCAGCAACCCGGATGTCATGGCGGCCTATCTGGGCGGAAAGAAAAAACAGTAGCCATATATCAACCCTCACAGGTTGCAACACGATCCAGAGGAAGGGAGCGGAGAAATCCGCTCCTTTTCTCATGCGATGACTCTGTATGGCGGTGATACAATAATAAAAACCGATAACGATTGAAAGGATGAAATCATGAAAAAACATATCATCGTCATTACAACCGGCGGCACCATTGCCATGAAAAAAGACCCGGAAACCGGCGGCCTCGTTCCTGCTGTATCTGGAGAAGATCTGGCAGCTGCCGTTCCCGGACTTTCTGACTGGGCAGACGTTTCCGTCGTCGAATTCTCCAACGTGCCGAGCGGCTGGATGAGCGCAGAGAAAATGTTCGACCTCTCTCATCTGATCGACAAACTATCTGAAGAGGGGAAAGCAGACGGCTTCGTCGTCACCCATGGGACCGATACCCTGGAAGAAACCGCATTCTTCCTCGACATGTCCCTGAAAACAGAAAAACCAGTCTGCGTCACAGGCGCCATGAGAGGAGCTTCCGAACTCTCTGCTGACGGCCCGGAAAATATCCTCTCCGCCGTCCGCACTGCTGCTGACGACATGTCCAAAGGCATGGGCGTCCTCGTCTGCCTGCAGGACCGCATTTACGCAGCCAAAGACGTCACAAAATCCCATACGACCAATCCGGACACCTTCCGCGATCTGAACTACGGACCCCTTGGTGCTGTCTATGGCAAGGAAATCATTTATGGAAGAAGACCTATGCCCCATGCAAGACTTCATCCGGAAACCATCGAACCAAACGTCTGGCTCATCTCCGCATGGTCCGGTATGGATGGAGAAATCGTCAAATGCGCAGGAAAAGCAGGCGTCAAAGGTGTCGTCATAGACGGCCTGGGCTGCGGCAACGTACCGCCCCTCTGCAGAAAAGAAATCCTTGCCCTCCGCAAGCAGGGCATCCCCGTAGTCCTCACCACCCGCGTCCCCTCTGGAAGCGTCATGCAGGAATACAGCTACGAAGGAAGCGCCCTCTCCATGAAAGAAAGCGGCATCATCCTGGGCGGAGACCTCTCCGGCTGGAAAGCCCGCCTTCTCCTCGTCCTTGCCCTTGGTGAAACAAACGAAAACGAAAGACTTCAGGAAATTTTTGAAAAAATGTAAATTTTCCGTTGACACATGCTGCTTTGATGTGTATAATGATTAAGTCAGTTGTTACTGACGAGCCCAAAAAGCCGAGAACCACGGCTCATACAGGCTGGCCGAAAGGTCAGGGAAAAGCAGCATGGAGAGGTGTCCGAGCGGTTTAAGGTGCATGATTGGAAATCATGTTGACGGCGAATACCGTCACGGGGGTTCGAATCCCCCTCTCTCCGCCAAATGAGGATCTGTCTGAGGACAGGTCCTTTTTCCTTGCCATTTTTTAATGTCTCAGTAGAAGCAATCATTTCCCTTTCACTGAAACAAGAGTAAAATAAAGATAGAATATGCACGTATTGATGATCTTGCTGTTGATACTGATATGTTAAATGATATCTGTGAAAGGAGAGGTAAAAATGGAACTAAGCCTGAAGGAAGCCATAAAGATAGTTAATGATTATGCGGGGCGACAGGTTAAGCAGTATGATGAAGCTGAAGATCTATTTATATTTTCTCCCTATCCTCCTAACTACGCTCATTATGGAGGGCCTACTTTCGTAGTTTACAAAAAGGACGGGAAGCCTGACTACTATGCTGGTAGTTGGTATGATCCATTCCCTTATGATTTAAAACCTGTTCCCCCGAACTGGGATGATGATTAAGGCCCGTTAAGGATTCAACTTAATAAAAATATAGAGGGGCTGTGACAAAATCCGTTAAAACCCTACTTCTTCCTTTTCTCGAGCGAAGCGAGGTTTAAGGGTGTTAACCTTGCTCAGAAGGAGAAGGTCCCGGCGAAGCCGGGGAATACAGTAGTTCTCGAGCAAAGCGAGGTTTTGAGGTTTTCATATAGAACCAATAAATACATTTGTTAGATAATCCTTTAATGGAATATTGCAATAGAAAAAGGAGCTGCAACAAAATGATTACACATTTTGTCACAGCCCCTTTTATTATGTCTTTTCTTTTGATTTCATAGAGAATAAAATGAAGGTAGAGGCAAAAACAGTTACAGTTACAATGCATTAATTATCACAGAATTTCTAAAACACATCAGTACAAAAAAGACAAATATGTACATGATTATATATGATGAGTCCCGGTAACCTGATTAGAAGAATCCAAAGGGATTTAACCGATAGAGAAAGGAGAACAGTGATATATTATGAAAAAGGATGAGCTAAAAGAAAGAATCAAGTCTCTTATTTCTGAGGTAACGTTCACCTATAACGGGGAAAGATGTGGAGTTGACCCGTTTTCTGCCCATGATTTTGATGTGTGGTATGGAGATAAATACGAAAAAATGACAGATATTGATCAGGTTATGAATACGCCTTTCTTTAACGGGAAAACATTGGGCGAAATTGCACCTATTATTGAACTCGACCAAGATTAAACATAGAGGGAATTGCCACTATGAAAGGGTGTGTCAAGAGTTTTGTGTAAATCGATTCAATAAGCAACATCGTATTGCTGCATAAGCTGAGACATCCTGTCGTCCATGAGCAGCTGGTTCCGGACCATCGCCCAGTTTGCGACGTGACGACCCTTCCATTTTTTATAGAGCTCTTGGATGCGTAGGTAGAAAATCTTGAAGACTGCATCCTCGTTGGGGAAAGCGCCTTTCTTGGTCACCTTGCGGAAGCTAGAGTTGACGCTCTCGATGGCATTAGTCGTGTACATGATCTTGCGCACAGCACTGCCATAGTTATAGAGCTGCTCGACGTGTGAGAAATTGTTTTCCCTTACGCTGACCGCGCCTGGATAAGCCTGCCAGTCGGTCTTGAACTTCTCGAATTCCTGACGGGCCTGCTTGACGTCGATGGCACCATAGATGAGCTTCAGCTGCTTCGTGAATGCACTCCACTGCTTGCGTGGGATGTAGCGGATGGAATTGCGGATGAGGTGTACGATGCAGCGCTGAACCGTGGCATGCGGGAATACAGCCTTGGCGCCTTCCTCCAATCCGCTCACGCCATCCATGGACAGGATGCCAAGATCCTTAACGCCGCGAGCCCGCAGCTCGTCGAAGATCTGCATCCAGGCATGCTTGCTCTCCGTCTCGTTGATCCAGAGGCCAAGGACATCCTTGCAGCCGTTGACGTCATAGGCAAGCATGACATAGACGGCCACCTGCTGGACGCCATACTCCGTGCGCAGCGATACGTAGATGCAGTCGACGAAAGCAAATGGATAGAACGACTGGAGCGGACGATTCCGCCATGCCTCGACCTCTTCCATGACGCAGCCTGTGATGGTGGAGATCTGTTCATGTGACATCTGGAAGCCGTAGATGTCTTCGATGGTTGCAGCGATGTCGCGTTGGCTCATGCCACGGGCATACATCGCCAGTACCTTGCCCTCGATGGACGAAACGTCGCGCTGGCGCTTCTTGATGATCTGCGGTTCAAACGTACTCTGGCGAACCCTAGGGACGCGGATAGGAACCTCGCCCAGAGAGGTCTTGAGCGTCTTGGATGAATAGCCGTTCCGGACATTGTCACCGTCTTCGGAGCGCTCATGCTTCTTATGGCCGAGATGATTTTCCATCTCACCTTTGAGCATAGACTCAAAAATGGGGCCAAAAATCTGCTTCAGGACGTCCTGTACGTCTTCCGCGCTCTTGATGCCGTAGTTGTTGAGGATTTGCTGAGCAATCTGCTCGCCTGGGGTAGTTGGTGGAGTTTTACACTTTGCCATTCTGTTACCGTCCTTATCTTTGTTTACCCCAGTATGGGGCATAAAGTAGATTCATGCAATACCGATTTACACAAACTATTTTACACTCCCTAAAAAACATTTCACAAATAGGCAAAAAGGAGCATTAAATAATGAAAGTGATCCAGATTACATAAAACGAAGTAAACATGCAAAACTGTATTATGAAGAAATAATAAACTCAAACCGAGAAATAATTATTAAGAAATTGAGTGAGGATGTCAGAATAAATATAAAGTCAGCTAAAAAAGTTTATGAGCACGTGCTTATTAATGAATATGATTTAGCTGACGGGCATCATAGTGTTTACTCATTTTATGTATGATATGGTATGTATGATATGGCAGGATCGTTCCAAAGGCTTCTTGGCGGGAAAGTTATATGAATGTGATATAATACTAATAAAGCATGAACGCCTTGAGTATGAATTAATGAATCGATATAAATACTATTATGATGAGGCTCATAGAATAACTGAACGGAAATATAATTATTCGAAGGCGGTGAATCTTAATGGTAAGAATAGACCTGATAAAGTTGACAGATGATATTGCTAGTTGCTCTTATTTCCCTGAGAACAATCAAGAATGGGGAGATGGAATTGTCACAATTAACAGAAAAACAGGTGAAATCACCATTGAGAAAAAAGATGATTGTGGAACTGGCTTTTACATAGGCCATGTTATACCGTATTTGATGGAACATGCGAAGCAGGGAGATTATAAGAAATCTGTGATTTTAGCGTGGTATTAACTTTGCGATAAGAAGGGCCTAAATGATTATAAAATCAGTGGATATTGATTTTATAAACTTTTGGCAAATATGATTCTATGGATTTTCTGAATGGGAAGCTGAGTATATGGTAAATGTTCATCTTAAAGGGGGGTAAAGAAGCCATGAATTATGAAGAAACAAAATCCAAATTAGACAAAATGTGGGAGAAAATAAAACCATGGCGCGCCTTAGTTGATGGAGAGGGGCATTTAAACCAGAGACCTCGGAAGAGATAAAAGAGTTGTGGATTGAGTATAAAAAATTAGAGATGGAGCTTACCTATGAATTCGGACAATAACGGATTTAAGGAGACGCTGCAACTGTATAATCTGTGTACGCAAAAGAAATGCGGTTGATTTAACTGCTATCAATCTTTTCGGGTTATTTTAATAAAAAGTCCCTTTTTGAGAGATCTGAGGGGCTTTTTCATATCCGGTAATATATAAAGAGGATGATTTTTCATCCATACACTTAAGGCATGACAGGCAATAAATGATGGGTATTTGACATCATTTCCATGCAGGATTACATTGAAGATAACAAGATTTTATTTTTAGCATGGGAGGGTGGAACATGAATTTCAAAAAGATTTTAATGGTCATTTTCATGATTTTAGGCCTCGGTCTGGCGGCAGGCTGCGGCGGAAGCGCTGCATCTCCGACGCCTGCAAAATCGACGGCGCAGCAGCAGGCTAGTCTTTCCGGCAAGAAGGTACTGATTGCTTATTTCTCCTGGTCGGGAAATACGAAGGCAGCTGCTGAAAAGATTCAGGGACTGACGGGCGGAGATATTTACCGTATCGAAGCGGCTGATCCGTATCCGGGTGAGTACGATGCCACGACGGACCGCGCTAAGCAGGAACAGAAGGACAATGCACGTCCGGCTATCGCAGGCAAGGCAGACCTTTCCAAGTATGATGTCATCATGGTCGGTTATCCGATCTGGTGGTACCAGGAACCGATGATCATCGACACATTCCTTGAAAGCGGAGATTTCTCCGGAAAGACGATCGTTCCTTTCTGCACCAGCGGCGGATCTTCCATTGACAAGAGCATTGAGCATATGAAGACGGTCGTAAAGGGCGCTTCCTTTGCACAGGGCTTCCGTTATGATGGCAATGACAAGGAAATGAACCAGTGGCTGAACAGTCTCGGCCTTTTGAAGAAGTAAGAAATAGGTGAAAAGTCATCCGTACGCGGGTGGCTTTCTTTTTTCAAAATAGAAACAAAATTTTGAAATTTCATCTACACGTCTTCGGGCGTTTCCTTTTGTGATATAATAGGAAACATGAAAAGATTCACGGCGGGTGAATCAAAGATTTCCATGAAATTATGATTTTGTATTTTACACAAGAGGTACTTATGTCTGCGATCAAATTAATAGCGATTGATTTGGATGATACACTGCTTCATGATGATATTTCTGTTTCGGACTACACAAAGAAGGTCCTGAAAAGCGCGATGGATAAGGGCGTGAAGATCGTCATTGCGACAGGCCGCATGTTCCAGGCTGCGCGTCCGTGGGGACAGGCGATCGGTCTTGGCGATGTGCCGATGATCTGTTATACGGGCTCCATGACGGGGCTTTGCGAAAGCGGGAAGGTGCTCCGTGATGTGCGGATCGATTACGATCTGGCACTGGAAATCCTTTCTGTGATCCGCGAGCATGGATGGTACGCGCATACATATATTGACGATGAATTGTATGTGCCGTTCCGTGATGAAAGAACGGATGCGTATGAAAAGCAGTGCGGCGTGAAGGCGCATGTGGCAGGCGATGATTTCTATACGCCCAAGAAGGCACCGACGAAGATTCTCGTCTGCGATTATGATATGGAAGTGATGAAGGAAATCGAATCCGTGCTCCGCACCGGTTATGCGGACAAGGTGGGGCAGGTGAAGTCGAAGCCTTTCTTCTTCGAAATGAATAATAAGGAATGTTCGAAGGGAAATGCAGTGAAGGCGCTGGCTGAGACGTACGGCATCGAGCCATCGGAGATCATGGCTTTCGGCAATGGCAATAATGATGCTTCGATGCTCCGTATGGCAGGGTCTTCTTTTGCGGTAGCGAATGCTTCTCCTTCTGCCAAGGAAGCGGCAAAGGGACTGACGGATTCCAATAATGAGGACGGGGTGGCTAAGGCCATTGCCCGGTATGTACTGGAGGCGAGATAATGGATGATTTTCGTTTTGTCATTATTACAGGAATGAGCGGGGCGGGAAAAACGAATTTCATGCAGAAGCTGGAAGATATGGGCTATTACTGCGTGGATAATCTCCCTCCGATTCTGATAGCAAGGTTTGCTGATCTCTGCTGGAAGAGCACGTCGAATACGCGCCATGTGGCTGTCGTGACGGACATCCGCGGCGGGTCGTTTTTCGATGCGCTGCCGCAGGCTCTCAAGGAACTGGAAAAACGCGGCATCCCGCATGAGGTGGTATTCCTCGAAGCTTCGGATGAAGCGCTTGTGCGCCGCTACATGGAAACGCGCCGGCAGCATCCGCTTGCCAAGACGATGCGTATCCAGGACGGCATCGAGCAGGAAAGGAAAATTCTGGCGGGCGTCCGCGCGCAGGCAGATATCATCATCGATACGACGACGATGAAGACGGAAGATCTGAAGGAACATCTGAACAACCGCTTCGGCATCGACAATCACAAGAAGGAAATGCAGATTACTGTTTTTTCCTTCGGTTTCAAATACGGGATTCCGATTGATGCGGACACGGTGCTTGATGTCCGTTTCCTGCCGAATCCTTTCTATGTGGAGAAGTACAAGTACTGGACAGGACGCGTGAAGGAAGTCGGAGACTACATCAGCGCGGCGCCTGTCACGGGAGAATTCCTGACGAAGCTCTATGATTTCATGGATTTCATGGTCGAGCAGTTCAAGGAATCCGGCAAGACGCAGTTTACAATCGCCGTAGGATGTACGGGCGGCATGCACCGTTCTGTATTCGTTACGGAAAAGCTTGGAAATCATTTGAAGGAGAAGTATGGCCACGTGAATATTGAACATCGTGACCTCCACAGGAATCACGTGGAACACGATGCCGTCGATGAACAGGAGGGCTAGCCTATGAAACATTTCGTTCAGTGGCTGTACCCCGGCCTGTCGATCAAGAGGTGGATGCTTCTCTTCTCTGTGGGCATCATCATCCTCGTCTTTGGCGCGACCTTGATCATGAACTATCAGATTTTCGGCGTCATGGAAGAGCATATGCTCCGTCTGGCTTACCAGATCACGGGGAGTTACAGCTATACATTCCTTGCCATCTGCGGCACGATCATGATTCTTGCAGGCATCTGGATCATGCTTCTGGCTGTGAGGAAGCTGGTGAAGCGTTTCCTCGAGCTGATTGCTCCTGATCAGAAGGAAGTCTCCAAGAAGCTTCTTTCCAAGATCGAGCTTTCCAGAGGGATGCGCATCGTGTGCATCGGAGGCGGACATGGTCTTTCCATGCTGCTCAGAGGTCTTAAGAGCAAGACATCCAATATTTCAGCCATCGTAACGGTGGCTGACGACGGCGGCTCCTCGGGACGTCTCCGTGAGGAAATGGGCATCATTGCCCCGGGCGATCTCAGGAACTGCCTTGTCGCTCTGGCTGACAAGGAATCCGTGCTGGAACAGCTCTTCCAGTACCGCTTCGGCGGGGAAGGGGAGCTGGCAGGACACAGCCTTGGCAATCTCTTCCTGGCTGCCCTGATCAAGGAATTCGGCAATCCTCAGAATGCACTTGAGGCAGCGAGTAAAGTCCTGAACATCCGCGGCCAGGTCATCCCGGCAACGCCTGAAAGGGTGCGCCTCGTCGCCAAGATGTCGGACGGGGTCTCTGTCGAAGGGGAGTCGGAAATTTCCGAATATCCGCAGAAGGCAGGAAAGAAGGTCCGGATTGAAAAGCTTTCGACGATTCCGGATGATCCGATTGCCGTCGGGGATGCGCTGCAGGCAATCAAGCAGGCAGACCTTATTACACTGGGGCCGGGAAGCCTTTATACATCGGTCCTCCCGAATCTCCTCGTTCCTGAAATTTTGCAGGCGATCCGCGAAAGCAGCGCGCCTGTGCTTTATATCTGCAATGTCATGACACAGCCTGGTGAAACGACCGGATTTACAGTCAGCGATCATCTGCAGGCGATCATCGACCATGTGGGGCCCGGTTTCGTGAACTTCGTCCTTGCCAATAACGGGACGCCAAGACCGGAAGTCCTTGCGCAGTATGCCAAGGTCCATGCGTACCCCGTCAGGATCGACCGCGCGAAAGTCAATGATCTGGGCGCTGTCCTCATCGAGGCGGATCTCCTGGGTATTGAAAAAGGCGCAGCACAGGATAATGATGTGCTCGCCAATAAAATTGTGCAGATTCATAATCTGCTGAAGGCGAATATTCCGCCTGATGCGCTGGAATCTTACCTGAGAAGGAGTCATTAATGTCATTTACCGAACAAGTGAAAAATGAGCTTGCCCGTATCCAGAGGGATGACCGGGACTGCCGCGTGGCTGAGCTTCTGGCTCTCCTGCGCATGAGCGGCTCGTTCATTACAGGCGGCCATGGCCGCTGGGGACTGGAATTCTCCACGGGAAACAGCGCTGTTGCGCGCCGCGTCCTCGTTTATCTGAAGAAGGATTTCGGCCTCATGCCTTCCACGATGGTGCGGCAGGGGAGAAGACTCCGCAAGAAGAATGTCTACACGCTTGTCGTGCAGCCTTCCGCTGAAGGGCTTGCCTTCCTGAATACGATGGGGCTTTCGCCTCTGGCGGGCGTCGAGGATATGGAAAACCTGAAGACGGATGAAGAAAAGAGAGCATACCTGGCAGGGGCATTCCTTGGCGGCGGCTCTGTCAGCCGTCCGCAGAGCGATTATCATCTCGAGATGGTGACGCAGTCCCAGAAGTTCGCCGGGGAAATCGTGAAGGCGATGAAAGCTTTCCGCATGAATGCCAAACTGACGGACAGGAAAAATGATTATATAGTATATATAAAAGATGGCGATGAAGTGTCCGGATTTCTTCAGATCGTCGGCGCCGCCCAGAGCTACATGGACTTTGAAGGCGTCAGGGTCGTGAAGGACATGAGAAACCGCGTGAACCGTCAGGTCAATTGCGAGACGGCAAATCTGCAGAAAACAGTCGACGCGGCTGTCAGGCAGTCACATCTGGCGCAGACTCTGATGGACAAGGTCGGGGAGTTTTCTCTTCCGCCGAAGCTCCGCGAAGCCTGCGAACTGCGGCTCGCTCATCCGAATGCCAGCCTTTCCGAGCTGGCTGTCATCTGCGGCATCACGAAGTCAGGCCTGGCACATCGTTTCAAGAAGATGGAAGCGATGGTTGCGGAGCTTGGCGGAGTAGAATAATCCATTTGCCGCTTCCTGATTTTTATTCTATAATTGTCGTGCGTCCCTCTGATGGAGGAGCGCGCGGCATTTTTGATACATATTAGGATTTAATATAGAAGCGCCTCCGGGCGCAGAAAGCAGTGCGTGATTTGAAACTGAAACGTTGGCTGATGGGAATCCTGACGACACTTTTTGCAGCAGGTGCTGTGGGAGGTGCTTCGGCATCCCTTCCCAAAACGGATGGCAGCGTATCGCCGGGCATTTCCCCTGTGGATCTTGATTACAATCTGATCCCGATGCTGGTCAAGAAAGAAGATGGGAAGCTTATCTTTTCCGACTGTCCTGAATATGCGGATAACTACGGCATCCTTTATGAAGGAACGGTAGAAAAGGGGAAGGGCCGCGTCTATTATTACCACGTCAATGAGACGGGGAAGCCTGCCCGCGTCCTTGTGTATGCCAAGAGTGATAAAAAGCAGGATATCACAGTGACCAGAACGGTCAAGGGCGATCCAAGCGCAGATTACATGCCGACGGGCGCCACGCTTTCTTTCAGGGAGGCTGTGAATGAGGCAGGCGATCCTGTCCTTGTAAAGCTCCTGCCTAAGGAAAGGACCGTCCTTTTTGAAGATGACAAGAAGGGCATCAGGAGTGGAGACCTTGTGAGCGGCATTGTTGAAATCGAGACGAAGAAACCGGTTTCCCTTGGCGTTGCCATCGTTCCTGACGGTACAAAAGAAGATGTGAAGAAGGCGCTTGATCTTTCAGTTCCGCTTCTGCCTGACTCTCATGAAATGCGCGGCACATTCCCGATGGATGTATACATGGAAAATAAGCCATGGGATTTCTCAAAAGGAAATGCGGCCATTTCCATAGGAAATTCGCTGCCATTCCAGATGGGACGCGATGAGCTCAGCAAAGTCGACCGCGAAAATACGGGCGACTACGGCATTACGTACCATATGGTATTCCATTCCAGGGGAGCCGGGCGCTACAAGCTCTACATCAATGCACAGGGCGGTGTCTACCTTGGCACCTTCCAGATCAGCTATTATCCGAACCTTCCCCGCGTATACAGGACAGACGGGCAGAGATCCTTCCGCATGTTCGGAAACGGGACAGAAAGAGATTACATTGAAGCAGGCACCTGGGATATGGGACGCGATCTTTTTATCCGCTTCATCCCGGCAGGAGCTGCTTTTCTCCCCATCCGCTTCCTGATGGTCCCTGAACCTGCGCTTTCCGCAGATACTGTTAAAGAATCGTAAAAGGAACGTTCAGAATCTTACGCCTTGTGATACAATAAAGAAACAAGAAAAGAATAGAAATTCAGAAAGGATGAGCCTTATGAAGTTTATTCAATTTCGCATCGGAGACATCGTCCAGATGAAGAAGAAGCACCCCTGCGGCAGCCAGGAATGGGAAGTCATGCAGCTGGGGAGCGATATGCGCGTGAAGTGCTGCGGATGCGGACATATCGTCCTCATTCCAAGGCCGAAATTCCTGAAGGGCGCCAAGAAGGTCCTGAACAGGGATGTGACGCAGGATACGCCATTGGCCTCCAGATCGGAAGAGTCTACAGAGGGCTGAGGGTCTTTGTATATAAGAAGTTTGCTTCTTATAAAAAGTTTGAAAAAAAACACTTGCAAGGTACGTATCCCTATGCTATAATCTGTAACTGTGATGAGGACGAACCGCCAAGTGAGCGAAAAAAGTCCTTGACAAAAGTAAGTAAGATGTGTATAATAAATACCATCACTTGCGTGCTGGCGTAGCTCAGTTGGTAGAGCAGCTGATTTGTAATCAGCAGGTCGTAGGTTCAAGTCCTATTGCCAGCTCCATATGTGGGTGGATTCCCGAGTGGTTAAAGGGAGCAGACTGTAAATCTGCCGGCTTTGCCTTCATAGGTTCGAATCCTATTCCACCCACCAATATCGCGGGGTGGAGCAGTTGGTAGCTCGTCGGGCTCATAACCCGAAGGTCGCAGGTTCAAGTCCTGCCCCCGCAACCATGTTAATAATTTTCTTCATATAGATGCTGATATAGCTCAGTCGGTAGAGCGTATCCTTGGTAAGGATAAGGTCACCAGTTCAATCCTGGTTATCAGCTCCATGGCGGCTTAGCTCAGTTGGCTAGAGCAAGCGGTTCATACCCGCTGTGTCCGGAGTTCAAATCTCTGAGCCGCCACCAAAACCGTGATTAAAGAGTTCTCTTTTTGGGAGCTCTTTTTTCACATTTAAAAATCCTTAACGGAACAGTTTCCTTCCAGTTGTATGATCTGGAGCGGGCAGGGGATCTTTTCCAAAAAGGAAATTTTTATCCCGCAGAATAGATTGCATCAATGATTTTTCTTGTTCTTCATTGACTTTCCATGTATAATAATGGAAGCGCAAATTTATTTTGCAAATTCTTTTTTGTATAAGGAGAAGAAAGAAATGGCAAAAGCACATTACGAAAGAACCAAGCCGCATGTTAACATTGGTACCATTGGCCACGTCGATCACGGCAAAACAACCCTGACCGCCGCTATCACCAAAGTTCTGGCTGAAGAAGGCAAAGCAAACTTCCTCGACTATGCTTCCATCGATAAAGCACCGGAAGAAAGAGCTCGTGGTATTACAATCAACACATCCACCGTTGAATACGAAACCGAAACCCGCCACTACGCACACGTAGACTGCCCAGGGCACGCTGACTATGTCAAGAACATGATCACCGGCGCAGCTCAGATGGACGGCGCTATCCTCGTAGTATCCGCAGCTGACGGCCCGATGCCGCAGACCCGCGAACACATTCTGCTCGCTAAGCAGGTAGGCGTACCGGCTATCGTTGTATTCCTGAACAAAGCTGACCAGGTAGACGATCCGGAACTGATCGACCTCGTAGAAATGGAAATCAGAGACCTCCTCTCTTCCTATGACTATCCAGGCGATGAAGTGCCGATTATCGTTGGCTCCGCTCTCGGCGCTCTGAACGGCAACCCGGAAGATGAACAGAAGATCCGTGACCTGATGAAGGCTGTTGACGAATACATCCCGACTCCGGAACGTGACACTGATAAACCATTCCTGATGCCAGTCGAAGACGTATTCACCATCACCGGCCGTGGCACAGTTGCTACAGGCAGAGTTGAACGTGGTACCGTCAAAGTCGGCGACACGGCTGAAATCGTCGGCCTGCAGGAAAAACCGACCGAAACCGTCGTAACCGGCGTTGAAATGTTCAGAAAGACCCTCGACCAGGCTATGGCAGGCGACAACATCGGCGCTCTGCTCCGTGGTATTGATCGTAAAGACATCGAAAGAGGCCAGGTCCTCTCCAAACCAGGCAGCGTTCATCCGCACACAGAATTCACCGCTCAGGTATACGTTCTGACCAAAGATGAAGGCGGCCGTCATACACCGTTCTTCAACGGCTATCGTCCACAGTTCTTCTTCAGAACCACCGACGTAACCGGCGACATCACCCTTCCGGAAGGCACCGAAATGTGCATGCCAGGCGATAACGTAGAAATGAGCGTTAAGCTCATCACCCCGATCGCTATGGAAGAAGGCCAGCGTTTCGCTATCCGCGAAGGCGGCCGTACCGTTGGCGCAGGCGTTGTAGCTAAGATCGCAAAATAATCTCTTTTTTGAGACTATTTGAAATCTGAAATAAGAGACCGTGAAAAGTGAGCAATCACTCTTCACGGTCTTTTTGCGTGCGGAAACATTGATGCGTCTCTGCACAATACTTGCCTTCCCAGACGGGGAAGGTGCCTATATAAGTTCAAAACAAAATCATTGATTTTTTTATTTCACATCGCAAGCTGCCCCCAACGGAGGGAAGTGCCCGGAGGGCAAAAGGGGTGCAGTTTCTAAAAAGGCCGGGCAGATAGGGTTGATTGCCTCGAGCGAAGCGAGTTGTATGGTATATTCTCGAACGAAGTGAGGTTTAAGGGGGGGTAACCTTGCCCTTCAGGGAAGGTGTCAGCGCAGCCGACGGATGAGTTGTAGTTCTTACAGCCGCAGGCTGGTTTTAAGGTTTTGATTCTTCCCACAGCTCTGCTGGTCATATGGTTTTCATTTGTATTGCTCTTGCTGCGGTTGTATGGTTTTGATCTTCCTCAAGGCGTTAGCCTTGGTTTAAGGGTGTCAGAGCTCGCCCCGTAGGGGGAGCTGGCGCGCATGCGCCTGAGGAGGTTCATCTCCTTCAGCCGTAGGCTGGTTGTAAGGTTTTCTCTTGCGTGAAGTGAGATTGTATAGTCCCAACCTCCTCCCCAAAATCCATCTTGTCATTTCCATCTGCAGTATCTCTTTCATATTTATATCCTCACTTAAGAAAGAAATGCTCAAATCAAATTTCTTTCTGCTGCGCAAAAAACAGAGCAGCAGAAAAGAAAATGGTAATATCTCCAGGAAAAATGATTTCAAAATGAAACTTTCGCATCAAAATTTTAAAAAATTTCCAGTGAAAATATCCCTTTATAATAATGAAAAAATAAAAGAGAAAGGAAATAAGAGGGAAATGAAAGAGCCGGCCTGCGCAGAGGACGCATGATTTCCTCCGGTATTTTCTTGCTTTTTCAGATCCGTACTCTTTTGTAAAAAAGACGATAAAAATCAAAAATAAAGAATTGTACTTTGTGAGGGGATGTGTTACAATAGTTTCGCTGGGATGGCCCGGCTTTTTTAAGTGCAGTATTGACTTACGTGAAAAGCGTGTGATATACTGTTTAAGCATGTTAATTGGCCGTGGGCCGAGAAAGATTGAGTGAGGTGTAAATAATGCGTGAAGGAATTACTCTTGCATGCACAGAATGCAAGCGCCGCAATTATCGTACGAACAAGAACAAGAAGAATACGACTGAACGTATCGAAATGATGAAGTACTGCAAATGGTGCCACAAACACACTCTTCATAAGGAAACGAAATAATTATTTCTTTCATTAGAACTGGGGTGTGAGTATGGCCAAGGCGAAGCGTCAAACATCGGCAGCGAAAGCACAGGAAGCCAATCAGTCCTGGACAAGGTTTTTCAAAGAAACCAAGATGGAAATGAAGAAGGTCATCTGGCCGACTAGAAAACAGATGATTCAGTATACCGTTGCCGTCATTGTGTCCGTGGTATTGGTATCCATTATGATCGTTGCAGTAGACTTCGTATTCATGGGCCTCTCCAAGTTATTAGTCAACGCTGTGGGCTGAAAGGAGAGAGACTATGCCGGATATCGAAGCTGAAGACAAGAATATTTCAAAAGAAGAACAACCGGAAGTCAGCGCGCCGACTGAAATCGGCAAACCTTCCGAAGGCTCCCAGAAAGACATCCGCTGGTATGTAATTCATACATACTCCGGATACGAGAATAAGGTCAAGGATACGCTGACCAGAAAAGTTCATTCCATGGGAATGGATGACACAATCCTTCAGATCCTTCTGCCGCTTCAGGATGAAGAGGAAGAAAAGAATGGAGAGGTAAAGACTGTATCCCGCAAGGTTTTCCCTGGCTATCTTCTGATCCAGATGGAAGTCAATGACAGAAGCTGGTATGTCGTAAGAAACACGCCTGGTGTTACAGGTTTTGTCGGAACAACCACGAAGCCGATTCCGCTCTCTGATGAAGAAGCAGAACGCATCATTAATGGCAACGGGCAGAAGGCTCAGCCAACGACTGACGTCAAGACAGGGGACCGCATCCGTATCACCAAGGGACCTTTTGAAGATCGTACCGCAGTAGTGCTGGAAGTATCCGATGACAAGAGCAAAGTCAAAGCGGATATCAGCAACTTTGGCACGACGACTACTATCGAGCTCGAAGCGGGTTCATTCGATCTGCTTTGATCATAAGTTTGTGAGACTGTCTTGAACTAGGCTCGTCTCACAGTGGGAGGGCCCGTTACAGCCCGTAAGTACCACATTCCTAAAAGGATAAGGAGGTGTAACACATGGCAAAGAAAATTTCTAAAATTGTAAAACTGCAGGTACCGGCAGGTAAAGCTACCCCGGCTCCGCCAGTAGGCCCGGCCCTCGGCCAGGCAGGCGTTAACATCATGGCTTTCGTTAAAGACTTTAACGATCGTACTGCTAAGCAGGCAGGCCTGATTATCCCTGTAGAAATTACAGTATTTGAAGATAGAAGCTTTACATTCATTTGTAAGACTCCTCCGGCAGCAGTTCTTCTGAAGAAGGCAGCTGGTCTGGAAAAGGCTTCTGGTGAACCGAACAAGAAGAAAGTTGGCAAGGTCACCAAAGCTCAGGTTAAGGAAATCGCTGAAACAAAGATGCCTGACCTGAACGCAAATACAGTAGAAGCAGCAATGCGCCTTGTAGAAGGCACAGCCCGTTCTATGGGCATCGAAGTTGTAGACTAAGACTGACCCGTTAGTGGCAGGGGAAATCCCTTATGACCACAAAGGAGGAAACAATGGCAAAACTGACAAAGAAACAGAAAGCCGCAGCAGCCATCGTTGACAGTCATAAACTCTATGACATCGACGAAGCTGTGAAGCTTATAAAAGAAGCAGCATCCGCAAAATTCGACGAAACCGTTGAAGCTGCTTTCAACCTGAATATCAACCCGAAATATGCTGACCAGCAGCTCCGCGGCGCTACCGTACTTCCGGCAGGCACCGGCAAAACAAAGAAAGTCCTCGTGTTCGCAAAAGACCACAAGGAAGACGAAGCTAAGGCAGCAGGCGCAGACTATGTTGGCGGAAAAGAACTCGCTGACAAGATCCTGCAGGGATGGATGGACTTTGATGTCGTAGTAGCTACACCGGACATGATGGCTGTTGTTGGCCGTCTGGGCCGTGTACTCGGACCGAAAGGCCTCATGCCAAACCCGAAGGTTGGCACCGTAACCATGGACGTTACAAAAGCTGTCAACGAAATCAAAGGCGGCAAGGTACAGTATCGTACCGATAAAGCCGGCAACGTACAGGTTATCATCGGCAAGGTATCCTTCGACGAAGATAAACTGAAACAGAACCTGCTCGCTATTTTCAATACCATTCAGAAGGCTCGTCCAGCTTCTGTAAAAGGTAACTACATGAAGAGCCTGACCATCAGCTCCACCATGGGCCCGGGAATCCACCTGGACATCCAGGCTGTAGCTGCACCGAAAGCTCAATAAGTCTATTTACACTTAGCTTAAGACCGGCGGTAATTAATTTTTAATGGGCATATGCCCGCCTCCCGAGGCTGAGTACTGGAAACACCGGTACACGACCTCGCAGGCTTGCGGGGTCGTTTTAGCTAACGTGATAAATAATAAAAACACACTAGCAGAGGAGGTGTACTATGAGCGAAGAAAAGTATGAAGTTAACGTTCGTCCTGAAAAGGTTGCCGTCGTTGAAGAAATGAAGGAAAAACTTGGTTACCAGGGCGTCGTACTTGTAACATTCAACAAACTCGACGTTAAGAACGCGACGCTGCTGCGCCGTAAGTTCCTGGCACACGGTGTTGAATACAAGGTCATTAAAAACACACTGACCCGCATCGCAGCTAACGATCTTGGAATCACAGGTCTCGATGATCTGCTTCAGGGCACGAACGGTCTTGCAGTTTGCAAGGACGATCCGGTAGCACCGGCAGCAGCACTGAAAGAATTCCTGGCTGAAACCAAGAGCGAAGCAGTCGTTGTAAAAGCTGGCCTTCTCGATGGCAAAGTCATCGATGCAAAAGGCGTTCAGGCTCTGGCAGATCTACCATCCAGAGAACAGCTGCTGGGTATGGTTGCAGCAACACTCCAGGCTCCTATCGCAGGACTGGCACGTGCACTCAACGCAAATATCCAGAAATTCGCATATGCTATCGAAGCAGTGCGTAAACAGAAAGAATCTGCGTAAGATTTACGCATAAATAAAACATTCCATGGAGGAAATTAAAATGACAAACGAAGAAATCCTTAACGCCATTAGCGAAATGTCCGTACTCGAACTTTCCGAACTCGTAAAAGCAATCGAAGACAAATTCGGTGTTTCCGCAGCAGCACCGGTAGCAGTTGCAGCAGCAGCTCCGGCAGCAGCAGCAGCTGAAGAAGAAAAGACTGAATTCGACGTAATCCTGAAGGATGTCGGCGCTCAGAAGATCCAGGTTATCAAAGCAGTTCGTGAAATCACCGGACTCGGCCTGAAAGACGCTAAAGCTATCGTAGACGGCGCTCCGAAGGAAGTTAAGACTGGCGTAGCTAAAGCTGAAGCTGAAGAAATGAAGAAGAAGCTCGAAGAAGCTGGCGCAACAGTAGAAATGAAATAATTGTCTCTGACAATTACTTTATAGGGGAAGGCGGACTCTATCGGAGTTCGCCTTTTCTTGTTTCATGAAGGGAAGAAGGCGCTCGCCTCCTGTCAAAGATGGCATTTTCCATGCAAGGCAGGTCACAAGTCCTTTATGGTATAATAAATAAAATGTTTGTCTTTGTTTGACAGGAGGAAATATGAACGCATTTACCGCACTCGGCGTGAGTGCTGCTTTAACAGATATCATGAAACTGCAGGGGATCGTGAAGCCGACCCCGATCCAGGAGGCTTCCATTCCTTCCATTTTCAAGGGGAAGGATGTCATCGGCCGTTCCCAGACAGGTACGGGCAAGACGCTTGCCTACCTGCTGCCTGTAATCCAGAGAGTGGATACAGAAAAGAATACGACGCAGGTCCTCATCATGACGCCGACGAGAGAACTCTCTAGACAGATTTTTGATGTGCTGCGCCCCTTTGCCATCAAGCTCGATATCGACGCTGCTGACATCATCGGCGGACGCACGATCGAAAACCAGCTGCGCAAGCTGAAACGCGATCCGGCTGTCATTATCGGCACTCCTGGCCGTCTTCTCGACCATATCAGAAGAAGAAGCCTCGATCTGTCCAATGTAAAGACAGTCATCCTTGATGAAGCAGATCAGATGCTTGCCAATGGATTCAGGGAAGATATCGAAGCGCTTGTTGATGAAACACCGAAGAAGCGTCAGGTCCTCCTTTTCTCTGCAACGATGCCTGATGACGCAAAGCGCCTCGCAAGGAAGTACATGAACCAGCCCGTCTACATCGACGTTGCGGAGAAGGCAGCGGCATCCACCGTCGACCAGAGAGTCTATGAAACGACGAAACCGCACAAGTTCAAACTGCTCCTGAAGCATCTGAATGAAATGAACTTGTACATGGCAGTCGTCTTCTGCAACACGCGCGAAGGCGCGCATGAGCTCGCTGAGAAGCTGCAGGAAGAAACGAATTTCGTCGTCGATGAAATCCATGGCGACATGAGCCAGAGCCAGAGGAACCAGGTTATCCGCGAATTTGAAAAGGCAAAGATCCAGGTCCTTGTCGCTTCAGATATTGCGGCACGCGGTCTTGATGTCGAAGGCGTCACGCACGTATTCAATTATGATATCCCGAGAAATCTGGAATACTACGTCCACAGAATCGGACGTACGGGAAGAGCCGGCACATCCGGCATCGCTATTACCTATGCCACTCCGGAAGACGGACTTCTTTTGAGGAAACTTGAAAAGTCCATTTCCGAAACAATCACCCGTTATGACGAGAAGGGCAATGTCCGTCGCGTCAGACAGGGAAAACCTGCCAAGAAGGTCGTCATTCCCGGCATGTACAAGCCTACAAAGAGCAAGGAGCACAAAGCTCTCGGCCATAAGGGCAAGAACATGCGCCAGAAGAGAAAGGACAAGCCTGCGCAGAAGGGCACAAGGGGAAGAAAGAAAAAGTAAATACTCCAATGAAGGAGGATGCATCCGGCAGGCGCCGCTGCACCCTCCTTTCGTTTGATCTTTTTCAGGCTTTCCCATTAGTGATACAATAATACCATTGAGGTGATAGTATGTTTAAAGATAAAAAATTCTGGCTGCAGCCTTTGTGGATGGCAGCACTGACTGTCCCGTGGGGAATCGGCGGCTTCATTGCTCATACCGGATTTTCCCTGTCGGCAGGCCTTGGCGCTTACTGGCTTCTGGGACTGGTTCTTCCTTTCTTCTTCTTTGTCATCCAGAATAAAGGCTATGGCGCAGAAGTGGGTCCCGCAAGAGGTATCATCCATCTTCCTGTGTGGATCTCTCTTGTCATCGTGCAGGTGGTTGTATTCTGGAACTATCTGACGAAAGCAGACATTGCATGGAAAACGAATCCGATCCCGACCGGCATCGGTGTATTTCTAGTACTGCTCTTCTTTGCTTTCATCACGGTTCCAATCGATTATATGCTGGCAGCCCTGTACCACTCCCTGAAAGAAAAAGGGGGACTCAAGTACCGCTGGCTTGCTTCCGCTTTCTTTACAGGGCTTATTCCGGGGACGCTTCTTATTTCCATGGTCGTTCTCTTTGCCATAGGGGAAACGCGTCTCGATCCTTTTACCGGCATGCTTTTCCTGATGGAAGTCATGACGATTTCCTTCTGGATGAAGATAGCGCTTGCCATGATGACATTTGGCATCTATCTTTTTACGCAGCTTGACGGATCGAAGGGGAGGAGAGCCGTGCAGACGATCTTCACCGCTGTATTCTGGCTGATGCTTGCCTTCATCCCGTTCATCATTTCGACGCATCTTCCGTCGACCGGTTCCTGGAGAGCGTATGGCGATCCGTCTTATCTTTCCATTTTCCCGTACCTTTCCGACCTCTGGCTGACCGGATTTTCCATTTGGGGAGCAGACAAGCTCACAAACTGGATTTTCAAGGAATAAAGTTTTACGGCGCCCACGCGGCGCCGTTTTTCTTTTTGTCATGAGTCCGTTTCTGTAATTTAAGACCTGTAGTCATAGAAAATTTCTTAGGCCGAAAGGTTGACAACAGGTTCTGTCTCACTATAATAACTAATGGCGGATAAAGAGGCTTTACGAATGATTTGCAAGGCTGGTATCACGTAGTGAACTGGACAGTAAAGCTGGTATATCCCCTAAATTTATACGGCTTATATCTGAGCAGGAGTAAGAACGGAGGAAAATTCAATATGGAAAAAATCAGTCAGCCGCCACAGGAGTACCGCTCTTTCATGAGCGTCAGAGAACTCACGATCTCAGGGCTTTTAGCCGGGATCACCATTTTCCTGGGAATCACGGGGTACGGGTTCATCCCGCTGATCGTCATGAATGCGACGATCCTTCACATTCCCACTATCATCGGAACGATTGTAGCCGGACCAAAGGTCGGTGTCGTCGTCGGAGTCCTGTTCGGGCTGTTTTCTTTTGTGCAGACGCTTCGTGCGCCAAGCCTTCTGATGCAGTTCGCCCTGCAGTACAGTGTGCTCTATGACGCATTCATCTGCATTGTGCCGCGTATCTGCATCGCGCTCGTTGTATGGGCACTTTACCGCCGTCTTCCCTGCGGAACGGCGCTCCGCACCGGCATTGCAGCTGTTGCAGGTTCCCTGACGAATACGATCCTCTTCCTCGGATCCTTCTTCCTCCTGGTCGGCGCTCCTTATGCAGCAGCCAGAGGAATTTCCGTCGAAGCAGTCGGCGCTATGATTCTTGGCATTGTTGGCATGAACGGTGTTCCGGAAGCACTCGTATCCGGCATCATCGTCGTACCGATTGTCATGACACTTAAGAAATCCGGATGGAAATTGAAGTAATTAAAAAGAGAGCTGTGACAAAATGTGCAATCATTTTGCCACAGCTCCTTTTTCTATTGGAATATGCCATCAGAGGGTTATCTAACAAATGTATTTATCGACTCTATCTGAAAACCTCAAAACCTCGCTTTGCTCGATAACTACTGTATCCGTCAGCTACGCTGACACCTTTGGTATGATTCAACAAGAAAGACAGAATAATATCATAAATATATTAGGAGGTCATTCTTATGCCATGTAAAACCAAAGCGTCCCCGGAGGAAATGTTAGACCAGATTGCTTCATATCTCTATCAGGGTGTTACGATTACCCAGGCAGCTGAAAATCTTCATATGAGCCGCATAACATTCAGAAAATGGGTTCTCCAGTATAAAGAGGAGGGCTTTAAGGGATTGCGGCCCAGGCAGCATTTGTCTTACTACTCCAATCAGATGAAGATCCAGGCCGTAAAGGAATATCTTAAAGGCGGCGTTTCCATGCTTTCCGTCTGTGCCAAATACAGAATTTCCGGCACTCTCTCCCTTAAAACATGGATTGAGGCGTATAATGAGCATAAGTTGACAGACCTCGTTCCTGAAGGAGGAGATCTTATGGGCAAACGCCAGCAATCGGTCAAGGAAGAGCGAGTCAGAATCGTTCAGGAGTGCATCGCCAGTGGATGCGATTACAACAAGATAGCCAAGAAGTACAACATGTCCTACCAAACACTCTACACATGGGTAAAAAGTTCAAGGAGATGGGAGAAGTTGGTCTTGAGGATTACAGAGGAAAGCCAATCAGGCTCCAAACGCCCCGGACCGAAGAAGAACGGCTGCGTCAGGAGAATGCCAGACTTCTTGAAGAGAAGAAGGATCTTATAGCAGAGATTGCCCTGCTAAAAAAATGATGGAGATAGAGGAAAGGTTGCGTTCCTCGAAGGATTCAGCCTTACTCACCTTCTCAGAGATTTTAAAGCCATAAAAGAAGTCCATGAAGAAACCAACATCTCCATAGAAAGTCTCTGCCGACTCTCAAAGGTCTCCAGGGCAGCTTATTACGGCTGGCTGAATCATATTAAGAGCGGCCGTGAACTGCTGAGAGAAAAGGTCGCACAGGAGGTCGTGAAAATCCATCAGGAATATCCGGATATGGGATACCGCCGGATGAACGATTGGATCAAGAAGTATAGCGAGAGCCACCTTATGGTAAGTGACAGTCTGGTTCTTCGTGTCAGGCGGATACTTAATATTAAGTCCGTGATCAAATACAAGACCGATGGCTGCACTCGTAACGCAAAGGATCCAAAGTACATTTTTGAAAACCTGCTGAACCGTGATTTCGATGCAGGCGTATCCAATGCAAGATGGATGACGGATGTCACCGAATTCAAATACACAACGGCTGATGGAGTTTTGCATAAGTTATATTTAAGCGCCATTATTGATGGCCATGACCGTCGGATTGTCTCTTATGTCATCGGCGACAGAAACAATACTGCACTGGCTTTTGAGACAATGGAAAAGGCGCTTAAAGAGAATCCAGGAGCACATCCAATGATTCATACTGACCGCGGATTCCAGTATACAAGCAACGGATTCCATAAGATCGTTGAAAAAAGCAGGACTGGTTCACAGCATGTCCCGCGTAGGCTGCTGTGCAGACAACGGTCTGATGGAAGGGTTCTGGGGAATGCTGAAGCGCGAACGTTACTACACACGTAAATTCACCAGCCGCAAAGCAGTGGTAAGCATGATCAACGGCTACATCTACTTCTACAACAACAAACGCATTCAGCGCAAATTACATCTTTTAGCCCCAATGGAAGTATTCAACGCAGCTCCAATGGGTGCATGATTAAGATTAAGGTACGATTAGATTTTTTATGATATTTATTTGTCTGTATTAACAAATCCGCACCACCTTCTCCTTCGGAGCAAGGTTAACACCCTTAAACCTCGCTTCGCTCGAGAAAAGGAAAAGCAGCGTTTTAACGGATTTTGTCACAGCTCCTTTTTTTATGGGAGGGATTATGGAAATATGGATAGACGGGGACGGATGCCCGGTCGTGCGTGAAACGGAAAGGGCGGCCAGAAAATTCAAGATCCCCGTGACGATCATCTGCGACACGAGTCACCGGATTGAATCGGATTACAGCCGGGTGAAGACGGTGGACAAGGGTGCCGACTCTGCTGATTTCGTCCTGACGAATCTTCTGAAGGAAGGAGATATCGTTGTGACGCAGGACTACGGCGCAGCGGCCATGGCTCTTGCCAGGAAGGCATATGCTTTTCATCAGGACGGCTGGCAGTACACGGAAAACAACATAGACGGGCTCCTTATGAAGCGCCATCTGGCCAAGAAGGCTATGAGAAGCGGCAAGCATCATTTGAAAGGGCCTCCGGCAAGGAGCAGGGAGGCAGGGAAAATCTTCCAGGAAAAACTGGAAGCCTTTCTTCAGAGCAAAATAAAAGGCTGAGCATTGGCTCAGCCTTTCGTCATTAGAATTACATTTCATCTCCGCCGCGAAGTCTTTCATCGCACTTGGCAATGAGTGTCTTCACGTCAGCGCCTGCATCGCGGCACATGATGCCGATCGATGTCTTCATGTCGGAAGGCATCGGGATGTTCTGGCTCTGGAAAACGGTCAGGAGCTGCGGATACATGGTGAGGATGGTTTCCATCGGTGTATCTTCAGTCAGGAGCGGCTTCTTGTACTTGTCAGCGATGAATTCATTCATTTCGCCGATGATTTCGAAGACGTCCATGCCATGGCCCTGAGCAGCCTGCCAGAGATTTTCATCATAGGAAACGAAGCAGCCTACGCAGGACATGCCGTATTCCATGAGGAAGGGTCCCATTTCCGGATATACTTCAATGATCTGCATGATGTTGTTTTCCGGACGGACGAAATCGCCGGGCGCCAGAGGCGGAACTTCCGGGGAATCCCAGCCGCCGTTGCCGTAGAAGCTGTCGGCGGATTCGTTTCCGTCAGCGACTGCATTGCCGAGGACGGTGTCACGGAATGTTTCATAGCCGATGGAATCAATGAATTCTTCCAGGGACTGATAATTTTCGTGTTCGAGGTAGTAGGTGCATGCCTTGACCATGAGGCCCAGTGCATCTGCCGGGAACTGTGCGAAAGCGAAGAATGTCTTCTTGCCGGTGTAAATGTCCCAGCCGTCGGACATGCCTACCGCACGGAGCGGAAGAGGCGTATTGATGGTACAGGTCAGAATGCAGGACGGCCAGGTGCCGAATGCCTGCAGGCCTAGATCCTTGAGGGCGTTTTCCACGTCTTCCTTGGAAAGTCCGGAAATAATCGGGCGTGCCTTCGGATCAAGGACATATGTGCCGGCATATTTTGCGGCAACTTCCTTCATCTTGGCTTTGAGGTCCATGCGGCCTTCCTGAATGTCCGGAATGAAATCGATTTCCAGAGAGAATGTAAGGTTATCTGCTGTCATGAAAAGACTCCTTTCAATGAGCGCGAATGATATTTCAAAAAGATTCACTTTTATATTATATCAAATGAATACAAGAGTTAAAGATAAAAAGATAGAAATTTTTTGATAAAGCTCTATAAGATGGATGCGTAATGCAACAAAATATGATGGATTATCAAAGAAATCGAAGAAAATTGATATTTCACGCAAACTGCTAAAAATGATACAATAGTAATATATCGATGGATTACAGGTATGGAGGCGCATCATGAAACACTGGAAGAGAAAAATGGCGGCTGCGGCTCTGGCAGCAGTCTGCGCAACAGGCGCATTCGCAGCTCCCCTCGAAGTTGAGGCGGCTTCCGTAACAGAGAAGATTCTCTATGGAACGGCAGCTATGCTCTTTGTTTCCAATTATTATTCGCGCATGGATGATCATAATCAGCTTCAGCTTCTGGATGAATGCCAGAAGGAAACGGGCGTCTATGAGGATCCGGCGGCAGATGCACGTGTGCAGGATGTCTATCAGAGAATCCGCGACACGGGAACGCTCAAGAGGAATTATAAGATCTACGTATCCCCTCAGGAAGACATCAATGCGTTCATGAGCCTTGGCGGCGTCATGTGCGTCAATAAGGGTACACTTGATACGATGGACGATGATGAGCTGGCTTACATCATGGCTCATGAAGTTTCGCACGGCGAGCTCCGTCACAATGTAGACGGTGTCAAGAAAAGAGTCGGCCTCATTACGGCGCTCAATATTTATCTTGGCGGCGATGCTACGGTGGGCCAGGCAATCCTTGCCAATGTCGCAGGCAACTATGTAGCGAATGCTGTATTTACGAAGGATCAGGAAAAACAGGCAGATGACAGGGGCTTCGAATATACGGTGGAAGCCGGATACAATCCGGGTGCTCCTGCGGCAGCCATGCAGGTCCTGAAGGACAAGTACGGTGAAAGCTCGCCGACCGGCCTCAAAGCAGTTCTGGCACCGGGCAATCATCCGAAAACATCCGACAGAATCAATAAAAATGTAAAGCGCATGGTGAAATATTCCGGAGACCATGTTAAAGTAGATGACGGCTGGATCGTCGTCAATGGAGAAAAAGCCTTCAAGCCGGCTGCTTCGGGAAATTACACTGACCTTGAAAGGACATACCTGACAGCAGGGAAACTGGCAAAGGTTTACCATGCAGGAAATGTTCCGGATGCCGTATACCGCGGAAATACGATTTACTGCGGAAGTCTTGGTATTTATACCAAGAATGGCTCTGAAAACGGCCTCGAATACACGGCAGCGCTCAATAAGGGCATTTCAAAAGACCGCGGGCAGGCTGTGAAGGATGATTTCGAAATCGACGAAACCCGCCAGCAATTGGAGAAACAGAAAAAGGAAGCCGCGGAGCAGGGATCCTCTGAGGCCGAACAATAATTACGGTCCCGGTCTCCTGGCCATGCCATGAGACGGAAAGGAATTGGTTATGAAGAAACTGCTGGCATTTTTAGCGCTGGTTATTGTTTTTGTGGGAGCTGCATTTGGTGTACTGGTGGTGATGACGCCGCCTCCGCCGAAAATGGAAGTCCTCCCGCCTCCGCCTGAAACAAAAGCGGCCGCAGCGGCGCTGATTGATGGAAATACGGGAGAAATGCTGGCAAATAAGAACGGGGAACTAAAGATTTACCCGGCAAGCACGACGAAGATTCTGACCTGCATCATCGCCCTGGAAGAAGGAAAGGCAAAGCTCGACCAGAATGTCGTTGTCACGCCTCTTGCCATGGGCCAGGATGGAACGAATATCGGCGTCCGTCCGGATATGCCGATCAGCCTGCATCAGCTGCTCTACGGCATGATGCTTATTTCAGGAAATGATGCAGCTGTCGTGACGGCTGAAACCGTCGGAGGCTCCTACGGGCGTTTTGTTGAAATGATGAATGAAAAGGCAAAAGCGATCGGTGCTGTGCATTCCCACTTTGCCAATCCAAACGGACTGACCAATCCGGATCATTACACGACGGCAGAAGATATGGCTCTCATTTCTGCGTATGCCATGAAGAATCCGGATTTCCGTGATGTCGTCAAGAGAAAGACATACCCGATGACGTACAGGAACGGCATTTACCGCAATGTGGAAAACAGGAATGAATTCCTTAGCAGCGGTTATCCCGGTGCCAACGGCATCAAGACAGGCATGACCGAAGCTGCCGGAGACTGTCTTGTTGCCTCGGCAGAACGTGACGGCCGCCTTGTCATTGTGACACTCTACAATGATCCGAACCGCTGGAATGATACGAAAGCATGGCTGGATTATGGATTCCGCGCAGCCAAGGCAAGAGAGAAGTATGATGCGGAAATGGCAGCAGAACCTAAGGTATACAAGTTTGTGAACCAAGTACTGGGGAGGGAAGCTCGTGCGTAAAGAGCGCCGCATGCATAGTAAGAGGAAAAGGCCTTTTCTGAAGCGCCTTTTTCCGGACAGCGTGATGCTGAGATGCGTTTTCTGCGTTTCAGTATTCTTATGCATCGTTGTACTAGGCATCCAGAGTTATCACTTTGCTCAGCTGAAAATGCAGGAGCATGAGATACAGCAGGACATGGACCGGCTGACGGATGAAAAGGAAGAGCTCGAGCAGAAGAAGCAGGATCTGCAGGATCCCAAGAAGCTGGAGCAGAAGGCCCGCGACGAACTCGGCCTTGTAAAGCCAGGGGAAATGCCGTACGTCAAGTAGGATGTTACGCACATATTACGCAAAATATACATTAGTATATTATCATTAATAAAAGGACAGCTTCGAGGAGCCCTTCTCCCTGTATAAGGGGGCAGGGTTCTTCCTGTATGACGGAAAATGAGGTTTTCAGAATGCAGTCCGTCTTTTTCGCACTCTTTTGCAAGGGCGCGGAATATTCTGGCGGGATATTGATATTCCCTGTGGAATCTCGTATAATCAATTTATATTTATGTTTATTTTATTTAAGGAAGGCTCCAGGGAGCTTGACCTTAGGGAGGATGTCTTTTTTTTCATGGCTTTAGAAGTCGGCAATATCGTAGAAGGTACAGTTACAGGGATCGCGAAGTTTGGCGCATTTGTTGAACTGCCAGACAAGAGTGTAGGCCTGGTTCACATTTCAGAAGTAGCCAGCGAATATGTGAATGATGTCAATGATTATCTGAAAGTACAGGATAAGATCAAAGTTAAGGTCATCACGATCGATGACAAAGGCAAAATTGCTTTATCCATTAAGCAGGCACAGCCTGCTGCCCCGCAGGAAAAGCGGCAGGATCATTTTCACCGCGATCATGAACACGGCAACGGCAGAGAATTCCACCATTTCACCAGAAGAGAAAATTCCGGTGATCGCGAAGCATCTGCTCCGGCACCCAGGAATCAGGAAAGGCGTTCCTTCTCCGGCGGATACCGCCAGTCGGCAAGACAGGAAGCTCCCGCTTCTTTTGAGGACAAGCTGAGCCGCTTCCTGAAAGACAGTGATGAAAGACTTCTTGATTTGAAACGTAATGTGGAATCTAAGAGGGGCGGACGCGGCGCGCGCCGTTCCGACTGACAGATGGAAATAGGGGAGCAGCTATTGCTCCCTTGTTCTTTTAGGGGAGGAAACCATGCGTGCGATTATCGATATCGGAACCAATTCGGTTCGTCTTTTGCTGGCAGAGAAAGATGACAAAGACGAATGGAAGGTTTTGAAAAAGGATCTGAGAAGCAGCCGTCTCGGGGAAGGGATGACTGATACAGCCTGTATCGGACAGGGCGCAAGAGAAAGAACCCTCCAGGCCGTGGAGGGATTTGTAAAGGAAGCGAAAGAAGCAGGCGCTGATGAAATCTTCGCCTACGGCACTTCCATCATGAGAGATGCCGGAAACGGACCGGATTTCGCAAAGCTTGTCGAAGAGACGACAGGCGTCAAAGTCCGCATCCTGTCAGGCACCGAAGAAGCTTACTACAGCTATATCGGCGCAGCCGGCACGCCCGGCGTGCTGACGGCAGTCGTTGATATCGGCGGCGGATCCACGGAGATCTGCATGGGATTCGGCACGGACGTCGGCATGTGCCACAGCTTCCAGCTCGGATGCGTGCGCTGCTCCAAGCAGTTCGACACGACGACGGCAAGAGGCCTCAGCATGCTGAAGAAGCACTGCTTCGAACTCTTCCGCACAACGGACCTCATGGAATACATCAGAAACGTCAAACGCTGGATCGGTGTAGGCGGCACAGTGACTTCGCTGGCAGCCATGATCCAGAAGCTCGATGTGTATGATTCTGAAAAAGTACAGGATTTCGTCATTCGTCAGGAAAATGTGACGGAAGCCCTGAAGAAGCTCAGCGCCATGTCCTATGACGAACGCTGCCGCACAAAGGGCCTGATGCCCGAAAGAGCGGATATCATCGTGGCAGGGATTGCTATCCTGGACAGCCTCATGGAATACCTTGCGCTGTCTGAGATTACTGTAAGCGACAGGGATTTGTCGGAAGGGCTTCTGGATGCCGACGTCCTTGTTCCGAATGAACCGAAATGATGGACAGGCAGTGGATGGGGCGCATGCTCTCCTATGCCCATAAGGAAAAGCTCTGGAGAAGGGGAAGCCGTATCCTGGCCGCTGTATCAGGCGGTCCGGACTCTCTGGGGCTTCTTCTTTTTCTCGATTCCATCCGTGAAAAGGAAGGCATAGAGGTAGGATGCTGCTGCGTAGATCACCATCTCCGCAAAGAATCAGGAGAGGAAGCGGACTACGTCGGAAAGATCTGCCTTGAAAGGAAGATTCCCTTCTACAGGAGAGATGTCGACGTCAAAGGCGCGCAGAAGGGCGGCGAATCCATCGAGACAATCGCAAGGGATTTGAGGTACAAGGCGCTCCGAGATGTAAAAGAAAAGGAACATTACGATGTCATTGCGACGGCTCATCACGCAGATGACCAGGCAGAAACCGTTCTTTTCCATTTCCTTCGTGGAAGCGGCGCCAAGGGACTTTCAGGCATCAGCCCCAAAAGGGATGACCTCATCCGTCCGTTCCTCTGCGCAAGGAAAAAGGAAATCGAGGATTTCCTCAAAGATTTCCCTTATGAGCCTTGCCATGATCCGACGAATGACATTCCCGACGTCACAAGGAACAAGCTCAGGCTTCTTCTGATCCCCGAACTTCTTTCCTACAATCCGAATCTGGTGGAAACACTTTCACGCACCTCCGGCATTCTTCGCGAGGAAGATCATTTCCTTGAGGAAGAGGCCAAAAAAGCGGCAAAAAGGATTGTCAAAGGGGAGGAAGGAAACTGCCTTTACTGCGACAGGGAGATTTACAGGAGCCTTCCCACTGCCATTGCAAGAAGGACGACTGCCGGACTGATGATCAGGGCCGGTGCCAAAGAGCCTGATTTTGAAGGACTTGAAAGGGTAAGAAATCTTCTCCTTTCCGGAAAAACAGGCGCAAAAACGGATGAAGCAGGCGTGACCGTTGAGCTTTCATCAAATGGATTTCTTGTTTATGCTGGGGATACAAGGCATGAAGATAAACCGGATGCATGGAATCTGTTACAAATAATTTATAAAACGATATGCCCTAAATGGGTAGATAATATTCACAAGACTGATATAATAGGAAACAACGATACAGAAAACTGCCAGAAGCTGGGCCGCTGGTTTATGGAAACCAGACTGCTTGACAAGGCGCCTCTGCATCTTGAAAAATACCAGTATCTGCTCGATGCGGACAAGGTCGGTACCATTCGCCTCAGATTCCCGCAAAAGGGCGACCGCATCGCACCTTCCGGAATGGAAGGGACAAAGGATATCGGAAAGCTTCTCCAGGCGAAGAAAGTGCCGAAGGAAGCAAGAAATCTGTGGCCGCTGGCTGCTGATGAAGATCACGTGTACTGGGCAGGATTCCTGCGGGGAAGCCGCTACGGAAGACCGTCGCCCGATACAAAGAAATTTTTATTATTAACACTAAGCTGGATAGAAGGAGACTAAGTGCTGAAATGGAAAATTTGAAACATGATATCAAAACCGTATTGATTACAAGAGAACAGATCGCAAAGAGGGTTCGCGAAATGGGCCAGCAGATCACCAAAGATTATGCAGGCAAGGAAATCGTCCTCGTTGGGATTCTGAAAGGTGCCATGCCTTTCCTCTGTGACCTGATGCGTGAAATCGACCTTCCGGTCATTCTGGATACCATGGTCGTTTCCAGCTATGGAGATGCAACCACATCTTCCGGCCTGGTCAAGATCAAGAAAGATCTGGACAGCGATATCCGCGGACGCCATGTCATCGTTGTAGAAGACATCATTGACACCGGCATCACGATGGCAGCTCTTACTCCGATTCTTGAAAAGAGAGGCGCTGCTTCCGTAGAACTCGCTATTTTCCTCGACAAGAAGGAAAGACGTGAGAAGGAAGTCAATGTCAAGTACATCGGCTATGAAATCCCTGACAAATTCATCGTCGGATACGGATGCGACTATGCACAGAAGTATAGAAACCTTCCGGAAATCTGTGAACTGGACAATAAGGTCTTCGCGCAGGCGAAATAACAAGCGGGAGCCGATCGGCCATCGGACCGGGCGGCTCCTTTTTGTTCACATTTATATACTTGCGGCATGCCTCAATTGTAAAATAGACGTTGCAGGTATGTGGTAAAATATGATAAAATTAATTACTGATTTAAAAGTTTCTATAAAGGTTTTGTTTAGAGACGCGCACAGGCCGGGTGCCTGTCCGGAAGGCACGGGGGATGCCGCATGAACGGAAAGCGCGGAATGAATTTCCCTATCGATCCCGCTGCAGTTGTTTGAATCAGTGCACATAAAAGGAGGAATAGATTGAATAAGTTTCTAAAGAATGTTGCGCTATATGTGCTGCTTATCGTCATAGCGGTATCCATATTCAATACCTTCGTCCATCCACAGGAAAAACATTCCGAAATCACATACAGTGATTTTATCTCTCAGGTAGATAAGAAGAATGTATCTTCCGTAACCATGGTCGATCAGTCCATCAGCGGCAAGCTGAAGGATGGTACTGAATTTGCCACCTATGCACCGGCACATGATACGACGCTCCTGCCCAAACTGACGGATAATAACGTAACGATCACGGCTAAGCCGCCGGAACAGCCGTCCTGGTGGATGAGCCTCTTGTCTTCACTTCTTCCGATCGTCATCCTTGTCATCGTATGGTTCTGGATCATGAACCAGACACAGGGCGGCGGCGGACGCGTCATGAGCTTTGGCAAGTCCAGAGCGAAGATGACAGGCGAAGGCCAGGTCCATGTCAACTTTGATGATGTCGCAGGTGAGGACGAAGCGAAGGAAGAACTTTCCGAAGTCGTCGATTTCCTGAAAAATCCGGGACGTTATACGGCTATCGGCGCCAAGATTCCGAAGGGCGTTCTTCTCGTCGGACCTCCAGGCACAGGCAAGACCCTTCTTGCCAGAGCTGTAGCAGGAGAGGCGCGCGTTCCGTTCTTCTCCATCTCCGGTTCCGATTTCGTAGAAATGTTCGTCGGCGTCGGCGCATCCCGCGTACGCGATCTCTTTGCCCAGGCTAAGAAGAATGCACCATGTATCGTATTCATAGATGAAATCGATGCCGTCGGCCGTCAGCGCGGAAGCGGACTGGGTGGCGGACATGATGAACGCGAACAGACGCTGAACCAGCTGCTCGTCGAAATGGATGGTTTCGGTTCCAATGAAGGCATCATCACGATCGCCGCTACGAACCGTCCGGATATCCTTGATCCGGCGCTCCTGCGTCCGGGCCGTTTTGACCGCCGCGTCGTCGTAGGCCGTCCTGACCTTCGCGGACGTCTGGCAATCCTCCGTGTCCATGCAAGAAACAAGCCGCTGGAAGCCGATGTCGATCTCAATACGATTGCCAAGAAGATTCCTGGCTTTACAGGCGCAGATATTGCCAACCTTCTGAATGAAGCTGCACTTCTGGCTGCCCGTCAGAACCGCAAGACCATTTCCATGGCCGATCTTGAAGAAGCCAGTGAAAAAGTCAGCTACGGTCCTGAAAGAAAGAGCCACAAGGTCAGCGATGAAGAAAGAAAACTCACCGCTTACCATGAATCCGGCCATGCCATCATGGCTACCCTTCTTCCGGATGCTGATCCGGTGCACAAAGTCACCATCATCCCACGTGGACAGGCTGGCGGGTACACCATGATGCTTCCGCATGAAGAAAGATCCTTCATTACAAAATCCCACCTCCTCGCACAGCTGCGCGTCGCTCTTGGCGGCCGCTGCGCTGAAAAGATCATTTTTGATGAAATCTCCAGCGGCGCTTCCGGAGATCTTCAGCAGGTCACCGGCATCCTTCGCAAGATGATCATGGAATGGGGCATGAGCGACCGCCTCGGACCGATGATTTTCGGTGAACATCAGGAACAGATCTTCCTCGGCAAGCAGCTTGGCTCTGAAAGAAACTACGGCGAAACCGTAGCAACGATCATTGACGAGGAAATGCATAAGTACCTGAACGAAGCTTTAAATGATACGATGCAGATGCTGACCGACAACATTGAAGTCCTCCATGCTATGGCAAAGGCTCTGATGGAAGTCGAAACCATCAATCATCATCAGGTTGAAAACCTCTTCAAGTATCATTCCATTTATTCTCCGGATGAACAGCCGGCTCCAGCGAGTGAAGACTCCCCGCTTCCGCCAGTACCGGGTGATGGAGAAAATCCTCTCTATTCCCTCTGATCCGGAAGATACTTCAAAGCCAAAGACGGCAGCCCGCGCTGCCGTCTTTTCTTTTTACCACGTACAAGGAGAACAAAGATGGAGATGAATGAACTCTTTTATAAAGATGCCTATCTGAAGGAATTTGACGCAGTCGTCACATCCTGCCACGAAGGGAAGAATGGCTTCGAAGTCGTCCTGTATGATACGGCATTTTATCCTGAAGGCGGCGGACAGCCATGGGATACCGGCACCCTGAATGATGCCAAAGTCACATCCGTACGGAAGAAAGACGGAGTGATCATCCATTATACTGACAAGCCTTTAGCAGAAGGAACGAAGGTCCATGGTGTCATCGACTGGATCCGCCGCTTCGACCATATGCAGAACCATTCCGGCGAGCATATCTTCTCCGGCCTTGTCCATAAGAAATTCGGCTATGACAATGTGGGATTCCACCTGCATGATATCGTGACGGTCGATTTCAATGGCATGATGACATGGCAGGATGAACTGGACATCGAAAGAGAAGCTAATGAAATCATCTGGAAGGATGAAGAGACGAAGATTTCCTTCCCGTCAAAGGAAGAGCTTTCCTCCATGGATTACAGAAGCAAGATCGAGCTTGATGGTACTGTCCGCATCGTGGAATTTCCTGAAGGCGACACCTGCGCCTGCTGCGGCACGCATGTATCGCGCGCAGGGGAGGTAGGCATCGTCAAAGTCCTCTCCCTTGCCAGACATAAAGGCGGCGTCCGCATCGAGCTTGTCTGCGGAAGAAGAGCCATGGAAATGATGGATAAGATTTACGACCTCAATGAGGACATTGCCGTCCGTTTCTCTGTCAAGCCTTTTGAAACGAAGGAAGCTGTCGAAAAACAGGCTGAAGAGAAGGCAGAACTTATGGCAAGGCTTGCTGATGCCAACCGCTGCTATTTCGCTCTTAAAGCGGGCGTACTCACAGAGGGAAAGCGCGCCGTCCTTTTGTACGAAGAAGAGCTGAACGCCGGGGAAATCCGCAAATTCTGCGAATATTTGACGGAAACAGGGAAGGATGACATCTACTTCGTCCTGTCAAAGAAGGATCAGGACTCCCTGAACTATGCCATCGGAAGCGCCAGGGAAGATCTCCGTCCGCTCATCAGGGAATGGAACAAGGCGCTTCATGGAAGAGGCGGCGGAAGGAGCGAAATGGTGCAGGGCTCCTTCTCCTGCCGGCTCTCCGAAGCAGAAGACCTCGTCCGCAGTCTGAATGAAGAAATGTGATTTCCTTATTTCGAAAATAACCGATTTATATGGTATAATATAAGAATAGTCACATCATTTATTAATGTTCCTATTATTTAATAAAGGAGAATATGCGATGTCTTTCAAAGAAATACCTGTAGAAGAATGCGGGATCAATCCGTTTGCCGATTTGTCAAAGTACTGCATCGTTACAGCAGGCAATAAGGAAAAATGCAATTCGATGCTTGTCACCTGGGGGTCCTTCGGCGTCATGTGGAGAAAACCGACTGCGACGATCTATATCCGTCAGAGCCGTTTCACCAAGACGATCCTGGACAGCCAGGACTATTACACGCTTTCCGTCCTCCCGGTTTCCTACAAGCCGAAGGAAAGCTACATGGGATCCCATTCCGGACGCGACGGAGACAAGTTCGAAGGAAGCGGCCTCACCCCATGCTTCATCGGTGACGAAGCTGCCGCTGTAGAAGAAGCCGATCTCATCCTTGTATGCAAGAAGATTTACTCGCATGAAATGTCTTCTGAATTCTACACGGACAAGGAAACATACCAGCGCTGGAATGAAGGCAGACAGGCCGGCAACAACCACAGCGTTTTCATGGGAGAAATCGTGAAGGTACTCAAAAAAGAATAAACCGGAACTATTAAAAAGAGGGGATGCAGGAATGATTTTCTGCATAGTCTTTTTTTATGCGGGAAATGACTAGCGGTTGAAATTCCTAAGAGCAGCTTGTTATTTTTCTGTTATACTATAAGCAAAGAGTTTAAATTCAAGCAATGCTGATAAAGCTGTGCCTTCATAAATCCGGGAGGTAGTTATGAATCAGAGAAAAAGAGCGGTATGGGGCTTTATCCTGTGTTCTCTCCTCTGCTGCGGAGCAGGAGTCTCGGCCAAGGAGGCGGCTGCAGGGGAAAAAGCTGCCATGCCATTGTGGACCCGTGCGGCCGTCCAGTATGAAAATCCATATTTTACAGGAAATCCGGATGCATTCCTTTCTGCGGGAACACTTTCATCCTGGTGGACTGTATTCCATGACGATACGTTAAATGAGCTGATCGAAAAGGCGCTTGACGGGAGTCGCGATATGGAAGAGGCCCGCTCAAGGCTCCTGCAGGCAAGAGAGCAGGTAGGCATCACGAAGGCTGAGAAGCTTCCATGGGTGAATGCTGCCGGAGGATGGGTCCGCGGAGAAATGCCGGATGATATCACGCGCGGCATACTTCCAGCCCAGCTCCAGAACATGCCGCTTGGCATCGAAGGAAGCAACAGTGCAACGTATGCAGGCCTTGATGCGTCCTGGGAGCTCGATCTCTTCGGAAAGAAGAGTGCCAAGGTCCGGGAGGCAAGGGGAGCGCTTGAAGCGCAGAGAGGCATGCTCTATTCCACATGGGTATCCCTTTCTGCAGAAGTGGCCATGAACTATATCACGCTGAGGACGCTTCAGGCAGAACTGGATGTGACAGAAAAGTCCATTGCCAACATGAAGGAGAATCTGTCACTCATGCAGGTGAATCAGGAAAGCGGCCTTGTTTCCTCCGTGCCGGTCGATCAGCTGACATATACGCTGAAGGAAACGGAAGCCCAGATTTCTGAGCTCAAGTCGTCCATTGCAGGCACTATGTCAAAGATTGCCATCCTTACAGGAACGACGCCGGGCGCACTTGATGCCATGCTCATGACACCAAAGCCGCGTCCTGACATCGATCCGACACTGTATAATGCAATTCCTGCCGACGTGCTGAGGCAGCGGCCTGATGTCTATGCCGCTGAAAGCGCATGGGCCGCGCAGATTGCAAAGACTGATGAGGCAAAGGCTGTGATGAAGCCGAAAATTTCCATCCTGGGCGTACTGGGGCTCGCAACGCTTGGAACAGGAGGACTGTTCTCGGCAGGAAGCCGTGCTTTTGGCATCATGCCGCAGGTCACATTCCCGCTCTTCAATGGCGGGGCGCTCAGGAGAAACGTGAACGTGCAGTCCGATAAGGAAAAAGAAGCAAAGGCAAAGTATGAGAATACGGTATTGAAGGCGGCCGGAGAAGTCCGCACGGCGATGACGGCTGTCAGCCAGGATAAGGTCAGGCAGGATTCCCTGGAAACGGGGAGGGATAAGGCGAAGGAAGCTTTGGACCTTGCAGAAAATCAGTACCAGCACGGCCTTTCCGATTACATGGGCGTGCTTGATGCCGAGCGTCACTATCTTTCCCTGAACCAGTCCTGTGCTGTGGCAAAGGGAAAACAGATGACAGACCTTGTTTCCCTGTTCAAAGCGCTCGGAGGCGGTTGGAAGCCGCTGGATGAGGAAACGATAAAAGGCGCAAAAAATGATCAGAACGAGGAAAATGCAGGAGGTGAAGGGAAATGATGGAAACCATACAGAACCATAAGAGGGAATTTGGAATCGGCGCCATCATTCTTGCCGTTCTCCTCATTTTCTCTTTTTACGAATATCACGAAAAGAAGCAGGCTGAGCTTGCTGCCAGCCAGCTTGAACTGAACGGCAATGTCGATCTCAGGGAAGTTTCCCTTGCCTTCAGAAACAGCGACCGCATCACGGAAATCCTCGTCGATGAAGGGGATACAGTGAAGAAGGGACAGGTCCTTGCCAAGCTTGATACGCAGGATCTGAATTACAGGATCGACGTGACGAAATCCCAGATTGCTGCCCAGCAGGCTGTTGTCGACAAGATGCACAACGGCACGCGCCCGGAAGACCTGGCGCAGGCGGCTGCCAAGGTCAATGCGGCAAAGGCAGAGAAGGATTTCCTGACCGCCGACTACAACAGGAAGATGGATTCCTATAATACTTCCGGTGGAAAAGCCATCAGCAGGCAGGCCATTGATGATGCAAAGGCAAAGCTTGACGTCGCTTCCTCCAAACTGACAGAAGCCGAACAGGCAAACAACCTTGCCAAGGCAGGTCCGCGCGCAGAAGATGTAGCTGCTGCCGAAGCACAGCTCAAGGGGCTTCAGGATACCCTTGCCGGGCAGGAATATACACTGTCCCAGTCAGAACTCATTGCACCGCAGGACGGTGTCATCCGTTCAAGGCTTCTGGAAGTCGGAGACATGGCCTCCCCGCAGAGACCGGTTTTCCGCATTTCCCTTGATACGAAGAAATGGGTCCGCGTCTATGTGGCTGAACCGGACCTTGGAAAAATCCATGAAGGAGAAGCCGCTGACGTCTATATCGACAGCTATCCGGACAAGCCGGTCAATGGCACGATCGGATATATTTCCTCGACAGCAGAATTTACGCCAAAGAGCGTGCAGACGAATGAGCTCCGTACTGCTCTTCTTTATGAAGTCCGCGTCTATGTCGACGACAAGGACAATGTCCTCCGCATGGGCATGCCTGCGACCGTGAAAATCAAATTGTAAAGGATGATGGGTGTGGAAGAAGATGTGATCCGCGCAGAGAAACTGAATAAGGTCTTTTCCATAAAGGGGAAGAAACCGCTGACGGCGCTGAACGGACTCTCTCTTTCTGTCAAAAAAAGGCGAGCTCACGGCAGTGATCGGGCCTGACGGTGCGGGGAAAACGACGCTGATGCGCCTGATTGCAGGCCTCATGAATCCCACATCCGGCAGCCTTACCGTCCTTGGCATGGACAGCGTGAAGGATGCGGAAGAAATCCAGAGCCGAATTTCCTACATGCCGCAGAAGTTCGGCCTTTATGAGGATCTGACAGTGCAGGAAAATCTCGATCTTTATGCTGATCTTCACGGCGTTCCTCAGGAAAAGAGGCCTGAAAGGTTCGGGAAACTGCTGGACATGATGGGGCTGGCGCCTTTTACTGGCCGGTTTGCAGGAAAGCTTTCCGGCGGCATGAAGCAGAAGCTGGGCCTTGCCTGCACGCTCGTCCGCTCGCCGGATCTTCTCCTTCTTGATGAACCGACGGTCGGCGTCGATCCGCTTTCCCGGCGAGAGCTGTGGAAAATACTGAAGACATTCGTCAAGGAAGAACACCTTTCCATCTTTGTCAGTACGGCATACATGAATGAAGCAGAAATGTGCAGCCATGTCTTCGTCCTCCATAAGGGGAATCTTCTGGCGGATGGCACGCCGGAGGATCTTTGCCGGATCGCAGGCGGCCGCTGTTATAATGTCCTTCCGGAAGAAGGCGTCCCCACACGCATCCTGCAGGCGCATCTGATCGATGAGACGAAACTGATCGTCGATGCAGTGCCAAGAGGCGGCACCGTCCATTTCATCATGGAAAAGGGCGTCGATGAAATACCATACCTCAAGAGGCATCACCTTAAGCCCACGCCCGTTCCGGCCAAACTGGAAGACGGTTTCATGACGCTCCTTCGGAAAGCGGAAGGCCATGAAGCACCACCAGAAGAAGCAGAAGACGTGCTGGACCGGGGCGGAAGACCGTCCAGTGAAGTCAATATCGTCGTAAAGAACCTCGTCAAGAAGTTCGGGGACTTTACGGCTGTTTCCAATACATCCTTTGAAGTGCATAAGGGAGAAATCTTCGGTCTTTTAGGGCCGAACGGTGCAGGCAAGACGACGACGTTCAAAATGCTCTGCGGCCTTCTTCCTGAAACAAGCGGCTTTCTTTCCGTCGCAGGCGTCGACCTTAGAAAGGCAAGGACGCAGGCGCGTGCGAATATCGGGTATGTGGCGCAGAAGTTTTCCCTCTACAGCCATATGTCCGTCCTGGATAATCTGAAATTCTTCGGCGGCATCTATGGCGTACCGAAGGGGAGACTTTCTGAAAGGATCAGGGAGCTCTGCCAGGAGTTCGATCTGGAAGATGTCCTTGACCGTCTGGCGGAAGACCTGCCGGGCGGGTACAAGCAGCGTCTTTCCATGGCAGCGGCGCTTCTTCATGAGCCGCAGATTCTTTTCCTCGATGAACCGACCTCGGGCATCGACCCGCTGGCCAGAAGAAATTTCTGGAGAAGAATCACGACCCTTGCCGCGAGGGGCACGACAATAATCATCACGACGCATTTCATGGAAGAAGCCGAGTACTGCGACCGTTTCATGATCCAGGACAACGGCATCCTTCTGGCCATCGGAAGTCCTTCGGAAATCCGCGAGGAACTTGGGCAGCCGGGCGCTGACATGGACAGGATTTTCATTGAAATCGTCGAGCGGTCGAGAAAGGAAGGGGAGAAATCATGAGTTCCGGGTTCTTTCGGCGCATGAAAGCGCTCATCCGCAAAGAGTTTCTCCAGCTTTCCAGAGACTCCAGTTCCCTTCTTCTGGGGATTGCTCTTCCAATCATCCTGATCCTGATCATCGGATACGGCATATCTCTTGACGTCAAGAACGTGCCGATCGCCGTTGTCCTGGAAGACCCTTCGCCGGCCTCCCAGGATGTCCTTTCCTTCATGGACGGGTCGGAATATTTCTCGCCAACCTATGTCACAAGTTTCAAGGAAGCCGAGCAGATGATGACAGACAGGAAGGTGAATGCCATCATCGATGTGCCTTTGGATTTCGCAGCGCGCCTCCACGAAGGGAATGCAAAGATGCTCCTTGTTCTTGACGGCGTGGAAACAGCGACGGCCATGAGCGTGCAGACCTACGTCGATACCTCTATCGCCTCCTGGGAAGCACGCCATATGTCCGGCGCTGCATCCTTCGGGACAGTGACAGTCGAACCGCGCATGTGGTATAACAATGCCAATTCCAGTACATGGTTCTTCATCCCGGGCCTCGTCATGCTGATCATGACGATTATCGGCGTCATGCTGACCTCGGTCGTCATGGCCCGTGAATGGGAGAGGGGGACATTCGAATCCCTCTTCGTCACGCCGGTAAAGCCGATGGAGCTTGTCCTTGCCAAGATGGTGCCGTACTTCTTCATCGCACTCCTTGGTACAGGCATCTGCCTTGTTCTCTCAAGGTTCCTCTTCAGCGTCCCCATGGTCGGTTCACTTTCCGCCATTCTTGGCATATCCATGATTTACCTGTTGGTTGCGCTTGGCATCGGGCTGATGATTTCAGCCGTCACGAAGAACCAGTTCCTGGCCTGCCAGCTTTCGCTATTGATCAGTTTCCTTCCCTGCTTTATTTTGTCAGGGTTCATTTTCGATTTACGATCGACACCGATCGTCGTGCGCGCTGTAGGGGAAATCCTTCCCTTTAGCCACTATCTCGTCTGCATCCGTTCGCTCTTCTTATCCGGCAATAACTGGACGATCCTTCTGACGCAGGGCGGCATTCTCATCCTTTATGCTGTATGCTTCGTGAGCATCGCTTTTGGCATCACGAGAAAGAAGGTGGAATGATGAGCACCTTCCAGCTTTTTCTGCAGCAGCTTGCCGTCATCTGCAAGAAGGAAATCCTCTCCATCTGGCAAGATCCCGCGACAAGAAGGATTGTCGTCATTCCCTGTATCCTGATGGGGTTCCTCTTCGGCTATGCGGCCAACTACAATCTGGAAAATGCGCCGTATGTCGTCCTTGACCAGAGCAGGAGCGGGGCTTCGGCAGACCTTCTTTCCCGCTTTGACGGGACATCGCTTTTCCACCGCGTGGCGACCGTGTCGAATGCCAATGAAATCGCGCTGTACATAGAGCAGGAAAAAGCTGTCATGGCGATTTCCATTCCGCAGGATTTCCAGGATAGGCTTGATCAGGGAGAAAAGGCTCCCGTCCAGATCATATCCGACGGAAGAAATACGATGGTCGCCGGCCTTGTTACCGGCTACGCAGGCCGTATCGTAAACAGCTTCAATCAGGAAAGGACAGGCGTCTCGGCACCTGTGACGGTCATTACAAGGACATGGTACAATCCGAACCAGATCACGCGCTGGTTCTTCATGCCGGGAATCATCGGGCTTTTGAGCTTTGCGCAGGTCTTTGTTCTGGCGGGGCTTTCGGTGGCAAGAGAAAGAGAAGAAGGCACCTTCGAGCAGCTTCTTGTTGCTCCTGTCAGCCCGTCAGTTATACTGATCGGCAAAGCCATGCCGCCAATGATCGTTGGATTCATTCAGTGTACGATTCTCTTCTGTATCAGCTACTTCTGGTTCAATGTGCCGTTTGCAGGAAACTTCGGCATGTTCTACACGGCTATTTTCTTCTACGTGCTGAGCTCGACAGGCTGCGGCCTCATCGTTTCCTCCATTTCCAAGAACATGCAGCAGGTGCTTGTCTATGTCGTAGTCCTGATGGTGCCGATGGCTCTTCTCTCCGGCGTCGTCACGCCGATCAATAATATGCCGCGGTTCCTCCAGATCATTACGTATGCGGATCCGCTCCGCTTTGCACTGGAACTCATCCGACGCATTTACCTTGAGGGCCTTACCTTCGGACAGCTCTTCTGGAACTTCATTCCGCTTAGTGTTATTTCCGCCGTAACACTCTCCGTGGCCGCCTATCTTTTCAGGCACCACTTGAACTGAATCATTACACGCAAAAAGCACCGCTTCCGCATTGGGAAACGGTGCTTTTGCTGTTATTTTTCAAATTCCTTCTTGAGGACATATCCGTAAGCGTGTTTCAGGCCGTCTTCGCCTTCCTGGACATAGACACCCTGGATTTCAGGAGCAAAGCCCGGGAGCTGGTTGATTCCTTCCACGAGGTCCAAGAAGTATTCAACAGCCGTCTTGGTCCATGCTTCGCCGGCGTGTACGCAGATGACTCCTGACGGATAGGGAAGAGCGCCTTCCAGGGCTGTTCTTCCTTCAGCCTCGGCAAGATCTACGAGTTCGCCATGACCTCTCATGAATTCATACTGTGCTTCCTGAGGATTCATGACATACTTCGGGAAGTAATCCTTCAGGAAGAGTTCCTTCTGCAGCGTGGACACTTCGCGGTCCTTGTAGAAATCATGCATTTCCTGGCAGAGACGGCGGATGGTGTATCCCTTGTACTTATCCTGGTAAGCCTTGTAAATGCTTGGAAGCACTTCAGACATCGGAGCATCCTCATCGATGAGCTTTTCAAAGCGGACAAGTTTGGCGACGAGGTCATCCATCTTGGTCGCTGTTTCAGCCGGAGTCATGAGGAAGAGGATATCATTCAGGTCGCACTTTTCAGGAATGATGCCGTTTTCACGCAGATAGTTGGCAAGGATATTGCTCGGGATGCCGAACTTCTCGTATCCGCCATGTTCCACATCAATGCCGGCCGTAACGAACTGCAGCTTCATCGGATCGATGAAGTACTGGCCCTGGCATAGCCTTCGAAACCATGCCATTTGGCACCCGGTTCGAAAGCCCAGTAGTTCATATCGTTTGCCATCTTGTCGGTATCGCCGTCTTCCCACTTCTTGCCATAGACAACAGGCGGAACGAGCGGACGGATGTAATGGCAGTTGCGGAGGACCTGCTTGCGCGTATTGATGACAAGCTTCACAGCATCTGCCCAGAGCTTTTTGCCTGCTTCGCCTTCATGCATCTTGGCATTGACATCAAGAGCTGCGAAGAGCTGGTAGAGCGGGGAAGTGGAAGCATGCATCATGAAAGCATTGTTGACGCGCTTATGTGGGACGTAGCGGTCCTGTCCCTTGATGTGGGCATCCTTCTTATGGACCATGGACGTCATGGAGAAACCGGCCTGCTGCTTATGGACAGACTGGCTGACGAAAATGCCGGGGTCTTCCGGACCAAGGTCGAGAAGAAGCGGACTGCAGTCCTTCATCATCGGAATGAATTCCTCATAACCGACCCAGGCAGAGTCGAAGAAGATGTAATCGCAGAGATGGCCGATGCGGTCAACAACCCGGCGAGCGTTGTAAATGCATCCGTCATACGTGCCAAGCTGGATGACAGCCAGGCGGATCGGGCGCTTAGCCTTTGCCTTGACAGGATCCTTCTCAGCGACGAGCTTTCTGATGTAATCCTCATTGAAGCAGTGGTCAAGGATGCCGCCGATGGAGCCGAAGGCATTTCTTGCCGTTTCCAGATAAACAGGCGTTGCGCCGGCAATGACAAGAGCGCCGTGATCGACAGACTTATGATTGTTCCTGTCGAAGAGAACGATGTCGCCCGGAGTGAGGACAGCATTCAGTACAACCTTGTTGGAAGTGGAAGTGCCATTCAAAACGAAGTATGTCTTGTCAGCGTTGTAGACGCGTGCCGCATGCTTCTGTGCAGCGAGAGCCGGGCCTTCATGAATGAGGAGATTGCCCATGGCAACGTCGGCGTTGCAAAGATCAGCCCTGAAGGTATTCTCACCGAAGAAATCATAGAAAGCGCGTCCGGCCGGATGCTTCCTGAAGAAAGCGCCGCCCTGATGGCCTGGGCAGTCGAACTGGGAATAACCGTTTTCAACATACTTCTTGAGATCCTTGAAGAAAGGAGGAAGAATAGCGTCTTCGTAATGAGAAGCACCGCTTTCTATCTGACGGTCATAGAAAGCATGATCCGTATCATTGAGATCGATGACGCGGTATACCTTTCCGATGACAGAATCATCTACAAGGCCGGCCTTCGTTTTGATGAAGAAGACAGGGATATTGAAAGAAAAGAGCATCTCTTTATCGAAGACAAAACGGTCTTCATCAGCATCCGTCATAACGACAGATGCAATGTCGGTGAAATCAGTATCATTGACATCAACAATGTCACGGCCTTTGATGGAACCGAAAATTTCCAGAGCTTTCTTTGTATAAGCGATTTTTAACTGGTTCAACATGGAAACCTCCCTCTGAATGTGAATTTGGATGGAAAGCAGTACTTTGACATGAAAAAGACCCTTGGAAAAAGGCAGCCATATGGAAAGAAATCCTGTCTTCTGTCATTCAGATCTTTAGTGTTGGTAGTTAGTGAAACTATCTAAGTCATTATAGCATAAAGGACAGGAAAGCAAGCTGAATTTTACCTTAACCGGCGCATGTTTCAGCCTGCTTGACCGGGCATGATTCTACGCAGTATTTTATGGAAATATTTCGCAAGTGAATAGGTTTGCCTGTGTAATTAAAAATGCCAAGAACCATTGATTTCTTCGACAATTTCCGTGCCTTAACGGTTAAAATTTGATATACTTAAAGTAATGGAAAATAATGGCATGAAGCTTGAACGAGCTCTTTTTTCAAAGCTTTGCCAAGGGAAAAATGGAGGGAATCTATATGCCGAGACGGTTAAAGATTGCCTATACCGAGAGGGCATTTGAAATATTCGGAACAGTTAATGGAAGGGATTCCATTAAGGCGGCACAAACTGATTTTACAGATACGTCGGCACTCATCATTACAGATCTGGATTCGGAATTTGCCGAAAATGAAAAGATCCGTGCTTTTGGTGTTCCTGTATTTCTGATTTTGACAGGCGAGAGCAATGTTGAGAAACTCATAGAGTGTGCTTCAGGAATCATCGACCTCCAGCATGGAGAGCATGGTTTCTATGAACGCCAGATTGTAAATGCAGCTGAAAAATATGAAGAAGAGATTCTTCCACCATTTTTCGGGAGTCTGCTGAAGTACGTAGAACGCGGAAATTCTGAATTTGACTGCCCTGGACATCAGGGCGGAGCTTATTTCAGAAAACATCCGGGCGGTAAAATCTTCTATGATTTTTATGGAGAAAACACATTCCGCGCTGATCTTTGCAATGCAGACGTCGCTATGGGAGATCTTCTTATTCATGAGGGACCGGCACTCGCCGCCCAAAAACATGCAGCGAAGGTCTTCCATGCGGATAAAGCGTATTTTGTGCTGAACGGGACATCCGGAGCGAACAAGGTTGTTTTAAATGCGCTTTTAGCACCAGGAGATCTGGTTCTTTATGAAAGAAACAACCATAAATCGATAGGCTATGGCGCACTGATACAGGCGGGAGCTATTCCGATTTATCTGGAAACAGCAAGGAATCCGTTCGGCCTTATTGGCGGTGTGCTGGATCACTGCTTCAATGAAGAGTATATACGCATGCTGATTGCGGAAAGAGACCCCAAGCGTGCCATGATGGACAGGCCGCTCAGGGCAGCCGTTATCCAGCTTGGCAATTATGACGGCTGCATATATAATGCCCGTCAGGTCGTGGATAAAATCGGGCATCTTTGTGATTATATCTTCTTTGATTCGGCCTGGGTCGGATACGAGCAGTTTATTCCCATGATGAAAGACTGCAGTCCTCTTCTCCTGAATCTGGGACCTGAAGATCCGGGAATTATTGTCGTGCAGTCTGTTCATAAACAGCAGGCCGGATTCTCGCAGGCCTCGCAGATACTGAAGAAAGATTCTCATATCAAAGGCCAGAAGCGCTACCTGCCGCATAAGATCCTGAATAACTCTTTCATGGTCAATTCTTCGACTTCACCGAATTACCAGATCTTTGCATCACTTGATATGAATGCAAAGATGCAGGAAGGGGAGAGCGGAAAGCTGCTTTGGCATGAATGTATAGTCAACGCCATTGAAGCAAGAAAATCTGTCATCCGTCATTGTAAATATCTTCGCCCGATTGTGCCTCCTGTTGTTCATGGCAGCAAGTGGGAAGATGGCGACACGGAGGATATGGCCAATGATATTTCCTACTTTGCCTTTGAGCCGGGAGGAAAGTGGCATTCTTTCCAGGGATATACGAAGAGTCAGTATTTTATTGATCCTATGAAACTGCAGCTGATGACTCCGGGAATCAATATGGAAAACGGGGAGTATGAAGATTTTGGTATTCCCGGGATCATATTGGCAGATTATCTTAGGGATAACGATGTCATCCCGGAGAAATGCGATTTGAATGATATCCTTTTCCTGATGACGCCGGCAGAAACACCGACAAAGCTTAAAGACCTGATTGCAAAGCTCGTTCGTTTTGAAAAGCATATCGACCAGGATTCCCCCATGGAAAAAGTCATTCCATCTATATATAGAAAGTATGAAGAGAAATACAGAGGATACACGATCCGGAGACTTTGCCAGGAAATGCATGATTTCTATAAAGACAGAAAAATCAACATCCTGCAGAAGAGAATGTTCCAGAAAGCCTATTTTCCTGAATATTTCATGAGCCCTCAGCAGGCAAACTGGGCACTGGTCAAAGGGCAGGGAGAATTGATTCCTCTTCGTGAAGTGGAAGGACGTGTAGTCCTTCAGGCGGCTGTTCCGTATCCGCCTGGAGTTACATGCGTTCAGGCAGGTGAACGATGGACAAGAACTGCGCTGGATTATTTCCTCGATTTTGCGGAAGTTGCGAATGTCCTTCCCGGATTTGAACCGGAACTGCAGGGCGTTTACAGGGAAAAAGATCCTGATGGAAAGATAACACCCTATGCCTATGTCCTGGCAAGGGAATACGAAAAACTATATAAATAACACCAGCAGGGCGGCATCATCATTCAGGTGATGCCGTCTTTTTAGTTTGTCAAGATCCTGAAATCAATCCGAAGAATCAATCGGACAAAAAAGAAGCACCGCCCTATCGAGAGGGCGATGCTTTATAAAGGATGGAGATGATGGTAATTGATTAGTTGAAGTTACTATTGCTTACTGTTTTGCTGCTTCTGCAGCGGCTTCTTCAATGGCCTTGTTGTCGGCTTCGGCTTTATCAAGATCGAATTTATCGGAAACCAGACCATAAAGTGTCCAGCCGAAGAAGGTAACGATAGCGCCGTATGTCATTGCTTCGAACCCGGAAGCATAGCAGGCATACAAGCTGTAAATGGAGGCAACGAATGCAATGAATTTAGTCGTTTTCAGTTCAGAGCCCAAGTGGTTGACTGCTTTCATGATGACGACAATAGCTGCCATACAGAGCAGGTACGGAATGATATTCGTAATGACGGCCAGATTGACGAGTGTTTCAAACTGATCATTCAGTGTCGGGCTGATGGTCATCAGCGAGAAGAGGGACTGAATAACGGTAATGGTTACCATGCCGATCAATGGAGTTTCAGTAGATGTGATTTTCTTCATGAATGCCGGGAAATATCCTACATCACTGCCTGCCTTGAATACGTTGGCAATGGTGAACTGCCAGCCAAGCAGGGAACCGAAGCAGGAGAGAAGCATGAGGCCCATGATAATGCGGCCGACGGTCGGTCCGAACATGTGAGCAAATACAAGTCCGAATGGAGCAGAACTGCTGACAAGATCTTCAGAAGGAATAATGCCGAAGATGATGTTGGTGGAAACGATGTAGCAGGCTGCGGCAATCAGTGTTCCGCCGAGAACGGCCTTCGGTACGTTCGTTTCCGGATTATCAACGGCATCTGCATTGGCGCATGCAGATTCCATTCCGAGGAATGCCCACAGGGTCATGGTAATAGCATTGATAGCAGCGCTCCAAAGCTCATGTCATGTACGTTCCAGTTAGCGATATACAAGGAAGGAGAGAACCAGAACCAGCCAATCAGTGCAAGACCGATACATGGAATGATGACGCCCCATACAGTAATGGAGGAAACGCGACCAGTGTATTTAGCGCCGCCAAAGTTCAGGACGGTAGCCAGCCAGAGTGTGAAGATGGTAGCGGCGCAGGTCATAATAGGATCGAGGGATTTATTCAGGAACCCGAGCGCATAACCTACGGCAGAAATAGCGATAGCAGTATTTGCAAAAATCAGTGAAACGCCGTAAGTATAGTTTGCCATAAAGTTGCCGGCTTTCCCGAAAGAGTATTCGGCATAACCGCCCATGCCGCCGCCTTTTTTAGCATACATGCCGCATTTTGCGAAAACGTATGCCAGACACATGGAACCTACTGCAGTTACGAGCCAGGAAACGATAGAGAGCGCGCCGACCTGTGCCAGCTTGGATGGCAGCATGATGATGCCGGAGCCCATCATATTGACCGCTGTTAAAATGGTCAGCTGGAATACGCTCATTTTATTTGAGCTGTTACTCATGATTACCTCCTTGATTGGGAGGGATCCGGGCTTCCGTCGTGGAAGCCCATTTCCACCCTTGCTGTATTATTTTCAAATTCCTTTTTGAAAACATATCCGTAAGCGTGCTTCAGGCCGTCTTCGCCTTCCTGGACATAGACACCCTGGATTTCAGGAGCAAAGCCCGGGAGCTGGTTGATTCCTTCCACGAGGTCCAAGAAGTAGGCAACAGCCGTCTTGGTCCATGCTTCGCCGGCGTGTACGCAGATGACTCCTGGCGGATAGGGGAGAGCGCCTTCCAGGGCTGTTCTTCCTTCAGCCTCGGCAAGATCTACGAGTTCGCCATGACCTCTCATGAATTCATACTGTGCTTCCTGAGGATTCATGACATACTTCGGGAAGTAATCCTTCAGGAAGAGTTCCTTCTGCAGCGTGGACACTTCGCGGTCCTTGTAGAAATCATGCATTTCCTGGCAGAGACGGCGGATGGTGTATCCCTTGTACTTATCCTGGTAAGCCTTGTAAATGCTTGGAAGCACTTCAGACATCGGAGCATCCTCATCGATGAGCTTTTCAAAGCGGACAAGTTTGGCGACGAGGTCATCCATCTTGGTCGCTGTTTCAGCCGGAGTCATGAGGAAGAGGATATCATTCAGGTCGCACTTTTCAGGAATGATGCCGTTTTCACGCAGATAGTTGGCAAGAATATTGCCCGGGATGCCGAACTTCTCGTATCCGCCATGTTCCACATCAATGCCGGCCGTAACGAACTGCAGCTTCATCGGATCGATGAAGTACTGGCCCTTGGCATAGCCTTCGAAACCATGCCATTTGGCACCCGGTTCGAAAGCCCAGTAGTTCATATCGTTTGCCATCTTGTCGGTATCGCCGTCTTCCCACTTCTTGCCATAGACAACAGGCGGAACGAGCGGACGGATGTAATGGCAGTTGCGGAGGACCTGCTTGCGCGTATTGATGACAAGCTTCACAGCATCTGCCCAGAGCTTTTTGCCTGCTTCGCCTTCATGCATCTTGGCATTGACATCAAGAGCTGCGAAGAGCTGGTAGAGCGGGGAAGTGGAAGCATGCATCATGAAAGCATTGTTGACGCGCTTATGTGGGACGTAGCGGTCCTGTCCCTTGATGTGGGCATCCTTCTTATGGACCATGGACGTCATGGAGAAACCGGCCTGCTGCTTATGGACAGACTGGCTGACGAAAATGCCGGGGTCTTCCGGACCAAGGTCGAGAAGAAGCGGACTGCAGTCCTTCATCATCGGAATGAATTCCTCATAACCGACCCAGGCAGAGTCGAAGAAGATGTAATCGCAGAGATGGCCGATGCGGTCAACAACCTGGCGTGCGTTGTAAATGCATCCGTCATACGTGCCAAGCTGGATGACAGCCAGGCGGATCGGGCGCTTAGCCTTTGCCTTGACAGGATCCTTCTCAGCGACGAGCTTTCTGATGTAATCCTCATTGAAGCAGTGGTCAAGGATGCCGCCGATGGAGCCGAAGGCATTTCTTGCCGTTTCCAGATAAACAGGCGTTGCGCCGGCAATGACAAGAGCGCCGTGATCGACAGACTTATGATTGTTCCTGTCGAAGAGAACGATGTCGCCCGGAGTGAGGACAGCATTCAGTACAACCTTGTTGGAAGTGGAAGTGCCATTCAAAACGAAGTATGTCTTGTCAGCGTTGTAGACGCGTGCCGCATGCTTCTGTGCAGCGAGAGCCGGGCCTTCATGAATGAGGAGATCGCCCATGGCAACGTCGGCGTTGCAAAGATCAGCCCTGAAGGTATTCTCACCGAAGAAATCATAGAAAGCGCGTCCGGCCGGATGCTTCCTGAAGAAAGCGCCGCCCTGATGGCCTGGGCAGTCGAACTGGGAATAACCGTTTTCAACATACTTCTTGAGATCCTTGAAGAAAGGAGGAAGAATAGCGTCTTCGTAATGAGAAGCACCGCTTTCTATCTGACGGTCATAGAAAGCATGATCCGTATCATTGAGATCGATGACGCGGTATACCTTTCCGATGACAGAATCATCTACAAGGCCGGCCTTCGTTTTGATGAAGAAGACAGGGATATTGAAAGAAAAGAGCATCTCTTTATCAAAGACAAAACGGTCTTCATCAGCATCCGTCATAACGACAGATGCAATGTCGGTGAAATCAGTATCATTGACATCAACAATGTCACGGCCTTTGATGGAACCGAAAATTTCCAGAGCTTTCTTTGTATAAGCGATTTTTAACTGGTTCAACATGGAAACCTCCCTCTGAATGTGAATCTTGGATGCATGAGCCATGTGTGCACGTCATGGCAGCGTCCTCATATGATGATTAATGCTTCATCTGGCCTTATGATAGTTATAAATGGGAATTGATTCCAATACCATTTTAGAAACCGATTAGATAAAAATGAGTAACTATCACAATATGGTTAATAAAATACATGAAAATGTATAGCATAACAAAAATGTTATAAGATGTAATGATGTGGTAAACCTATATACAAATAGATACCAATCGTGGGTGAAATACTCAGGATATAGAGCAGATAATATAAATAAACCCTTGGATTATCGATAAATACGAAGAAAACGGGAAATGGTGGATGCAAGGCGAAGAGAAGAAATCATGGACATAAATGCGGGAAGTGTAGGATATAATGGCGGATATCGAAGATAATTCTGTAATGAAATGCATAAAATCTTGTTAATACTACGTTAAGAATCAAAAACTTATCAATATGCGCTATAAGTCATTACTGAAACGTTATAGAATTCAGGGAAAGAATTTTTACCAAGGACAAATACAGATCTGAACACAAAAACAGCCCTTCAATATGTATTGAAGAGCTGTTGAGAACAAAATTTATATAGGATCCGTCATCCTTGTCAGAGCAATAAAAAAGACCTCCAGTCGGCCTGGAGGTCTTTATTGCATGGGGAATGTTTTATTGGCATTATCCCTGACAAATTCCCAGAAGTGATCGACGATGTATTCACGCAGGAGAACGGCACTCAGTGATAGCTTGGAGTCCGTTTTCCAGGAGATGTTCAGATCACGGTGACATTCCTGATCACCAACCGGGAGTGCGACATTATGAATTTGTGCATTATGCCATGTCATTTGCGGGACAAGCGCAATGCCTAGACCTGCCCTGATAAATTCACCAACTGTATCGGGGTTGTCACTTTCGAGAATGACCTTTGGGGTAAATCCAGCTTTCTTGCTATAGGCCTCAACCGTTTTCCTAAGGAGAAATCCCTTAGGAGGCATAATAAAATCCATATCAGAAAGATCATGGAGATTCACATAAGGAAGATGGGCATAAGGAGTTCCTGTTGGGAAAACCATAACAAGGTTCTCACGGAACAAAGTGATTGTATGGTCATTATCAATATGTTTCAGGCTTGAGAATAAAGTCAGGTCAGTTTTCGAAGCATTGGCCGAATCACTGTTTTGCGGGACAATTTCTAAAATGGTTTCGGGATACTCTTCCTTGAATTTCATTAGAAAAGCCGGAATTAACCTGCTTGATGACATGATAGCAAGCTTTACAGTGAGCTGCTGAAGATCTCTGGAATCCTGCAGTTCCTGACGGAGGTCGTCGAGTGATCCCAAAATCTTATTAGTGTATTTAAGCAGGATGTGTCCGTCTCGCGTCAGATGAATGTTGCGGCCCTGATGGGTAAAAAGCGAGACATCCAGTTCTTCTTCCATGCTGCGGATTGTTCTGGACAGCGCCGGCTGAGCGATATGGAGAGCTTCGGCAGCTTTTGTCAGATGTTCCAGTTCAGCCACTTTCTGAAAATACATAAGAGAGGTAAAGTTTATTTTCATCTTGAACCTCGTATGATTTTAGATTTACCGGTTCTGCGTCCTGAAAACAGGTCCCAATCGGGATCAATCAGCAAATATCGTGCAAATCAAAAGAATAGATACAGACTGGAGTGAATCCATTGCTGAATCATTTTCGATTAAAATAGATTTATTTGACTGTATTATATCATAAGAGGTATGAATCAATGGAAAACACCTTTTGATAATAGTTCAAAAAATAACAAGCCTTTACAAAAAAAGTGGAACTTATGCAATTCTTCTATTAAGACTGGGCGAATAGCATCGTGCTTTCCCTCTGTCATCTGCAGCAGATATATTATTGAGTTATAAACTGTCATAGAAAAATACTTCTTTGGATACTGCCAAAGGAGTCCATAAATGAATGATGAGGATATGCTTATATAGAATGGAGATCATTCCACTATGGAGAAGTGCCTGCCTCAGCAGGGCCTCCAGGAGGCGGAGAAAGGCCTCAAGACCACCCTTTTTAAGTATACTGCAAAGCAAAGCCATCTTTTTTATTTTGGGCGCATACTTCTTCATCCTATCCCATATGGCTTCATACGGGATTTTTTGAATTGACGAGAAGTATCTAAAAGACTTACAGAAGATTTACAGAACGACATATAGAAAAATTTGCTTTTTTCTTGGTATAGCGATATACTATATACAGGTATTAAAAAAAACAATAAATAAATTTTTGCAGGAAGATCTGCATATAACAGGAAGGAGGGAAAGACGATGAGAATTGAAGACTTGATGGATCTTGAGATGTACGGAAGCATGTATATCCTTTTTGCCATGGCTTCTTTCTATGTAGAAGGAGCCAATCTTCTGGTACCGTCCAGAGTGAACTTCAACTTCAAAAGAATTCTTTCGCCTTTCACATCCTTCTTTAAAGGATTCATCGGCGCAGGGGGATGGGCTGCTATGGCCCTCAGGTCCTCCGGACTTGAAGGAAAACGGGAACAACTGAATGACGGGGCATCCGGCTTTTTACGGTGCCCGGTTTCCTTTCATGATTTCGCATGGAAGGGAACTCCGCGCGGCGAGTGGATCTAAGCGCTTTCTTTTGTCGACCAGTAAAAGAAAGGCTTATGTTTAAATCATCCATAAAATATCTGATGAATCAGACGCTGCGAGGCGTCTTTTTTGATGGAATTTTCTGGAGAGTGAAAACATGTTTTTCGTGAAAAACGATATAAAAAAATTATTGTCAGTGATGATACCGATCCTGGTCGCTCAGGTATCTACGGCAGGCATTACCTTTATCAATACAACGATGGCAGGTCACGCAGGTGCGGATGATCTGGCCGGAGTTTCTGTCGGAGCCGGTCTTTTCTATCCGATCCTGGCTTCCATTATCGGCCTTCTGATGGCTGGCACGCCTATGATGGCACAGCTTCTCGGACAGAAGAAGAAGGAAGATCTTCCTCTGATAGTCCGTACAGGCCTTATGATCGGACTTTTCATTTCCGCCGTCTTTGCAGCAGGCTACTTCCTTTTCGTCGACAACCTGATGGAATACCTTGCTCTTGAACCGGCCGTTGAACATATTGCCCGCGGCTACCTGCTTTCTATGGTGGGTGTCGTGACTTTCGTGACATTGATCATTCCACTTCGCTGCCTGACAGACACGGCAGGATCCACGTCTGTTTCCATGAAGCTCTTCCTCATTGCTCCGCCAGTGAATGCGGTGCTTGATTATCTCTTCATTTACGGACACTTCGGATTCCCGAGACTTGGCGGTATCGGCGCAGGCGTTGCTACGATGATTACGTACGGATGCCTTCTCGCACTCTTCCTTGCAGTGATTCTTACCACGAAGGAATTTATAGGAAAGAATATTTTCTCTTCCTTTAAGATCCGCAGAGCAGACCTGAAGGAATACCTGGTCGTCGGTGTTCCAAGCGGCATGTCCATTTTCATGGAAATGAGCCTTTTCAGCCTGATCATCGTGTTCCTTGCCAGGTACGGCACGGATACGCTGGCGGCTTACCAGATTGCGGACAACTTCGCAAGTCTCGTGTACATGCTTCCAGTCAGCTGCTCCATGGCGCTGACAATCCTGATTGCAACAGCAGCAGGTGCAGGGGATATTTCCCTGGCACGCCGTTATAAAAAAGCCGGTTTCATCACAGCGATGGCTGGCGCTCTTATGACCGTTTCCTTTACGCTCTTCTTCCGTCATTCCATCGGAATGGTATACACGGATGATGCAGCTGTCGCAGCCATTGCAGCACAGTTCCTGATCTACAGCGCCGGATGGCAGCTCTTCGACGCGATTTCCACTCCGATTCAGGGAATTCTTCGCGGATTGAAAGATACACGCGTATCCTTCGTCCTTATGGTTGCCGCTTACTGGGGCGGATGCTTCCCAATGAGCCTCCTTCTGGACAGCGTGACGGATCTTGGCGCAGCTTCTTACTGGCTCGGCCTTGATTTCGGCGTAGGATGCTCGGCGCTCCTCATGGTTCTCAGACTGTTCTATGTCGAAAGAGTCATGGACGGAAGACCCGTACCGGTCATCGACAATATCCTGGCATTTTTCAAACTCAAGACAGCAGCTTCCGGCATGCCTGCTTATGCAGCCGCTTTTTCCGGGGAAGATCATTCCATCCGCGCTGTTGTTGAAATGAACATAAAACAGGCAGAAAAATTAATCGCTTTTATGACGGAAATGGAAGAGAAACTTTCCGTTCTCATCCAGAACGTCAAGGAAGCAGAAGTAGATATCTTTACTGAAACACGGAGGGTCCTTCCGATCAGAAAGGCTCTTCTGACGGATCTTCATTTATCCATACTAGGCCATGCGACGAGGGCCTACGTGCCTTAGGGTTATCTATGAGAGGCGGATACTGGAAACACATCCTCGTCAGCCTGAATGACACAGGGCGGTGCTAACAGCACCGCCTTTTTGCATGCCCTTTGCCTTGAATCATACGGAGCTCTAAAAACGTGAGTTTAGTGATAGAATCTGAAAACTGTACAAGATATAAGACAAATAATTAGATAGTGAACAAGTTGTATTATATCTACAATTCTTCTATAATAGAGGAAAGTGAAATTTTTCTGTATAGAGGATGGGATAGATATGAAGAAATACTGGATAGGAGCGGCAGCCCTGCTGCTTGCCGCCGGACTCACCTTGTCAGGCTGCGGGAATGACAGCGGCAGGGAAACGGGCAAGATTCATGCAGTGACGCATGCGAACTGGAAGCCGTTCGAATATATGAAGGATGGGAAGATTACAGGCTTTGATGCGGTGTTTCTCGAAGAAGCAGCCAAACGTGCAGGCCTTTCAGCAGAGCTTGGCGATGCAGGATGGGAAGCTCTTTTTGAGCAGATCCGTTCCCATCAGGCAGATCTTGCCATTTCCGGAATCACGATTACAAAGGAAAGGGAGGCATCGTATCTTTTCTCGAAGCCTTACTTCATTTCCCGTCAGGCCATCCTAACAAGGCCGGACAAGGATATCCGAAGTGCTGAGGATTTGAAGCGCTCTGACATAGAAGCCATTGCTGTCCAGAATGGATCGACAGGACAGGAAGCTCTTGAGAAACTTCTCGGCAAGAATGCTCCTGTCATTAAAAAGACACCCATGTCCATCCAGATGCTGATCGGAGGGCAGGCAGATGCCATAGTAGGGGATGAAACATCCCTGAAATCCATCCAGGCGCAGTATCCGGACCAGCACCTTGTGATTGTTTATGATGATCAGGCGTTCAAGCCGGAATACTTTGGCATTCTTTATGCTAAGGACAATACGGCGCTTAAGGAAAAGCTGGACAAGGGCATTTCTTCCATGGTGGAAGACGGAACGTACTCGCGCCTCTATGAGGAATGGTTCAAGACAAAGCCGGACGAGAAGGTCCTGGCAAGTTTGAAGAAGTAAGGAAGCGGTATGATGTTTGATTTCAATTGGAACATCCTTGAAGCATATGTTCCTTTCTTCATATCAGGGACAAAGCTGACGATCGAACTCTCCGTCACCGCATCACTGGCGGGATTCTTCCTCGGTCTCTTCCTGGCAGTCCTCCGGGTATCGGGGAGGAAATTCCTCTCCCTTCCCGCGGCCTGTTTCATGGAGTGCATTCGCGGCACGCCTCTTCTGCTGCAGCTTCTTGTCGTATACTTCGGAATTATTCCTCTGCTCATGAGGAAACCGGACGGGACGCTGGCGGCAATGCTGGCGCTTTCCATCAATGCGGGGGCTTATATCGCTGAGACAATCCGGGGCGGCATCCTCGCTGTCGATGAAGGGCAGGAGGAAGCGGCAAGGGCGCTGGGGCTTTCGCACTGGCAGTGCCTTCGCTATGTCGTTCTTCCGCAGGCTGTTCGTTCCGTCCTTCCGGCGCTTGGAAATTCCTTTGTCAGTCTCATCAAGGACTCTTCACTGGCTTCCGTCATTGCCGCGCCCGAGCTCATGTACTGGGCCAATGCAGCCAATGCGGAATACTACCGCGTCTGGGAGACCTTCATCACGACAGGCCTGATTTACCTCATTCTGACCGTGACGACCGGCCGCCTGCTTGCCCGTCTTGAAAGGAAGAGGGCGTAGGAAACCATAGGAAATCTGCCGCTTCATCTTATCGAAGTTTTTTGTATTCTTATGCCCGTTTTGATGGGATTTCACGTCTCACGAAAGGGGCTTTTCGTGATATACTAATGGGTGTGGCGATAGCAATTTACATAAGATATTTATGTTTCTGTCAATAACAAGGGAGCCTGAAAATGCATAACGAACAACAAGTGACCCCTCATATTTACTGGGTGGGCGGCAACGACTTCAATTCCCCCAGATTTGAAAATCTGATTCCTCTGAAATCCGGGGTGACATATAACAGTTATTTCATCGACGACGAAAAGACAGCTGTCATCGATACGACAGATACCGTAATCCGTGATCTTTTCATCGGCAATGTCAGCCATCTGCTTCACGGCCGCAAGCTGGATTACATCGTGGTCAACCATATGGAACCCGATCACAGCGGGTCCCTTCTGGCGCTTGCCATGGCATACCCAGAAGCAAAGATCGTGGCTTCGGCGCAGGCACTCAAGATGCTTGGACAGTACTTCCAGGTATCCATGCCTGAAAGATACATTACATCCGACGAAAAGCTCGTCATCGATCTTGGCATGCACAAGCTGCGTTTCCTCAAGGCTCCGATGGTTCACTGGCCGGAAGTCACCTTCACGTATGATGAAACAGAGAAGGTCCTTTTCACCGCAGATGGATTCGGCACATTCGGTATCCTGAATGGTTCCATTTTCGCTGACGACGTGGATTACAAAGAAGAATACCTGGGCGAATGCCGCAAGTATTATGCCAATATTGTTGCCCGCTTCGGCCCGCAGGTCCTCTCAGCCCTGAAGAAAGTGGATGCGCTTGATGTCCGTTATATCTGCTCGCTCCATGGCCCGGTCATCCGCAGGAAGGAAGACATAGATTTCCTGATCGGGGAATACAAGAAATGGGCTTCCTGGACGCCGGATTACCAGTCAGTCAACATTTTCATCGCTTCTGCTTATGGCAATACGGCTATAGCGGCTGAAGTCCTTGCGGCCAAGCTTGCCAAGCGCGGCATCAGGAACCTGAAGATGGTGGACGTCTGCACGGTCTCCCTTGCTGATTCATTTACAGAAATTCTCCGCAGAAGCCACATCGTTCTTGCCGCTTCGACAATGAATATGACAGTCAATCCCCTGATGAGCGCATTCCTTGCCATCTGCACGGAAATGAATGTCACGAACAGAAAGGTTTCCATCATCGGGAACAGCAGCTGGACACCGAATGTCAGCGGCCAGCTGATGAAGGATGTCGTATCGAAGTGGAAGAACTGCGAATTGCTGGGGGATCCGGTTCATATCGTCTCCTCCATGCCTGATGATGATGCAGATATTGAAAAACTGGCAGATATCATTGCAGAAGACATACTTAAGGAAAAATAACAGAAAAGAAGGTTAAAGAATGAAAAAATGGATGATGGCTCTGGCTGCGACTTGCGCCGCGGCTGTCATGGTGCTGTCTGGATGCGGAAATACGCCTTCCGTTCATGTGACAAAAGCGGCCATCAGTACAGAACCTTTTACATTGGAAACAAAAGCGGCTCCGGAAGCCCTTCATACGGCGCCTGTCATTCCTTCCGTATCAGGCGGCCTGATTTCAAACCCGCCGGATATCGGAGCGACAGTCAAGGCAGGCGATGTCCTCTTCAAGATCGACGCATCGCAGTATGAAGCGCAGGCATCGGCCCTGCAGCAGAAAATCGCAGAATCTTCTGCCCAGGCAGCGCCTGTCTACAACGGTCCTTCCGTAGATAACAGCCTTGAGGCTTCCCTTTTGAAGCAGGGAATCATCACAAGAGCTGAATATGAAAAAATCAAGGGAAGAAGCATGCCGTCCGGCGGTGCTGTTTCTGGCGGCGGAGCTCCTGATCCCGGACTGATTGCATCACTCCAGACGCTTCAGAAAACGATTGCTTCCTGCACTGTCCGCGCGCCGATCAGCGGCGTCGTCTCCCAGGTTTATCTTGGAGATACGCACATGGCAATGGCAGGGAAACCAGCACTCGTCATCCGTCAGGATTCACCAGTCGTCGCAACGATCGAGCTTCCTGTCCGTCTTGATTCCGTGATGGAAAAGGCAAAGGATGAAAAGACACTGACCGTGTCTATGAGCGATGGCAAGGGTGTATGGTACGGCGAGCTCAAGCAGCAGCCAAATCAGAATGGTGAAAAATATACCACCTATAAGATTCAGGTAGATAATCCGCAGAATGAAATCACAATCGGAAATGAGTATGATATCCGTGTGGAAAGCGGGCAGAATGTTTCCTGCATCATGATTCCGGACTCTGCGATTATCGGAGACAATACGGTTGCCATCGTCAATGATGGAAACCTCGTCGATATCAAGGACGTTTCCATTGCAAGCCGTCAGGGCGGCTATGCGATGATCATGGATGGTTTGTCTGAAGGAGACCGCGTTATTACCGATCCTCCGAAGGGCATTGAAATGGGCATGCAGGTCGATGTGAAATGAAATGGGTAAGAGAAGACTTCCTGGGAGATTCCGTTGAAACGGCAAAGAAGCTCATAGGAGCCGTCCTTGTCCATCGTTCGCCGGATGGGATTACCGCTGGGCGCATCGTGGAATGCGAAGCATACGGCGGTATCTGGCGGGGCCATGAAGATGACGGTGCCCATGCCTTCAAAGGTTTGACGCCAAGAACCCGAGTTATCTTCGAAGAAGGCGGACATGCCTACCTTTACCTCATCTATGGGATGTACACCTGCCTCAATGTGGTGTGCGGCCATGAGGGAGAAGGGACGAGCGTACTTTTAAGAGCACTTGAACCGCTGGATGGAATCGATCTTATGAAGGAAAGACGCCATACAGACAAGATGAAGCTTCTGGCCTCCGGTCCCGGGCGCCTGACGCAGGCAATGGGCCTTAATAAATCCTTCTACGGGACAGACCTTACGGGAGATACCCTTTGGATCGAAAGCAGGAATGACGGGCCGTATCCCGTCAAGCGCAGCAAACGCATCAACATCGATTACGCCAGGTACGGGAAGAACTTCCCCTGGAGATTCACACTGGAAGGAAGCCCCTTCATTACAAAGAAATAAGGAAACGCCGGAGGCACGAACTTCCGGCGTTTTTTGACGGAAGGCGCTGTATTCCCATTTTTCGTCCTGTTCCTGTATAATATAGAAAATATATGCCTGAAAGGGAGAGATTATGAAATTACTCCGTTTGATTCTGCAGGGATTCAAATCCTTTGCGGATAAGACAACCATAGAATTCGCCGATGGAATGACTGTCATCGTAGGCCCGAACGGCTGCGGGAAAAGCAATATTTCCGACGCTGTGCGCTGGGTGCTCGGGGAACAGAATGTCCGCAATCTGCGCGGACAGAAAAGCGAGGATATCATTTTCGCAGGTTCCGAATCAAGGCCGAGGAAGAACGGCGCGGAAGTCACGCTGGTACTGGACAATTCCAACAGGGAGCTGCCGCTCGATACAGCAGAAGTTTCCATCACAAGAAGAATTCTTCGCAATGGGGACAGTGATTTCCAGATCAATAAAAGGAACTGCCGCCTGAAGGATATTCATGAGCTTCTGGCCAACACAGGGCTCGGGAAGGGTTCCCTTGCCATTATCGGGCAGAACAGGGTCGATGAAGTACTGACGGCAAAACCGGAAGAAAGAAGAGCCATTTTTGAAGATGTGGCGGGCATCAGCCTGTACCGCATGAGAAAGAATGAAGGTCTGCAGAAGCTTGTCAAAACGGCGGAAAACATGGACCGTGTCAAGGACATGATGGCGATGCTTGATGAACAGACCGGGCCGATGAAGGAAAAGGCAGAAAAAGCAAAAGCATACAAGGCGCTTGCAGCGGAAAAAAGAGCTGTGCAGGCGACGATGTCTGCCTTAAAGCTTGATTCCATCAAAGAATCCCTCGAAAAGCACAAGGCGGAAACGGAAACTCTTGAGCAGGATAGTGTGAAGTGGAAGGCAGAGCTTACAAAAGCAGCGGCTGCTCTTGCCAAGCTCGAACAGGAAACGCTTCTCCATCAGGAAAATGTGAAGAAGGCAGGCACGGATTTCGCAGAAGCTAAGGAGAAACTCGATGGTATCCGCGTAGACTACAAGATCAAGGAAGAAGCACTCGAACAGGAGAAAAAAAGAACAGAAGAGCTCAAAGAGGATGAAGAAGATCAGAAAGAAGCCGAAGAAGAACTGATCGAAGAAATCCAGAATGATGAAGAGGAAATGAAGGCGGCCGAAGCCGAAAAGGCAGACTGGCTTGCAAAGCAGAATCAGGCAGAAGCCGAGAAGGAAAAACTGGCCGGAGAGTTGGAAGCATCTGAAAAGGCGTATTCCGAAATCCTGAATTTCAGCCGGCAGAAAATGGCAGAAAAGCAGAAGCTTGAGCAGGGACTGGCGTACCTGGATAATGAGGTCCGCCGTCTTAAGGGAGAATCATCCAGAAGGGAAGAGGCAGCAAAGAGCATCGAGGGCGAACTCCAAAAAACGAATGAGGCGCTCGCAAGCCTGCTCGCAGAAGAAAAAGAGGCCATGGCCCGTCAGGAACAACTGAAGGAAGAGGGTATCCGCGACAGAAAAGCACTCGATGAGGCAAGAAATGAATGCTTCTCCATTGGAAATGAATTGAATGAAGCGGAATCCTCTTTCCGTACCATCCATTCCCGCCGCGAGTACCTGGAAAAGGCAGATAAGGAATATGCAAGCTTTTCCAGAACAACGAAGACAGTCATGGAAAACAGGGCCATCTTCGGAGACGCCGTTCATGGCGCTCTTGGCGAATTGATCCATGTCCCGTCAGAATATACAGCTGCTGCAGAAGTGGCTCTGGGAAGCCAGATTTCAAACATTGTCACAGATACGACAAAATCAGCCGGGGACATCATCCGCTGGCTGAAGGAAAAGAACCTTGGCCGTGCGACATTCTATCCGCTTGAATCCATGAAGCCGTTTTCTTATTCCGGAAGAGAACAGGAAGCTTCCCGGGAAGAGGGAATTCTTGGCATTGCCGCTGACCTCTTCGAGACGGACTCCCTGTATCAGGATCTTCTCCACTCCCTTCTGGGAAGGACTCTGATTGCCAAAGATCTTGATGCGGCAAGAAGAGTCTCCAAGAAGTACGGCTACCGCCTGCGCATTGTCACGCTGGACGGTCAGATCGTCAATGCCGGAGGCTCCATGACCGGCGGATCCATGAAGAAGAAGGAAAATACCTACTTCGGAAGAAAAGAAGAAATCAAGGAACTTTACGCAGAAGAAAAGAAGCGCGAAAAGGACCTTGCTGATTTAAGGAAAAGGAAACAGGAAAAGGAAACGGCAAGGGACAGCCTTTCTGAAAAGGTGGCAGGAGAACGCGAATCCTGGCATCAGATGGATCTGGCGCTTGCTTCCTTCAAAGGGCAGAAGGATGGCCTTGAAAAGACCAAGACGGATCAGGAAACCCGCCTGAAAGAAGGAAAAGATGCCCTTGCTTCCATCAGCGAGTCTCTGGAAAAATCCGTTCAGCAGATGACGGAAGGCCGGGAGCTTCTCAAAACGTATGAGGATATTCCTGAACCAGGAAAAGATGAGAAGAGCCTTGCTATCCGCAAACAGATCGATGATAAGGCAGGCGAACTCATTGCCATCCGAGAAGGACTGACGAAGGCAGAAAGCCGTGCATCCTTTGCAAAGCGCATGATGAACGACGCCAAAAAGGCGCAGGAAGACCAGAAGAAAGACAGGGAAGACCTCGAAAATAAAAAGAAAGCCAATGAAGAAGCAAAGAAAAATCTTGCTGAAACACTGGAAAAACTGAATCAGGATTTCGAAGAGGCAAACGGAAAATGGGAGTCCATCCGCACGAAGCAGGAATCCCTGCAGGGCGAGACTGACAGGTATGCAGCGCTTGAACGCGACAGCCAGGCAGCCTGGAGAAAGGCGCAGGAGAAGTCCTCATCTGTTGAAAAGGATCTGGCGGATAAGAAAGCGCGTTTGGAACGGTTCAAGGAAGAAGAGGCTGAAGAGCTGCAAAAAATCAGTGAAGAGGGGATGACCCGTGAAGAAGTGGAAACGCTGAAGCTTCCGGGAACCCTGAATGAAATGAAGAACCGTGACAAGGTGCTCGCGGGAAAGATTGCTGATCTTGGCACGGTCAATCCGGCCGGCGAGGAAGAGTATGAAGAGCATCTGAAAAAGAGAAACTTCTACGAAGAACAGATCAACGACATGAGGGGCGCTGAAGAAGAGCTCCGGACGGTCATCAAGGATATCGATGAGAAGATGGCATCGCAGTTTGACGAAGCCTTCACCAAAGTCAATCAGGAATTCGGGCGCATCATGCAGATCATGTTCCAGGGCGGCAGCGCGAAGCTTGAACTGACCGATCCGGAGCATCCTCTGGAATGCGGCGTGGAAATGTACCTGCAGCTTCCCGGCAAAAAGCGCCAGCCGCTGACGCTGATGTCCGGCGGCGAAAGAGCGCTGACGGTCATTGCGCTCCTGATTTCCTTCATGGCATACAGGCCTGCTCCCTTCTGCTTTGTCGATGAAATCGATGCGGCGCTCGATGATTCCAACGTGGACCGGTACAGCCGCATGATTGCCGAATACAAGAAAAAGACACAGTTCATCGTCATTTCCCACAGGAAGAGAACGATGGAATTTGCTGATACACTGCAGGGCGTCACCATGGGAGAAAAAGGCGTCTCTTCGCTTGTGACGGTCAAAATGAAAGATTACGTGGAATGATGAAATGTTCGGGCGTAATTTTCACGTAAATGATACAATAGCCATATAAGGGTAAGGACTAAAGGAGGGTACAATGGGATTTTTTGATAAAATTCGCAAAGGGCTGACAAAGACAAAAGAGTCTTTGATCAAGAATATAGAGAGAGTTGTCATCGGCTATGCAACGATTGACGAGGACTTCCTGGAAGACCTGGAAATGGTACTTCTTTCCGGGGATATCGGTGTCCGCACGACGGATTTCCTGATGAGGCAGATCCGCCGCGGTGTTACCGAAGGCACGATCCACAATACGAACGAAGTCATGCCTTTCATGGAAAAGACAGTGGAAGAACTTCTGAAGGATGACGAGAAGGATCTGAAGGAAGTGCATCATCCAGAGGTCATTCTGGTCGTAGGCGTCAACGGTGTGGGCAAGACGACGACAATCGGCAAGATGTCGGCCCGCTATCACAAGGAAGGAAAGAAAGTCCTTCTGGCGGCTGCCGATACATTCCGTGCAGCGGCATCCGAACAGCTGACAATCTGGGCAGAACGCACCGGCGCTGACATTGTCAAGCATGCGGAAGGCGCAGATCCTGCGGCCGTTGCTTTTGATGCTGTCTCTGCCGCTAAGGCAAGAGGCGCAGATGTAGTCCTGATAGATACGGCCGGCCGTCTTCAGACAAAGGTCAACCTGATGGAAGAACTGGCAAAGATCAGCCGTGTCGTCAAGAAGGTCATTCCGGATGCTCCGCATCAGACGCTTCTTGTCCTTGATGCAACGACAGGGCAGAATGCTGTCAGCCAGGCAAAGAATTTTGGTGAAATCGTTCCGCTGACAGGCGTCGTCCTGACAAAGCTTGACGGAACAGCCAAGGGCGGCGTCGTCCTTTCCATTTATGAAGAGCTCCATGTCCCGGTCAAATGGATCGGCCTGGGAGAAAGAGAAGACGATCTTGAACGCTTCAATGCGAAGGACTTTGCAAAGGCCCTTTTTGAAACAACCGATCATGCTTCCGGAGAAAGCACAAAGGTATAACCGGGCAGATCCGGCCTGCACTTGATTTCCAAAGAGTTTTCATACTTTTATTGATCTGAAAAAGAGGCGCATTTTTATGGTAAGTCTGGCAGCACCCCATGCGAAGGGAAAGAAATCCAATGATGTGATTTTCGGCGCATCCGCTGCAGCGAAAGCGGATATTCGGAAAATCGGGGCTGAGCATGTCGTCAATGCGACGATCGGCACGATTCTGGATGACGATGAAAAAATCGTCTGCCTGCCTGTTGTGGAAAGAGTTTTCAAATCCCTGCCGATGGCAGATATTATTTCCTATGCACCGATCGCAGGCACTCCCGAGTACCTGGAAGATGCACAGGCCGTCTGCTTTGGCAGCCATCGTCCGGATGCCTATACGGCAGCCATTTCGACAACTGGCGGAACCGGCGGCATCCATCATGCTGTCCATAACTACACATCCCCCGGCGATGAAGTCCTGACGTCCGACTGGTACTGGGGCGCATACAAGACAATCTGCGAAGACAATAACAGGAAGCTGCGCACTTACAAGCTTTTTGACGAGGATCCCCAGTTCAACAGGGCTTCCTTTGAAGGAAATATCCTGCACATGGCTGAAAATCAGGAAAATGTCATGGCCATCATCAATTCGCCGGCACACAATCCGACCGGCCATGCGCTGACGAGTGAAGACTGGGATTTCGTCATTTCCCTCTTTACTGAGCTTGCTGAAAAAGGAAAGCACATGATTCTTTTTGCAGACGTGGCTTACCTGGATTATGCAGGACCGGATGCCAGAGATTTCTTCTCCAAGTTCAGCAAACTGCATGAGAATATCCTTGTCCTTGTGGAATACAGCATGTCCAAGGGCTTCACGATGTACGGTCTCAGAAGCGGCGCACTGATTGCGATTTCCTCCAGTCAGGATGTCATCACCGAATTCAGTGATATCAATTCCTTCACAAGCCGCGCAACATGGTCCAATACAGTACGGGGTGCACAGGAAACGCTCTGCCGTATCTGGGAAGATGAGAAGCTCCGAAATGAATGGGAAACGGAAAAGGAAGAATATTATAAGCTGATTCAGGAAAGAGCGGCTATTTTCGTCGAAGAGGCGAAAGAAGTTGGGCTTCCGATTCTTCCTTACAAATCCGGGTTCTTCATTTCCGTCCCTGCAAAGGACTCCAAAGCTGCCTGCAAGGCGCTCTATGACGACCACATTTACCTTGTTCCGCTCGCTGCCGGCGTAAGAATCGCCGTCTGTGCAGTCAGCAAGAAGAAAATGCATGGCATTGCAGCAAAGCTCAAAGCAGCCATGGAAAGAACAGGACAGTTATAAAAAATCACATGGGAGCTGTGACAAGATGCATGCATTTTGTCACAGCCTCTTTTTTATGGGGGGCACATGTATATAGAAGGCGTGGGAGAAGTGGAAGTCATCAGAAAGCGCATCAGCCGAATGTATATCCATGTCGGACGCGGCAGGCATGTTTTCGTGACGGCTCCCCGCACCTGCAGTGAAGATCTGATCCGCCGTTTCCTGACGGAGAAAAAAGACTGGATCCTGGCGACTCTTGAGAAGACGCCGGAAGCAGTGGAATATGAATATACCGATGGGGAAGAGCATATTCTTCTGGGAAAGAAAGTGACGCTCCATGTGGCAGGCGGCGCATCGAATGCCTGCACCCTTAACGGGCGGGATGTCATGATAACTGTCCGTTCTTCAAGAACGAGCGTCAGAAAAATTTATGAGGAATGGTCGCGCGATATGCTGAGGCGGATCGTCGTGATGTATATCAAAAAATGGGCTGAGACGATGGGTGTATTTCCAGGCGATATAACAATCCGGAAAATGAAGGGAAGATGGGGGAGCTGCAATGTGAAGACAGGCGAATTATGCTTCGCTCTCGATCTAATCACAAAAGATGGCGCCTGCATCGAGGGTGTCGTCGTCCATGAACTCAATCATCTTCTCGAAAAGGGACATACGCGGAGGTTTCATGACCTGATGGCGCATTGGGTACCTGATTACAAGGAACGCCAGAAAATATTATCTCGGAGTCCGAGGGAATTCATTTAAAGTGGTGAAATTGCCAGGAATCTGCCGCGCGGTCATCATAAAATGCGTGGCTTATTGAATTTTTTTGCAATTTTCTCAAAAGTATCGAATATAGTCTTTCTGTCTGTTGCCAACTTATGGTATAATCTAATAAAATAATTCTATACCAAAATCTTTTTATGGTAGTGGTAAAGGTTTCGTGAGGTAATCGAATGAATAACACGGATTGGAAAATCCTCATCTATTTGCGCGAAGAGCGGAGTATCAATAAGGTAGCAAAGCGGCTGTTCATGACACAGCCTTCTTTGACGTACAGGCTGAGCCAGATGGAAAAGGAAATAGGATGTCCACTTTTCATCCGTACCAATAAAGGTGTGCATTTCACAGATGCGGGCAACAGGCTCTTCTCCTTCGCGGAAAAAGAACTGCAGCAGTATCAGGATATGAAGAACTATGTCACGCATGAACCGAATTCCATTTCCGGCGTTCTCCGCATTGGCGCGAGCCAGTCTTTTGCGCAGTCCCATATGCCGGCTATCCTGAAGGGATTTGTAGACGAATACAGTGATATTGAAATTTCCCTGACGACGGATACGAGCGACCGCCTGGTCAAGCTGGTGAAGAAGGAAGACATCCATCTTGCCATCGTAAGAGGCAATCAGGAATGGCCGGATTCCGACATCCTGCTTGAAGATGCGCCTCTCTACCTGATTTCTGCCAAGGAAATCGATTACAATACACTTCCGGGACAGCCATCCATCCGTTACAGGAGTGATCCGTCCCTTGATGAACTCCGTACCCGCTGGTGGAGACATAACTTCTCCGATTCCCCGCATTTCATGCTGACAGTGTCTGACTGCCTGACCTGCGTGGAAATCGTCAACCAGGGTCTTGGTCATTCCTTGATTCCGGCCGATCTTCTTCCGAAATGCGCTCCGAGTGTCAATCGTGAGATGATTTACGACAGACAGAAGAAACCGATCTTAAGACCGAGTCACCTCATCTACAAAGAACCGATGCTTCAGTCGACGCCTGTCAGGATTTTCGTCGACTACATCCGCAAGTACTTCGGTGTGTAAATGATAAGAATAAAAGCAGACTGACTATGCAAAGCGGTCTGCTTTTTTGATGTCCGGAGGGGGACGGGCCCATGACGTCCCTTTCCTGAACGTGCTACAATACAGAAAAGGACATGAATCGAAGGGAGGATTTCCTATGAAAAAAATCTTTGGATGGTTTCTTGCTCTTCTCCTCATTTTGGGTGCAGGCACGGTGTCCATGGCAGCTGATGAGCAGGTCATGAACCGCAAGCTGGGCTATTTTGACAATACGAGGACAGTGCTTTTCCTGCCGGCTCTCTTTGGTGACGGCGACTATGCGGCCTCGTATGTGAACCGCGAGATGAATACGATATTCCGCTATCCTTACTACAGGAAACTGGATACGGAGGGATATACTGGCAAAGCGTATTCGCCTTCAGAGCTTCCTGCTCTTGCTGAACAGACAGGAGCAGATATCGTCGTCATGCCGGTCATCTCCCGCTGGCAGCAGATCATCATGCACCCCATGCTTTTCTCGGATGGAGATGCATTCATTGAGACAGCAGCCAGGATCGATATCTACTCCTATAAGAAAGCAGACGGCATTGTCAGGGATGATAAGGCTTCCTACTGGAAGACAGAAGATGAAAGCTTTGTCAGAAATGTTTATATCCTCGATGAAATGATGAGGGATATTTACAAAACATTCCCGTACCGCCGCGTTCCGACCGATATTCCTTCCAACTTATCCGGTGATACAGCACCGGACCGCACTCCGCAGGCATCAATGAATCATTGATAAAAGTGCAAAAAGGGGATGTGACAAAATCCACCAAAACACTGTTTTTCTTTTCTCGAACGAAGTTCGGTTTAAGGGTGTTTGAGCTTGCCCCGTAGGGGGAGCTGGCGCCGGAGGCGACTGAAACATCATTTCCTTCGAGTGCAACGAGGTTTTGAGGTTTTCAGATAACACAAATATATAAATGTATTGGATAATCTTCTAATTGAATATATCAGCACAAAAGGAGCTGTAGCAAAATGATTGGACATTTTGTCACAGCTCCTTTTCATTTCCTTATAATCCTTTTTGCTCCATTCCGCCGATGAGGTAGCCCAGGTGCGGTGTGGAATTCATCGTGACAAGCCTCCAGATGCCCTTGTCATATTCGAGGACGTTGATGCAGGCATTGTCCTGCTTGATCTGCCAGAAGCGGCCGATGCCCATGCCGAAGAGGTCGCAGATGATGACCTTATTTACTGCATCGTGCGCTGCGACGAGGACGGTTTCCCCGTCATACTTTTCTGCATATTCGTCAAAAGCAGCGCGGACACGTTTCCTGACATCTTCCAGGCATTCGCCTTCCGGCATCTGTACTTTTTCCGGATGGGTATGCCAGAGATAGAAGGATTCCGGATACCTGGCTTCGATCTCATCGGCATGGATGCCTTCCCAAAGACCGTGACTGATTTCTGTCAGCCTTTCGTCCTTTTCTACGACAAGGCCATGCTTCTCAGCCGCCATCCGGCATGTTTCATAGGAACGGGAGAGGGGACTGGAAATAGCACGGTCGATGTGGATGTCCTTCAGTCCTTCTGCGCAAGCCATGCCCTGACGGATGCCTCTTTCGGAAAGCGGGGTATCTTCCTGGCCCTGATAGCGGCCTTCCGTATTCCATGTGGTTTCCCCGTGGCGGATCAGAATAATTCGTACCATGATGGCTCCTTTTTCTTAATTTCTGGATTAATGTTCGCAGTGGATGACTTTGACGTCCTTGATCCCTTCGATATTCATGAGGGACGGGAGGACAGCGGTTGGGATATCCTTGTCGACAGCGACTGCCATGACGTTGATGCCCTTGTCATTGGAAGCTCCGACCTGCATGCCGTTGATGTTGATGCCGGCAGCGCCGAGAACGCCAGCTACCTGACCGATCATGCCCGGCTTGTCTTCATGCGGAGCGATGATGATGCAGCCTTTTGGCTCGAAGTCGACTCTGAAATGATCGAGGGAAACAATCTTGGCTTCTTTTCTGTCAAAGAGGGAGCCGGTGATTCTGTGGGTTCCTTTGTCTGTGTCGATGGTGAGGGAAATCGTGTTGGTGAAGTAATGGCCCTTTCTGGCCTTGACTTCGCGGACTTCCATGTGGCGCTCTTCTGCAATGCCTCTTGCATTGACGAAGTTGACCGTCTGCTGGAGGACCGGAGCAAGGAGACCCTTTAAGACAGCGGTCGTAAGAGGTGCTGTTTCTGTTTCAGCCAGTTCGCCGGTATATTCGACATTGACGCCGGAAATCCTGCCGCCGGCCAGGTCGATGCCGATGTTGCCCATTCTTTCGCAGAGGTCGAAGTATGGCTGGATGACATTGAGTGTTGCTTTTGTAATCGGGGAAGCATTGACAGCGGTTGCAACCGGTTCACCATGGAGAGCCTGCGCTACACCGATGGCAACATCAGTGGCAACGCCTGCCTGCGCTTCTTTTGTGGATGCGCCAAGGTGAGGGGTGAGAGCGACATTGGTCAGACCGAGGAACGGGTTTTCTTCCGGCTTCAGCGGTTCGTGCGGCCATACGTCAATACCGGCTCCGGCGACTTTTCCATTCTTCAGTGCCTCGGCGAGCGCTTCGATATCGACGACTGCACCGCGGGATGCATTGACGATGCGGACGCCGTCTTTCATCTTTGCAATGGCTTCTTTATCAATCATACCGCGTGTCTCATCTGTAAGCGGTGTGTGGAGGGTGATGTAGTCAGATTCACGGAGAAGTGTATCCAGATCGGTCAGTTCCACGCCGAGCTGCTGGCCTCTTTCCAGCGGGATATAAGGATCATAGCCGATGGTCTTCATGTTGAAAGCCTGCAGACGTTTAGCCACATTGGAACCTACGCGGCCGACGCCGATGATGCCGACGGTCTTGTTCAGAAGCTGGATGCCTGTGAAGCTCTTTCTGTCCCAGCGGCCTTCCATGATGGACTGGTGTGCCTGCGGAATGTGGCGCGTCATGGAGAGCATCAGAGCAATTGTGTGCTCGCAGGCTGCAATCGTATTGGATTCAGGCGTATTGACGACAGTGATGCCTTTCTTGGTAGCTTCGGGAATATCGATGCCGTCGATACCGACACCGGCTCTGCCGATAACCTTCAGGTTCACAGCCGCATCAATGACCTTCTTGGTGACGCGTGTCTGGCTTCTTGTAATGATGGCATCATAGTCAGCAATGACTTTGCAGAGCTCATCTTCTTCCATATTCGGCTGGATATCTACAATAAATTCCTTTTCAAGGATTTCCTTGGCTTCTTTGGCAACGTCGGCGGTGATGAAAATTCTGTACATGATGATTCCTCCTTGGGGGTAATGGTTTCAGGTATGATGATTAACCGTTGGTTCTTTTGTATTCTTTCATGAAATCGGCAAGCGCTTTTGCGGCTTCCGGCGTGACTGCGTTGTAGAGGGAGACGCGGAGGCCTCCTACAAGACGGTGGCCTTTGACGCCGATGAAGTCATTCTTCTTGGCTTTCTCGACGAAATCCTTTTCCAGTTCCGGCGTCGCGAGGTTGAAGGTAACGTTCATCATGCTTCTGTCCTTCACATCAGCGTGGCCTTTGTAGAAACCGCCGCTCTGGTCGATGGTGTCATAAATAAGTCCGGCTTTTACCTTATTTCTTTCTTCAATCGCTTTGAGCCCGCCCATATTCCAGATCCAGTGAAGCATCCGGTTCAGCGTGTAAATGCAGAAGACAGGCGGCGTGTTGTATGTGGAATCATTCTTGACGAAAGTCTGGTACTGGAGGTATTCAGGAATATCCGTCCTTGCTTTTTCAAGAAGGCCTTTTCTGATTACTGCAAATGCGGCTCCGGCTGCGCCCAAATTCTTCTGGATCCCGGCCCAGATCATGTCGAACTGGTTGAAATCGATTTCTCTGGAAAGAATGTCAGAGGACATATCGCAGATGAGGGGGACATCAACCTTTGGGAAGTCCTTGTATTCCGTGCCGTAAATCGTATTGTTGGCGCAGATGTAAAGGTAATTCGTATCGGGACGGATATCGTAGGTGTCCGGGATATAGGCGTAATTTCTGTCCTTGGCTGTATTGGCATCGTACGTTTCACCGAAGAAAGCTGCCGTGTTTCTTGCCTTGTGCGCCCAGACGCCGGTATCGGCATAGGCGCCTCTTGTGTGAAGGAAATTGCAGCCTGTCATCAGGAACTGCATCGTGCCGCCGCCCTGCATGAAGACGATTTCATAATCATCATCCAGTTTCATCATCTGGCGAAGGTATGCTTTCGTTTCATCGAGCATATCCTGGAAAACGGGGGAGCGGTGGCTGATTTCCGTGATGCCCATTCCGGTTCCGCGGAAATCGGTCAGATCATTTTTCATTTCTTCGAGCACTTCGATCGGCATGGGGGAAGGGCCCGCGTTAAAGTTAAATACACGTTTCATTTGTATCCTCCTGAAAACACAAAAAGAGAAGACGTCCCATGGGACGAGCTTCTCTTATTCTCGCGGTGCCACCCAATTTAGCCGCTGCCAATCTGTTGTATCCATAAAAAAACGCTCTTCATCCACTTAAGGGACGAGAGCACCCGCGATACCACCCAAATTGCCTTACGGCCATCTTTAGTCAGCTGTAACGGGCATGTCCCGGAAGACTCATCGTCTTCACCTCCGAAGCGGAAAGATAATAATGCTTTAACGGTTCACACCAGCCACCGTCTCTCTGAAAAGGTTTTATTATCCCTTCTTCATCATCGCTTGTTTCTTATGACTGGATTATAGACCGTCATTTGATCGTTTGTCAAGCCATCAAATAAGAAAAAATGATACATCTGCTTTAAGAGATATATGCTGATTCAGGAGAAAATACGGATAAGCTTACAAAAAAAGACGGCCGGTGCCGTCTTTAAAATATACTCCTGTCAATTGATTTCGCTCTTCAGGTTCTTGAAGAAACGTTCAACGATCCGGGTGAAAAGTCCGTTGAAATTGCTGTCGTCCAATCTGTCACGGGCATCTTCGCTGGTGAAAACAAGAGCGCCGGTCTTCATGCTGTAAACATCGAAGCGGACGGTCAGGTACATCGTCACGTATTGTTTCTCCGGAATCTGTTCCGGGAAAGGAATCTTATGAACGACATCCTTGTAACCATTCTTGTCACGGACTGTTTCGTGGATTTCCTTGGTCGTCCATTCCGTATGGGCAGGAACCACGCTGACGAGCTTCTCACAGCGGGTGACCGTCGGAACGGCATAGAGATCCGCTTTGGCGTCAACGGCTGCCTGAGGGATGCGGACAGCTGAAGTGGAAACTTCATCAGAAGGCGCTGCAGCAGATGCATCATCCGTGCTGTTTCCCGGGAGAACCGCTATGGCTCCCTGAAGAGGCGCTGTAATGATTTTCAGCCCTTTGACTTCTGCAGCTTTCTGGTTGAAAATGACCTGGAAGGAACGGCCTTCCGGCGCCATCTTTTTGGACAGAACATCGGTATTGACGACAGAGGTGTATATCGTATGATCAGCTTTGAAGGAATGTGTGGGGTCAGTCCATTTTGCATAATCCGCATTGGCCGTGAGAGACATGAGTGTCAAAGCGGATACCAGCAGGGGAATCCAAAGTTTTTTCTTCATAAGTGGGGCAGACCGGATTGCAGATGGGAAATCGGTCTGCAGCCTCCTTTCTCTAAAAAAGAAATGATTGAATTGGGCCGCTCTCGCAAATAAACTACATTTTCATCATTATATCATGAAACAATGAAATTATTATATTTTACGGAATCCTTTTCCAGGGAATTTTCGCCGAAATATAGTATAATGTAAATATAGAAGTTTTTGTGTATGAGTCTCTCGAAGGGAGATCGAAAAATGGAATTTAAAATTAAATACTTCAAGGATTACGTACCATTTCATGTGGGTGATGAACATCATCCCATCGAATTGAATCCAAGAGAATGTCCGGCTGTAGAGTCCGAGGAAGCTGAAGTCAGAAGAGCATTGGAAAATCCGATTGACTCTCCGAAGCTTCGTGAAATTGTTCATCCGGGTGAAAAGATTGTCATCGTGACAAGCGACGTAACACGCCCGATGCCGTCCTGGGTCGTCGTGCCATGCGTCCTGGACGAACTGGAAAAAGCAGGCGTCGAAGACAAGGATGTCACTGTTGTTTTCGGACTTGGCTCTCACAGAAAGCAGACCGAGGAAGAAATGAAACGCCTTGTTGGCGAAGATGTGTACAACCGCGTCAAATGCATTGACAGTGATCCCGATGATGTGGAACACATGGGATACTGCAAGAACGGAACTCCGGTCGATATCTTCAGGACAGTCGCTGATGCAGACCGCCGCATCCTTCTTGGCAATGTCGAATACCATTACTTTGCGGGCTACAGCGGTGGCATGAAAGCTATCATGCCAGGCGTATCCTCCAGAGCTGCCATTCAGGCAAACCACAAGAACATGATCAGCCCGGATTCCTATGCAGGGCATCTCGAGGGAAATCCGGTCCGTGATGATATCGAAGAAGTCTATGACTTCCGCCCAGTTGATTTCATCGTAAACGTAGCCCTTGATGATCATAAGAAAATCGCCTTTGCAGCTGCAGGCCATCATGTTACAGCACACCGCGAAGCATGCAAATTCCTCGACAGCATCTACAAGATCAAAATCGATAAGCCGGCTGATGTCGTCATCGTTTCCACCGGCGGCTACCCGAAGGATATCAACCTGTATCAGGCCCAGAAATCCATCGACAACGTCAAGCACGCAGTCCGCGAAGGCGGCATCATGGTTCTCGCCGCTTCCTGCAAAGAAGGATACGGCAGCGACGTATTCGGACGCTGGATCCAGCAGTATGATACACCGGACGAAAGAATCGCAGCCATTCACGAACACTTCGAACTCGGCGGCCACAAATCCGCGGCTCTTGCCCTGGTACAGAAGAAATGCGATATTTACATGGTGACTGACATGGATGATGCTATGGTAACAAAAGCCAATATGACACCATTCCACGATCTGCAGGAAGCTGTCGATGCAGCACTGAACCGCATGGGCAAAGACTGCAGCGTCTACGTCGTACCGATTGGCGGATCCACACTTCCTATGGAAGACTAAAAACTGATAGTGAATAAAAAGAGGCAGGCGCCGAGCCTGCCTCTTTTTTGTGAGCAAAGTAGGAAGATGAGTAATAATAAAGCTAAAAAATAGTACGTAAGAAGAATTTTAGATTATAATAAACATATACTCAATTTCTGTAGGAAACTGTTGGGGAATAGGATTAACCATGATAAATCAGAATACGATGAAAGTAATAAAGAGAGAAAAGAGAAATTCCTTATGGATATTTCGTATGATTTCTTTTGCTCTAACCACTCTTATATGCTTGGGAGTTTTTGCCTTTTTCAGAGAAGCACCATTTGGAGATAAAACGCTCGCAGCCAGTGATGCGTTTATTCAATACATGGATCTCATGGCATTTTTTAAGGATGTATTATCCGGGAATCAGTCTTTAACTTATACCATGACAAAAGGCCTCGGTGGGTCAGCCATTGGCATATTTTCTTATTATTTAGCATCGCCCACAGAATTGCTGCAGTTATTTTTTTCAAAAGACCAAGTGCCTGTTTCATATAATTTGGCAGCTGTCCTTAAAATGGGAATGGCATCATTGACGATGACATGGTTCTTGCAGGACCGATTCAATAACAAGATCTCCATGCTCCCTCTTATGGGACTTTCCATCGGCTATGGCCTGATGCACTACAATTTGTACCAAATCTGGAGTGCTATGTGGCTGGATGGCGTATACATGCTGCCGCTCATGATGCTCGGCGTATATAGAGCTGTGCATTTTGGGTCTATTGGCATGCTTTCCGTCAGTACTGCACTTTCAATTCTGCTTAATTGGTATACTGGCGGTATTAATTGTCTCTTCAGTGGTTTCTGGTTTCTGGCAGAAGAGACGTTGCTGCATTTCCAGAGGGGCGGAGCAAAGAAAGAATTTTTTAGTGATACAGTAAGATATGTCTTTGGTATGGTAACGGGGATTCTGATCAGCTCTATTCTTTTCCTCCCTACAATATTACAGCTTCGCGAAGGGATTGGAGGTTCTTTTGACTGGAATCAAATTTCTCTGGGCTTTCAGGGAGATATACTGGCATCTCTAGGCGCTTATTACATGGGAATTCATCCTAAGGAAATACCCAGTTTAGATTATATGTCTCTTTTCTGCGGGAGCTTGGCAGTTTCCGGGGCTTTGGCACTATTTGCCGTAAAAGATATCAAATGGAAATATAAAGCATTTGCTTTTTTGCTGATTGTTTTTTCTTTTCTGATGTTTCATTGGAAAATATTATTTTTTATGTTTTCACTTATGAAAAAGCCGATGGGATTCATGCCAAGGTACTCCTATCTGGGATCTTTTATTCTCATTTTTCTTTCAGGCTGTTATTTCTCCGACTGGAAAAAATGGGGGTTTGGTATTCGGCAGCTTATTATTTGTTTGCTGTTCCCTGTATCCCAGATACTGATTGAACGTTTGCGGCCGGCATTATACCAGAATTTCTTTTTGTTCAATATTGCATTTCTAGTGATCGTCCCCTGTATTCTCTATGAAATTGACAGGTCATACAGGATAAGTGTAAAGAAAAATTTTATGATGGGGTTATTAGCAGACATGCTCATTTGGGAAATGAGCATGTCTGCATGTATATTTTTATCTATGCGAGGAGCGGGGAGTCTTTATACTTATCAATCTTATGATGATCAGCAAAGAACACAGATTCAGGAAATCAAAGCATATGATGGAGGAATCTACCGTATCAATCAGGTAATGAATAGGGGAGATATTCGCGCGAAAGATGAACAAGAAAAAAATAAGGGATTTAATCTTAATGAAAGTATGAATTTTAATTATTGGGGAATACAAGAATATACTTCATTGTTAAAAAAATCTCAGTTCAGATTATCGTCTAATATAGGATATTATGATTTTACTGAAAGGGCTAACAGATTTTATACTTCTATTCTTCCTGCAGATTCTCTCTTGGGAGTAAAATATTTGTTGTTGACAGAGCCAATAAAAGGACTTGAGTCAGATTTGCCATTTGGAATAAGTAATGGGAAAAAAGTATACAAAAATCCATATGCTCTGCCTATGGCGTTCATATATCGAGAGAATGATCAGATAATCCCCGGAGAATCTGATAATCCGTTTACTTATACAAATGCACTATACAGCAAACTAATTGGACATGCTGTAACAATTTATCATCCCGTATCATTTACAGAAATATGTGAAAATAGACATGAGATCTATGAAATCAATAATGGGGTGGACCCTATTTATGCATTTCTTATATGGGATGGACCTTACAGACAGGTGTCGATAAATGGAGAAAGCAGTCAAATTTTATATGATTCAGGGATGTTCTATATTCCTGCGACGGGCAGTCAGACTCGTGCGATTGATGTAGACCTTTCGGATGATATCCGGATGAAACAAGCACTTTTCTATGAAACGGATCTTTCAGCATTGAAAGAAATCTCTCGCGAAATCAATCAAAGAGCTGCTAAAAATCTTATGATTCGAGATGGAGAAATCAGTGGTACGGTAGAAGGAAGAGAAGGAGATATACTTTTCTTATCGGTTCCTTATGAAAATGGATGGACAGTCATGAGAAATGGCAAAGAGATTACTCCTGATATCTTTGCAGGATGTTTGATGAACATTCCTCTTGAGGAAGGAGAAAATCACATTCAAATGACATACCATATTCCAGGGCTGACAGCAGGGGCGGCTCTGACATTGATAGGTATTCTGCTTTTAGCTGGTAATCAATATAAAAGAAGAAAACAATAACGAAAATACACCAAGCAATTCACCTTGCTTGGTGTATTTTCGTTACTTGATAATTATAGAATCAAACTGCTTAAGGAATAAACTTATTTGGGAAGAGTAAAGCGACGCACAAAAACGTGTGAACCTCGATGCAGGGGGTTAAATACAAAGTGAGATAGTAGGTAAGAATGCTATAGAGCCCTAAAAGACAACAAAAAAGACACCACGGAGATAAATCACGTGATGCCTTCTTCCGGTGGGCGATAACAGGATCGAAATGGTTCGAAAACGAACCGGTTTTGAAGGAGCAAAGCGACACGCAAAAACGTGTGAGCTTCGATGCAGTGAGGTTAAATATTAAGTGAAGCAATCGGTAAGAATGGGGTTATAGGACAAAACGTGTTGGTAAAAATTTATATTATGCTTGTATTAAGGGCAGAATACGGTGCATACTGAAATACGCCCGAGCTGCACTGTAATCCATCTTATCACAATTAGCTGGAAGCGTAAAAGCGCCCATATTCTCAGCACTTCCAGGTTTGTGTTCAAATGCGCACTTTTCCGCATCAGCAGCAGATAAAGACACAATAAGGGCATCTATTTTTCATAACGATAATCTTTCCAGAAGATTATTCACACTGAAAAGATAAAATCCCATTTTAGCCTGTATTTATCAGGGGGTTGAGGCTTTTTACCAACACGTTTTGTCCACCCTTTAAGAATTACTGAAAATCTTAAAATGCCGATGGAGCCCGATAAACGCGGGGCTCATCGACTATAAAAACAACACGAAATGTCCTATAAGCCTAAGAATGCCTAGCGCCCTGTAAAAAGGCAATAAAAAAGATACCACGGAGATAAATCACGTGATATCTTCTTCTGGTGGGCGATGACAGGATCGAACTGCCGACATTCTGCTTGTAAGGCAGACGCTCTCCCAGCTGAGCTAATCGCCCATGGTGACCTGTGCGAGATTCGAACTCGCGAACCCGCCGTGAAAGGGCGGTGTCTTAACCACTTGACGAACAGGCCATTGGCTCCTGAAGCAGGGTTCGAACCTGCGACATCGTGATTAACAGTCACGCGCTCTACCGGCTGAGCTATTCAGGAATCCGTACGAAAGGTACTTCAATATAATAACAAACGGACTTAAATTTTGCAACACCTTTTTTCAATCTTATGATTAAAAGATAATGAAAAATTTACATTAGCAGAAATCTCATTGTATGAGATAACCGGAATATAATATTGATGCATTGAAACAAGATTCGCTGCAGAAGTTTAATACCTAGGAAAAGCAATCAGTCAGTATGCATTTCACCCACCAATTAGAGCAAGAAAAAGGCACCATGGAGTTTCCGTCACATGGTGTCTTTCGATTTGGTGGGCGATAACAGGAACGAACTGGTTCGAAAACGAACCGATTTTGAAGGAGCAGAGCGGCGCGCAAAATTGAGTGAGCTTCGATGCAGTGAGGTTAAATGACAAGTGGGATAGCTGGTAAGCCTGCGTCCGCCCACAAAAAAGCAAAAGAAAAAGGCATCACGGAGATCAATCACGTGATGTCTTCTTATCTTGGTGGGCGATGACAGGATCGAACTGCCGACATTCTGCTTGTAAGGCAGACGCTCTCCCAGCTGAGCTAATCGCCCGTGTATCTGATGTTTATTATGCCTCATTTATGAGAAAAATGCAAGCCCTAATCAGGAATTCTCATAAAATTCAGTATATACAGCTATTTCTGGTGAGCATAAGAATGCTTGTGTATATACTTTTTATTTCAAATACATAAGAAGACAATGCATTTTCTTGCGCCCTTTGTGACATCGTGCTAAGATTAGCATCTGAACACTAAAGAAAGGGGCAGTATGATGCCAGGTAGTGAAATGTATAAGAGCCGCTGGACGGTATTTTCCATGTCGGTTCCTATTTTTGTAGAAACAACGCTTCAAATGATGGTGCCCAACGTGGATCAGTTCATGCTGAGTCATTATTCTCAGGATTCCGTGGCAGCCGTAGGCAATGATAATGTCATATTTAATTTAGTTATCCTGACACTCGCAGTCCTTTCGCAGGCTGCGACGATTTTAATTGCACATTACAGGGGCGCCGGGAATCTTTCCAAGGTCAGTGAAGTATGTACGGTTTCATTGACTGTCAATCTGGTACTGGGGCTTGTGATCAGTGCCGCGCTTTTCATCTTTGATGATTTCTTTTTGAATGTTTTAGGAATGCCGGATGAAATACGTGCGGATGCTTCTCTTTATTTACGATGGATTGGCATATTTATTTTCATCCAGAGCATGTACATGGCTTTTATTTCCTTTCTCAGGGGATTTTCCCAGCTTAAACTGACGATGCTCTGCTCCCTGGTCATGAATGTATTCAATATCGGCGGCAATATGCTTCTGATCCATGGCTGGGGACCGATTCCGTCCCTGGGCGTGGCCGGTGTCTGCATATCGACAAATATTTCTAAATTTATCGGTTTCTTTTTGATCCTTTACTTATTCCACAAGTACACGCCTGCCAGATTTTCGATGTCTTATTTAAGACCGTTCCCATGGAAAACATTCCACAAGATTCTTTATCTGGGCGTACCGTCAGCTGGAGAAACGTTTTCTTATCAGTTTTCTCAGGCTATGATTATGAAGTTTGTCAATCTTTTTGGCGTCGTTGTTATTACGACAAAAGTTTACTGCTATATCATAGCGATGGTCAGTTATGTGTATTCCCAGTCGCTTGCGATGGCGACGCAGATTCTGGTCGGCTATTTCAAAGGGGCAGGGGATAATGATGAAGTTGATAAACATGTCAAATTTACAATTTCAGTAGCCATGCTTCTCTCCGGGACAATATCGACGCTGCTATACCTCAATGCGGATGCGGTTCTTTCTATTTTCACGGACGATCCGGCAGTCCATGCTCTGGGGAAAACAATTCTTTTCATTGAAATATTCCTGGAAATCGGCCGTGCAGTCAATATGAGCATGGTTATGGCACTTAATGCGGCTGGTGATGTCAGGGCGCCTGTAACCATAGGTATTATTTTCATGTGGTCTGTAGCTACATTCGGATCCTGGCTCCTGGGCGTCCATTGGGGATGGGGCCTGGCAGGAATCTGGATTGCTATGGCAGCGGATGAATGCACGAGAGGACTTGTCTTCTTCTGGCGCTGGCATCAGGGTGTGTGGAGGAAGCGCTTTGCCTGAGCCTTTTAAATCTTCAGATTTGTATTTTAAATTGTCAGCACAGGTAAAAAATACGGCCTGTGTTGACAGGTCATAGATGGAATGCTATAGTAGATGCAATCAAACGCAGGGAAGAAAGAGAGTACGTTTTCTGAATCCATCATAGAGAGTCCGGACGGTGAAAGCGGATATGGAAGGAATACGGAAGTGCATTTTTGAGCGTGAAGAGCCGAAACAGAGTAAGCTTTTCCGGGAGCTCCCGATACAGGGCTTGAGTCCTTAGGAAAAAGGACTTATCGAGGCATGTGTGGTGACACATATGCGAAATTGGGTGTGAATCACGAGTCTCTCGTCCCATGGTTGGGGTGAGGGCTTTTTTATTGCAAAAAGCCCTGCCCGAGAAATTTTTTCAGGAGGTCTTACTATGGAGAAGAAAGAAGGAGTTCAGGACATAGCGGATAAGGTCTTGAAAGCCAACAAGACGCAACGTCAGGGACGGCAGTTTATGTTATGGATCTTGGCGCTTGTCGTTGGTGCCGCACTTGGATGGCTTGGCATCAAACCGCTGAATGAACTTTTCACATTTATTGCAACAGTATTTACCAGACTGTTCCAGTTTATCGCCGTACCGACGATTGCACTGGCAGTGATTACTACACTTGCTGCATTGGGCGGCAATAAGAATACGGGACGTATTTTTGCTCATGCTGTTACTTATACGCTCCTCACTACATTCTGTGCAGCCGGCATCGGACTTGCCATGTTCCTCTGGATTGCACCGGGAAATCTTCCTGCTGATGTAGTTGGTGCAGGTGCAGCCAGTGTCCCGCAGAATCTGGAACATCTTTCTTACTATGATCATATTCTGGGAGTTATTCCGAATAATATGATTCAGCCGTTCCTTTCCGGGAATGTCCTTGCTGTTATGCTGATTGCCGCTTCCTTTGGTCTTGGACTTGCTTTCATGCCAAAGACAGAAAACAGGGAAACGCTGCTGAAGGGAATCCTCGGTTTCCAGGAACTGCTCTTCACACTGATCAAAGCACTGCTGTATATTCTTCCGGTCGGCATTCTGGCATTTGCCGCTCAGCTTTCTGCACAGATTGAAGCAGGCGTCATTGTCGGAGCTCTTGGAAAATACACGTTGGTTATTATTGGAAGCAACTGCATCCAGTTCTTCCTTGTACTGCCGGTATTCCTTCTGCTTCGCGGACTGAATCCAATTTCTGTATTCCGTAAAATGTCACCGGCGATAGCTGTTGCTCTTTTCACAAAGAGTTCGGCCGGCACACTGCCTGTCACACTGGCTTCTGCTGAAACGAATCTGAAAGCAGATCCGGCTGTTTCCCGCTTTGTCCTTCCAATCTGCACGACTATCAACATGAACGGCTGTGCAGCTTTCATTCTCGTTACTTCCCTGTTCGTTATGCAGAATGCAGGATATTCGCTGGATATGCCGACTATGCTGACATGGCTCGTCGTTGCTGTCATTGCAGCCATCGGCAATGCGGGCGTTCCGATGGGATGCTATTTCCTGACACTGTCTCTTATGAGCGGTATCGGTGCACCAATAGGACTCATGGGTATCATTCTTCCAATCTATACAATCATTGACATGATTGAAACCGCAGAAAACGTATGGTCTGATTCCTGCGTATGCGCTATGACCGACCATGATCTGGAAGGGAAACTCGAACCGGCCGCTGCTGTAGAAGCATAATAGAAAAATAAAAAGAGAGGGGAGAAATCTCCTCTTTTTTCTGTGCAATTTGACCATGGAAAAAGGGGATGTGACAAAATCCGATAAAACGCTATTTTCCTTTTTCTCGAACGAAGTTCGGTTTAAGGGTGTTTGAGCTCGCCCTGTAGGGGGAGCTGGCGACGGAGTCGCCTGAGGAGGTTCATCTCTTCGAGCGAAGCGAGGTTTTTAGGTGTTCATATAAAATCAATACACATCGATGCTGGATAATCCTATAATGAAATTTTGGGTTATAGGACAAAACGTGTTGGTAATTAATCCCAGCCATGACTGGGATTAAATCCAGAATTATGTAATTCGTCCCACATTATGGCATCACCCCAAGCTGGGATTGAATCTGCCAGTCTTTGTTGTGAGCTTATGCTATTATAGATAGTAGAAATGCTTTTTTATCGGTCGGCATAACCTTGAGTATTTCTGAGAGTGAAAGCGGTTTCGGTGAGTGCATGTAAAACCACCAGAAAACCGCTTTTATTCGTCTTTCAACGGATAATCCACGATGGTTTCTGAGCATCGCTCGAAGCTGTGCATTTACACCGCCCTCTATGAGATTATTTGTCGCCGGATAAGGACTTGGGAATTCATCAGCCTCTTTCAGATAGGTGAAAAGATTCCCGGATTTTATCAGACTAATGAGCGATGTTTTTGCCTTTATAAGGCGTTCGTGGGTGTGTCGCATTACGCCTCTATCGTCCATTGTCATTTCTTTTAGAAATTCCTTATGCTTCATTGCCCAAGATTCAAATCGGCTTACCCATTTTTCTGCTTTTTTAAGAGTTTTTATCTCCAACAAATCCCTGGCAAGCATATACAGCTGGGCACCGGCAAGGGTTCTTGGACGAGTCGTTGTGTAACGTCGTATCTGGCAAAATACATGAAATATGCAGCGCTGCAGTCTGGCATTTGGCCAGACTTTTTTTAATGCCTTTTGGAAACCCGGACCACCGTCAGAAACGACTATACGTGGTTCAGCAATACGACTCATTAGGGCTTCCCAGGCAAAAGCACGTTCATATCTACATAAATACCATCCTAATACATGATGCTCATCACAACAGATCAGAATGCAGGCTTTTCTGGCAAGATAAATGCCATCAACATATACAGTTTCCCTCGGCTCTTCAATCTTCGGCGGTATGGCCCAGATATCCCAAAATTTTGCTGTTTTTCTTCGGAAATTACGCCCTTCACCTGTCATATCCTTCTGTGTATCCTTGCTGAATAACCAATCAAGAAACATACTGAAATCCTTCGCATCACGATTAATAGGAAGAGTAAATACATTCCCACATTCTCGGCACTTCCAGCGTTGTGTTCCTGCCCGTGTTTTTCCATATTTGTAGCAGGTAAAACCACAATAACGACATCTAACTTCTTTCATAAAATAACCTCCTAGAAAATAATTCATTTCCTGGGAAAGATAAAATACCATTTTAGCCCGTATTTACAAGGTGTCTGAGACTTTTTACCAACACGTTTTGTCCACCCTTTAAGAATCACTGAAAATCTTAAAATGCCGATGGAGCCCGATAAATACGGGTTTCATCGGCATTAAAACCAACACGAAATGTCCTATAAGCCGAAATTTTCTAATAGAAAAAGGGGCTGTGGCGAAATGGTTACACATTTTGTCACAGCCCCTTCATTTATTTTTTTATTAAAGTTCAGTTGCTTTGCGGAGAGCGCGGAGGTTTTCTTCGGAAGCTTTCGGATTGACGACGCAGCCTGGCCCTAAGATCAGGCCTTTGCCATCCACCTGTTCGATGGCATCCTTGACATGCGCAGTGATTTCTTCCGGGGTTCCATCGAGGACGATATCGTCATACTGGAGAACTCCGTCTACGAAGTAAGGAGCAGATTTAATGCCTGCCATGAGGCATTTGTCAGTCAGATTTCTGGCTTCTTTCAGTGTCGGCCAGGTGTGGCGGTCATGCCAGTTGATGGCATTGACCGGATATGAGGCGACTTCATTGAAGTAAATGTCTTCGCCATGGATATGAACAGCATTGAACCAGGTTTTCTTCGCATAGGATTTGATGACCTGCAGGTCATAGAATGCGCCGAATTCCTGAAACTGGTCAGGTGACATCATCGTGCGGACGGCATTCTGTGTGGCAAAGAAGAAGCCATCGACACCGGCATCGATATTGTAGCTGACAAAATCCAGTGTGGTTGCAGTGATGGCAGCCAGTGCATGATGAACGGCTTCAGGATAGAAAATCATATCTTTCAGCAGACGGTCGCCGGCCATTTTCTTCAAGGTAGAGAATGGGCTGAAGATTGTCTGGATGCAGGGGGTGCCCGGTGTACGGCGGCGGATCAGTTCCCTTGCAAATTCAATCTGCTTGCCATATGTACCCTGAATGGCAGGAATCGCTCTTAATGCATCATAGTCAGCAGGGCTCTGGATGGCGAATCTTTTAACGATTGGTTCTTCATAAGGATCACAGTAGATCGTCAGCTGATTGCCAAAGTCCTGTGTGCTGTACAATCCAAAAGGCATCATTTTGATGTAATCGAAATCATATTTTTCTGTCAGCTCAACTTCTGCTTCTGCCAGAGAGATCGGGTCCTGATCAAACTGGGAAAGATGCATCCAGGTAGCGACCGGAACACGGTCTACATCTTTGGAAGCCAGAGCGGCTCTTACTCTTTCTTCTCTATTCATCATATACTCCTTTCAGAAATCCGATTTCCAAATACCGAAATTTCTCTATTTTTTTATTATACCATAGGAATGGACTGATTTCATAAAGCGTCCATGGATGATCGCCTTTGTTTTCGACACTTCTTATAAAATTTTGTATAATATAGGTTACATTTAAAGGCAAGAGGTGATGACATGACTCATCAGGGAAGACCATGGCTGACGGCACTGACTGGATTTATTGCGCTGCTCATGGGCTTTTGTGAGTTTTACACATACAAAATCGGCTGGCACCCTTTTTCCAATCCGTGGAACAGGGCAAGGCTGCTTCATGTTGAAGATATACCTATGGTTCTGGCGGCAGGCGCTGCCACTTTCATCGTACTTACGCTGCTTCTCCGGCTGCTTGAGAAAATTCCTCCGATTCCGGAAAAGGAAGGACCTGGAGGCAGTCCTCTCGATGCGCCTTTTGCGCTGATTGCAGCATTTCTTTTTCTGGCATGGATGCCCTTCTTTCTCGTGTTTTATCCGGGAACAGGAATGAATGATACGACGGATATCATGAGAGCAGGCATTTGGGCGGCCGGGCAGCATACATTTATTTACTGCATGGCCGTTTACGGGCCGACGGAGCTTTCCAAAGAACTGACGGGAAGTGCGTCTTACGGACTTGCGTTCATATCCGTTGTGCAGATGTTTCTTTTTGCCTGCGCTATTTCTTATACCCTTTCCTGGGTATACAGAAAGACCGGCCGCATGTGGCTTTCCTGGGGACTGGCACTTTATTACGGATTCCTTCCTATGATTGTCAATATGTCGTTTTCCAACGTGAAGGATGTCCCTTTTTCCGCAGTGATTCTCCTCTGGGTTCCGCTTATGACATCTTTTGTATCCGGATACAAGGAAAATGCGTGGGAATCGAACAAATATCTTTATGCGCTTGCCGGCATTGGGATGATGATGCTCCGGAATAATGGCATTTTCGTCTTTATTCCCATGATGCTGAGTATTATCATCCTGATCAAGCATGTCCGCATGAAAGTCCTTCTTACATCTCTTGTCATGATTGTCATTTCCATTACGCCGGATATAGTCATTAAAGAGACGCTGGATCTTCCGCAGCTCTTTCAGGAAAGAGTGGGGATTCCGCTTCAGCAGTATTCAAGGACCGTGGCAGTGGGGGCGCCTTTGACAAAAGCGGAGGAAAACTACACGATCCGTATGATGATGCCTGAACAGATCAAGACCTGGTACGATCCGTTTACGGCAGATCTGATCAAATGGAACAGTAATTTCGATTTTTATTACTTCAATAACCACCCGGATGAATTCTGGAAAGCTTGGAAATCATTAGGAGAGAGAAATAAAGAAACATATGTAGAAGCATGGCTTTTTGCCACATACGGATACTGGGCATTCCCCGCACCCGACGAAATGACGCAGTCGAGATTCGGATGGGCCTTTTCGGAAAATGATCTGAAGAACGGCCTTGCGCCGCAGCATAATAATGCCTATCATACAGCAACCATCCTGAAATTCTTTGATCCGAAGACGCAGGAAAACCTGGGCACGTACTTGTGGGATCACAGCCGCTATCTTGGAGCGGGCACCTGCCTGTGGATTACTCTTTGCATAGGACTTCTTCTTTTCAGAAGACGACAGTACACGAGATTCCTTGTGCTTCTTCCGTCCTGTCTTCTCTTGGGGACGCTGATGATTGCTGCGCCGGCCGCCTTTGTTTTCCGTTATGTATATTTCTTCCCGCTTTGCATGCCGCTTTTCCTCTTGCTGCCGTTCCTTCCTGAAGGCCGCTACAGCAGGATGCACTGGAGGGCAGACACGGAAACCATTCCGATGGAACCAATGCGAAATACCATTCATGATGAGAAAGCAGTATTTCCCGAGCCGAGGGACAGAAGCGGTGATGGGTATACGCACTGGAAAGATTAAGACCTGTATCAGAGAAACGGCGGATTACATTTTAACCTGAAGGTATAACAGATTATTTGAAAGGAGGCGGCCATGCCTTATCTGACAATTCATGGAAGACTGGGAAGGGCCAGCCTCTTTGGCGGGATTCCGCTAGGGATTGCCATCTGGTATACGATTAAGATTTTCCGGATGGATGATCAGGAACTGCTGCGCTCTGCTCTTGATCCGGTGCTGGCGCTGTCAGATATCCCGTTCCTCGTTCTCTTTGCTTTCATTGGCTTTGCATTGATGCAGAGTCTCGTGCAGCTTCTCCTTTGCGTAAGGATACTGCCGCATAAAAGCCTGGGGCGGAAATGGTTCCCTGTTCTTGCTGGCACCATGTTTCTTTATGATTTGATTTTCCTTCTCGCATTCTACCCGGCACCCGGGATGAATGATACGGTATTCATGATGGATAATCCGAAATATGCGGGCGTCCAGTTTCCGTGGCTCTATTCCCTCATTTACGGGTATGAAGCGGAAGCAGCAAGGAAGCTATTCGGCACGCGGGAAGTATCCATCTTTATCCTTTCCTGTCTGCAGCTTGCTGTCATCTCAGCCGTGCTTACAAGATTTTCCTTCTGGGTGAAGGAGCACGTGGATGAAAATGCAGGGTACATTCTTTACCTATACTTTCTTCTCTTTCCGATGTCTGGAAATTATGCTATCGCAGCTGTCAGGGACGGGCTTTTTTCTGCCGCCCTTTTAGTATGGATGTGGCTTTTTATCACGAAAAGAAAAGAGAAATGGGAGAGAGGCAGGTATATTCTTCTGACAGCCGCCGCGCTTGGTCTGATGCTTCTTCGAAGCAATGGCGCCGCTGCCGCTGTTCTTATGGCGGCCTTTCTCATGTACCATAACCCGTCATGGAAAAAGATTCTGGCCGTCATTCTTTGCTGCCTGGTCATTTCAATTGTCCCCGGCCGCATGATTCTTCATGAAATGAATGAGGAGCCTCTTTTTCAGGAAAGCATGGGAATCCCTCTGCAGCAGATGGGAAGAGTGCTTGCGCTTGACGGCAGCCGGAGTGAGAGCACGGTTCTTCTGATGGACCATCTCCTTCCTGAAGAAAACTGGAAAAATGATTACCAGCCATATACGGTTGATTACGTCAAGTGGAATGATGATTTCAGACGCGGCTGGCTGAATGACCATAAGAAAGAATTCCTCCTTGCATGGGCAGATACGGGATTGAAAAATCCGCGCTTATATTTGGAGGGCTGGATGACACAGACCTATGGCCTTTGGTCCTTGATTCCAGGCGCTTATGATGTGCAGTCCAGATTTGGCTGGGCTCTGACCGATGAGAATACGAAACATATGCTTCCGGCGGACAATGACAGGATGGCCGTAGGAAATTTTCCCATGCCTTCCCGATTAAAATCATTCCTTGCCAATTTCCAGTATGCAGGAAGCCAGTTTCTGGGAGCCGGCTTTGCCTTCTGGCTGACGATTCTTCTGTCGGCTGCATTCTATGCGGATCGCAGGAGCTGGTGCATCCTTGCAGCACTTCCGCTTTTACTGAATACCGCGACGCTTCTTGCCGCAACGCCTGCGGGATATGCCTTCCGTTATTCCTTTGCTTACGTATGGGGGCTGCCGGTTCTTTTGATCCTTTTGTTCTTAAGGCCGGAAAAGGAAGAGTTGTAAACAGCCATTTAAGCATTCAAAAAAGGATGTGAGACGAATGATTATCTCGCATCCTTTTTCTTATGAAAGTTTAGATTTTATCAAAGAAGGAGGAAACTGCCTTGTTGAATTTTTCGGATTCAATCCAGAAGAGGAGGTGTCCGCCTTTTTCGAAAGGAACGAATTCCCCATGCGGAACCTGGGAAGCAATCCAGGTCCCCTGTTCTATGCTCCGCGGGAAAATACCGCTGTTAGAGGAAAGAACGATGGTTGGAACGGTGATCGTACCAAGGACGTCAGTGTAATCGCTGTAGCAGTAATCACAGTAGAGTGCAATTCCTATCGGAACCGGAAGTTTCATCATTTCATCCTTCATCCAGTCAAATCCTTCCGGAATTTTTCCTCCCTGGAAAATATTCTGAGAGAATGCTTTGATAAAAGCAGCATGGTCGGTCTGGATAGATTTTGCAAACTGGTTGAAACCTTCCGTATTGTAATTTCTGAGGCTGTGGGAATTCCATTCACCCGGGCTGAACGGGAATGGCGTCATATCAATAAGTCCAAGACCAGCCAGATGGCCGCGGTCTTTTCCGAACTGCTTCCAGTAGGAGAGCATGGTCGGGCCGCCCATGGACCAGCCCATGAGCAGGACATCCTTCAGTCCCAGGTATTCAATGACTTCATGGATGTCCTTTGCCATGCGGTCGATGGAGTATCCGTCAAGCATCTTGGAAGACCGGCCATGTCCCCTCATATCCATGGTAATGACTTCATACCTGTCTTTTAATCCTTCTACATTTTTCTTGTAGAAACGGCCTGAGCATCCCCAGCCGTGAATCAGAACAATGGGGCGGCCTTTTCCTTCTCTTTCATAATAAATGTGAGCGCCGTGGCTGACTGTGTAAATACCGCTTTTCATGATGCATCCCTCCTGAACAAAAAATGACAGAAATGGCTTTCATGGGAGACATACGAATAAAGGCTCCGTCGGGCTGTCTTTATTGTAACACTTCAGGCTGAAGCGTTTAATACGGGAATCTGCTGTGGCCTTCATCAATGAATCCTGCTGATTTCCTCGCGGCGAAAGTGTATACTGGTAGTAAGAATATCGCATTGATTGGTAAGAGTCAGGAATTTGGAATGGGGGATGTATATGAACCGGGCAGCAAAACGTTTACTTTACTTGGGAGCCGCAGTTTCCCTTTGCCTTTCTATGGGATGGGGCGCAGCAGATGCCGCTGATCTGGCAGGAGCACCGCATGAAGTCGTGACGGCTGAGCAGGAAATGGTTCTGGCAGCACCACAGGTCATTCTGAATCCCAATATCCGTTACGCCAATGCAGCTAGAACTCCCTATGAAGCAAAAGTCTGGAGGCTCGATGCGCCGGTAGGAGAGAAATTTCCAGTGAATTTCCGCAGCACTTCTGATCCTTTTGTCAAGAAACATGCCGGGGAAAAGATGTATCAGGGACTTGAAGCTCTTCATATTTCAGGAAGCGCTCAGCCTTCCGCCGATGGATTCCGCGGATTGATCAAGGAAATCAGGAAGCATACGAACGGTCCGATCTATGATATAGATCTCAAGCAGGAAACGCATGGCTTTGCCAATGGCGAGGCTGTGAGCCGGTATGGCAAGAGGAACTGGGGTAATGTCGGGAAGAGCCTCGATCAGATTCTGGCAGAAGAAAACCGGACATTTGCTTTCCTTCCGGGGAAGACAATCCTGATCAGCCCGCCAGGGGCAAGAGTGCGCGAAGACCGCCTTCAGCCGCTGACCGTTTCTGAGGCTTCGACGGAAAAAGAACTGACGCGCGAATTAGGCATCCGCTATGTCCGCATTCCAGCCACGGATCATATCTGGCCCGATCCGGATACGATTGATCAGATGATTGCGCTCTACAGACGCCTGCCCAAAGACAGCTGGCTTCATTTCCACTGCGAAGCAGGAAAGGGAAGGACGACTGCCTTCATGGCCATGTATGACATGATGCGGAACCCGCAGCTTCCGATGGAAACAATTCTTGAACGACAGCATGCCATTGGCGGAAATATCGTCAATTACGAAGGCAACGGCACAAACCAGTGGAAGAATCCATACTACAAAGAGAAAGCCAGAATGATCAAAGCTTTCTATGAGTATGTACAGCAGAACCACAAGACGGGATACCGTATGAAGTGGAGCGAATGGCTTTCAAAAAGAGAAGCAAAAACCGGTCCGCAGCGTCTGAAATAGGATTTATGATGCAAGAACTTGCAAAGAAATGCAGGATATGGTAACTTAATTCCATAAATGTATATCCACACTGTCCCTGTCACCGGATGGGGGCGTAAAAAGGTGTTTCGAGATTTTCCGTAGGTACGGCGCTTCGGCGTTACAAGGAAGATTTTGGAGCACCTTTTTTTCTGAGTGATGGTCATTGATGAAAGGATGGATTGTTATGAAAATTGCTCCATTTGCCGTGGAAGAATGGATGAATGAGTATGAAGTCGGTGCGAAATATAATATAGCGGAAACCTGCGTGGATTCCATTTCACTGGATGAACTTTTTGAACTGACTCATACAGACAAGAAGGAATTCCTGGATGATATCTGTGCCAGAAGACTGACATACGGGGATATCTACAGCAAGCCGGAACTTTTGAAAGGAATCGCTTCTCTTTACAAGACCGTGAATACAGATGAAATCGTGACCTGCCATGGCGCAGCCGGGGCAAACCACCATCTGTTCTATTCAATCGTGGAACCGGGCGACCGCGTCATTTCCGTCATGCCGACCTACCAGCAGCTGTATTCCATTCCTGCATCGCTTGGCGCAGATGTCAAAGTCATGCATCTGGAAAAAGATAAGAACTACCTGCCTGACCTTGATGAACTCAGACGTCTTGCCGTCAAGGGAACCAAGATGATCTGTCTCAATAACCCTAACAACCCGACCGGTGCATTGATGGATGAAGCCCTTCTTAAGGAAATCGTGGAAATCGCCAGGGAATGCGGCGCTCACCTGATGGTCGATGAAGTTTACCGCCACCTCACACAGGAAGATGTCTGGTCTCCTTCTGCTGCGGATCTTTATGAAAAAGGCATTTCCGTCAGCTCCATGTCCAAAGTATTCTCCCTTGCCGGTGTACGCCTTGGCTGGATTGCTACAAAGGATCCATCTGTTCTTGCTGCATGCAGGAGCCACAGGGACTATGATCTGATCAGCTGCGGCATGATTGATGAAACGATTGCCGCTCTGGCTCTCAGCCACAAAGATGAGATCCTTTCACGCAACAGGGCTCTGATCCGTGAAAACCTTTCCGTCCTTGATGCGTGGGTCAAGAGTGAACCGCACGTTTCCTACGTACGTCCGAAGGCAGGCACGACTTCTCTTGTCTACTACGATCTTCCTATGGACTCCTATGATTTCTGCCGCGATATGTATCATGAAACAGGCGCATTTGTTACACCAGGCGACTGCTTCGAAGAACCGCATTCCATGAGAATCGGCTACGCTGCAGACAGGGAAACATTGAAAAACGGGCTTGCGGCTGTCAGTGAATTCATAAAAAGAATCGCGAAAGATTAAAAAGGGCTCATTTGCCTGAAATAAGTATAAAAGCTCTGATTCGGTCAAATCCTGGTCAGAGCTTTTTATAATGCATAATGACTTATAAAAAAGATTAAGGGTCAAAATTATCCTTACTGTCATAAATGACAGTGTTCTTATTGGTGCAAATTCGATACAATAGAGAGAAATAAAGCAAACTAATGCAAAATGTACGTTATGTTACATATTGGATTGTGGGGAGTAACTAATGGATAATAAAGACTTTCGGGAGAAGTCCGCGGACGTTGCAAAAAACTTTATTCATAAATGGTATGACAAGTCAGCCACCATAAAAGAGCTGCTTGATCTGGCAGATCCGCAGGGATTCAGCTGGATCGGATATATGGCGCCCGGATTCAACCGCACAGAGGCAGAAGCACGGGATTACTACATCAAGAAGCAGGCTCGTAAGGAAATTCCGATGATGAAGGCGGACGGCGACCGTTATGACACGCAGATGATTGGGGAAAACGCGGGCCTTGTTCTTTGCGAATGCCATGTCTATGTGCCTCAGGAGTACAAACTGGTCATCAGTGAAGTGCAGAGAGTGACCATGCTGATGAGAAGAGACGGGGAGCATATTTTCATCACGCATATTCATGCGTCCAATCCCTGGTTTGCTGTCGGCAAAGATGAAAAATTTGCCATTACTGCCGGCCGGGCCAATTACGAATATGCCAGGACGCTTCTTGCGATGGAAAGATTCAAGACAGATGTCGATCTGACGCGCCGCCAGAAGCAGATTCTTTCCGAACTTTGCGATGGGAAAACGTATAAGGAAATCGGAGGAACGCTCGACATCAGTCCGCGCACGGTCCGCTACCATGTCGAGGAATTGATGCATCATTTTCATGTGGAAAACAGGTCTCAGCTTCTTGCAAGAGCCCGGAGTCAGCCAAGATCAAAGAAATAATACATCAGCGCAGCCGTTATGGTTGCTTTTTTCATGGGCGAATGTGAAAAAATCATAAAATGAAATTTATTTACAATGTCGGCTCTTATTACAATTTTCACTTTTTAAAAAGAGTAGGATGACATATAATCATAGATATAGTGGCTGCGGGTTACATACCCAGGCAACTGCCATATCAATTTGAATAAAAGTTTAGGCCGCTAAGCGGATAAGCACAAGGAGGCTGGGAAGTATGGAAGATGTTGTTCAGTTATTTGATAAGGTAGATCAGAATCGTGAAGCTATGGTGGATACCTGGAAGCTTCTGGTAGACAGAGACTGCGGATCAGGAAACAAGGCAGGCGTCGACGGTGTAGGCCGCGATGTAAAAGATTTCCTGGAAAAATGCGGATTCAAAGTCTGGTTCCATGAATACGAAAAGGCAGGCAATATGCTTGTTGCTGAATACGGTGATGCAAGTAAGCCGTTCATTGTCCTGACAGGTCATATGGACACGGTATTCGGTGATGGGACAGCGGCAGCAAGACCGTTTACCATTAAAGACGGAAAGGTAACAGGCCCGGGCGTTCTTGATATGAAGGGCGGCGTAACGATCCTTCTTTATGCAGTACGTTTCCTTCTGGAAGCCGGTTATAACCGCTACCGCATCAAGATTATCCTGGCAGGCGATGAAGAAGTCGCTCATGGAAATTCCACAGCATCTGCTGATTATGAAAAGAAGCAAAGGGCGCTGTCATGGGATTCAATCTGGAAACAGGTTGTGTGGACAACAGCGTTGTTATCGAGAGAAAGGGCGTTGCCCAGTACCTCTTCGAAGTGGACGGCGTAGGCGCCCATGCAGGCAATAATCCGGAAGACGGAAGAAGTGCTGTAGAAGAACTGGCTCATAAGATCCTTGATATCCAGGCTGAAACAGACTGGCAGGAAGGCACGACGGTCAACTGCGGCGTTATTGCCGGAGGCACCGTAGCCAATGCTGTACCGGAACATGCCTGGGTAAAGGTTGACGTCCGCTTCAAGACAACAGCCGGAATGGAACGCATTGAGAAAGCTTTCCAGAAGATTGCCAAGAAGCAGTACGTCGAATCGACAACGACCTGCTGCAAGAAGCTCGTCGTATTCCCGCCGATGGAAAGACTGGAGAGTTCTGAGAAACTGTTTGAAAGAGCGGAAGCCATTGCGGAAAAATATGGATTCCCGAAAGCAAAGGCAATTGCTGTCGGCGGCGGCAGCGATTCCGCTCACCTGACTGCCTGCGGCATCCCGACTCTTTGCGCACTGGGCGTCAGAGGACAGTTCAACCATACCGAAAGAGAATGGGCAGAGGAAGAATCTCTCTTTGAAAGAACAAAACTGCTGATGGCTCTTTTGTCTGAGCTCTAATCCGAAAAGAATCGGGGGAATCATATGAAAGAGGATGTTTTTGCTTATATAGATGACCATAAAGCCCAGATGATGGATCTCTGGCAGGATCTCGTCAATCAGGACAGTCCTGCCTCTTATCGGGAAGGCGTAGACCTTGTCGCCAAAAGGGTATTCAAAGAACTGGAAGAAGCAGGCGCAAGTACCAGATGGGATGAGGAAGGAAAAGCACTGATTGCTGAAATTCCTGGAGATTCCCGTGCGCCCGTCCTCCTTTTGGGGCATATGGATACCGTATTTCCTGTCGGCGAGGCAGCCAGAAGGCCGTTTACCGTAGAAGGCAGTCGTGTTACCGGACCCGGCGCACTGGATATGAAAGGCGGCGTTGCTGTTATGCTTTCTGCATTGAAGGCTCTTCACAGTGCTGGATTTTCCGGACGTCCATTAAAGGTGATTCTTGTTTCTGATGAAGAAATCGCCCATAACGGATCGAAAGCGACTGTTATGCTGCAGCGTGAAGCCAGGGGATGCGCAGCCTGCTTTAATTGCGAGACAGGGTACGAAGATAATTCACTTGTCATTGGCAGAAAAGGCGGCGTCGTATTCAAGGCCGCTGTGCATGGCATTGCGGCTCACGCAGGAAATAATCCGCGCCAGGGCAGAAGTGCCATTTGGGAAATGGCAAAGAAGATTGATGATATCCAGAATATGACGGACTGGGATAAGGGAATTACGTTCAATGTCGGTACCATTAAAGGCGACACCGTATCAAACGCGATTCCGGACTACTGTGAAGTAGAAGGAGATATCCGTTTCCAGGATCCGGATATTTCACCATTAGTCAAGGAAGAACTTCTCAAGGTCTTGAATCATACCTATATAGAAGGAACGAAGACAGAACTCCTTTTATACCATGAGGGCATGCTTCCCATGAAAATGACAGAAGAAAACAGGAAGCTGTTCGAATTTGTAAAGAAGACCGGAGAAGAAAATGGAATCCCGGTATCAGAAGGAAAGCTTGTAGGCGGCGGCAGTGATTCGGGCTACGTTGTGTATGCCGGCGTTCCGACCGTCTGCGCCATGGGTGTCAAGGGCCGGTTCAATCATACAAGAGATGAATATGCGCTTAAGGACAGCCTGTTTGAAAGAGCAAAGCTTCTTGGCGCCGTTATTTTAAAAATGAATGAAGTTTAAAGGAGAATAGCAGTATGGCAACAGCAAAAGCAGAAGTAAAAAAAGAAGAGGATTTGTCACTTCCGGAATATTTTATGAGGGGAGCCAAGAAAGGGTTTTACATTACCGTTGAACTGATTGCTCCGGCAATGGTCATGGCGTATACGCTGATTACCTTCTTGAACCTGTCAGGTATTATGCCGCTGATTGGAAAATTGCTGGCCCCGGTCATGGGAATTTTTGGACTTCCGGGTGAAGCTTCCGTCGTCCTTCTGGCGGCGTTCTTCGCAAAAGCTGCAGGCTGTGCTACGGCTGCCGGCATGTATATGAGCGGAAATCTGACCGCGGTAGAAGCAACAATCCTGTTTCCGGCATGCATTACGATGGGAACGCTGATCGGGCATTTTGCCAGAATCGTTTTAGTATGCAAAGTGCGCGCTCTTTATTATCCGGTCATGTTTGCAACGCCGATCATTGACGCTGTTATTGTCATGTTCCTGACGCGTCTCGTGCTTGTTTTAATGGGATACTGAGGAGGAACAGCCAATGAGTGGATCAAAAGAAAATAAACAGGAAGCGCTGCAGAAGGAAAATGAATACAAGGTGACATGGAAAGGATGGGTGTCCCTCGCTTTCCTGATCATCTCCTTTTCAGGGCTTGTAGCGCATCAGGATAATTTCCTGAAAGCATTCGACCTGATGAACCTGATGGGGCAGTTTGGCCATGCCGATGGTGCGAAGATTGCAATGCAGGGAACAGGCGGATTTGGTGCAAGGGAAGGTTTTGCCTTTGCATTGACAATGGTGCCGGTTACCATGCTCGCGCAGGGATTGATTGAAACATGCGAGCATTTAGGAGCTTTGAAGGCTGCCGGCAAGCTCTTCCAGCCATTCCTCCGTTTCCTTCTGGGAATTCCTGGCGTGGCCGGACTTGCCTTCATATCCAGCTTTACCAGTTCCGATATCGGCGCTTTCATGACAAAGAACCTTTATGAAGAGGGCATGATGAATGATGATGAAAGAACAATTTTTGCTGCGTATCAGTATGCAGGCTCTGCCGTCATCAACAATACCATCGCTTCCGGAGCGGCACTTCTTCCTATCTCTGTGCTGCCCGTAGGCGTGATTATAGTTCTTATTATTGTTGTTAAATTTATCGGTGCGAATTTCGTCCGCTTTTATCTGAAGTATTATCACAGAAGACATCCTGAATCAGTACTGCCTTCTGAGGAGGCATAAATAGAAGGGAAGCCTGTTTCGGGCTTCCCTTTATTTAATGCAAAAGGAGAAGAATATGGATCTGGAAAAAGTGAGAAGGGCATTTAAGCGCAACCGCTTCGAGTGCAGCGTCTTTGAAACGGCAGGGGAAGCGGCAGAGTACCTCGACGGGAAGATTGACGGAGAGACGGTGGGGTTCGGGGATTCATTGACACTTCAGGCAATGGGCATGTATGAGAAACTGAGCCGCCATAACACCGTATTTGATGTGCACCAGATCAACAGGGAAAGAGACGGGTTTGAAAAGAGCAACGAAGCCTTTCTTGATTTGGCGAGAAAGGCCATGGTGACTGACGTTTTCCTGACATCGGTGAACGGTGTATCGGAAACTGGCGTCATGGTCAACGTGGACGGCACAGGAAACAGAGTGGCAGGCTCGCTCTTCGGGCATAAAAAAGTGTACTTTGTCCTGGGGGTCAATAAAATCATGCCGACTCTGGAAGAGGCCATTTACCGTGCAAGGAACGTGGCAGCGCCGAAAAATGTTCTCCGCCACGGATACAAGTGCGGATGCTCGCTTCAGGGAGGAGACCGCTGCTATGACTGCGGTGCGCCTGACAGAATCTGCAATGTCCTTGCCATTTACTACAAGAAGATGAGAAATATTGAAATGGAAGTTATCCTGATCAATGAGGATCTGGGATATTAATGAATCTGCCATAGATATAAAAGCAATAAAAAAGCACCCCGCGCCTTCCCTCGCGGGGTGTTTTTATTATGGATCAGTTGTTTTCAGCAGGAGCTGCTTCCAGTTCTTCATTGGCGGAAGAGTTCCTTTTGAAAACAGTAGCTTTCAGGTAGAGTGCCAGGCAGACTGCACCGAATACGATGCCTGCCGGGTAAGTGATGGAAGTAGCCAGTTCGAGGCCTTCCTTAGCCTGAAGGATGTAAGTGGAGGTAACAAAAGACATGAATGTTGCCGGAATGCATGCCATGAGCCATACTTTGCCTTCACAGTGACGATAGAGGTAAACTGCGCCGGTCCAGAGAACAATCATAGCGAGAGTCTGGTTTGTCCAGGAGAAGTAACGCCAGATAATGTTGAAGTTCATCTGAGAAAGAACAGCGCCGATGCCGAGAAGCGGAATTGCGAATGCAAGACGTTTTACAAGGCCGATCTGATCGATCTTGAACCAGTCAGCGAGGGTCAGACGAGCTGCGCGGAATGCAGTATCACCAGAGGTGATCGGGCATGCAACGACACCGAGCATAGCGAGGATTGCGCCGATGCCGGTACCCATGTAGCCGACGCAGATATCATAAACTGCACCGCCAGGGCCGCCGGCTTTCAGAGCTGCCTGAAGGCCGCTTGTGCCGTCGAAGAATGTAACGCCTGCAGCTGCCCAGATCAGGCAGATGACACCTTCTGCAACCATGGCGCCGTAGAATACTGGACGTCCGAGACGTTCATCTTTCAGGCAGCGGGCCATGAGAGGGGACTGGGTGGAATGGAAGCCGGAAATAGCGCCGCAAGCAACGGTGATGAACATTAACGGCCAGATTGGGAGCTGGTTTTCTCCCGGATACAGGTTAGCGAAAACCATTTCAGGCATTGTGTGTCCGCCTACGCCGAAGAGCATGCCGCCTGCGATGCCGACAGCCATGATGATGAGGCAGATACCGAAAATCGGATAGAAACGTGCAATGATCTTATCGATCGGGAGCATGGTAGCCAGGAAGTAGTAGGCAAGAACGACGATGAGCCAAGGGAGAACTTCCCAGCTGGTCAGTTTTGCCAGGAGCATTGCCGGGCCTGTCATGAATACGGTGCCGACGAGGATAAGAAGAATGACAGAGAAGACACGCATGATGTTCAGCATGGTGCTGCCCATCTGGTGGCCAACGATTTCAGAAATACTGTGTCCGTCTTCACGGATGGACATCATGCCGGAGAGGTAGTCATGTACGCCGCCGGCGAAAATGGTACCGAGGACAATCCATAAGTAAACGGATGGACCCCAGAGAGCGCCGCCAAGAGCGCCGAAGATCGGTCCCAGACCAGCGATGTTGAGCAGCTGGATCAGGAAAACTTTCCATGTAGGAAGCGGAATGTAGTCAACGCCGTCGTTGTGGATCGTGGCAGGCGTCTGACGGTCGTCAGGACCAAAGAAGTGATCAACGATGCGGCCGTAGATAAAGTAGCCTGTGATTAAAGCGGCCAGCGCAAGAAAAAAGGTTATCAAAGGAAATACCTCCCCAAATAAAAAAATAATGAATACACTCCTGATGAATCCGGCGCTTCTGCCCAGAACCGCAGAAAGCCTTGCGGCTATCGGCACAAGCGGCATACTTCATCTCAAATCATGGAAACGGAGTTTCGATCCGCATCCGGCAGCGTGACACCTTCTTTCCTGTGTTTCGTAATTAAATGTTGGATGAGCCTTTATCGGAAACATGATTTAATGTTCTCATCCGTTGCACTTTACGAATATTAGAATACAACACACCAACCTATACGTCAATAGCAAAAACATATGCCATTTAGTAATAAATATACACGTTGAGGATGAGTTTATCTTAAGATGTAGCCTTAATTGGCGGATTGAAATCATTTGAGGAACAGCACATATCTATCATCCAAGATTTGTTCATTTCCTTGATATATAATGTATAATAAAATATAAAAAGAATTTCCTATGAAATCTAAAGGAAATGAAGAAAAAGTCTTTATTTTTACTTGACATGAACTCTCCGTAAAAGGTATAATACCTCTTGTGAGATTTGTCCGGAAACCACTAGCCCCGGAGGAAAGACAATATCTTGCGGTTCTGTTTAGTATTCAGGAGGAATCATTTATAATGAAAAGCACATTTATGGCCAATGCGGGAAACATCACCCGTAAATGGTATATTGTTGATGCAGAAGGACTGACACTTGGCCGTCTGGCAGCTAGTGTAGCTAAAGTCCTCACAGGCAAAAATAAACCTACTTACACACCGCATGTTGATACAGGCGACAACGTTATCGTCATCAACGCAGATAAAGTCGTTCTGACAGGCAAGAAAGAACTGAAGAAGGTATACTTCCACTACACCGGTTACATCGGCGGAGATAGATACCAGAAAGCCGGGGACGCTCTTCGTGAAAAACCAGCTTGGGTTGTTGAACATGCTATTCGCGGCATGCTTCCGAAGAACAAACTTGGCGCTCAGATGTATCGTAAGCTTCATGTTTATGCTGGTGCAGAACATCCGCACGCAGCTCAGAAACCTGAAGAACTGAAGCTCAATATCCGTTAACCAGAAGGGAAGGAAATATAAGAAATGGCAGAAGCTACATACTACGGCACTGGCCGCAGAAAAACATCCGTTGCCAGAGTCCGTCTGGTACCGGGACAGGGAAACATTACAATCAACGGTCGTGAACTGAAAGATTATTTCGATCTTGCAACTCTCGAACTGATCATTAAACAGCCACTTGAACTGACAGGCACAACCTCCGCATATGACGTTATTGCTAACGTTAAAGGCGGCGGACGTACAGGCCAGGCAGGTGCTATCCGTCATGGCATCAGCCGCGCACTGCTCGACGTAGACGCTGACTACAGAAAACTGCTGAAGAGCGCAGGTCTTCTGACCCGTGACCCGAGAATGAAAGAACGTAAGAAATACGGTCTCAAGAAAGCAAGAAAAGCAAGCCAGTTCTCCAAGCGTTAATCGTTGGATTACGGCAAAAACGCACATGGAATTCCATGTGCGTTTTTTTTTCGGTTAAGACAGCCGTATTTGCGCAAGGTAGCGCATCAATGGCTCTGTGAAGTATAATGATAACAATTGAAGTCAAAAACGAAAGGAAGATTGGATATGACTCCACAGGATATTATTGATGCAACGAATACATTTGGACGCTATGGCGTACCGGAAGAAAATATCTTCCAGGAAGTCATGCGTGCAAGGTATCTGGACTATTTCCTTTTCAGCAATTCGTCGAATGCCCAGTATGGCATTTCCATTGAAGATCTGTATGAAAATATGAAGAAGACGGCTGACCGCCTGGGCCTTTATGAAGGGGATGCCGATACGTATGCCAGAGTGTATACACTCGCGCTACGCGTGGATCCGATGGCCTTTGCACCGGGAGCAGGCACAGCGCGTCAGGAAGTCAGAGCTCTTCTCAAGGAAGCAGGAAAGAAGGCAGAAGAAGCAGGACAGACAATCCTTTTCTCCGGCGCAGAAAACTACCTTCCTGTTTTGGATGATCTTTTCAAGGATCTGACGACGAAGAGAATAGCTCTTGCCATGAATTCGCCGGAATGGAAAGAAAAGCTCCATATGGTCTTCCCTCGAGGGCGGATGATGATGGAGGAAGAACTTGATGCTGACACGGAAGCATATAATTACATATTCAACTGGGAAACAAGCAGCATTGCGCATGCTGCCTCGATCACCAGAAGACTTTCAGAGAAGGGCACGATGGATGTTTTGATTCCATATGCGCTTCTTCTTGAAGACAGTGAGGAAGCAGAAGACGCACGAAAGGCTCTGGCCGCTGAAGGAAAACTCGTTTCTTATTATGATACAGATTTAGGCGGCAAGGAGTACGCATTCCTCCGGTTTGCAGGAGAAAAGTCGCCTGCCGTATCATTTGGCGAATCCGGATTTGAAGCCGGCGCTTTCCATGGGTATGATACGCTTAAGCTTTCTTCTGAAGATTTTGCAGCAGCTGACGACTGGAATATCGATATCTACGCATACAATGGATCTCCTGCGCTTCAGTCGATCCTTGCAGGAAATATTCTGGATCTCGATCATTCCATCGGAAAAGTGTTCGAAGGTCTCATGCCTGGAAGACTTTCCGCCGGATATTATGACGGCCTTTCTGCAGAAGGCATTTCTGATTCAGGAATCAGGAAAGACCTTATTTCCTCAGCGCCGGCAGAAGAAGGCGATGAAGGGATTGCTGTCAGAAGCGGCGATCTTGTCATTACAGTCAGGGATGGAAGTGTGAAGACCGCCGTCATTCCGGAAGGGACATCCTGCGTTCTTGCACCTGGCATCTTGGCACTCCGCCCTTCAGGCAGGTACACTTCCTGGTACTTGAAACTGTACTTGGACGGCCCGGTCGGCCAGCTTTTCCTTAATACGATGAAAGCAGGGTATTCATACCATTTAATAACGGAACGGATTCTCAGGCTGCCGCTTCCCAAGGCGGATGATATGGTTATCCGCGAAGCAGATGCGCTCTGCCGCAAGACAGCTGAATCGCTGGCAAAGGCAGAAGAAGCCTGGAGAAATGCTAAGAGAGATTCCGTCGCCCTGATGATGGGACATGGTCAGGCATAAATCGAGTGGTCATAAATGAAAGGCAGGGTAAATTAATGAAGCTGGTTCTTGCAACTCATAATAAAGGAAAAATCAGGGAATTTCAGAAAGTATTCTCTGAAATAGGCTGGGAAGCCGTTCCTGTTGCTGATGTCTCTGATGCACCAGATCCGGAGGAGACCGGAAAAACTTTCAAAGAAAATGCACTGCAGAAAGCGCATTATTACGCCAAAGTCACAAATCTTCCCGTGCTGTCAGATGACTCCGGCATCATTGCAGATGTTTTAGGCGACCGCCCGGGTGTTTATTCCGCCCGTTATGCAGGAAAGCATGGCGATGATGAGGCCAACAACAGAAAACTTGTGGAAGACCTGAAACCGTATACCGGAGATGACCGCAAGGGCCATTATGTATGCGTCATTGCACTTGTATGGCCGGATGGAAAGGAAATCACAGCAGAAGGTACCTGCGAGGGCATCATCCGTGATTTCTACAAAGGAAACGGCGGCTTTGGATATGATCCGCTGTTCTACCTGCCGCAGTATGGCAAGACGATGGCAGAAATCTCCATGGAGGAGAAAAACAAGATCAGCCATCGCGGAAAAGCCATCCAGGCGCTGCTCAATGAGCTAAAAAAATTATAGTCTTAATCGATATCTATACAGAATAAGTATACAAGATATAAATCGTTTTCAATCTATTTGACTCTATGTTATAATTGGAATGTTCCATTCCGGGTAAGAATAAGGATGGGGGTGTCAGTTTACTTCATGAAAAGAGGTAAGCTTAAACTGTTCGGCTTCAACAATTTGACGAAGACGCTCAGCTTCAATATGTACGACATTTGTTATGCCAGTACAGAACAGGAAAGAAAAAAGTACATTGCTTATATTGATGAGCAGTACAGTGCAGAAAGACTGACCCAGATTTTGAATGAGGTTGCTGATACGATCGGTGCCATCGTGCTGAATACGGCCCAGCAGGATTATGATCCGCAGGGCGCCAGCGTGACGATGCTGATTGCAGAGGAAGAAGTGGAAAAGCAGGATGTGGTCATGCATCTGGACAAGAGCCATATCACTGTTCACACATATCCCGAAATGCATCCTCAGGATGGGATCTGCACATTCCGCGCAGACATCGATGTATCGACCTGCGGGAAAATCTCTCCTTTGAAGGCGCTCAACTATTTGCTGAAGTCATTTGATGCAGACATCGTAATCACTGACTATCGTGTCAGGGGATTCACCAGGGATGTCAATGGCAAGAAGATCTATATCGACCACAGAATTAATTCCATCCAGAATTATATGTCGCCGGATCTCCGCCACCGCTATGATATGATTGACGTCAACGTCTATCAGGAAAATATTTTCCACACAAAGATGCTGATTCATGATTTCAAGCTGGACAACTATTTGTTTGACACGACGGAAAAGGAACTCGACAAGAAGGAAGTAAAGAGAATCCGCCGCCTGCTCAAGCAGGAAATGTATGAAATCTTCAACGGCAGGAATATGCCGGCTATAAAAGATTAATTTTATTATTCAGGAGGTTTTTTATGGATACCGAGAAACTTAGACAGGAAGCCATTGAGCTTAGAAAAGAAAAGCATCAGATGATCAAGACTGAACTGAATGCTGAACTGAACGACGGCCACGATCTGGCTATCGTATATACACCGGGCGTTTCCGCTCCGTGCCTTGCTATTAAGGACGACGAAGATCTGTCCCTGACCATGACCTGGAGAGGCAATGTCGTAGCAGTTATTTCCGACGGCACCCGCGTACTGGGCCTTGGCGATATCGGAGCTGCTGCTTCCATGCCGGTTATGGAAGGCAAATCTGCTCTGTACAAGAAATTTGGCAACATTGATGCGATTCCGATCGTTCTTGACACCAAAGACAAAGATGAATTCATTCATACAGTAAAGCTTCTGGAAAAGAACTTCGCAGGCATCAACCTCGAAGATATCTCTTCCCCGAAATGCTATGACATTGAAGACGAACTGAAGAAAATCATGAATATTCCGGTATTCCATGATGACCAGCACGGCACAGCTATTGCAGCTCTCGCAGCACTGCTCGGTGCTCTGAAAGTCGTTAACAAGAAGATCGAAGACATCAAAGTCGTTATCAACGGCGCAGGCGCTGCAGGCACAGCTATTGCAAAACTGCTTCTGGAAGACGGCGTAAAGGCTGAAAACATGACCATCCTGAATTCCAAAGGCATTCTCTTTGACAATGGAAAACGCGACAGAGTCCAGATGGAACTGATCAAGAAAACAAACCCGGAAAACAAGCAGGGAACATTTGCTGATGCTGTCAAAGGCGCAGACGTACTCATCGGCTGCTCCGCTCCTGGCGTATTCAACAATGACGCTCTGAAGACCATGGCAGACAAGAGCATTGTCTTCGCTATGGCAAACCCGGTTCCGGAAATCATGTATGAAGAAGCTGAAGAAAAAGGCGTTTACATCTATGGCTCCGGCAGAAGCGATATGCCGAACCAGGTAAACAACTCTTCCGTATTCCCGGGCCTGTTCCGCGGCGCTCTCGACGTACGCGCACGCCAGATCAATGAAGAAATGAAACTGGCTGCTGCTCATGCTCTGGCTGATCTGGCTACACAGTGCACACTGGATCCGAAGCATGTTGTCGTTGACGTATTCGACAAGAGAGTTCCTCATGTCGTCGCAAAGGCTGTAGCAGAAGCTGCTATCAAGACAGGCGTAGCAAGAGCAACTGAACTTCCAGCTCAGTACAAAGACTAATCGTTGAATGTAACTAATCGTTGAATGTAATTTTATACGATAATAAAAAGACTCATGTCCATTTCAGGATATGGGTCTTTTTTTTGCTCAAACGGGATTTTTATCAAATATTTGAATTATAAAATCGAAATATTTCGCATAACTGTTTTTGCCCGCCATTCCAATTCAGTATATAATAATAGATATACATTCATACAGGAGGGAGAACCATGGGATTCTTGGGGGCGGTTTCTTCTTACTTTCATAAAAAAGGATTTGAAAATCTGTCTTCTGACGAAAGGATCGGACTCATAGACAAGGGTGCGATGCGTATTTTGCGTGCATTTCATGAAGATGGATTTGAAGCATTTATCGTGGGCGGCTGCGTCAGGGATCTGATGATGAAGCTTGAGCCTCATGACTGGGATATTACAACGTCTGCTCTTCCGGATGAAACGATCCGCGTGGCAGAAAGCCGCGGATGGAAAGCCATTGGAGGAGAGGGACGCCGCTTTGGAACAGTTATCATCGTCATTGATGGCATGAGCTATGAAGTGACGACTTTCCGGAGCGAAACGTACGGGCAGGATGCACATCGTCCAAGTGAAGTGCATTTTGCATCCGATCTGAAGGAAGACCTGATGCGCCGCGACTTCACTGTCAATGCCATGGCTGTCGATGCAGACGGCGTGATTTATGATTACTTTGATGGCGTTTCTGATCTGGACCGGAAAAGGCTCCGTACGGTCGGTGAGTCATCCAAGCGCTTTTCAGAGGATGCGCTCCGCCTTTTCCGTGCCTGCCGTTTTCTGGGACAGCTGGATTTCATGGCGGATCGTTCACTGATTGACGGCATGCCTTCCGCCTTTGAACGGGTGAAGGGACTTTCGCTTGAGAGAGTGGAAAGTGAAATAGACCGGCTGATTGTGACGCCGCATGCAGCGCGCGGCTTTGACCTTCTTGTGCGTACAGGGCTTAATGAATGTTTCTGCCATGCAACGGAATACGGCAAAGAAACGGAAATTGCCATTCTTCCGGAACTTTCTCACCTGGTGGGACTTCCGCAGCAGAAAGAATTTCATAAGTTCGACGGCTGGTATCACACACTGGCCGTTCTTGATGCATCAAAACCATTACTCATCAACCGCTGGGCGGCTCTTCTTCATGACGTAGGCAAAGGAATGCCTGGTGTCAGGGGCATTCACAAGGGACGGCTTACTGATTACGGCCATGATAAGAAAGGGGCTGAAATGACCAGAGCGCTCCTGAAGCACTGGAAACGTCCGAAAGCCTTTGTCAACCGTGTAACCTGGCTGGTAGAAAATCATATGAGATTCCATACCATTGCCAACGATCCGAAATCACATCCCGACAAGTGGATAAGGCAGATTGCCAGAGAAAAAGCATTCCCGACGTCGGCCGATGTATCGGAAGCCATGCTGCAGATGACAGATCTTTCCATCGCAGACATTATAGGATGCGGAAATCCGGACGCCGATACAAGGGGACATCAGGAAATCGGAGAATACATGTCCCGGCTTGCGCTGGAAATCCCTGTTTCAACAAAGGAACTTCATTATGACAAGCGTGTTCCCCTCCTTTTAGGAGAGAAGACGCCTGAAGGAATGAAGAACCTTCTTATCCGCGTGCAGAGCGGAAGCCTTGAAAATGAACCTGCGGCCATCTACGATGCAGCAGTCCGTTATATGAGGAGAAGATCGCATGAGTAAATCAGGTCCTGAAAAAATCATGAAATCCAGAAGCAGGAAGATGGCGGGCATCCTATGCATCGTCGGATTTTTGCTTGCCGGAAGACTTGGTTGGATCCAGATTGCCCGCGGAAGCCAGTATGAGGAAATGGCGATGAACCAGACCGAAGGCGTGCAGACACTCTATTCACCAAGAGGAACGATCTACGATACGAACGGCAAGGAACTTGCTTTTTCCATCATGGTCAAATCCTTGTATGCAGACCCCGGGACAATGAACGTCAGCGCAGCAGAAGCAGCGAAAGACCTCGCTCCGATTCTGAAGAAAAATGAATCAGACCTGGCGAAGGCCATGTCGAGGAAAACACGCTTCGTATGGCTGGAGCGTTTGATGGATCCGGAAGATTCCGATAAAGTGCAGGCTCTGATCAAGGAAAAAGGGTGGAAAGGCTTCGGCTTCTTCGATGAAAGCCGCAGATTCTATCCCAATGGCCCTATGGCAGCGAATGTGCTGGGCTTTGTAGGTCTCGATGACAAGGGGCTCGACGGGCTTGAAATGTCGCTGGATGACCTGATCCACGGAGGCAAGAGCAAGCAGATGCTTCTGACCGATGCCCGGGGAAATCCGATTCTGGAGTCGGCTCTTGCTCCGTACAAGGCTGAAAATGAACGATCCGTGTATCTGACAATCGATCAGAATATCCAGTTCTATGCAGAAAGAGCGCTCGACCGCGCTATGACAAGCACCAAAGCATCCGGCGGCATCATTATCGTCATGGATCCTAAGACAGGGGCTATCCTTGCGCTTGGAAACAGGCCTTCCTATGACCCGAACCACTTTGACAAGGCGACAGAAGCAGAATTCAAGAACCGTGCCGTTGTCGATATTTACGAACCAGGATCGACATTCAAGCCTGTCGTTGCAGCGGCTGCTCTGGCAGCCAAAACATATGACACGCAGCGTGTCTGGCACGATCCCGGGGCAGTCTGGGCATCCGGCCATGCCATCAGGAACTGGGATGATGAATCCTATGGCGATGTCCGTCTCGTTGATATCCTGAAATTCTCCATCAATACCGGCTTTGCTCATATAGGGCTTCTGACCGGCGGAGATATACTGACGGAATATGCAAAGAAATTCGGCTTTGGGAAACCGACCGGAATCGATCTTCCTGGCGAGGGATCGGGCGTTCTCTTCAATCCGAAGGAAATGCGTGCTATCGATGTGGCGACCATGTCCATCGGGCAGGGCATTGCGGTAACACCGCTCCAGATGGTGCAGGCATACAGCGCCCTGGCAAACGGCGGACAAATGGTCAAGCCGCATATCATCAAGGAAATCAAGAATCCGGATGGAAGCGATTACAAGGTCAATCAGACGGAAATCAGCGGAAATCCTGTATCCAAGGAAGTGGCTGATGAAGTCAAGGACATGATGGAAAAGGAAGTCGCATCCGGCGGCGGCACAAATGCGCAGGTTGATGGCTACCATATGGCAGGGAAAACCGGTACGGCACAGAAAATCGATGCAGTCAACGGCGGGTATCTTAAAAACCAGTACATCGCATCCTTCTGCGGCTTCGGCCCTACGGAAGATCCAAGGGCTATATGCCTTGTCGTACTGGATACACCAAAAGGCGTATACTATGGCGGCCAGGTAGCAGCTCCTGTTTTCAAGGAAGCCATGACGCATATCATGCATTACCTTTCAGTACCGACACTGGAAGATGAAGCAACGCATGCAAAGCCGAAAGCAAAGGATATTGAAACGTACAAGCCGGCAATTCCATCAGAGGATGTGAAAGAATTCAGGCTTCCAAGCTTTACAGGATGGACGATCCGCGACACGGGAGAATGGCTGACCCGCGCAGGACTCGGTTTCCAGCCTGAAGGAAGCGGCTATGCCTACAAGCAGGATCCCGGAATAGGGGCAACTGTAAAGAGAGGCTCAAGCGTCCACGTATATTTCCGGCAGTAATAAAAGACTCTTCCTTCGGGGAGAGTTTTTTGCTGGCGGTTTTCCAAAACATAAAATGACCATATTTCCTGTACGTTTTTATGCGGCATAGTGTCTTGCATGCTATAATAAATAAAGATTTACCTTTATTTCACCGTTGCCATGAAAGGGGAAAAAAGAGATGCTGAGTGACATTGAAATCGCACAGAAAGCGGAGATGAAACCGATTGTTGAAATTGGTGAGAAAGTCGGTATTGCTCCTGAAAATCTGGAAAATTACGGACCGTACAAAGCCAAAGTATCCTTGAAATTCACGAATGAGGTGCTGTCAAAACCACAGGGAAAGCTGATTCTTGTGACAGCTATTTCACCAACACCTGCCGGAGAAGGCAAGACAACGACGACCGTCGGCCTCGGACAGGCTCTGTCCAAACTGGGCAAAAAGACGATGATCTGCCTGCGTGAACCATCCCTTGGACCATGCATGGGCATAAAAGGCGGTGCTGCCGGCGGCGGCTATTCCCAGGTCGTACCGATGGAAGACATCAACCTTCATTTCACCGGAGACCTCCATGCAATCACAGCTGCGCATAACCTTCTGGCAGCTATGGTCGACAATCACATCCAGCAGGGAAATGAACTCAACATTGATCCCAGACGCGTTGTATGGAATCGCGTCATGGATATGAATGACCGTGTTCTCCGTCATATCGTTGTAGGTCTCGGCGGCCATGCAAACGGAGTGCCAAGAGAAGGCGGCTTCGATATTACCGTCGCTTCCGAAGTTATGGCTATCCTCTGCCTGGCAGATTCGATCCATGACATGAAAGAAAGATTTGCAAGAATCATTGTCGGCTATACCTATGACAATAAACCGGTTACTGCAGGCGACATTCATGCACAGGGCGCTATGACCGCACTGATGAAGGATGCACTGAAGCCAAACCTGGTACAGACACTCGAACATGTCCCGGCCTTCATTCACGGCGGCCCGTTTGCCAATATCGCTCACGGATGCAACTCTGTCCTGGCAACAAGAACAGCTCTGCATCTTGCTGATTACGTCGTTACGGAAGCAGGATTCGGTGCTGACCTTGGCGCAGAAAAATTCCTGGACATCAAGTGCCGTTTCGCAGGTCTCAAACCAGATGCTGCAGTCCTCGTCGCTACCATCCGCGCACTAAAGATGAACGGCGGAAAGGCAAAGAACGAACTGACAGAATCCGATCCGGAAGCTGTAAAGAGAGGCCTTCCGAATCTGCTTCGCCATATGCACAACCTGAAGAAGTATGGCCTGCCGATCGTAGTTGCTTTGAACATGTTCCCATCCGATACAGAAGAAGAAAAGAAAGTCGCTTTCGAAGCATGCAAGGAAGCCGGCGTACCTGTTGCTGAATCCACTGTCTTTGCTGACGGCGGTGAAGGCGGACTTGATCTGGGTGAAAAAGTACTGGCAGCCATTGATCAGGGATCCAATTACAGGCCGCTTTATGATCTGGACCTTTCCCTTAAGGAAAAGATTGAAACCATTGCAAAAGAAATTTATGGCGCTGACGGCGTGGCATTTGACGGTGCCGCTGCAAAAGAACTGGCGCACATTGAAGAAATGGGATACGGAAAGATGCCTGTCTGCATTGCAAAGACACCGGTATCCTTCAGTGATGATCCGTCCAAGCTGGGAGCACCTTCAGGATTTACACTCCATGTCAGAGAAGTCAAAGTATCTGCCGGCGCAGGCTTTGTCGTCGCTCTGACTGGCAAGATCATGACGATGCCGGGACTTCCGCGCCGTCCGGCTGCTGAACGTATCGATGTAGATGACGAAGGAAATATTACGGGGCTCTTCTGATATGGCAGCAATGATTTTAGATGGAAAAGAAGTAGCAGCAGCTCTTGAAAAGGAACTGGCAGAACGCTTGGCAAAACTGAAGGCGAAGAGGTATGAACCAAAGCTTGCCATCATTCTGGCGGGAGACAGCAAGCCCTCTGCCATGTATGCATCCTTCATGCAGAAAGCGGCTAAAAGTTATGGCATCAATTCAGGCATATTCAAGGAAGCAGAAGATGTCAGCGAAGATGAGCTTGGGAAATTAATCACCGATCTCAGCAATGATGATGAAATAACAGGCATTCTTATGATGATGCCGCTTCCGGAGCAGATCGATCCTGAAAAGATGATTGCACTCATTGATCCGGATAAGGATGTAGACGGGCTGACGGACATGAATGCAGGAAGACTTTTTGCCGGGAAAGACGGACTCTTCGGAAATACACCGCGCGCCGTCATGGCAATCCTGAAGCATTATAAGATTGAAATGAATGGAAAGCGCGTCGTCGTCATAGGGCGCAGCAATGTCATCGGGAAACCGGTTTCCATTATGCTCCTGAAGGAGAATGCAACAGTAACGATCTGCCACTCTCATACAAAGGATCTGACAAGTTTGACACGCGAGGCTGATGTTCTTGTCGCTGCTGTTGGAAGACCTGGATACGTGACAGCAGATATGGTCAAAGAAGGCGCCGTCGTCATTGATGTGGGCATCAACCGTGTAAACGGAAAGACCGTTGGCGATGTCGATTACGACAATGTCTCTGAGAAAGCCGGATGCATCACTCCGGTTCCAGGAGGCGTAGGAAGCGTAACGACAGCCATGGTCATCGAGAATATTATCAAAGCCGGAGAGAAATTCATCCGCGATTAAAGAACACGAAAGAGCCGCAAAATCTGCGGCTCTTTTTCTATGGATTTATAAAATTTCATGAATTCCCTGCCTGCTCCTTTCTCATATGTTAGAATAAAGAGGAATGATTTGATATAAGTATTAAGAAAGGAAGAGACTGTGGAACCAAACGTAGTTACAAAAGTGGTTACTGACGAAGTCGGAATCACGGCCAAAGTAATAAACGGATTAGAAAATTTTGCTTTCAACAGGGGAATCGATCTTCTTGAAGCAATTATCATATTTATTGTCGGGTATGTGATCTGCCGATATATCCGTCAGGGAATCATCAAGATTCTTGAAAAAGGGAAGGTCGATCCATCGGCCAGAAGTTTCGTCAGTGAGATTGCATTTTTCTTCGGCCTGGCCATCGTTACCATTATCGCACTGAGCACAGCCGGCGTGGCAGCAGGAACGCTCGCAGCTGCATTTGGCGGTATCGGACTTGCTATCGGCCTCGGTCTTAAAGACAACATCGGAAACGTTGCTTCGGGCATTTTCATTTTGATTTTCCGCCCGTTCAGCGTGGGAGATTATATTGCAGTAGGAACGAATCAGGGAACGGTTGTTGATATCCGGATTATGTACACGGAGATTTCCACAATGGGAAATCAGATGATCGTCATACCGAATTCCTCACTCACAAATAGTGTCATCATGAACTATTCTTCGTTCAATACGAGAAACCTGCAGTTCAATATCGGTGTAGGCTATGGTACGGACCTTGCTCACTGTATTGAGCTTCTGAAAGAAGTGTTCCATGAGAATAAGTATGTCATGAACAAGGATGATATCGCCATTTATGTCAATGGACTCGGGGATTCTTCCATTAATATCTACATCCGTGCAACGGTTCCGAGTGAAGATTACTTCACGGCGCAGAATGAACTGTATATAGCCATCAAGAAGAAACTTGATGATGCAGGAATCGATATCCCGTTCCCGCAGGTCGTCGTCCATCAGGCAAAAGACTGATATGCAATAAAAAGACTGTGAATACATTCGTGTTCGCAGTCTTTTTTACTGGGTGAGTATTTAACAATTGTTACCGGGCATTCTACATGATGCATGACGTACTGGCTGACGCTGCCGGTGACGAAGGAGGAAAGGGCGCCTTTGCCGCTGTTTCCCATGACGACTATGTCTGCTTCCAGTTCCTTGACAGCTCTGACAATGGTTGGGCCCGGGGTGCCGATCTTCGTTGTAACGGTATAGGTAATGCCCTCCGGGATCTGTTCAACGAGTTCCCTTGTCAATTCATTGCCTTTTTCGTTGGCTGCCTTGAATACGTCTGCACGGTAATCTTTGTACTCGCCGGCAGGCATATCCTTCTTGCCGAAATAAGAATCGGTCAGGATATCAAATTGTTCGACCGGATATGTCATTTCATTGACATCAGCAACATTGAGAAGGATGACTTCGCTGTCCATTTTTGAAGCCAGCGCAAGAGCCAGCTTGAATGCATTTTTGGATGGTTCGGACCCGTCGATCGGGACAAGGATTTTCTTCATTTCCATGGATTCTATCTCGCTTCCTTATTTAACAATCATGACCGGGCAGTTGGCATGATGAATGACATACTGGCTGACGCTTCCTGTGACGAAAGCATCAAGAGCTCCCTTGCCGCTGTTGCCCATGATGATCAGATCAAAATGCCCTTCTTTTGCGACACTGGCAATCATCTGGCCCGGAAGGCCGACATGAATTTCAGTGGAGTGGGGGATGGATTCAGGAATTTCCTTTTCCAGTTCCGTAATGAGTTCTTTCCCTTTTCTCTTGATGGTCGTATAGAACTCAGGGGAGATCATGACCTTGCTTGTTGCATAGAGCATGTCATTGGCATCGACGACATCAATAAGCGTGACTTCTGCTTTGTCTTTGGCAGCCAGATCGAGTGCAATGTGGAAAGCACGGTTTGCAGGTTCTGATCCGTCGACTGGAACTAGAATTTTTTTTGTTTCCATGGGGGACACCTTCTTGTCTTGATTAAATTAATAAATCCAAAAGGATTTTGGAAACACCGCTCTTATCTTAATTACAACATATAGATATCAAAAAGTAAAATTGTTTATTTTTATAGTGGTGCATAGGTATTTCAATGAAGTACAGAAGAAAAACAGGGGGGGAGAGGAATAAAAAAAAGACCGCAAAAGCGGTCTTTGGAAATTCTGTTTATTTGATGACAAGGACAGGGCAGTGTACATGATGAATGATGTAACGGCTGACGCTTCCCATAACGAAGGAGGAAATGGCGCCCTTGCCGCTGTTGCCTACTACAATCAAATCAGCATTTTCTTCTTTTGCAGTGCGGCACGCTGTTTCACCTGGGACGCCGGCTGCAATGACTGTTTTGCAGGTGATTCCTTCCGGAACCTGAGATTTCATCTGATCCATGACTCTCTGTGCTGTTTCTTTTCTTTCGTCGAGCATACCGCCAGCCAGCATCACACGGTTTGTTGCATAGTATGTTTCATTGGCATCCAGAACGTGGAGAAGAACGATAGTGGCTCCATTCTCTTCTGCCAGCCCTACGCCGTAACGGAATGCATTCTCGGCAGGTTCAGAGCCATCGACCGGGATTAGAATTGTCTTGATTTCCATAATGATCACACACCCTCCGGATAATGAAAATGAATAGAAATACCAGCTTTCCTGTCTTTATTACAGCACAATCGGCTGGAAAAGTAAAATGAATTAATTTTATATCCTTCGAAATGCAAAATGAGCCCGGAAGATGGATATCCGGGCTCATTATTTATTTAACAATCAGTACAGGGCATTTTACGTGGTGAATGACATACTGGCTGACACTGCCGGTAACAAAGGAAGAAAATGCACCTTTGCCGCTGTTGCCCATAACAATGAGGTCTACGCCTTCTTCTTCAGCGTGTTTGGCAATGAGATAGCCTGGTGTGCCCAGGACAGTGACTTCATCATGGGGAATCTCTTCCGGAATGTCCTTGGCAGCCTGGGCAACGATTTCCTTGCCTTCGACTTTGAGGGTTTCCATGAATTCATCGGTCAGCATGACGTCATTGGTTTCTCTCAGAAGATCATTGGCATCAACAACGCTGATCAGGGTAATGGAAGAACCATGATTTCTTGCCATGTTTACAGCATAGTGCAGAGCGTTTCCGGCGGCTTCCGAGCCATCGACCGGAACGAGAATTTTTTTGAATTCCATTTTGATCATTCTCCTTATGAATTCAAATCAGGGAAAAGACAGACCGCATGCACGATAATTCACTTCTCAGGAAGAAACATGCGGATTCTTTTGTAAACTCTGATTACTTGACAATCAGAACCGGGCATTCTACGTGGTGGATGACGTACTGGCTGACACTGCCTGTGACGAAAGCATTGAATGCGCCCTTGCCGCTGTTGCCCATGACGATGAGGTCTACTTCTTCTGACTTGGCAATATCCGATGCTGTTTCACCAGGAATGCCTACGACACAGATGGATTTGTGGGGAACATCTTCAGGAATCTCGCTCACCAGTTTTTCAATCAGTTTGGTGCCTACACCCTTCATGGTTTCGAAGAATTCGCCAGACAGCATGACCTGATTGGTTGCATAGAACATTTCATTGGCATCGATGACATAGAGCAGAATCATTTCTGTCTTGTGTGCTTTTGCCAGATCCAGTGCACAATGGAATGCGTTCATGGATGGATCGGAACCATCAACCGGAACAAGGATTTTTTTGAATTCCATATCAATCACCTACTCTTACAAAATATAATGAAAATGATTTGACTCACACTGCGGACTATGCCGTATTTCCCCTCTTCTAACTTAATTAGAACACAAGAAAATATAAAAGTAAAATTGGTAATTTTTATACTGCATGATATTATTTTTATTGAAATTTTTGCTCCAATTAATCATTGGTTTAGAAGTTGAGGAAAGCGCACATAATGAATAAAACGAAGTATTTGTCGTAAAAATCATAGTTTGCTATACTTATATAAGATTAGAAATTACAAAATCTGTGTTTTGAATAAATTTTTATGGAAGGGGTAAAAAATGGATCAGATTTTTAAAAGGACCAGTATCAGGCGTTATCTGGATCAGCCGGTTGAGGCAGAGAAAACAGAGTATCTCCTGAAAGCTGCCATGCAGGGGCCGTCGGCAGGCAATCAGCAGCCATGGGAATTCTACGTCATCACGAACCGGGATATCCTGGAAAAACTCTCCAAGATCAGCCCTTATGCAGGGCCTGCCGCAAGGGCACCTATAGCGATCGCAGCTGCTGTCCGGAATGAGTGCGAATGGCCGCAGGTCTCCGATTACGATGTGAGCCTTGCTATGGGGAATATGTGGCTGGCAGCGGGAGATGTTGGCTTGGGCGGCGTATGGCTTGGCGTCTCTCCGTTCAAAGACAGGATGGATGCAGTGAGTGAAATCCTGAATCTTCTCGATTCAGTCCGGCCGTTTGCTATTTTTGCCTATGGGTACCCTGCAAGAGAGCCTAAAGCGCACGACAGATTCGATCCGTCAAAAATTCACGAAATCAAATAATGGAAAAGGAGTCCTGCGGCAGCAGGGCTCCTTTTTAATGGAAAGAGTCGAATTGCTGATTTCTGTCCCAAAGTGTTTGAAAAATTTCTTTGACAGTGCGAATTGTGAATGCTATAATTAGTTTAATAGAAAGAACCTGTGATCAGGAAGAGTACTATGATGGAATCGTTTCAGGGAGCCGGCGTCGAGTGCAAGTCCGGTACGCGAAGTCATACGAATGGGCCTGTGAGGTGCGGTCTGAGCCATGATTGGGGTAGGCGCCGCCGGATTTCTCCGTTACAGAAGATGCATATGCACTGAGTTGGGCCTTTTGGCCAACAAGGGTGGTACCGCGGAATTATTTCCTTTCGTCCCTTTGCCGTTTCGGCAATTGGAAGAAGGGTTTTTTTATTGATTACAGCGGAGGGAGAAAATATTATGGAAGCGATGAAGGATGTATCCAAGCTTGTCTTTACCAAGGCGAGAGGGGGACGTTTCCGCTGGCTGACGATCTCTACGCTGATGCTGGCAATCGGTATGCTGCTGCACTTGGTTTCCCCATCTGTAGCCGGCTTTACGCCAAACTGGATGATTGCGACCTATGTCGTTGCGATTCTTCTGACGAAACCGGATTACAAAAAATGTCTGGGGATTTGTATGGTGGCAGCTCTGATGGAGGTATTTACCAGTAAATCCGCTTTTCCGTACGGAGATTTTGCTTCTGAATTCTTTGGCGCTTATGTGGCAGGATTCTTTGCCCATTCCGTGCCTCCGATCCGCATTGGAAAGTTTTCACTCCGCCCGGCACTTGCAGGCTTTGTGACGACACTGGTTTCGGGCTTCGTCTTCGTCTCGATTCTGACACTTGTCATGGGGCTTCCTATGAGCGTATATGTATACGGTATGCTTCCGATGGTGCTTCTGGTCGGCGTAGGCAACGGAATCATTACACCATTCCTTTACTTCCCGGCGCTCCGCCTTTTCAAGACGATGCACTATATGGCGGAATCGGATGTAGAAGACAGCGATCACAGCAAAATAATCCTGAAGCAGGAAAATGAAGGCGTCATCAGTGTAGAGCATCTGACTTACACATATCCTTTCTCAAAAGAGCCGGCACTGAAGGATGTATCCATGACAGTACAGAAGGGAGATTTCATTGTAGTTACAGGACCTAACGGAGCAGGGAAGACGACACTTCTCATGTCCATGGCAGGCGCCATTCCTCATTACTACGGCGGAACGATGCAGGGAATGGTTTATACAGACGGCAAGGCCGTCACACAGCACACGATTGCCGACCTTGCTTCTTCCATCGGCGTCATTCTTGCCGATTACAAAGCGCAGATCGTTACTTTGACTGTCGGGGAGGAAATGGCATTTACGCTGGAAAACCATGGCTTCCCGCCTGAGGAAATCCGCCGCCGTTCAGAAGAGGCCCTGGCAAAAGTCCATCTGACAGGACTTGAAGACAGAAAGGTAGCCACACTTTCTGGCGGACAGTGCCAGAGACTCGTGGCAGCAGCTGTCCTTGCAGAAGAACCGCAGGTTCTTGTATTCGACGAACCGACATCGGCCTTGGATCCGGAAGGTATCCGCGAGTTCTATGAAATGGTCGGAGAACTGAACCAGAAAGAAGGCTTGACCGTTATTGTCGCTGAGCATCATCTCGAAGCGGCTCTTCCTTACGCAACAGAGTTCGTTCTGATGGATCAGGGCGAAATCATCAGCTCCGGGGATCCGGAAAAAGTCATGCGCATCATGAGAAAGAGCCATGTCTATGAAGAGGCGATTCCGGATATGTACAGAGCGCAGCTCGAACTTGAAGAACATGGCTTCACATTCAAGAATCCTTTTCTGAATGTAGAGGCAGCCAAGGAATCTATCATCCATTCGTTTGAAGGAGGCCGGGACAATGCTTGAATTTGATCATGTAACATTCAGATATGCGAAGAATATGCCGGTCGTTCTTTCAGACACATCCCTGAAATTCGGGAAAGGCGAATTCATTGCCATCACGGGCAGGAACGGAAGCGGCAAGACGACAATCACCCGCCTTCTGACCGGGCTTGAAAAACCGACGGAAGGACGAGTGCTTTACGAAGGAAAAGATATAACAAAGGAAGAGGCATCAGAAAGAAGCCGATTCATCGGTTATGTATTCCAGCAGCCGGACAGGCAGATGTTCATGCCGACTGTCCGCGAGGAAATTGCATTGGGACCGTATCATCAGGGGAAACGGGGCGAGGAGCTCAACCGCATGGTTGAAAAAGCCATGATGGAAACGGACACGACAGCTCTTGCGGAAGCATATCCGAGGACCCTTTCCCGCGGCGATCAGCAGCGTGTCGCCATCGCATCTGCCCTGGCCATGGATACTGAGTATCTGATCCTCGATGAACCGACAAGCGGGCAGGACGGGCATGAAAAGAAAATGCTGATGCGTCTAATGGAGAGCCTGCAGCAGAGGGGAATTACAATCATCCTTGTCACGCATGATATGGATATCGTAGCCCGCGACTGCACGAGAGTCATCGTTATCGCATCCCATAAAGTTGCCTTTGACGGCAGGCCGGAAGAACTATTCTCCGCAAAGAACCGTCCGGAAGACTGGGGGCTTCTTTACCCGGCATCCGTCCTTTTGGGAAGGAAACTGCCAGGCGCACCTTACTGCCGTGATATGGACAGCTTCTGCAGGACATTTATCGCTTTGAAAGGAGAGGGAGTTTTATGAGAAATCTTGTTCCGCTGACGAAAATAATACTGACGCTGGGAACAGCCGTCTGGGCGATCGTTCTCCAGAAGCCTGAAAGCCTTCTTCTTCTCTGCCTTTTTGAAATCCTGATTCTTCTTGTCTCAGGAGAACTCTTCAGAAGCATCAAAGCTCTCGTTATGCTTACGGTATTTGCCGCATTTCTTGGACTCATCGAGAAAATCGGGGGCGGTTCCAATGTGGAATCTGTCGTAGCTGCCTTGCGGATGCTGGGCATGACGATTATCTTCATTTACCTTCTTGGCACTGTCCGCCTGCAGGATCTGACGGCGGCCATGGTGCAGCAGATGAAGGTGCCTTATGAATATGCGTTCATGTTTACGGCCGGACTTCGTTTTATTCCTGACTTTGTGGATGAAAACAGGGCCGTTGCAGAAGCGCAGGCATGCCGCGGGATTTCTGTCAAAGGAAATTTCTTCAAGCAGATTAAAAGATACATGTCCATTATCCGTCCTTTGATGCTCCGCTCCCTCGGAAGAAGCGAGACCATGGCGCTTTCGCTGGAACTTCGCGGATTCGGCGGATCGAACAGAACCTTCATGGAAAGTGTGGCGCCCAAAGGAACAGACTATCTTATGATGATCCTCATCGTCCTCATTACTGCCGGCGTGATATATGCAAGGCTGAAACTCAGCGCATAAAAAAGGTTATAAACACTAAAAAGGCATCCCATCGGGATGCCTTTTTTTGCCTTTTTAACGGTTGTCGATGCGTTCCGGATTCAGATCATGGTGCAGCAGGCGGTAACGTGCGAAGTCCTTCCATTCCGTTCCGAGAATGCCATAGTTGCAGAATGGATCGATGGAGAGGCCGCCTCTTGGCAGGAACTTGCCCCATACCTCGATATAACGCGGGCGAAGCAGGCGGATCAGGTCGATCATGATCTGATTGACACAGTCTTCATGGAAGTCGCCATGGTTTCTGTAGCTGAAAAGATAGAGCTTCAGTGATTTGCTTTCCACCATGTATTTATCAGGAATATAGGAAATGTAAATCGTAGCGAAATCCGGCTGGCCTGTCTTCGGGCAGAGGCTCGTAAATTCAGGACAGTTGAATTTGATGAAATAATCGTTGTCCTGATGCTTGTTCTCGATCTTCTCGAGAAGGCTCGGGTCATAGTCATAGGAATACTTCGTGTTTTTATTTCCAAGCTGGTTGAGCTTGTCTAAATCATCTCTCTGGCTCATTGTTCACCTCAAATAAATAAATTTCTATATTTGCTAAGTATACCATAATTCATCCGGAATGTAAAAATTACAGTTTTCTCGCAGTCTGGACAAGCTTATTGGCATTCCTGCTTCCAGGGAACCACTGGACACGGAGGGGCACGCGGAAGACCTTTTCAAATTCGCGGAGAAGATGGCCTGTTGCATGGGCCGGTACATCGAAGTTATTCCTGCTTGTGTAAATACGGAGATCCATGGCATCCTTAGCAGATGTGCAGATGACCTGGGTAATGCACTGTTCCTGACTTTCATCGAGTCCCTCGGCAAGTGCCAGGAAGAGGGCTGCCTTTCTGACGTCGAGCATTTCCTCTTCAGAAAGGATCTTCGAAGCATCATTGTTTTTTGTGTATTTCCCTGAGAATCCATGGTGGAAAGCACAGAGGAGAGAGCACATGACCTGTTCCTTCTGGGACCAGCCGAAAATGTGTGCATTGGCCGCAATGTATGCGCTGTGGCGTGCATGGTTGTAATAGTTGATCATGGAACCCGCATCATGAAGGAAGCCTGCAGCCATCAGGAGTGTACGCATACGGGAGCTGAGTCCGTGGACATGCTTCCACTGATCGAACATGGAAAGGGCAAGGGCAGTGACATAACGGGAATGGAATGCGTACTCCCCGGTAACCGTATGGAGATAATTCTTGACAGAATTGATCAGCATATGCTGGCGCTTATCCCCGTCCTTGTCATAAATCGGATCATAGTAATGGAAGAAGAGCCCTTCACGAAGGCCGCAGCCGGAGATCGTAAGATAAGACGACTTGGCTTTCCTGATGATTTCCTGAACAGTCAGGGCGCCTGCAATGATGATATCAGCGCGCTCGGAAGAAAGACCGCTGATGCGCTGGCGCTCTTCGAAGGTCTTGGAGGTAATATCCTTTACCATTTCAAAAAGATCTTCGGAAGGCAGGTTGTAATTATGCAGTTTTGGAAGCGGATACCCTGTGCTTCTCTGGTGGACTTTCGCAAGGTTTCTGACAGTTCCTCCGACTCCTATGACTGGAAGCGGCGTGTCAGGGAACCAGGTGATTTTATCGAGCTTGGCCTGAATGAATTTTTTCATTTCAGTAAGCTTTGACTGGGAGACCGTCCCGGAGGACTGGAACATTTCCGTTAATGTAACAGCACCGTAGGGAATGCTGACGGAGTGAAGGCGCTTTTTATTTTTGACAAGAGAAATTTCCACGCTGGCTCCGCCCAGATCGAAGAGGAGGAAATCCTTGCGGTCGATCGTGTGGATGACACCGGAAAAACCGAGGGCGGCTTCTGCGCGCCCGCTGATGATCGTCATGGAAATGCCTGTAGTCATGTGGACACGCTTCAGGAAGGAAGCACCGTTTACAGCATTCCTTACTGCAGCAGTGGCGACAGCCAGAACCTTCTTTACCTTCTGGACTTCAATAATATGCGCATATACAGTCAGGCATTTCAGCGCACGCTTCTGTGCTTCTTCCGTCAGGAGACGCGTCTCCTGTGTCATGCCTTCCGCAAGGCGGATGGATTTCTTTTCCTGATAAATGAGTTTATAGGATCCCTGCTCTCCAATCTGCATGACGATGAAGCGGATAGAGTTGGAACCCAGATCAATAATAGCTATACGGTCCATGAAATCTCCTTTTATAGCGAAGCGGCTGAATACATGCCGCGTACTTCTTGCATTCTTATTTATTTTACAACAGATATGCCTTGAATCAAAGAATGTGCCTTGCCATATACAAGATTTTTACAAAAGGATCACGAGAGGCATGGTAAGACCATTTATCATGAAGGGGGAGGGGGATTTTATACTTTCTTGATAAATACAATAGGCCCGCTTCTGATAAGACGCAAAATCGTAGGGGTGTGTCAAGAGTTTTGTGTAAATCGATTCAATAAGCAACATCGTATTGCTGCATAAGCTGAGACATCCTGTCGTCCATGAGCAGCTGGTTCCGGACCATCGCCCAGTTTGCGACGTGACGACCCTTCCATTTTTTATAGAGCTCTTGGATGCGTAGGTAGAAAATCTTGAAGACTGCATCCTCGTTGGGGAAAGCGCCTTTCTTGGTCACCTTGCGGAAGCTAGAGTTGACGCTCTCGATGGCATTAGTCGTGTACATGATCTTGCGCACAGCACTGCCATAGTTATAGAGCTGCTCGACGTGTGAGAAATTGTTTTCCCTTACGCTGACCGCGCCTGGATAAGCCTGCCAGTCGGTCTTGAACTTCTCGAATTCCTGACGGGCCTGCTTTACGTTGATGGCACCATAGATGAGCTTCAGCTGCTTCGTGAATGCACTCCACTGCTTGCGTGGGATGTAGCGGATGGAATTGCGGATGAGGTGTACGATGCAGCGCTGAACCGTGGCATGCGGGAATACAGCCTTGGCGCCTTCCTCCAATCCGCTCACGCCATCCATGGACAGGATGCCAAGATCCTTAACGCCGCGAGCCCGCAGCTCGTCGGAGATCTGCATCCAGGCATGCTTGCTCTCCGTCTCGTTGATCCAGAGGCCAAGGACATCCTTGCAGCCGTTGACGTCATAGGCAAGCATGACATAGACGGCCACCTGCTGGACGCCATACTCCGTGCGCAGCGATACGTAGATGCAGTCGACGAAAGCAAATGGATAGAACGACTGGAGCGGACGATTCCGCCATGCCTCGACCTCTTCCATGACGCAGCCTGTGATGGTGGAGATCTGTTCATGTGACATCTGGAAGCCGTAGATGTCTTCGATGGTTGCAGCGATGTCGCGTTGGCTCATGCCACGGGCATACATCGCCAGTACCTTGCCCTCGATGGACGAAACGTCGCGCTGGCGCTTCTTGATGATCTGCGGTTCAAACGTACTCTGGCGATCCCTAGGGACGCGGATAGGAACCTCGCCCAGAGAGGTCTTGAGCGTCTTGGATGAATAGCCGTTCCGGACATTGTCACCGTCTTCGGAGCGCTCATGCTTCTTATGGCCGAGATGATTTTCCATCTCACCTTTGAGCATAGACTCAAAAATGGGGCCAAAAATCTGCTTCAGGACGTCCTGTACGTCTTCCGCGCTCTTGATGTCGTAGTTGTTGAGGATTTGCTGAGCAATCTGCTCGCCTGGGGTAGTTGGTGGAGTTTTACACTTTGCCATTCTGTTACCGTCCTTATCTTTGTTTACCCCAGTATGGGGCATAAAGTAGATTCATGCAATACCGATTTACATTTTACACTCCCAATCGTAGAAAAATAAGGCAGTGCACTCATCGACAGTTGACTATAGAATGGATATAATAATAAATAATATATTATAAATGATTTAATGCAGTATAAACCGATGCGGAGGAGCAGATGAACAAAATGTTTTGCGCATGCCTTCTTAAAAAGCATCCGGGCTATTTGTTTATAGTATAAGAAGCAGAAAAAGCATTTTATCATGAAGAATCTGCTGGAGGGCAGAAGAGGATAAGAATGCTTTATATCCTGGAAAATATGTATATTTTTACGTATGTTTTACATGCATGGTGTAGGCTGTATGTGTACTGCTGACGTCAGTTAATTTAAAGGAACGGGGGATCTCTATGGCAGATCGAAAGACGCTGGTTTACGGGATCATCCACATTGGATCATCAAATGTATCGATGAAAATTGTGGAATATGCCAGCATGGATGAAATGCGCATCATTGAATCAGTCCGCAAGGACACCAGTTTCGGTGAGGAAGTTTTCAATCATAAGAAACTTTCTTTTGATTCAATACGCAAATTATGCCGTATGCTGAATGGTTTGAAACAGCTTTTATCGGATTACCAGGTGAAGGTGTATGCAGTTTATGCGACTGCAGTCATCCGCGAGGCGGATAATGCAAGATCCATTCTTGACCTGATCCGGGTCAATACGGGTTTTAATGTGCAGGTTGTCGACATGCCGCAGGAAATATATTTCAAGCATTTCGCACTGCAGTACTTATTGAGAAGATTCAACAAGGAACAGGAGGGGCGCCTGGGAAGGAATTTCCTGTTCGTGGATATTACTTCGGGCTGCGTAGGCCTTACTGTATGGGAACATGGAGCGCTTTGCTTCCAGCACAATGTCCATATCGGTACTCTCCGCCTTCTGGAAACATTCAAGACGAATCAGAGGGATTCCAGGTATTTCCCTGAAGCACTCGGGGAATACATCCATGCAATCATGGAACCGCTCTGGATGTTTGTCAGAAATCATCAGATTGATACAGTTATTTTCTCAGGCCGTGAAGCAAGGATCGTAGGGAAGCAGCTGAATCTTGAGCTGGACAGCCAGAGCATTGCGGAAGTGAAACCGGAAACCTTCTACAAATATTATGAAGAGTCGGGAAGGCTCTCCACTTCCATGCTGATGCAGAAGAACCACATCAGTGAATCCACCGCGGCTGTCATCAGTCCGACAGTCCATATATATAAGGAAATATTAGATAATATTCCCGCTACAAATGCGGTCATGATGGGCATGACATTCCTTCAGGCCTGCTGCATGTTCTACGGCGCGCAGAAGGTGAAGGATCCGGCGCTTCTATATATGAGAGCGCAGAATCTTGAACTCACCAGATCGATTGCAGAATCGTATTACTATGAACCGGCTCATGCCAAGGCGATGGAACTTTACAGCTATGTAATCATCAGAGCCTTTGACAGGTACAACGGCCTCAATGAAAGAGATGAATTCCTGCTGAGGATGGCCATCATCCTTTACCAGATCGGCAAGTATGTCAATCTGCTCGGATCCTCTTCCTCGGCATGGAATATTATCCGCGGAACAGATATATTCGGCATCTCCGACAAGGAAAAGGATATTGTGGCATGCATTGTCTATTACGACCATAAAGGCGAGCCGACGGATGAGGATGAACCCTTCCGCGTGCTTCCGGATGATTCCAAGATGACAGCCATGAAGCTTATTTCCATTTTCCGTCTGGTCCGTGCCATGGACATGTCCAGAAGGCAGAAGCTCAGGGATGTCACGGCAAGGATTACAGGTGATTCGCTTCTTATTGAATATGAGAGCGATGAGGACACAGCTCTGGAAACATGGATATTTGATAAAGAAAAAGAACTTTTTGAAAACGTGTTTGGCATGGAAGCCAAATTTGAACGGAGGTAGCTATGGACGTAGATGTTAGAGACCACCGGTATTATCTGAACCGGGAGCTGTCGTGGCTGCAATTCAACAGAAGAGTGCTGCAGGAAGCAGTCGATGCGAATAACCCTCTTCTAGAAAAATTAAAATTTCTTGCGATTACCAGTTCGAACCTGGATGAATTTTTCATGATCCGTGTAGCCGGATTGAGGCACCAGAAGGAAAATGGCGTCAAAAAAAGAGATATTGCCAACATGACGCCGGAAGAACAGCTGGAAGGAATTTCTGACGTATGCCAGAAGCTCGTTGCCCGCCAGTACAGATATTTGAAAGTCCTTCTGCAGGAACTTGAAAGTGAAGGACTGTACTTCATTCATCCAGATGAAGCTTCTCCTGAACAGAAAAGATGGCTGGAAGAATATTTCGAACGCGAGATATTCCCGGTAGTGACACCTATGGCTGTCGACTCTTCCCATCCATTCCCGTTCCTCGCCTCCAAGAGCCTGAACCTTGCCATGCTGCTGGAAAGAAATGAAAGGGACATGACGCAGGATGAAGAGAATGATATTGATATCAAGACTGCCATCGTTCCTGTTCCTTCCGTGCTGCCGCGCATTATCCGCCTTCCGGATAACAAGGACATCCCGGGAAGACATGATTTCATTTTCCTGGAACAGGTCATCCGTTATTATGCGACACGATTCTTCATCGGCTATGACCTTCTGGAAGCAAGACCCTTCAGACTTACCCGAGATGCCGATCTTTATATAGACGAAGAAGATGCACAGGATCTCGTTGTCGAAGTAGAACGCCAGCTGAAGAAAAGACAGAGGGGCGAAGCTGTCAGAATCGAGTTCGAAAAAGGGACGAGCCGCTTTATGCGCCGCTTCATGACTTCTGAAATGAATCTTGAGAAGGAAGACATGTATGAGATTGACGGTCCTCTGGACATGACAGTATTCTTCTCCTTCTGCGGTATCAAGGGGTATGATCATCTCCGTTATCCGGAAGCTCATCCGCATCATCCATGGTCGATGATCCAGCTTGAAAAAGAAGGAAAGACCAATATATTCGACATGATCCGCCAGAAAGACCTCATGGTCCATCTGCCGTATGAATCCTTTGATGATTCTGTCGTCAATTTCGTAGCAGAAGCTGCCGCAGATAAGGACGTGCTGGCTATCAAGCAGACACTGTACCGCGTCAGCTCATCAAGCCCAATTATTCAGGCGCTTGAAAAAGCAGCACAGAATGGCAAGCAGGTCACAGTCCTTATGGAAGTCAAGGCCCGCTTTGATGAAGCCAACAACATCCTTATGGCGAGACGTCTTGAAAAAGCCGGGGCTCACGTTATTTACGGCCTTGTCGGCCTCAAGACACATTCCAAGTGTACACTTGTCATCCGCCGCGAAAAAGACGGCATCCGCCGCTATGTCCATGTAGCGACGGGCAACTACAATGCATCGACAGCCAAGCTGTATACGGACCTTGGCATCTTCACCTGCAATGATCACTTCGGAAGTGATGCATCCGCATTCTTCAACCTGCTGTCCGGTTACTCGGATCCGCCGATCTGGGATTCCTTTATCGTAGCGCCGATTAATCTTAGGGAACGCTGCGTGGAACTCATCGATCGTGAAATATCCTTTGCCCTGCAGGGGGAAAATGCACGAATCGTTGCAAAGATGAATTCTCTTCTTGATAAGGAAATCATCGCCAAGCTTTATGAAGCTTCCAGAGCAGGTGTCAAGATCGAACTCATTGTCCGCGGCATCTGCGTCCTGATACCAGGCATCCCCGACATCAGCGATAACATTACGGTCAGGAGCCTTGTCGGAAGATTCCTCGAGCACAGCCGTGTATTCTGGTTTGAAAACGGTGGCCGCGAAGAATTCTATATCGGCAGCGCCGACTGGATGCCAAGAAACCTGAATGACCGCGTAGAACTTATGATTCCGGTCAAGGATGCTGAACTTTGCGAAAGACTCAAGAAGATGGTAACGCTTGAACTCAATGATAACCAGAAGGCACATATCATGCAGTCTGATGGTATGTGGATCAAGGAAGTGGCACCGGAAAACAAAGTGGGTGCACAGGCTGAATTCCAGAAAATAGCAGAAGAGAGAGACCAGGAAGCAGAAATGACACTGGCTCAGAAAATGGAACCTTACGTTCCTGTTTTCGGATCTTCCAAGGATTGATGCAGAATTTAAGATAAGTTCATAAATGTGACCCTGATAGATATCGTCAGGGTCATTTTTATGTGAAATTATGGGCTTTCCACGGGATGTGGACATGTCCTTTCTGAGTGGAAAAAGTTTAAATTTTCCACTTTTATTTTTAAAAACGTTCTATTTTGGGAATGAGACTATATCAAAATCGAATTTTTTGATAAAATTTCCCACTTGGGCACCAAAAATAGACATAGAAAAATCGCGATTTATTAAAAAATGGGACAAAAAAGGGCTATCTCGAAAATCAGGAGGGGAAAGGAAGTGGTTAACAATTAGTGGTGCTAATTGCAGCTGACAGGGAAGAAAATACGATAAAATCTACTGATTTTAAGTAAGGATTTTTCTAATATTTCTCAAATGTCTTTTTGCAATAGACATAAATGACAATTAAAGGATGCTAAAATACGCGGTAAATACTGGTAAAACATAAAATTTTATATAGAATACTAGCCAAAATAGATACATTTTTATCTGGTGATAATTTCATAATAAAATCAGATAAAATCTATATAAAACACAACTTATAATATTGTCAACTATCTGTAATTTGACAAAAAGTCTACCTATGATAGAATTAACGCCATAGGAGATAGATTTATGAAAACTTCAACACTCATTAAGGCAAAAAGAACAATAGCAGGTTCTCTCCTTTTGATTGCTGCTTTCAGTCAGACAGATATGGCTCTGGCAGCTTTCGGATTCGGAAACGCTGACGAAGCGAAGGTCGTTACCGTTTACGATGAAAAAGGAAAACAAGTCATTACGACGAATGCTACCAGTTTCAAGAGAGTGCTCAGCGATCTTGATGTTTCTCTCAATTCTTATGACAAGTACTGGACCAGTACAGATGAAGTCAGCAACGGTTCTATGGTTGTTGTTGAAAGAGCGGTTCCTGTAACCATCATCGAAGATGGCAAATCCAGAGTCGTTTATACGACGCAGCAGACGGTCCAGGGCGTAGTGGACGATGCAGGCTATAACTGGAAGAAGATGATGCCGATGGAAGACGGCATGACGAAGGTTAAGAGCGGCATGCAGATCCATGTTGTGCCATATACAGTGAAAAGGGTAAAGCGTACGGAAACGATGCCCGTCACATATAGAAAATGGTACGACGGCGGCCTTCCTTCTGATGCAACAGTCGTTGTTCAGGAAGGAACACCGGGAAAGAGAGAAGTCGAAGTAGAAGGAATTCTTTCTGGCGGCAAAGTAATCAAAACGAACATCATCCGTTCAAATGTCATCAGCAGGGGAACACCCGGCATGGCTAAAACGGGAAATCCGGAAGGCGCTGTGGGCTGGGTGACAACCATGCATGCCAGCGCTTATCATCCAAGTGACGGAGACGGCTATGGTATAACAGCAACCGGAACGAAAGCCGGACATGGCACCGTTGCCGTTGATCCAAGCGTCATTCCTCTTGGTTCCAAGGTATTTATTCCTAATTACGGGGAAGCAGTCGCTGCTGATACAGGCGGAGCCATCGTGGGAAACCGCATCGACCTCTGTATGGACACATTCCAGGAATGCTACAGCTTTGGCAGAAGAGACGTGGAAGTATTCGTCAACTATTGATTCTATTGATTCATTTTAAAATGGGACAGCATCGGAAATATCCGGTGCTGTTTTATTATGCCTGTGAAAATATGGAAGGGCCGCATATGATATAATGAAACAAAACAGGAGGGTTTTATGCTGACATTGGTTATTGCGGGCCTGACGGCCGTCTTGGATCAGATTGTGAAACTGATCGTTCAAGGAAATATGGAACTGGGAGAGACCATTCCGCTCATCAGGAATGTCTTCCATTTGACATACATCATCAATCCGGGAGCCGCCTTTGGCATATTTCCGCATCAGGAATGGTTCTTCCTTGGCATTGTTGTTGTACTCTATGTGGCATTCTTCATATTTAGAAGCCGCATACCTGCCAAACCGGTTTATTTTCCGGCAGGGGTCGGTCTCCTTTTAGGAGGTGCCCTGGGGAATGCCATCGATCGTGTCAGGATTGGCGGAGTCGTTGACTTTTTTGATTTCAGGATATGGCCGATATTCAATGTGGCTGATATTGCCATTTGCGTAGGCGTGGCTTTGATCGTTTTATATTTTTGGAGAAAAGACTAATGGGTAAAAACGTATATACAGTAAGTGAAAGTGAAAATGGACTGAGGCTTGATAACTTTTTGAAGGACAGATCCGGCCTGTCCCGCGCAGAAGTGCAGAAATGGATCAAAGAAGGCGGTGCCATTCTCTCTCCGGATAAGATAATCCGGCCGAACTACCATGTCCGTACAGGAGATGAGATTTTCTTTACCTGGGAAGAGAAGAAAGAACTGGAAATCATCCCTCAGGATATTCCGATCGACATTTTATATGAGGATGATGACATGATGGTCATCAACAAGGCTCGCGGCATGGTCATCCATCCCGGTTCAGGCAATCCGGATCATACGCTTGTCAATGCACTTTTGTACCACTGCGGGCCGAAACTTTTTGAAGCATGCGAGGATCCGCTTCGTCCGGGCATCGTTCACCGTCTGGACAAGGATACGTCCGGTGTCATGGTCGTGGCCAAGTCTGCCAGGGCATTTCCTGTCCTCAAGGAGGAAATTGCTACGCATGAAGCGCAGAGAATCTACGTGGCGCTCGTCCATGGACAAATGGAAGGAAATGCAGGCGTCATCCGTTTCCCTCTTGGAAGAAGCACAAAGGACCGCATGAAGTGGGACGTGCAGCCAAAGACCGGGAAACCTGCAGTGACGCATTTCCGCGTCCTTGAATTCATGCCTCATTATTCCTGGATTGAATGCCGCCTTGAGACAGGCAGGACGCATCAGATTCGTGTTCATATGGCGCACATAGGACACCCGGTTGTGAATGACCCCTTATATGGATGGAAGAAGGATGCGTTCCCGATTGAGGGACAGGCGCTCCATTCCCGTTTCCTTGATCTTCATCATCCGGTAACGGGAGAAGCCATGCATTTTGAAGCACCGGTGCCTGAAGATATGCTGCGCTGTCTTGAGATTGCTGGAAAGGATGAGCTTTGATGGATATCAGAACAACACATGTGCCGGGGTTTAAAATCGGCACAGCAGAAGACAGGGAAGGCCTTACAGGCGTGACCGTTTTTCTGGCACCTGAAGATGGTGCCGCTGCCGGCCTTGACGTAAGGGGATGCGCTCCGGGAACGAGGGAAACAGATCTTTTGAGTCCGGAAAAAACCGTGCAGAAAATTCATGCTGTCGTATTATCCGGCGGATCAGCCTTCGGCCTTGAAGCCGATTCAGGCGTCATGAGATACCTGGCAGAACAGGGAATCGGATTTCCAGTCGGTGATTCGGCTGTCCCGATTGTCTGCGGAGCGGTTCTTTTTGATCTTTCCATAGGTGATCCGCATGCATTCCCGGATCTTGAAATGGGAATCAAGGCGGCATCCGCAGCCGGGACGGATTTCCCCGTCGGCTGCTATGGCGCAGGAACGGGGGCATCTGTCGGAAAACTTACCGGATTTGAACATGCCATGAAAAGCGGAGCAGGATATGCTGAAATTATCCTTCCGGACGGACTCGCGGTAGGCACCTATATGGCAGTCAATGCATGCGGAGAAATCTATGATCAGGATAAGATCCTAGCAGGAGCTCTGGCAGATGATGATCGTACCATTATTTCCTCGCACAGGCTGATGCTTGAAGGATATGAAAGAAATATGGGTGGAAATACTTCCATTGGATGCATCATCACGAATGCAGATCTGACAAAGACGGAATGCCGGATGGTTTCTACCATGGCTCACGACGGGCTGGCCCGCTCGATCCGTCCTGTCCATACATCCATGGACGGAGATACACTCTTTACCATGGCGTCCGGAGAAGTAAAGACAACCATCGATACAGTAGGGTATCTGGCGGAGGAAGCTGTACGCCTGGCAGTGCTTGATGCGGCTGCATCCGCAGAAGGCATGGGCGGAAGACCTGCTTACCGTGATATCATCAAATAATAGAAGAAATTAAATATAATCTTTGACAATTGAAGAATTATTTCGTACAATAGCTAAGTACCTAACTTTTGGGGATGTACCGGTTTCGACAGGAGATTCTGGTTCATAAACAGCGAGTCGGGATTTCATCTACCCCGTTAAACGGTGAAAAAACTTAAACGCAAAACGTGATTTTGCTTTAGCAGCTTAATCTGCTAATGTCCCCTGGCGTTTTCCTATGACCTCAGGCTGACATCAACCAATAGGATACCAATGAAGGAAGTCCGGGACTTCTGCGGAAAACTAATTCTGGAATCGGCAAAGGCAGTTTGTTCCTGTACGATACTTTGCTTAAACTCTAAAACAGTAACTGCACTCGGAGAAATTTATGGGACAGGCTCTTTGGACAGGGGTTCGACTCCCCTCATCTCCACCAAAAGCCATAGCGGATCGTGATGATCCGCTTTTTTGTTGCAAAGAAGATTATTACATCTGAACATTGACAAAAATCAATATGTAAGATATAATGAACTCACAATACAAATGCAAGTTCCCTTTCGGGAAGAAGGAGAAAATTATGATACAGCCAATTACAGGAACAGAAAACATTGATCAGGTTATCGCAAAGGGCGATGTCATTCTCGGTTTCAGTGCACCGTGGTGCGGATACTGCCGCCGCCTGCGCCCGATGGTTGAAAAGCTTTCTGAAGAAATCAGCCAGCCGATTTACGGCCTCAACTGCGATGTCGATGAAGAAATCACAAAACGTTATGAAGTGGAAACCATCCCGACCCTGATTTACTTCCATGACGGACAGCCGAAGGACCGCATTATTGGATACGGCACGGTAGGTTATCCGCAGCTCAAAGAGTTCATCGAAAAGAACTCCAAGTAATAGAAAACCAAAAAGCTGTGATTGGAATTATCCGATCATAGCTTTTTTTATTGCCTGAGGCCATTTTGGAAAAAGACTGCAATACTAACCTTCGTTCAATTGCAATTTTTCCGTGGTACAATAAATAAAAAGAGCAGAATTCTGCAAAGTGGTGCCGTTTCAAGGTATTGGCTTGCAAGTAAACCAACACAAGGAGAGCGAAAGCAATGAAGAGCACCGAAGATTTACGACTGGGAAAACAGTATCTTAAGATACGATCATATGACAAGGCTTTGGAGCATCTGACAAAGGCAGTCATTCAGGGAGACCGCGCTGCAGTGAGCCTTCTCTACAAACTGGGCGTCCACTTTTTTGATGAAAAAGAGTATAAGAAGGCGGAGCAGGCTTTCCAACTGCTGGCCGGCCGCGGCCATGCAGAAAGCTGTATTTATCTGGGAAAGATCAGTGAATACGGGTATACGGGACGGAAGGATATCCAGGCGGCTTTTGGCTATTATGCAGAAGCTTACCGGCTGGGGCTTCCGCGCGGTGCTTACAAGGCAGGCAAATTGATGATGCCGGATGCACTGCGCTCCGAAGAGGTCAGGGATATAGCTGTCAACTGGTTCATGGCGGCTGCAGAGGGAAATCTGTACCAGTCCTACGCCAAATTAGGACAGCTTTACAGTGTAGGGGCCTATGACAGATTTGCTGTTACGAGCCTTCGTGATGACAAGAAGGCACTGTCATATTATCTGCAGGGGGCCATGCGTGGCGACGGGGAATGCATGGAAAGAGCGGGTCTTGCTTTCCTTCATGGATTTGGTACGGAAATTAATGTAAAGAGGGCAGCTATCCTCTTCCGGCAGGCGGCTGATCATGGAAGAGCGACGGCGTGCATGCGTCTGGGACACCTGTATGATTTAGGCATGGGTGTTTACAGGGATATGAAGCAGTCTGTATACTGGTACATGGAAGCATATCGGAGAGGCATTGAAAGAGGAAAAGCAGAGGCCGCACAGGTCTATCTCCATGCGGGAGTATCATCACTCCGCTCAGCAAGAAGCAAAAAAGGGAAAGAGCGCGCCGTGGAGTATCTGGAAGAAGCCGGTATGCTTGGATGCCTCGAAGCATACCGTGTTCTGGCGGAGACATCCTATGTAGACGGGGATCAGGAAAAGCGTCTGTATTATTTAAGAAAAGGCGCTGAAGCCGGGAGCGAAGAGTGCAGGAAGGACCTGATTTCCTACTATACCATGCAGGCGATGCCTGTCATGCGTTCTGTTTCCCGTCTTTCCGGACAGGCACATAGAAATAAAGAAGATAAGGAACTTTGGAATATTTACATTGCGCAGCTTAAAAAGGCAGAAGAATTATACAAGAAAGCTGCTGAAGCAGGAGATGCCGATTCCTGGGCGGTCCTTGCCAGAATGTATCTTTATAAAGGGCCGGAA